>Ga0315286_10000010_pt1 | contig 129649 bp, 112 predicted proteins | sample YL17G10_0_MG_FD_205038 | JGI IMG/M metagenome (GOLD analysis project Ga0315286, IMG submission 205038) | Sediment microbial communities from Yellowstone Lake, YNP, Wyoming, USA - YL17G10_0 | ecosystem: Environmental > Aquatic > Freshwater > Lake > Sediment | place: USA: Wyoming | collected...
AGGAAATCGGGAGCAAGTATGGCATTGCCACAAGGTAGTTGCTCCTGCCGTACCTGCGCTCCAGATACTGGCGGCCCATGAGTCCGAAGGTACCCACGCTTATCCCGTAGAGGAATGCGGAGAGATGCGTGAGCGTTGCCAGCTGGTCCAGCGAGACCGTCTCGAGCACCCTATCGAGTGTTAGTGCGAAGACAGTAGCGAGGAGGAATACGAACACCGGAAATGTCAGGAACCGCCCCTTGCCAGAGTAGGTCGCGTGTGTCCTGAACTCCTCCTTGAGCATCAGCTTCAGGAGGGTCTTCGTCTGATATCCCCTCCGATCGACCGCATGAAAAGCCTCTCGAGGTTCTCACCCTTCGGTACGAGGTCCTCCTTCTTTCCCTGGACGACGATGCGGCCCAGGTTGACGATCGCTAGCCTGTTGCAGAGCTTCTCAGAGATCTCGAGTATGTGAGACGCCATGAAGATCGTCCCGCCTTTCTCGATGTACTCCTCCAGATACTCCCTGAGGATCCTCTGGTAGATGGGGTCTAGGTTGATGAACGGCTCGTCGAGGAACAGCAGCTTGGGCTCGTGTATGAAGGCTGACGCGAGCATCAGCTTCTGCCTCATGCCCTTCGACATGTCTTTGCAGATCGTGCCCTTCTTGCTCTCTAGATCGAAGAACGAGAGCCACTTCTCGATCTTGTCATCCAGCCCGTCCACCTTCCTTACCATGCCGACGAAATACAGGTACTCGTAGGCTGTCAGGTAGGTTGGAGGGCTCTCGACTTCGGGCACTATCCCAATGAGCTCTTTGACTCGCAGAGGCTCCTTGACAACATCGACCCCAATGACATTGGCCGCACCCGAGGTAGGGTCGAGTTGGCCCGTGAGAATCCTAATGAGAGTCGTCTTGCCCGCGCCGTTCGGTCCGAAGAAGCCGAAGAAGTCGCCCTTGTCGACCGTGATTGAGACGTCGCTCAGGGCCTTCATCCCGCCGAAATCCTTAACGATGTTCCGAGCGTCAATGATGGGCATCGCGGCTGCGCTATCCTCTGGTAGTTATATCAAACTTAGTTGGCGACACCATTACCATCGAGCTGGTTCCCCCTCTCGGATTAAATATATCCAAATGCTATCATGTAGCACGACAAGAATTGTCTAAACCAGCCAGGAAGGGAGATGGATGAAGGGCAAGACCGGCAGATCCGTCCTCACGAGCAAGATCGAGACCGAGATAGACCTACTCCAGAGACACGTGGCGATGCTGAAGGCCATAATGGACAGCGAGCCGATAGGCATCATCAGGCTCTCAGAGATGCTCAAGTACCCCCAGCACAAGGTCAGATACTCTCTGAGGATACTGGAGCAGGAGGGCCTGATAGAACCATCTCCGGACGGCGCCGTGACCACCGAGAAGATCCAGGACTTCCTCGATCACCTCAAGGACATCCTGGAGACTATGAGCACGACCGTCAATGAGCTGCGGGAGTCGATCGAATAGAGACGAGCTCCCGCCCCATCGTTCTCCCGACGGAATAGGTGTCCAGCACACCTGCAAAAGGCTTATTTAACTGGTCAGGCTAACAGCGCCTGCGAATCCGCAAAGCCGTCGTAGCTCAGCCTGGTAGAGCGTCCGCCTGTTAAGCGGAAGGTCAACGGTTCGAACCCGTTCGACGGCGCCATTCATTCTTTCCATTTCGATTCTTCCCCGGATTCCTAATATGAATCCCTCGGCTCTCGTCCATGATTTAGGCGCCAATGCCAAATAGCCTCACAAGGATTGAACGGACGAACTCGCAGAAGTGGTATCGCATGGCAGAACTCAATGTGGGAGACACGGCACCGGATTTCGAGCTCGAAGACCAGAACGGCAAGAAGGTCAGATTGAGCGACCACAAGGGCAAGAAGAACGTCCTCCTTGCGTTCTTTCCATTCGCGTTCAGTCCAGTCTGCACCAATGAGCTGGGCGAACTCAAGGAGAAGGAGGATGTCGTTTTGAAGCTGGACGCCCAGGTGATGGCGGCTAGTGTGGACAGCACTTGGACCCAGAGGGCGTTCGCTAAAGAGCTCGGGGTGAAGTTCTCGATCCTGAGCGATTTTGGCAAGAAGGTTGCGCCTCTATACGGGTCACTCTACGAGGACAAGGGCTTCACGAAGCGGGCGATTTTCGTGATCGACAAGAAGGGAAAAGTAGCCTACAAGCGAATGTACGAGCCGGGAACCCAGCCAGACATCGAGGAAGCCCTGGCTATAGTGAAGAGGCTCAAGTAGACCAGGGGCACAGCAAGGCTTAAGACGAGAATAGGTCTAGCACTCTGGCGAAGGCGTCATCGGAGACGTGGAAGGGATGGCCTGGACAAGGACTCTAGACATTAGCAAAGCCAAGGGCAGGACCAAAGAGGTCTACGAAAGGATTCTCAAAGAGCGAGGACATCTGGCGAACATCTTCCTGGCACAAGGATCTGACCCCGAGGTCCTCGACCACCATCTAGACATGTATGTTGAGTTGATGCTGGGGCCTGGCCCTCTTAGCAGAGATGAGCGGGAGATGATAGCGGTCATCGTGTCCGCCGCCAACGGATGTGCTTACGGCGCGGTCCACCACTCAGAGGCTCTTGAGACTGTGGAGAAGGACAACGCTGCCCTGTCTAAGCTGCTGAAGGAGTACTTGGGGAAACACGAGAGCCCAAGGAACAAGGCGCTTCTCGCATACTCAGCAAAGCTCACCCTCGATCCGAAGGCCATTACGAAGGACGACATCAAGGACCTCAAAGACGCGGGGCTGAAGGACGAGGAGATTGTCCGCGCGAACCTTATCGCGGGTTACTTCAACTTCTCCAACAGGATCGCTTTGGGTTTGGGAGTCGAGCTCGAGGAAGGAAAGGCGAGGACCTACAGATACTGATCTGGCTAATGACAGGCCAGCTACAGTTCTGCACAGAAACGCTAATAAGTCGTGCTGTGTTTATGAGCATCAGCGAGGGCCCGTAGCTTAGTCCGGCGGAGCGATTGGCTCATAGGGGACTTCAGTTCCCTGAGAGACCAGTTGGTCATCGGTTCAAATCCGATCGGGCCCACTTCGGATTCCAAACACCGCGCTTGGACGGGCTGACATCCTACGAGATGAAAAATGAGAATAGAGGCTCAGAGCTCTCTCATCGGCTTGCCACAGCAGACAAGGACTCCGCCGCCTTCCTTTGTGACCACGACCTCTTGGCCGCAGATTTCGCACCTATATGTCTTGTTCAGCTTTCCCTTTACCAAAACAGCTCACCTCCTGGACGGGGATGGAATTACGGCACGTTGAATTAAAGCCTTGTCTCGAACCGAGTCCGAATCAAGGGCTACGCTGGGTTACTGATTGATCTTAAAAAACGGAAATGAGAAATTTGATGGTGTTTGATCAAAAAATGAACCATGATCGCAGGCACAATATGCGACTAGAAACGTCGCGGTGGCCTGTGCTTCTGGTAACATTCCTTGCAGTACACAGGCCTGCCCTCGGTGGGCTTAAACGGTACCTGCGCCTCAGCGCCGCAGTCAGAGCACTTCACGGTGTGCATCTCCCTCGGACGGGAGTCGAACCCGCGGTCTGACCTGCGTGGTCTGTTGTCCATTTGGACTACCTCCTGATATTATCGCCATCCTCTCGTTGAGGGTGGCTGAACCTCCATTGTACTAATAGGTATATTAAAGGGACAGATGCGACCACGCACGTTTGGCATAGAGTGACAGGGAGAAGGTTGAAGAGGGCCAGAGAGCGTTGGGGGCGGCCTGCGCGACTGGTTTCAGCTCCCCGATTTGGAGGCCACTGAGTGAGTCGGAACCTGAAGTTCTTCTTCTTCGGCTACCAATGCCCGCACAACGCCTACCTTTTGGCTAGGATCAAGACCATCGCGTTTCAGGAGTCCGTCCACCTGCAAATCCACGACATCTCCAATGATGAGCAAATCTGCGAGAAATACAGGATATTCTCCCCCACAATGCTGCTTGTGAACGACAAGTATAGGTGGCACGGGCCTTTCTCACGCGAAACGGTCCTGGAGATGCTGGAGGAGGACATAGCGAGGCCTAGGGCCCACTCTGTGAAGCAGAGCGAAAAGGCAGTCAGGGGGGATCTCGTCGCCATTACATCCAAGAGCGTGCTTTCGACCTGCCAGCTGTGCATGGGCTCAGACGACTCCGGTCTCTGCTGGGGCAAGTCGGAGCGGGTCGGTTCGATTCTGAAATCCTCAGGGCGACCACACATTGGCTATCTGCATTTCTATGAGGGGAAGTGTGTCGGTGGCGCCGAGTTCCTCCCTTCGCGAATCGTGCCATATCCGATCCCTGACAAGAGGGACGACAATGCCTTCCTCACCTGCTCATATCTGCCTGATGCCAGAAGAGACTTCAGGAGCCACCCGCTCGCCAAACTGGAGGATGACCTTAGAGCATGGGGATTCAGGACGCTCTCCGTGGCCGCGTCGAACGATGTTGTGTTCCCAAACGGACCGGTAAACTGGTTCGAGAAGCGGGGGTTCAAGGACAAAGGCATTCTGGTCAACGAACCTCTGCACAAGGCCGAGATCCACTACCTCCAGCTGGATCTCTGACGCGACTCATGTCCGCTTGTAGTAGGGGTTTGTTAGGTCCTCGAAACATGAGAGAGCTGCGGCAGCACCGCCATGAACAGCCGCCACAATCTGTCTGATCCCTCCCGATACGTCTCCACAGGCGTACACGAATGGCACATTTGTCCTGAAAGACTTGTCAACGACGACGAAGCCGCCTGGGTCCATCTTCAGACCGAGCTCGGCTGCCAGCTGGCTGCTGGGAAGCTCACCAATCGCAACGAATACCCCGTCGACAGGCTTGATCTTCGTGGCTCCGGACTTCAGGTTCCTGAGCTTGACCGCTTTGACCCCGTCCTCGCCCTGGATCTCCTCCACGACGGTATCCCACAGGACAGGGATGCCACGCTGCGATATGCTCTCCTGGAGGTGTCTGTCCGCCCTGAGAGAACCCCGTCTATGGACGATTGTAACCCGGCACTCGATTGAGTTCAGGTGGAGAGCGTCTGTGAGAGCTGTGTTACCACCTCCGACGACGATGACCTCCTTCTTCTTGTAGAAGAAACCGTCGCAGGTGGCACAGTAACTGACGCCGCGGCCCGTCATGCCCTCCTCGCCAGGGACGCCGAGCTTGCGATGCGAAGAGCCAGTTGCGAGTATTATGGCGCGTGAGGAGAACCTCCCAGAGGTAGTTGCGATCTCGAACCTCTCGGCAGATCGCACCCGCAGGACCTCATCTCCCTCCCTTATGTCAACATATCTCCTGGCATGCTCTGCCATCTGCTCCATGAGCTTCAGCCCGGAGATCTCGGGGAACCCCGGGTAGTTCTCTATGAGGGGGCTGGTCAGGACCTGACCCCCAGGAACGCCCTTCTCGAGTATCGCACAATTCAGGCCGACTCGCCTCGCGTATATGCCGGCGGAAAGCCCGGCCGGGCCTGCCCCTACGATCACAACGTCATAGTCCGTAGCAGCCTCGTCGGATGGTTCCGAGACGATTCCATCCACAGCCATCGTTCGACCGAATCCGTTGCGGGAGTATAAAGTACCTCGTCGGGAGAGAGCTGGTCCGTTTCTGTAGCGTCTCAAGACTCATAAAATCAGGCAGGGTGGCCCGAGCCAATACCATAAAATACCAAACGGGTCAGTCTATTTTTGCGGAACCGTGATGGCGGGCTGTACCTAACTGGATGGATTGAGAAGACTTCACTCCCCGGAGCGTCTGAGAGATGGAATCGGAAACTATCACAGCATTCCTAGCGATCGGTTCCATCATTTTCATTGGATTCTTCGGAAACATGATTTTCAACAGATACAGGATCCCAGACGTCCTCCTGCTCATAGCCCTCGGGATGATCATAGGACCGGACATCCTGGGCAACAGGTTCGGGCTCGTCACCGATGATTCGCTGGTTGACATCAACCGGTTCAAGGACCTATTCCTTTCGGCCGCCCTGGTCATCATCCTGTTCGACGGCGGGCTGTCCCTGGACATGAGGACCGTCATAGACTCGATGCGGCTCTCAGTCTTCATGTCTGTCCTGACTTTCATTGCGGAGATGGTCGCGATAGGGGTCGTCATCCATCTGATCATGCACGTCGACCTGCTGCTGGCGGTGACCTTGGGATCGATAGTCGGCGGGACGACTGGAGCAGTCGTGATACCGATAGCATCTAGGATGAGGATCCGTCCCCAGACCAAGGCCATGCTGATCATGGAGAGCGTGATAACGGATGTCCTGGTAATCGTGACGACGCTCACGCTGATCTCGGTGATCAAGCTCGGCGATTTCAGCATCCTAACTGTGACAAAGGAGTTGGCGGTGAAGTTCGTGGTCGGAGGCATCGTCGGCTTCGTGGCCGGAGTTGCATGGCTTTTCGTCCTGGACAAGCTGCACAACCAGCCATTGTCGTATATGATAACAGTCGCGGCGTTGTTCGTTGTCGCGGGGCTTGTGGAGCTCTCGCCGATCAACAGCTCAGGAGCAGTAGCAGCGCTCCTGTTCGGGCTCGCTATCGGCAACAGGAGGTTCATCAAGAAGCGCTTCACCATGCTGTCGCTGGCCTCGCTGAGCGATGAACATATCCACCACTTCCACTCAGAGATCACTTTCTTCGTGAGGACATTCTTCTTCGTGTATCTTGGGCTCTCGTTTAACTTCGGCACTTTCACAGAAATCCACTTGGTCGCCGGGCTTCTGGTCATCAGCATAATCGTGCTAGCGAGGCGGCTGACTTCGCTAGCAACTTGGAGGATAGGGGACCTGGAACAGGATGACGCGAACGCCGTTTTCTCCCTGATGCCGAAAGGTCTGTCCGCAGCCGTCCTGGCTACCTATCCGGCGGCCCAGCTAGCGGCGAACTCAATCTGGGACAGCTCATATGCTGCGCTGTTCCTAAATGTAACTCTCATAGTCATCCTCGGAACGACGATACTTGCGACCGTCTTCAGCATGGCGACCGAGCGAGGCATAGACAAGCGGAACCGGCGAGAGATCCGGAGAAGGCTGTTCGAGGATCAATGACGCATGAATGCGCCCTTGCCTGGGAACTTGGCCCTCGCACCGAGCTCCTCCTCGATACGAAGGAGCCGGTTGTACTTGGCAGTCCTCTCACCTCTCGAGGGAGCTCCTGTCTTGATCTGCCCGGCATTGGTCGCCACGCTGATGTCGCTGATGGTCGTATCCTCTGTCTCGCCGGATCGATGCGATATAACGCAGTTGTAATGGGACTTCGTCGCAAGCCGAATCGTCTCGAGGGTTTCAGTCAGTGTACCTATCTGGTTGACTTTGATTAGGATGGCGTTTGCGATTCCCTGCTTGACGCCCTCCGCCAGGATATCCCTGTTCGTCACGAACACATCATCTCCGACCAACTGGATCTTCTTACCGAGCCGAGCGGTTATCGTGCGCCAGCCTATCCAGTCCTCCTCTGACATCGCGTCCTCAATGGAGATTATGGGAAAGGTCTTGCATAGATCCGCATAAAGGTCGACCATTTCCTCAGGGGTCAGCATCTCCATCGTGCTCTTCTTGAACAAGTACTTCTCACCGTCATAGAATTCAGATGCTGCAGGGTCCATCGCGAGGAACACATCCTTCCCGGGCCTGAGCCCGATTGACTCTGAAGACTCGACCAAGAGCTCGAGTGCCTGGCTATGTGAACCGAGCCTGGGTGCGAACCCTCCTTCGTCACCTACCCCGGTGCCGAGCCTCTTGTCGCGGAGCACCAATTTGAGAGCGTGGAAGACCTCAGATCCCTTCCTCAGAGACTCCCTGAATGTCCTGCCCACTGGCACGACCATGAACTCCTGGAAGTCGAGGTTGTTGTCGGCGTGAGCGCCCCCGTTCAGGATGTTCATCATAGGCACCGGAAGGACGGTCGCTCTCGCGCCGCCCAGATAGCGATAGAGAGGAACGCCCGCATCGAGGGCCGCCGCGTGCGCCACAGCGAGGGATGCGCCCAAGATCGCGTTTGCACCCAGCCGCGATTTGTTGGCAGTGCCATCTAGCTTGAGCAGGCTCTGGTCAATCTCCCTCTGATCGGCGGGGTCCATCCCCTTGAGCCGGGCGGCGATTGTCGTGTTCACATTCCCCACCGCCTTACGAACGCCCTTGCCGTGGTAGCGTGCTTCGTCACCGTCCCGAAGCTCGAGCGCCTCCTTGGATCCAGTGGACGCGCCAGAGGGCACTGACGCCCTGCCAATCTCCCCGCTGGTGAGAACGACGTCAACCTCTATCGTTGGGTTCCCACGGGAGTCGAGTATCTCCCTGGCCCTTACCGACTTGATCTTGGCCATCCTATCACTTGGCAGAATTGCTAGTGAGGATAAAAGCAATTGCAGTCGTGCCCCCACGGTCCCGGCCAGGTCATGAGAAGGTTTTATACGCAGACCATGCTCTGCGAAGACCCGAATGAACGAGTTCAGCCTCCTGGACCCGAGGCTTCAGAAGCTGTTGGAGATAAGGGAGATCAGAGAGCCGACGGAGCCCCAGAAGAAGGCTGTGCCTGAGATAATCGCGGGAAAGCACGTACTCCTGGTCGCGCCCACGGGCATAGGCAAGACAGAAGCGGCTGTGTTGCCAGTGCTGCATCTTCTGAGCCACGCTAAGCCAGGTGGGATAAGGTGCGTCTACGTCACACCCCTTAGGGCGCTGAACAGAGACCTGCTGAGGAGGCTCAAGGAGTTCGGCGAAGCGGTCGGTTTGAGGGTCGCTGTGAGGCACGGGGATACCTCCTCATCCGAGCGAGCGGCCCAATCGAAGAACCCGCCCGATCTCATCATCACGACCCCCGAAACTCTCCAGATTATGTTCACTGGCAAGCTTCTGAGGAAGCACCTTGCGGCGGTCAAGCACGTGATCATAGATGAGATACACGAGCTCGCGGAGGATGAGAGGGGAGCGCAGCTCGCCATCGCATTGGAGAGGCTGGCATCGCTCGCAGGCGAGTTCCAACGGATAGGACTCTCAGCCACCATAGGCTCGATAGACGAGATATCCAACTACCTTGCGGGAAAGAACAGAGAGGTGTCCGTGCTCAGGATCTCTGCGGTAAAGGACATGCGGATAGCGGTCGAAAGCCCCGAGCCAGACAGCAAGGACAAACAGTTGGCAGACAGGCTCCAGACGGACACGAAGCACATTGCGTGCATGAGGCGGTGCCGGGAGCTCGTGGAGCAGCACAGGTCAACGCTTTTCTTCGTCAACACCAGGGATTACGCGGAGGCGCTCGGGGTGAGGTACCACCTCTGGGACGAGACATTCAACATAGGGGTTCACCACGGCTCGCTATCGAAGGACGTGCGAGTGCAGATGGAAGACGACTTCAAATCGGAGAAGCTGAAGGCCTTGATCTGCACATCCTCGCTCGAGCTCGGGATAGATGTAGGCTCAGCGGACTTCACGATCCAGTTCAACTCACCAAGGCAGGTCACGAGGTTGATCCAGCGTGTAGGAAGGTCGGGCCACAGGCACGACGCCGTCTCCTACGGAAGGATCGTCACGACAGCGCCTTCTGAGACGGCCGAGAGCCTCGTCATCGCACGCAGAGCGATGATCGAGGAGCTAGAGAAGTTCAGGGTGCGGGAGAACCCGCTGAGCGTGCTCGCGAACCAACTGGTCGCGATGACTCTGACCGAGCCCAGGATCAGCAAGGATTGGGCGTTCGCGGTCGTCACGCGCGCTTACGCCTTCAGGAACCTGCTCAGGAAGGACTTCGATGAGGTCCTCAGAGTGCTAGCAGAACTGCACCTGATTTGGAACGATGAGGGGAGCTTCAGGAGGAAGAACACTGGGATGAAGTACTTCTTCGACAACATCTCGATGATCCCTGACGAGAGAACCTACAGGATTAGGGACATATCGTCCAGGGGGATCATAGGAACACTGGACGAGAGCTTCGTCGCCACATATGCAGAGCCGTATGCGACCTTCGTGGCCCGTGGACGGACATGGAGAGTCGTGGAATTAGGCGAGGACGAGGTGATTGTCGAGCAGGTCCAGGAGATCGGCGCGACTCCGTCATGGGTAGGGGAGGAGATCCCAGTACCATTCGAGGTTGCCCAGGAAGTCGGAGCCATGAGAAGGCTGCTGGCCCTAGAACTGTACCCAGGAGACGATGCTGCGAAGCGGGAGGTCGTAACATGGGTCAAGGCACAGAAGGATCTCCATCTCCCAACAGACAAGCTCATCACGGTCGAGCAGGGAGACGGTGTCATCGTCATCAACTGCTGTTTCGGGTCCAAGGCCAACGAAACCCTGGCGAAGCTCTTCACTGCTTTGCTCGCCGCGCGTTTCGGGGAGAGCATAGGTGTCCAGACGGATCCGTATTCAATAGTGCTGGAGACCCCCAGGAACCTCAGAGCTGCAGACGTCGTTCGAGCGGTCAAAGAGACCAACCCAGAGACGCTCGCGCAGTTCATGAGGCTGATTGTCCGCAACTCATCCTACCTGAGATGGCAGTTCGTACATGTCGCGAAGAAGTTCGGCGCGGTGAGGAAGGACGCTGACTTCAAGATGCTGAACATATCGAAGCTGATCGACGTATTCCAGTACTCGCCGATCTTCGACGAGGCGGTCAACAAGACTCTGTGGGAGAACATGGATGTCGAGACCGCTTCGGTCGTCCTGAGGCGGATACAAGACGGGAGCATCGAGCTCAAGACGGGGCCGCTCTCTCCGATTGGCAAGCAGGCCATAGGCACAAGGAAGGAGTTGATGCAACCCCAGAGGGCGGACAAGACCGTCCTGAACGCTCTCAGGGATAGGCTCCTGGAGGAGGATGTCGTCCTCGTTTGCATGAACTGCAGGACACAGAAGAGGGCCAGGGTCTCCGCGCTTCCCGAGAAGATCAAGTGCGCCAAGTGCGGAGGGGTACTGTTGGCAGCATTGCAGCCCTATGCCAAGAAGGATTTCGATGTTCTGAAGAAAGGTGCTGGCGATGAGGAGCAGACCAAGGTGCTCAAGAGGATCTACAAGAACGCGAACCTGGTCATGGCCCACGGCAAGAAGGCGGTGATTGCACTCGTTGGCAGGGGTGTGGGGCCGGACACTGCCGCTAGGATACTGGCACGGTATCATCTCGAAGAAGATGAATTCCTGCGGGACATACTCCAAGCGGAAATCAGCTACGCCAGGACTAAGAGATTCTGGGACTAGCCCCGCGCTTGTCTCTGAAACCGAGGCCCAGGACGTACATCTCAGAGCTGGCTGCCCTGGAAGCCTTCGGGTGGTGCACGTGGACCACTTCAAAGCTTTTCCTCGCCCCCGACACAAACTCCTCGCTCATGTCGCCATAGAACATCTTGGCAACGAAGTTGCCCCCTGGCTTGAGCACCTTCGACGCGAACTCCAGAGCGTGCTCGCACAGTTCGATCGAGCGAGCGTGATCATACGGGTAGTTCCCACTTATGTTCGGTGACATATCTGACACTACCACATCGGCACCATCCGGGATGAGCTCCATGAGCCGCTTCACGACGGCATCTTCCCTGATGTCTCCACGGATGAATGTAACTCCATCAATCGGAGAGAACCTTTCCAAGTCAAGAGCGATGACCTTGGACCTGGGACCACCGAGCTCGACGGCCACCTGCGACCATCCACCCGGGGAGGCTCCCAAATCCACGATTGTGTCGCCCTCCCGAATCAGATGAAACCTGGAGTCCAACTGCTTCAGCTTGTAGGAGGCTCTCGACCTGTAGTTCTCTGTCTTAGCCTTTCTGTAGTAGCGGTCCTTCCGCCTCTCGGCCCTCCAAGCCTTCGTCACGCCCGATGTGATTCCAGTCCTCCGAGATATTGTTTCCTACGCAGGAGGGAGCAAAAGGTAAATCAGAAAGATGCAATAGCCTGAACAAGAAGGCTGGAGTACAGATGCCCACGAGAAGAGAGGGGATGACCTACGCCAAAGCGGGAGTAGACATCGACAGGAAATCAGACAGTATCGCAGCTCTTGTGGGACATCTGAAGTACAGGAGGAAGGGGTTCGGGAAGCCGATGGACATGCCCGGCCATTTCACAGGGCTGATCGATTTCGGTGACATCGCATTGACGCTCTGCACGGACGGTGTCGGGACGAAACTCCTTGTTGCAGACGCGCTCAGGAAATGGGACACTGTGGGCATCGACTGCATCGCCATGAATGTGAACGACACCATTTGCGTCGGCGCGGAGCCTATAGCGTTCGTCGATTACATCGCCATCGACAGCCCGAACGAGAAGGTCACATCTGAGGTCGGGAAGGGGCTCGAGGCCGGTGCAAGGATGTCTAACATAACCATAGTTGGCGGCGAGATCGCAATCCTCCCTGGGCTGGTGAACGGACTCGACCTTGCTGGTACCTGCTTGGGAGCAGTCGAGAAGAAGAGGATCGTCTCCGGAGAGGAGATCAGGTCCGGAGATGCGTTAATAGGCCTGCCGAGCTCGGGTATACATTCCAACGGGCTGACGCTCGCGAGGAAGATACTCGAGAGGAATAGGATTGGATACAAGCAGAAGGTCAAGGGGCTCGGAAGGGCGATTGGACTAGAGCTACTGGAACCGACGACGATCTATGTCAAGAGGGTCCTGAGAATCTTGGAGGAATATGAAGTGCACGGGATGGCCAACATCACTGGGGGCGGCCTGCGTAACCTTCTGAGACTAAAGAAGGGGGTTGGTTTTGAGATAGAGAGCCCCATGAAACCGAATCCGATTTTCCGTGCGCTGCAGGAGCTGGGGAACGTATCCGACCAGGAGATGTACCAAATCTTCAACATGGGCATGGGCTTCTCGATGGTCGTGCCCAACAGACAGGCGGATGATGTCGTGAAGATTGCTGGCAAGGGAGCGAAAATCGTCGGCCGAGCAGTCAGAAAGGAAGGGATCAGAGTCCCCAGCATGGACCTCATTTACTCGAAGTATTGACCGGCCCTCGCTCCCCCAGCAACACGCCAACGACAGCACCCAGAGCAGTACATGTCTCCAGAGACATGCCCCGTCCCGTAATGTCCAGATGCTTGGAGCTCAGCTCGAAGATCTCCTTCGGCAATCCGTGAGGACCCAGTCCGAACAACAACAAAACGGAGCGGCCGGATTTGATCAGCTGCTTCACTTGTGATGACGACATGGCTTTGCCTGGGTCGGGCTTCCGCGTGGTAACGACGATCTCGCCCAACTGTGGGGGGAAACCCTTCTTGGGGAAGTCGAAGCATGAGAACCTGCCTTTCTGGGAGAGCTCGACGAGGTAGCTGCCACTCTCGCCGATGCTGGTCGTTGTCGAAACCCAGTTGGCGACCTCAATAGGGGTTGTGAGTTCCTTCCCGTAAGGGAAGCCGAAGGTGGCTAAGTTGCAGTCGAATGCGAGCGCAAGAGGTCCTGCCCTAGCGAGCGCCCTCCTGTGCGACTCGTGGAATTTCACAGGGTCGTAGGAGTTGTACAAGCCTATTGTGACACGACCTGGCATACAGGCTCCGCCTGTGGGGCAATCGATTCATGACCTAAAAGAATTCTCTACGGAGAGGCTTTCCGCGGCCTGCTACAGATCGCGTACTCGTCCCCGTCAAAGAAAATGTCGAGGTCTGGATGCTGATCCTGGATTTCTTTGATCTTCTCGAGAACCTCGCGCAGGCTCAGCTCTGTGTTGTCCTTCTTGATTTTGACGATGACGCGCTTCTGCATCTTCCATCCTCGCTTCGAGCCAGACGCAAGAGACCAATTCTTATTAGACAACACGATATAAATAGCTTTACACAAGGCAAAAGCCACGCGCGCATGGGCTCGCGCACATGCAGGCGCACTAAACACACGCGTGAGAGCAGGATCTAGGGGAATCACTTTGGAGCGAACACTGGCTCCGATTCCTTCTCCGATGCATCAAGGGATTTCGAGCGTAACTCCTTGGACAGCTTGCCGAGCTGCTTGATCTTCTTGTCGAAGGTGTCAATGAACTTCGGAAGGACCTTGTATATCGGAAGGAGCATCGGCATGAATGTGACCCTTTCCTTTCCTATGCCAAGCGAGTCGAGTTCGGGCGCCAGTGCCTTGAGCCGCTCCTCGATTATGTGCGCGATCTCTCCTCCCTCTTCATCTGAGAGTATCACGCCATCCGCGCCGTAGGCGAATGCTTTCAGTATCTCCTTGCGTGCCACCCTGGCAGCCGATGGAAGCCGCATCATCCTGACGGTCGGGGGATACTCCATCCTAGCGGTGCCCGCGGTGTCCGCAGCGACATACGCCAGGATGTCTCCGAAAAATCCTATGATCTTTACGCTCTCGCTCCCACTCTCAAGGAGTCCCATGAGTTCCGCATCAATCTGCCCGTCAGTGTAGTGGGCGAGGTCATAGACATCGACAGGACACTCGGAGACGCACGCCCCACAGCCAATGCACGCGAACTGATCGATCTGCGGGAGGTCTCCGACGACGATGGCCTTGACCGGACAAATGACCTCGCATGCCTTGCACTTCGTGCATCTCATCGCATCAACGATGAACGCCTTGATCGGGTCGAGGAGCATCTTCCCCGACCCGAGGAACTCTATGACGTGCGCCGCCGAACTCCTGCCATCGATCACGCTGTCCCTGACATCCTTCGGGCCGAGGGTGACTCCCGCGGCGAACACCCCCGGCCTGTGGGTAGATACAGGCTCCATCTTGGGATGCTTCTCTGAGACGAAGCCGTCCTCGCCAAGAGGGACCTTGAGTATCTTGGCGAGCTCTGAAGTGCCCTTCGATGGAACCATCGCGGTACAGAGGATCACCATATCGAACTCGTTCTCGATTATCTCCCCGAGGGTGACGTCCTCGGCTCTGACCATGATCCCGTTGGATCCTTTCTGAATGTCCGATACCTTGCCGTGGATGTACTTGACACCATACTCTTCCTGGGAACGAACGTAGAACTCCTCGAAACCGCGGCCGGCCGTTCGGACATCTATGTAGTAGACATAGACCTGCATGTACGGGAACGTCTTCCTCAGGATTACGGCCTGCTTGACAGCATAGTTGCAGCATATCTTGCTGCAATATGGCATGCCCACTTTTCGCGTCCTTGAACCGGCGCACAGGACGAAGGCCACTTTCTTGACCCTGTTGCCGTCCGCCTTGCGCTTCAGGACCATGCCAGCGCCGCACTCGTTGATCATGAGGCGCTCCATCTGAGTCGCTGTGATTACGTCGGGGAGAGATGTGTCGTACTCGTGCAACTTCTTGACATCGAACATGTCAAATCCAGTGGCCATCACTATGGCCCCGACCTCAAACTCTCTGAAGCGTTCCTTCTCCTCGAGGTCGATCGCGTGCGCCGAGCAGACCTTGACGCATACCCCGCACTTCTTGCACTTCTCGAAGTCGACCACGTACGACGCGGGGACTGCCTGCGGAAAGGGCTTGCTGATGGCCTTGCGCTCGTAGAGGCATTCCTCGAACTCGTTCAACGTCTTCACAGGACAGACCTTCTCGCACTTCGCGCAGCCGATGCACTTCTTGGGGTCAACTCCACGCGGTCCGATCCGAATCTTGACCTTGTAGTTCCCTGGGGCGCCTGCGACCTCGACGACCTCTGTGCCCGTGTACAGTGCCACGTTCTCGTTGGCGGCGACCTCGACCATCCGAGGGCTGAGTATGCAGGGGGCGCAATCAAGCGTCGGGAAGGTCTTGCTCAGCTGTGCCATTCTTCCGCCAATGCTCGGGTTGCGCTCGACCATGTACACCTTATAACCCGAATTAGCGAGCTGCAGTCCCGCCGAGATGCCCGCGATTCCCCCACCCACCACCAAGACATCCTTTGACAACGAGACCTCCTTCGGGACCAGGGCTTGGAGCTGGGCTGCTCTGTACACCCCCCCTCTGACGAGGTCCTTGGCCTTGTCTGTGGCCTCCTTCTTGTCCTTGTGGACCCAAGAGCACTGCTCCCGGAGGTTGACCATCTCGAGCATGTAGGGGTTCAGCCCTGCGTCTGCGATCGTCTTCCTGAAGGTCCTCTCATGCATCTTCGGAGAACATGACGCGACTACGACCTTGGTCAGTTTGCGATTCTTGATGTCCTCGACGATCTGGTTCTGGCCTGGCTCGGAACAGGTGTAGGTGTCATCCCGACTGACGACGACTCCCTTAAGGCCCTGAGCGTATTCCGAAACCTGCCTGCAGTCAACAGTGCCAGCGATGTTCGTCCCGCAATGGCAGACATAAACGCCTATCCTCTCCTCTTCTTGGGCCTTCTTCCTGCCCTTGCCCCCCACTTCGTCCGCCATAAATGTGGGATAGAATCGCCTGGAGACTAGTTGTTCCTTTTGGTGAACGATTCAATCGTCAAATAGCATGGGCGAAAGCTCTTGGATTTCAAGCTTGCCAACAGCCCAATTATCCAGTACGATTCCGCTTCGGGTACATTTAAATATCCCGACCTGACTATTTAGCCTGCCGAGGCCAGGATTGAGTCACGGCTCGACCAACGAGATTATCCTGGCCAGAAAGACGCTCCCCCGGCGAACAAGAAGCAAGTTATGACACACATCAGGAGAGCCTAGATGCCACCGAACGAAGAGGCTTCGGAAGAGAAAATCACATGCCCTATCTGCGGCTATCAATCGCCTGCAGGCTCGGGGCGATGCGACAACTGCTACCACGCCCTGAGGCCTATGCAGGAAGCACAGAAGCTGGAGGCAGCGCCAGAGGCGGGATCGAAGGAAGAGCTGATGTCGGTCCATGGAATCGGAGAAACGAAAGCAGTGGCGCTCCAAGAGGCCGGCTACAAGACCATCAAGGATCTCCAGCAGGCCAAGGCCGAGGATCTCTCCAGCGTCAGAGGTATTGGGGAGAGACTCGCAAGCAAGATCATCAAGGAAGCGCAGTCGATGGCCGGGGCTGAGAACACCGGGCTCGCGGATTGGCTCTCCGGGGAAGACAATGGCTTATCGAACTGGCTGTCTGGCGACCAGAAGGCTGAGCAGCAACAGGCGGGGGCCATTGCGAATGCCGAGGCTGTCCCCAACGATTCTCTGGCTAGATGGCTCTCGGGAAAGGAGGACGACCTCGACGCATGGCTGCAGGAGACCAGCGGGTTTTCGAGGGCTCAAGAGAGCGTTCCGAGCCACGAGTTCCTAGAGAAGGAGGCGGAGCTAGTTCAGCTCAGGGAGACCTTCCGGCAGAAGCTCAAGGAGTTCGAGAGCGGGGGGTTCGACCCTCAGACCACTGTCGAGGAACTCGCCAAGACGAGGGCGGACCTCGAAGCTGAAAGGAACACGAGGCTCCAGCTTGAAGAGGAGCTGGAGAACGTCAAGCGCGGGAGCATTGCAGTCATCAAGTTCATCAGAAACCAGCAAGGCGGGGCGGACCCTGGCAACCTCGCTGACAAGCTGACCTCAGAGATGGCCCTCAGGGAGAACCTCGAGCTCAAGATCATGGAGCTGGAGAGCGTGGTCGCAGCCGTACGAGACAAGGCTGAGAAGGCTGTCTCGGAGATGCCGGCGGACGCTCAGGAGCTGAAACGACAGGAGATAGCACTCGCTGAGAAGCAGGCACAGATGGAGGCACTGGACAAGCAGCTCCGGTCCAAGGAGGAGGCTCTGAAGGACGGACTGATCCGGTACGGCAAGGAGTCAGCATCCCAATCAGACGCTCAGGATGAGGTCATTGCGGCAAAAGAGGAAATCGCGGAGAAAGAGCTGAGATATGTCAATCGGGTTCACGAGCTCGAATCCAGGCTGGCCCAGGCGGAGCTAGGACTGAAGCAGAAGGATGAGCTAGTGAGGGCTTCAGCGTCCGCTGGCCCGGGAAGAGCAATCAGCCCTGAGGTGCTGGCCAAGCTAGAGGAGGCGCAGAGGTACGAGAGAACGCTGGTGTTGCGCGAACAAGAGGTGCAGCATCTCAAGGAGGAGCTCAGGATCAGGGACGACGAGACGAGGAAGCTCAAGGAACCCCTCGCGTACAAGGAACAGGAGATGCTCAGAAGGGAGGAGGACTTGACCTACCGCGAGAAGCTCCTCCAGGAGGAGCTCAGGAGAGTCGCTCAGGACAAGGCTGAGCTGACCTCCACTGACGAGCTCACTCTGAAGAGGAGGCTGGAAGACCTCCAGGCTCAGGTGACAGCCAGGGAAGAGGAGATCAGGAACAGGGAACGGTACCTCGCATCCAAGGAGGAGGACCTCAGGCTCAGGGAGCAGGGTGTCATCGGGGATGAGATCGAGAAGCGCGAGAGCGAGAGACAGCTGGAGATCAAGCAGGAGAAGGTCAAGACGGGCACTGCAAGGCTGGACGACCTGCTCCTTGGAGGGATGCCATTCGGCTCAAACGTGATGATCTACGGTCCGCCTTTCGCGGGCAAGGAGGTATTGGTCAATGGGTTCATCGCGGAGGGACTCAAGAAGGGCATTCCAGCGCTCTGGGTCATAACGGAGAAGTCTCCAAAAGAGATCAGGGACGAAATGGTCTTCGTCCTCCCTGGGTACGAGGAGTACGAGAAGCGCGGGCTCGTCAAGTACGTGGATTCTTACTCGAGGAGCATGGGGGACGAATCGAAGGACCAATACACGGACTACGTAGAATCGCCGACGGACTACGAATCCATCCAGAAGGCGATAGAGAGGGCCTGTAAGGAGTTCTTGAAGGACCACGAATACTACCGCGTGGCTTTCAGATCGATATCCACAATGATCGCCTACCTCGACCCCAACACGGCGTTCAGGTTCCTCAGCCCCGTTGTTGGCAGGAGGAAGAGGGACAAAGCCGTGGCGATGTACACCATCGAGAAGGGCGTCCACGGCGAGCAGGAGATTCAGATGATAGGGTCTCTCATGGACGGCATGATAGAGTTCAAGCTCGAGAACCTGAACACATTCCTTTCCATCAAGGGCATCTGCGATGTCCAGTCAAGAGCGTTCATAAGATACTCGTCCACGAAGGCCGGTGTCAGCATCGGTTCGTTCTCGCTCGACCATATCAGGTGAGCTTCCTCGGTGGCTACGCTACTTCCATTGAGGACGTGTGGTCTTTCGCGCCGGGAGCCTTGGCCTCTTTCTTCATCTGTATCTGAGGCGGCGGTATCGGCGGCGGGAGCCCGAGATCCCTGGCGACGACCACGCTGGAGGGCATGCAGTTCGCGAATATCGCGGACAGGATTGGGTTGAAGACCTCATTTGGCAGGGCGTTTGTCTGGGACCACTGAGTCGCAAGGGCTTTCGCTTCTCCTTCCCACACGACCCTGCCCTCGATCTTGATAAGCCCGACGCCCACGTAGTTGACCGTGAATCTGAAATCCACCTGAGCTTCCTTGTCGGAGATTGTCGCGATGCTCGTGACTGCAGTGTTGTGATCCACCCTAAGGTGGGGAATCCGCTCGCCCATCTTGGAGAATCTCTTGGCATCCATCGATATTAGCTCGAACGACTTGATCGGCATCTATCAGCCTGCCTTTGCAGACCGCTCGAAGAGCATCCGCGCACTTTAATCTATTCCCCGGTTCAGGGCGTGACTCCAGAAGGCGAGAAGAATAATGTCGAGTGCCGTGGGCCGGACTTGAACCGGCGACTTCAAGATCTTCAGTCTTGCACTCTCCCAACTGAGTTACCACGGCCCGGTCGGGCAGGTGAGCTGTTAGGCGAAACCTGGTATTAAAACTTGGGCGGAGGCGTGGCCCGAGCGAGGATTGCGACTATCGTGGCGGGCCAAGTGGATCGAGGTGGGGCAGGGAGGTCTTCGAACAACGCGGTCTTTGTCTGAGCCCTCAAACGCCTTCGGGTCCATGACCTTAGGTTCCTCTGGAACATGAGGGTGCCATGTTTCTCGGAGGCGTTTCTGCCACGATACCAGAAACGACATGTTTAAATATTCTCCAGATGCTGATTAGTTTGCTTCAGCACACCCATTTCGGTGGTAGAATGCATTTGTCCCCCCAGCAGTCTGGCTATTCTAGGAAATCGAAATCGTGTAGGATCAAGAAATCACCGAGTTGGGATGACGAGGAGGGAGTCGCCGCCACGGTCGGCACGATCATGGCGATAATGGTCTTCTTGGCTTTCATGGGGCTGTTCACGAATCAATTCGTGCCAGTCTGGATGAGCGACAACGAGAGCACGCACATGGCGGCCGTGATCCAGCAGTTCGGCTCTCTCAAGTCCGATATAGACGGCCTCATCTCGAGCAGCGCAAACAGCCTTCTCGCGCCGACACCGGTGTTCATTCCAATCACACTGAGCGCCCCGGGAATACCAATCTTTGCAGGCCCGACGGCGGGCGTCATAAGGTTCAACACAGAATGGGTCTCAGGGAAGCCGTCCTTCAATGTCAGCTACGCGAGCACCAGCTTCAGCCTGGACGCGTCCAATGGAGGGCACAGTGGCGGAGGACTGGAACTCTACTGCCCGAACAGGTACTACGTGGAGCAATACCTGGAGTATGAGAACGGGGCGGTAATAGTCAACCAGACCGATGGCGAGTACATCATCGCGGGGATACAGATGTCCATTCAGGCCTACTCAGGCACCCAGACAGGTTATGTCGTGAAGCTGACTCAGATCTCGCTCTTTGGCCAGAACAGGACCATCGGCGGGACAGGGTCCAAAGGTGTCAACGCAGACCTGCTGTATGCCTCGACGAACACATATACGAACACCGGTGGAACCCCGCTTACGATAACCATAAAATCGGCGCACGGAGTCGCATGGGAGAGGTACTTCAACAAATCGTTGAACTCGTCGTATCTGGGGCTGAAGTATGGCACGGATTTCTCGATCCACAGAGTGCTCTACACCCTTCCAGGGTACGGGAACTCATACTCGATTGTCACGATCACCATAAACAATGTCAAGGCCTTCGATCACACACACGCCACCGTGCAGATGTCTCTAGGCGAGATAGGTGTCTAGGGGTGATCATTTGACAGAAACCGCACCAAAACCGAAGAACGACATAGCTTTCAGAGGCCGCAGGATGGGACTTGGGGCCAGAATGCACAAGGGATACTACAGCGCTCTCTCGAGGATGAGATCACAACCAGTCAAAGTCAAGGATGCGAGGGGAGCCGCCGCCAGGAAACGCCAGTGGAAGCATGGCAGGGGATCGGTGTACACCGAGATACCGCCGATGACAGATCCCAACATCCAGGAGATCGGCTTCTACCCAGTGACCGAGCCATACAGCTACATCAGGGTCACGTACAACACCGTTGTCAGCGATTACCTGCTGACAGTCCTCGAGCCCAGGCTTACTGAGGAGGAAGAGGACCTCCTGAACATGATCAAGACGACATTTGAGAAGACGCTCGACTACGAGTGGGAGAGGATGGACCAGACGAACAAGAAGACCTACCTCGAGGGGAGCGTCGACAGTTACATCAAGTCCAGAGGGATCAGCATCGAGCCCATCTCCCAGGACAAGATCAAATACTACATCGGCAGGGACTTCGTAGGGTACGGTCCGGTAGATGTTTTGATTAACGACACGCACGTGGAGGACGTCTCCTGCGACGGTGTCGGGATACCCCTGTTCCTGTTCCACAACAAGTACGAATCCATCAGAACGAACATCATATTCGATGATGAGAACACGCTGAACTCGTTCGTCATAAGCCTCGGCCAGAGATGCGGGAAGCAGCTATCGGTCTCAAACCCGATTCTCGATGGCACGACCCCCGAGGGACACAGAGTTCAGGCGACTTATGCTCGTGAGGTGACCACGAGGGGCGCTTCGTTCACGATCAGAAGGTACAAGGAGAAGCCTTTCACGCCAGTCGAGCTGATCAAGTACGGCACCGCCTCCCCGGAAATCGTGGCGTATCTCTGGCTCAGCGTTGAGCACGGGGAATCCGCGATAATATGTGGTGGCACAGCTAGCGGCAAGACAGCCACGCTCAACTCGATTGCGCTTTTCATACCCCCAGGTGCGAAGATCGTCACGATGGAGGACACGAGAGAGATCAACCTCCCGCACGAGAACTGGATCCCTGGTGCGACCAGGTCCGGATCCGGAGAGCGTGGGGTCGATGGCAAGGCAGCGGGCGAGATCGACATGTACGACCTCGTGAGGGCGTCCTTGAGGCAGAGGCCAAACTACATCATCGTCGGTGAGGTCAGAGGCAAGGAAACCTACACGATGTTCCAGGCGATGGCCACTGGGCACACGACATACTCCACCATGCACGCCGACTCCGTGAAGGGAATGGTCAACAGGCTCGAGAACCCGCCCATCAACTGCCCGAGGATCCTACTGACAGCCCTGAGGAACGTGATCATCCAGACACACGCAAGGGTCGGGATGGACATGGTCAGGCGGATCAAGCAGCTGATCGAGATCGTAGGATTCGAGCCCGAGACCAACGAGCTGATCAGCAACACTGTGTACGAATGGGACCAGGCGACTGACAAGTTCATTTTCAAGGGGCACAGCTTCCTATTCGACAAGATCATGGAGATGAAGAACCTGACTCATGAGGAGCTGCTCCAGGAGGTCGAGCGCAGGGTCGACATCGTGAAGTACATGGTCGCGAAGGACATGTCCGACTACCGCGACATCTGGAACCTCATCAGGGCCTACTACAAGGAGCCGAAGGTCACGGCGGAGAGGGTCAGGAAGGAGATGTACGGGGACGCGAAGGTCGAGCAGAAGCCCGTCGCCGCACCAGGGGGTGTTGCCACTGCCTCAGGTATCTGACGATTTCAAGCGAGTGGAGCTCAAGAAGGCAGAGTACCTCAAGACGAAGATTTCACAGCAGGGAGAGCGGATGGGTCCGCACATTATCAAGTTGTCCAAGGCTTCAGTTCCTCACTACGTCAAGCTCTCGCCTTACCAGGATTTCTGCTGGAGGTCCATGGGAAGGTATGCCACGGAGAAGGCTGCCGGAAACCAGGCTCTCGAGGATTCGCTTCTGAAGGCCCACATGAAGATTCGGCCTGAGGAGTACTACGCGTATGCCGTCATGACGACCATTGTGCTCGCAATCATCGGGGTTGGGATAGCCCTCGGGGTGGGTGTCATCCTGTTCGGCCTGCTGAAGGTCAGCCTGATCCTGAGGATAATGGTCTCGGCGTTGGCGGTCCTGCTTCTGCCGCTGATGGGATTCTTCCTGCTCCTGTCCGTGCCTGGATCGAAGGCAAAGTCGAGAGGAAGGGACATAGACAAGAGAATCGCAGCAGCAATGAGCTTCATATCAGCGATGGCGTCCGCTGATGTCAACATCGATGTCATATTCAAGGAACTGTCCAGGCAGAAGGTCTACGGCGAGATAAGCGCCGAGGCCTCGTGGATCACGAGGGATACCGAGCTCCTGGGCTCTGACATACTGACCGCGATCAAGAAGGCGTCAAAGAGGTCGCCGTCCTCTAAGTTCCAGGACTTCCTTCAGGGCGTCATCACAACTTCAACATCCGGTGGGCAGCTGAAGCCGTACTTCTTGCTTAAGGCCGAGGAGTTCCAGAAGGAGAACAAGCTCGCCATGAAGTCTCAGATGGAAACGCTGGGGATGCTGGCAGAGTCTTTCGTGACCGTCGTCGTGGCCTTCCCCCTGTTCCTTGTGCTCATCATGGCGATCATGGCCATTGTAGGAAGCGGGAACTCGGACATGATGGTGCTCCTGCTGTACATGGTCGTGCTTATGATGATCCCAATATCGCAGTTCGGTTTCGTGTTCGTCATCTGGAACATGTCAAAGGAGAGTGCGATGTAGATGCCGCAAGCCCAGAGAGTCATGTCACAGGCCGAGAAGGAGAAGGCACTCAAGAGGATACTCTCCACCGAGAAGTCGGATCTCAAGAGGCCGATCATCACCGCCTCAATCTTGCTGATGGTGGTGTTCAGCTTCATGGCGTTCCTGGACTACGAGAAGAGCCTCAACCTGCCCTTGGAGCCCATAGACTACATCATATTCGCCCTGCTAGCGATGCTTGCACCGTACGGGTTCTACATGAGCGCGCGGGAAAAGCATATCAAGGATATCGAGACAAGGCTCCCGGACTTCCTGAGAGACGTCGCAGAGGCTGGAAGGTTCGGAATGACGCTTGCGGACGCGATCGTCGTAGCGTCGACGGGCAGATACGGGAAGCTCACCCCCGAGATCAAGAAGATGGCCGCCCAGATTGAATGGGGAGTGCCTGCGTCGGAGGCCATCAGACTGTTCTCCGAGAGGGTCAAGACACCCCTGGTCACGAGGATGGCCTCGATCATAAGAAAAGCGAACGACGCCGGCGGCAATGTCGCCGACGTGCTCAGCATGGTCTCCCACGACGCCAAGGAGACGATCCTCACGGAGGAGGAGAGAGGGGTGACGATGTCGACATATGTCATGGTCGTGTACATCTCGTACTTCGTGTTCATCGCCACGATCCTGATCCTCCAGTTGCAGTTCCTGCCGAAGATGGAAGAGGCTGGCAGGTCAGTGAGCGAGAAGGCCGCTGAGCAGGGCATCAAGGACATACCCGGTGTGAGCATCAAGGTCTCAACCATCCCACAAGTATCGTTCGTGTTCCTATTGGCGGTCATCGTCCACGCGGTCGGGGACGGGATACTGGCGGGCGTCATACAGAAAGGCAGCATAGTGATCGGCATGCGACACAGCTTCATCATGCTCGCAGCCGGATTCTTAATGCTGAGGGTGCTTTTCAAATCATAAGAAAAGGGATCTAGATGACGGAGACAGATGAGCCTAAGATGGCAGTTGAGCCCGAGTCGGGAAAGAGGAAAGTCAAGAGCCCGGGCCTGAAGACCGCGTACTACAACTTCCTGCTGAAGCTCAAGCCGAAGCCCGTCCTGCTCGCGGTCTCCAGGAACGAAGCTAGGATGGACCTGAGCCAGATAACGGACATCCCGAAGATCTCAGAGCCCAACGTCGACGAGGTTGAGCTGCTCCCTATCAAGCAGAACTACTCCTATGTCAGGATCAGGTACGACAACAGAGCGAACGAGTACACATACGAGGTCATAGAGCCGAAGCTGACGGACGATGAGAAGGATGTGCTCGACCTCATGAAGGAGACCCTGATAGCCTCCGTGGAGAAGATGACCGAGCAGGCGGCTGGCGAGAAGGAGAAGTACCTCCGGAGGATGATCGAGGAGCTGATGAGCCGGCTGGGCATCTCGCTGCAGCCGGTCTCGAAGGAGCGGGTGATGTACTACGTCCTCAGGGACTTCATCGGCTACAGAATCGTTGACGTCATGATGACGGACCCGAATGTCGAGGATTGCTCATGCGATGGCGTTGACGTGCCATTTTACATCTATCACAGGAAGTACGGCTCCATCAGGTCCAACCTGCGGTTCGACAACGAGGTCGAGCTCGACGGGTACGTCGTCTGGCTAGCCCAGAAGTGCGGGAAGCACATCTCTGTTGCCAGCCCCCTCCTGGACGCGACCATCCCTGACGGCTCGAGGCTGCAGGCAACCCTGGGGAAGCACGTGACAAAGAGAGGGTCCTCGTTCACGATCAGGCGGTTCAAGGAGAATCCCTTCACGCCTCTGGACTTGCTGAAGTTCAAGACCATGAGCACAGAGATGATGGCCTACATGTGGATATCCATAGAGCACGGGCAATCCATGCTGGTCTGCGGAGGAACTGCGAGCGGCAAGACGACCACGCTGAACGCAGTGCTGCTGTTCATCCCGCCCCAGATGAAGATCGTCTCGATAGAGGACACTAGAGAGCTCAACCTGCCCCACGAGAACTGGGTGCCTGGCCTCACTAGGGAGGGATTCGGCGGCAAGAGCCTCATCACGGGCAAGGCCGCGGGGGAGATAGACATGTTCGACCTGCTGACCGCAGCCATGAGACAGAGGCCTCAGTACCTGATGGTCGGTGAGGTCAGAGGCAAGGAGGCCTATGTTGTCTTCCAGGCGATGGCCACAGGCAAAACCTGCTACTCGACCTTCCACGCAGAGGACGTCCAGGCCATGGTCCACAGGATGGAGAACGACCCGATCAACCTTCCCAGGGCGCTCATAACGGCTCTTAATGTCGTCCTGCTTCAGGCCCAGGTCAAGGTCGGAACCAAGATGACCAGGCGGGTCAAGTCGCTCACGGAGATTGTGGGCATAGACCCCGAGACGAACGAGCTTATCACGAACTCGGTCTACACATGGAACCCCGCCGATGATACCTTCAACTACAGCGGCCACAGCTACGTCTACGAGAAGGTCAGGATGGCCAGGAACTGGACCCCGAGGGAGATGGAGCGGGAGATCAAGAGGCGCGTGGACATCCTGGAGTACATGAAGAAGCTGGGAATTGACAGCCACAAGAAGGTCGCGACGATCATATCCGCCTACTACAAGGACCCTGACAAGGTCATGAAGGAGGTCAGGACGAAGCTCGCTGAGACAGTCACACCTGCGCCTGCCTAGCACTGTAGTCCAGAACGAACCATTTTTGTCTAATCAGATGGCATTTGCACAAACCTTCTTCTATTCTGAACAGGGTATCAGAACCGATGGTTACCACTGGCGAGATCTATCAGGTGCTCGTCCTCGCCGGCCCATTACTCGCGCTCCTTCTTGTGGCTTGGGCTTTGCATAGATACCAGAGGAACAGGAACCTTGTCATCAGACTAAACATCGTGGCCGCCTTGGGCGCGCCCTTGGGAGTTCTAGCAGCCCTGGGAATGGGGTCCAGCAACGGTTCAGGTGGATTCGAGGTTCTCGGAGTAATCCTAATGATTGTAGCAAGTTGCTTCACCATTTTGAGCCCTCTAGCTGGCATAGTGCAGATGACAGTCGTGATTCTGGACCTTCTTTGGGCATTCCAGAGACACGACTACCTCGAGACCAACTGGGGTCATCCGATGGGCCTCGCGGTGTCCGTGGCGGTGATCATTAGCATGATCTACCCGATGGGGGTTGGGTACGATAGGAAGGCGATGAGGACCAGTAATAGATTATTGACCTTGTCGGTTGGCCATCGCCAGGACACGACAGCCGCTGCAGCGGCTTGAACAGTACGGTGTGTCCCTGCACGGGCATGTGCTGCTGTTTGAAAATGAGAAAACTGATTAAGAGGTTTGGTCGGGTTTGAAGCTTACGACTACTGGTTGTTCTCCTCGCTGCCGTTGGAGGAGCCCTCTTCCTTCTCGCCGCCAACTGGCGTCTTGATGATCTTCTTCGGGACGACCTTTCTATCTACTGGCCGCCTGATGACCATCTTCGGGACGACAGTCTGTGGCTGCTGTTGCGCCTGCGGGATCTGCTGCTCTATCAGCATCTCCTCTTCCTCGGCGGGAGCTGCTGCCCTTGGCTGGGCTGCAGGTGGCGGGCCTCTGCCTCCTGGTGCCAAGGTCCTCGCAGCGCCGAACACCGTGCCGCACTTGTTGCACACAGTCGCCTCCTTCGGGTTCAAGCTGCCGCAGACCGGGCACGGAACCGGCCCTGCCTTGCGCCTCGCCTCTTGTTTCGCGAGCCAGTCCTCGAAGCTGATGTAGCTCGGCTGCTGCTTCCACCACTCCTCGAACCTCTTGTCGCTGAACTTCTTGCCCAGCTCGGACTTGGCGATTTCGCGGTACTTGGAGACCATCTCGTCGTACTCCTTCTTCATCTTGTCGATGTAGTCTCCCTCCTCGGCCTCCTCGCCGACGAACTTCACGCCGCAGTTCGGGCACTCAGTCGAATCAGCAGGCACCCATGCGCCGCACTCGGAGCATTTCATAGTGCCAGACTCGAACTCGACGCCGCACTTCGGACACCTCTTGTTCGATGCGGGGATGAAAGCACCACATTCGCCGCACTCTACGAGCTTGCCGAGCCCGTACTTGTAGGTGTACAGAATCACACCGACAACAACCGCAATCACGGCGATTATGACTATCAGCCACATGATCAGTGGAATACCCCTGCCAGCGGTTATGCCGTTGATCTGGACGGCGGATGATGCGGCTGTTTCGCCCCACACACTAGCGTGCACGGTATATTGACCCGTTTTCAGGTCACCAGGCAGTACCACGTTGATGGAGATTACGCCATTCCAATCAGTAGTGAATGTCTTGCCGGATTCGGTTACGTTTGCGACTTCGATGGGGTTGTCATCCGAATCCCAGAGCGCAATAACGACTCCAGGCAACATGGGTACTCCGCCGCCGCCCTGGTACAAGACATACACCTTCAATCCCATCGCATTTCCTGCCTTGTATTCGGTGTCATCCGGGACGACGCTGATTGTCATCACGGGCTTGTCGACTGTGAACGACTTCGTCGCCTGGTTGTTCGCCTCGTCCTTCTCGGCAAATGTGTTGCTGATGTCCACAGACACCCATATCCAGTAAACTCCCTCGACGGTCCTGTTCACGAACCATGGCGCTCTGACTTCCACGAAGCCGTTCCCGCTCACGTTCACGAAGACTGTCGCGGGCAGACTCCGGTTGAGGCCGTCAGCCCCGCTTATGCTGAATACCACGGGCACGAGCGTTCCGTCGCTAATGCCGAGATTGGACAATGTAGCATGGAGCGTGACATTCCGGCCGTACTCAATGTGATCGATGTGTGCGTCGGAGTCGTACGTGACCCAAACGCCCGCATTAGTGAGTTCGAAGTCGGGTCTGACATCTATGACCGTAAGAGTCCTGTGCTTGACGTTGTTCAAGTAGTCCTGCTCCTGTGGGTCATGACCAGGGTTGACGAGGACATACAACTCCAGCTCCGTCGTCTGGTTCACGAGCGACGGCTTATAGACAAATGACACGGTCACGGCGGGCACTCCGCTTATCAGGGTCTGCGAGATTGTTTGTGTGCCCAACAAGGTGCCGTCTACAGCCCCGAGACGCAATTCGACCTGGATGCCCGACATGGGTGCGACCTGGTTGTTCCATACTGGCGCTGATACGGTCATGTTGGCTCCGCCGTTTGCGGGATCCGACGAGAACAGAATCTCGCCGACCTCCAAATCTGCATAGTTGAGTACCGTTATCGTCGCTGAGGCGTTGTTGTTGTTGAACTGGGTCTCATCGAAGGTGTGCGCCGGATTGACAACTATCCAGATTGTATAGTCTATCGGCACTGCGAACATGTATGCCAATCTGGCGTATCCTATACCGTTGCCGGATGGGATCGACTCGGTGATGACTGCATCCCCGATTTTATTGGCTAGAGAGATCGAATCGTTGTAGAAGGATACGGTGACGTTGTTGGCGTAAGCATCGCCGATATTGTAGACTACTGCCACGATATCGTGGGTCCGGCCCGCAACTGCAGGGGACGGGTCAACATATATCGAATCGCTGGTGACATAGAGGTCCGCAAGAGATCTGACCGTCACAGTTGTGGTACTGATCGCCGGGGAGTCGTCATACTCAATGATGGCGTTATCTGGATCCACCTTTACCGTCAAGGTATGGGTCTTGGGTGAAAGTGGCGGATCCGCCGTCCAGAGGACGCTCACGTCTTCCGTGGTTCCAGGAGCTATCACGGAGACAGAAACCGATTCGATTTGGTCGGCCCCGTCCCAGAACTGGACGGTCGCATCATACGCCCCCACGACACCGATGTTCTGAACTGCCGCGGTTATGGTCGTTGTCTCTCCCTTCTTCGGCGAGACCGGGTCCACCGTTATGCCGCTGGTCGGATCGATAGTCAGGTCCGAAAGAGCGCTCGAAACCGTCAGCATCGCGTATGTCGCGTTCGGGGTCAATGGCGTGCTGTACGGCATGACGCCAACCGACACGGTCTGATCAGATTGGTAACCGATCCCGGCGTACCAGTAGGTGGCATTGACCTTGTAGTTCCCGACGAATGTCGAGACGACTGCCGAGCCTGAGGATGTGATAATCGTGCCGAGCGAGTTCACCTTCGCAACACCGAACGAGTCGCTCATTGCGGAGGCCCAGTAGGTATTGTTGATGAAGAATCTAGCCGATACCTTCGCACCAGGAAGCGTGTGGTTCGTGCCGTCGACGATCTTCACGTGTATCCACCTGTAGACCAAGCCCATCGCATCATCCTGAACCGTTATTGATGGGACACTCGTGTTGGTGAATGATCCTCTTGAGTTGCCAGACAGCACTGGGGCCTGCTCGAGCTCGCAGTCCCTGACAGTTATGATCGCATTCGAATCCCATGCGGTACTAATGGTCCCGTCCATCATAACACCGTCAAGGATAACATTCGAGTCTTCAAGGGCGACTATGTTGACTTTGACCAACTGAGAGTCCTTCACAGTCAAAGTGCCCTGACCCTTGACCACGATGTTGATCGCTTTCTCGCTAACAACCTTCGAGTTCTCGAAGATCAGGTCGGCCGTACCATCTACGTATATCGTCCTCTCGTAGTCCTGCGATTGAACCAGCTGGAAAACAGCATTCCGGAAGACTAATGTGCCGTCGCCCGCGACTATGACGTCGCCGGCATGGTAGTATGTCATGTTCTCGATTGTGAGCTCTCCGCTTGTGACCACCAGCCATCTTGATGGGTCTGGGCTGTTGGCGGCCACTCCGGTCAATTCCACCGTGAAGTCGAAGCTCCTGTCTGCAGGCGTCATCGCTGGATATGCTGGGAATGAGAACGCCTCAGTCGAACGGTACGTATTGGAGTTAATTGTTGCGGTACCAGTCACTGCGTAAGCTCCAACATACAGAGAACCTCCAGATTCACCAAACATTATGATATCGGTCAGATACGGGATGACTGCTCTGCCATCCGCCTTGGTGGTTGCATAAGTGGAGGAGGTCTCACCAAGATAGTCTAGTATCTCGATTGGAGGAGTCGCCGATATGCCAGACGAGGTGAAGTAGAGTGCCTGTTGGCCTTCAAATTCTGTTGCACCGGTGAAGTTTGCGGCAAGATCAGCACCCGGAATCGGCACCCCATATTCATCACCAACAGTGGCGTTGAGCCAGCGGTAAATGTATGCATCAGAGCCAATAGTGAACAGCACCCAGATTCTGTCAAACTCCACGGATCCAGTACCCGCTGCACCATTGTTCACGAACCTCAAGTCGAGGTTCCGTATCACTCCGACCGTTGAGACTGTTGCCAGTGGCAAATCAAAGAACCCGTCAGTACGAGGCTGATCGGTAGCGCTAGGTGTTATCCCTGTCGAAGAGTAACCGCTCCCCTCGGGAGCCCATTGAATACCGTTTGTACCAACGTAGCCAGAAGAAACCGAGTATGTGACTAAGAGAGTTGCCGAACTGACTGCTTGTCCATCAGCATGACCATCCACATTCCATGTTTCAATTTCCATCGTCTCTTGAGCCTCGACTTCGTATGTGGCCGAATCAAGGGCTGCGAGATTGGGCAAGCTCTGGCCTGTGTTGTCATTTATCGTCTTGGTTAGTGGAACAGCAGGAGAGGCAGTGACTCCGCTAGCAACTATGGCAGATGCTCTGTCCGCAGGATTCCCTGAGTAGGTTTCGAATGAGCAACCATACAGATATGCATGAGACAGCCCAGTCAACTCCAGCACATTGTGCGTTCTCCACCCAAAGGCATCTAGGGCCGGTCCGAAGTCGACATCGATGTAGCTATTGACTGCTGTTAGAGTCGAATTGCCGCTCAATGTGATGTTCGTCGCAGGTGATGTGTCATATTCTGGCAGATCCATGATCGAGGAATCGAAAAGGTTCACAGTGGAGTCTGCGACTGATATCGCCGGTCCATCGTTAGCCGAATCGAAGGTAACCGTCCCACCAGACTGGATCGCGTAGGTCGAGACCAGATTCGCAGGGAGCGCCTCGGTCACGCTGTCGTACATATTGAACTCGGCACCGATCGAGAGGAAGATGTGGCCTGGGAACTTTAGAACCGCGCCGTTGGTCGCCTCGACCTTTCCGCCGTTCGTGACGGTCAAATTCAGGAACGGCCACGGGTCAATCTGGTCAAGGTAGGTCGTAACGACGCCGTGGTCGAGGGTGAGAGTTCCGCCAGTTCCAATGGTGACGGTGTGTTGCGCACCACTGTTGCTGATGACGCTCATCGTGCCGTCTCGGACGATCAGCTCGCCGTTCGTCACAACGACGTTTCCGTCGATCAGCTGGTTGATGTTCTCGATGGTATATGTCCTTCCGTTCACGATCAAATCGCCGATGGCCTGGGCCTGTATCGTTCTCGAACCAGTCAAGACCATGAAGCCCGCGAACGCGGACAAAAGCACGGACACGACGACCAATGCACTGAGAGATCTGTTGGCCAGAATAGGGCCAGCTCTACACTTCATAAGTTCACCTACCCAGATGCTGGGGGGATATTGCGGTTGAAGTAAGTAGCTCGGCGATATAAAAAGGTATTCACCACATTTTCATGCCACAGCACAGCATATCCAGACTGCCGTCAAACGGACTTTCTTTTGACGATTTTCTTGACAAAAATCTGAGGCCTCCTGAGGCCTCCGAATTTGTCTTGCCCTGCGGCCTCTGCCTTCGCCTCCGCTGCGGCCAACGCCTCCTTGAGGTTGACACCGCAGGCGTAGCACATCAGGGCATCCCTGCTTATCATCGTCTTGCAGTTAGGGCAGGGCACCTCGTCCTCTCCGGCAGGGGCCTCCTCTTCCTCTGACCCAGCCATTGCCGCGAGCTCCTCGGCCTCCCTGATCTTCTGGCCGCAGGCGTAGCACATGACCGCGTCCTTGCTTATGACGGTCCTGCAGTTAGGGCACGCTATCTCGTCCTCGCTGACTATCTGTGGCATGACCTCCCTTGCTTCTGCCATCGCGGCGCTCTTTGCGAGCATCTCCTGCTGCCTTAGAAGGAGTTTCTTCGCGTCCTCGGCGACCTTTTCCCGGTCCCTCCTGGCGGCCTCCTCCTCTTCTGCGAGGGCCTTCTCTCGTTCGATCAGCGCGTCCCTGCGAGAGGTCAGCTGCTCGACGATCCTCTGGAGGCTCTCCTCCGACTTCTTCATTTGCTCATCGCGCGACAGAAGCCCTTTCCGCTTCTCTATGAACTCTCCCTGCACCTTTGAGATCTCGGAGATCTTCGCCTCGGCGTCCTTCTCCCTCGCCTGGGCGCTTGCCAGGGCCGCCTTGGAGTTCTGCTCGAACTTCGAGATTTCCTCCTCCCTGGCGTCCAGCTTGCTGGCCCTGTCGTTGGCAGCAGTCTCCCTTGCCTTGAGTTGCTGGTCCGCCCGCTCGGCGCCAGACTCCCGCTCCCGAAGGGCGTCCTCCTTCTCCCTGAGGCGCTGCTCCAGGGCGTCCAGCTCAGACTTCTGCTTCTGGATCTCCTCGCCCTTGGCCTGGATCTCCTGGCCCTGCTTCCGAACTTCGGCCTCTTGCTGCTTAAGCTTCTTGACTGCGTCCTCGATTATCTGCGAGATTGTCTGGTCTTCGGTCATCCTTCACTTCTCCGGGGGGATTGTTGAGGTGTCCGTCGGGTGCCCGCTCAGACGAGCGCGCATATAATAGCGTGGGTAATACAAAAGATTGTTTGTCGGGCCTGCACGCAGTATCATTGGCTGAGCAGAGGCCCCAGGACGGTCATGCCAGTCTTACCGACCTCGATAGCATGCTTTTCCATGCTGTGCTCAGCAGCGCGCATCTTCTCCACCTGGAGGTACCTCACCAGCTTTCCACGCGTCCGATCGAGCCCGAGCATGATGATCCCGTCCGCGAGGAAGCCTTCATTGCCCAGGAGCTGGGACTCGCCGCTGAGGGAGCGCTCCATGATGACGAAGCATGTCAGGTTGTTGTCCCTGAGCATCTTGAAGAAATAGAACATCTTCTTGCGCATGTCCTTGACGTCCTCCATCAGGGAGTACATGGCGCCAAGCGAGTCGAGGACGAAAATCGAGAACTTGTCTCCATGCGTGCGCCTGAACCGCTGTATCATCTTCTCTATGAAGAGCACGTAATCCGTCTGAGCCTCCTGCCCGATGACCTCGTCTATCTGGTCTATCTCCCTTAGGTCCGTCATATCCGATATCTGCATCTTCGAAGAGAGCGTCACGCCCATGCTCTCCATGTTCTTCAGATGGCTATCGGAGGACTCTTCGAGCGTCGCGTAGAGACCAAACTCGTTCTTGTCCCTGAGGTAGCTGGACATCAGGGAGTAGCAGAAGCTCGTCTTCATGGAGCCCGGAGGGCCCGTGATGAGTATGATCTTGGGGCGGTCGACGTCGTTCTTGAAAATCTTCTCCAGGCCGGGCAGAGAATCCTTGAACAAGGGGGGACCTCCTTTTATCATCAGGGGGACTTTTTGGCTCTACTGTGATTTCAATGGCCTATGCGCTAATAAAGGTTTGCGGACCGTTATCATAGTTGAGATGATTCAGCCAGATGGTCTTGGAGAGCGCTGTTTGCCCTCCCCTTCTTCGGAGTCCTCTTCGCCGCCTGACTCGTCCTCGCCGTCCTCCTCGTTCTTGTCCGCGACATCCCCGTTCTCCGTGGGACAAGTCGTGATGGTCATTGCCTTCTCGACCAAGCGCTCCTCCTCGCTCTTGGCCAGGAGCCGCGCGACTGCGGACACCTTGTCGCCCTCCTTGAGCCTCATCAGCCTGACGCCCATCGTCGCCCGCCCGAGAACGCTGATGCCCGTCACGGGCATCCGTATGACCATCCCCTTAACGCTGGTGGCTATGAGTTCGTCCTCTTCCGTGACCATCTTGACGGAGACGACATGCCCGTTCCTTTCGACCGTCTTGATGGTTATGACGCCCTTGCCACCCCTTCTGATCTTCCTGTAGTCGTCCACGAGCGAGCGCTTGCCGTAGCCGTTCACCGTCACCGAGAGCAGGTGGTCCTTCGCTGTCACCACGGCCATGCTGACAACCTCATCCCCCTTTGTGAGCCTGATGCCCCGGACGCCATAGGTCGCTCTGCCGGTCGGGCGGACATCGGTCTCGTTGAACCGCGCGGCCAGGCCCTTCTTGGTCGCCAGGACGATCTCCTTTGTGCCGTCCGTGATAGAAGCCTCCACGACCTCGTCCCCATCCTCGAGCTTGATGGCGATTATGCCGCTCTGGCGGACATGGGAGTAGGCGGCCAGCTTGGTCTTTTTGATCAGGCCGCGCCTTGTGGCGAACACAAGGTTTCTCTCGGTGTCAAAGGCCTTCACTGGGATCGTGCTCATGACTTGCTCGCCATCCTCCAGGTGCTCCAGGAGGTTCACGATGGGCTTGCCCTTGGCGTGCCTGCCACCGACTGGTATCTTGTACGCCTTGAGCCAGAACACCCTCCCCTTGTTGGTGAAGAACATGATGTAGTCATGGGAGCAGGTGACGAACATGTCGACGACGTAGTCCTCCTCCTTGGTCTCCATGCCCATGAGGCCGACTCCGCCCCTATTCTGGGACTGGTAGGTGTCCAGCGGGAGGCGCTTGATGTATCCAGTGTTGCTGATCGTGACGACAACGTCCTCAACGGGTATCAGGTCCTCGATGTCTACATCCGCGCCCTGGCTCTCGATCCTGGTCCTGCGATCGTCGCCGTATTTGTCCTTGATCGCGACGGCCTCAGACTTGATGATCCCCAGGATCTTCTTCTCGTCCTTCAGGATGGACCTCAGCTCGTCGATTAGCTTCTGGGTCGCCTGGAACTCGTCTCTGACGGCCTGCATCTCCATGCCCGTCAGCCGCTGAAGCTGCATCTCGAGTATGGCCTTGGTCTGCTCCTCGGAGAGGAGGTACTTGCTCATCAGGGCGGTCCTCGCCTCGTCCCTCGTCTTCGCCTTCCTGATCAGCTTGATGACATCGTCGAGATGGTCCAGGGCGATCATCAGGCCGGCCAGTATGTGGGCCCGCTTCTCTGCCTCTCTGAGCCTGAACTGCGTGCGCCTCTTGACCACATCGAACCTGTGCTCGACATAGTATTCTAGCATCTCCTTGAGCGAGAGCACCCTTGGCTGGTTGTTCACGAGCGCCAGGTTGTTAATCCCAAAAGTAGTCTGGAGCTGAGAATGGGCGAAGAGCTGGTTCAGGACGACATCCTCGATCGCGTCCTTCTTCAGCTCGATTACTACCCTCATGCCCTCCTTGTCGGACTCGTCCCTCAGGTCCGATATGCCCTCGATCCGCTTGCTCTTGACATGCTCGGCAATCTCCTCCATCAGCGTGGATTTGTTGACCATGTAGGGGATCTCGGTGACGACCACCTGGGCCCTGCCAGAGTCTTCGTCGTGCTCGACCGTGTACTTGGCCCGCACGCGAATCCTGCCCTTTCCGGAGGCGTAGGCCTCCACTATCCCCTGGGCGCCGTAGATCAGGCCGCCCGTCGGGAAGTCCGGGCCTTTCACGATCTCCATGAGGTCTCGAAGGTCGACATCCTTCCCCTGGATCTGACGGTCTATCATCAGGGCGACCGCGTCCACAATCTCCCGAAGGTTATGAGGGGGGATGTTGGTGGCCATTCCCACCGCAATTCCCGATGAACCGTTCACGAGGAGGTTCGGCAGCCTTGCAGGGAGGACTAACGGCTCCTTGAGTGAGCCATCGAAGTTGTCTGTGAAATCCACGGTCCCTTCGTCGACATCCGCCAGCATCTCGGTGGCTATCGAGGCGAGCCGGCACTCGGTGTACCTCATGGCCGCGGGTGAGTCCCCGTCGACGGACCCGAAGTTGCCCTGCCCATCTACGAGCGGGTAGCGCATGGAGAACTCTTGGGCCATCCTCACGAGGGTGTCGTAGATGGCAACATCACCGTGCGGGTGGTACTTGCCCAGGACTTCCCCGACGATCCTTGCGGACTTCTTGTGGGACTTGCTGTGCGCGAGGCCCATCTCGTTCATCGCGAAGAGTATGCGCCTGTGGACGGGTTTCAGGCCGTCGCTTACGTCCGGCAGGGCTCTGCCGACGATGACGCTCATGGCGTAGTCGATGTACGACTTCTTCATCTCGGTCTCTATGGGCCTGGGGATCAGCTTCGCCGCAATGTGCTGTGTCCCCTCTTCCCCTTCGGCCATGCGTCACCAACCATCCTGCCTACACGTCCAGGACCTCTACCTCTCTCGCATGGTCCTGTATGAATCTCCGGCGAGGCTCTACCGCGTCCCCCATCAGAATGTCGAACAGGTTGTTCGCTTCAACGGCGTCCTCGATTGTCACGTGCTTCATGATGCGGCTGGCCACGCTCATCGTCGTCTCGCGCAACTGGTCCGCGTTCATCTCGCCCAGGCCCTTGTACCTCTGTACCTCGCATCCCTGCCCTAGCTCCTGAGAAATCTCGGCGAGCTCCTTGTCTGAGTACACGTACCTCTCGGTCTTTCCCTTCCTTATGCGGTACAGCGGCGGCTGGGCGATGTAGACATACCCCTTCCTGATCATGGGCTCCATGTGCCTGTAGAAGAATGTGAGCAGGAGCGTTCTTATGTGCGCGCCATCGACATCCGCATCCGTCATGATGCAGACCCTGTGGTAGCGCGCCTTTGTGATGTCGAACTCGGTGTCTATGCCAGTCCCGAGCGCGGTGATGATCGTCCTTATCTCGGCGTTCTTGAGCATCTTGTCGAGCCTCGCCTTCTCGACGTTCAGTATCTTGCCCCTTAGGGGCAGTATCGCCTGGAAGGACCTGTCCCTGGCCTGCTTGGCACTGCCGCCTGCGGAATCCCCCTCGACCAGGAACACCTCGCACTTCGCCGGATCTTTCTCAGTGCAGTCTGCGAGCTTTCCTGGCAGGTTTCCTATATCAAGCAGGCCTTTCCTCCTGGTCAGCTCCCTGGCCTTCCTTGCGGCCTCCCTGGCCTGCGAGGCCAAGATCGCCTTTCCAATGCACGCCTGGGCGACCTTCGGGTTCTCCTCGAGGAATTCGAATAGCTTCTCGCTGACAGCCGACTCGACTATTCCCTTGACGTCGCTGTTGCCTAGCTTCGTCTTCGTCTGGCCCTCGAACTGTGGCTCCGGGAGCTTTATGCTGATGACGGCCGTCAGCCCCTCTCGGACATCCTCGCCGCTCAGGGAGTCGCCGTTGCCCTTGAGGAAGTTGTTCTTCTTGGCATAGTCGTTGATCGTCCTAGTGAGCGCGGACCTGAGCCCTATCAGGTGTGTCCCGCCCTCGATCGTGTTGATGTTGTTCGCGAACGTGTGGATGTTCTCGGCGTAGCTGTCCGTATACTGCATGCCCAGCTCGACGGAAAGCCCGTTCCGCTCAGCGTAGATGTAGATTGGCTTCTCGTGGAGGCAGGTCTTGTTCCTGTTGATGAACTGCACATATTCGACTATGCCGCCGTCGAACTTGTAGGAGCTCGTCTGGCTGGTCTTGGGCTCGTTGATAGTGACCCTCAGGCCCTTGTTCAGGAAGGCGATCTCCCTCATCCTCCCGGACAGGGTCTCGTAGTTGAAGGCTATGTCCTCGAAGATCTGGGTATCTGGCATGAACTGAATGACGGTCCCTGTCGATTGCGCCTCACCGACAACCTTGATCGGCGCCGTGGGAACGCCTCTCTCGTACCTCTGGAAGTTCACCTTGCCCTGTCGCTTGACCTTGACCTCGAGCCACTCTGACAGTGCGTTGACGACGCTCAGGCCCACTCCATGGAGCCCACCGGAGACCTTGTATGCCTTCCTGTCGAACTTCCCTCCGGAATGCAGCTTCGTCAGAACCAGCTCGAGAGCGTCCTGCTTGTACTTCTTGTGCATGCCGATAGGTATGCCTCTGCCATCGTCCTCGACGGTCACGCTCCCATCGTCGTTGAGAATTACTGTAATCAGGGTGCAGAACCCCGCCATCGCCTCATCGATGCTGTTGTCGACGACCTCGTAGACGAGGTGATGCAGGCCGTGAAAGTCCGTGCTCCCGATGTACATGCTCGGGCGCTTTCTCACAGCCTCTAGGCCCTCTAGAACCTGGATTCTCTCTGCATCATATGTGCTATCTTCCATGAGATTTCAGCCCCTATGAAATGGGCTCGCAAGTCGCCGTTTTCTTGACGCATCCCATCCGTGTTTTCGGCGTTTTATTGGGCCCTTTAGCTCATCAATGGGAGCCCGATATATAAAAGCTTTGAGAATACTGTCTGGCTACCCCCTGAATCACCCCTCCGTTTCCACTGCGGAGTATCGTCGATTTTCAGGCTGGTTTTCCAGATGAAATTTCGGCGCGTGCCGATGGGCGTTTTGGACGGGCGGAACGACGGTCGTGGAATCGCAGGTCCGGTCTCGGGACCGACGAACAGAGCACACTTTAGCCAGTATGAACTGGTTGTCTTGCAGCACGCTTGAACTGTCAAAGCCTTTATACGGTGTGGGGCATTATTAGCGAAGATTACTGATGGCTACGCGGATGCGGGTTCCTTTTCCAGTGGAAATGAAGGGGATTTCCAAGGCTGAAAGTGTCGATCCTGAGAAGCTAGCCAGGGGCTTCCGCGCGGGAAGGGTCGTCATACCGGCAAACCCGAGGCACAAGGGACTTGTGCCTTGCGCGATAGGCGAGGGGCTGAGAGTCAAGGTGAATGCCAACATCGGCACTTCGAGGGACCACATCGACATCTCTGAGGAGCTGAGAAAGGTCAGGGTCGCAGCCGAATACGGCTCTGACACCGTGATGGACCTGAGCACCGGTGGCAACATCGGGGAGATCAGGCGAAAGATCCTGGCAAGATGTAAGATCCCTCTCGGCACGGTCCCGATATACGAGGCCGTGTGTGGCCTGTCCAGGAAGGGGGGGCCAATGAGCATGAACGAAGACGGCTTGTTCAGGACCATCGAGACTCATGCCAAGGAGGGTGTGGACTTCATGACTGTCCATTGCGGCGTGACGAGCCAGACTGCAGCATCTCTGAAGAAACACAAGCGCGTGACGGGTGTCGTTTCCAGGGGGGGCGCAATTCTCATCGCATGGATGAATCACCAGGGGAAAGAGAACCCGCTCTACAAGGACTACGATTACCTGCTCGATCTCGCGAAGGAATACGAGTTTGCCCTCAGCCTGGGCGATGGCCTGCGGCCGGGGAGCACAGCGGATGCTACCGATGTGCCGCAGCTGCACGAGCTGATGGTCCTGGGGAAGTTGGTTGAGAGGGCCAGGAAGGCAGGAGTCCAGGCAATGGTAGAGGGACCTGGCCATGTCCCGCTGAACCAAATCGAGGCGAATGTCCAGATCGAGAAGGCTGTATGTAACGGAGCGCCGTTCTACGTCCTCGGACCGCTCGTCTGCGATGTGGCGGTTGGGTACGACCACATTGCGGGAGCGATCGGTGGCGCCTTGGCTGCGTACTTTGGGGCGGATTTCCTGTGCTACGTCACGCCCTCCGAGCACCTTTCGCTGCCAACAGTTGATGATGTGAAGGAAGGAGTCATAGCGAGCAGGATAGCTGCACACGCAGCTGACCTGGCCAGAGGCGTGGACTCGGATTGGGACAGGCGGATGTCCGCGGCCAGGAAGGCATTCAACTGGGAGGACATGTTCAAGCTCTCGATGGACCCGGCCAAAGCGAGGGCTTACAGGGCCAAGCGGAAATCAAGGACTCCCGAGGTCTGCTCCATGTGCGGAGAGCTTTGCGCGATGAAAATGGTCGATAGGATTCTCGAAGGATGAGGGCGCCTCTCATTGATTGAAGCCGAGGGGAAGGCCGATCATGATGATCCCGAGGAGCGATATCCCGCCCGCGATGATCTGCATGTATCTGGAGGCGTGCTGCCTGCGTTCAGTATATGTGATTTCCTGGGAGTAGACAATCGAACCCGCAGCCATCAGAGGTCGGCCGATTGTTTGACGTATTGGCATTGTCGGACTCAACAACTCAATTCCGCTGTCCGGAAAAATCATGGAGCCACTGGAGGGTATTGAACCCCCGGCCTGCGGTTTACGAAACCGCCGCTCTTTAGCGGCGCCAGTTGAATCTGGACGCAACCGCTGAGCTACAGTGGCACTCGGACCGTTGGGAAGATTGTCTTCCTAGTTAAGGCTTTTCGCCCCGGGCAGACGCAACAACAGCCATCCAGTGAGACGAGCGCATGGATAGGTTTTTCTATCCAGCCACGGTATTCGTACACGGACCCAGCCATGGTTACAGATCTCCGGATTCCAGAGGGCATTGTCGTCCGGACCGCGAAGGGCGGACCCGACTCGCTGAAGAGCATCCTGGCCGATTTGAAGCAGTACGGATTCACAGGATACATCAAGGTCTCGCTCGAGAAGGACATAATGGGCTCCATCGGATACATCGTCGTCGAGCAGGGCTCGCCGATCATGGCCATCTATGAGTTCGAGAAGTCCAAGCCGAGAGAGCTGAAGAGGATCTACACTGGAGAGAAGTCCCTGAGGTTCATCCTCGAGGACTCACAGGACAAGGTGTCCAACATCGAGCTTCACAGCCGAGTTTCGAGCGACGAGTTCGAGCGGAGATTCCCTGACTCATGGATAGGAGGGCCGAGGGCCGTCCAAAAGAAGGCTGCGCCCCCGGAGCCCGAGATGCCGCCCGAAGAGGAGCAGCCGCAGGCGGATCCCTACAGCGAGGTGATTGAGCAGTGGCGGAGACGGGGTTTCAAGGTCGAGACGCTCGAACAGGCCAGGAACAAGGGTCCTCAGGGCATACAAGCGGAGCTTGCCACTTTCGAGCGGGACGTGCAGAGGCTCAGGCAGTTCGAGGTGATACTCAACAACTTCCCAATCCTGGGGCACGAGGAGGAGATAGCTGAGATTAGGACGAAGCTCGACGACAGGACGAGGATCGCCGAGATAGAGTCGGACATAGAGTTCCTCCAGGAGAAGATCAGGAGGAAGATACAGAAGCGGAAGGCCGACGAGGAATCCATCAAGCAGGAAATGGAGAAGAAGAAGCGTGAGGAGAAGACGGCCGATGTCTACGACATGATTCTGAAGTACCAGACGGGACCCGAATCAATCGAGGCGAAGGAGGCGCCTGGGGCGTGTCCCAGGTGTGGCGGTCCCCTGGACGAGAAGGGCTTCTGCCCGAAGTGCTCTGCAGAGGAGGTCGCAGCGCCCGCATACACGAAACCCCTTCCTTCGGAGATGAGATTTGACAACTTCGTGGTGGGCCAGGGATCGAAGTTCCCGGTTGCATCCGCCTTAGCAGTCGCGGAGAACCCAGCGAAGGCCTACAACCCATTGTTGATCTTCGGCGGCTCAGGCCTGGGAAAGACTCACCTCATCGCTGCGATAGGCAACAAGATGAAAGAGAAGGACAAGAGGCTCAAGGTGCTCTATGTCCCTTCGGACAGGCTGGTAGAAGCCGTCGAGCAGGCAAAGGGCGTAGACCTGTTGAGGAGGATAAGAGAGGATCTCAAGATGGCGGACTTGCTGCTAGTGGACGACATGCAGTTCCTGGCCGCGAGCGAGCGGGCCCAGTCAGAGACGGTGCATGTGCTCGACAGCATGGTGGATGGAGGGAGACAGGTGATCTTGGCAAGCGACAGACTGCCGAGCCAGATCCCCGGGTTTAGCGATAGGCTCAATGCCAGGATCCAGAGGGGCCTCACTGTGGACATTCAGCCGCCGGACATGGACACGAGGATCAAGATACTCAAGCTCAAGGCGCAGGAGAAGAGGCTGAGGATGAGCGACGAGATGATCTCATACGTCGCCGAAAGGGTGACCCAGAACGTCAGAGAGCTCGAGAGCACCCTGAACAAGATCATTGCGTTCTCGACGATCATGAAAATGGACATCGACCTGAACCTGATTTCCGACATCCTGAAGCCCCTCGCTCCGGTCCAGGAGACCCGCAAGGAGATCATGAAAGAGGTGAAGGTCTCCCCCGGCCACTGCTACCTGATCGAGGAGGAGCGGCCGATGTACAGCAACGTGCTGCTAGCGCGTAAGATGGGCGAGAAGTTCAAGGGGCTCGTGATCACCAGGATGAATCCCAAGAGGATTAGGGACGAGTTCCAGATAGAGCCGGAGATACTCTGGCTCACGGACAAGGAGAGCTCTCAGGAGAATACGATCCCGCCCTCGCTCGAGATGATCATACACAAGATACAGGAGTTCATGGAGACTGGGGAGCCTTCGGTGATCGTCCTGGATGGGATACAGTACCTCGTCAGCAGCACCAACTTCGAGGCTGTGCTCAGGTTCCTCAGGAGCTTGATAGACGACGTCTCAGAGTCGGGCTGCATACTCGCAGTCTCCCTGAGCCCTGAGACGATGAAATCTCAGGAGGTCTCGATCATCGAGCGGGAGATGGAAGTGCTGAACCTCACGTAGAACTTCGGACTCTCGGTCACGCGGCCTTCTTCATCATTTCTCTGAACTCGCGCATCTCCTTGAGAGCTTGGGCGTAGTCGCCGTTCTTCATCATGGTCGTGGCGGACTTGAGTACTGTGATGAGCGGCGTTATGTTGATGTTCTTCATCTTGGCCTCCAGGAGCTGGTCCTTGGCCTTCTTCATCTCCTCGCTCATGCGGCCAGGGATCGACTTGTAGAGCCTCTCGCGGGCAGTCCTTACGACAACATCGACCTTGTCGAAATCCCTCGAATCGAAAGCGTTCGTGGCCTCGATGAGCTGACTACGTGCCTCCCTCGTATCCACGATGAACAGGTCGGCATCAGAGATCAAGGTCTTGAGCGATGCGATCTTCTTCTTGGAATCGTTGTACCGGCCAGTTATCGGTTGGAGTTCCTTGCGGACCTTGTCTGCGTAGACATACGCCGCTTCCATATCACTGGAGGACTTAGCTCTCTCGATTTCCTTGATGTACGTCTGACACCTGGAAACGTCTCCGCCCAATTCCTGGGCGACCTTTGTCTCCGACTTAAGCTGGTTGATCGTTGCCGTCAGATGTGTGTCCACTTTCGATAGCAGGCTTGAATTGGCCTTTTGGACCAGGTCGAGAGCCTTGTCGACCTGCCTATCGCGCCCCGCAATTGCAGCCTCATCTATCAGCTGCATGCTCTCGCCGGCATCGATTTCATTTTCCATCGCTATCGCCAACAAGGGTTTCATCTCTGCCAGCTTCATCCTCAGGTCTTTTCCCTTGCTTCTGGCTTCAACGGGATGCACCGATGGTTCAACAGCAGGTTGAACGGCCTGCGGTGCAGGAGCGGGTTTGGACACGGGACCTGATATCGCAGGTGTGGGAGCAGGAGCTGGGGCCTTCTTCGATGGAGCCTCCTCCTCGTCCTCCTTCTTGCGCTTGAAGCGGCCGAACAGGCCCTTCTTCTCTTCCTCTGGCTCCGGAGGCTTAGGAGGCTCAGCCTTCACCTCTCTGACAAGCCTCGGAGGAGAGGGCGGCTCTGCGACCTTTGCAATCGGGGGCTCGAGATCCTTCTTAGGGGGCGCCACGGTGACCTCTTCCGCCTCTGGCTCGACAAAAACCGCACCGCACCCAGGGCACGACTTAGCATCGATGCTGACCAGGGTGTTGCACGCCGGGCACTGGAACATCTCCGCGCCCTCTTCGGCGAAGAGCACACCGCACTTCGGGCATGAGCTCGCGCTCGCTAGGACTCTCGTCCCACATTCTGGACATTCAAAGTATTCCTCAGCGATTTCCTGCACCGCGGGGGCTGGAGCTGAAGGAATCGCGCTCGAAATCGGCTGCGCCGGCCTTGCTTGTTTCGAGGTCTCCAAGGTGGTGACTCGGGTGGAGGTGCTGGCGGGCGCCACATTGGTCGTTAGCTCCCGCTCAGGCGGATTGTACTCGGCCTTTGGCAGTTCGAGGGCCTTCATGACCGATGCAGGCTGTGGTGTTGGCTTCGGCGGCTCTCGAATTGTCGGCTTGGAGAGTATCTCGTCAACCCTGGAATCAATTCTCGATCTCGAGACGTAGCTGACAGGCTCGGGCGCCTTCTTGGGCTCCTCGATCTCGAGGTCGAATATGGTCAAGTCAGTCCCGCAAAAACCGCACTTCTTGGATCCTGGTTGGAGGGGAGAATCGCAGATCGGACAGAGCTTCTCCCCGCTCGAATTTGGCAAGTGGCAGGGCCTCCTATGCTATGTCTTTTCACTCTACGATATGCCTGGATAAATAGTTAACCATTTTGATTTCGCCAAATGATAATGACATTTCTCTCGCCCAAGGAGCTAGGGCTAGGATTTCAAGAGAAACTTTTTTCCATGTGACTGCAGTTAAGTGGTTCGGGGGTAGGAATGGAACTCAAATCCATCAAGATGGAGATCCCTGAGAATGCGAACGTGATAATCGGTCAGACTCATTTCATCAAGACCACGGAGGACCTCTACGAGGCGATCATTGGATCGGTGCCTCAGGCCAAGTTCGGACTGGCATTCTGCGAGGCTTCTGGACCTTGCCTTATCAGGGTCGAAGGGAACGATGAAAGACTGAAGAAGCTTGCAGCGAAGAACGCCTCAAACATAGGCGCTGGTCATACCTTCATTGTGCTCCTCGAGAACGCGTATCCGATAAACGTGCTGAACAGGATCAAGGAGGTACACGAGGTTTGCTCGATCTTCTGCGCAACATCGAACCCTGTCGATGTGATCGTCGTCGAGAACGAAAGAGGCAGAGGAATTGTGGGGGTTGTCGATGGCGAGAAGCCGAAGGGAATCGAGACGGCCAAAGACGTCGAAGATCGGAGGGCGTTCCTGAGGAAGATCGGCTACAAGCGGTGAATGGATTCAGTGGTTATGCCTTGAGACAATTCGAGTTGGATATCGCGCCTTTGGACCTGGGGCAGACCCTGGGGTGCGGCCAGACTTTCAGGTGGAGATGTCAGCAGGATGGCTCCTGGATCGGAATCTTGTCCAACCAGGTTGTCGAACTCAAGGAAGAAGACGGTCTGCTGAGGGCCCGCGCCGATCCTGGCAACGGCGACATCCGACGCGAGATATGTAGATACCTGAGAGCCTCGGACAATGTCTCCGAGATACAGAGAATTCTCCGAAAGGACAAGGTGATGGCTCCTGGGATACGCAAAATGCGCGGTCTCAGGATCGTCAAGACAGACGAGTGGGAATGCCTCGCTAGCTACGTCCTCGCCACCTACGCTAACATACCGCGCATATCGAAGATGATTGAGAGCATTGCCCGCGAGTACGGGACCAAGATACGCGAGGAGTCCTATGCGTTCCCTTCTCCTCATGAGCTGGGCAGGGCATCGGTGAAGGCGCTCGCAGGCTGTGGCCTCGGGTATAGGGCAGCGTATCTGAACTCTCTCTGCAGAGAGATCGACGAGCAGAGGTTAGATGAACTCAAGAAGTTGGGCTACGAGGAGTTGAGGGAGGAGCTGATTCAACTACCGGGAGTCGGAGACAAGGTGGCCGATTGCGTCTGCCTCTTCGGCTTTGGCAAATTGGAGTCGTTCCCGATAGATGTCTGGATAGAGAGAGCTCTCTCGCGGCTGTACAAGCAGAAAGGGACCTATAGGAGCCTTAGAGGATTTGCGAAAGATAGGTTTGGGAAGTATGCAGGCTACGCGCAGGAATACCTGTATTACAACGAGAGAACCTTCGCCTCCGAAGGCGCATGCATGTTCACGAGAACTTAGCGTACAACGACAATTCAGATTTCACCGTGCGCGCCCGGTTCCTGGATGGCTCCTCTGATAGAAGTCCATTATCTCCCAGTCTGACAGCCTTCCCTCCTCCTTCTCTCGCAATGCCAGGCCAATTAGCCGCGCGTAAGAGGAGATGATCTCCTCGCATCTGGAATCTCCGACCAATCCGTCGACTTCGAGCCTCCCTCCCTTTACCCTCCCCCAGAAGGACCCTATGACCAGAGGGCCTAGGAAGATCACATGCTTGCCCGTCTCAGGAAGCAGGTCTCTGATGCATGTTCTGAGGAACTGGACAAGGCTGTCCCATGGAGCCAGCACGACCGCGGACTCGAACCTGACCTTGCCGAGTTTGTCGATTGCGTCCTTGCTTGCCCAGTAGAGGGTGCCTGATCCGCGCATGAGGAAGCCTTTGACTAGGTGTCCCTCATCCTCCAGGGTCCTTAGGGCTCTCCTGATTTCCCGCATGGGTATCTCGTGGCCGAGGAGCATGGCCAGGGATTCCGCGCTGATGACCCCGTAGATGTCAAAAACCTTCTTGACGACCCTGGCCCAGGCGACCTGCCTCGAGGTTTTGGTCCTACGTGTGGGCACCCATGCCATGGACGCGTCCAAGTAGACCTGCGATGTGGTATAGAGCCTCTTGAGGGCATCGAGGGTATCCTGGGCTCCCAGAGGCGAGATCTCGAGCAGCCTATCCCTTTTAAGGGGCTGCTGATCCTTGACGATCCGAAGGACGAGCTTCTCATCGTCAGGCCGATCCCTGTGTCTGGCAGCCCTGTATAGACTCGCATCTTCCATGGTGCAATACCCTACCCTATCCGGGATCAGATGTCCTCTGACAACCTCCCCCCTCAGCTGAAGCTTCTTGAGGGATTCGAAACGCTTCACGCGGATGACGGCGTCGTAATCTGACCTAATCCCGCCGTATCTATCGAGAGCGTCCGCCGTGTTTCTCAGCTTGGAGCCCTCCTCCAAATTCTGAAGCGCGAGAGTGAGGGAGAGTATCTCTGACTGTTCGAAGCAGGGCGTTACGAGCCTGCCCTTGACGAGCATGCCATTTGCCTCAGCGTAACCTCTGCTCAGGAACTCGGACTTTGTGCCGACATCCAGGTCGGTAACCTGGATGCCGAACACGCTTCGGACTCGGACTATATCGACGTTCAGCTGGTTGTAGTAGGGCATCATCGAATCGAGCGCATCGACTAGTTCTCCCAGGAGCGATGGCTCGTCCAGCTGGATCTCCCTGATCTCGACGGACCCCGCCATGAGCCACTTCTCTATCATGCCGACGATCCTGTTCCGATGGACCAGAGGGAATATCCAGCCCTCACCATATCGAGACGTTATCTCCGTCCATTTGTCGGAAAGGAATGGGTCATAGAGCGACAGGATCCTTATCTTGTCGTCTTGGACAGCTGCAGTTTCGAGTTCGGGCATCTCGTCAGGCAGGATGAACATCTCCGTTCGCTCCAGCCCGACATTGAAGCTCTTCGCCCCCACCTTGTCAATCAGCCGCCTAGCGTCTTCGACCTCGACGTCGAGATACGCAGCCGCTTGGAGGGCGGTGACTGGCCCGAAACCGCGGAGGTACTTTGTGAGAACTCTCGAATAAGGATCGCGTCCTTCTGGCTCCAATGCGCAGACGGTGTACACGTTCCTTGAGCTCCATGATTCTGCCTCGTCATATGCCCTCAGCAAGAATCCTTTGCGGTCGAGGGAATCGAAATGCTCTCTCATGGCGTCCGGCGGGAACCCCGTCGCCTCCGCGAGCTCCTGGTATGTCCCAGACCCGATCCGCTCGACCGTCTTGAGGATCTCTGACTCGTACTTGTTCAGGCGATCCTTGCGGAAGACGCCGAGATAGTAAGGCGCGTCTTCCGCGAGCACATACCGCAGCTTGCCCCTTACGAACCTACCGAGGAGCAACTTGTTGCTCATGCGCATCTCCCCGAACTTGGCAAGGCTGAAATCCTTCACTCTCTGGAAGATGTCATAGGACATCCCCGCCTCGCCGAACTTGTCGAAGAATTCCTGGACGGAGGAGAGCTGTGAGAATTGTTTCTTTTCTGAGTAGATCCTTATCGTGTCTCGGTCGAAGCTTGGAGAGCCTTTCGACTGCAGTCTGAGGTAGTCGAGAGAGAGCATGTACTGCTGCTCCTCTCCGACTACGAACCTGCCGGAAACCGCGACCTCTTTCGAGACGAGCTCTCTCAGGGCATCCTCGGCCTCTTGTTCGGTAACGCCGACCTCGTACGCGAGGTCCTCTACTGTGATCGGGGCATGGAATGCTACATGCCTCTGGACGCAACTGATAATGCACTCCTTCTTCTGGCCTTCGGCTGGCGGCGCCACGGAATATTGGTAGGCCTCGCCCTTCATATCCGATCGGTAGACCGCGTTGACGATCTCCAATTTCCTAAGGGTTTCGCGGACCAGGTCTCGCTCCATTCCCAGAGCATCAGCCAGCTCGTTGGTTCCCATCGATTGTCTCGAGAGTTCCCTGAGGATGGACTCCTCCGTGGAATTCGGAAGGAACGCCCGCTTATGCACACAGAGACATCTCTGCCAGTCCTCCGTGGCCACATAGACGTCCTCGCCGATCCAGATTGACCTGACCTTGCCCTCTCTCAGAAGCTCGCTCGACCACCCCCTGAGCTTCTCGAAGGGGGCGTCGGAGTGCGCGTATATGCACTCGCCCTTCTCCCGGAAGAGGTTCATGGGGCCGACCCTGCGGAGGGCTTCCATGATGTCTTGCTTCGAGGCTATCTTCGGGAACTTGGCGGAGAAGTAAGCCGCAATCGCCTCCGGATCGAACTGATACTCCACGACGGCCTCTTCGCCCAGAACCCTCGCGAGCACCTTCCTGTGAAGCTCCCTCAGCAGCATGCTCCTGTCTTCCATCAGGACTATGTCCGAAATGCCGACCAGAATCACGTTGTGAGCGAATGGGGAGGGCACGCCCGAGAACGGTATGTACCCCACCTCCCTCTCTCCAGACTCGATGCTCTCGAGGACCTCAGTAGCGTGCTCCAGGTCCATCACATCCGTGAGTATCTCGGAGTACGTTTCGATTATTACGGGGAACGATTCCAGCTCGTGGAGCGCGTCCAGTAGCCTCTGAGACCGAAGCTGTTGTCTCGCGACTGACAGCTCTCGCCCTTTGTAGTTCCTCAGCACCATGAAGCTCCTGGTCGCGGTGTGTCTGAACCTCTGCGAGAAGAGCTCCGAATCCTTGACTGCGCTCCTGAGCATTCGCTCGATCGTGCCTGAGGTCGCGAGCTTCTCTATCGATTCAATCTCGAACGCTTTCGGAGCCGTCAGCATGAAGTTATCGTCTGTCACGGACACCGTGACGTTGCACCTGAGCTTCTGGGAGAGAACGCTGGCATATGCCCGACTGAGAGCGTCGTTAACGCGCCTGCCAAATGGGAAGTGGAATATCGCACTCCTGTTTCCGGAGGCGTCAACATAGCCTTCGACCAAAAGACGCTTGTCCGTCGGTATCTCCGCGACCATTCTCTGCTCTTTGAAGTAGTTGATGATGGTCGTCGCAGAACCTTCGTCGACATCGAACTCGTTCATGAGCCAAGCCGATATCTCCTGGTCCTTCGCGTTCTCCAGACGTTCGTCCATCTCTCCTCTGAACCTGCCCACCTGGACTGAGAGATCAAAGCTCCTCGGCAGAAGCTCGCCAGTCCACGACGGAACCGTAGGCTTCCTGCCGCTCGCGCTCTTGACGAAGGCCTTCGTTCCCTTCGTCTTGATGAACTCGTAGCTCCTTCCACCGAGGACGAAGATGTCCCCTTGGGACAACCGCTCGACGAATTTCTCAGAGAGAGAGCCTATCAGGGATCCGCGCTCGGAGAAGACCTTGTAGTCGGCCTCCTCGGGAATCGTCCCTTGGTTGAGATAGTAAATCATCCTCGAGCCGTGCTTTTTGCCGAATATGCCGAGTTTGTCGTCGTACCAGATCTTAGAGTAGATGCCCTCAAACTCCTCCTTTCCGCCGAGGTAGTTCAGGACACTCTCGAACTGGCTCTCTTGCAGATCCTTGTAGCAATATGACCGCCTGATTAGGTCTAGCGCCTCGCCAACCTTCCATGGTCGCTCTATGGACATCCCCACGACGGATTGTGCCAGGACATCCAGTGAATTCATCGGTATAGTGACCCTGTCTATCATCTTCCTGTGGGCTGCGCGGCACAAGACAGCGCACTCGACAAGGTCGTCGCTCTCGAATACGACAATCCTGCCCTTGGAGGTCCCACCGTACTGATGCCCTGCCCGTCCGACTCTCTGCAGGCCTTTCGCTACGGACTTGGGCGAGCCTATCTGCACGACGAGATCTATGGAACCGATGTCGATCCCGAGCTCAAGCGAAGTCGAAGAGACGACGGCTCTCAGGAGGCCGTCCCTTAGCTCACCCTCGACATCCAGCCTCGTCTCTCTGCTCAGACTGCCGTGATGCGTCCCGACCTGCTCCAGACCCCGCTCCTTGAGCTTGTAAACAACGCTCTCGGTGCCGCTCCTAGTGTTGGTGAAAACGAGGGTCGTGCGATGCTCCTCGATCATCTCCTTGAGTAGGTCGTACATCTTGGAGTTCACGACCTCGAATGACAGTGAAGTCATGTCTCTCGCCGGGCATAGGACACTGAGATCGAGATCGCGCTGCTGGAAGACTTCCACGATGCTGACGTCTCTAGGCCTACCGCCCCGCAGGCCTACAAGGAACTCGGCCACCTGCTCGATCGGTGCCACAGTTGCAGAGAGCCCCACCCTGGTCAGTTCCTTCTGGCAAAAGCTCTGCAACCGTTCGAGCGCCACCGACAAAGCGACGCCTCTCTTGGAGTCGCAGATTTCGTGGACCTCGTCGATGATTGCATAGTCCACTTTCTCGAATCTCTTGCTGAAAACGGGTGTCGACAGAACCAGGGAAAGTGACTCGGGAGTCGTGATGAAGATATGAGGCGGCGAACGCGCCTGCTTCTGCCTCTCGCTCGGGAGAGTGTCGCCTGTCCTCACGGCTACCTTGACGTCAGGACGAGGCAGACCCTTGGACTCGAATAGCGCGGATATCTCAGCGAGCGGTCTAAGAAGATTCTCGTTGATGTCGTTCGCGAGAGCTTTGAGTGGGGACACATACACTGCGTAGATCCTGTCTTCGAGCTGGCTCTGGGACGCTGCGAGAATGAGCTCGTTCAAGATGGACAGAAAGGCCGTCAGCGTCTTCCCAGAGCCCGTCGGAGACGAGACCAGCACGCTCCTGTGAGCGTGGATCAGCGGTACGGCCATCGACTGGGCCTCTGTGACCTCTCCGAACTTCCCCCGGAACCATTCCGCGACCACCGGGTGCAGGAGAGATAGCACATCCTCGGTGTCGTGCTTGTCTGTAACTCTTGTGATCATGTCAGGCAACCGTGAATTCATCTTCGTTATTCCATGTCTGTATTAATACGTTGTGAGATAGTCTGCCGAAAGAAGTCCGGGGACGAAGCACTCCAAATGTATTTATCGTGTCTATGTGATTGTGAGAGTTCGCGGGTTTGAGATGGCCAGAACGGGATATCGAAGGGGCTGCGTACTTGCTGTTGGGCTTGTTGCGCTTCTGTTCATCAGCTCCGTTCTAGCCCTGCAGCGACCCCAACGAGAGGGATCCGGGAGCGATTTGGCAAGGACCCTTCAGACGGGATTGGCCTCGATCCATGCGAACGTTACTGACGATGTCGGGAGGCCCATTGAGAACGCAATTGTGAAGATAGCTGGTAATCCCGGTGGATGGTTCACGAACGCATCTGGAGAGGTTACTATCACCGATCTCTTGGCCGACACCAACGGAACTATCTATACCACGTGGGCGGAGAAGCCAAACTATGTCCAGTCGCCCAACGCCCAGCCTGTTCTGACCCCTGCGAATACCTCGTTCGTCGACCTGGAAATCAGAGGCGGGGTGATCCTCGGCAGCGTATCAGACTCGACCGGCACGATCGCGGGAGCGACGGTCACCATCTCCGCGCTGGGATACTCCGACCTGACCGACGCGCGAGGAGCGTTCAGGCTTTCGGGGATTCCAGGAGGGACTCATTCGGTGACTGCGAGCGCGACCGGATACGTCAACCTCACAAAGGATGTTGTGCTGGACATAGGCGGGGTATCCTCTGTCGATTTCGAACTCTCATCTAAAACGGGAGCGATCTCAGGAATCGTCGTTCACGCATCTACGCTCGAGCCTCTAGAAGGGGCGAATGTCTCCATCAAGGTCGGGGATTTGACCGTCACGGTCGCGAGCAGCGTCGACGGCAGCTACAGGATACCAGGCCTTCAAGGAGGCACGTATTCGGTTACGGCAACCCTTGACGGATTCAACACCAGTATCCACAGCACTGTTACAGTAGTCAGCGGATACGAGACATCTGGTGTCAATTTCCAGTTGGTGGAGAAGCCGACGAAGCTCTACGGCGTCGTCAGAGCTGGTTCGGTTCTATTGGTCGGGGTTAGCATTCAGGTCGTTGGAACCAACTACTCGGCCAACTCCTCGCTCAGAGGCGACTATGAAATCAGGAACATCCCTGCGGGCACGTACACAATCAATGTCACCCACAAGGGCTATTACGCGATCTCTATCCCGAATGTGGTCATTCCAAGAGGGGGCCAGACAGACCTGAACATTGATCTTGTCAGTCTGCCAGGTGGGTCCCTCGTTGGCAACGTAACCTCGAGCGATTCGAGGCAGCCCCTATCTGGCGTGGAGGTCAGCATCGTCGGACCAGAATCTGATGAGAGGCTGAGCATCACCAACATCAACGGGCAGTTCGAGGTCACGGGGCTTGCATCGGGCAACTACACCGTCCGGTTCGTCCTTTCAGGCTACAAACCGAGACAGATTGGCCCAATCACAATTAGCAGCGAGGGGACCGTCAGGTTGGATCTTGTTACTATGGAACCGTTGTCCCAGCCGTTCGGCGGATTCGTATTCGGGTTCGACCTCGCGCACTCCATGATGATCCTCGCCCTCTTCCTGACCATCATCATCCTCGCCCTCGCCGTGGTGCTGCGGATAAGGGCCTTCGAAGCCCCGGATAAGGCGCCAGCGGTCTATGATGAGGCTGCAGAGCCTTCTGAGGTAGAGGAGAAGGAAGAGGAACCGACGAAGGAGGCCAACGCGAAGGAGAAGAATCGAGGGAAAGAGAGAAAGATCAAGAAAGAAGAGGGCTGACCCCTCCGGTTTTACTTGAGCCCTAGTTTCTCGCGGACTTTCTGCTCGTTCTCCTTGACCTTGACACCCACATCGGCGAACAGGCTGTTTCCGTGCGAGTCGATCCCAACGGTAAGAGGGCCGAAGTTGTCAGCGATCATAATCCAGATAGCCTCGGGCATGCCCAGCTCGAACCACTCCACGCCAGTCACACTCTTGATGCCCTTGGCCGCCAGAACAGCAGCCCCGCCAGTGATCGCCAGGTAGACGCATCCGTGCTTCTTCATGGCATCGATCGTGGGCTGGGACATGCCGCCCTTGCCGATGATCGCCCCTGGCTTGAACTTCTCGATGAACTGCGGCTCGAGCGAGTTCATCCTGGATGAGGTCGTGGGACCCGCAGCCACAACCTCCCATTTCTCCCCAACCTTCCTCATGATCGGGCCGCAGTGGAACAGCGCGCTCCCCTTGAAATCCACGGGTATCTTCTTGCCCTTCTCGAGGTAATCGAGGGCATGAATGTGGACTTCGTCCCTGCCCGTGTATATCACGCCATCGATGTAGACAGTCTCGCCTGCCTTGAGCGAGCGCACATCGCTCTCCGCGAGCGGGGTTTTTAATTTCTTTGGCATCGTTCATCACCTCTCATGGGTCGGGAATCTCAGCTTCCCGTCCGGATATATCCTCACGGTCCCTCTCCTGGCCGCCCAGCACTGGACGTTTATTGCGACGGGCAGGCTGGCCGTGTGACAGTAGGCATACTCTATGTTGAGCCCGAGCATGGTCGTCTTGCCCCCGAGGCCCATGGGGCCTATGCCCAGCATATTCATCGCATCGAACAGCTCTGTCTCGAGCTTGGCGATCTCGGGGTCCTTGTGCCTCTGGTTGATCGGCCTGAGCAGGGCCTCCTTGGCCAGCTTCATGCATATGTCCGCGGAGCCACCGATGCCCATGCCAATGACCGTAGGCGGGCACGGGTTGCTCCCGGCCCTCAGGACCGTGTTGAGAGCGAACTCCTTTATGCCCTTCAGGCCTGCACTCGGAGTAAGCATCGCGAGCTGGCTCATGTTCTCAGAGCCCGCGCCCTTGGTCATCACCGTGATCTCGATATAGTCCTGGTCCGCGACCTTCCAGTTGATGTACGGCATCCTCTCGCCAACGTTGTCGCCCGGGTTCTTCCTGGTGAGCGGATGAACGGCATTCGGCCTCAGAGGTACCTCTTTGGTGGCCTTTCTGACGCCCTCCACGATCCCCTTCTCTACATTCACCTTGCATTCCCTCGGAAGGGTCACATAGAAGATGGTGACGCCCGTGTCCTGACACATCGGGGTGTTGCCCTTCTCCGCGAGCTCCATGTTGTCTATGATCGCCTTGAGCTGCATCCTCGGGACCTCGTCAGTCTCGCTGGCGTAGGCCTTTTTCAGGGCCTCCTCCACATCGGCCGGGAGCTTGACGACGGTTTTCCTGAGCAGCTCAACGACTGCGTTCTGGATGTCCGTCTCGTTGACCATCATTACGACCTCGGGACCTCGGAAGGAGAATAGAGAATTAATGCCTTTTGATTGGACCCGACAGAAAAGGCGCAATTACCAGCTATCGCTCAACGGGTAGGTGCCGAGTCTCGTCTTCGCGAGGCGCACTTGATCGCTCGTCCGGCTGAACCCTGCGGGTTTCCTAAGATCGACCTGGGCCATCGTGTCTGGGTCCAGCACCTGTAGCTCCGAGGCTGACTCGAAGAGCACGACGGCCTTCACGATCTTCGACTTCGGGGCTGCCAGCGTGCAAGCCTCGAGCTCCCTCAACCTGACTGGACGCTCTTCCCCGGAGATGGGGTCGATGGCGTGAACGACGCCCCTGGACAGTCCCCGGACATAGTAGTCCCTCGACTGGAACTCTATCATATCTCCAGGGCCGAACCCTGGGAGCCGGACCAGGAACGTCATCCTGTAGATCTCCTCGCCCTCGCGCTTGCCCCAGAGGCTGGAGGACTCCTTGAACTCAGCACAGAAGGACTCCTGGAGCTCCCTCGCGATCGCTCTGCCCGCCTGGGATGGGCTGAAGAAGAAATCCAGCCCGCCTTTGACGCGCTCGATCTTGCTGATGAACACCCCGCGGTTGGACTTCCTCATCCCGGCGACCCTGTCCCTGATATGCCTCTCGATCTCCCGCTGGATGTTGTCCGGCAGAGAACGCTCGTTGCCCCGGAGCTGGAGCACCGCCTCGTAGTAGTTTCCCTGCTGCTTCGAGCACTCCTTGCACGACCCGCGCTTCAGCCTAACCGTAGTCGAGAGCTCCTTCTCGACGGAGAGCCCTTCCGAGGACAGGACGACATGGACCTTGGCTGCCAGATTCCTCTCGTCCCTCTCCGACAGCAGCACGCCCAGATCCGAGATGGCCACGCCCTTGGGGATCGACACCGCTCGCCGGATCACAGCCTCCGCAGCCTCCCTTATGGACTCCACATCCTCCCAATCCTCGCCCAGGAGGACGGACGAACAGTGGGCGCATATTGTGACGTCCACGTGGTCCGGTAGTGAGGCCTGAATGTGCTTCTTGGAATAGCAGTCGCGGCAGAGCGAACCTATCAGCTCGGGCTCCTCGCGCCCGCACTCGACGCAGAACAATCAGATCATCCTCGCAATCTGCGCGTGGGGCACCCCGCCAATCGTGAGCACGCACTCGGGGTCGACGAAACCGTGTTTGACGGCTATCGCCACGGTCCTCTCGCCCACGAGGTTCGCTATCGTGGCCATCTCGAGCCTCGAGACTAGCATCTCCTCGTCCCCCGTGTCTCCTCTGTAGAATGACTCCAGGACCTCCAGCCTGAGCCCCCTGTCCTTCGACCTGAAGGTCTTCCCGAGGATGTCCTGGTCACACGCGGCTATTAGGAGCTCCCTGCCCTGTGTGTGGATCTTGATGCATATCATCCGATGCGCTCCTCGCTTGCCAGCCTGAAGAACCCCGGCGTCGGCGAGTAGACCTCACCAGCGTCGCTGAGGCGCTTGAGCAGGGCCCTCACCCTGTCCTCGGGTATCCCCTCTGCGCTAGCCTTCTGCACGAGCTCCTCAGTGCTCACACCCCTCCGGTCCTCTGAGAGCTGCTGAACCAGGTTCCTGAGCACATATATCTGCTCGCGCTGGCTCTTGCTCGTCCCGGTGGCGATGAGGTCTATGTCCCGTCTGCCGCCCTCGCTCGCGACCTTCCCGAGGTAATACTCGACTATCTTGATCGCCCTGTTCGCGTCGTCCGCCGTCACCATCTGGTTCAGCCTTGCCCTTGCGCTGGCCTCGGAGAGCCTTATCAGCGCCTCCAGCTGCCTGGGGGTGATGGGCACGGACGCCTCCTCACCCTCTCCAAGCTTGCGTATCGATACATAATACCCTTCCAGGGTGCGCATCGCCTCCTCGCTTATGATGGGCGTGATGCGCTTGCTGAATGCGACGTACTTCCGAAGGAAATCGCGGTCGATGGCGGGCACGAGCCCCTCGCTCTCCTTCATGATCTCCGCGCTGTTAATCTCCGAGATCCTGTCAGGGGCCTCGTGCTCCCTGAGCTCGCCCCTGCGATGGACCTTGAGTATGTGCTGCGCGAGCCGACGGTCGTATTCGGACTCGGGTCTGTCTGTCATCGTGAATATCGCATCGAACCTTGAGAGCAGCGCGGGGGGCAGGTCGATCTGGTCCGCTATATTCCTAGCCTCGTCGAATCTGCCATACTTCGGGTTTGCGGCGCCCAGCACGGCGCACCTGGACTGGAGTGTGGCCGTGATGCCGGCCTTCGCGACGGATATCGTGCCCTGCTCGAGGCTCTCGTGTATGCTGGACCTGTCCTGATCGTTCATCTTGTCTAGCTCGTCGATACAACAGAGGCCCTTGTCCGCGAGCACGAGCGCGCCCGCCTCCAAGGTCCACCTGCCCTCCCCGAACTCGTCCTTGACGGCAGCCGCCGTCAGGCCCGCAGCCGAAGAGGCCTTGCCAGACGTGTATATACCCCTGGGTGCCAGCAGAGCCATGTAACGGAGTATCTGGGACTTCGCTGTGCCTGGATCTCCTATCATGACTATGTGGATGTCCCCTCTAATCCTGGTGCCGTCGTCCAGGACCTTTGAGACGCCTCCGAAGAGCTGCAACGCAAGCGCCTCCTTCTCCTGCTGATAGCCATAGATTGTTGGAGAGATGGACATGATGATCTTCTCGAAGACATCGGGGGCGCCCGCAATCTCGCGGATTTTGACCTCGTCCTCCGGGGTGATCGCGATTTCCTCGTACTCGTGCTCCTCGTACTCGACGGAGTTGACATCCAGGCTTATGTCGAACAGCGTTGACTTGACCTGGGCGCCCTTCTGGACGCTTCTCAGGATGCCGTTGATGATGATTCTGTCGCCCGGGGATATCTTGCCGGCGACATCGTCCTCGATGTACCCCACCAATCGCTCAGGCTGAGCGCCTCCCCTGAGCCCCTCAGGCGGCTCCTGGACCTCGATCTTCTGGGTATCGACGAACTTCGAGGGGTCTGTGAGCAGCCTGAACTTTGTGGAACCCGTCCCCCTGCCGCACCCCCCGTCGTCCTTGGGGCATTCCAGAGGCTCGTGGAACTGCATCCCCTCCTGTTCCACGGATATTCTGTGGCCGCATCGGACGCACTCGAACTCCGCAATCGTGACCCGGGGCCGAACCTCAGTCGCCTTTCTCACAAGGCCCTCGACCGAGACGAACGCTCCCAGATGCTTCGCTCTGAGCTTCCGAACATCGATCCGCGAATCCCGCGGGAGGTTCTTGATTCTGAAGTGCAGGAAAGGACTGGTCAGGGCATGCGAGACCATGCGCCTCATCGACTCCTCTGCGGACCTGAGCGAGAGCGTAGGATTGATGAGCGTGTAGTTCGCTAGGTCTGGATCGAACTTCTCGACTTCCAGGAAGTCCACATACATGCTTCTGACATCGGGATAGAGGTCTGCGATTGCAGCGACCTGGTGCCTCCGCTCTTCGCCCCCCAGGAACTCCTCCCAGATGGCGACCAGGTCTTCAGGCGTGTACTCCTTGGGCGTTCTCATCCCCCCTTTGAATCATCTTTATCGCCGATGCCCCGCCCGTTCAGAAATCCTTGGGCGAAAGGGTATCGGGAATCGCATATTGGATACAAAAGGTAGTTGGTCTCTGTCATCTCTCATCCTTTGCTGCTACAACCAGGCTACGCAGCACATCGTTCTGGACCCTCACGACCGCCGAGCTCGTCTCCGCGGCCGCGTATTGGTCGAGCAGCTCCTTGTTGATGTCGATGAACGTCGGGCCCCACTTGAACCTGGACATCAGCTTCTCGGCTCTCACCTTCTCCCCTATGATATAGAGCGATGCCGCCAAGGCCTCTGCGCTGCTGAGTCTCTGCGCCTTGCCGAAGTTCGTCGGGTTGGCCGCAAGGACGAACGGAAGCGCCCTGTGCCTGAGGCCGCTCCGGATCACGGGGAACTTTTCTAGCCGGTTCCAAGAGCAGTCGAGGACCAGAATGCCGAACTTCGATGCCGCGTCGCGGTCCTCCCTTGAAATCGCCGTCTCCGCCTCAGGGTCCAGCACTACGGCTCCCTTGGGAGGGCCCGAGCGGCCCCTCACCTCTCTGAGCTCGCCCGCCCGAACAAGCCTCGCAGCTGTGCACTTCTTGGGATCGTCTTCGCGCTCCATTATGGCGTAGAGCCTTATGTCGGCCATTCAGACGCTTAGTACGCCCCCGGCTATATAGGAATGCACATCGGGGCGTCGCGAAACTGGCCAAGGGTTCATAAAGGTCTCTGGACAATATGCCGACGCCACGATGAAGAAAGAATTCCTGCTGAAAGAGTGATGAAAGACGGGCGATCTGAGTGGCAGCTCCAGCTCAGGGAAAGGAATATAGACCAGGGCGCCATCCGAGCAGTGAGGTCGTTGAATGGTCACAGGTTTCGACTATCTAAGCAAGGACAAGGTCCTGCAAGAGCACTGGTTGAGAAGGTTCGTGGCCATAGTACTGGACGCGGTCATAATCTACCTGCCCATGTGGCTCTTGTTTACGCTTTTGGGGTACCCGTATTTCTACCCGGGACTCTTGTCTGGCGTTCTGCTTTTCATCTACTGTGCCTTGCTGGACACCGCAATCGGAGGGACGGTAGGGAAGCTCATTCTGCACCTGAAGGCGGTCCCGACGTCCGGGAAGATGACCTTTCCCCAGGCGCTGATGAGGAATGTGTCGAAGGTGTTCGTCGTGTTCCTGCTGCTTGACTGGATTGTTGGCATGGCAGTCGACACCAACGACCCAAGGCAGAAGTGGACCGACCAGATCGCCAGGACATCTGTCATAGTCTATGACCACCCTGGCGGAACCTGAGGCCTAAGGAACCCACCAGAGCCAGCCACGCTTCTCAATAGAGGCTTCACCCATTATGACGCCCTTCTTCTTCATCTTCGCGAGGAAGAGCACAGTCTGATCCGGACACCTCTTGTGTTCCTTCCGGGCAGCCTTCTCGATCGCCATCGTGCTCATCGGTCCTTTTTCTCTGAGAAGCCTCAGGACGAATATCTCCGCTGAGCGCTCGTCCAGAACACTGATCTCTTCTGGGCACATGGTCCTCCAATGGGCTATGCGCATTCTGCGGATATTTGTTGCCCCTGAAGTCAGCTGGAAGCTGGCAAAAGGCCCCGGCCAACGCAACACAGGATGCAAAAGAGAATAATGGGAAGGGGTTTGTCGGGTTTCTATGATCCGCTCAGACGCCTAGTATCTAGGCGGTCCACGAGAGACTGCCCATCGTGCTGCCATCCTGCTTGTACAGCAGGACGACCTTGTAGACGTGCCCAGATGTATACGAGCCAGTTATGGTCATGTAGTCTCCGGTGCTCAATTCACCATTGCCACTAAGGTCCGTCACATTCAGCCACTTGTTCCCGTCAACGACCTGGACGCCCAGTGCCTGAATCTTCACACCGCCTCCGCCCAAGCTTGTGGCTGAGAGGGTGCTCCATGTTCCACTGGCTGTGGCGGGAGCCGTCTCCTGAATGACCACGGTTACCTGCTCCCAGGTGATCGCCTCAGTCGGCGTGAGGGTGAATTGGTACCCTCCGGTATATGGCGCTCTCTGTATCTGGACGCCCTTCGCTACCCCGCCACCGGTGTTGAATCCTAGGACCATGACATATAGCACGGCCGCTAGAACAACGGTGATCGCGACCATCAGGATGGTCGCAATGACCGGGGACACAGCTTTGGCATCCTTGCGGATTGTCCACGTTTTCTTCATGGTATTATGTCCTCCTGCGGACCTTTCGGCCCGCACAGTGATGAATACGCCTGAGCCGAGTTTATATACCTTTCCGGGTGATTATCATAGTCGGGCGTTACTCGCTTCGGCTTTTGCCGATTAGGGTCATCTGGCTATGTCGCATTCCTGGGGATGAGAAGAAGACATAGTCTTCTTGGAGATAGCCAGCAAGTTGAAAACGTCGCTTTTCCTGGGAAATGCGACGGGGGATTCCGCATCGGTTGTGCAAACGCTGCGAACATCCTCTAACCGGTCTTTATACCCGTTTTGTCGAAGGTCAGTGGTATTATGCCTACCATCCCCGGCCTGTTCCTGACCTTCTGCACGACTATAAACTTCTTGAACTCCTGCCCGACCTTCTCCCTATCGAGCTCCAGGGTCACGTCGGCGAGGTCCTCCACGCTGCTCTGGATCCTAGACTCATGTACACCTTTGAGCATTGTCATCAGCGTGACGCTCTCGGAGTGCTGCGTGTGGGCCTTGATGGTCCTCATGGCCATCAGCACCTCGGCGCTATCGTAGTTCTCCAGAAAGAAGTCGAGGGAATTGATGACGACCCTGAAAGGCGGGGTGAGCTTCGATATCTCGTACGCGAGATATGTCAGAAAGTTCTCCTCCTTCAGGGAGTCTTTGTCCCTGAACCGCCTGATGTCGCCGAGAGTTATGCCCTCTTGCCTGAACCTGCTGATCTCCAGCTTCTTCGCCAGCACGACCTCGAAGTACTTCGAACCTATGTTCACGATCCTTAGGTCGGTCCTCCAACCGTACTCCCGCATGACGTTCAGGACGTCCTCGTCCCTCTCAGTAGAGGTGAAGTAGGTCACGGGTTCCTGGCCGACTGAAGCGAACTGCTTGGCGAAGAACTCGGTCCCCGAACCGGGTGCGCCCATCACCAGCACTGTGGATCCCTTCTGTATTCCGCCCCCGATGTGCTCGTCGAGCGCTGGGATGCCGATGCTCGTGAACTTCACATCAGCCCTCCTTTCCGCCGGTGCGTATTGCAGTGTCGCACACTAGGTTGACCATATTGTTGATCTCCGGTGTCGAGTGTTCCTCGACTGAGAGGATGATAGTGTAGACATCCCGGGCGCGCAGGCCCGAGACGAGAATGTGCAGGAACTCGGAGAGGATCCAGTTGTTGTTGTGTATCGCCAGGGAGTTTATGGAGTCGATTATGACGAGCTTGTGCTCGGCCTCCGACCTCCTGATGAGGTACTCGACCTTCAGCATGATGTTCTCGAGCATGGTCGGGCTCTCGACCAGGGTGGCGTGCTCGTCCTGCTGCACGGACGACGCGCCCATCATGATGTGGGATATGCAGTCGACGAAGAACACCCGCGAAGTGTCGATATCCAGCGCCGCAAGCACCCGCTTGATCGCCTCGGAGGATATCGTCGCGGTCACGTAGATAGTGTCCATGCCCTTCTTGTTGGCGAACTGGTCCAGCATGCCGCCGAGGACATCGAGGTAGCTGTCAACGCTCATCTGAAGCGAAATGGCGGAGGAAGGCGGGAGCTCCAGTAGCTGCTCGCCGACGGTGCTCGAGACCTTTGTGTCGCTCATGCTCCCGAGCTCCCTCCTTTCAGCAATGGCACCAGCAGGACCCCCATGGGGGTCAGGTCGAGCACGTACTTCGCCCTGGAATGGGTCGTACCACGCATCTTGATAACCTGGAGAGTTCTCAACAGGTCCCCTCTTCTCTCCATATTGGCCATGAGGACGATCCCGTCGGATATCGCTTCCTCCACGCCGAACATGGAGTACGTGGCGCTATGAGCCCCGACCTCGCTCACAAGGATGGATGTCACATCCATGTCCGAGAGAGCCTTGCTTAGCTTGAGAATGAAGTCTCTGATCTTCTCGGAAGTCTTCAGCTTGTAGCAGACAGAGGTGATCGAGTCCATGACGAGACGCTTCGTCCCGAGTTCGTTCGCGAGGCCGGCGATCGCGGTGACGAGAAGATCTATCTCCTCCATGGTCATCTCTGGCTTCGTCATGCCGAGCCTCTCGTACATCACGGGGAGGTCGACGAACACAAGCTTGCCCGACTTGATCAGGCCCCTGTCGAAGAACCTGTAGGGCATGATGTTGTCCAGCAGCTTCTCCGAGTTCTCAGTCACCGAGATGAAGAGCGAATTCTCCCCTTTGATGGCTCCATGAATCAGGAACTCCAAGGCCAACGAGGTCTTCCCGGTCCCACAGCTGCCCGTGAGAAGGACGGTGTTCGCCCTTGGGATGCCACCATAGAGGATTGTGTCGAGGCCGTCTATGCCCGTAACGCATCTCTCCCGATCGCCGGTCCGCTGAGGCATCATTCTTTTAGAATGATGTGAACAACTTATTATGGTTTCTTTCAAGGTCTCTCCAGGACGAAAAGCGATGTCTGCTTCGAGAGAGAGGGGGAGTCAGTATGAGAGACGCGTACCTGACTTCGACATGTTTTTATCACAGGATGCGGGTCTTCGAACCCGATGAAGCCCGTCCTGCAGGTAGCCCTCGACCTAGTCCACGGAGATCGCGCGCTCAAGATAGCGGAGGAAGCGGTGGCTGGAGGAGCTGACTGGATCGAGGTCGGCACCCCGCTCATCAAGAGCGAAGGCATGGAGATCGTCCGCAGGCTGAAGAAGAGATTTCCGAGCCATACGATAGTCGCGGACATGAAGACGATAGATGTGGGCGGAGCTGAGGTCGAGATAGCCGCGAAATCCGGGGCCGATGTGGTCGTCGTGCTAGGGGTCTCGTCGGACCCCACAGTCACAGAAGCGCTGCTTAGCGCCCGTCAGTATGGGTCCAAAATCATGGTCGACCTTTTCAACGTCGGAAACAAGATCGCGCGGGCAAAGCAGGTACAAAAGATGGGAGCCGACTATGTTTGTGTGCATGTGGGCGTTGACGAGCAGATGGTCGGCGGCTCCCCTCTTTCGGAACTCAAGGGGCTAGCCAAATCAGTCGGGATCCCAATCGCGGCTGCTGGAGGAATCAACAGCGAGACAGCGCCGGACATTCTCAAGGCTGGGGCATCGATCGTTATCGTCGGCGGCGCGATAATCAAGGCGAAGGATGTGCGTGCGGCTACGAGAAAGGTCAAGAAGGCGATCCAGTCAGGAGAGAAGGTCAAGACGGACCTCTTCAAGAAGTACTCCGAGGAGGGACTTTTCAAAGCGTTCTCGAAGGTCTCCTCATGCAACGTGGCCGATGCACAGCACAAGAAGGGGGCTATGAAAGGCATCCTGCCGAGGATTAGCCACAATGTCAAGATGGTCGGGAGGGCGTTGACGGTCCACACTGTAAACGGCGACTGGGCGAAGCCCGTCGAGGCCATCGATAGGGCGAAGCCCGGCGATGTAATCGTAGTTGATGCATGTGGGGGAGAGATTGCGGTCTGGGGAGAGCTGGCTTCTTGGAGCTGCAAGACGAAGGGAGTCTCAGGCGTTGTGATTGACGGGGCAGCGAGGGACATCGACTCGATCGTAGAGATGGGGTTCCCCTGCTTCTCGAGGCACGTCTCATCCAACGCGGGTGAGCCGAAAGGCTATGGCGGCATAGGCCACGAGATTGTGTGCGGCGGGATCCCCGTCAGGACTGGCGATTGGGTCGTCGGAGACGAGAGCGGGGTGGTGGTTGTGCCCCAGGAGACCGCTGTAGAAGTAGCCAATCGTTCCCTCGACCTCATGGAACGAGAGAACAGAGTGCGCGAGGAGATCAAGCGCGGTGGCACACTATCTAGCGTTCTGCAGCTCGAAAAGTGGGAAAAGGTTGGTTAGGGTTTATCGGACGGCTCAGCCTATGTATCCCGTCTGCTGGGCAAGTTCTTCCAGCCTGCGAATCCTCGCTGCAATCGGGGGGTGGGTCATGAAAAGTGTCATCATACCACCTCCCCTGAAGGGGTTCACGATGAACATGCTCGATGTCGCCGGGTTCCCAGACTGAATTGGCCTCCGCCTGTTGCCCTCTTCGAGCTTTTCAAGAGCGCGGGCCAGTGCGAGCGGCTTCTGGATCATGAGCGAGCCTTCTCTGTCCGCCTTGTACTCCCTGTTCCTCGAGACTGCAAGCTGAAGCAGCATCGCCGCCAGGGGAGCGGTTATCGCCGCCACCAGGAGCAGGATCACGTTTCCGTTGCCCCTGCCTCGGCTCCCTCCGAGCATGGAGTTCCAGAGGAACATCCTGGCCGCGAATGATATGGCTCCCGCGATGGTTGCCGCTATGGACATGACTAGGATGTCCTTGTCCTTCACGTGGGCCATCTCGTGCGCGAGCACGCCCTCGAGCTCGTCATCAGACAAGAGATTGAGTATTCCCTGCGTGGCTGCGACGACTGCGTTCTTCTTATTCCTGCCCGTCGCGAATGCGTTCGGCGTCTGCGTCGGAACAATCGCGATCTTCGGCATGGGCAGGTCGGCCTTCAGGCATATCTTGTTCACTATGTTGTACAGCCTCGGCTGTTTGTCCTTCGAAATGATCTTCGCCTTGTATGACCATAGGACGATCTTGGAGCTGAAGAAGTAGCTGATGGCGTTCATCAGACCCGCAATACCCAAGAAGATTAGCGAACCCACAATCGGGTCGCCGTAGAAGATGAATCCGACTAAATAGCCAATGACCATGAAGATGCCTATAAGGGCCGCAAAAAGGGCGATTGTTCTCAGTTCTGCTTGCATCTGATACTCACTCCCCCTGACGCGTGCGCGTCAGAATGTATAGCTCTCCTAGATTAAAGTCCGATAAGAAGCTTTCGCCTCAAATCATATTCCTTTAGCTGCCCGCATACGGGAATGTAGTCGGTGACACGCACCCAACTATGACGTATAGGTTTATTGGGGATGACGTAATACCATCCGACGCGCGTATGTGCGCATGACTATCGCAGGCAGGTGTTGAAGATGGAAACGTCCGATGACAAGATGGAGAGGAGACTGTACAGCCACGACCTCGCACCGCTCCCGAAAGAGATGGACATCATTTTCAAGACCATGCCGGACCAGGTCGTCAGACTGTCGCATGTCCTGGAGGTATCCCAATGGGTCAAGAAGGCCAATGCGACCACAACGCCGATAGTGCCGAGGGGCGCAGGGACATGGGGCCTTGGGGGTGCGGTTCCCGTGAAGGGCGGATATGTCTTCGACATGACAGCCATGAACAAGATCATAGCAATTGACGAGAAGAACCTCACAGTCACTGTGCAGCCGGGGGTCACCTGGAAGGAGCTGGCTGATACTCTGGATGCAAAGGGGCTATTCTTGCCGTGCTATCCGAGCAGCGCACCCTCAGCGACTCTTGGAGGATGGATCGGGACTGGTGGCACCGGCATCGGGGCGTACAAGTACGGGACTGCGGGAGACCTCATCAGGGACCTCGAAGTGGTCCTGCCGACCGGCGTCATCATCCATACAGGCGACAAGCGCGTACCATCGAACGGTGGCGGGCCAAGCCTGAATTGGCTATTCGTCGGTTCTGAGGGCACCTTGGGCATCATCACTGAGGTCACGATGAGCATCCTGCCGAAACCAGAGGAGATGAGGCCGGCGAGCTACTCGTTCGAAAACCTCTCGAAGTTCGCTCCAGCCCTCAGGAAGCTGGTCCGAAGCAATGTCACGCCGATGCACATCATGTTCAGCGACGGGCTGCACTTCGAGTACCTCAAGGCCATCGGCAAGGAAGCCCCAGATGTTGGATGCATGATAACTTGCATGCTCACTGGCTCCAAGGAATCGGTGGACCTTGAGGAGAAGTCCCTGGACAAGATCATGACGTCAACGGGAGGAAAGAAGGAGCCTCGGGAGATCGCCGACCACGAGTGGGAGGAGAGGAACTACGAGTTCAGAGTCAGGGAGATGGGCGCTGGCGCCATCCCAGGTGAGATCCTTGTCCCAATCGACTCGTTCGAGAATGTGCTGGCAGAGACACAGAAGCTCGTCAAGCAGATGAAGCTGAAGGCTCCGACAATAGGCACGGTCGCAGACAACAACACCGTTATGCTGATGCCATACTACCTCACTGACGAACACAACTTCTTCAGGTCGACCGCCGCCATGGGGTTCGGGAAGAAGCTCGGGGACATAGCCTGGGAGAACGGTGGGAGGGCTGTCGGGCTCGGCGTGTTCTTCGCCGGGAACCTGAGCAAGTACAGGGGGAAGGATGGGGCGGCTCTGATAAGATCGATCAAGGAGCTCATGGACCCGAAGGGAATCATGAATCCAGGAAAGATGGTCGAGACGGGAACTAGATTCGGAATATCGATACCCGGGTTTCTGATGAACTTCGGCATGAACATGATGGCAGGCATGAAGAGGCTAATGCCGAAGGACAAGATCGGAGACAAGGAGCTCGCGAAGTCGAAGAAGTAGAAGCGGCAGCAAAGGATTCTCCAGACCTCTCCTTTCTAGCCCCTGAAGCCTAGGCCTTCATCAGAGCTGGATATGCCCGCTTCACGGAATGGGACAGGAGGATGCCTATTGTCCCACCGATGACGACCTGAAAGATGTTGCCCACGGCCTCCAGCAAGGCCGCGCCAATGCCGACGTTGAGGAGCAGCAGCTCTCCGAAGAAGTAGCTAAACACCATGCACATCCCCCCGGCAGCGACGCCCATGATGATCGCCCATTTTCTCCCGCCCCCCATCTTGCTGATGGCGCCACACACCAGGCCCTCAGAGCCTTTGGCAACCAGAGTAAGAGGTGCAAAGAATCCCGAACCGAGCAGTATGTCCGCTGCTGCGGATCCGAACCCGCCACATATCCCTGCGGTCCGCCATCCGAAAGCCAGGGCGGAGAAGAACACCATCGAATCGCCGACGTTGAAGTAGCCCTTTGTGGGGGCGAACGGAACATACGTCGCCATTGTGATCGCTGCTGTGAGCGCCCCCAGAACTCCGTAAGTTGCCACCACCTTGGGCGACACGAATTTCTTCTTGCGCATCGTCACGATTAGCTGCGCTAGAATTACGATGATGAGCGCCCCGAAGAGAAGTGCCGTCCAGTACTTCATCAGGAAGTTCTTCTCAACTACGATGGTCATGATGTCCGTATTGTAGTTGCCGTCAGCATCCGTCACGTTAAGTGTCACAACATAAGTGCCCGGGGTGTAGAACTTGAAGTCGGGGCGGATGCCGTACAGAGTCTGATTCTCGCTGTCGTATACGAAAGTCCACGTGTAGTTGACTACGCCTATGTCATCAGTCGATCCAGATCCGTTGAACACTGCGGTGTGCCAGGCAATGACCCTCTGATCCGGTCCCGCGTCTGCGACAGGGATCTCACCTGGATTCTGCGCGGCCAGGGACGCAGCTGTCCCCAGCTGAGTCGCATGTGCCTCGACCACGCATGCGGGTATCATGACCATGAGAAACACAATCGAAAGAGCGAACGCTGCTCTCGACGAGCTGAGATGATCACGTTGACTGGGGACTCTCAGGGTTCTCATCTTTCGCCGACGACTCTAATGAGATAGCTCTACTTAAACCCTGTAGAATCAGAATGTCCATTCGCCGACCTTCAGAGATGAACGGCATAGGCAAACTTCGCGACCATTGATGCGAGAAGAACGGAGAGCGTGATTGCGAGAGCGACATAGTCCGAACCCCTCATACGAAGGTCCCTTAGATACGTCCTATCATGCCTCGCGCCATAGGCTCTGGACTGCAGTGCGAGGCTAAGGGAATCTGCCATCCTGAGCGCCGACACAACAGCAGGTACGAGCACCGCAACGTACTTCTTCGATCTCCTGAGAAGACCACCCTTAGAGAAGTCCATCCCTCTGGCCTTCTGCGCGTCCATGACGGAATCTATTGTCGAGACGAATGTGGGAAAGAATCTTAAAGAGACCGCAACTGTGAGCCCAAAGTCAAACCTGAGGCCGAGCTTGACCAAGGCGAGGACGAGGTTCCTCTGGGAGGTCGTGAACATGAGGATGTACCATACGCAGGCGAGGCAGCCGACTCGCACGGCCGATGTTAAGCCTTTCAAAATCGCGGGCTGGGTTATCTTGAGCGGGCCGATGGACAACAGAACTGGCGTTCCGTGGGGGTCGAAGAACGGCCAAAGGATGACGATCAGGACCATCAATCTCAGCACGAACTTGAGCGCGAACATCGTCTTCGACAGGCTTGCTCGTGCAAGGAAGAGCAACAGAAATACGAAGGAGAGCAGGAGGACGAGGGACGTCAGGCTAGATAGGATGAATGCGAGTAGGCTGAGCAGGAGCACCGCCACAATCTTCACCCTCGGGTCCATCCTGTGTAGGAATGTGTCGGACTCCGTGTACAGGTCGACGAATCCCGTCACTGGGAGCCACCTCTTACTAGCATTATTCGGAACACAAGCTCCTCCGGCGAGAGTGTCTCTCGTGGCACGCCAATCGCGGATAGTCTGTGAGCCAACTGGACAACTGGAGGGGGAACGAGCTTGCTCTTGAGCAGGAGCTCCAAGTCTGAGAACGCTCCTCCGGGGTCCGAATCCAGGACGACCCTGCCCTCAGACATAACCACAACTCGTCTCGCATGCTTTGCCACGAGGCTCATGTCGTGCGTGATCAGTATGAGCGTGTGGCCTTCTCGGCTGAGCCCGTCGATGCTTGCCATGAAATCATCGGTTTCGCGCGCATCGAGGCCTGTTGTTGGCTCATCGAGTATGAAGACCTCGGGATCCATTGCCAAGACTGAGGCGATTGAGACTCTCCTCCTCTCGCCCAATGTTAGGGAGAGCGGCGGTTTGTCTCTCAGGGCCTTCAGGTCAAGTGTGTTGATGGCGTGCTCGACTTTACTCGTCATCTCCTCTACCGCAAAGCCCAGGTTCCGGGGACCAAATTCGAGCTCCTCCGCCACGGACGAACAGAAGAGCTGGTGATCCGGGTTTTGAAACGCATATCCGACGATCCTCGCCAGCTGCGCGACTGTCTGATCCGACGCGGGCTTGCCATTGATCGTCACTGAGCCGTTTGTCGGTCTCAGGAGGCCGTTAAGGTTCTTCGCGAGGGTGGTCTTCCCGGAACCGTTACCCCCCACTATCGCAACATACTCGCCTCGCCTGATATCGAGGTTCACACCCTTGAGGGCCTCGAGCCCTCCCTCATAAGTGAACTTGAGGTCCCGCACCGAGATGATCTTGTCACCTGAGTTGGAAGAAGATGGGGACGGGATCATGATTGCCTCCCGGATTTCTGCCTTGCGAGGCTCTCAGTTATAGCCTGTGCCGCCTCGTCAACTGTGATGAATGAGAAGTCCGCTCCAGGCAACCTTGCGTTTAGCAGCGACGCCACATCGGACATCTGCGGAGGCACTATTCCAAGGGCTCTCAGCTTCTCTGGGTCTCGCAGCATGTCCTTAGGCGAGCCAGAGGCTGCCACCTGGCCGGACCTCATCAGGACTATCTTGTCCGAATACAGTGCGGCCTCCTCTGCGTCCCTCTCGGCGAGAAGAACGGTAACGCCGTGGCGGACCTTCAGCTCCCTCAGCACCATGTAGAGCTCCATCCTTCCGACTGGGTCGAGCGCATAGGCAGGCTCGTCGAGGACGAGCATGTCGGGGCGCATCGATAGCGCGGCGGCAATCGCGATTCGCTGCTTCTCCCCGCCCGAAAGAGTGAAGGGTGAACGATCGTTGTAGCCGCTCATTCCGACCAGGCCCAGTGCCCATTCAACCCGTTCCCTTATCTCCTCCCTCGGCACAGCGAGGTTTTCCGGTCCGAACGCGACCTCCTCCTCGACGCTCATGCAGAAGAGCTGGCTCTCAGGCTCCTGGAAGACAATCCCAACGACGGTTGCGAGCTCGGCCACTGTCTTCTCCGTGACGTTCATGCCGAAGACTTCTGCCTTGCCATGCAGCTCTCCATGGATTGCGTGCGGGATCAGACCGTTCGATAGAAGGCACAAAGTGGACTTGCCGGCGCCATTGCAACCCAGGACTGAAACGAACTCGCCCTTATCGACATCGAGCGACAGCCCGTCGAGGGCCCACTGATCAGAGCCCTCGTGTTTGAACCTGACATCTCTGATTGCAAGAGCACGCATGCGTCCCAAACCAAGATGGCCGCTCAATCGGGGGGTTCTCTATTAAACCTTTGTAGAAATATGTTGCCACATCCGTGGGCCAGCTATGCATCGGTTCACATGAGTTTGAAGATCGCACGCTTTCCCTTTCGCACAACCCTCACCTTACCGTTCTTCGAAAGCGACAGAAGTGCAGTTGAGACCTGATCTATCGGCAGCCTAGAAGCCCTCATGATCTGGTCCTTGGTCGAACCATCGGGCTGAATGGAGATTCTCACACGCTCCTCGGCCTCGGCGTCATCCTGTGCTGGCAAGATCTTCAGCGCCTTTCTCATCGGCGGCGCGGGCGGCGGGACCAGGCAGAACAACTCAGCTGACTCCTTCTGGCATCTGGTCGCGCTGCCAGCGGATATCAGTCTGCCGAGCGAGAGCGTGATGATGTCTTCTGAGTAGCCAGAGAGACTGATTATGTCCTGGATCGAGCGGCCCTCCTCGTTGAGCAGAGCCAGGACTTCGCCATCGATCTGGTTTTCCGGAGGGTGCTTGTCCTTGACGACCGAGAGGTTGTCCAAATGGGTTCTGAGGAATCTCTTGCTGGCCTCCTTGAAATGGTCAAGGTCCTTGTCGAGCAAGGGCTCGAGCTCCGAGACATCAAGGCCCATGTCACGCCACCTGTCCAGCTTCGCTCTGTAGACCATCTTCTTGAGCTCTACGGGCTTCTGATCGACGACATGCGTGACGGGATGCCTGGTCATTCCGTCGAGGCCTTCCTCTAGGTTCGTCCTCGTTGTGATCGTGTATCTGACCCTTGCACCTCTCAGGGCACGGTGAATTACCTCGAGCTTGTCGAAGAGCCGCTCGTCATCCCCCAGGTTCAGCTCGAAATCGTAGTCGCCGACAACTGGGACTGCGCCAATAGACCGCATTCGCTCCATGATCTGCTTGGGTGACTCGCCCTCGCTGCTCAGTTGCACCCTTATGTAGGTCTTGATCATCATTTTTCCCTGGCTTGCAGCATGATTGCCCTTTGACCTTTTTATGGTTTCTGAGAGCATTCCTGCAGGCAGACTCAGGGCAGCTGTGAGCTTAATATACAGGTCACATGGATAACACTGGCGCAATGGCTTTGGACGCGTCCGAGCGATTCATCATTAGGCTGTTCTCCAAGCATTACAGGGAATCCGAGCTCGTGATGCCGGAGCGGTTCGCGAAGCGGGAGTTCGCCTTCATGTTCTTCGAGAGGAAGTTCATGATGCGGCATATCGGATTTCCCAGCAGGGCAGCACTGAAGAACTATCTTGTGGAGCAGGTGCCCGCACACGTCTACTACTCGTGCGCGTACTACGAGAAGCCCAGCGCTCCAAAGATGCCTGAGAAGAACTGGCTCGGGGCGGACCTGATATTCGACCTCGACGCAGACCATGTCGAGGGGACGAAGGGGCTTCCATACGAGGAGATGCTCGAGCGAGTGAAGCGGGAGGTCAAGAGGCTCATAGACGAGTTCTTGCTCGGGGACCTGGGCTTCCAGACTGACGAGATGAGGATTGTCTTTTCCGGCGGGAGGGGGTACCACGTCCACATCAACGCCCCAAGGGTCATCAAGCTCTCCAGCCACGAGAGAAGGGAGATCGTCGACTATGTCACAGGGACAGACCTCGACATGGACTGGGTCTTCCCGATCACGCCTTTCGAAGCTGGGAGGTTCAAGGATAGGGTCACTCCCGGATACAAGCGAGCCATGCCTAGGCTCGAGGATGGAGGATGGAAACGCAGGATACGGATGGGTATTGATCAGCTGCTGGATGGGGTCGAGGAGATGGACCAAGACAAGGCGCTCAAGAGCCTCGCGGAGATGGCATCCGAAACGAAGAAAGAGATCGGGAAGAAGACTATCGAGGGATTATACAAGGATCTGTTCGGCGGGGAGAAAGGAAGACGGGGAGCGGATCGGATGCGCTCTGAGGATGTCTTTGAGGTCTTCTCCGAGAAACGGCATGGAGATGCGTTCCTGGCTATCGTCGAGATGAGAGTAAAGGGCAAGATGAGGGGCGAGACGGATGAGCCGGTGACGTCGGACATCAAGAGGCTCATAAGGCTGCCGAGCTCGTTGCACGGCAAGACGGGTTTCGAGGTCGTCCCGCTGACCAGGGAAAGGCTCGACGGCTTCGACCCGTTTGTCGAGGCGATATCTGGAGCCTTCGGGAACGAAGAGGTCAGTGTGTCCTGCAAGAAGCCCGTAGACCTTCGGATGAAAGACCGGAGCTACTCGCTTGATATCGGACACAACAAGATCCCAGAGCATGTAGCCGTCTACCTGCTCTGCAGGGAGCTGGCAGACATTGAGGGCTAGCCCCAAAACTATTAATCCGCTCTCACTCATTTGAACGGCACAATGCCCACTTCCAGCAAGGTTCTCGAGGATTCGCTGAGACTCGCGAGAATCCGAAGAATCAAGATGGTCCTGTACACCATCCAAGCCATCATGATGGTTGCCTTGGCATTATTCTTCATCATCATCATGGGTGGGGCACAGATCAATCCCGTGCTCTATGTCCCTGTTGATTCGTTCGCGGCTGTCATGGTGCTGCTGCTCCTCGTCATCGCGCTCGAAGGCTTCTTCTTCAGGATGATAGAGCTGAGGTTCGCGAGAAGCTCTAGCGCGAGGCACCTCATGGCGAAGAACTCGATCAAGCAGTCTCTGATCATTGCAGCCATTGCGGCTGTCGTCGCGGCCATGTTGATGGTCCCTGCAGTGCTATCGGCCATCGAGGATGCCTCTGATAAGACAGTGGCCTTGGTCAGTGGGACCGATGTCTCGTTCTGGTCGAGGGACCCCCTGGCGCTTCAGCGCGCATCCGAGGTCCGCGTGACTGCGGATAGCATCGTCGAGGTCTACTTGGTGTCTGCACAGGTGTATGTGGATCACAGGAGCAGCCTTAGCGATCTCTTCCTGCTTAGACAGAACAGGGACAATTACGTGGTCCCGATGAACCAAGAACTGGTCATCCCAGTCCCCATGACAGATCACACCCAGTTCTATCTTGTCCTGAATGACATCAGAAGCCCGGGAACTGTAGCCACCGCCGTCATAGTCATGGACATCTCGGAGATGTTCACGGGCATTGTGGCCCTCCTGACGCTGGCGATCATGGTGGCCAACCTAGCATGGGTTGCGTACCTGATACCGATCGAGCGGAAGTACTCGGTGGGTTCAATCTACAAGTAGGTCAGGGCAAGGCGCAGCAGACGGCCCTCTTCTTGACGACATATCCTTCGGACCGCAGCTTCTGCACGGTGGTGTCTGATGGCAGAACGATGCCGTCGAGGCCTGCGGAGACTGCTTCGACCTCCAGGAATCTGTCCTTCTTGGACCTCATACAGCCCATCAAGAGCTTCGCGTCCGGCAGATTTGATCTTGCGCTTCTCACCACTTCTAGTATGTCCGTCCGAGAGGGCGCTGGGACTTCTGCGTAGGCGCTCCCCTTGGTAGGAATTAACGAAATCAGAACAAGCACCTCTGGTTCGACTTCTCGCAGGGCTTCGATAGTGGCATGCTCGCCTCCCAACTTGCCAGCGTGAATCCCGATGCAGACATGGGGCGCAACGACTGAAGCGCCTGCGCTCGCGAGGTCCCTCGCCACTTGGAGGTAATCATCAGGTCTGGCGCTGAGCCCAAGTACTTCCCTTATGGTCTCTCTGTCTCCGTAGACGTCAACGGAGAACGCGTCCACGCCGCTCCTGACAAGGGCCTCGATTTCGCGCTTCGGCGTCAGCCCGATGTGGGCGTTGATCAGAAGGTCGGTGGTGGACTTGATCTCCTTGATAACATCCACGAAATCCTGGAGACGGACCTTTCCGGACAGATCGACTCCTCCGCTGAGCAGAAACCCCTTTGCGCCTCGCTCGGCGAGCGCTTCCGCCACCTCGAGAAGATCGTCAGGGTTCGTAGCGGGAATCATCCCCTCGAGGTACTTCCTGGCGCAGTGGCGACAATTCAGGGAGCACCTCTCACCTGTTGTCGATATCGCAGGGAAGCTCTTCCCCGGATAGAAGCATTCCACTACTCGAGACACAATCCGATATCATTGAGAGCAATGGTTATGAATCTTGCTGACGGGCCGGGCATCATCTGACAGGTTTCCAGGGGAAACTTTTATCTGAAGCTCCCTCTCTAGGGCCCCTGCTGGTCCCAAGATGAAGGCTTTCGAGGTCAAGGGGGAGTTCAGGATCTCTAAGCGCAGATGGCAGCCATTCGCGCTCGAAGTCGCCTCCGCAGACGAAAAGGCGGCAGTGGAGAAGACCTTCGCTCTCATCGGCAGCAGACACAAGGTCAAGCGCAGGTTCGTTAAGATAGATGGCGTGAGGAGCATGAAGCCTGAAGAGGTTTCTGACCACGCTGTGAAGTATCAGCTGGGGGCGGACAAGTGACCGACGAAGCCGAGTTGAGACAGAACGCAATGATGCTCGAGACTGCGAAGGCGCAGCTCGAAGGCCTTGCCAGACAGGAGGAGCTCATCCAACTCGCCATTGAGGAACACGTGAGAGCGAGAGAGACCGTCAAGAAGCTCATAGGAGGTGCAACCGGGGATGAGATTATGGTTCCCGTTGGGGCCGATTCCTATGTTTTCGCGAAGACCTCCGAGAACAAGGATGTCGTCGTTGGAATAGGCTCCGGTGTGTCCGTCCAGAGAAAGCCGGAAGAGGCGGAGAAGATTCTAGACAATAAGATTGAGGAGCTCTCCCAGGCATTCAAGAAGGTCTCTGACCGCGCTGGGCAGACCGAGGCCATGATACAGGAGCTCACAGACAAGGTTCAGGAACAGTACAGCCAACTCCAGGCAAGCGCGCAGCGCTGAGGGCGGGACATGTTCCGTGCTCTGAAGGAGAGATTCTCAGCAGCTTCCGAGACGGTCAAGAAGAAGAAGATAGAGGACATATCGGAAGTCGCTGGTGAATCCGGCCGCCGACTGAGAGAGGATGTCCTCAATGACCTCCTGCGAGATCTGGAGCTGGCGATGATAGAAGCAGATGTGGCATTGCCAGTTGCAGATGAACTCGCTGCCATTGTGAGAAAGGAGCTTGCAGGCAAGAGGATAGACAAGGATTTCAGGATTGAAGAGGCGGTCGAGCTTGCGCTGAAGGCCGCAGTCAAAGACGTCTTGTCGGACCAGAAGTTCTCCCTAAACGAGAAGATGAAGGCTAAGGATCCGCCCTATGTGATCATGTTCGTGGGCATAAACGGCACCGGGAAGACAACGGTCATCGCCAAGCTGGCTGACAGACTCCAGAAGCACGGGTTCAGCTGTGTCCTAGCCGCGAGCGACACCTTCAGGGCAGGGGCCATAGAGCAGCTGACACTTCACGCCGAGAAACTGGGGTGCAAGATCATCAAACACCAAGCAGGCGGGGATCCTGCTGCTGTCGCATATGACGCCGTTGAGCACGCAAAGGCGCGAAAGAAGGATGCTGTGCTGATTGACACTGCGGGGAGAATGCAGACTAACACCAATCTCATGGACGAGATGAAGAAGATCAAGCGCGTGGCGAAACCCGATCTGGTTGTCTTCGTCGGTGATGCACTCGCAGGAGCAGATGCCGTCGAACAAGCCAGTAAGTTCGACGAAGCCGTTGGCATAGACGGGGTGGTCCTGACGAAGATCGATGCGGATGCAAAAGGTGGCGCTGCGCTTTCCATAACGAAGACCATCGGTAAGCCCATAATCTATGTCAGCTTCGGCCAGGGATACGAGGAGTTCAGAAAGTTCGATGCGGATTGGATGGTTTCTCGGATATTCGGTGACAAACCATCGAAGGTCTCACAAGACCTCTAGGACTGGACGTTCTTCCCAGCAAATAGAGCGGCATACACCTGAGAGTCTGATACCATATTGGCGATCTCGATGTGCTCGTTGGCATCGTGAGCGGTCTCTTGGATGGTGGACCACACGACCGCATCGATCCCCTCACGCCTGAATGGAGTGGCACAGGTTCCTCCGCCGATACCGACGGCGTGGACTTTCACGCTCTTGACAGTCTGGATCGCCTTGCTGAGCCTCATGACTATCTCAGAATCCACGCTCGTCTTCGGGGCGGAGTCCGTCTTCTGAAGATAAGTCAAGTGGATCTTCACCCCAGTAGACTCTTCGAACTTCTTTGCTGTCGTTTTCAGGTCCGCCGTGATATCGTCGAGCCCGTAGTCTGGGAGGACTCTGAAATCGAATGCGAACTGCTGTTTCCCGGGCACCGTGTTGACGTTCGGACCATTGGCATCGCACCTGGTCGGCTCGAAGGTGCTGCACGGCGGGTCGAACAAGGCATCGCAGGCAGGGTACTTCTTCCTGAGGAGGTCGACAGCTTCGATCATGAACCTTGCAGAGACTTCGAGCGCGTTGATGCCCTTGTTCGGAGTGCTCGCATGAGTCTGCCTCCCGATGACCTCCACGTTAATCCATGCGATGCCTTTCTCAACGACGCAGAGCGTCGCCCCGTCAGAGCCGCCGTGGTCTGGCACCACTGCCATGTCGCCTTTCTTGAATATGCCTTTCTTGAGGAGGAATTCGATCCCGTGGACGTTCCCGTGCTCTTCATCTGAGACCATTACTAGACCGATGTTCGCCTCAGGGGTCACCCCCGAGCGAATTAGAGCCGTCAGGCCGAACATCGCGGCGATCAATTCCTGTCCGTTATCCTCCGCGCCTCGGCCGAATATTCTCCCGCCTTTGACCTTCGGTTCAAAAGGTGGGGAATCCCATGCGCTCAGATCCCCTTCGGGGACGGTGTCCATGTGAGTCACGACCCAGATGTTCTTGTCGGAGCTGCCCTTGACCCTCACAATGATATTGGGTCTCTTACCCGCCTTGGCAGCTGGGTCCCTGGATTCGATGACCTCGATTGATTTGAAGCCCAGATCCTTGCACAACTTCGTGAGAAACTCGCCCCTTTCCGCCTCTCCGGGACCGCCGTTTTCAGGACCTACAGCGTTTATCCTCAACATCGAACACATGCTGTCGACCATGTGCTTCTCGTCACTGGCCACTGCCTTGGCAAGAACTCGGAAATCCATAAGATCAGCCCCTCACAACACACAGGCCTGCGGGAATAGACTCTACTCCGATATCTGCTTTCGCGAGCGACGGTTTTGGTGCTACTTCTCAATCAGCATGGCCACCGCGTTCCCGCCTCCCAGACACAGAGTCGCGATGCCACGAGTCGCGTTCCTTGCGTGAAGAGCATATATCAGAGTCGTCAGGACCCTGGCACCGCTGCATCCGATCGGATGGCCGAGGGCGACCGCGCCTCCGTTCACATTGAATTTCTCATCTGGAATGCCCAAGACCTTCTGGACCGCGACAGAAGCGGAAGAGAAGGCCTCGTTGTGCTCTATCAGATCGATATCCTTGATCTCCAGCTCGTTTCTCTCGAGCATTTTCCGAACCGCATGGATCGGGGCCTCCATAATCAGTTCCGGCTTGACTCCCGACGTAACATAGTCGACAATCTTGGCGAGGGGTTTCAAACCCTTGCCCTTCGCGATGTCCGCATCCATTACAACGACCGCAGATGCCCCGTCGTTTATGCTTGACGAGTTGCCAGCTGTGAGAATGCCGTTCGGCCTGAAGACCGGTTTCAACTTGGCCAAGGCGTCCATCGTGGTGTCCTCTCTAGGACCTTCGTCCTGGGAGACCACATTCGGCCCCTTGCTCGATGGGATCTCCACATTGACGATCTCTTGCTTGAAGGCCCCAGACTTGATCGCATGCACGGCCCGCTGATGGCTGCGGAGAGAGAACCTGTCAGCATCCTCTCGCGTGACATTGTTCCTCTCGGCCACGATCTCCCCAGTGTTGCCCATATGAAAGTTGTTGAAGACATCCCAAAGGCCGTCCCTGACCATCTCGTCGACCAGTTGTGAATCGAACAGCTTGTAACCGAACCTGGCCTTTTCGAGAAGATAGGGGGCGTTCGACATGCTCTCCATTCCGCCGGCAACAATGATCTTCTCCTTGCCTGCAAGGATGGCGTCGGAGGCCAGCATTGCTGCCTTGAGCCCGGACCCGCAGACCTTGTTAATCGTAAGGGCTGCGACCTCGTCCGAAAGCCCTCCCCAGAGGGCTGCCTGTCTAGCAGGGTTCTGGCCAAGGCCCGCGGGGAGGACATTGCCCATAATACATTCCTCGACATCCTTCGAATCGATCCCGGCTCTCCTCACTGCCTCCTTGACGACGAGCGCGCCGAGCTTCGGTGCGCTAATGTCCTTGAGCCCTCCCCCAAACTTGCCGATGGGAGTTCTCGTTGCACTGACAATGACAGCCTGATTCATCACAAATCACACATCCAGAGCCCAACACTAAGGGCGCCAATCACGGCTGCAATGATTTCGCGGTCCATATTTATAACTTGTTGATGTTGACCCTCGACATTCGCCGTATGGGCTTGTGAAGATGGCGTCTGGACGCGACCGGGGGCTCATACCAGCCTGGCTTAATCACCCTCGCCATGTTTCTGAACTTGGCGGACGACAGTGGTGCTTTAGCGCCGCACTTCTTGCACCTGTAGCCCTGTCCCGATCCCATTGAACCCATCCGTTTCCTACATCTCTTGCAGAGAGGGTTGTTGACTTTGACCCGCTTCTGAGCAAGCCTGCTGACCATCAACTTCTCCACATTGAGACTCCTTGGGACCTCGCGAACTGAGCCCAGGAGGGTCACCTCATCTCCGCGCATCAACGCCCGCGCGACGTTTCGGAAGCTCCCAGAGGGCTCGTAGAACAGGGTATCTATCTCGTCCCCGTCGGAGACCCGGAGGATAACGTGCCCGCCGGGGATCGTTCTGGGCTCGACAACCACGCGGGCATCTACCCTTGCGGAATCTCCAGTCCTCAAGGAACCGATCCCCTTCTTCACGATGTGATCTTCGGTTGCCTGATTCGTAAGGAACAAGAGCCATCTATCCTGTTTCTCACCGCGGATAAGACCCCTAGCACGAAGTAGCTCATCACGATCATCCCCGCGGATGCCAAAGAGAATCGGACATGGAGAGCCTGGTGAGATCGCGATATGATCGTTCTCGTAGTCGTAGTTGTTGAAGGTGTACTTGGTCGACCTGTCCATCTGGATGACACTTTCGGGATCAATCTCTCTTGGGGTTCCGAACCGATCTTGGGACCTGTAGGCGATAACCTCCCAGGTCCTATCTCTCGGTCTCCAGGATATCGCTGAGGTCGCGCCTATCAATCCCCTTCTGTTCTTGTAGCCCTTCCAGACTCCGCCACATGCCTTCAACATCCGGAGGACGTCGGACATCGGAACGACCTCCCTGACAGCTCGCCAGTAGAGGCTGGCTGGAGGCCGCCTGTTCGTGGCGACGATTCCGGGGTTCGTCTTCTCACAATCGAACCTTGCTACGCCCTCGAGGACTTTGGAGGTCCTTCTAACCAGTTCTCGCGGTTCTGCGGGTGTGCCGTTGGCGTAGCACCTGAGCGATTTCCCATGTATTTCGCCACAGGGCCGAGACTGCCCGCGCCCATGACCGAGAGGAAGACAGACCGCTGCATTGCCTCGGGTCTTCCACGGGATGTTTGGATCGAGCCTGACAAGCCTCGGGAGACCCACGAGGTCGAGATCTGAGAATTCTTCAAGGACGAGCGTAGCGAGGTAAGTCGTGCACATCCCTTCGGGGGAATCTGTGTCATCAAAGGCTAGCATTGATGCGGGCACTGCGGAGCCCATACACGCCCTCCGGAAAAAAGGTTGTCGTCAACAGACGGCCGTGCAATACCAGACGAGCAAGACAAACCTCATGTGAGAGCTATCCAGCACGAGCGTGCAATCCAGGCGCACCTGTTGGTTGAATTGCAGAGGAGGAGACTGTTGTGTCTTGAGAACCGGGATAGATACATCATTCTTCTCGTCAATAAGATAGGCGCTCACATCTTCATTGCCAGGTTCGAGCGTGCCGGTGAGATTGATCCTGTCGTTTTCGAACGCGTCCCAGTTCTTGCATACAATCTGAACATCGAGAACGGCTTCGCTCGCCCTGAGGAGAGATATGCCCATTCTCGCAGCAAATACCGTTGCAGAGGTGGCGCCCTGTAAGACTTCTCCGAGCACGCATACCTCGTCTCCGATCGAGAGGATTGAGAGCGGCTGGCTGGACGATTCCTCGCTGCACACAACCTTGGCTCTGGATCCGTCGATTGGATCCATCAACACCAGGGAATATGCCCCCGAATCCGAGCACCATTTGGATATCACCAATCCTACGATGCTTACGACTGATCCGCTTTCGATAGACTTCAACCGGGAAATTGGCACATTAGGAGGTGTTGAGTGGCCCGAGAGCATCAACATGGCGCTGAGCAGACATGCGAAAACGATTGCGATGAGCTTATGATCGATACAATAGCGCATAGCGGAGAATAATCTCCGTTTTAGTTCATGTCAGGTGCGCATGCATGTAATGGCTGCTTCCATGAGAACCATTTTAAAAGGGAACTGGTTTATCGGTGCATCGGGTGCTAGGTTGACCAAAAGCGTCCTCACGGAATACAGGCTCGAGCTCAGCAGCTTCCTGAGCCTAGGGTTCGGCCTATTGACGATCATCGGCACCGTGGGAGTGTTCTTCACAGACAAGCTCCCGAGCTACCTCGCCTGGCTACAGGACCTCTCTGACCCCTTTGGCAAGTGGGTATCATGGGTATTCATAATCGGGCCAATCGGATTGATTGCATGTGGCTGGTGGCTCTATGACTATGTCAGCAAGGTAAGGGAGTTGGCAGGGCTCATTGACACTCCGAGCAAAGCCAAGTTTGTGCGAAACATTGACGATATCGATTACCTGGCTTGGGCCCTTCCACAGCGGTTTGAGGACCAAGTGATTGAGAAGAAGAAGGAATTCGGGCTCTAGTTTCGGGTTGAATCAGGGGGACCCCTTTGTTTCCAGTGGAGGGGCATAAACCCGATTCTGGTCATCATATGCCGCTGCTCCTATTGAGATTAATGACCCGCCCACGCCCTCGATGCGGCCGATGATTCTCTTCGAATCGTCGGGTGCGCACTTTATTGTGACCCTGAGGAGATTGCCCTCGAGCGCTTGTTCGATGTCTGCTTCGTTGTGAAGATTGGACACAAGGCTTAGCGATTCGTTTGTAAGAGGAAGCTTGGCATCTATCATGAAGTTCCTTCCTTGAACCCGTATCACCGTTTCGAGGATACTATCAAGACCCTCTTTAGTAACGGCCGATGCCATCACTAATTCATGTGGATGTGAAAGAGCTAATAGCTCTTGTCGAATCGTGTCACGATTTACGGCCAGAATCGCATCAACCTTGTTACCTATTATCACAACCATCCGCCCCTGCGTTTTGGGCAGTAAGAGGTCTAAGCATGTTCTCATCTTAGACTTCATGACATCTGGTGTCTCACTTGCATCAACAACGAGCAGGATCAAATCTGCGTAGTAAATTTCCTCTAAGGTGGATTCAAAGGCGTCTATAAGATCGTGCGGAAGATCTTTCATGAATCCGACAGTATCTGTCATCAAGACGTTCCCTCTAACTCTAGGAATCCTTCTCGTAGTTGTCGAGAGTGTAGAGAATAGCTTATCATCAACATCTAACTCAGAATCACACAGAGCATTCATAAGAGATGTCTTGCCTGCGTTAGTATATCCAGCCAACGCCACAAGCACATATCCTTTTGACTTTCGCTCCGCTCTTCGAACCTCCCTGCTCTTAGAAATGTCTGCTAGTTGTCGCTCGATTCTCCTAATGTGGCTTTTGGCGTGTTCGAAGTATACGTCAGTAGCGTACGCCCCGCCGGCCATGAATCCTGGTCTCTCACCGCTCTTTGCTTTGTGAATCCACTCTCTAAGAAACGGTTGCTCGTACCGCAAAGTTGCGAGCGTTACCTGGGCGATCGCCTCGGGAGTGTGTGCATGGTCTGCGAAAATTCTGAGTATCACACCAACCCGATCCAAGAATTCCTTCTGAAATTTCATCTCGAGAAAATGGTGTTGAGACGGTTTTAGGGAGCCGTTCACGACAACGAAGTCAAGGTCTAGTGTCTTGACTTCCTCGTAGACCTCGTCGATTTTGCCGGGGCCGAGAAAACTCACTCTATGAGGATGATCTCTCTTCTGCACGTAGGTCTTGATAGTGTCGACGTTCAACGTGTCCAGAAGAGATCGAATCTCAGATAGATCTTCATTTACTGATAAGATTGCAGTCTTCTTCATTTCTCGAGAGCACTCTACATCCTCTCAGGAGATAATGCTATTTGAAGACGAGTTTCGACGCGAAACCATGGACCTCCTACCTTTTATTCCTGTGGACTCCATGTGGACGCTAGTAAAACCCTTGTCTGAAAAGCGTTCCACAGGAAATGAAGGGGTCCCCCTCAGAGTACGTGCCCTTATGTCCGTCAACGACTTTTTATTTTCCAACATACATTTTCAACGACCACTGGCAAAGATTATTCCGCAAAATTCTCCGGCTGCAGAAAAAATGGATTTTCCCGATAATATTAACCATTAAGTACGGTCGCTGTCATTCCCTCAATCCCTGCGTTTCGCGTGGATTCCGAGAGCGGCTTCCACAGGAAGTGTCGGGGAAGGGGAAGGTGCCTTTTACCTGTCCGAGGGAGCAAGGATGCAGGACACGATATTCCAGCAGTACATCAAATCGAAGTCCGTATTCAAGGGCGATAGGGACGTTCTGAGGCCGTCGTACATTCCAGATGTCCTGCCGCACAGGGAGGAGCAGATCAATCAGCTGGCCAGTGTCCTGGTGACGGCGCTCGAGGGGCAGAGGCCGTCCAACATCCTTCTCTTCGGAAAGACAGGAACGGGCAAGACCGCCACAATCAAATACATCGGCAAGGAAATCGAACGCGCAAACACCGACCTCCGGAATGTCCACTTCATCTACATGAACTGCGAAGTCGTCGACACTCAGTATGGGGTGTTGCAGAACATCGGTAATGTTTTCATCGAGGACTTCGACCAGAGAATCCCATTCACGGGCTGGAGCACCGAACGGGTGTACAACATCCTCAGGGAGAAGATAGACGAGGAAAAGCGCGTGATCATCATAGTTCTCGACGAGATTGACAGGCTGATATCCAAGAGCGGGGACGATGTGCTGTACCACTTGTGCAGGATTAATGAGGACCTCAAGAGCGCAAGGGTGAGCGTGATCGGCATATCGAACGATCTGAAGTTCACGGAGTTCCTCGACCCGCGGGTGAAGAGCTCGCTGAGCGAGGAGAAGATGGTCTTCCCGCCGTACAACGCGGAGCAGCTCAGGGACATCCTCAGTCAGCGTTCAACGCTGGCGTTCGATGATGGCGTTCTGGAACCATCGGTTATCCCACTCTGCGCCGCTCTCGCGGCTCAGGAACACGGCGATGCGAGGCGTGCGCTCGACATGCTTAGAGTTGCCGCCGAGATCGCTGAAAGGAACCGCATGCCGATCATCACCGATTCGGACGTCATCAAGGCGAAGAACAAGATTGAGCTGGATTGCGTCACCGAAGCGATACGCACGCTCCCAGTGCAGTCGAAGCTCGTGCTCATGGGCGTTCTGCTCAACGAGGAGGGCGGAGATGGAAAGCTCACGACGGGCGACCTCTACGAGACCTACAAAGAGCTCTGCCAATGCACGTCTATGGCGATACTCACCCAGCGGAGGATCACCGACCTCATATCGGAGCTCGACATGCTCGGGCTCATACACGCGAGAGTGAAGTCTTTCGGAAGAGGCGGCAGGACCAAGGAGATCGAGTTCTCGGTTCCGATACTCGAGGCGAGGAAGGCCCTGGAAGAGGATGAGATACTCTGCCAACTGAAGAACTACAAGCTCAGGTTCCAGACGACCTTGATCTGATCGCCATCATCCCTTGGGCGGCTCACTGCCATCTTTGGGCTCGTCGGGCACTTTCTTCATCGGAGTGGACTCTTCTTCGTGTTCTCCCTTGGCCTTCGCCGCCTTGATCCTTGCTCTGTGGGTCAGGAGGACATCAGCGGCTATCGGCGCAATTACTATGATCGCGATGCTTATCCAGAGGTTCCTGGTGCTGTTCGAGGGCGGCTCCATCACCATCGTGTTCGTGAACCAGAGCTTGAGCAGGCCGAACCACGGAATCTCCCCGCTAGCCTTGCCCACAACCCAATCGAAATGGACTGGCTGTGCCCCGAACTCGCCGATCGCCTGGTCGATTCCTGTGTTGTGGTCGCCCTTTGTGATGTACCCGTTCGCAAGCCCCGCGCCCGAAGATCGGAGTATTATCGAATCAATGCTGATGCTGACGGGCATGTCTCTGTAACCGACATGGTAGAGGGTCAGGGTGCTGGTCAGATGGTCCCAGGTGTCCGCGGAATTCTGTGTGGTCCATCTTGCAGAGGGAAACTGCCGCAGCGCGGGTGCGCTGTAGCTGACGCCATCGCCGTTCGCCACGAGGTACAGAATCGCCCTGTGAATGATGGGTGTGTGATCTGACTGCCCCAGGGGTCTGTAAATGACTACATCTCCGTAGTCCCCGTATGTCCTATGGCCGGAAACGAAGCCCTGGACATAGGTCTGGATGTCGGACACGTGGTTGACCTTCTTCACAAGTACAAGGTCCCCGGTGTCTATCACACCAATCTTGCTCGTGTTGTCCTCCGTGTGCATCATGCTGTTCGACTCGACTACAACCAACGGAGGCCAGAGCCCAGTGTAGAAGAACATTGCCAGTAGAATGCAGACTACGAACGCCAGCGCGATCCCTGCGTCCCTGAGAAACAGGACCGCTGGCTTGTACTTCTCAGGGATCCGGCTCTTTCTCTTCCCCTCGGCCACGGCGCGTAGAGGGAAAGCCCTCTATAAAATAAATATGGTCTTGGGCATGTCTGGCGACGATGTCAGGTCATCCCTGGGTGAACAGGTAACTCTTATATCCCTTCTTCGTGAGCGTTATCAGAGCACCCCTCAAGACTCCCTCGCCGTATTCACTTCCAGGGTTGAGGCACAGGGTCCTCCCCAGGTTCGCTGCTGCCTTGGACTCGTGTATGTGACCATGGAGCCCCAGGAGGGGCTGGTACTTCAATATCGTGTTTCTCACTGCGCTACTGCCAGCAGATATCATCTCGCTTGCCCCTCCCGAGGTCTTCGCCTTCAGGTTCTTTCCTATCTTGGGGGCCGGGTCGAGGGGGGTGTCCTTTGGCGGGCAGTGCATGTTGAATATGCAGAAAGGCATGTTCTTGACCTGCGATGCCATGGCCTCTATCTTCTTCTCGAGGTCCTCCTCAGAGGTCTCCCTTGGGCTGTTCCAGGGCGTTGGGCTACTCCAGCCCATGCTTATCATCTCATGGTCTTCGTCTACCCAGACCACCTTTCCCTCGGGGTTCTGGACATAGTTCGATTTGCTCAGTGCCTCATCGATGATGAATCGATCGTCATTCCCAGGGGTGATGAAGCACTTCACGCCCTTGGACCTGAGGCGCTCCTCGGCGATCTTCATCCATCTCTCCATTGTCTCCCCCATCATCTTTGTGAACAAGGCGTCGACCTTTTTGGGGTTCGCATTGAGGTCGTCCATCTCGTCCTTGGTCGTGAGGTATGGGTAGTAGCCGGAGAACCTGATCGTCTTGACTAGGGCGTCGCACTCTCCCTGGGTACGAACTGTGGTCATCTGCCCTGCGAACTCTGCAGTTCTGCACCCATCGGCCTGCTCGACCAGGGGAATGATCATCTTCCCAGTGACGTCTCCACCTAAGATGAGGACCTCGGCTTTGTAGAATTCCGCGGAGTTCACGAACTTCATGAAACATCTTTCCGATCCGTGCACATCCGTTGTAAAGAAGACCAGTGTCAGTTGGAACACCTTCAGGCCCGGCTTGTCGCTCGGGGCTTTGATGCCAACGATATCATGCGATTTATGCCTTTTCCCAAGGGTTCGCTGCGGCATCTTCTGTTCGGAAAGCTCTAATCAGAGGTGGCAAAGTTGAATAGCGGCAGGGGGCATATCCCGGCGCGTTGGCCTAGATGCATGAAGACATAGTCATCGCTGTTGACCAGGTAATGGAGGGCGCGAGGCGCCGGGGAATAACGGTCCGCCTCTTGGGGGGAACCGCTATCAAGCTCAGATGTCCGAGTGCCACCCACAGGTCTCTTACGAGAAAGATCCCGGACATCGACCTTATCACCTACAGAAAGGATGCGAGATCCCTCAGCGAGATGTTCGCAGAACTCGGCGTTCAGCCCATGAAGATGTTCAACGCCCTCCACGGCGACAGGAGGATGCTGTTCACCGACGTCAAGCTGGACCGCCAGATCGATGTCTTCATCGAGACCTTCGAGATGTGCCACAAGTTTGACCTGAAAAAACGCATGAAGCTGGATGATGTGACCCTTCCTCTGGCAGACTTGTTGATAACCAAGCTCCAAATTATAGAGATCAACGAGAAGGACTACAAGGACATCACCTGCCTAATGTTGGACCATGCGCTTTCCGAGAAGGACGAGAAGGAGAACATCAACGCGGCCTACATCGCCTCTCTCTGTGCTAGCGACTGGGGCGTGTACCGGACCCTCACGAGGAACTTGGATTGGGTGCGCACGTTCGTCAAGAGCATGGATATGGAGCCCGCCAAGAAGGATCTGGTCGTTGCAAGGATCACTGCACTGATCGAGCGCATCGATAAGGAGCCGAAGGGCATCGGCTGGAAGATGCGTGCCAAAATCGGCGACAAGGTCGTCTGGTACGACCTACCCGAGCGGGTGGGGAAGATTCAGGCAGGCGAGTGAGCGTAGCTCTTGGTCGTCTTCCTGATGAAACCGTCAATCTCCGCTTGGATGTCTTTGTCGAGAGGCTCCACGTGATGCTCCTTCAAAATCCATCTAGCCTTCTCACGCGCGACCTTCGCAAGGTCCTTTTCGCCGTCCTTCTGCCAGCTGTCTCTGGACTTGCGGTCCAGGATTGACGGGATGAAATGTTCCTTCCTGAACATCTTCATCGTCATCGGGGTCCCTAGGAAGCTGGCTGAGGGTCCGACTCTACAAATCTCGTCCACGGCTAGCGTCTCATCGTTGACCGCGATCCCCTCCAATATCCTCGTGACCATCCCGGCGATCTCGTTGTCTATTACTATCTTCTCGTAGGAGATCGTTATCGTTCCCTCGAGGCAGCCAGCAACATCATAGATGAAGTTCATGCCAGCCATGGCTGCCATCAACGTGCTCATCGCGCCCTCCAGCCCAGCCTGCACGTCGACGATCTTGGAATCCGTATTGCCTCCGGTACCTCTCCGGGGCAGGTTGTAGTACCTCCCAAGCTGCCCCGTGGCGATGTTGAACAAGCTAACCTCGGGTCCTCCAAGCGCAGTCGCCCCTGTCCTCATGTCAAGGGCCGCTGATACTGTTCCATAGAGCACCGGCGTACCAGGGTTCGCAAGCTCGGAGACCATTATCCCAGCCAGCACCTCAGCGTTCTGCTGCACCAGCAAACCAGCTAGGGTCGCAGGAGCCGTTCCTCCTGCAAGCGCCTCAGGGGCGTAGATCATGGGTTGCTTGTACTTCGCATACACCAAAGCCCCTTCGATTAGCTCTTTCGAGAGCTGCATTGGGCTAACTGGGTTTGTGAAGCCGAGCAGCAAGGGCTTCTTCACGACCTCTTCGTAGCCTCCTCTGAGGATGGCGGCCATGTCGATGGTCTCCTGAGCCTTCCTTGCGGAGTAGTTGAACCCGTCGGTCGTCTTGATCGAGTTCTTCCAATCCTCCGCGATGCAGTGCAGATGGTAGACCTCTTCCGGGACATCGGATGGCCAAACGGTCATCAGCACTTGATGTATGTATTCGCAGTAGTCGGCTATCTTCGCTAGGTTGCCGACGTCTCTTACTGTCCCCGGCCTGATATTCCCATCGAGGTCCTGGACCCTGACCGAGAGGCCAGAGACTGCAAAATGCACTTTGTTGCCACTGTAATCAAGCACATATTTCGGATCCCTTCCGTAGAGCTTGAACGATGCGGGCGCCTTTCGAATGGTCTCCCTCAAGAGGCTCTCGGGGATCTTCACCATCATGGTCTTCTTGTCCACGTCCGCCCCCGCTTTCGCGAAGAGCTCAAGCGCCCTCGGCTCGTAGACCTTTATCCCAAGGCGCCTGAGAACCTCCATCGTGGCGCCGTGGATCCTGTCGAGTTCGTTCCTGGACAGGATCTCTAGCTGACCTCCTACCGGTTCCTTGATCGTCAGGATGATGCCCCCAAACGCGCGGAGAAGTGCGTCCCTGAACTATGTAACTTGCCATTGTCTGAGAAGCAAGTAAAGAAGAGAATGGAAAGAGGTTTGAGGGCGTTTACTTCTTCTGCGTGCCTACTCAGGCGGAAGCTCCTTGAATGCCAGGTCGATGTTGATCCCCTGGTTCTTCCTGTACCACCTGATGATCCAGTAGTAGACGAACCCGACCAACGCGATGACGAATGTCAGATACAGCGAGAAGTGCTTCGTGATCTTGCTGTACTCGTCGTTGGCTCCCAGGTTCGGGTCGATGAAGAAGTAGTACAGGCAGAGCAGATCGAACACGACCCACACAACGCCCGCAATCGCCACAATCGGGAGACCACCAATCTTCCAGTTCACGCCCGAGGCCTCGTAAATCGGCTTCGTCCGCTTCCTGTACGGCAGCAGTATCGCTGCCAGGCCGACGAACAGGAATGTTCCTAACATCTGCCCAACCTGTGCTGAGAAGCTCTGCTGGTAGCTGAAGGTCAGCGCGTACAGTACGAGATAGATCATGTTGATACTGGTGAAGAAGATGAGAGCGTTGATTGGTGTGTGCCATCTCTCGCTCACCTTGCCGAACCATCCTGGGATCAGCCTGTCGAAGGACCACGCAAGTGTAGCTCTCGTCTGACCTAGGTAGGATAGAGCAGGATACATCAGCAGCCATCCTATCATGCCAACTCCCATCAGGGTCGCCACAGGCACACTGCCCGAGGCAATACCTGCGTGGAAGTCGAACCACTGGCTCGGCATTCCATAGGGCGTCGTGCTATATGCATAGAACTGCGCATATGATCCGATTATGAAGTTCTCGCTCAGCGTGTTTGCCACAAGCATGTACATGCCGATGACAAAAATGCCGCCGATCAAGACGCCACCCATGTTGCCAATGAACGCTGTGCTCTTGGCACGTTTCAGTTCTCCACCCATGAATGCAGAGAAGTACGGATATGCTAAAGTCCAGAAGGCCACAGGTAAGATGCCGATGGTCAGTCCCCAGCTGCCAAACGGCAGCGCAGACGGATAGTCATCAGTCGCATTGTTGACCGTCGTGTTGTAGTCCGCGGTGCCATAGCCGGCAGCAGCCTGTTGCGCTGCATAGTGGTCCCACGTCTGTTGGAATTCAGCGTTGCTGGTGGTGGCAAATATGACTGCAGCCACGACTAGCATGATGAGGCCGACAATCGCGCAGACTGCTTGCACTCTTAGATACACTCTGAGTCCGAACGCCAGCATCGCGCCAGACAAGATCACAACTAGCGCAGAAATCGCAAATGTGACCGGGTTGTCTGGCTTGGCAAGATCGCCGGCCCAGTTGACAAGCCCTTGATCGTTGTTGATTACGCCGACCATACCCACGGTATCTCTCAGGCCCCAGGTCACCACCCATGTGCCTAGAACGGCGCACCAGACGACGTTCCACACGACCCACATCCAGTTGGACATGAATCCCAGGGACGGGTGCAAACACCTGCTGACGAACACATAGTCGCCACCGCTACGTGGCATTGCGGACGTCAGCGTCGCAAAGCAAAACATGCCGAAAAGACAGCCAACCATGGCAACGACTAGCCCCAACGGCACGTTCGCTCCCGGATATATGCCAGGCCCCCAGAAGATGACCCATGCGACGCCCAGACCTATGCTCATGTTCAGGAAGTTGAGGAACAGAGCGTCGTACCATTTCATCTCTCTAACTAATCCTGTCGCATCTCTCAAGAATACTCTCTTTTCGCCCATCTGCTGAATGATCTTGTCAGTCATCCAGAACCCTCCAACCCCCGGATAATCCAGGGACCCTCACTTTACTCCCGAGATGCTAATCAGCGTACCATTCATATATATGTTGCCCGGATGGCACTCCCGACTTGCCATTCATTAACCTAAACGCAGCCAGGCCATCCGACAGAGAATTTAGCCTGTGGCGCGACTCGACATGACTCTGATATGCCTGGATCGAATCTAGATGCCCAGTATATTCATATCAATATTGCCGCCAGATATCACTATGGCGACCTTCTCGCCCTTCCTGAATGCGATACTCTTCTGCAATACCAGGGCAGGGCCAACGGCGCTGCTACCCTCGATGACCTGCCGTTCGTTCTTCAGAACCCAGAGGATGGTGTTCTTCAGCTCTCTCTCCTCAGCCAAGTAAATATCGTCCGCCACCTTCAACACGTGGTCGAGGGCCATTTGAGAGATCTGGCCTGCGAGCCCATCGGCAATCGTCGGCACGACCGGTATCTCTAGGACTCTGCGAGCCTTGAATGACTCGTACATCGCGCGCGCGGCACTGGACTGCGCGCCAACGATTCGTATGCCCGGGTTTACCGCCTTAGCCCACGCCCCTACCCCGCTGATCATGCCACCGCCACCGACGGGTGCTATGAATGTCTCAAGATCAGGCATGTCCTCAAGAATCTCGAGTGCGATCGTGCCCTGGCCTGCCATCACCTTGTGGTCCTCCGTGCCGGGGACGTAGATGGCGCCCGTCTTCTCCGCGAGCTCGTTGCAGTGCACGAGCGACTCGTCGAAGTTCGCTCCTTTGATAACGAGGTTGGCACCAAGCGCCCTGCACCTCTCGATCTTGACCTTCGGGGCGTTTGCTGGGACAACCACCGTCGCCTTCACTTCCAGAATCTGAGATGCGAGTGAGACAGCCAGTGCGTGGTTCCCAGAGGAGGCGGTTATCACTCCTCTCATTCTCTCCTCGGGTGACAACGAGTAGATCTTGTTGTACGCTCCGCGGAACTTGTACGCCCCCGTTCTCTGCAGGTTCTCCCATTTGAGATAGACCTCAGCCCCGCTCAGCTCGCTCAGGGCCTTGGAGTATGTCAGTGGAGTGCGGTTTGCCACTCCTTGCAGGTTCTTCTTGGCTTTGAGTATCTCAATTGCGTTCAGCACCACGGTAGCTCACCTTCGAGCAGAGCCCGACCATGCCGAGCTCAGTACTTTCCAGGGTTCGTTGTTCTGGTAAAGACGGAAACAGTCATCAAGTTTGCCTAGCGGAACAATGTCCCTTGAGAGTTATTATCATCAAAGAACATCAATACAGGAGCCCTCATACGACGAGCAGCGGGAGCGTCGCAATCGGACACGAGCCGGTCAATGATGTCTGGTTGCCAACGCCTTCGCCTAGATTGCAGCAAATCGCAAGTCGGACCTGGACGATGGAGGCAACGAGGCTATGGGGAAAGAGACCAAGAGGATTTTGGAGGAGACCAAGCGCGGGCTCAAGCCACCGACGAAGGAAGAGATCGATCATGCGATGGCGAAGTGGCTCTTTGGCGTGAACGCTGAGAAGATCATGGCTCACGCGCCATGGAGCTTCGTTCTCCTGAAGCTCATGTGGAAGAAGGGGGAGGAGCCATGGGAAGAATAGCCGATGCGATGGCGGCCCTCGACAAGGACAAGCTCCTGTCGGCAGTGGAGGACGAGCTCGCAGCAAAGAAGGACCCTCTCGAGGTCGTCGAAGAGGCGAGGCAGGGACTAGAGCGTGTAGGCGCGGAGTTCGAGAAGGGGACTTACTTCCTGATGGAGCTTATGTGGGCCTCGCAGATATTCAAGGATGCGGTCAAGATTATTGCTCCCAAGATCAAGGAGAAGTATGGTGTGACGAAGTCCAAGGGGAGGGTGCTTATGGGCACGGTCAAGGGCGACATTCACGACCTCGGCAAGTCCATAGTCCGGGACCTGCTCGAATGCTCGGGCTATGAGGTCATCGATCTCGGGGTCGACGTCCCGCCCGAGGCTTTCGTGGGCAAAACTAAGGACTTCAAACCGCAGGTCATCGGGCTTTCCGCACTCCTGACGGCAGCGGTGACCCAGGCCAAGGCAACCGTGGAAGCTCTCAAGAAAGCCGAGCTGAGAGATGGGTTGAAGGTCATCATCGGAGGAGGCGTTGTCGGGGAGGTCGACACGAAGGAGTTCGGGGTCGATTTCGCCACAATCAACGCGAACGAGGGCATCCGCGTGATAGAGAGATGGATCGCGGAGGCGAAGTAGGAGGCTGATGAACATGGAAGAAGCAATGACGGCCTATGAGAGACTGGAGCTCGCCTGGAACCTGAAAGAGGCAGACCGGGTTCCTGTTGCCCCGATAAACTGCTACATCTTCCCGTGGATAGGCGGGATAACAATCAGAGAAATGTTCCTGGAACCGGACAAGCTCGTCAAGGCCACGATCAAGGCGAGGGAGATACTCGGCGGGGGAGACAACGTCGATCCCAACATCACGACTCTGAACCACCTTAGCATGTTTGGTCGGGCCGGATGGGATCAGGCCACGCTTGACTGGCGCATCTGGGACGATTTCCCACCCAAGGGCAACCTCCCGAGCCTCTATGAGAAGCCGATCCTGGAGGATTACGACGACGTGATGAAGCGCGGTTTCTCAACGACCCTCTACAACAAGAAGCTCAGCAAACAGCTGTTCTCGAGGAGCATAGACGACTTCCTGTACTACGAGTACGAGTACCCGAAGATCTACTCTGCTGCTTGGCGCAAGTTTGTTGAGGAGCAGCAGATACCGTTGCTCATGGGCGGCAGAGCATGCCATCCATTAGACATGCTCCAGTACTACCGGGGCATCTCGAACCTCACACGAGACATCTTCGAGCGGCCAGAGAAGGTCATTGAGATCTGCGAATGGTTCGTCGAGTACGAGACGACATTGGCCATGAGAGACGCCATGGTCATGGGAGCCGGGGAGGTGCCCGGGGCAGAGATCATCTTCTTCATAAACGGTGGCCCTCCCGGCATGTCCCCGAGGATTTTCGACAAGATCTTCTGGCCGATAGCCAAGAAGATGATAGACATATTCGTGAAGCGCGGGTTCAAGGTGCACTGCCACTGGGACAACGATCTCACTCCTCATCTGAACACCATGAGCCACATGGCTGACGGCCTTCCCAAAGGGAAGATACTCCTGGACCTCGAGAAGACGAACATGAAGAAAGCGAAGGAAATCCTCGGCGACAAGGTCTGCCTGTTTGGAAACGTCCCTTCCACTCTGCTGGTCTACGGAACGCCGCAGGGAGTAGAAAAGTACTGCATCAAGCTGATTGAGGACTGCGCGCCCGGCGGAGGATACGTCCTGTCTACTGAGTGCGAGGCTCCTTGGGATTCCAAGCCCGAAAATGTCAAGGCAATCTGCGATGCAGCCGTGAAGCACGGGCAGTACAAACACTGATCGTCTGACCGGTGTGACAAAAAGAGAACGCGTTTGAGGGATTTGAGCGGAGTGATCAGCCCATGCATGGGCAATAGCCGTGCTGAGCACTGCCGTTCCAGGAGTAATTCCAATCGTTGTCCATGGGGCAATCCCCGTCGCCTCCATGGTACTGTGGTCCGTACATCGACCCCATACCTCCCATCTGGCCAGAGCCCATGCCCCCAGTCGGACCAGATCCTCCTGTCGAATTCGACAGAGGTCCTGCGGCCAGTACTGCTCCAGCTAGGCCCAACACAGCCACGACTCCTATGATCGCAACAAGCGCGGTTGTTTTCATCTTCGGTTCACCTCCATTTAGGTTCGGAGCAGGGCACAGCCCTCTCCGCAGTGTCTATGTAGACCGTTGGGTGAAATGGTACTTGGATGTATGCTGAAAAGGCGCAGGAGTCTTTTCACCTGTTTGAAAAGTGAGTGAAAACCGCTCTATGGCGTGGATCCAAGCTTGATCTTCACCCGGTTTGTCGAACCGTACCTCTCCTTCGAGACTACGCCTTTCGCCTCCAGTCTGTCAAGTAGCCGGGAGACCTTGGCGTTGGACATCTTGGTCCGTACGATGAGGTCCTTCTGCAGGGCTTCCGCTCCGGAGTCCATGATCGCTTTAAACATCGTCCTCTCGTCTCCGGTCAAAAGCCTGAGAACGAGGTATTCCTCTCGTGCAACCTCCTCTGTCCTGAGAGTTCCGATCACATCATTACCATCTTCAGGTTGGGGTTTTGCTACTGCTTCGTCTTCTCGAGGGATGACTTGCGGAGGCATCGGTGTCATCGTCGGCGGAGGCGGAACATAGGTCTCCCTCATGAATATGAACATGACCGCGACGACCAGCAGGATCGTGGCCCCAACGATTATCGCCAAACCTCCTGTCGAGACGGTGTGGCTGCCCCACATCCCCATATGGTCACTGGTGCCCGAAGGCTGGGGGAGGACCAGTATTGCGTACAATAGCAGTGCCACTGCCACTGCTGCAATGCAGATTGCCGCGTACTTCGCCCAATTGGTCATTTGCGATTCGCCTTATTCCGGACGAATAAAAGCGTGGGGAGATAAGTATTAGCTCCCGATTTGGACCTGGCCCGACAACCACAGAAAGTTAGAAATGTCCATAGGGGTTTGTGGCCGCTGAGGATGCGCTTGGCGCAGCACAAGAACGAGAGGATTTCCAAGGACGAGTACTTCATGAACATCGCGATTGAGGTAGCCCGCAGGAGCACTTGCACTCGCAGGCAGATAGGCGCGATAGTCGTGAGCGATGTTGGGGAGATCAAGAGCACGGGCTACAATGGCAATCCCAGGGGGTTACCACACTGCGAGGAGATCGGGTGTATAAGGGACAAGCTAGGCATTCCCTCGGGGACCCGGCTCGAAACTTGCACTGCTGTCCATGCTGAACAGAACGCGCTGATTCAGGCTGGCACGAATGCTCGTGGATCGACGATGTACTCAACGATAGTTCCCTGCCCTATATGCGCGCGGATGATACTCAACGCCCAGGTCGCGCGCGTGGTCTATATCGACGACTACTCCGATCTCGCTGGCATCGAGCTTCTGAAGCAAGCGGGAACGAAGCTCACACGCCTCGACAAGAAGCTTTTCGCTGAGAAGCTCAAGCGATGAGTCGTTAATCGGCCGGGACTAATCGAGTTTCGAAAGAGCCATTGGTTTCTTCGCTAAGTGTCGAATACATCCCTTTCGCCATCGAATCCGCATAATCTCGGAGGCTATTTATATCGAAACCAGTATCAGCAAAATGGACGTGTCCTGATGGGCAAAGCCGAGATCCTTCAACAGATCAAGGCCGCGGAGGAGCAGGTCCGCACAATGGTCAAGGACGCCGAGGAGAGGCGCAAGCAGCTCCAGGCGGAGGGCAAGCGGAGGGCCTTGGAGAAGATCGAGTCTGCAGACTCTTTGCTCAAGAAGCAGTTGGAGGCCAGGACCGCGGAGGCCCGGGCGAGAGTCGAGATCAGGAGGAAGGCGCTCCTCGAAGAGGGCGCGAAGAAGGCCGAGGCCCTTTCAGCTGGTGCGATGCGCAACTCCGCGAAGGTCAAGGATTTCGTTCTCACGGAGTTTGAGAGGGCAGCTGATGCTTAGACCGGAGAAGATGACCAGGGCCATCATCGTCGGTTCAATCGAAAGCCTAGATGTCACAATCGAGTGTCTCTACGAGCTTGGGGTACTTCATCTCATTGACTTCACTGAGCAGGACGAGGAGTTCAAGATCGGCCAACCGCTGAAATCCGCATCAGACGCGTCGCAAAAACTCCTCAAGCTGAGGTCCATGATCAGGTCGCTGGAGATAGATGAGCACAGGCCAGAGACCAAGATGCACGTCAAGGAGATCAAGCACAAAGTCGAGCAAGGGCTGGTCACGCTTGATGTGAACACCTCCAGTAAATCAGAGGCAAAGCAAAGGATCCAGGCGCTCATCAAGGAGAAAGAATCGGAGAACAGGGCGCTCGAGCCGCTGAGGACGTTCGGCATCCCGGTCGAATCGTATGAGGGGTATGATTCTGTCACTGTTTTCGCTGGCATCTGCAAATCTGATCCGGAAACAAGTCTCGCATCGAAGCTCAAGCAGTACGAACTGTTCAAGAGCCAGAGGAAGAATGATCTCGCCGTTGCGCTCTTCGTCGTCAACGATGGGCGCTCGGAGGCTTTGAAGGTCCTATCGGAGCACGGCTACCAGGAGACGAAGCTGCCGAAGCTCAAAGGGAATCCAGCGGATATCATCGAGAGGAACATCGCTGATGTTGGAGACCTCGAGAAAGACCTCAGGCGGATTGAGGCCGACATCGCGAAGATCAGGAAGCAGTTCGCGGACTTCATCATATCATCCGAGGAGCACCTTGCAATCGAAGTGCTGAAGGCGGAGACGCCGCTCAGGATCGCGACCTCTGCTAACTCATTCGTGATCGATGGTTGGATCCCAGCCCCGAATGTGGACGACATCCAGACGGCTCTCAACTCTCTCTGCTGCGGCCTCGCGTTCGTCGAGACGGTGCCGAGGGAGGAGCACGAAGAGCCGCCTGTGAAGCTCAAGAATTCAAAGGCAGTCAGACCCTTCGAGTTCTTTATGAACCTTGTTTCCACTCCGAAGTACGACGAGATAGACCCGACCCTCGTCATGTTCGTCACCTTCCCACTGTTCTTCGGGTTCATGATTGGCGACCTGGGGTTCGGGCTGGGATTAGTCGCGCTGGGCGTATTGATGCGCATAAAGCTGAAAGGCTACCCAGAGCTGTACCAGCTCGGCGCCATAATCGTCGCGGGTGGCATTATGGCCAGCGTATTCGGCCTGTTGATCTTTGGAGAGGCTTTTGGTGTGCCATTTCACCCACCCGAGGGCAGCCCAGGGGAGCGCTCATGGGAAGTCATCGGCAGCTTCCCGCTCCATCCCGTGCTCGAGAAGATGCACGATGTCAAGGAGATGCTCGCCCTCTCTATCGTCCTGGGATGGCTCCATCTCTCGCTTGGCTTCGCGTTCGGGTTTGTGAATCATTACAGTCATAGCAGGAAGCACGCATTTGCGAAGATCGCGTGGCTGCTTGTCCTCTTCGGCCTGTTCGCGGAAACAATGATTTTCGCGGGTTCCGCGACGGCCACCAGCGATTTCATGAACTCGACCGTCCTGGCACCCCTCCCGGACATGTTGACGAACATCGCGGGAATCAGTGTTTCTATCCCCGCGGTCGCTTTCATGGTGGCGGGAGTCGCCATGCTGCCGATCCTGGAGGGCCCGATGGCGCTTTCGGAGGTCATCGGCCTCTTCACAAACCTGATCTCATACACCAGACTCGCTGCGCTGGCGGTCGGAAAAGGCGCGATGGCATTTGCGTTCAATACGATATGCTTCCGGCTGATGTTCGAGAGCGGGAATATGGTGATTGCGATCCTCGGAGCTGTTACATTGGTCGTGTGCCAGCTCTTCTTCGTTTTCTTCCTCGGGGCCTTGTCCGCGGGGATTCAGGCGATCAGGTTGAACTATGTCGAGTTCTTCCTCAAGTTCTTCGAGGGGGGAGGCACGGACTTCTCCCCGCTGAAGTACGACAGAAAGTACTCGACCATTGCGAAACAGGAGGTATAGAGAATGGATGTCGGAACAGGACTGATGCTGATCGGTGCGGGCATCGCGGTAGGCGTCGCGGGCCTGGGCACCGGCTTGGCACAGGGACAGATTGGAGCGGCGGCAGTGGGCGCGACTGCGGAGAACCCGAAGATGATGGGTAAGGGCCTGATCATGCTGGTCCTTCCAGAGACCATCGTCATATTGGGGTTCGTGATTGCGATCCTGCTGTGGCTCAAGTCGTAGACGAACGGAAAGGATTGGAGCGAGCCCGCAGAGAGGCGCAGCAGTCGAGGAGCTGAGATGCTATGAGCTTGAACAAAGTCGTCGAGGAGATCCTCAGGAAGGGCGAGGAGAAGAAGAAAGACGCGATCCGGCTTGGGGAGAAGGAGCGAGATGAGCAGGTGCTCCTCGCCGACAAGAGGATCGAGGAGAGGCGCGGATCCGATGAGCAGAGAGCGGCCGCCTTCCTTGCCCAGATGGAGCAGCAGGAGCTCTCAAGCGCGGAGCTGGAATCGAAGAAGATGCTCCTCTCGACCCAAAGGCTGGTCATGGAGGGGCTGAAGCAGGAGGTCCTAGCGGAGCTGGAGAGGTATCCCTCGGACAAGCGCAAGAAGCTCTACGCCACTCTTGTCGCGAAGGCCAAGAAAGAGCTGGGCGACTGCTATGTCTATTCGAGCGCTCGGGACAAGCCGAATATCAAGCTCATTTCGGGCATGCTCGATGGCGGAACCATCGACTCCCGAGGCGGGCTTGTTTTCGAGAGCAAAGACCGGAGCGTCCGTTTGGACTACAGGTTCGAGGGCGTGCTCGAGGATATATGGAACAAGAACATGTACGAGATCTACAAGAGGTTGTTCGGGTGAGCTAGAAGATGGCGCTGTTCGGCAACTCAGGGAATTATGCGTACGCGTGCACCCGCGTGAAGGCAAAGAAGAGCTTCCTCCTTTCGCGCGAGACCTACTCCAGGATGGTCGTGATGGACGTGCACGAGATAGGCAGGTTCCTCGGGGAGACGCAGTACCGCGAGGAGATGACGAAGTATGCCACTGGACATTCTGGAGCGGACCTGGTCGAAGTCGCGGTAACCAGAAACCTGGCTGCGAGTTACTCTGCCATCTTGGGTTTCACAACTGGCCACCTGCGAGAGATGGTGGCCAACTATCTGCGTCGCTGGGACACGTTCAACGTGAAGACGATTCTTAGAGGGAAGACATCGAAGGCGAGGGACGATGAAATCCTAGAAACCTTAGTTCCCGCAGGCGCGTTCTCCGAGGAGTTCCTGAGGTCCCTGGTTGCGATGCCCTCTATCCAGGATATCATGGAGGTGCTGGTGCGGCAACCCTCTTTGGGCATAACGCCAGAACTGCTTCGGGAGGTCGTGGATACAGGAAGGCTTGCACCGCTGGAGGACCACCTTGACAAGGTGATGTACTACGACCTTCTCGACGTCGTGAAGCCGACCGACACGGCGGAGAGGCTTCTGAGGGATTTCGTGAGGAGGGAGATCGACGTCTCCAACCTCAAGGTCCTTCTGAAGCTGAAGGCCGAGCGGATACCAGAGGAGCGCATCCAGAAATACCTCATACCCGGGGGAATGGAGTTCAGCATCGACAAGCTGAGAAGTATCGCTCAGTCCGGAGGAATGACCCAGCTCATGGAAGAGCTGGAGCGATCCTCGATGTATGAGGACATAAAGGCCGCTCTCGAGAAGTTCAAAGCCGACAAACAACTCTCTAGCCTGACTATAGCCATCGACAAAGCGCTGATAGGCACGAGCGAGAAGTTCGCCCACTTCTACCCTCTCTCGGTCCTGCCTATCGTGAACTACATGATCAGAAAGAAGGTGGAAGTGGACAACATCAGGATCATTGCGAGGGGCAAACAGAGCGCCCTCCCGAACAGGGTTATCGAGGAGCTGCTGGTGGTCTGAAATGGAAATTGCGGTCGTAGGTTCCGAGGAGTTCGTTGTGGGCTTCAGGCTCGCAGGCATCAAGAAAGTCTACGGAGTGCCTCAGGACAAGCTTCTCGAGACCATAGTCACGGCGATGGACGAGCCAGACGTGGGCATTCTGGCCGTTCACACGAAGGTGCTCGAGCAGCTGCCGGCGCAGCTCAGGGTCAAGATGCTCAACAGCGTCGACCCGGTGGTCATACCCGTGGGCGAGGAAGAAGGGGACATGAGAGATAAGATCAGAAGGGCGATTGGAATCGACCTTTACAAGTCAAAGTGATCGGAGCGTGTTGAAGTGGCGGAAGAGAAGAAGGGCAAGATCAGCAGGGTGGCAGGGCCTGTGGTCACAGCTGAGGGTATCTCGCCGAGGATGTACGATGTCGTTCTCGTCGGAGAGCTCAAGCTCATGGGTGAGGTCATCAAGCTCATCGGGGACAAGACGGTCATCCAGGTTTACGAAGACACGTCCGGGCTCAGGCCCGGCGAGGAGGTCGTCGACACTGCCGCGCCCCTCAAAGCAGAGCTCGGCCCAGGCCTGTTGTCCAGCATATACGATGGCGTTCAGAGGCCTTTGCCCATCCTCAAGGAGAAGCAAGGCAACTTCGTCTCAAGAGGCGTCACCGCTCCAGGTCTAGAGAGGTCCAAGAAGTGGAAGTTCAGGCCCTCCGTGAAGAAGGGGGATGACCTCAAGGGCGGAGCCATTATAGGCGAGGTTTCAGAGGGCAACATAGTCCACAGAGTGATGCTTCCACCAGAGGTCGGAGGGAAGGTCAAGAGCATCTCCGAAGGGAATTTCAATGTGGAAGAAGCAGTCGGAGAGCTCGACACGGGCCACAAGATCAGGATGATGCATACATGGCCTGTGAGAAGACCAAGGCCCTATGTCGACAAGCTCCTTCCAGATATCCCACTGGTGACTGGCCAAAGGGTGCTTGACACGCTCTTCCCATTGGCGAAGGGAGGCACCGCTGCCATTCCCGGGGGGTTCGGCACGGGCAAGACTGTCACTTCTCAACAGCTATCGAAGTGGAGCGACGCGCAGATCGTCGTTTACGTCGGCTGCGGAGAGCGTGGGAACGAGATGACAGAGGTCCTCACTTCATTTCCCGAGCTCGAAGATCCGCAGACTGGTAAGCCGCTCATGGGGAGGACCGTTCTGATCGCGAACACATCGAACATGCCCGTGGCCGCGCGTGAGGCGTCCGTGTACACAGGCATCACCATCGCTGAATACTACAGAGACATGGGATACGACGTCTCTTTGATGGCAGACTCGACCTCCCGTTGGGCGGAGGCGATGAGGGAGATATCATCCAGGCTCGAGGAGATGCCTGGTGAGGAGGGGTATCCAGCGTATCTCGCTTCGAGGCTCTCAGAATTCTATGAGCGGTGCGGGAGGGTGAAGACGCTCGCGGGCCCGACGGGCTCCATTTCCGTCATCGGAGCGGTGTCCCCGTCCGGAGGAGACTTCAGCGAGCCGGTCACGCAGAACACCCTCAGGATCGTCAAGGTCTTCTGGGCGCTCGATTCGAAGCTGAGGGAGCGGAGACACTTCCCAGCGGTAAACTGGCTCACATCCTACAGCCTCTACAGCCCAATGCTAGAGGAGTGGTACAGGAAGAACATCTCGGAGAACTGGAACGCGGTCAGGCTCTGGGCGATGGATACCTTGCAGAAGGAGGCTGAGCTGCAGGAGATAGTCCAGCTGGTCGGGTCCGATGCGCTGCCCGAGGAGCAGAGGCTGACATTGGAGGTCGCGAAGATGATCAGGGAGTTCTTCCTCCAGCAGAACGCCTACCACCCGGTGGACACATACAGCCCGCTCAAGAGGCAGTTCGAATATATGAGCGCCATAAGGAAATTCTCGGAGCTCGCGAAGAAGGCGCTCGCTCTTGAGGTGCCCCTCGAAAGGATAGCATCCCTGCGGTGCAGAACGGACCTAGGCAAGCTGAAGTTCGAGGAGTCGATGGACAAAGACATCACGACTGTGGTCGCATCGATGGACAAGCAGTTTTCCGAGCTGGGGGTCTGAAGGACATGACGAAGGAGTATCACACAATCAACCAGATCGCGGGTCCCTTGGTCTTCGTCGAGAAGACGGAGCCCGTCGGCTTCGGAGAGCTCGTCATGATATCCCTCCCGGATGGGTCCATGAAGAGAGGACAGGTCCTTGACACGTCAACGGATGTAGTCGTTGTCCAGGTATTCGAAGGGACCGGCGGGATAGACCGCCCATCAGGCGTCAGATTCCTTGGCGAGACTATGAAGATGCCAGTCTCGAGGGACATGCTGGGAAGGATTCTGTCAGGCTCCGGGGATCCTCTCGACAAGGGCCCACCGATAATACCCGAGAAGCGGTTAGAGATCATCGGAGCGGCGATCAACCCGTATGCCAGGGACAACCCGCGGGAGTTCATCCAGACGGGCATATCATCGATCGACGGGATGAACACGCTCGTCAGAGGGCAGAAGCTCCCGATCTTCTCCGGCTCTGGCCTGCCCCACAACGACATCGCGCTCCAGATCGCCCGACAGGCGAAGGTCCTGGGCGAGAAGGAGGAGTTCGCGGTCGTATTCGGGGCCATGGGGATCACGAGCGAAGAGGCCCAGTACTTCATGAAGGACTTTGAGAGGACTGGGGCGCTCAAGCGCGCGGTCGTCTTCCTGAACCTCGCGGACAACCCAGCGATTGAGAGGCTCCTCACGCCCAAGCTCGCCCTCACGACTGCTGAGTACTTGGCGTTCGACCTCGACATGCACGTCCTGGTCATCCTGACGGACATAACCAACTACTGCGAGGCGCTGAGGCAGATCGGCGCTGCTAGGGAGGAGGTCCCCGCGAGGCGGGGATACCCAGGATACATGTACACGGATCTCGCGAGCATGTACGAGCGCGCTGGCAGGATCAAGAACAAGAAGGGCTCCATCACTCAGTTCCCCATCCTATCGATGCCTGGCGACGACATCACTCACCCGATACCAGATCTCACGGGGTACATCACTGAGGGGCAGATAGTCGCGTCTAGGGATCTTCACAGGCAGGGCATATTCCCCCCGATCGCAGTGGAGCGGTCCCTGTCCAGGCTGATGGGTCAGGGTATAGGTGTGGGGCACACCAGAGAGGATCACAGGGCCGTCTCGGACCAGCTATATGCCGCCTATGCTGAAGGCAGGGACCTCAGGGGCTTGGTGGCCATAGTCGGCAAAGAAGCGCTTTCAGACAGGGACAGGAAGTTCCTCGACTTCGCGTCCGCCTTCGAGGACAGGTTCGTCCGCCAGGCGAAGGATGAGGACAGGACAATCAACCAGACGCTCGACCTTGGCTGGGAGCTTCTCGCCAGCCTGCCTGTGGATTCTTTAACGAAGATCGACAAGAAGTTCATCGAGAAGTACCACCCCCAGTTCAGGAAGAAGTGATAGCTGCATGCCAGTCAGGGAGATCCAGCCAACGAGATCAGAGCTGCTCGAGGTCACGAAGAAGATCGTGCTCACCAAGAACGGCCACAAAATCCTCAAGCTCAAGAGGGACGGGCTCATACTCGAGTTCTTCAAGATACTTGACCAGGCAAAGGATTTGAGGCTGGAGATCGCCAAGCGCTATAAAGAGGCTCAGCAGAGGATCGCCATCGCCAACGCCGTTGACGGCGTGATCGCCGTCCGCTCCGCTGCCTATGCCCTCACGATACACCCAGAGATACAGCTCAGGGCAAGGAACCTGATGGGCGTGGTCGTGCCAGATATCAAATCCTCGAGGATCGTCGCGCCGCTCGACGAGCGCGGATACGGCATCATCGGCACCTCCCCGAGAATCGATGAGGCTGCCGACGCCTACGAGAAGCTCGTGGAGACGGTCGTCAAAGCGGCCGAGCTGGAGACGACTATGAAGAAGCTCCTGGACGAGATCGAGAGGACCAAGCGCAGAGTCAATGCGCTCGAGTTCAGGGTTCTTCCGGAGCTGGAGGAGATAGAGCGGTTCATCAGGTTCCGGCTGGACGAGATGGAGCGGGATAACATCTTCCGGCTGAAGAGGATCAAGAACAAGACCGCAAAAGAGGCAGAGGCATGATGGCTTGAAGCTGGAGAGGCTGCTCCGCGACAGGGTACTTCTTGTCAAGCTCTTCTGGATAATCCTCTGGGTGAGCATTGCGATAATGCTGCTTGGCTACTTCTTCATAGTCAAGGACCTTCTCGGCTGATGCGGTCTAGGCCTCCTCCGGACTAGATATCTTAAGCCCGTTTTTCTTGAGGTACCTCCCGCGGACCGAGAGGGCGTGCAGAGCTGTTATCGCCCTCTCTGGGACGGACATAACTGGTATGCCTTTCGAATCGAGGAACTGCTCGGATTCTTGATCGAATATCCCCGCGAAACATGCGACGGTCGGTTTTCGGCTGACCTTCGCTGTGATCGAAATCCATTTCGCTATCTGGAACAGGTTCGTTGCGGCCTGCCTAGCTGCGATGACCATTATTCCCTTGACTTCTGGAGCCTTGCCAACCGCGGTCAGGACATTCGCATATCTCGCGGTGTCCGCGTCTCCGATGATGTCTATTGGATTGCCCCAGCTCCAGGTCGGCGGGCACGCCTTTCCTATCTCGCCCAGGACCTCCTTGGATAGCTCGGACAGGGGCAGGCCAAGATCGTTGGCGAAGTCTGTTGCGATAACTCCCATGCCCCCTGCGTTGGTCACTATCGCTATCCCGTCGCCGTCCATCGGCGGCTGGTGCGCGAGCGCCTGGGCCGCATCGAACAGCTCGAACATCGTCCTCGCCCTGTATACTCCAGTCTGCTTGAATGCAGCCTCGTATGCCGAATCCGAGCCCGCCATTGCGCCCGTGTGCGACTTAGCTGCTTGCGCTCCTCTCTCGGTCCTTCCAGCCTTGAGAATTACGATGGGTTTCTTCCTGGAGGCCTTCTTCAGAGACTCGAACAGGGCTCCCCCGTCCTTTGTGGACTCCATGTACGCTGCGATGCATTTGGTCCTGTGATCATGGGCGAAGTAATCGATCAGATCCGAGTCGTCCACGTCCGCCTTGTTCCCGGAGCTCACGAACGCCGAGAACCCCAGAATCTCCCTTACCGAGTACTCAATCGCGGCCGTGCAGAATGCACCACTCTGGGAGAAGAACGCGATCGACCCCTTAAGAGGGGAGGTCCTTGCGAAGGATGCGTTCATGCTGATATGCGGGGCAATCACCCCCAGCGAGTTCGGCCCGACAATCCTCATCCCGTACATCCTCGCTGTGGCAACTAGCGCCTTCTCCCTCTCCTTGCCTTCTTCAGCTCCTTCCGAGAAGCCGGCCGAGATGACCACCGCGCCCTTGACGCCCTTTCTTCCTGCTTGGTCCAAGACCTCTAGAACAGAATTCGCGGGCACGACCACAATCGCCATGTCGACCTTGCCTGGGCAGTCCAGGACGCTTGGGAGGCACGGCATCCCGAGGATCTCTGCATGATTTGGGTTGACGAGGAATATCTTTCCCCTGTAGCCGTCGCCATAGAGGTTCTCGATTACGATATTCCCTATCTTTCCAGGTGTGGGGGTGGCCCCTATGACCGCTATCGAGCTTGGCCTGAAGAAAGGGTCGAGGTCTTGCATGAGCAGCAATCTCCCTGGCCTGATATCAATTCTTTTGCAGGCTAGCCTGTGAAATCCTCGACCCAGACCTCCCCGGTCCCGAGGCTCATCATGGGTACCTTTGCGGGGTCTGGGTTCTGGTTATGCATCCGCTGGTAGGCCGTTTGCGACTGCCAGGCTGAGGCGTTGATGAGCTTGATCCCCCTGTAATCCGCCACTCCGCACGCGTGCACGTGCCCAGTGACGAACACGTTGGGCACGCGGTCTATCACGAGGTAGTCCTTCTGCTCGGGCGCGAGCGCTGTCCTGTCCCCATAGATCGGTGCGAGGTGCCGTCTCTTGAGCATCTCCCTCATCGCATCCACAGGGTTCGCGTACGTGAGGTTGCGTATGCTCCCGATGAAGTCGTCTATGCTCCTGCCGTGGTATGCGAGTATGCTCCGTCCTTCGATCTCGAGTGAGCATGGATTACCGACAAAGAGGATGTTGGAATCGAACAGGGATGTGATCTCCTTCGGAAGGGCTGGCTGCGGCTCGGCCAGCCTGACGGCATCGTGGTTTCCCGGCATCATGATGACCTTGATCCAGTCGGGTATGCCTCTTATCAGGTTGACAAGCTCCGCGTACTGAGCATAAACGTCCTCTATGAGGAGCTCGTCCTCCTGTCCAGGGTATATCCCTATGCCGTCCACCAGGTCTCCAGGCATGATTATGTACTTGATGTCCTTCGCGACCGGGTCCCTATTGAGCCAGCCCATGAACCTGTTCCATTTCTCCGGGAGGAAAGTGTTGCTCCCGACGTGTATGTCAGAAACGAAGGCAAGAATGGATTCGGAATCGTTGGGCAGCATCGCGTTGTTCACAGGGACGTCCGGCCTTATGATCTCCTTCGCAATGACGATCTCTCCGTCCTTGCTGAAGGCCCCGAGTATCCCAAGGACCTCATCCTTGAGGATGGCGTCCGCGGCTTTCCTAGAGCCCTTCATCACCAGCACCTGGATTCTGTCGGTTTCGTCCTCCATCTCGATGATTGTATGTCCGTTCTTCGTCGTGTGTGAGTCGTTCACGATACCAACGAACCTCAAATCTCGCTCCACCCTTTTGACCTTCGAGATGGGTATCAGCCCTGCCAGCTCTCGCCTCTTTGCGAGCATCCTCTTCAGAGTCGAGAATCTGTCGTTGAACAGCTTCGCGAAATCGATGATATTCCCCACGCAGGTCGAATTTCCGGTGATGTCCTTGAGTATCCTTATCCTGTTCTTTGGCTCGGGCGCCATCACAGCATTCTCAATCCTGGCTAAACCTTTAGATAGGATCGGAATCTCAACCTTCAGCGCGCAGCCCTCGTAGTAGTCTATGTCAGCTCTTGTCAACACGAGTGGTCTGTTTGCGGTATCGTTCAGGATCATCTTGGCGCATCTCATCGGGTCCTGGAGGCCGGACAGAGCCTCTGCGGCGTCCCTGTCTAGGAGAACACCTTGCTCGTTGAATATCCGCAGAACGTCCTTTCTCATCCTCCCGAACCTAGCACTGACGGGCTTAAATAAATTGCCGTGTGGAGTGAGGTTCTGCATCGGTTACTCGGTAGCGCTTGACGGACCATTTGAGCGGCTCAGGACGCACAGTTAAATATCATCTGAAACATGGTCGGCCTGTGATGGAAATCCAGCTTGCCACACGCTGTTTCCCAACAGAGGACAGAGACAAGGTGGTAGCCTCAATCACGAAGCTATTCCCTGATGCCATCGTGACTGGGGAGGATCCCATCGTCGGCCTCTCTCATTCGATTGATCAATTTGCCGATCAGCTCAGGAAACAGAGGATAAGAGATGCGGCGAGAGCCGTCATGAGGCGAGGGATGATGGGTGACGAGACCAGATTCATTCTCAACAAACAGGTAGCCTCGATCGGGAAGGTGTCTTTCTCGGAAATGCATCACCCTCTGGGCGATATCGAGGTCACAATCGTCTCGGACGAAATCGAGGCGCTTATCGACTCCATAGCCCCGGACACCAGAAAGGGGGGCGTGCCCTGATCGGCATCGGATCTCCGACCTTCTGTTTCATGCCCTTCAGAAAAGTGCTTGAGGAGATATCCGAGGAGTTCGAGATGTGGGAGGTGCTCCCCGAGGGGACTCACAGGCTCGACCTCGTCGAGGACGAGATCGCCTACGGGCGCGACTCGCTCGGCATGAGGTTCCAGATCCACGCTCCGATGAGCGATGTCAACATCGGGAGCGTGTACGAACCTATGAGGGCCGTTTCCGTCAAGGAGGTCGCTCAGGCGATAGAGATATCTTCGCGCCTGGGCATCGAGACGGTCACTGTTCACCCAGGCTTCGTGAACGGGATTGCATTTCTAGACAGGTCCAAGGCTCTGGAGATGACGAAGCTATCGCTCAAGGAGATAGAGCCCATCGCGAACAATCACTCCGTGGTTGTCGCGGTCGAGAATCTCCCCACAAACATCAACGCGACGTGCACGACCATAAGGGATCTTCTGTATGCAATCGAGGGCACTGATCTTGGCATATGCTTCGACCTAGGGCATGCGAACACCGCCAACGAAACGGATTCGTTTCTCGGGGAAGTCCATAGGTTCAAGAACGTCCATCTGCACAACAACGAGGGTCAATGGGATCAGCACAACAGGATCGACGAGGGCTCTGCAGACCTCTCTAAGGTTCTATCAGTGTTGAGGAAGTCATACGCCAGGAATATCGTCATCGAATCAACCGATCTCAAGAGCGGCGTCGAAAGCAAGAAGGTGCTCGAGAGGATCCTAGGATAAATGTCCACATCTGAGGCACTGGAACTTGCCATCCACCCATCTTGCCTCCGGATGCCCGCACTGGGGGCAAGTCCACCCCCTTCCAGACATGTATGGGGTCGAAGCTTGGATCGCGGGGCGGGTCGCGGGCTGGGGTGGGCGGTTTTCAGGAAATCCCGATCCGGGATGAGAGGGAAAACCGTAGTAGATAGGGCTTCCATAAGGAAAGCTCGGAACGCCAGCTAAAGTCGGCCTATCTTCCATGAACATCCGGCCAGTCAAGAACTCTCCTATCCTAAGAACGTAGTATACGAAGAATATGAACCCGATGCCGATCCAGAGTAGCTCAGCGAGGCCGAGGAGCGCGTCCGTCCCACTGGACGACCCGAACGCTATCCCAGGCATCCCCAAGTAGTCGAACGCGAAGTGCAGCATGATTGCCGCTCCAAGCCCGTGCTTGAGGAACATGTATGCGAACGCCAACCCCGCAATTGACGCGGGGAATACCTTCCAGGACCCATAGGCCGCCAGGTGCGCATACCCGAAGATCGAAGAGGAGATTATGACTAGCACCACCTCTGGTATCCCTATGTTGAAACCTCCCCCGAGGATGTAGGAGTACTTGTGCTCCCTGAACTTCCCCCTGACCAGGTCAATGAAGATAAGCGGGACTCCGATGAGCAGGACCCTGACAATGAGCTCCTCCCACACGGACGCGTTCGCCAGGAAGAACAGCAGCTCCCAGGGCTCGCTGGTGCCGGTTTGATCTATGGGCGTCCTGCCGCCTGCGAGGAGGAACAGGGCGACAATCACATCTAGAAAGAGCACCGCAAAAAAGAGTCCGCAGAGGTCGAAGATCTTGCTGTGCTGCCTCGACTTCGCATTCATCGACAGCTCCTCAGCGAATCCCTTCAACCCAGTGATATAGAGCCATACAGCGCTCAAGCCGATGGCTAAGACAATCAGGAGGTAGTAGATTGCGAGAGCGCCCCCGGTCAGGCGGAATACATCAATCAACATCGGAGTGGCGATGTAGACTCCGTAGTGTGCATCTTTGATGACTGGGAGCACGATCGAGATCCCGTATATGAGCGCGACTAGCGTGACCAGCTGGTAGATGAGGTACGTTATCATCGTGTAGCCCATCACCGCCTTCAGGATGCTTCTCCAATGAGGCGCTTTCCGGGTTGTCTGGGTGTAATAGGGTCTCTGCGGCAGGCCGACGTAACCTGTCGGGAAGACCGCGCCCGGCTGGCGCAGAGAGGGCTTAAGCGCCCCGCAGTTGGGGCAGAACGAGCCTATCCCCGGGATCCTGGCCCCACAGTTCAGGCATGCCTCATCCGGAGGTCTCTGAGGCACTGGCTCAGAGTCGATTGTCACATGGAGGCCAACATTATCTACTCTATATTACTCTTATGACTGATGGATATTCTGGCTCATCTGGATGGGGCACTATGGAGTCCAACTAAGCCCATTTCGTCTCCGAATCTCCTCTCGGAAATGTCGTACACGCTCTCCAAACAGAGGGGTCGTTCTCGAATTGCATCACCAGATTGCACGTATTCTGTCATTCATCGACATCTGACTGCGACGAAGATTTATATCGATTGACAATGTTCGACATCCGCCTATTCAACGGAGGCAACCAAATGGATGATGAGAAGGAAACGAAGGTGCGGTTTGAAACGCTGAGCGCTGAGAAGATTCCTTTTGGAAAGAACAATTTCTTGGAGGTCGCGCGGAAGAAGGCGATAACTGAAGAGGGGGACAGCGAGTTCATCTCAGTGTCCAGAGGTTACTTCCTTCCAGATGGCAGCGAGAAGTACAAGAAATCAATAACGATCCCGGATGATCCGGCCATCAAGGCGTTCGTCACCGAGAAGATCAACAAGCTCTGATGTGCAGGGATCAGGGAATCGTTAGTTCTGAACTAAACATCATGGCGGGATCAAGGTCCCGCCACTCTTTCGATTCTTAGTCCTCTAGCTGAGGCCATCCTTTTCCAGCAGCATCTCGAGGTATGTCCGTTTCTCGAGGCGCTCGAGCCCCAGCTCCGTCCTCGCAAGTTCTATGAGGCTCTCAGCCCGCCTTGGCTCCTCCGTGATCAGCTCCAGCTCGACGTACTCTCCAAGCCCGTCCACATCATCGACTTCGACCCTGAGCTTGTCGATCAGGTAGGAGCTTCTCTTCTTCTTGATGACGATCTTCTCGACGAACCCGAGGCGCTCGACGATCCTCTGTGCGGAGAGCGGGTCCTCGAGCTTCAGCGTGATCTCCTCTCTCGCCCTCGCGGTTCCGGTCTTGAGTCTCGGACCTTTGTAGGTCAATTCTGATGGGCCCTCCATCTTCCTCAGACGAAGGCTCTCGTCCGTCTTGGCGAAATCTCTGCCAGGATGAGAATAGTAGATGTCCTCCATCGAGCATTCGTGGATCTTCCTCGCACCAAGCCTCTGGAGGGCCTTCTCGATTCTTTCGTTCCCTGGCGACCGGTACTTGGACTCTACCTCCATCGGTTGCGTCAGAAGCATGTGATAATAGATAAACTGTCTGCAGCCAGACCAGTCCGCCTATGTCAGATAACCAAAAGATATAAGTTTCAACCTACAGATAGATGCTCCCCCAAGGAGTAGGTGGACCAGATGGAGCAGCTAGAGCGCGCGATAAAGCTCCGCAAGGAGGAGCTGGTCGAGATTAAGAAGCTGTATGAGACGGTCATGACATTCGCATCGCACGGGATGTTCTACAGGAGCGGGCGAATCATGGGCGAGCGGATGGTCAGGGCCACGGGCACTGATCTCGCCAAGATCCGCGAGCAGATCATCCGAGAAGGCTGGGCCTCGGACATCGTATTTGAAGGAGACACGATCACGGTGTCAGGCTCCATTGAGGTCTCCAACTCCGATTCCCCGACCTGCCACATGCTCAGGGGCGTATTGGCCAAGATCTTTGAGGAGCGGACAGGCAAAGATGTCTACTGTCACGAGAGGAAGTGTGCCTCCAAGGGCGATGAAGAATGCGTTTTCGTGATAGACACGGAGGTGCTCTGACGTGACTAGGAAGACAACGGGAATTCCCGGCCTCGACGGTATGCTCCAGGGAGGGTTTCCATTTCCGTCCGCGATTCTAGTTGCCGGCGAGCCGGGCACCGGCAAGACAACGCTCGCAGTCCAGAGCCTATTTCATGGCGCCAAGGAGGGCGAGAAGGGCCTGTACATCACGGCGATCTCCGAGCCTCAATGGCTAGTGCAGAGATTCCTGTCATCGTTCTCGTTCTACGACCAGGCGCTCGTTGAGAAAGGCGTGGTCAATTTCATTGACATAGGGCCCACGCTCACAAAGAACCCGAGCGATATGCTGAACATCATAAAGAAGAAGATCGAGCAGTTCTCGCCTCTGAGGATCGTGATCGACCCGATCACGCCAATGACGGACATGCTCCAGTGGCGCGGCGAGATGAGGGAGTTCATGCACGAGCTGTTCGCATACCTGAAGGCTTTCGAGTGCCTGGCCATCATAACGGCCGAGCTCTCATACGACGACATACCGCACAGCCAGGAATCCTACATGGTTGACGGCGTGGTGGTGCTGTCCTATCCCGAGGAGGAGAAGGTCAGAAGGAAATTCCTTGAGGTCCTAAAGATGAGGGGGACGAAGCACACCACTGGCAGGCAGCTTATCGACATCACGGACGAGGGTCTGGCAGTGCAGGCAGGACTGAGGTAACCCAGCATATGAGCACCGAGGAGGAGCCCGCACTCAGGGGCGGGAGCTCCTATCTGTTCGCAGACAGGGGAGTCCCGCGCGCGTACGAGATCTTCAAGAGGTTGATGGCTGAAGGCAGACGAGGACTAGTCATCACCAGGACCCATCCGAGCAGGGTTCAGCAGCTCTTCAGCCTCGACTGTCCGATAATGTGGATAGCAAAGAACACCAAGCCCTCCAGCGGCGTCCTGAGCCTTGAGCCTACTAGGCTCATGAAGATCCACAGCACGATTTCGGATTTCATAAAGGCCAACCCGGGTGCCACGGTTCTTCTCGACGGACTGGAGTACCTCATCACTGAGAACGGCTTCCCTCAGGTTATGAAGGCCATCCAGCTCACGAACGAGGAGGTTGCGATGACAGGGGCTTTTCTCCTTGTCCCCGTCGACCCCAGAACACTCGATACGCAACAGCTTGGGTATCTCGAGCGGGAGTTTTCGCTCCCTGAGGACTCCTCCCGTGCCGGCAGCGGCAGTTAGGCCTCTGCGACCCTTGGAGCGGTTTTTCTACTAGCACCGCGCTTGAGGATGTGATGTCGAAGAAGGGTCGGCAGGCATTGGTTCATGTTATCACGGGTCCTGGAAAGGGTAAGACCACCGCCGCATTCGGCATGGCGTTGAGAGCCCTCGGCCAGGGGTTTAGAGTGTGCATTGTCCAATTCATGAAGACGGGCGAGGCAACTGGTGAGGTCTTGGCATCCAAGCGCCTGCCTGGACTGACCGTGAGGCAGTTCGGAACGGGGAATTTCATCGACTCCAAGAACTGGACGGATGCTGACCGATCCTGCGCCACGGACGCTATCGGGTTCGTTCGCAAGGAGCTAGAGAGCGGGAATTGCGACGTCCTGGTGCTCGACGAAGTGAACCCGGCGGCCTACTTCGGACTCTTGGATGCCAACGACGTGCTGTCCCTGATCGACTCGAAGAAAGGACAGGTGGAGATAGTCCTGACGGGGAGGAACGCCCCGAAGGAGTTCATAGATCGCGCGGACTACGTATCATTCATCGAAGACGTCAAGCACCCATACAAGACCGGAACTGTTGCCAGAAAAGGCATCGAGTGGTAGACCTCACTTGTTCTTGCCCATCAGGAACAGCAGATACCCGATCTCTTCCGAGGTCAGGACCGTGTTCTTCTTGAGGCCCTTCTGGTCGCCGTTCCTGAGCATCCTCAGTGCCATCGGCTGTCCGCGAGAAATCATCATTATGCGTTTGAAGGCATCCGACTCAATCTCTTCGTTTCCGAGGAGCTTCTTTGCGCTGTCGGGGTCAAGTCCCCTGATTCTAAGCTCCTCGACCACGCCCGAGTCGACGTGTTTCTTGTGATAGAACCAGTTGTACGCAGGGGTCTCCTCCCTGGCGGTGATGATCACCTTCGAATCCCCCACATGCTCCACAACGGCCGAAAAGAACTCGACCACCTCTTCATGGGGCGAGAAGAAGTCGTCGAAGACTACCAACGCGTTTGGCAGGTTCAGCGCGTCCGACCACGAAGTGGCCTTCTGCTCAACCTTCTTGGCGAAGGACTGAAGATTCTCATGGATCTGATCGACCGTCATGCCTTCGGACAGCTGAAGCCAGAGGACATCCTGCTCGTCCTGGCTGCTGACGAACTTCCTCGCGAGGGCAGTCGTGCCGTAACCTCGGTTGCCCAGGAGCACCATGATCTTGGCGTCTGAATCCATGAACTCGTCCAATGCCTTGAGCTCCTGATCTCTGCCCTCAAAGATGTCCAGCGCAGGGGCGTCCTCGAGTTGCCTGATGGGGGTTCTGCGCTTCTCATCTATCTCGATCACGCCCTCGGCCATTCGCGATACCGCGGCAACGGCCCTCTTCCTCCCTATGAGCGCCTCAAGCTCGCTCCCGAGCATCCTCACCTGCCCGTGTCCTCTGAGCACGACGAGGTCGGACGACAGGATTTTCTGCCAAAGACCTTCCGCCTCCCGATGGCCCTCAGGGGTGATCGTATATACGCTCATCCTGCGTTCGTGATCCGCGACTCTCTCCCTAAGCTCTTCGACAAGCCCCTCCCGCATGAGGCTATTGACAGCGCGCGGCACATGCGTGCGCGAGATGCCGACTGCGAGTGCGATCCCAGCCTGCGTTATCTCGGCAGGGTGCTCCTCCCTGGGCACGTCTGTAGCGAACCTCAGGAGGTGCAGGAGCACCCGATCCTTGACATTGAGCTGGCCAGAATCTCCCATCGACCCGCGAAATGCCCCTGTGCTTATATAATCGTGATGTCGCAGGGCTCAGATACGGTCTAATGACCCAGAGCTGGATTATCTGGGAATGGCCGGGGCGGTAGTTGGTAATGACCGCAACATGTTTAAATATCGACTTACACGTTGAAAACTCAGATTCGTAGAGCAATTCTTCTCCCCCGGAGGAAGAGATAATGAACTTTGAGCTGCGCAAGAGGAAGTCTTGGAAGGATGCAGGTGGAGTGTCCGAAATCATCGGCAACATTCTCATCCTGCTCATAACTGTCGTCCTGTTCACAGGAATAATGGGGTTCGTGCAGACGATGCCCGTTCCCCAGCAGGTGACGAAAGTCGATTTTGCCGCGAGCATGATCTACACCGGCACTGGCGCCAACGTGACCATCACGCACGAGGGCGGAGCCGTGCTTCCAGTGAAGACCACAGAGGTGTATGTCGAGGTCGACACTCTGAGCTTCAGCTACATCCTCTCCACGGATCCGGGTTTCCACTATACGACTTGGCACACCGGCATTGATTGGACGAAGAGCATTGCAGGGATAACATCGACCAGCTCCGTCACCGTTAGAGTAATTGACATGCAGGAGCATGTTGTGCTTTGGGTAAGCCAGCTGTCAGGAGGCACAAGCGGGACTCCTCCAAGCATCCTGCAGAGATACACCGATTCCAACCCCAGCACGCCCACGCCAGACCCTGTCAAGAAGGGTAACGCTTTCTCTCTGTTCGTTAGAATAACTGACATGGACAACGACCTGAACACCAGCGGCATCTATGTCGATGCCACGTCAATCGGAATGAGCAAGTCAATCCTATTCCAGAACGGCACTGGTGGCTGGTTCAGATGGGATTTCAGCAAGGATAAGACAGAAAACGTTGCAGCCGTCGACGGGAAGTCCCTCGTGATCCGCGCGTGGGACAAGCACGGTCACATGTCAGTGGCCAACTTCGTGCTTCAAATCACAGTGTTGCCTAGCGATACATACAACAATCTGTATCCAGCATATTCCGATCTCGGCATGAGTGGGCTGCCATCGTATCTGAAATACGTTAGTGACAGCTTGGGTCACGGTTTCGGTATCTATGGCGAGAACAAGACGAACGGCACCGCCTGGGACAAGGCCAATACCTCTGATTCAAGGAACTACTTCAGCACCCACGAGATGGTGTTCCTCAGGTTCGCAAGCCTATCTATGAGCAACCTGTTTGTTGAGAACCGACTCACTTTGACCGACATCCGTACGGGGATCTCATACGCCCCCGCCTACAAGCCTTCGAGTTACTACACATCACCGTTCTACCCCTATCCGACGGGTGGAAGCGCTTACGTGTACGAGTGCAAGTTCAATACGACCGGGCTCCCGCCGGGGGCCTACGCGATGGCTCTGTCGCTAAAGAACCAGGGTATGGGCTCCACCCCATCTCAGAGCTTCTCTGCAAACGAGCCCATAATAATATCTGACCCGGGCTCGCCGATCCTTCCATCGATGGTCCCGAAGCTTTGGGTCTTCAAGAACGCGGACTGGACGGGCGAATGGGGCACAAGAGATCATCCCTTCGAGCTTTCCTCATCGGGAAAGAATGTCATCTACGTGCTTCTTAAGGTCCAGAATACGAACTCATATCCTCCGTCCCCCACAGTTGCCGAGGTAAGAATTACCGACATGAGCGGTGAATCGGAGATATACGGCGTGCCGCCTGCTGGTTCAATGATCAGCCGAATCAAGACGTACAACAGCACATGCTACAACTTCAGCTTAGACCTAAGATCCTTCAATGGCAATCAGTGGTTGCCAGGCAGGAACGCCTACACTCTCTTCGTATCTCGATTGAACGACACTAACGAGGGCGTGTATTCTCTTTCCACTCAAATCTGGATCAACGGCACTGGAGGGAAGGCAGAGTGGTTTGTCGGGACTTATGGCATGGCTTCTGGCAACTCGAACTTCAACACGAGAGAGTACCAGTACTACATCCAGAACAACAACTTCTTCACATCGAGGGTGATGTTGACTTCCGAGAGCACGCCATCATCAGCCACGGACTACACCGTGACGGCCCTCGCCGCAGGTGACCTCGACGGTGATGGTGACAAGGATTTGTTGATGGGTCAGGGGACCTCCAACAAGCTTTTCATGTTTGAGAACACGCTCAGCCTCTACGGCACTTGGCAGGCCGCGAGCGAGATATCGAGGCCGGACACGACCACGAATCCGATCACCTGGATTGCGTTCGGCGATGTCAACGGGGATGGGCACGAGGACTTCGCCTATGCCAACTCCAACAACCAGATAGTGCTGTACAACACCACTTACGGATCGACAGGCTGGGTATACAACCCATCATCCGGCATAAAGTGGTCCGGCACAGTCTCAAAGATAGATCTTAAGGACATCACGGGTGACGGGAAGGCGGACCTGATAGTCTTGGCCGGCGGCAAGATCTACATCTACGATCTGAAGTACTCATGGGATCCAACATTGTACCTCCAAAGGGACAGTGCCTTGATCACGCCCGCCTCTTCTGGTACAACGGTCGATTTCGACGTGGAAGACATGGATGGCAATGGCACGCTGGACATATTGACTGTTGGTGGGACAACCGCACCGTATGCAGGTGGCGGCAACGGGGTCAATGTGAACTACTACGGCACTCAGACCGGCAATCAGAAGAACTTGACAACTCCAGATCCCTATACTCCAACCTATGGTGTTGCCGTCAACCTTGTGACTGACACGAAGGCCAGATTGGGCAATGCGTTGAGGCTTCAAGAGGCGGTTTCAGGTGGGAATCCAGGAAAGGTCAGCGCGACCCTTCAGTTCGCCACGCTGAACACCAAGCCAGACCAGATTTTGAGGATCTATGCGAAGATCGGGGATGTCGCCGGCGGAACCCCCGCCGAGGTGTTCTATGTCTGGTACTCTACCGACGGTAGTACATTCGTGCCCATCATGAGCATCGACAGCACAACTTACAGGTACTACAATTTCAGCCTGCCATCAAGTGTTGCAGGCAAGTCGATATACATCAGGTTCACCGACTCGGATACCTCACCGACCAGCATTTTACCGCAGGACTACATTGACCTTGACATGGTCGGCATTTTCACTGGCGAGTTCAAGGGATTCAGCGGAAGCAGCGTTCTTACAGAAACAAACTGGCAGGCTGTCAGAGGAGGCAACATCGATGGCACGTCAGCAGCTGGCAAGGCGTACAGGGAGGTAGTAGTGGCTAAGCACGACGCCACGAATTCGATCTATGGGTTCAAGGTATACTACTGGAACGGCGTTTCATGGACGTACATGGCAGGAAACCCGCTGCTTAACAATACCTCATTCCAGGTCTCTCCTCTGGTCAGCGCCGCGACGTATCCGTTCAGCACGCTCGCACCCACGTTGTTCGATGTGATAGACATCAACGGTGATGGGCTGTCAGATGTTCTCGTGAGCAACTGCACTACGACGGGCAGCGGCGGAAACATGAAGTATATTTCGAAGGTCGGATTCTTCATGAACCTGTATTCTACATCGCAGAACTGGCGGTACTTCCTCGTGAAGGGCTGGAGTATTGATGCGCCCGGCGGAGGGGCGATTAGTCCATACATAGATATCCTGGTCTGCACGAAGCTTGCAGTCACAGGTTGAATGACGAGCAAACACCCTTTCTATTCTTTTCTCATATGTTGAATCAGTTGAACTGCGGTCAGAGCTACTGCTCTTTCAGCAGCCGGGCGACGTCCTCAGCACGCTCTAGCTCGATTATCGCGAGAACCCTCTTGGCATCCTTCGCCACCAAACGGATGCCTTCCGCCATTGATTTGGTCCGTTCTCCCTCGATGATCCTGAAACCCTCGAGACCATTGACAGCCTTGTCCCAGGCCCTGACGAAGTCTTCCGCCGTCTGAGCGCCGAACTTGCGCCGCCTCAAAATCCAGGTTCTTGTGGAGTGCCTGAACAGGTTGGAGCCAGAGACAGCCGCGCAGTAAAGCTCCGTGTAGCTCTTCTCATCGATGTCTATCGGAACGATCTCAATGTTCGTGTGGTCTGCGAGCTCGAGGGCCGCAATGTAGCATGGTGGCGGAGCGGCCACCTCTCCGAACCGGCTCAGTCCCTCCGCATATATCTCATCATACCTCGTCAGCATCGGCTCATAGTCTTCGGGGATGTTCCGAAGACCATCAACCTCCTCCTGCGACAGCGATATGGCGACCTTGTCTGGTTGGACCGTGTCGAACGCCTCCTTGACCTTCTCGGTCTCGGACTTGAGCCCCTTGATGACTGGGAGTATGAAGACCTCCGACTCCTTCCGCTGGATCCTCTCCAGGTCGCTCACTTCTTAGGCCTCCGTTCGCGCTTGAGAATCAGATCCATGAAATCATCGGAATCGTCAGCCCTCCTGAGCTCATCCTTCGTGACGATCGGCGTGCCTGCAATCTCCTCGAAACCAGCCTTCTTCTGGATTATGATGACGGACCTCTTCTCCGTCACGCGTGAGATGTTTCCGACCACCTTCGCCTTCTTCTGCGTGCTCAGCGGGTCCTGGCCGATGCCCGTCAGAAGCAGCGTTTCATCCTCTTTCGCCAGGGCGTCGAAGGGCGATTTCCTGGTGGGCACGACCAAGTATCCGATCTCTCTGAGCATTTCGAATATGTCCCTGTTCTGCTCCTCGAGGTCGTCGATGGTCTTCAACGTCCGGGCGATCTCAGCTGTGTACGCAAACGGGTCTACTGGCATAACAATGGGCTCGTTCAGAAACTCCTCTATCCGCGAGGCGATCTCTATGATCGCCCCCATCCCCGACTCATACATCTGGATGGCCTTGCGAGATACCCCAGCAGCCTCCGCGAGCGTTCCCAGAGAGATGTTCCTGGCCTGTCTGATGCTTCGGAGCATCTCACCGTCAATCTTCACATACAGACCGCCTGGGGCGGCGTAGACAAACGGTGGGACACCTTCCAGCATCTGCTCCCTGAACGTGCCTTCGGATACGATCGGGATACCGAATCTGGAATACAGTACGCCGTCCTCTAGGTCCGCTGCGCTCGAGTGAAGCCCTATTACGAGGGGGCTTGCACTAAGGACGGAGGAGAGGATCTTCAGCTCATCGGCATCGCCTGAAGAGAGCGAGTCTACATTGCTCAACACCTTTGCAATCAGGAGTTGGCGGTCTCTCCTAGCTACAATATCGAAACTGATGCTCCTCAAATTGTGGGGATCAGATACATAGAACCCGACCCTGCCAAGGGTCTCCCTGACCCTGCCTATCAGCTGCTCCCTTGTGACAGCCACTGCTCTTCCCTGTGCCAGTTCTCTCATATCTTGCTCACTGGATATGAATCCATGACTTGCTGGCCTCAGCGATACATCGCATTGGTCGCAAGGTTCTCGTACCTCTTGAGATCCTTCTCTGTCATCGGTTCGACGTTCTCCATCGCCTTCTCGAAGTACTTCATGCCTACCTTCCGCTTCTTGATCTGTTGCTCGGAGACGTCGCCCCCCTGCAGGACATAGTCCCTGATGGAGAGCATCACGGCCTCGTTGCAGACAGCGGCGATCTCGGCTCCCGTGAAGTTCTCCATTTTCGTTGCGAGCTTGTCCAGGTCAACATCCTTGTCGAGCGGCTTGCCCTTCGTGTGAATCCTGATGATCTCCTTCCTTGCGGCTAGGTCCGGGGTGCCTATGAAGACTAGCCGATCGAACCTGCCCGGGCGGAGCAACGCAGGATCGACTATGTCCGGCCTGTTAGTCGCGGCGATGACCACGACGTTGTGCAGCGTTTCAAGGCCGTCCATCTCCGTCAGGAGCTGGCTTATGACCCTCTCAGTCACCCCTGAATCGGTCGAGGTTCCTCTGACTGGAGCAACCGCGTCGATTTCGTCGAGGAATATGACGCATGGTGCGGCCTGTCTTGCCTTCCTGAAAGTCTCTCTGACGGCCTTCTCGCTCTCGCCCACCCATTTTGACAAGAACTCTGGTCCCTTGACACTGATGAAGTTCGCTTGGCTCTCGGTCGCGACGGCCTTTGCCAGGAGCGTCTTGCCTGTCCCGGGCGGACCGTAGAGCAATATGCCCTTTGGCGGTGTGGCGTTCATGTGCTTGTAGAGAGGTCCGTACCTCAGAGGCCACTCGACAGTCTCCATTAGCTCCTGCTTGGGTCCCTCGAGCCCCCCAATGTCCTCCCATTTCACATTCGGACTCTCCAGCAGCACCTCCCTCAGGGTCGACGGCTGCATCTCCCTGTAGGCATCCATGAAGTCGGTCATAGTGACCTTCAGACTGCTGAGCACTTCCACGGGAATGGTCTCCGCCTCGAGGTCGATCGACGGCAGGACCTTCCTCAGCGCCCTCATGGCTGCCTCCCGCGTGAGCGCTGCCAGGTCTGCACCGACATAGCCGTGGGTCATATTCGCCAGCTGGACTAGATCGACATCATCCCCCAGCGGCATGCCCTTCGTGTGTATCTTCAAGATCTCCAGCCTACCCTCCTTGTTCGGGATGCCGATCTCGATCTCTCTGTCGAACCTCCCCGGCCTCCTGATCGCGGGGTCGAGTGCGTTGGGCCGGTTCGTCGCGCCTATGACCACGACCTTGCCGCGCCCTTCGAGCCCGTCCATCAGGGCAAGGAGCTGGGCGACCACCCTGCGCTCGGTCTCGCCCGTCACCTCGTCTCTTTTCGGCGCTATCGAGTCGATCTCGTCGATGAAAATGATGCTCGGAGCGTTCTCAGCGGCCTCCTTGAATATGTCTCTGAGTCTTTCTTCGCTCTCACCGTAGAACTTGCTCATGATCTCGGGACCGCCGATGGATGCGAAATTTGCGGAAGTCTCGGAGGCCACGGCCTTCGCCAGCAGTGTCTTGCCAGTGCCGGGGGGCCCATGCAGCAGGACTCCCTTCGGCGCATCGACCCCGAGCTTCTCGAACAGCTCTGGGTGCCTGAGGGGGAGCTCTATCATCTCCCGCACCTTGTTGACCTCCTCCGACAGACCGCCGATGTCCTCATATGCAACCTTGGGCCCCTTCGCGACCTCCTCCTTCGCGGGCTTCTCGCTCAGCTTGACCTTCGTGAAATTCTGAATGATGGCCGCATCCGCGTTCGGCTGGAAGCTCTGCACTACCAGGTCGAACTTCCTGCCCATGATGTTGACCTCTATGAGGTCTCCCTTGACTATCGGCCTACCTTCGAGGGCTTGGGCCAGATACTCCTCTCCTCCGACTATCTTAAGAGGCTGTGTGGGAGCCAGCGTGACCTTGGTTGCCGACTTGGGCACGACCTTCCTGATGCTCACCTTCTCATCCAGGCCGACCCCGGCGTTCTTCCTTATCGCGCCGTCCATCCTTATTGTCCCACGGTTCTCGTCCTCGGGATATCCGGTGTATGCCGTGACCGCGGTTATCCTGGTACCCTCGATGAGGACGGTGTCTCCCTGGTTGATCTCGAGTATGCGCATGAGCGCGGGATCTATCCTGGCTATGCCTCTGCCGTCGTCTCCGGACTTCGCCTGGACGACCCTGAGTATCTTCTCCTTCTTGTCCATGTGCAACACCGATTATTGTGATACGACTGATATCAGCTCTGGAAAAACATCCAAGAGCAAAAAGGTTTTAGAGAAGCATCCAGAGAACGCCTACTTCACCTGGATCTTCTTCGTCTTTTTCTCAGGCGGGGCGGCCTTTGGCAGCTTGACCGTCAGTATGCCGTCCTTCAGCTCCGCCTCAGCCCTGTCGGCAACGACCTTGTCAGGAAGCGGCAGCGACCTGTAGAACTTCGCATAGCGCCTCTCCCTTCTCAGATACCCCTTGTCCTTATCCTCTTCTTTCTCCTCGAACTTCGTCTCTCCGGAGATCTCGATACCATCCTCGGTGACATCGATGTTCAGATTTTCCTTGTTGATGCCAGGGATCTCCGCCTTGACAACGAACTCCTTTCCGTTGTCCGCGAGGTCGATTAATGGGGTTCTAATTGCCTCGGAAGCGAACGCCCTCGGCAGAAGGAAAGCGCTCTCCCAATCCGACCTGAAATCGTCGAATATCCTGTCCATGTCGCTTAGCAAAGACATGGGGTTGACTGACGTTGGTCCCCAGTAGTCCCTTGGAACCAGGCCCTCTCGCTTTTCTCGCCTTCGTATCATTTCTCCTGCCTCCTCTAGTCTCATTTCATTAGGTCGAGTATTCGATTATGTTAGCACTTCTATATAATGATTCCGTAGCACGCGTTCGTTCCTACCATGATGGTGCCAGCCGCTCGGATTTCTTGACAATAGGGCGCAGCCAGCTCGGTGGGCAATCTAATAACTACCTTCCCTCATATTCCGAATCTATGGTAGGGCTGCTCAAGGGGACAGAGGTCGTCGTTGCAGACCAGGCCGAGGCCAGCCAAATCTACAACAAGGGATACTACGGCGTCCCACAAACCGGAGGGGTTCTCAAGCTAGATCTCATGGAGGCGACATATCTTCTCGAATCCGCCAGAGTCGAGGTCATGCATGGCAGTGAGAAGCTCACTTCAGGCGAGCTTCTGAGGCTTGCACACAAGACCTCAAAGGGTTTCGAGGTAAGGTACCTCGTGTACAGAGAGCTAAGGCAGAGAGGATACATCGTGAAAATGGGCCAGCCCCCACTGGATTTCCGCGTGTTTCCGAGGGGCGGTTCTCCCAACAAGACGCCGAGCAAGTGGTGGGTCGCTGCGATTTCCGAGCGCTCGACCTTCGATCTCAGCGCTCTGCTAGAGAGCCTTGACCGAACAATGGATGTGAGAAAGAAGCTCCTTCTGGCGGTGGTTGATGAGGAGAGCGATGTCACCTACTACGAGGTCAGACGAGTAGCTCCCAAGGGGCGGTTGGGCGCCGTTGATCTTACTCAGACAGTCGATGGGATCATCATGGACGACCGCGTGCTCGTCAACGACGCGGCCGGTGCCAAGGCCTTGCACAGCGGCCATTTCTTCGGGAAGGAAATCGGCCCCATCCTCCAGCTATCTCTTATCGAAGCTTCGTTCCTGGTCGAGCTTGGCGTCCTGAAGCTGAGGGATTCCAAGACCAACAGACCCGTCAGCCTCGTGGCGCTCAAGAAGCGTGCGCGCGCGATGCAGCCGGACTACGATCTGCGACTCAGAGCCTTCAAGGACATGAAGGACCGGGGGCTCATCGTCAAGACGGGCTTCAAGTACGGTTCCCATTTCAGGGCCTACGAAGGGGACCCCGCGAAGCAGCATGCACGCTACCTGGTCCACGCCGTCCCTGACAAGTATACGACCATGTGGCCGGAGGTAAGCCGGGCGGTCAGGCTGGCACACGGCGTCAAGAAGGAGATACTGCTGAGCAGAGTCATGGAGAAGGATGTGGAATATGTCGGCCTGAACAGGTACAGGCCGTGACCTAGATCCTCGATTGTCCATCGCCCTTGTTGAGCTCGCTCCGCCATCGTACAACAGCGAACCTGTGGCAGAACTCGTCGATTCGGTCTCTGAACTCTATCGGAGGGACGACTCCTTTGCAGTATATTCCGAAGAGCTCGCAGTCGTAGCAGGAGACCATACAGGCTAGACTAGGACCGCTCCGCTATTAATCATTAACCTTCCTTATCTTCTTCGCGCGGTGTTCCTCCTCGACAGGTTCAGCTTCCTTCTTGAGGGAAGTCTTGCAGTAGACGCACTCATTCCAGTCGATCGAAGTCGGGCGGTCGCACTTGGGGCAAGGTTTGCCGATCTTTTCATCTGGAATGCCGTAGGGTCTGAATTTCGTCTCCCTGGCTTCCCAGCCACCGCACCTAATCCATGTTTCCGAGTTCCTCATGGCGAAAACGCACAACGCGAGGAAGATCAGTGCGATCGCTGCATGGAAGTAGCCGGGGCTCTCGGTGTCCTTGGAGTCCATTGAGAAGAAGACGAACCATGAGGCGACGGCGACGACGGTAACCATCATCGTTCCAACCCCCAAACCAAGACCGAGGAGCTTCCTCCTGAGTATCATCGGAGCGAACACGAGCATCAGGACCGCGAGCATGATCATCGCCACCTCCGCGACCATCTGGCCCTTCCTCCTGTCCGATCCCTGTAAAAGGTCTGACCCGTCGATGAGAATCGTCACGACGCCTATCGCGAGAAGACACCATGCGAGGGCAAAGGCACCATTGGGTGTACCCGTGATCGGTGGCTTGATGACCTCGGGCTGCTCCTTCTCTGCCACGGGCTCCGTAACCCATTGCTAGTAGAAAACCGCACCGGATAGTCCGCTCATAGCAGCTTCGGCGCCAGCTCGACTATTCGGTTGGCGTAGCCCCACTCGTTGTCGTACCAGGAGAGAATCTTGCAGAAGTTGCCTCTCCCGCCTATGACCATCGTCGAGAGCCCGTCTATGATGCTCGAGTGCGAGTTGCCTATCACATCGGTCGATACGATCGGGTCTGTTGAGTACTCCATGATGCCCTTCAGCTTCCCCTCAGAGGCCTGCTTGAGCTCCTTGTTGATCTCCTCCGGCGTGGTCTCTGCCCTGGTCGTGAAGCTCAGGTCCGTGACAGATCCGCAGGGCGTCGGCACCCTGAGTGCAATGCCATTCATCTTGCCCTTCAAAGCCGGCACGACCTCGCCTATCGCCTTTGCGGCTCCAGTGGACGTTGGAATGATCGATAGAGCGGCAGCTCTTCCCCGTCTGAAATCCTTGTGCGGCAGGTCCACGAGCCTCTGGTCGCCAGTGTAAGCGTGGATCGTGGTCATCATTCCCCTCTCGATCCCGAACCTGTCGTTGATTATCTTCGCTGGGGGCGCGAGGCTTCCAGTCGTGCATGATGCCATCGAGACGACATTGTGCTTCGCCTTTTCATACATCTCGAAGTTGGCTCCGAGCACGATCGTGATGTCCGGCTCCTTCCCCGGTGCCGAGATCAAGACCTTCCTCGCTCCCGCCATCAGGTGCTTCGCGGCTTTGTCCCTCTCGGTGAACAGCCCGGTCGATTCGATGACGACGTCCACCCCGAGCTTCTTCCATGGAATCTCCGCTGGGTCCTTCACCTGGGTGACCTCGAACCTCATACCTCCGGCTTTGATACCAGAGCCATCGACCTTGACATCCTTGTCAAGCTTCCCGTAGATCGAATCGTACTTGAGCATGTAGGCGAGCGAGTCCACAGGTGCGATGTCATTTACAGCCACAATGTCGAAATCCTTGCCGATCCCCTCGCCCTCGAGGGCGGCCCTGTAGACGTTCCTGCCGATCCTGCCGAAGCCGTTGATCCCGATCTTGATCAAGACCCTTACCCATGGAGACAAACGGCTGGGTGCCTTAAAAACATGTCTTTTCTACAGCGATGGAATGCGCGAGCGCTCTGGAAACAAAAGGAATGATTTGGGGAAGTGGTTTGATGGCGTCAACTCAGAGCTGGACCTCGATGCCGAGCTTCTCTGTGAGCTCCTTGTACCTGTTCCTGATTGTGACCTCAGTGACGCCAGCGATGTCAGCTACTTCCCTCTGGGTCCTCCTCTCGTTGCAGAGGATGGATGAGATGTAGATCGCCGCTGCGGCCACGCCGGTCGGACCTCTGCCCGATGTCAGCTCCTTCTTGCCAGCATCCTTCAGGATCTCGGCCGCCTTGGCCTGGACCTCGCCTGAAAGCTTCAACTCCGAGCAGAATCTCGAGACGTAGTCCTGGGGCTTGGTAGGCATCAGCTTGAGCTTTAGCTCCCTCGTCATGAACCTGTAGGTCCTCCCGATTTCCTTCCTGCCGACCCTGGACGAGTTCGCGACCTCGTCGAGCGTCCTCGGGACGTTGCACTGCCTGCAGGCAGCATAGAGCGAGGCCGCGACCACGCCCTCGATGCTCCTTCCCCTGATCAGGTTCTTGTTGACTGCCTTTCTGTAGGTCATCGCAGCGGTCTCTCGAACGTTCCTCGGGAGGCCCATCGACGATGCCATCCTGTCCAGCTCGCTGAGCGCGAATGCCAGGTTCCTCTCCGTCGCGTTCGAGACCCTGATCCTGCGCTGCCACTTCCTCAGCCTGTACAGCTGGGCCCTATTCCTCGTCGGGATGCTCTTCCCGTACGAGTCCTTGTTCTTCCAGGAGATCTCGGTGGACAGGCCCTTGTCGTGGATCGTGTATGTCATCGGTGCTCCGGTCCTGGCCCTCTTCTCCCCCTGCTCGACGTCGAATGCCCTCCACTCGGGTCCCTGATCGATCAGCTGGTCGTCCAGGACTATCCCGCAGTCCTCGCACACAAGTTCTCCGCGTTCGTAGTCTCTCACGAGGTGAGCGCTGTTGCACTCAGGGCATCGCTCGACCTGTTCAGTCTCTTCTCTTACCTTTGCCATTCTCCCTCTCCTGCTGAACGTAGACTTCCTTGCCGAGCACAGCAAGGGTCTTGAGTTCTTTCCTCGGCTCTATCGCGACATATGGTGAGCGCACGGGGCCGAAAACCTTGGATATCCTTCCAACCTCCCCCTTCAGATTGTCCCTCACAATTGCCCTAGGATTCGGGGCGAATCGCGCCTTCACGATGAGCCTCCCGTCATGCGATATGTCCTGCACAACCCCTAGAAGCTGCACCGCGCTCACCGAATTGTATTTATATTTTGTGCTGAGCGCCCTATAGACCATCTTATATATAATGCTTTTCTCAAGGTATTTAAGGTTTGACCATCCATTCAGGGGCAAAGGCCTCCATTTCCAGTGGACTAGCCGGCTCGAGATCTGTAACCATGACTGAAATCCCAAAGACCCATCCCCGCTTCGGTTCCTTAATTCTTAGAGAGAAGCTGGTGGAGGGCTTCAGGCAGGGGTATGTCGCTCCTGAAGGGCTTGTTGCCCACGGCAGAGGAGAGATGTTCTACTACCTCCTGGGCGAGAAGACATGCAAAGCCTCTCAGGATGCGGCCAGAGCGGCGGCCGCGCTTCTCCTGGAGGCAGAGCATCCAGTCATATCCGTCAACGGGAACGTGGCCGCGTTGTGTCCGGGCGAAGTCGTCAGCCTGGCCAAAGCGTGCAAGGCGAGAATCGAGGTAGGACTATTCCATCGATCTGACGAAAGAGTCTCGAAGATCCAGAAGATCCTGAAGGATCACGGGGCTGAGCGAGTTCTCGGCTTTCTCCCAGATGCCAGGATCCCAGGGCTCGAAAGCACGCGCGGACTCTGTTCGAAGGACGGAATCTATTCAGCGGATGTCGTGGTGATACCGCTGGAGGATGGTGACAGGGCCGAGGCTTTGGGAAAGATGGGGAAGAGGACTGTGGCAATCGACCTGAACCCCATGTCGCGGACCGCGCGCACAGCAACTGTGACAGTAGTGGACGAGGTCACCAAGGCCCTGCCGGAGATCGAGAGATGCGTCGAAGACCTAATCGACAGGCCTTCGGATGTGAAGCGAGTCCTCAGGAACTACGACAGGGACGAGAATCTGGGCAGAGTCATGGCGCTGATGGCGGAGAACCTCGGCAGCATCGGTAAATCCTGAACTCCCGATCATTCCCCTGTTGTGATAACTGTTATCTAGACAGCCTCTCATTTCACGCCGGTACGATGGTGAACAAGGATCTGCTCAGAAAGGGCGTCAACAGGATCGAGTGGGCGAAGACCCACATGAAGGTCCTCGGCAAGGTTCGAGAACGCATGGTCAAGGAGAAGGCCTTCGAGGGTCTGAAGGTCGGGATGGCCCTGCATACTGAGGCGAAGACAGCTGTTCTGGCACTCACAATCCAAGAGGCAGGAGCAGAGGTCAGGCTGACGAGCTGCAACCCGCTTTCTACAGATGATTCAGTCGCGCTCGCTCTCAACGAGGCCTATTGCCTGGAGACATACGCGAAGAAGGGCCAGACAACCAAAGACTACTACGACTCCCTGAACAAAGTCTTGGACCTCAAGCCGGACTATGTGATAGATGACGGGGCTGACCTGATATTCCTGATCCACACGAAGCGGAAGGAACTGCTCACGAAGGTGAAGGGCGCGAACGAGGAGACCACGACCGGCATCATGCGCCTTCGGTCGATGGCCCAAGATGGCGCTCTGAAGTTTCCTGTTATATCAGTCAACGACGCCTACATGAAATACCTCTTCGACAACAGGTATGGCACGGGCCAGTCCACGATGGACGGGCTGATGAACTCCACGAACCTTCTGGTGGCTGGCAAGAGCTTCGTCGTTGCGGGGTATGGCTGGTGCGGCAAGGGCATCGCCATGCGCGCGAAAGGTCTCGGCGCCGACGTCACCGTGTGCGAAGTGGACCCGATCAAGGCGATCGAGGCTAGGTTGGATGGCTTTGCGGTCATGCCGATGACCGAGGCTGCCAAAAGGGCAGACTTCATCGTCACGGCGACGGGATGCAAGGACGTCGTCACTGCCAGAGACCTCCAGACCATGAAAGACAGGTGCGTGCTCGCGAACGCTGGCCACTTCGACAATGAGGTCTCGAAGCCGGCGCTTGAGAAGATGTCAAAGAAGCGCAGGCAGGTCAGGGAGTCTGTCGAGGAGTATGCTCTGAAGAACGGCAAGAGGGTCTATCTTTTGGCCGATGGGCGGCTTGTCAACCTCGCCGCTGGCCAGGGCCACCCAGTTGAGATAATGGACATGAGCTTCGCTATCCAGGCGCTGTGTCTCGAGTACCTCGACTTCAGCACCCAGATGCTGGAGCCAGAGGTCTATGACGTTCCCGATCATATCGATGAGCTGGTCGCTCGGCTGAAGCTAGAGACGATGGGCATCAAGATAGACAAGCTCTCAAAGGAGCAACAGGCCTACATCAGGGGCTGGAAAGAAGGCACATGACCGCCTGGCCAGTCGATTCGAGACCTACCTCTGCCCAGGCCTACCGCAGGAGCGCCGGCCAATCAGATTTTTCAAGTATCGCCAGGCCCATACGGGAGAGGGGAGCAGAGAGGGTTTGCGCAAGGGGAACTTCTTGGGCGTTTTCGGGCACACCGCCCTGGACATCATATACAGCTCTGACGAATTTCCGCAGCTGAACACGTGCGTGGAGCTGAAAGAGCGCCGGGTGCTGTTCGGCGGGACGGGAGCGAATATCGCCAGGGTCGCGTCCACCCTGGATGTAAAGACAGCCTTGGCGAGCCATGTCGGCCAGGACTTCCCTGATGACTTCATGGACGCCCTGAAGAAGAGCGGTGTCGA
>Ga0315286_10000011_pt1 | contig 128520 bp, 136 predicted proteins | sample YL17G10_0_MG_FD_205038 | JGI IMG/M metagenome (GOLD analysis project Ga0315286, IMG submission 205038) | Sediment microbial communities from Yellowstone Lake, YNP, Wyoming, USA - YL17G10_0 | ecosystem: Environmental > Aquatic > Freshwater > Lake > Sediment | place: USA: Wyoming | collected...
TTGAAGAGATTTGGACTAGCAAGAAAGCAGAAGAAGTCAGAAACAAGGTTAAGAACTGCACTAAGAACTGCTGGATGGTAGGCTCTGCCTCACCAGCGATTAAGAAGGAGAAGGCAAAAGTCGGCGCATGGGCTGTCAAGAACAAGCTGAAGAAAGACGTTGATTTTAGCTGTGTGGAGAAAAAATGAAACTATACCTATCTTTAATGGTAAAAAGCAGACAGAGAAAGTATAAGCAATTCATGAGCTTCTGCAAACCAGAAAAGAAGGACAAAGTCTTGGATGTAGGCGCTGATAATGAAGAGTATAAAGAATCTGATAATTTCTTAGAGAAGAAATATCCTTTTAAGAATAATATTACTGCTTTGGGAGTTAAGAAACTAAATAATTTTTCTAAAAAATATCCGGAAGTAAAAGCAATAACGTATGATGGCAAATTCTTTCCTTTTAAGGATAATTCTTTTGAATTCGTGTGGAGCAATGCAGTATTAGAGCATGTTGGTGGAAAATTAAGGCAAGAGCTTTTCATTTCTGAAATGATAAGAGTTGCAAAAAAGAAGATTGTCTTCACAACGCCAGATATTACTTTTCCAATTGAGCTTCATACCAAGCTGCCTTTTATTCATTGGCTAAGAAAGGAACGTGCAGACCGCATTTATGCAAGCACGGGTAAAAAATGGGCTACAAAAGACTATATGCACCTGCTTAATAAAAAAGACTTGATTATCATATTGACGAAAATGCAAGTAAAATATTCTTTTGATTATAAGATTGTTCATAATAGGTTGCTTGGATTAACTGCGACTTTTACAGTATTGGTGAATAAAAAATGAAAATCACTATGATTGGAAAAAAAAGATTAAAGCTGAAGAAAGACGTTGATTTTAGCTGTGTGGAGCGATAGATATGAGTTTTACAACAAAACTTTACGGAAAAGTAATCATCCCATTATTATATTACCTGAAAGGAGATTTGAGGTTTGCCTATTTTGAAGAGTACAAAAAAAACCTGACGAAGTCAAAGAAAGAAATTCGGGAGTTCCAGCTAGCCCGCCTTAAGGCATTGGTCAAGCACGCCTATGATACTGTCCCTTACTATAAGGAATTATTTGACAATAATGGTATAAAGCCAGAAGATATTAAGAAAATTGAGGATTTGAAAAAAATCCCTCCTCTTGATAAAAAAACAGTTATGAGCCAGGCAGATAAGCTTAAGAGCACAAAAAAATATAAGCTGATAAAGGCTTTTTCAGGAGGCTCAACAGGCAATAAAATTACAGTTTACAAGGATAAGCGCTATTATGAGATTTCTGCTGCTGTGAGGCTACGAGACCTTTACTCAGTAGGTATTGATCCCGGAGATAAATGCGCCTGGGTGTGGTTCGATACTTTCGTAATAAAAAGCCTCAAAAGAAAAGTATTGGATTACCTGGTGCTTAAGATTAACAGGAGGCTTTGGTTTGATGTTGACAGGTATTCTGACGATAAAATTGCAAAGTGGCTGGCAAATGATTTCAACAGGTTCAAGCCTGACTACATCTATGGTTATGCAGGGACAATCTATGAGATGGCTAAAATAAAAAATAAGAGAAAGATTAAGACAAGCCCTATTAAGAAAATAATTACAACTTCAGAAAGGCTGGAGAACAGGGAATTTATTGAGAAAGTCTTCAAGTGCCCAGTAATTGACCAATATGGCTGCAGCGAAGTGATAATTATATCTATTGAAGATAACGACCAGGTTATGCATTCATCAGATGATTTTGTTCTTGTAGAGGTGAATGAGAATAATGAGATAATGCTTACTCCCTTGGAAAGTTATGGCATGCCTCTCTTGAGGTATAAGCCAGGGGATATTGGGGGGATTAGAAAGAAACCTTCTGAAAAATCTCCATCACCCTTTAATGAATTCAATATAACCATAGGAAGGGCCTACGAAACTCTTCTCAATAAGAACGGGGAAAAAGTAAGCGGAGGGCTCATTAAGACATACGTGGAAGATGAGGAACTTGACATTAATGAGTTCCAGCTAGTACAGAAAACCCTCGACCTAGTTGAGTTGAACGTCATCAAGGATGAATTCACAACAGAAGAAGCTGTTGAAAGACTAAAACAAATAATAGAAGAAATATTAGGCGCGAGCAAGGTAAAGGTCAACTATATCAAAACCTATCCAGTCGAGCCAAATGGCAAGAGAATAGCTTTCAAATGCGAAATAAACAAGCAAGATATGAAAATAATTAGAAAGAAACCTTCTGAAAAATCTCCATCACCCTTTAATGAATTCAATATAACCATAGGAAGGACCTACGAAACTCTTCTCAATAAGAACGGGGAAAAAGTAAGCGGAGGGCTCATCATGTCATACGTGGAAGATGAGGAACTTGACATTAATGAGTTCCAGCTAGTACAGAAAACCCTCGACCTAGTTGAGTTGAACATCGTCAAGGATGAATTCACAACAGAAGAAACTGTTGAAAGACTAAAACAAATAATAGAAGAAATATTAGGCGCGAGCAAGGTAAAGGTCAACTATATCAAAACCTATCCAGTCGAGCCAAATGGCAAGAGAATAGCATTCAAATGCGAAATAAAGGAATAAAAAATGAAAATCGCAATGATTGGCCTAAGAGGCATCCCTGCTAAGTCAGGGGGTGTGGAGAATGTTGTTGAGCACTTGGCTCCTTTACTTGTTAAGCTAGGCTGCGATGTTACTGTTTATTGCAGGAATCCTTATTGCAAAGAACGCCCAAAATCTTTTAAGGGTGTCAAGCTCAGGTATTTGCCTGCTATCAACATCAAGATTGGCGAAACTATTTCTCACTCAACTTTCTCGAGCATGGATTCATTGTTCAGGAAATATGATGTTGTTCATTATCACGCCATGGCTAATGGATTATTCTCTTTCATACCCAGGATCACGGGAAAGAAAACCGTTGTGACCTTGCACGGCTTGGATTGGCAAAGGGAGAAATGGGGAGCCGCAGCCAGGATTTTCATAAAAACTTCTGAAAGATTGACTTGCTTCTTCCCTGACAAAGTCATCTCTGTGTCTGAAAAAATCAAGAGGTACTACAAGGAAAAATATAACAAGGACATTGCCTTCATCCCTAATGGAGTCGACGTCTTCAAGCTTAAGCCAATACATAACCTCAAGAGGTTTGGATTAAAGAAAGACAATTACATCCTATTCCTGAGCAGGATTGTTCCTGAGAAAGAAGTCCACACATTAGTAGAGGCTTTCAAGAAGATTAAGACTGACATCAAGCTAGCGATCGCTGGCGATGCCACTCACACAGAGGCTTACCTGGAAAAGGTCAAATCCTTAGCAAAGAATGACAAGAGAATAATATTCACAGGCCCATTGTACGGCGATGACAAGATAGAGGCTTTCAGCAACGCAAGGTTATTTATCCTACCATCAACAATAGAAGGCATGCCAATAGTCCTATTAGAAGCCATGAGCTTTGGCTTGTGCCCATTGGTCAGCAATATTGAAGAAAACCTTGATGTCATCAAGGAATACGGCTTCTCATTCAAGGTCAGGGATGTATCTGACTTAAAGAGCAAGCTCGAATACCTTATTAAGAATCCTGGTATAACAAAAAAGAAAGGGTCTGTATGCAAGGAATTAGTCAAGAAGCATTATCAATGGCCCTCTATTGCCAAGCAGACCTTGGAAGTCTACAAGGAGGCCTTGAAGTGAATAAGAACATCAAGCAGTTCTTAATCAAGGTAGTGATTTTAGTGGCTATAATCTTTATCTCAAGAGTTATCTTCCAGTTTCCTGTAGAATATTTTGATTTAGATATTTTAAAGCAAACAGCTCTCACGAGGCTTTTTAGCAAGATAGATGCATTGCAAGTCACTGCCTTCCTTGCAGTCTTCTTTGGGTTTTATTATAAGCAAAGAATCCAGGACCTTTCCCATCCGAATCTTGATATTAAGAAGTCAATCCTTTTCGTAATCGCGGGAGAGGTTGCCATTGCGCTATACTATCTCACCAGGGCTTCTGCTAATTATTATGATATTACTGGCGGGTTTATGCTTTACCTGATTCAATTCGGAATACTTGTTTGGCTCGCTTTAGCATTCATTTTGTTTGCGATCGCAGTCTTCCAGATAGATTACCTAAAGAAATTCCTAACAGAATTCAAGAAAGAGCTTCCATTATTTGCTGCCATCGGAGTAGTCATGTATTTGCTGCTTATGTGGTTCCAGAAGCAATGGTATTTCTTCTCGCATAGCGTCTCAAAAATCTTGTACGGATTACTATCCTCGTTATACGGCAGCGGAGCGCTCTATGATATTAGCGGCGATGGGCCTCTTGTCGGGTTAAAAGATTTTGTCATCAACATAGGCCCTCCTTGCTCTGGTATTGATTCCATGTTCTTATTTATAGCTTTCAGCGCTGCCATATTTGCATTAGATCATAAAAGATTGAAGAAGAATGTTTTCTTCCTCTCATCTGCCCTGGGCCTTCTCGGCGTCTACCTCGTCAACGTCCTCAGGCTCTTCCTATTGGTCCTTGCTGGAGTCTACATATCCCCAGAATTCAGTGTCGGGCTATTCCATACCAATGCTGGCTGGGTTTTATTCATACTCTATTTCATGGTCTATTATCTTGTCATAAGAAAATTTATATATGTCGATAGAATTTCGAATAAGAAACGATAATATTAATCCATCCTAAAAACAGGACTGATCAATCCTAAAAACAGGACTGTGTACGGAGTATGAAAAAAATGAAGCTCAGCTTTTTTAGCGGAAAGAAGTATCTGTTTGTCTTGGCTTTGTATCTTTCAGACGTCTTAATGTTCCTGATCTCTGCTTATCTTGCTGCCTTCATTTTCAACATCTACCTTGTGGATTCTTTCCTGTTAAGGTTTTTCTTGTTCACGCTTCTAATCCTTATCATCAATTATTCTGCTTATGAGCTTTACAAGGACAAGAGGAACATGTTTGATGACAGCGACTTCATACATATCCTCTCTTCAGTCGTCCTGACATGGTTTGTGACTGTGATGCTGGTCTTGCTTTTCGACCCTGGCGATCTTTTGACTGTGTGGATCGGCTCTGTGGCTTTGGCTTTTGCATTAGTTCTCACTTCTGTCGGCAGGTTTGTGCTTTACAAGGTGCTCTGCTTTTTCAGGATGCGAGGCCTTGACACAAAGCGAGTGTTGTTCTTTGGCAGCGGCAGTGATGAGCTAGTCAATAAGATCAAGGAGAACAAGTCTTTGGGCTATGAGATTGTCATGGTGACTGACAGGATTGAAGTGCTAAAATCATCTTTGCCTAGAGTCGATGTTGTCTTTCTCACCAAGGAAGAGCTTTCAGACGACTTGCTAGACATCATTATCAGGCATGAAAGTATCAATTGGAAGATTGTCTCTTCTGTCCTTAACCTGGTGATTGAGCCTGTTGCTTTTGACGAGTTCAGGGATTATCCTATCATCAACATCTCTCCTTCAAAGATTGATTCAAGCTTCCTGACCATTAAGCGCGCCATGGATTTTGTCATCTCAGGGTTATCCTTAATAATACTTTCACCACTATTCTTTTCAGTAGCAATAATCATCAAGGCCACAATGCCCGGCCCAGTGTTTTTCAAGCAGGAGCGTTTAGGCAAGGACCTTAAGCCTTTCATGGTTTACAAGTTCAGGACCATGGTTGTGGATGCTGAGGCTAAGAAGGCTGCGCTTCAAAGCGAGGTCAAGGGCTTGTTCAAGATGAAGGACGATCCCAGAATCACCAGGTTTGGAAAAATGCTGAGGAGGACTGGCATTGATGAGCTTCCTCAATTGATTAATATTTTCAAGGGTGAGATGGCTATTGTAGGCCCTAGGCCTCATCTGCAGAGCGAGCTTCCTAATTTCAAGGGCTGGAGAAAGGCCAGGTTCAAGGTCAAGCCTGGGCTTACTGGCATGTGGCAGGTGCATGGCAGGCATGAATTGAATTTTGACAAGGCTGTGCTTTATGACATATATTATACTAAGCATATGTCACTGCTCCTGGACATATCCATCATAATAAAGACTGTTCCGGCGATTATCATGAACCGCGGCAGGTTTTGATACTACCAACCGGTTATTTTCTCCTATTTAGTGGTAAAAAGCGAAATCTTTATAAATAACCATGCATTTCTCCGTATAAAATAAAAGATTTATAAACCATCAAATATTACCGAATCGGGGATTATAAGAAGAGGGGGATTGTAAAAATGAAAATACCATATATCGCACAAATATCAGTTCTAACATTAATTGTAATAGTAGGCGTAGTCCTATTGATAGCAATGTCAGGCAAGACAGCAACCATACCAGCGATCATACCAGCAGCTGGGCAAGTCAATCTGGAAGAGGCACTTGTGATTGAGCAGCCAACCGAGGTTGCTGAGACCACGCCAGCAGGGCCCGAAGTGATCCTAGGGGATGCAGTGTACACTGGCTTCGATGGAACCATCGCGCAAAGTAACATTATTGACTCAAACTTAAACCTGCCACTAGCAGACCTTGAAGTGAAGACCTACTGCGATGCCAAAGAAGGAGACCTATTCGTAGGCAAGACCTTCACAGGCGCAGACGGACTTTTCAAGATTAATGCGCAAGACATCTTCAATGCATGCGAATACGGAAAACAAGCATGGTTTAAAGTTGAATACAATGGGCAAAGCTACAAAAGCCCAGAGATACCTATTCCTGAGAAAAATCTTGGCGGTATATCAATGAATAGGCCACTAAAGTTAACAACAGGGACAGAAGCATATGTGCCTGAGTTCTCAACAGCAACACTAGCACTCGCAGTAATCGGCGCAGGACTAGGGCTTGTGCTTGTGAGAAAGCAGCACTAAATTTATTTTATTTTCATATTCTTTTTTTATTTCATCTTCGAAAAAGAGGACGAGTGAAGGAAAGGTGAATAAAAATGAACAAAGGAATATTATACCTATTAGTCTTATTAACAATAGCGAGCAGCGTTTTCGCCCGTGTCAATCCTTGCGACAACCCTAGCTTGAGCTGTGTTGACGCTGTTAAAAACAACTGCTTAACAGGCTCAATCAGTGGAGGAACTGCGAAAATCACTAATAATGCAGCTACATCCTACAATGTGGGCCTTGCAATATACAAGGTATTTGATAAGAACGACCACGACACAACTCTGGAGCACCAGGTGTTGTTTGATTCAGACACTGGCGCAGTTGGCGCTAAAAACCAACTGGACTTATCAGTCGGTCTGCCTGGTTGCCAATATCAGATTGATTTGTTCTGCGGTGATGTAATTCAGTCATTCGCAGGCGGAGTGCGCTACAACGACCGCAAGCTTGATTATTACCACAAAACCACAGGCAGCTTCTGCACCCAGCAGTTTTGCGGCGATGGAATTAAGAATGGAGCAGAGCAGTGCGACGGCTCATTAGGAGTAGAGGATGGCAACAACGGCGTAAAATGCACTCCTTTCTGCGAGAAGTCTTGCGACTACTGCAATGAGGGCTGCGAGTGGGAGACCATGTACGGAGGCAGTTGCGGAGGCGGAGGAGGCGGAGGCGGCAACGACGTGCCTGAGTTCTCAGCACTGACCCTCGGAATCGCTATTATGGGCGCAGGCCTGGGACTAGCACTTCTGAGAAATAAACGCTGAAACCAAAACTTTTGATTTTTATTTTTATCTTAAATTTTTTTATTATCAAACTCGTGCTAAACACCAAATTAATGCCAAATACAAATGCAAACATTTAAAAAATACCAGATTTTCGTGATATTAAAATGACGAATAACCCTTCAGCAGCGGAAGAAAGCATCAATTTTTCAGACTATTTCTATATATTAAGGAAAAGCTGGCTACTGGCCGTCATCATATTCATACTAATCATCGGAGCAGCCTTCATCTACACAACCACTGCTCCAAAGGTCTACCAGGCAAGAAGCTTAGTGCTGGTGACAACCCAGGACCAAAGCTCACTCTTGCTAGGGCAAAGCCTTGCGCCTAAGATAGACATTGAGACCCAGAAAGAGATAATCATGAGCTCAAGCGTGATGGGTTCAGTCTACTCCTCAATGGGAAGGAGCGAATTCAAGGTCATTGTCAACTCAATAAAGAACTCTAATGTCATCGAGATAGTAGTGGAGTCAACCAGCCCTGGCGATGCAATGAAAGCTGCAAACCAGATATCCATGTCATACGTCAATTACACTCGAAAAGCCAGGCAGGACGATGCCCAGGAAGTAAGCCTTTTCATCTACCAGCAGATAGCAGCCTACAAGAGAGAGCTAGACCAGCTCAACCTGCAAGCTGTGGCTTATGAGAAAAAGAAGAAAACAACCAACGTGACAACAGAGGAAGAGATGGCTTACGAAAGCCTAAAGCAGGCAATAGCAGCCAAGGACAAGCTTTACAACTACTTGCTATCAAGAGGAGAGGAAGTCAACATCATGGCCAAGGAGGGCCTTGGCAATGTCAAGATAATAGAGTATGCCTCAGTGCCTCAAGCGCCAGTAAGGCCAAACTTCTTATTGAACATGGCATTGGGCATCATACTCGCATTCACAGGAGGAATAGGGGCTGCCTTTGTAAGGTACACCTCGATAAGGACTTTCAGGAGCATAAATGAAGCGGAAGAGGCACTGGGAGCAAGCGTGATTGGGACCATTCCAAGGCTTAAGCAGAAAGAATTCATAGCCTCATCTCCAAAAGGGAAAAGCAGGTTCGTCTTTTTGGCAGAGCTCTTGTTCACCAGGCCAGGAGTGTTCTTCAGGGACGTATTCATGCCTAAAGTGAGAGGGGACTATTTCATCCTTGATTATAATCCAACAGGCCAATTCGCAGACAACATCAGGATGCTAAGGACTAACATCTCATTCAACATCAAAGAAAAGGATATCAAGCTCATAGCAGTCACTTCCCCTGATGATAAAGAGGGAAAGAGCACTATTGCCAGCAACCTGGCACTTGACTTTGTGTACGCAGGCAAGAAAGTGCTTTTAGTGGATGCTAACCTCAGGAGCCCAAGGCTTAGCCAGGTGTTCAAGATGAAAGATGATGAGCCAGGCCTTAGCGACATAATCCTTGGAGAAGCCAAGATAAATGATGTCATCAGGAAGACATCATACAAGAACCTGTTCATGATCACAGCAGGGCAGCACAGGGAGTTCTCAAACGAGCTCTTATCATCTGAATCAATAAAAGACCTTTGCACCAAGCTGAAAGCCAGCACTGCAGACATAGTCATAATCGACAATTCATCACTACAGCACGCTGAGAGCATCAACATGGCAGGCCACTCACAAGCAGTCCTACTCGTCACAGCCCACGACAAGACTCCAAGAGAGTCAGCATTAAAGGCCAAGGAAGTCCTGAGGAAAGTAAAGGCTGATGTGATGGGTGTAGTGATCAACTACTTTTCACAATGAAAAACACAATTCTTGTGACAGGCGGAGCAGGATATATAGGGAGCGTCGCTGTCAAATCTCTCATAGCAGAAGGCTATAACGTAGTTGTTGTTGATAATCTTTCTAAAGGATTGAAGAGATTAGTTGACAAGAAAGCCAAGTTCTACAAGACAGATCTGACTGATGAGAAACAGCTGGAGAAAGCCTTCAAGGAAAACAAGATATATGCAGTGATGCATTTTGCAGGCTACAAGGCAGTTGAGGAGTCAATGCAGAACCCTGCCAAGTACTCTGACAACATCACAGGCACCATCAACCTTCTCAACATGATGATAAAATACAAAGTAAAAAAAATCATTTATTCTTCAAGCGCAGCTGTCTATGGAGAGCCGAAATACAATCCCATAGACGAAAACCACCCTACAGCTCCTGTCAATTACTACGGCTTCACCAAGCTGGAGTCAGAGAGGCTTATGGAATGGTACTCAAAGATCCACAGGATAACTTATGTAGCGCTAAGGTATTTCAATGTTGCTGGCGACGGAGGGCTAAACTATGTTGACCCTGATGCCAAGAACATCCTGCCTATAATCATGGAAGTGGTTTTCGGCAAGAGAGAGAAGCTAGTGATCATGGGCAATGACTATCCTACTCGCGACGGAACCTGCATAAGGGATTATATTGATGTGACTGACCTCATAAGAGCGCACATCCTTGCATTGAAGCTAGAGAAAAGTGCCATAATCAACCTAGGCACATCCAATGGCGTGAGTGTGAAAGAGCTAGTGGATGCCACTACAAAAGTCATTGGCAAGCCTATAAAGGTCGAGTACGGGCCTAGAAGGGCAGGAGACCCTGCTGAGCTATGCGCTTCTAATGAGAAAGCTAAGCAACTCTTAGGCTGGGCTCCGCAAAAGACAGCCCGGGACATGATTTCTTCAGCTTACCAGGCTTATAAGAAGAGTTTCTAAGAAAAGGCCGAGATGAGCTAAATTCCGTAAACTTTATAAATGAGTTATCATTCTACATGAACGCTGTTGATGTAAAGTCAACCCGGAGAGGTTACTGATTATGACAAAAAAGCCTAAAAATCAAGACAAAACAGAGGAGAAGCCCCAAGAAAAGCCAACTCAAGAGCCTGAAAAGCCCAAGGATGAGAACAGCAAGCAAGAGCTTGCTGGCTCAGAAAAACTTTGTTTTTCTGATCACCAAGAGCTGATAGATACGCTCCAAAGGCTCCAGGCTGAGTTTGAGAACTACAAGAAAAGAATAACCCGCGACTATGATAGCATGATAAAATGCTCAAACGAAGAGCTGATAAAAAGCTTGCTTCCAATCGTTGATAATTTTGAGCTCGCCTTGAAGAGCTGCAGGGAAAAAGACGATTTCTACAAAGGAATGGAACTCATCTATTCACATCTAATGGACACCCTGCACTCTCAAGGGATAAAGCTGATAGAGTGCGCAGGCAAGAAGTTCGACCCGTACTATCATGAAGTTCTCTTGACAGAAGAGAGCGAAAAAGAGCCGAACACCGTACTAGAGGAATTGCAAAAAGGCTACATGCTCTATGACAAGGTCATCAGGCACAGCAAGGTAAAGATTGCAAAGAAGAGAAAAGAGGAGAAAAAGGAAGAGAAAAGCCAGGCCGGCGTATGAGGCCCAAATTATTTTCACATTAATTTAAGACGATAAAAACAAGATTAAAAACTAATTGGTCATAGAAGCCAATAGAGGAGGAGATTAAAATGAACAAGGAAAAAGTTGTAGGAATTGATTTAGGAACCACATTCAGCGCAATAGCGATATTAGAAGGGGGAAAGCCAGTAATAATACCTAACGCAGAGGGAGAAAGGATAACCCCAAGCGTGGTCTCAGTCACAGAAGACGGAGAAGAGCTTGTAGGAAGGATAGCAAGAAACCAGGCTATCAGCAACCCTGAGCACACTGTGTACAGCATCAAGAGGCACATGGGAGAAGACTATAAAGTCAAGATGTGGGATAAAGAATATGCTCCCCAAGAAATCAGCGCCAAAATCCTTCAGAAGCTAAAGAAGGACGCAGAAGCGTATCTTGGCCAGCCAATAAAGAAAGCAGTCATCACAGTGCCAGCTTATTTTGAGGATGCGCAAAGGCAAGCTACCAAGGACGCGGGCAAGATAGCAGGACTAGAAGTTATGAGGATAGTGAACGAGCCAACAGCAGCAGCACTAGCCTATGGCCTTGACAAGAGCCACGAGCACACCATAATGGTTTTTGATTTCGGCGGAGGAACCTTTGACGTCTCAATACTAGAATTAGGGGATGGAGTCTTCGAGGTCAAAGCCACTAACGGAGACAACCACCTAGGAGGGGATGACATCGACGCATTGATAGTGGAATGGATGAGCTCTGAGTTCAAGAAGGCAAACGGCATTGACTTGAAAAAAGACAAGACTGCGCACCAGAGGCTGAAAGAAGCAGCTGAGAAAGCCAAGATAGAGCTATCTAACAAGATAAAAACAACTATTAACCTTCCTTTCATCACAGCAGACAAGGCTGGGCCCAAGCACCTGAACATGGAATTATCAAGAGCCAAGCTTGAATCAATGATACAGGACATCATTGAAAGATTGAAAGTCCCCACCCAGCTGGCAATGAAGGATGCGAAGATAACATCAAAAGACATTGACAAGGTCATACTCGTAGGAGGAAGCACAAGGATACCTGCAGTGCAGGAATTAGTCAAGAACCTTTCAGGAAAAGAAGGCGACAAGAGCGTGAACCCTGACGAAGCAGTGGCACTAGGAGCAGCAATCCAGGCAGGAATACTAGCAGGAGAAGTGAAAGACGTGCTCTTGCTCGACGTTACACCACTAAGCCTTGGCATCGAGACTCTTGGAGGAGTGTTCACCAAGCTCATAGAAAGAAACACCACCATCCCAACTAAGAAAAGCCAGGTGTTCAGCACAGCAAGCGACAACCAGTCAGCAGTCACCATAAGAGTGTTCCAAGGAGAGAGAAGCATGGTAACAGACAACAAGCTACTAGGCCAGTTCGACCTTGTAGGCTTGCCGCCGGCGCCAAGAGGCATACCACAGATTGAAGTGACATTTGACATTGACGCCAACGGAATAGTGCATGTAGGAGCAAAAGACCTGGGAACAGGCAAGGAGCAGAGCGTCAAAATAACAGCCACGACCAATCTCACAGAAAGCGAGATAGAAAAGATGAGAAAGGATTCAGAGCAGTACTCTGCAGAGGATAAGAAGCGAAGAGAAGAAGCAGAGACTATCAACTCAGCAGACACCCTCATCTACACCTCTGAAAAGCTGTTCAAGGACTTTGAAGGCAAAGTTGACAGCAAGGAGATAGAGTCTGTGAAGGAAGAGATTGAAGGATTGAAAAAGCTCATGGAAACAGCAGATCAAGGATCTGCTGGTTCATCGAAATCAGATTCGATGAAAGAGGAAAAGAGAGATGCTTCTGCCATCAAGAAGAAGATGGAAGAGATAAACCAGAAAATCCAGGCTCTCAGCACAGAGCTCTACAAGAAAGCATCAGAGGAGCAGGCTAAGAAGCAAGGCCAAGCCCACGGGCAATCGCAGCAAAGCAACGCAGCTGGGGAGGATGATGATGACAGCAGCCAATCCGGGCCTGCAGCCGGCGCTGACGACGTTGTCGACGCGGAATTCGAGGAAGTCAAAGACGACGACAAGAAGAGCAAGAAAAAGTAATCTTCTGACAAATTATTTCTCTTAAATTTTTTCTCTTTATTCTTTCTTTTTTCAAACTTCCTTTTAACTTTTTAGCAAGATTTAAATAATCCAGTTCTCAAGAAAGCTTTTTGGATGGGCCTCGAAACAGACGAAGAAGTGATGCATTACCTTAATGCAAGGAGAACATTCTCAAGAGACAGGAATAACCTAGAGGATGAGCTGGAGAATAACCTCATCTCATTGGAGAGCGTGCTTGACAACCTGCCTGATGCAAGAAAATTCTTAGGGGAAGAAGAAACAATATGGTACGGTCACCAGCTCAAGGTCCTGCAGAAAAAAGGGATTTTAAAAGACAACCTGGGCTATGCATTGATATTCCAAAACACCATAAGGCCTGTAAACCAGAACCAAAAAGAGCTAAAGGAAAACCTCGGGATTCTTTATTATAACCAGTACCAATTTTACAAGGGGTTATATAAGATAAGAAAGTCAGACGAAGAACTGATAAAAAAGAGGACTTTAGCCGTCGAAGCAACACCATCTGAAGAGGAAAATGAAAGAATATCCGACAGGCTCATGAGTAATGTTCCTCCAGGCATAAAAATCACGCAAGCAGACGCTGACTTCCTTGATTATTACAGGAAGGTAACAGAATACCAGCGATGCATATTCGCAGGCCTGCATCCTTACAAGGAATCAACAGTGGAGCTGATGCAGAACATCGTATTCTATACTGGAGTTTCAAGCTTCATGCTCGCACTAAAAAGCTCTATCCAAGACTCTGAGAAGATGGTCAAAGCCCATCTAGGAAGATGGAATATGTGAGAAAGGAGAATTTCAACAAAAATGGGGGCTTCTTATAATAAACTAGTTGAGATATGCGCTGAGCACAAGCTAAGCATGACGGACTTGACTAGCTGCATGATACTTAACAATTGGCATAACCAAGGGCACGGACTTGAAGAATCCCTGGATTAAGCATCCCTGGATCAAGCTCACTCTCAATCCGAAGAATTTCAGAGGCCCCTAATCATCTTTGAAGACCCTTACGGGTTCAATGATTCTGTCTCCAAGCTTTTGTGGGACAAGAAATACTCAGAGAAGATGCTTGACTTCTACAATAACACCGTCCTGAAAAGATGCAATGAGAAGTCCAGCCTGAAAAAGAAGCTCAGGAGCTGGCTCTACAGGTTTCAGCTTTACTAATCCTTCTTCAAGGAATATCCTATGATAGCGTCAAGGTAAAGCTTTTCCTTGCCTGTATTGACTATCTTCAGGGTATCCACAGGTATCTGCGGAGCAAAAGGCATGTCAAACCCTCCAGGCACAAGCCCAGGTATTATTTCTCTCCAGGCATAAGCGACGGTTTTCATTATGCTAGCGATATCAATGAGCTTATCATCAAACACCTCAGCCTCTATCATAGGCACGAGCACAGCCAATGAATACTCCTGGTTCTGGGCTTCTTCCTTCACCACCACTCTTCCATCATTGTAGAAAGCCATCGGCGAGAAAGGCTTGCCCATCTTAACTGTCAATTCCCCTCCAGGCAGTATCTCAGCGTACCTGCCATCAGGCTCTCCAAGGGCATTCCCAGCGCCGTCGACATCCTTTGACTCCTCAGGAATTACTTTCTTGGCATAACTCATTCCTAGCTGCCTTTCCAATATCTGAATCTCAGGATTAGGATTTATCCTTAGATTACTAGATATTGTCTGGTACTCGCCAGGAGAATTCATCATTGCCTCTAAACCATTGGCTCCGTAAGCCGGAGAATTGCTTAAAGAATACACTAGTGCAAAACAGACTAATTTGTTCAAGACCATATATACCACCCCTGAAGATGTGGTGATACGATAAAATATATAAATTTTTTACAAATCCAAGCGTAAGATTTAAAATCAAGAGCAAAAGAACCACTCTGATATGGCTGAAAAGGACTATTACAAGACCCTGGGAGTGGACAAGAGCGCTTCCAAGGAAGAAATAAAGAAGGCTTACAAGAAGCTTGCCAAGCAGTACCATCCTGACCTGAACAAGGAAGCAGGAGCTACTGAGAAATTCAAGGAGATAAACGAGGCTGCTTCTATCCTAGGCGATGAAGAGAAGAGAAAGCAGTACGACCAGTTCGGAGCAGATGCTTTCAAGTACGGCACAGGAGCAGGACCAGGAGCCGGAGGCTTTGGTGCAGGAGGATTTGACTTCTCTGGCTATGACTTCTCTGACTTTGGCTTTGACAGGTTTGATTTTGACAGCATATTCGACACCTTCTTCTCAGGAGGAGCTTTTGGCAGCAGGAGAGGAGGCCGTGGCAGCGGATCAGGCTTTAGGAGGGCAAGGAGCTCGGGAGGAAGAGACCTGGCCACTGAGTTGAGCATAACATTAGAGGAGGCCACTAGCGGCGTGAAGAAGAAGATCAAGATCACTAAGAATGATGTTTGCGAGGAGTGCGATGGCAAAGGAGGCCATGACGAGATCAAGTGCCCTGATTGCAAGGGCAGCGGAGCGTATAGGCAGACCCAGAGGACTCCTTTCGGGATATTCCAGAGCACCACTACTTGCAGGACTTGCAGCGGCACAGGAAAGGTTTTCCGTGACTTGTGCGTTGGCTGCGGAGGAGCAGGCACTGTCAGGAAGACGAAGACTATTGAGGTGGATGTTCCTGGAGGCATAATGGACCAGGCCAAGCTTAGGGTCAATGGCGAGGGAGAGGCTGGCTTCAGGGGCGCAGAGCCTGGAGACTTATATTTAATAACTCATGTTGAGCCTCATGATGTTTTTGAGAGACAGGGCGATGACCTGTTCATAGAGCAAAAGATTGGCTTTGCCCAGGCAATCCTTGGAGATAAGGTCCAAGTGCCGACGATTGATGGAAAGGCTATGCTTAAGATCCCGCCAGGCACCTCGCCAGGAGCCGTCCTTAAGATGAGCGGCAAGGGAGTCAAGCACTTGCACAGCTTTGGAAGGGGGGACCAACTAGTCAAGATAAGTATCGAGATGCCCAAGCACCTGAATAGGCATCAGGAAAAGCTCCTGAAAGAATTCGAGCAAAGCCTGAAATGAATTCTGTATTCACTCTAGAATAGAAAACTTTAAATATCCTAGCCGGTTATTTGAAACCTAATAGCTTTTTTTAAAGGAACATATTAAAATCGGAGGGTGGAAATGATGAAAATATCTACAATGTTTGTTCTGATGATAGCAACGATGTTAATGATCGCAGGCTGCAAGATAGCAATGCCTCCTGGGAACGAGACAAGCCCAACAGGAGAGTATGTGATTGAGATAGGAGACGTGACTCCGACTGAGGAAGTCACTACAGAAAAGCCAGCAGCAGAGACCGAGGCTCCTGAGACAGGAGTCATTATAGAGGCAGTTGAAGGAGAGCTGGTCACGCTCAGGCCTGAAGCAATAGACCCTGACAAGGACGTGGTCAAATTCACTTTCACAGCGCCCTTCAATGAGAACGGCAAATGGCAGACCAAGGACGGAGACGCAGGCCAATACCTGGTGACCATCACAGCAAGCGATGGGAAAGACAAGACCAGCCAAGACGTGCTTGTAGTCATAAAGAAAGCCAACAAGGCACCAGTGCTTGAATGCCCAGAAGAAGTAACTGTCAAGGAAGGCGAAACCATAAGCCTTAACTGCAACATCTACGATCCAGAAGGAGAAAGCATAGTGGTAGAATACTCAGGATTCATGAAATCCTCAACCTACACCACCACCTACGACGACGCAGGAGAATACAGCGTCATGATAAAGGCAGGTGACAAGGAAAAAGTAGCCAGCACCACCATCACCATAAAGATCACTGATGTGAACAGGGTACCTGAGATAAAAGGCATCCAAAATGAGATAACAGTGATGGAAAGCGAAGTAGTGACCCTGAATCCAGAGGTAAACGACCCTGATGGTGAAAAAGTGACTGTCACCTACACAGGGCCATTTGATGCCAAAGGCACATGGCAGACCAAAGTAGGGGACGCGGGCACTATCACAGCAAGCGTGATAGCAACTGACGGAAGGTCAACCACCAAGAAAGACTTCACAGTCATAGTGACCCAGAAGAACACTGCGCCAGTGCTCACCAAGATAAACGACATCACCGTGAATGAAGGAGAGGTAATCACCATCCCAGTAGACGCAACAGACAGGGAAGGAGACAAGCTCGATGTCACGGTCAGCGGCTGGATGAACACACTCACCTACACCACCACCTACGACGACGCAGGAGAATACACAGTAACAGTGGTTGTGAGCGACGGGGAGTACGAAGCAAAGCAGAGCTTCAAGGTGACGGTGCTTGACAAGAACAGGGCACCAATATTCAAGGTGCCTGCCTAAATTTTTTCATTTCCTTAATCCGCAATTAAGGTTCAAAAATGTTTTATTTTTGTTTTTTATTTCTTTTAATTATTGTCAAAGAGGGAGGTATAGGAATGGCATTCAAAAGAATAGAGCTGATGAGGCCAAGAGCGCTGGATGAGAGTCGCATCATAAGGCACTGGGAAGACTTATTTGACCTGTCATACCAGTTCGCTCCAGCAGAAAAGCCAAAAATCCATGTGGACACAAACCTATTGTTCTGGGAGCACCATTTCCCTGCGCTAGAAAAAAGCTACCCTAATGGCTACAAGAAGACAGGCACCCTGAGATACAAGCCAGGCCACATAAGAATGCCATCTGGAAATCAACTGCCAGTGTTTGAGACTGAGGAATTCAAGAAAGGCATGCCGCCAAGAGGGATTGTGACAATAGACCTTGTAGTTGCCTGCGAGCTAAAAGACATAACAGAAGAGGAATGGCTGCATGGTGGGTTCATATGCCAGGATGAGATGTTTCTTGGGATGAAAACCTATTACCCCGACATAACACCAGAATCTGTTTTATCCCACTACCATTTCAAGAACTACAAGCCCATAAAGAGATAATCACCTCAATTGAGCTTATGAACCGGGCGCGTTTAAAGTCTTTCGTAGCGCGCTCGCACCGATTCATAAGCCGCTTCTTATACCGCCTATTTTTTTCACCTTCCTTTTCCAAAGGCTCGCAAGGCGCTACTTTTTAAACGCACCCCTTCTGAACCGCAAACTTATTATATCTGTGAAATAATAATCACATTGATGGATGAAAAAGAGGGTTTTAAGCAGCAGATAATACAGGAGCTAGACCTAAAGCCAGCAGAGAGCCTTGAGCAGATCATCCAGAGCAAATCATTCTTTTTTGACACCAACTACAGCGCTGAGGATGAGATACCAGTATATCCTGTGACAAAAAAAGCCCACATAAGCCATGACTTGCTATCGCTCTACGGAACTCATTGGCGATACAATTTCCAGCAAGACTGGACCCTGAAAAAAGAGGACGGTGATACTGCGGTAGTGCTGGATAATGCAGCTACCAGCAGCAAAGCGCAGAGGTTTGCTGAGTTCAACTTCACCAAGAAATACCTGGATGCCCATAAAAGCCTGTTCATATTTGTGCCTGAGACCTTTGGCTGGGACTATTTCCAAAAGATGCTAAAGCCCATGTTCCTGTATGACTTAAAGGATTATGAAGAGCAGAAGATGACCAAAAGGAAAGTTTATGTGCATTGATTATTTTTTCTTCTCAATAAGGATTAGTATTAGCAAATAAGCTGGGCCTGCAACAAAATAATAAAGCTGGGAATACCAAGGAGCGTGCATGAGCTCAAAGCCAAGCAAGCCAGGGTAATTGCTGCTCAGCTGGATACCAAGGAAGTTATAGAAAAAGAATTCTAAGAAAAGCAAGAGCAAGACATAAATGGTAACTGCTTTGCCGTACTTGTACTTTCCTAGGTGGTCATAAGCCAGCTTGAGCCCTACAAGCCCTGCTGTCCAGGCAACAAAAGCAAAGAGATTGATGCCCAAAAAGACCAAATCAGCGCCTTTGTAATGATAGATGCCGCTAAAACCCACCCAGAGGATGCTGATAAAAGCGGCCAAAGCAACCTCTTTCCAGCTTTTTCCCCCCTTATTCTTGAGAAGATAGAATGCTATGAAAGCAACACTGATAAGAATAACGACATATGTTGCGATTATCATTTACTCAACAGAAACCTTTTTTAACTTATAAGTGTTTCAGTTATATTAGGCGCCAGCATCGCATAACAAAAATCCGTGGATTTTTGAATGCTAGCTAGCTCTTGCCAGCGTCGCATAACTCGGTATTGCGGTCGCCTCGAAAGCGGCTTCCTCACGGAGTTGCAGGTTCAAATCCAGCCTTTGCACAAAGCTGATGAAAGTCCTGCCGCTGGCGCTTTAATCCTTAAAGAACATACTCTTTTCCTTTCTCCATCACATAGACCTTATCCTTGTCAAAGCCAGACCTTATCAAGGCATTCTTTAAGCCATCGCACTGCTCGCTTTCGCCGTGCTTGATGAATATGCCCTTGAAATCCTTCCCTTGCCTCTTGCTAATGTATTTCAAGTGCGAGGTTATCTCGTTCACATCTGCATGGCCGCTAAGGCCTCCCATCTTTCTCACATCTGCACGAAGGTCAACATAGCCTGACTCAAAAAGGATCTTCGGAGTCTTTTTCATCATCAAGTCCCCTCTTGTTCCTGGAGAGCAGTAGCCTGTGAGAAGCACTATGTTTTTAGGGTCATAAATGGTCCTCTCAAGTATTGACACAACCCTTCCATGGTCACACATGCCAGAGGCAGCGATAATGCCAAAGGGGTCTTTGCTTGACTCTATCAAGTCAAGGGTTTCACCTGATTTTTCATGATGAACAAGCTTTTCAAAGTCAAAATAATTATCCCCTTTTTTGGAAAGGTTTTTCTGTGCTCTCTGGTCCATCTCACCGATATACTTAAGCATCACCCTGGTGAAATCATCAGCAGAAGGGCTGCTGGAGTAGAACATGAAATCATCAGGCACCCGGCCTTGCCTGGTCAGGTCATAAAGGAAGCTCCAAAGCAAGTGAGTCCTCATCATGCTAAAGGCTGGCATGACAAGCTTTCCTCTATTCTTATCAGCATCAAGTACTGATTGCTCTAAGGTCTTGAGTGAAGCCTCAATAGGGGCGTGAGTCCTATCTCCATAAGTGGCTTCTATGACCACGTAATCAATATCAACTGGGAAATCCTTTTGAGGGGAACGAACAATAGGAGTGTCATAGTCTGTCCTTCCAAGGTCGCAGGCATTGAGGATGTTGATTTTCTTGCCATCCTTTTTTATCTCAAGCAATATCTGGGCTGAGCCTGGTATGTGGCCTGCCTCGAACAAAGTTGCTTTCAACCCTTCTGAGGCTTGAAATGGCTCGCCATAATCAATTCCGCGCTTCTCATCATTGCCAGAAGGAAAAAGCCCCATCATGTCTTTTAAGTCCTGGCTAGTGTAAGGAAGCCTCTTGAAAGGGATGTACTGCCCTTTATTAGGTCCATCTGTGAAACGCTTTCCCTTGATAGCTCGATTATATAAGAAGGCGCTTGAAAGGTCTTGTCGAAACTGCAGCTTGAAAAGGTCTGATGTGGCTGGCGTGGAGTAGAACTTGCCATGAAAGCCTTGCTTGTAGAGCAATGGCGAAAAGAATATGTGGTCTGTGTGGGCGTGTGAGACTATTACGCTGGTGATGTCTTCTGGCTTGAGTGGCAAGACTAGCTGCTCAATGGGTATTTTTGAGAATGCTCCGATACCACAATCCACAAAGTGGCTTTCATCACCGATTCTTATCAAAAGAGTAGAGCCTGTGACCTGCCTTGCCGCCCCTAACTCAAATATTGATGGATTGCTTTTCTTTACAATGACCATTCTTAATCACATCACTGGAGTTCCCTTTGCCTCTTTTTCTCTTGCCTTAAATTTTTAGCAGCCGCAAGCCTTTTTTGGTAATCAGCTTCTAGATTATAGAACCTTTGGCTTAGCTTGGCGTAGTCTGGCTCTTTTTCAGGCCCGGCTGAGCGCAATGAGGAGTCTCCGTCATAGTCAATCTCCCCTGTTCTTGGGTCTTCTTGCTTGTTGCCTATTGATACTGAGAACCATCTGGGCTTGCATTCATAGAAATCTCCTGATACAATCATGAACACTTCTTCCCTATCACCTAAGAAGCCATGGTATTGGCAGTACTTTTCCTGGCCTTCGTGAAGATACTGCTCGCTTTTTTTCCATCTTTTGACGTGCTGGCTAAAGCCCAGTAGCGCATCGAGGCTTGGCTCGATTCTTGTCCTGAAAACATGATGGCGTCTCATATATGATAGGTATGCTTATGAATTTATAAATGTTTTGATTTTGTTACCACTTGTTAGTATTGACTAAATCAAATCCAGATTTCTCTTGATTCACACAATAAAAAAAGAGCATTTGTTTTTTCCTCTCACACAAGCCCACATGCAACAGAAACAATAGTTCAGGATGTGCTAAATTTGCATTTTCCAAGCCGGAAAACTTTGAATAATGTATTTTTGGACTTAGCCAACAACCGCCCTTGTCAACAAGACCTGGGCTGCCCGCAGGATTTGCTTTGATGATGAAAGCAGCCCACACACACCAATACAAGAGTACAGGTAAGCCCTTTTGCCTCACACCCGATTTTTTGCTGGCTTTTTGCAATCATATTTCTTGGTTGAGCGGAAAAATTTCCAATAAAGCCAGAGAAAATTCCGATTTGCTAAAACCTTAAAAACCCCTAATTCGCCGTTTTCCGTTGTTTTTCCGGGAAAAAACGAAAGTTTTATAAATAAAAGCCTACACATCGTTATCACTATAAAGTAAATATTACCTATTTCACAGTTACTAACTAAAGGGGGTTAACTAAGATGGATATGAAATATTCCAACCTGTTACAGGGATTTATCCAAGAGCTAGATGACTGCTATGTGCTAATGAAGAAGAAAAAGGAAGACAACAAGCTAGAAGTAGAATACATCTTCAAAGACATGGAGAACAAGAAGCTTGACTCAATAAAAGAAGTCATCGATGATATTCAAAACCTGATAGGAGAAAGGCAGAAGCTAAGGGATGAGATCTTTGTGGACATAGACAAGATGATACTCAACATAACTAATTTCTTAAATGAGAAAAAAGACGGGATGAAGCCAGAGGAAGCAGTGGATCTCAAAAGGAAGATAACTGAGCTTGAGCAGGCCAAGACTGGTGAGAAGCTCAATGCCTGGAGAGACGTCTCAAACCTGAAAAAAGAGCTAAGGGACCACCTAAGGGAGCTCAAGGACAAGAAAGATAACTTCAACGTGCTTGAAAGCATGGTTGACTTATAAAAGAAGAAATGATTCTAAGAGGCAAAAAAATGAGCGATGAGAACAATTCAGGACCCGGCATTGAAAAACAACTAAGTGCAGACGCTATCAGGTCAGTTGCACAAATAGGGCTTGAGTTAATAGCTGAAAAATACCAGCTCATTGATAAACGCTCACAAAAAAACCCTGTATATTACATCGAGCAGGGCCATTACGAGGGAGAAAGTTATATTGAACTAGAGAGAACAGAGCAATCTTATGTTCTTAAAAGGATATGCGATAAGCCAGAGATGGTCTATATACCAGTAAAAGTAACAGTAAACAGTAACGACAGAAAGACAAACATCCTGATCGGGCATGAATTCTGGGAAAAAGAAGCAGAATTCCTGATAAATTTCATGAGAGAAGTAATACCAGAATATGTGAATAAAGAAAACATAATCATAACCACTAGCTACTTGCCAGCAGAAAAGAAGGGAAAGCTGGAGGAAGTGGTTGCAAAGTATGAGAAACAAGCCAGTGATAAATGGTAATCCAAGAGGAATCAAGATGACACAAGAAAGCAATGACCAAGGCAATGGCACCGTGAAAATACTGGGGCCCAGGGCAGTGGAGAGAGTTGTGTTGCAAGGACTTGAAATAATAGCTGCAAAATACAGGAAGCCTGCTAAACACTCAAAAGAAAAGCAGATATACTGTATTTCAGAACGTGCTGATGATCTTTTTCTTGAGTATCCAACCAGCGGCGGGATAATGTCCTATTCTCAAGGCCCTAGTAGGGATACCAAGAGAATGCATCCTGAATTAGTTAATTACCCAATCAAGATAAGGCTCGGAAACCATCCCATTAATACTTTCCTGCCAATTGACATAAACATAAGGCACCCATACTGGCAAAAAGAAGCAGAATTCCTAATAGAACTAATGAAAGAAGTAATGCCAGAATGCTTTAAACAATCCAGCTTCAGGATTGTAGAAGATTTCCTGCCAGCAGACAAAGAAGCAAAGCTAGAAGAGATAGCTGCAAAATACAGGAAGCCTGCAGAGGACAAATGGTGATCCAAAAGAGATGATTAACATGGATGAACAAAATAACAATCAAGCCGGTAACGCCTTAGTGAGCCCACGTGTTTTGAGTCAAGTAGCAAGAAAAGGGCTTGAAATCATAGCTGAGAAGTATGTTACGACTTTTATTTCAAGAAAAAAGCAGGAGAAAATTCAAATATATGTAGCTTATGAAGACGATGGTTTTATTCATCTCCGAAAGGGTCTCGATTTTAATATCAAATCAATACACCATCCTGAAAACAGGCACAACATGCCCCCAGAATATGTTTTCTCCCCAATTAGTATAGAGTTCGGAAGCCATCCCAAAGATACTTCCAAGCCAATTGACATATACATAAGGCACTCCTACTGGCAAAAAGAAGCAGAATTCCTAATCCAGTTCATGAAAGAAGTAATGCCAGAATACTTCAACAAAGCGGATATCCGAATAGTGAATGATTTCATGACAGAAGAAAAGAAAGCAAAGCTAGAAGAGATAGCTGCAAAATACAGGAAGCCTGCAGAGGACAAATGGTGAAACATAATGGCTGAACAAGACAACCAAGATAAGGAAGGCGCGCTGGTAATAGGCCCTAGGGTAATTCGCAGGGTAGTAAACGAAGGGCTTGAAATCATAGCTGCAAAATATCTGGACACTGTCCAGGTCTCAAGAAAAAAACAGGAAACTAAGCCAATATACCGTACTGAAATGGATAGTGAAAGTGTTTTTCTTGTTTATCATGGTGATCCGTACTCATGGGTTAAAGGCCCAACTCAGGATACAAGGATAACACGCCCAGAACTTATTAATTACCCTATACAAGTACAAGTGGGAGCCCGGGTAACTGATTCCTCCAAGCCAATCAATATATTCATCAGGAATGAGTACTGGAGAAAAGAAGCAGAATTCCTGGCGGGATTCATGAAAAAGGTGCTGCCAGAATACTTCAACCAAGCAAACATCCGCATCGTGAATGACTTCCTGACACCAGAAACAAAAGGCAGGCTAGAAGCAATAGTCAAAGAATACAAGAAACCAGAACAAGACTCATGGTAAAAGAGGAATCAAGATGACACAAGAAAACACAACCAGCACCCAAGTCAAGACGTCTCTGGGATCGCAAGGGATTATTGACGTTGCAGCTGCAGGTCTTGAGATGATAGCTGAAAAATATTCAAAGCCAGCATTACTCTCAGGAACTAAGAAATTATACGAGGTTAATACATACCGAGAAGGCGTTAACCTCATATTTGCAGGCAGTCATTCCACGAGCAAAATTGTGAGGGAACACCCAGAACTCGTTTATTGCCCAATAGAGGTAGGGGTTATTCCTAATCAAATAACCATAAAGGTTAATCACGAGTTTTGGCAAAAAGAAGCAGAATTCCTAATAGAACTAATGAAAGAAGTAATGCCAGAATGCTTTAAACAATCCAGCTTCAGGATTGTAGAAGATTTCCTGCCTGCCGAAAACAAAGGAAAGCTAGAGGAAATAGTAGCACAGTACAGGAAAGCTCGCAAGGACGAGTGGTGAAATTCACAAAACAAGAATGATAATCAAAGAGGCATAAAAAATGACTAAAGAAGAAACGAAAACACCAGAAACTAGCATCAAAACGAGGCTGAGCTCAGTTTCAATAGCTAAGATTGCAGAAGAAGGCCTTGAGATTATTGCCAATAAATACCAAGTGCCAGTAAGAACTTTAATAGGTCATAAGGACAAGCCAATATACAGGGCTGGAAGATCCGATGCTGATGCACTCCTCCTTAGCAATATGGAACTGAATAGGAGCTTTAAAAAAGAACATCCTGAATATGTTCATAACCCTATTACCGTGGATGTTAATGATGGATTAACAGATATAATGATCAGGCATGAGTTTTGGGAAAAAGACGCAGAGTTCCTGGCAAGGTTTATGGACGAAGTTATGCCAGGATATTTAGCTGAGGGAAAGGTCCTGATTATAAAGAAATACATTCCCAGTGAAACTAGCGCTAATCTTGAAAAAACAATAAAGAAGTATGAAAAAACTGAAAAAGACGTATGGTAGCAAAGAATCAAAGGATATAATTACTAAAAGGAAAATCAAAATGATGCAACACCCAATAACCATCGAGGAGATGAGCAGGAAGCTAAGGCCAATCCTTGGAGTGAAGATGGACCAGCTCTTCATGAACTATAACATGGCAGAGGAGCCTGAGAAGAAAAAGCAGATATCCAACATCATATATGCGCTCTATATCAAGTACATAAGCCATGCGGTTCTCAAAGAGCAGATACTTCTAGAGCCTCCTGCAAAGGAAATGGTCAGGGGAGAATATCCCATCGGGATAATCAGCTATGTCAACAACGACCTATACCCATTCAACTTAAGGGAGAGCGACTGGCAAAGGCATATGTGCATATGCGGCATGAGCGGTTCTGGAAAGACCACGCTAGCCTACCAATTGATAAGGAACTTCATAGTCAAAAACAAGCCATTCATGATAATGGACTGGAAGAAGAGCTTTAGGCCACTGATGCTGATAGACCCGGACATACTTCTGTTCACAGTCGGGAACGAGACCATAAGCAACGGCTTCAAGGTGAACATCAACAGGCCTCCAAGAGGAGTGCCTCCGAAAGAATGGATAAGCATACTCACCGACGTAATACTGGAAAGCTTCAATGCAAGCCACGGGACAGCCAAGATACTGGCAGAGACCCTTGACGAGGCTTTCAGGGACTTCAAGGTGTACCAAGGCTCAGAGAACTATCCTACCTGGAAGCAGATATTTGACAGGCTAGTGGAGAAAGAGAATGAGAGTAAGACCAACAGGAGAGAGACTGAATGGCTGACAACCGCAGTCAGGATAGCACACATGCTAACCTTTGGAGACTTCGGGAACTGCATATGCACCAAAGGAGGAGAAGAGATGAATGTCGAGGAGATAATGGAAAAGAAAGCCGTGTTTGAGCTTTACTCACTCAACACAGTGCAAAAGAAGTTCTTCTGCGAATACCTGCTCACATACATCTACAAGCTAAAGAAAAACCTTAACATGGTAGCAGATGATTTCGAGCACGCAATAATCGTCGATGAGGCCCACAACATCTTTTTAAGGGAAAGGCCAAACTTCATGAGAGAGACAGTCACAGACATGATCTACAGGGAGATGAGAGAATACGGAGAAAGCCTGATCTGCCTTGACCAGCACATATCAAAGCTGTCAGAGACAGTCGTCGGCAACAGCGCCTGCATCATAGCATTCCAGCAGATACTGCCGCAAGACGTAGAGGTTGTAAGCACTCTCACCCAGCTAAGGGACAAGAGGAATTATTTCTCAATGCTGGACGTAGGCCAGGCTGTTGTGAGGCTCGCAGAGAGATATAATGACCCATTCCTTATCAAAGTGCCATACATCCCGTTAAAGAAAGAGAATGTGGATAATGATTATGTAATCCAAAGGATGAATACCTACATCAGGACATACCTGCTCAAGAAAGCAATAAATAACAGCACAGAAGAGAAAAAAATCAATGAGGAGATGGAAGTCCTCAGGAAAGTCTATTTCAAGAGCGGAGTGAACACCAATGCCTCAGAGCTGAGAAAGATACATATTGAAAAGAATCCAAAAACATTCCACGAAGTCGTGGTTGACAACCTGACAGGAGAAGAGAAGACATTCCTAGAGCTGGTTAAGAGCGAAGAGCTGAACGTAAGCCAGGCCTATGCAAGGCTAAGCCTCAGCGCAAGAAAAGGCAATGCCATAAAGGACTCGCTCATCAAAAAGCAGCTCATACAAGTAAAAGAAGAGAAGAATGACAAAGGATGGAAGAAACTGCTCATGCCTGCCATTGCAGCTAGCGTGACAGCTTAAACCCAATATTCACAATTCACAAAATCATTTCACACAAAACAAAATCACATTCACTTATATCACACAAACAAACACACACAACCATAGAACAAACTAAAACAACAAACACATATCTCAACCCCATAGCGGATTGAAATATTGCACACCCGACCCAAGCTTTAATCAATGGAACTTTTTTGACAAGGACCTAAACCCAAGCGGAAAACCCACTGAAACAGAAGCTTTTTGTAACCGGAAAACCCAGAAAACCTCAGAATAGGGCACACGGAAACGAAAAAAAATCGGACCTCTTCTTAGTTGTACCTAAATTTAAAACCACCATATAATTGAATTCTTCATGGATAAACCCGGAAACTCTTGAAATACGTGATTTGAGATTTTTAACTATTATTAATTTCGCTTAACCAATATACCCGACTATCACACCTCGAAATTTTAAATTTACGAAAGGAGGATTAATGTTTGACTTCAATTTCATCGGCTGGAACATCACCACTTTCTTTTCAGTCATACTAGTTTTACTTACCATCATCCAAGCCATAAGCTTGAATCTTCAGATAAAAAACATCAAAAAGATGCAATCAGGAAAGTCAGCCTCGCTCTTCATGTTCACATCACTAATATTCTTCTTCATACTAGTGCTCATATACGGAATCAAGATAAAGAACCCTGTACTCATCTTCAACGGCATACTTCTGTTCCCAATGCATATCCCAGTCGCCCTTTGGCTGCTCAAGTTCAAAAAGATGCTCACAATAGAAAAAATAGGAACATCACTGTTCATCATCGCAAGCATTGCAAGTCTGCTCGTCTCCAAGAACAGTCTAGGAATCATCTACACCATCATCTCCCTAATGACCGCCATCCCGCTCCTGCACCAAGTCTACACCCTTTGGAAAGAGAAAAGCCCTGGAGTAGTAGAAATCAAGATGCTTATCGCCTTCATGCTATCCGCCCTTACCTGGTTAATATATTCAGTTGTTATCAAAGAATTCCCGCTCATATTTGCAGGCTTCTTATTCTTCATCATCAGAATAACCTCAATCATCCTATGGTTAAGGTATTCACGGATAAATAAAATAAAATCACCCATAAAAAAGGAGGTATTGTGAACAAAAAAGGTTTCTTTGGGGGTTTCTTATTCGTTTTCTTCTTTGCCCTCTGTTCCCTGTTCGTATCAGCCCAACGGTTTCCCAAGCCCACTGGCTATGTCAACGACTACGCTCGCATCATGAACTCGTCTGACCGGCAGATGCTCGAGAACAAGCTCTCCCAGTACGACAAGCTGACCACCATTCAAGTCACAGTCATGACCACTTCCAGCCTGGACGGGATGGAGATCGAGGAATATGCTATGAAACTGTTCAAGGAGTGGGGAGTAGGCAAGAAAGGCAAGGACAACGGAGTCTTGATTGTGGTCGCTCCCAATGAAAGGGCTATCCGGATCGAGACAGGATATGGAATGGAAGCTGACCTACCGGACGCCATCTGCAGCAGGATCATATACGACCTGGCTATCCCTGAGTTCAAGCAAGGTGATTACTCAGCAGGTGTTATCAAGGCAGTCGACGGAATCATTGCTAAGCTTGGAGGCCAAAACATCCAGGACAGGGAAGCTTCCCGCGCTGCCATGCAGAAGGAACGAGAGCAAAGAGCCCAGCTGGACGCAGAGCAAGCCAGAGTCAGGGAAGAAAAGGCTAAAGAGAGCAGGGAAAAATTCTTTTCAGCCTTGTTCGTGGTCTTCATCTTCCTGCTGCCTATCGTCGGCCTGGCCTTGCTTTTTTTCTGGGTCAGGAACATTTTCAGGGAGCATAAGCGCAAGAAAGCCCTGAGAAAGCAGCTCGTTGTTGACTTGGCAAAGAGCAAGGACGTGCTTGAGAATGCCGAGAAGAGGCTCAAGGAAGCTAATGATCTCTCTGCTTCATTCCCTGACTGGGCTGCTGAGAAAGCCAATGCTCTTCTTGCCAAGATACAATCAGGATTGCAGGATGTCAGGTCCAAGCACCAGTCAGTGAGCGACCACATCAAGAAAGACCCTGATAAGGCCAATGACTGGCTCCATGGCGCAGTCAATAAGCTTGAGCAGGTGGCAGATCAGCTCAGCGAAGTTATGAAGGACCTTCCTGCCCAGGTCAAGCACTACGAGGACAAAGCTCCTGAGACTGTGAAGAGCTGCCAGCAAGCCTTCCAAGCCACCCATTCATTCATCATGCAGGCCCAGGAAAAAGGCTTCCGCTTCGCTGACCAGAAAGCCAAGCTCACCAAGCAAGAGGAGCAGTTCCTCTCTGCCAAAGCCCTGCTCAAGGACAAGAAGAATTCAAGGCAGGTCGTGGAGATCCTGGAAGCTTGCGAGAAGAGAGTCAAGGCTATCAAGGAATCAGCAGCAGCAGTCATCGCGCTGAAGGACAAGAACGAGAAGTACATCAAGCAGATTCCTCAGGAGCTCACCGAGATCCAGAAGAGCGTCCCTGCGACTAGCGCAGTCCTGGAAGGTCTCAAGAAGAACCATCCTCCTGAGAACTGGCAGTCATTGGAGAAGAGCTTCCTCTTGATTGCGGCGCTCATCGCTGCTACGAGCAAGCTGCGTGACTCAGCTTCTGCATCCAACTCCATGGACAAGCAGGAATTTGCCGCAGCCTCCAAGGAGCTCAAGCAGGTCGAAGACAACCTCGTACAGGTGAACGGCACCATGTACATGATCACCACCAGGAAGAAGGAGATTGACGAGGCCCAGAAGAGCTATCCCTCCAAGCTTCGCTCTGCTGAACAAAATGTCTCCCAGGCGGCAAGCGCAGTCCATCACTCTGACGTCACGCAGAGCACAAGGCACCTGGTCGTGGATGCTAATACCAAGCTGAGCTCTGTCAAGAAGCTTCTGGACAATGACCTCATCAACTGGCTGATCGTTAGCAAACTCCTGGATGAAGCTAACAGCCAAGCTGAAGAAGCTGTGAGCCACGCCAGAAAGGACAAGCGAGACGCAGAAGAGGAACGGGAACGCATCCAGCGTGAAGAAGAAGAGGAAGAGGACAGAAGGCGTCGCGCCCGCTCCAGCAGCTCCTTTGGCGGAGGATTCGGAAGCGGCAGTTCGAGCAGCGGATCATCGAGTGGCGGATTCGGCGGATTTGGCGGCGGCAGTTCTGGCGGAGGCGGAGCTAGCGGCAAATGGTAATTAATTAAGGCTCATCCTTCCTTTTTTCTTTTCACCATCTAAGCGCCCTGACCACTTGTCAGCTAAATATAGAGTTCTGGCAGGGCGCCTTCTTGCTCACATAAATGCTTAATCGCTTTTTGATAGATAAATTCCAATTCGAAAAAAAAGGAGAGACAATCTTGGAAAAAACAAACTCGGAAGTTTTCAAGTGCAAAGGCAAGGGATGCGACGGAGTGGTTAACCCCAACAAGAACCCTGTTTCAATCCCCACCGGCTGTCAATTCTGCGAGGATGTCTATCCCTGCAACAAGTGCGGCAAGCTCCACACCGATAGCGGCAACCCGATCGAGCACCGCCACGACAAGGCCGAAGTCTTCTGCATCAAGGGCAAGATCGTTCACAAGAAGGACGGAAAGGAGGTCAAGTACTGATTTCTGGGATATCGGTCTCAGAAAAAAAGGAGAACATCATGAAAAAGATTCTTTTTCTCATCGCCCTGCTCATCGCAGCCCTATTCCTTATCGGCTGCTCAGTGAGCTATCCGGTCAACGCAGTCCACAAGCCTCTCAGGATCGACGACCTCTCCTCTGATGAGCCTCTCATCATCAAAGGCCCGTTCCTGGACAAGGACCTGAACCCTCCCAGCATGGTCTACATCGTCACCAACGGCTATGTCAAGCTTCACAAGGAGCTCTGGAAGAAGGCTTATCCTCAGAGCAAGGATGCAGAAGGCATCACCAGATCAAGGCTTCTCATCCAGTACGAGGACTACAAAGCCAAATACAAAGGAGATGATGTCACCTTCAGGAGCGCATGGAAGGTCAGGGCTGAGCTTGTGGAGTTCGTGAAGTCAGTCCTGGACAAGTAAAGGAGAAATCGCATGATAGCTACGAGCATTTTAAAGGTTGGGCCTCTCACATTCACCTCTGAGAACTTTCAGTGGTACCTTCTGGGCTTTCTAATTATCATTGCCCTGCTCATCTTCAAGCTCATCAAAAGATCCAGGCGCAAAGCAGAGGAACGCAGGAACAATCCTAGCCATTACCAAGTACAAGCCCCTCCTGGTTTTCAGGAAGAAAAAGATGAAGACGAATTCATGACTGTCGAAGAGATGAAAGGATACATGGAGATTGGCAGGCATGTCGCTTACTTCGACGCTCGCCTATCAGAATTGGACGTTGAAGAAGTCGACCGCCTCATCGAAGCTGGCTTCACGCCCATCACTCTGGATGCTAAAAATGATCATTACTGGTTCTGGTTGCCAGGCGAGAAGCCAACGCCCAAGGAATAAGCCGAAATTCTGATATATCAAGAGCGACCCTCTTGTTGAGATAAATAATTCTTAATGAAAGGAACTGACTCATGAAAGAAAAAAATGGTTTGGACGGGCTTTTAGGCGGGGTTCTTGGCATCGGCATGCTGATGGATGGCGATAACCCCTTGGGCGGTATCATGGGCTTGATGCCAGGCATGGGTTTGTTATCCGGCATGGCCTCGGATGATGAAGCAGAAAAGCTGCTCGATGGCAAGACCCCCTCCGAGATGATCGAGGTGACACGCAAGGAGTTCGAGAAGGCCGAGGCCCATTTGGAAGAGTACAGGAAAGCTGTCGAGCAGATCATGGAGCAGAAAAGAAAGCTCGATGAAACCCTGAACCAGGAATCTCCTGAAGCCAAGGCCAACCGCTCTGCTATCGAAGATGCTGCTCTTTCCATCCTGAGAGGTATCCAGAAAGCCTACCCTGATTTCTTTTCTTTCCTAGAAGAAAAGCTCAAGGAGAAATCCGAGAGACTGGCCAAAGCCAAACAGTTCTTCGACAAGACCGAACCCATGATGAGAGGGCTTGCCGAGGAAGTGGAGAGACGCGAGAAGCTTTTTGAGCAGATGCAGAAAGAGGATAAGAAGAACGAGGAGAAAGCAGCCAGTCTGCTCAGCAAGACCCTTTTCAAGCCCGGCGACAAGGTCAGGATTAGCAATGACCCTGTTCGGCCTGACGATCGTCCTTGCTTTGTCAAAGGGATGGAAGCCTACAAAGGCAAAGTGGCCACCATCGAGTCTGTCTGCCCCGGGTATTCGGTTTCATCAAGAGAAGCTACTTATCACCTGGTCGAGTGCGAAGGGCATTGGGCAGAGAGATGGCTTGAGCCTGTCGACAAGAAGCAGCCCAAGAAGCTTTCTGCTCCCAAGAAGAGCACCTGACCTACTCGGCTCTATCCATCGCTTCTGCTGTTTAATGATTCCAAGCGCCCTGACCACTTGTCAGAAAAAAGCAGAGCACTGGCAGGGCGCCTTTGCTTTTCATAAAACGCTTAACAGCTTTTCACATAAATAATGTTAACAAATCCAAAGAAAGGAAAGGAGACCCTCATGAAAACTTCTTTGAAAGTCTTTTTAGCGTGTGCGCTCGGAGCCATCATCGGCCTCATCGTCGCGCTCAGTATCAACGACTCGTCCTTTTTCGCCTGCCTCATCGGCATGGTCATCGGCGGCCTATTCGGCTACCTCGCCTACGACTTCAAGCAGGTCATCGCAGCCATCAAGATTGCCTGGAGGCAAGTCATCCATTACAAGCCTAGCAAGCAGAACTGGAAAGGGCGAATGTTAACAATGGCTTGTGTCGGCACGTTAGTCTCCACGGTTTTGATTGGCTTCGCGCTTATCACAACAATCATTGTGCTTCTCATCGCAGCTTTCGGAGGGCCTTTCAGCTTTAAAGGTCTGCTCCACAGCATGCACAATCTTTCACTAGCAGGCGCAGGCGCGATGGCTGCAGCCTTGATTTTCTTTCCACTCATGTTTCAGATCACCGTGGGTTCAGCATTCTTTGGAAGCTCAAAAGAGCAAAGCGACTTGAAGAAAATGATCCGACTCGGCAACCCTCTGCAAGTTTATTTCATCACCGTGCCCAAGGGGATCTTCAAGTCTATTCTTGACACAGCAAAGACACTGCACAAGTTATCCGTGCTCCTCTTCAAGTTCGTCAAGAAAGTCTTCGTTCTCATCCACTCTGACGAGCGGCTCATCTGCATGTCCTATGCTGCTGCTGGCGTGCTCATCGGCTACATCATCCCTGGCGGAAGTATCCTGAAGCTTTTCATCGGCGCTATTGTCAGCGGAGCCACTGGCTTTGCGGCTTACGAGCTGCTTTTCAAGAAGAAGCTCGAGACTGCCAAGCAGCAAGAAGCCTAGCAGCAATCCCGAGTCAACATACACGAACTAAAATCCAAAACCCAACAAAACAAGGAGCATCAACATGAATCCCATCAACCTCAGCCCTTCACCCAGGGCCCTTCACTTCGCCGCCATCAAGCCCAGGAGGACTTTCATCTTTTCACTGGTCTCCGGGCTTGGCCTCCTATGCTTCAACTTCATGGTAATCAGGGGCATGATTCGCAACCCCGATTTAGTAGACTTCTGGGTTAGCGTTATGTTTATCTTTTTCTTGATCTCCAACGTGGGTCTCTTGGGCTCAGCATGGAAGAACTTCAAAGAAGCCAAGCTGCTCAATGACATGCTCAAGCCGAACCGCGCTCCTGAAGGTGGAGATAGACAAGGGCAGCAAGATGATCCACTTCGTCAACTACAACAAGGGCAGCAAGATGATCCACTTCGTCAACTACATGGGCAAGTCATACGGCTATCGCTACGACTTGCTCCTCACAACCAAGTTCACTGGTTCCAACACCAAGTTCGAAAAAAAGCACGGCTTTCTCTCCATCGAGGTCAAGTACCTGGTCTTCGATGAGAATGACATCAACATCAAAACCGTCCAATTCGACCACCTCGAGAACGCTGCCGAGCTGGCCAGCCTCATCTCTCAGGGAGAGCTTTCCATCGAGCAGATTAAGGACAAGATATTACCGCAGGCCTAAGAAGTCTAGTTTCGCATATCTCAAGAGCAACTCGCTCTTCACATACATAATCCAATAAGACAGTAAAGGAGCGACGTCATGAGTAAGAGCAATCCCGCATCCATCCACATCCACGGCTACAGGATCGTCTTCTCGAACAAGGGCAACACTGCCAAGGCCACTCGGATCTCTGTCCTCAAGACGATTTACGTCAAGGAACAGGAACTCTTCAGCTACATGACCAGGCTCGGCTTCCTTCTCTCCAGGCAGAGGCCCAACATGAAGGAGCCCGACAACACCCTGGTCTTCAGGAAGAAGCAGCCCAAGAAGCAGAAGTAATCCTCGCAACCTAGAAGAAGGAGGGTTGCCTTGACATGGTAAACTCAAGCCCTTGGATGACTGGCACAGGGGGTATCTTTCTCATCGCATTCGCTGTGTTCATCCTCTACGCCATCGGCTACTACATGCGCCTCAAAAACAGGCTCCGCAAGAATAATAAAAAGTGGCAGGATGTTGAGGAGCGACAGCGAATGGAAGAAGCAGCAAGGCTTGAAGCAATGCTGGCCGAGATCGACATCCGCGATATGAGGACACACTAGTCCTCTAAACAATCTACGCAACAGAAAGGAGAACGGATCATCATGATGAGAAACAAAAGGAACCTCAAGCAAGAAGACTTCGTGGACAAGGACGAATTCCGAAGTGAGTTCCAGATCACCCAGGAGTTATTGTTCCCCGAGGACAGAGGCAAGAAGCGCGATAAATCCTCACCACCAACAGCCACAGCAAAAGATGCTCGCAGGCAGTTCTAGGAGAAGCAGCAGCGCAGCAAGGAAAAGCTCGCAGATGCCATCAGGAAGAGAAAAGAAGCTGAAGCAAAGCAACTGGAAAAGGAGCTCAGGAAAAGGACTAAGAAGGATCTGGGCTGATATATTCTATTCACCATCAAAAGGATGAAAGGGTTTGGAAAACTGCTTCCTTAAAGAAGAAATAGTAACCAACCCCTTTCTTTACTCTTAATCTGCAATAGATCTACAATAGATATTCCGCAAAGAAAGGAGAATTACCATGAAAAGGCCTCTGGCTATCACAGCTTTGGCCTTCGCCATCCTCTTCACGTTTTCATCCTTCTCCCACGCATCGGAAGAAGGGAAGACCAACTACTGGTCCGGCAACGTCACCTTATCTTATTGGAGCGACTACCTGGTCGAAGGCGTCCCTTTCCTCATCCACAACCAGGAAGTCGGCCTTCTCTCTGCCTGGCTTGGCGACTCAAAAGGCACTCACTCCATCTGGGCATACGGGGCAGTTTCAAGCCGCTATAGGGAGACAGGCATCAACTACATGCTGAAATTTGATGAGAATTTCAGGGCCATCATTTTCCCCTTCACTTGGAATATTGACGGCAGGAGTGACTGGGGAGTTGTCTTTGGCATAGAAGCCTTCTCTGAAGAGCTGCCATTGAATCCCAGGATTGGCTTTCTTGTCGGGCGCGTTGCCAAAGAGACTGAGTTCAACGGCTACACCGGCTATGTCGCTCTCCAGGAGACAGTCTTCACCGTCGGCTTGGAAGGGAAGGTAGGCTTCAACAGTCATTTCTTCTGCCCTGAAGCCCACGACTTATACGCGACCATCAAGGCTTGCAGGAAATTCAAGCTTACCAAGGAGCTGTTTAGCGAGGGGTTTATCCAAAAGTACTGGGCCAACAAGAGCATCAACTGCCACAACGAGTTTGTCTGGGGCGTGAACTTCATCATGGACTTAGGCCGTCTCTGACCTCGCTCACTATGCGAAGAGGCACAACATGAAAAGAATCAAGGTCATCAAGCTCGCCATCAACTATCTCGAGAGCCTCGAGCGCACCCTCAGTGGAAAAGCAGAGCCTGTCGCAGAGCCAGCAGCTGAGCCAGTAGAAGCCACTGCTAAGCCAGCCAAGCCAGAATGGAATGAATCAGAGGAACTCATCTGGCTCAAAGAGAGGCTTGACTTCCTGATGCAAGAGTTCGAGCGCATTTCAAGCATCACCAACCCTGCTCTCCCAGAGAAAAAGGTTGAGGACGAGAAGAATATCATCAGGGAAAGGCTGAGTGTGGTGGAAGACATGTTCTCTGACATACCAGTCATGGAGAAATGCCCTATCGCACTTCACTGCGACAAGTGCAAGGACGTCAGCAACTATTACAGTATTGCAAAGCATCTGCTCAAGATCGTCGAGTTCCATCTTCAAATCCTGGAATTCGGCTCCTGCCAGTTCATCTCACAATTCAAGGATAGCCCGCGTGCCAGCTGACCAGCTCATGCAAGCCTGACACTCGCTCGCAAACAATATCGCAACCCGTCAAACCAAGATGGTTTAGCATACTCTGCCCTTAGCGGATAGAAAAAACTTCGGCTAGAGAAAGGAGAATTGCTTGAGCAAAACATTAGGAATCATGCTCCCCGTCATGGCCCTAATCGTCATCGCCTCTGTGTCTTTTGGATGCTTCTTTCGTGAGCGCTTCAAGAAGACCGGCGACAAGAAGCACTGCAAAAAAGCCTTGATGTGCATGTCCCCTGTGATCGTGTTCATCTTGCTCCTGCTGTTCCTGTTCATTGCAAAGCTTCATTAAGTTCAGCTTATCAACAGGCTAAAAGCCATAACAAAATAGATATCCAGCAAGAAAAGGGGATATGCCTACGTGAGAAATCAATATCTCGTGGAGGATTTCTTTGTCCAGACCTTGCTTGCCACGGGCCACACATTGGGCGGCTTGGAGCCAGAGGAAGATATCTATCAGAGGGTTTGCCCTGTGCAGCTCGACGATGAGACCATCAACGCCTACTTGCTTGGCAAGCTGGGAGATCACGAGAGGATGCTAGTCCATCACCACCTCGATGAGGAATGCTGCGAAGAATGCATCAGGAGAGTCGAGGAAGCATCCCTTCTTCTCGGCATCACCAAGGCAGAAACGGAAAAATCTCAGGAAGGAGAATAAGAAATGAAACCCGTCACCGTCTTCGCAGGCTTAGCCTTCATCTTCATCGGCGCCGCCCTAATCTGGTTCCCGTTCATCGTGAACAAGTTTCCCGAGAGCAAGAGCGCGGCCAAGGCCCAGAAGGTCTTTGTCTTCGCAGCTTTCATATTCTACGGACTGATCTCCATCGGGATTGGCATCACAAGGATGCTTGGCAAGTTCTGACGCTCTCATAGCTTCTAGCGATTCCATCACACATCTACAACGTGCCCTGCTACTTCTCTTACTGGCGAGGCTCTGGGAGAAGTAGTAAACCCTGATCAACCCACGATCACCCCTTTACGATAAAGCAAGCAGTCCTCGCCCTGCTTGTTCTTTTTTTCTTAAGCAGATAGATAAGGAGGATAAATCCATGGACCTTATTCCAGGATTCAATGTTTTTACAATACCACAGAGGCTCATCAAGAACAGGTGCCTTGCGGTAATCACCTTCACCGACTGGTTCCAGATCAAGCTCATGTACTTTGGCTTTGACAGGTTTCACCGCGGCCATTTCATCTTTTCCTATGCAGACAACCCTAAGCAGGCGCATGGATTTCGTGCAGAAGAAGGCGGGTACTTCACAGCGAGAGAAAAGTACTTCTTCAAAATCCTCCAGCTCACTGATGAAGAAGCTATCATAGGACCTGCCTTCTAGCTTTCAAGAGCATAATATGAAAGATAACATAAATGTGAGAAGGGAGGTAAACTAACATGCACAAGATTTCTTCCAGGCTTAACTTCAAGCATGCCATTGCACTCCAGATCGTGGGGTTCAGCTTGGTCACAATGCTACTCAGCAAGAACCTCTTTCAATTCCTCCTGGCAGCAACAGCTCTGACCTTCAGCCTGATGTTCCTTAAGTCACATAATGCGCATAACAGGATAGCCTCTTCCAAAAAGCTGGTTTTAAAGCTGGAATCTGCTCTCAAGCGAGGCACCACAGCTGACCCTGACAATAACTCGGCCGCATCAGACATGGAAATTGAAATCATCATGAACCAGCTTAAGGATGCAGTGATATCTGATGAGAGCGGCAAGTCCAAGCCAGACTGGTGCAGGGCGCATGAGATGGTAAAGGCTTACAGGCCTTGGTACAGAAAAAAATTCTTCTGCTAGAAATTCTAGATGAAAGGAGTTTTCAACCATGAGCACAGAAAAGATTGCCCATCGTGACCGCATGGCAAGGCTCGCCAAAAAGGACGATGCGCAAGACCCTAACAAAGACGGGCCACCTGATCCCAAGGAGTGCCCTGAAGGCTGCAAGTTTCTTGGCGAGGACGGCAACTGCACTGAGACCGAATGCGTCCGCGAGGAGATTGCTTACTGGGACAACATTTACTCCAAGTCCGAGCGGGTCTGAAGAAATTCAAAGGAGTGAAGATATGAACAACCTGCTAAACAACGTTTTCTTTCTCAGCGTTACGACCGCGCTGTTCTTCGGCTCCTACCCGCTCATAATCAGGAAGTCCGGGCTTCCGCAAGCATGGATTGTTCTCATGCTGGGGCTAAGCTCACTCGTCATAGGATCCATAAGCCTCTTATTAGCCAAGAGCCAAACCTCTAAGCAGAGCGCAATCATCCTGGTGGCGCTGACAACGCTGATAGTGCTTTTCATCGTGCTGAAAAGAACAGGTATGCCTGCTCACAAGGCCATCATCATCGGGCTACTCGCCAGCGCATGGAACGGCATCGGCACTTTTTTCTACGGCCAACTGCTATTCCTGGAGAAAACCCAGCTCTCAATCGGGATACCCATCATGGTGTCAGGAATGGTGCTGGTGACTGCCATCGGAGGGATACTTCTGCTCGGTGAGCCAATAACTCTCAGGAAAGTCACCGGAATCTGCCTAGCCGCGCTGGCAGCTTATCTGTTATCCGCGTAAAGTTCCCTACGTAAAAGAAGAAACCTATTTTCTTCTCATCAGATTCCTTCTTCTCATCAGATTCCAATGATATTCTTTTCCAGGACAAGGTAATTCTCACTTTAGCATGAATGCTCCCGGGCTAAGGAGGATTTTGCCAAGTGATGAACCTGACCTGAGACCACAGGAGAACAAGTCATGAATATTTTGAATATCGACACAGTTCTCAACCCTTGCTTTGGAGGCCACGTGGGCACTATCATCAAGAGCCTGCGCAACAAGGAGTTCAAGTGCAGCAAGTGCGGACATACCTTCACCATCAAGGAGTTCAGGGGCCAAGCAGCAGGCGACGAGGGATTTTTCGACAAGTACGGCAAGAGATGGTTCGTGATTGTCGAGTGCCCTAACTGCAAACGCTCTTGGTCTGCTTACGAGCTCATGAACCGGCTCATCACCCAGTAACTTTACCAATCCTGCACGAAAGGAGGTTTTTGTCGAATGAAAATAACCCTTATACTACTCGGTGTGCTTGCCGCAATCATCGGGCTCTGGTTCCTCGATGAGTTCGTCGGTGTCATCAATCCCTTCATGTTAATCGGGTGCATGAGCGTTGGCTTCTATTCTATCCTGTGGCTGGCAAATCGCCTGATTATCAAGAGCCGCTCTCATCGCTGGATGTTCATTTGCGCCTACGTCTTCTTCCTGGTATTCTTCACATTCCATATCATCATGAGCATCCAGCTCTCGCCAATAAAGGAAGAGTTTTCACATATCACCCTCGTGACGCAGCCGCGGCAATTTCTGGATGAGACTGTTGTGAGCGGGGTGAAGCTGAACTACAAAGGTGAACTGGATACTGTGCTTGCAAAGCGGGATGCTCTGCTAAAGAAGCACGGTTACATCATGATCGGCAAATGGTGGGTGACCTCAGGAGATGCAGACACTGCTCGCATCGTCTACCTGAAGGATTTCACTAAACTCTTCAGAAAAGGAGGCTAGGGTCATGTGCACTGTTTCCATCAAGGACAAGCTGAAGCACGGAGTCAGGCTTTTCCTCTGCAGGAAGCACAAGATGAAGAAGGAGGAACAGGAGCTGAAGCAGAGCATCAGGGAGATCAAAAAGCAGAGGGCAAGCCACGTCCTGATCATCAGCTAAGGCTTCTCAACAACCCAACCTGATATGTCAATCTTTTCCTGAAAGGAGTTTTTTGCATGGAAGCATTTCCAATCATTCTGATCATCTTGTTATTCTTCCTGCTATCTGACGATGATGACTAATACAACTCATTGTCAGAGCTATTAAGCCTTCACATATCGTTTTCTCCCAAAAGCCTTTGAAGGGAAGGTTTCGTTAAAAACCTAAATAAAAATAGGGCAATTCCAAAAGGAGGTTTTCTCATGGAACTCAACAAACTCTGGAAGTCAGTCAAGGACTACAAGAACATCTTCATGGTCCTGGGCTACTTCCTGGCTATCGTCGGCCTCACCGCTCTCATCTGGAGCAACGATCGCCTCGCCGGCCTGGTCCTGCTGGTCGTGAACCTGGTCATCGCCCTGGTCTTCACACCCTTCAAGAACAGGAAGAGCAAGCTGCCTGAGCTACGCGTCCCAAGAAGCGCTTTCATGCTTTACGGCGGATTCCTGCTCATCACCAGCATCTTCCTTATCTTCGGCAAAGGCCCGCACCAACCGCAGGCGCAAGGCATCATCACCTTCGTCATCGGCGGCGTGCTCCTTTACCTCTCCACCCCCAAAGGCGACTTTTCTCCGTCCGACTTCAAGGACTGAAGCGCCAATAACTTTCAAGAGCATATTGAAAAGAGGTAACACAACAGGAAAGACTGACTGAATAACACAAAGGGTTGCTGAAATACTTAGCCTGTTAAGCAAATAGTCATTTCAGCAGGGCAAGAGGCAAATCTTTTCACTATTCTTATAGGAGGTTTTTTATGAGCGGAGAAACCAATATCGCTCTCATCATCATCCTGGCTGTCCTCGGCTTCCTGGTCTTCCTGACCATCTGCTTCATGCCTTTCATGGTTCAGGAGAAGAAGAACAAGATCGTGCAGCGCCTCGGCAAGTTCCGCAAGGTCGCCAAGCCAGGCCTCAACTTCAAGATGCCCTGGATCGACTGGGTCGCCGGAGATGTGAGCCTGCGGCTGCAGCAATGGAACGTGGAGATCGAGACCAAGACCAAGGATGATGTCTTCACCAAGCTCATCATCGCCATCCAGTTCCAGATCCTTCCGGACAAGGTCCTCGAAGCGTTCTACAAGCTCACCAACCCGCATCAGCAGATGCAGTCCTTTGTCTTCAACACGGTCCGCGCCCAAGTGCCCAAGATGACGTTGGATGAAGTCTTCGAGAAGAAGGACGATGTAGCCCAGAGCGTCATGGAGGAGCTGAAGGGCAAGATGGCGGAATACGGCTACGAGATCATCGCCGTCCTCATCAACGACATCGACCCGGATGCCAAGGTCAAGCAAGCGATGAACGAAGTCAATGCCCAAGAACGCCTGCGCAAGGCCGCCGAACACAGGGGAGAAGCCGCCAAGATTCTCCAGGTCAAGGAAGCTGAAGGCGGGATGGAATCCAAGATCCTCCAAGGCAAGGGGATCGCTGGTGAGCGGCTTGCCATCGTCGATGGTCTCGAGAGGTCAATCGAGCTGTTCCAGAAGGGTATCCCAGGCGCCACAGCCAAGGACGTCATGGACGTGCTCATCCTCACCCAGTACTTCGACACTCTCACCAAGCTCGGAGAAAAGTCCGGCACGCGCCTCATCGTCCTCAACTCGACCCCTGGCGCAGTATCGGACATCAAGCAGCAGATCACCGAAGCGTTCCTCGTCGGCAGCGAAGGCCACGAGCAGGCAGGCAAGGACAAGGCTCCCGAGGCCAAGTAAAGCCCTTACTATTTCTGCCTAGGCTACAAAACACTTTCACACACCTCCTTTCAAGAGAGAGGAAGTGGCTTAAAGCCCGTGAGATAGGCAACCTCCACCAAGCTTAAAAGCCCAACTCCCATAGAGGGGCTGTTCCTTAGCCGTCTTCACCACAGCGACTTTGGGACAGCCTCTCTTCCTCTCTCACTTTTTTTTCTTTGATTTTTCTCTAGTCAATTCTAGTGACGTATATAATCTTAGCTTAACATAAATCTTCCCTGACAAAAAAATTAGGGGAAGGCTTTTTCCTACTCAAATCAGTGGAGGAATTTATACTATGAACAATCCTGTCATCGGACTATTCGGCACTTGCGGCGGTAGCAAGTGGAGGGATGATTTCATCAAGGTCTACGAGGAGAAAGGCATCCCTTATTTCAATCCGCAGGTCCCTGATTGGAAGCCTGAGTTCGCAGTCGAGGAAGCGCGCCACCTGGCTGAAGACAAGGTCATCCTATTCCCGGTCACCGACGAGACTTACGGCCTTGGCAGCCTGGCAGAAGTGGGTTTCAGCGCGCTCAACGCCATCAAGCTGAACTCTGAGCGTGACTTTGTCGTGCTCATCGACCCCAAGCCCAAGCCCGAGCTCGAGTCCAATCCCCAGCTCTTCAAGGAATCCACACGCATGCGAGCCTTGGTGATGCAGCATTTCAAGAGGCTGAACATGCGCGACCTTTACCTCGTCAGCACACTCGATGAGATGCTGCAGGTAAGCCTGGTGCTGTACGATATCGCCCTGAGAAGGAACACCCTGAGCCAATTCTCAGTGCTCGAGAAAAAACAAGAAGGTACATGAAAGGAGGAACTGTCATGGAACTGAGGGCAAAAAAAATCTTGGTCCGCAACCTCATCATCATCTTGCTCATGGCATTGGCAATCCTGCTCTTCTGCTCGTGCATCATCATCCACCCTTTCACCGAGAACTGGCCTTCAAGGCTTGGTGACCTGAGCGGAGAGTCCAAGATCATCGGCATTCTCCCCAGCGGCAACTACCTTGTGACCTCTGGCCTGGTGAAAGAGTACATGGAGCTGTGCATGAGAGAAAGCTCTTATGGCGATGACCTTCCTCACCTGAGCTTGCAAGCCATTGCCGAGGCCAAGACTCTGCCGATGATAGTGCAGAAGCACGAGTCCAAGTACTGGCCAGAGTTCGACTACGAGGGTATTGCCTATGAAGTCTACCCGGCCATGGTCCAGCGCGTAAAAGGATAAAAAGGAGATTTACACTATGGGCCAGGAAGAAGAAAAGGGCAAAGCCCAAAGGCCAAAGCACGAACATACAATCTATGCCAGGTTCAACTGCCCGCTGTGCAAGGCCCTAGGCACCCTGTGCGTAGTCCATAACCTTACAATCCCATCCTATCCTGGCGGTGTCGTGAAGTGCTGCTCATGCAACTCCAACGTGATCGTCGGCAAAGAAAGCATGGAGCTAGTAGGCACGCACTGCTGATAAAATACTTCTGCACCGCTGAAACACAGCGTTCACTAATAGATATTCCAACAACAAGGAGATAAGATGTCATGAGCTTCAATGAAAGAATGGATAGCATCATCAAGAACAGGGGCACTTTCAGGGTATCCTCAATCGCACTGATTGCCTCAATCCTGACCCTGGTTCTCACCCAGGAACCCCTGATCTACCTGCCGCTCTTCCTGGTCGGACTCTTTACCGCGACAGCCTGGTTTATCGGCCATTCAGGGAGAAGAAACTATTTTTCTGCTCTGTGGATAGCTGTCTTCTCCATACTGATTCTCTCCAGGTACGAGCTCTGGCCGCTCTTCTGGTACATTCTCATCTTCGTTATCTTGTCCTTTGCGCTCCTCATTCTAACCCTCTTCATCATCGAACGCTGGGGTTGGAAACTTTCCAAGCGTCTATCACCAAAAGACAAGCCACGTGCTTCAGTAGATAAAGTATAAGGCATCAAACAAAGGAGGGAGGGTATCATGCCTTTGCACATCTGCGCTTGCGTCATCATCTTCTCGTTCTTTGTCCTGGCCGGAGGCATCTCGCTGCTCGTGATTTCTATCAAGAGCAAGAACAAGTACAAGTGGCTTGGAGTCATCCTGGGCATCGTTCTGATTCTCATCAGCATCTTGATGATGCTCTCAAGCGGGCGCCAGATCTCCAGCCAGGTGACATCCACAGCAGTGAATGCTGTCACAGATTCTCAAGACATCTTCAGGTAAATTATTCGCACAGAGTAAGCAGCCGCTTACCTTCACAATAAATATTCCAAACATCTCTCGGAAAGGAGAAAGGCATGTTAGGATTCCTTATCGCCGGCATCATCGCGGTCATCAACTACTTCCATCACCTGACCCTCGACGTCATCTTCCTCAAGAGCACCCACTTCCTCTTCCACTGGTACATCATCACCACCACCATCATGGGAGTGATAATGGTGCTCATCACTCTCCTGGGAATTGGCGTTGCCAGTGCAAAAGGGGGAATACTGGGTTTCTTTGCAGGAAGCGCAGCTTCAGTCATCGGCTGGGTCATCTTTGCATTCAGGAGAGCGCTTTTCCTGATAGGAGCCTATCTGCTCTCCACAGCCGTGACTTATGGCTCGATCGGCCCTGACTGGGACACTGCCAAGCTGGCTGTCGGAGGGTTGCTCTTGCTTATTGCTTTGATGACAAGAGGCAAGGGAAGCCACTCTGTGCCCACCAGCAGCGACTGATTGCTGCTCTCAAATCCCATCAATGAAAGGAGGTGAAAAAGCATGAATGATTTGAAAAAGGAGACCAACACCAAGTTCAATTCCAACCTCGTGCTCGTGTTCATCGTCCTCGCTCTCGTTGCACTGCTCGTGTGGTTTGTCGTCATCCCCAAGCTCAATCCGCCTGTGCCAAAGATTCCTGTCGTCACCGAGGAAACGATTCCTCCGCCGCCACCGCCACCGCCGGCTCCGAAAGTAATCAAGCGAGTCGACCCAGTCTATCCTCAGGCTGCTATTACAGCCAAGATCGAAGGAAGGGTCGAAGTCGAGGTGACAGTCGGCATCGACGGCCTGGTGAAGGACGTGAAAGTGCTGAAGTCTGACAGCTCATACTTAGACCAGGCTGCAATCGACGCAGTCAAGCAGTGGGTCTATGAGCCTTTCATCAAGGACGGAAAGCCTGTCGAGTTCATAAACACTATCATTGTCGGCTTCCTTCTCAACGAGGCCAATCTGACCACCGGTCCTATCGGCGGAGTCGTAGGCGGTGTCGTGCCTGTCCGCGCAATCGGTGACATCAAGCCTCCCAAGCGCGTCAAGGAAGTCGCTCCAATCTACCCTGAAGATGCTCGCCAAGCAAGGGTCGAGGGCGTCGTCATCCTGGAATGCACCACTGACACCTACGGCCGCGTCATGGGCGTCAAAGTTCTCCGCTCAATTCCAGTTCTTGACCAAGCAGCCATCGACGCAGTCAGGCAGTGGAAGTACGAGCCCATGATCATCAACGGCGAGGCACACGCAGTAGTCTTCACAGTCACAGTCAGGTTCCAGCTCAAGTAGCACGGTGTTGGTAAGGGGCTGAAATTGACCAACTTAGGAAAGTGGGATAAAGTAAGCCCCTTCTCCTTTTTTTCAACAACATAAAGAACAAGCTTTTGTTTTTCGATATAATCAAACATATTTCCAAGACCACCAAAGGAGGTATTCAGATGGATTCTCAAGTCTTAGCGTTTCTCAAGGGTTTCATCGACTTCAACACGCCGACCCACATCATGATCGGCCGGGCCGTGATCGTCACCCTGGGCTTTCTCCTCGTCACGAGCCTGCTCAAGGTCAACCTGGGCAAGTTCATTAACTCAGTCATCGCCGGCGGCGCCGCATTCCTCACCATGTACTTCGTCATCGACAAGACCTACTTCCTCTTCACCCTCGGAGGCCTGATCGTCCTGCTCCTGGTCATCGCATTCATCCGCTTCAACAGCCTTCGGCACAAGAAGCTCAAGATGAAGCTCGAGGAAGCCCAGGCTCAGCAGCAAGGCCGGTAGCTCAGCAGCAACTTTTCACATCAAATCTCTCTTTCACATAAATAATTCTATACCACAAAGGAGAAAGGACTATGATTGACTCAATCTTCATCCTGATCATCGCGACCGTCATCGGAGCGCTCGTCGCCGACAAGGGCAACATCCTCAAGAAGAAGGACGAGGCCCAGAAGCTCGAGGACAAGAAGAAGGGCTACAAGATCAACTGGACAGCTTTCGGCATCACCCTCTTTGTCCTGCTCGGCGGCCTGGACTTCATCTTCGAATCCCACGGCCAGTTCACCGAGTTCATCGGTAACGTCTTCCTGTTCGCGCTTCACATGATCATCGTCGTCGGCCTGATCTACGCCGGCCTGGAAGTTCACAAGTACATCCAGAAGAAGCGCCAGGGAAACAATCCCGAGCCTCCGGCTGCACCGCCCACTCCTCCGGCAGTTTGAAGCAGGCCTGCTAGCATCTTTTTTCACATAAATAATTCTATACCACAAAGGAGAAAGGCAACATGTTCAAGTCTTGGGTCATTCTTTTCCTGGCAGTCCTCATCGGTTGGGCTTTCGGCAAGTACTTCAAGAAGAAGGACAAGGGCTTTTCCTGGCCTGCCTTCGGAATCAGCCTGTTCATCTTCCTCGGCGGCGTGGACTACTTCTTCGGCGTCCTCGACGAGACCTTCGAGTTCCTGGGCAAGATCATCGGTTTCCTGTTCTGGATTTCCCTCGTGATTGCTATTTGGTACTTCGGCAAGAAGCTCATCGGGAAATCCTGGAAGCAGAGCCATCAACCGCCCACACCGGAGCCACCTGCTCAGGAACCGCCTCCTCAAGAGCCGCCCGCACCGCCCACTCCCCCGGCAGCGTGAAGCGTATCTGCTAAGCCTTGCCCGGAGCTAGTTTATCAATTCCACTTATGAAAGGATGTGATACTGATGGCACGAAAAGAACTCGAAGAAGAACCAGAACTCATCGCTGGATACTGGGTGCGCATCTCAGGGGATTGGGCTGAAGCATGGTATGGTAAAGGCCATCCTAGTTATTTGCTTCTGCTCAATCAGATGCAGGAAAGAGGCTTCATTTTCAATCACAAGCTAGACAAAATCAGTACCATCTTCAAGCGCGCCAAACCCGAGTAGCGAACAACATATCCAGATCCCCTAACAACTGATTGATGGGAACCAATTGGTGGGGGCTTTCTCTGGCCGCAAACATTTACTCTCTGAACAAATCTCTGTGCGAAAGGAGGTGATTGAATGCATCACTTTGGCCAGCTCGTATTTCTGGGCTTTTTGATGTTCATCATCATCAAGCTGTTCAAGGGTGAGAAGATCAAACTCGGGAAGATGATCCTGTGGGCGTTCCTGCTTGTCATCTTCTTCCCATTCCTGGTTCCCTTCCTCGCCCTTTTCGGCATCATCGTGGCCGGCACAGCCCTGACCATCATTATCGTTGTGATGGTTATAGTCACTGTGCTCGCCATTCTCTTTGCCTAAGCCCAGAAGAAGCAGCACACTTTGGGAGGGGAGGCTGAAATTCTTTGCTCAGGGAAAAAAGCTTTGGCAAGAATAGTAAGCCTCTCCTCTTCTCTTCCATTCCTGTCTTTTCAAGAAAGCCTTGGAGTGAGAAGATTTAAGGATATACAAAACCAAAAGGAGGAAGAGCTTTGAACATCGTATCCACTAAAACCAATCCTTATCTGGTCATGACTGTGCTACAGTCTGACTATGAGAAGTACGGATGCCCTTACTGCGGCTACACTCACAGCGAGACCAAGTTCAAGCATCGTGGAGCAGAATACTTGCGCTGCATCAGCTGCAAGAGGTCGTTTCTCACTTTCGCAAGCAAGGACACCCAATCCCCGGTTGGTTTTCATCTGCACATCGGAGACAAGGACTACTATCCTGAAGTCCAGGAGCATCCCCGCCCCAGGGAGAAGTATCCTTGGCTCAGGAGAAGATCATAGATTAAGTCAGTTTCATTTTCAGCATATTCAAGAAAAAGAAAGGAGGCTCTTCTTGACTCAAGAGAATAAATATTTCGGCGTCAAGGGCTGGCTTCTTTTTCTCTGCATCATTCTCACTATATTCATCCCCTTGCTGCGCAGCACTACCCTAGTCAATGAGATCAGGGAAGAAGTCGGCTACCGCTCGTTCCATAACATCGGCGAGATGAGGCTTGTCATCCTTGACTCTTTTCTTGTTAGCTGGCTCATCATTTTCAGCCTGCTCTCTGGCGTGTGGCTCTGGCTGAGAAAGAAGAACGCAGTCAAGATGGCAAAGGCCTTCACGCTCAGCTGCATCGCTTATGGCCTAGTCACTTTCACATATCCGCTCATCGGCGGCTTTAGCGACTACACCAACACATTTCTACTGTTCTTTCTCTTAAAGGACTTTGCCTTTTCTTTTCTCTTCTTTGGTCTTTGGTTCGCGTATCTGTGCAGGTCAAAAAGGGTCGAGGCGACTTATCCTTCTTGACATCTGATTCACATAGACTCACATAAAAAGAAGGGGCTTGCGAAAACTTTCAGGAATCTTAACTTTTGAATGCGAGTAGCAAGCTCCTTTCTTTCACCTAGAAAATAGAGGAGGTGATAGCTAACAGGATAAGCAGCAAAAAAGCCAAGTGAGCTTTCACTCACTCATCATTTCTGTTTCATTCATCTTTTCTTGCGCGTTTGCAGCGCGTGTCCAATACATATCAAATTAAATTTTCAAAAAAAGGAGATTGACATGAAAATCAGCAAGAAAACATGGCAAAGAGGCCTCATCATCCTGCTGGTAGTCATCCTAGGAGTGTTCCTCATCAAAGGCTTCCTCGGCAAGAAAAAGGAACAGGTCGTGACCTACAGGACAGAGGCAGTCACCATCGGAGACGTCAGGTCAAAGATCGTGACTTCAGGCACTCTCGACCCCATCACTAAGGTGGATGTGGGAAGCCAGGTCTCAGGCAAGATTACTGCCCTCTACGCAGACTTCAATGACAAAATCAAGAAGGGCGACCTGCTTGCACAAATCGACCAGGAAAACTTCAAGATGCAAATTCAGCAGCAGGAAGCTAACTATCGAAGCTCAAAGGCATCTGTGGAAAAAGCCAAGGTTAGCGTGGACACTATGAAGAACAAGTATGATCGCGCTAAGTCACTGGACGAGAAAAATCTCGTCTCTATCGAGGAGCTTGAGACCGCTGAGGTCACCTACAAGAACGCCTTGGCAGACTACACCAGCGCAGAGGCTCGTCTTAGCCAGGCAGAAGCACAGCTCAATTCAGCCAAAGTGGACTTGGCCCGTACTGTCATCCTGTCGCCTATCGACGGAGTTGTCATCAACAGGGCGGTCAATGTCGGCCAGACAGTTGCTGCCAGCTACCAAGCGCCAATACTCTTCCAGATTGCCAATGATCTTTCCAAGATGCAGGTGCAGTGCAACGTGGATGAGACCGACATCGGCAAGGTGGTGCAGGGTCAGAGCGTGGAATTCAAGGTGTCAGCCTACCCCAACAAGACCTTCTCTGGCGGCAAGGTCATCCAGAAGCGCCTGCTTTCCATCAATACTGCAAATGTCATCACCTATCCTGTGATCATCCACGTCGATAATTCTGACGGAACGCTTATGCCTGGCATGACAGCTACTGTGACCATCATCACAGACGAAGCCAAGAACGTGCTGCTCGTGCCAACTCCTGCGACCAGGTTCAATCCTGTTCAGCAACCTGCTGCAAAGGCTACGGCAAAGCCTGCAGAAAAGCAAGCAGCTGCAGCTTCCCCTCAGCAGAAAACTTCAGTCCAAGCCAAGGCCAAAACCCAAGCAGCAGACATAGGCAGGGTGTGGAAGCTTGATAGCCAAGGCAACCCATATGTTATCACCATCAGGATCGGTGTGTTCGACAACAGCAAGACAGAAGTCAAGGAAGTGCTCAGTGGTGGAGAGCTCAAGGAAGGCGACCTGGTGATCATCGGCACTCCCACGCCGACCACTCAGAATCAGCCTATGGGACCTAACCCGATGGGTGGTATAAGGTAAGAGCTCGACCAATTTCATGGTCCAAACAAAATAGATATGAACCAAATCCACAATCCCTACAAAGGGAATCCAAAGGAGGCATTCCCATGAGCTACATCATCAAGCTAGAGAACATCGAGAGGATCTATCCGGTGAGCGGGGATGTCGAGGTCCGGGCTCTTCAGGGCATCACATACAACATCGCCACAGGGGACTTCATCGCCATCATGGGCCCTTCTGGCTCAGGCAAGTCCACGCTGATGAACATCCTCGGATGCCTGGATCGCCCCACATCGGGAACGTATTTCTTTGAAGAGCAGGAAATCTCCAAGTACACCCGCCGGCAGCTCGCTACCTTGCGCAACAAGAAGTTCGGTTTTGTCTTCCAGAGCTTCAACCTGCTCACCCGCACCACTGGCCTTGAGAACGTCGAGCTGCCAATGCTCTATGCAGATGTGCCTAACAAAAAAGCCAGGGACGTAGCCTATGAGAAGCTAGCGCTTGTCGGGCTCAAAGGGCGCGAGTTGCACAAGACCAACCAGATTTCAGGCGGAGAAGCCCAGCGCGTAGCCATCGCACGATCCCTGGTCAACAACCCAATCATCATAATGGCAGACGAGCCCACAGGCAACCTCGATTCCAAGACGAGCGTCGAAATCATGAAACTGTTCACCAACCTGAACAAGCAAGGCATCACCATCATCCTGGTCACTCATGAGCCAGATATCGCTGCATTCGCGAACAGGCGCATCCACGTCAAGGATGGAATTATCGAGAGCGAGGAAGTCACCAGGGACATCACTAACATTTCAGGCAAAGGAGAAAGCTGATGAAAGCTATGAGAGTCTTACGGATTTTCAGGCTCTCCTTCCGGGCGTTAACCCGCAACAAGATGCGCACCGCACTCACCATGCTCGGAATAATCATCGGCGTCGCAGCGGTGATCGCCATGGTGAGCATCGGTGCAGGAGCCAAGGCAGCTGTGGAAGCCCGGTTCACTGCCATGGGCACCAACAACCTCGAGCTCAGGTCAGGAAGTTTTAGGGGTGGAGGAGCGCAGAGCGGAGCAGGAAGCTTGCCGCTAAAGCTCGAGCTCATAGACCTTATCAAGCAGAGATGCCAAAGCATCCAATACATCACTCCGATGTATCAGACAAGAGCACAGGTCGTGTTTGGCAACAACAACTGGAACACCTCAATCCAGGGTGTCAACGAGAATTTCGATACCATCGGGAACTGGACCCTTGATCAGGCTTATGCTGGCAGCAGGTTCTTCACAAAGGAAGAGGTAGAAGAAGGAGCCAGGGTCTGCGTGCTTGGGGCTGATACACTCGCAAAGATATTTCCAAATGATGACCCGATAGGCCAGACCATCAGGGTCAAGACAGTTGTGTTCGAGGTCATTGGAGTGTTGCGGGCAAAGGGGCAATCAGGAGGCTTTGGCAGCAGGGACGACCTAATACTTGCTCCTTACACCACAGTAGCCAACAGGATTATGGGCGGGAATGCGCAGCTGCAGGCCATACAAATGTCTGCTTATGATGCTGAGTCAACAGATGCTGCCCAGAAAGAAGTAGAGAGCTTCATGCGCGAATACAACAAGATCCCTGCAGGCGGCGCTGATAACTTTACTGTGCGCAACATGGCAGACATCGCAGAGAGCCTCGCTGAGTCCCAGAACACGTTCACAGTCCTGCTTGGAAGCATAGCATCAATCTCCTTGCTCGTCGGTGGGATCGGCATCATGAACATAATGCTGGTCTCTGTCACAGAGCGCATCAGGGAGATAGGCATCAGGATGGCTGTGGGCGGGCAGGAAGAAGACATTCTCATCCAGTTCCTTTTCGAAGCCATTGTGCTCAGCGTGACCGGAGGCCTTGTTGGGATTGGGCTTGGCTACACAATATCTAAGCTACTATATTTAGTGCCCATGTTCGCGACCATCAGCACGATTGTGTCACCCAGCTCAATAATCCTCGCATTCAGCTTCTCAGTAGCAGTCGGCGTGTTCTTCGGGTTCTACCCTGCACGCAAAGCGTCGAGGCTTGACCCCATCGAAGCCCTGAGGTACGAGTAAAGGCATTCAAGAAAAGGAGCATGCCATGATCGACAAAGAAAAGATCCGCAAGCCAGCAGGAATTATGATTGGGGCTCTGCTTTTGCTGTTATTCCTGCTGTTCATCTTCAAGACTCCCCACGTCACCATCAGGCCTGGAAGGGGAGTGCAGATCACCAAGGCCGACATATTCACGTCCACTTCCATCGTCTATCGCACCGGGCTTAGCGAGAGGTACGGCGGCGAAGAGGTCAGCATCTACAAGAACCTGTTCCTGCTCAAGAACGAAGGCACCCTGCGCTTTCGCGTGCATTACAGCAAGAGAGACGGCGAAGTGGAGCTTGTCTGGGCAAAGATTGGCAAGACCATCTACGCCGTCATGAAGCCCAGGCCTCCTATGCGCAAGAGAGAATATATGAGGCCGCCAGAAGTTTCTCCCACCGACGAGAAGTACGTCGTCCGAGTCCAAGATCCCGAGGGCAAGCGCTTTCTCAAGGGAGCAGAAGCAGACAAGATCATCAAGCACACCATAGCACAAGCTGAGAAGATGCTGCAAGAAACTAGGACACGCTTTGCTTCTGAGATCAAGAAGGCGCAGGAGAAGAGCAGACAATGGCAGGAGCGCAACCGTTCTCATCGCCCTGGCCCACCCAACAATAAGCCTGGCATGAAAAGAGACGCACCACCGGCTGATCCGAATCGTTGATCTAAGTGAAGGGCTGAAAAGTTAATGCTCTAAAAAAGCAGAGGCCAAGTAAGCCCTTCCTTTTTTCTATAACTACAATCAACATCTCAAGGAGGAATAAAAATATGAAGCAAGTTCTGAAAGTTCTGAACTGCAAGGGAAAGATCACCTTGGGTCAGAGCGAGGAGATCATGGTCTCTTTTCCCGAGGGATGGATTTACATGACGCTCGTGGAGACCGAAACCCTGCCTGTCTCGTTTGATCTCATCACAATCCACGCCGGCCATCAGCAGGTGATTCGGCTCAAAGACGGCCAGTCAGTCAAGATTAGGAGCGGCAACGAAGAGCTTTTCTGGAGCGCCACCATCAGGAAAGTCGATATACCTACGAGCGGCGACTTCGTCATCCTCCATTGCGGCCCGCCAGCTGACTTGCTCTGAATCACTTTAAGGACTGGGCTTGAATCATTTTCCTGCAAAGTAATCTGAGGAGAGCCCTTCCTTTCTTCTATAAAACATAATACGCCCTAGGTAGACAAGGAGTAACAATCACATGAAAGAAATGCTTTTTCTGAACTGCAAGGACAAGATCACCCTCGGTTGCGGTGAGAAGGTCATGGTCTCTTTTCCCGGCATCTGGGTGTACGCAGAGCTCGAGTTCATCGAGGGCTCTCCCAATCCGTTCAAGGTCACTCTAATCATCGACGGGGAGAGAAAGGTGATCAGGCTGAAGGCCGGCAAGTCAACTCCCATCCACATCAAAGGCCAGCAGAGGCTCCATTACGAAGTTCAAGCCTCCAAGGAAGGCACTTCGTCATGATCAAGGACAATCCCTCGGACTGGCTCTGAAACACAAGAAAGTACAGGAGGAAACCTCATGAACGAACAAGATGCAAGAGCGCACCTCAGGGTGTTCAGCTCCGAGCATACGCTTGACCTTCAGAAGTATTACGAGGTCTGGATGGAGAACTACAAGAACCTTATCACCGATGTGCTCGTGCAGTACAGCACCAGCTATCACGGCTCCGCGATACTCAACAAACACAGCGTGGCGGTATTCTTCAACCTCAGGCCCGGCATCAAGAAGGAGAAACTGAATAGCTGACGCAGAACGCATTAGCGTCGTTAACATAGATAATCCAATAACAGAAAAGGAGAAAGTCATGGCTCAAGTTTCCATCGACATAAATCTTCCGGAAAAGAGCCAGCTTCTGATCTGCCCGTACTGCGAGAAGAAGCTAAAAAAGATCAACGAGCATCGTGAGGGGAATCAGTACTTCGCCTACTACATCTTCTCGTGCCCTCACTGCAACAAGCTTCTCAGCATCAGCGCTGTGAAGATGTTTTAAGACCAGCTCAATGAAAAGGAGGTAACAATATCATGCTTCGCCGTCTTTCGCGAGAGGAGATCGAATCCATACTGGCTGGCGACAAGCCCGGGGTGAACAAGGAGCTGGCCAGGCGAGTGCTTGCATGGATCCATGCCTACAAGTTCAGGCCCACGGCTCTCATGGTGATCCAGATGATGAAGGAATTGAAGTTCTGCAACTGCAACCAGGAGACCGGCCGCATACTCGAGCGAGGCGTCGACGTGGCCACTGTGAAGTCGTAGGCTAACAGCCAAGAAAGGAACTGGGCTTTTTTCTGTGACAACAAATTAGCAGATTAAAGCCCTTTTCCTCTCTTTTTCTTTTTCCTCTTTTCATTTTTTTCTTTTTTTTTCGCATCATTATTTTCCATATAGAAATTAAATAACAGGAAAAATGCAAGTAAACGACAATAATTATTTGCGCCTCGCCGGCGGGGCTTTGAAGATGATAAGGCAAACTATTTAATTAGAAACAGGTTTCTATTCGCAAGATGGCAAGCCAAGACAATCCAAAAAGCCTTGAATCAATGCTTACGCAGATAAAGCCCGGAGCACAAATAGCCAATTACAGCTTTATTGAAAAGCTAGGGGAAGGCGGCATGGGAGTGGTGTGGAAAGCCAGGGATGAGCGCCTACAAAGGGAGATTGCGATAAAGTTCTTGCCAGAAGCATACCAGAATAACACTGAATGGCTTAAGAGGTTCAATCAAGAAGCCAGGACTGTGGCCAGCCTAAAGCATCCTAACATCATCACTCTCTATACCATAGATGAGCTTGAAGGATTGAATTGCATAACCATGGAATACATCAACGGCAAGACTTTCAAGGAGATAATACCTAAAGGAGGCATGCCGACAGATTTGTTCTTCAAGGCAAGCATCCCTGTGACAGAAGCAGTAAGCGCAGCGCACAAGAAAAACATCATCCACGGCGACCTCAAGCCAGCCAACATAATGTTCACAGAGGAAGGCATTGTCAAGGTGCTTGACTTTGGGCTTGCAAGCAGGGAGCAAGAAAAAGAATATAATCCAGAACAAGACAAGACCATCACCATGGCCGATACCAAAGGCTTGACAGGCACTTACCATTACATGGCTCCTGAGAATCTTTTAGGCAAGCCTAAAGTGCTACAATCAGACGTGTTCTCGCTAGGCATAATATTCTATGAGCTGCTCACAGGAAAAAAGCCATTCCATGGCAAGACAGCAAGCGCAGTCATAGCTTCCATACTCAAGGACAACCCTCGCATGCCTAGTGAAACCAACATGAATGTCACCGCAAGGCTGGACAGCCTGGTCAGCAAGTGCCTTGCCAAGGACCCAGAGAAGAGGTTTGGCTCAGCAACAGAGCTTCTTGAAGAGCTCAAGAATGCGATGAAGCAGCCCTACTCGCCAGCAGAGCGCAAGTCATTGTCAATAGCAGTGCTTCCCTTCATGGACATCAGCCCGACAAAAGACCAGGAATATTTCTGCGACGGGCTTGCAGAAGAGCTCATCAACGCACTCAGCCACGTGAAGGACATCAGGATTAAATCCAGGACATCATCCTTCAAGTTCAAGGGAAAAGAGATGGACAGCCAGGAGATTGGGGATAGGCTTGAAGTGAATGCTGTCATAGAGGGAAGCATCTTCAAGTACAACAGCCACATAAGGGTGAATATCAAGCTGATCAATGTCGCTGACGGATTCCAGCTATGGTCGCAAAAATATGACAAGGAGATGAAAGACATATTCCAGATACAGAACGAGATATCAGAAAGCATAGTCAAGACCCTTGAGCTCTCACTGACGCCAAGCGAGAGAAGAGCGATGAGGCAGGTGTCGACTGACAACGTGAATGCCTATGAGCATTACCTCCAAGGAAGAAAATACTTCAACCTCACCACCAAGAAAGGAATGGAATATGCTATCCAGCTCTTCACCCGAGCAATTGAGATGGACCCTAACTATGCATTGGCACATGCAGGCATGGCAGATTCACTAGCCTTCCTCTACCTTCACTCCCAGCGAAACCCTGATTATATAACGCAAGCTGATGCTGCAAGCCAAGAAGCCCTCAAGCTCGACCCTTACCTGATGGAAGGGCACATATCCAGAGGAACAGTGCTCTCTTTAATGGACAAGGCAAAAGAGGCAGAGAAAGAATTTGATGCAGCAGTAAAGCTCGCCCCTAACTCCTTTGAAGCCCATTACACCCATGCAAGGGAATCATTCTCCAGAGGAAAAAAAGACATAGCTATCAAGCACTATGAGCGCGCTTATGAGATAAGGCCTGAAGATTACCAGCCGCCAACACTGGTGGCCCAGTCATATGATGACCTGGGAATGAAAGAAGAAGCAGCTGATGCAAGAAGAAGAGGAGTTAAAGCAGTCGAGAAGCACCTTGAGCTTCACCCTGATGATACAAGAGCGCTCTACATGGGCGCCAATTCCCTAGTCTGCCTCGGAGAAAAAGAGAAGGCGCTTGATTGGGCAAGAAGAGCCTATGAACTAGAGCATAAAGAGCCGATGCTGCTCTACAACCTAGCCTGCATCTATTCCTTGGCAGATGAGCCAGACCTGGCAATCAACTCACTCCGGGATGCTGTCAGCTGCGGGTTTGCACATATCGAGTGGCTAAAGCAAGACAGCAATCTCGACAACGTGCGCGAGAGGCCTGAATTCAGAGATCTCGTTGATATCATCACAAGCAAGTGATTGTTATTTGCGCCTCGCAACAAAAGCTGATGCTTTTGAGTTGACAAGAGTTTTTAATTCTTGGCAACGGCGACGAGACTTTTGTGCAAAAAAATATTCTCAATCAGATATCCCAATAAATAAGTTCCACCCTATCATGCAAGCTCCGGCTCACGAAATAGCCTCCCTCAAACTTATCAACATCAACGGTTAGTTTCTTGAACCTATCCTTTGAAAGATAAATATCATATCTTGTTATGAATTCAGGGCTTGCACGTGGTGGCTTTACATCAATATGGAATCCTGGCTCCTCTAATGCAGTTTTCTGCTTCACTTCTTCTACCAGATGGAAAAATAGTTGCGGTTTTTTCCAACTAAGAAGCCTACATTCGAGAGTCCCATCGTTTTCCAGCTTGCTCTTGTCCTTGGTTGTAAGGAAAATGGCAAGTCCATTGCCTGCGTATTGCGCATTCATATTAATCAGAAGTTCCTGCCTGCTTATAAGATTTGCGTCCATGCCAAAACTAGAAATAGTCGCCTAACCCTTTCTGCTCTTTTTTTACCTCATCCGCTTTTGTGTCTTTTCTTTCCGGTTTCTCCCCATCATCGCTCTCAATCTTGACTTCCCTGCCGTCAATGACCGGCACTCCGTACACTCCGTCATAGCCTGGCTTTATTGTCAGTTCTCCTCGCCTGTTCTTCATGATTAAATCAACAATTTCCTTATCTGCGAATTTTAGCAGGGTCTCCTCAGGAACATTCAGCAGAATATCAAACTCGTCCTTTCCTGCTTTTAATACTTCATAATACTTTGCCCATACTGCTTTTGTTGCCATGCCGCTCTGCAAAGCAAGAGCCAGAAGCTCGTGAAGAGGAATTATCTTTTTGAAAGGCTTTGCTCCAATGGGCTTTTCTCCTTCTTTCCTATCTGCAAGCTCTTCCACGCGGTTAAGCACGCCAATTGTCAACGGTCTCTTGCAAACAGGGCAGATGTTATTGTATTTTTTTGATTCCTCAGGGCTATAGCTTACCTTGCAAAGCCTGTGCCCGTCATAATGATATTTTCCATAGCTAGGGTCAACTTCAATCGTTTCAATAAGCCCCTTACCTGTCCTCAGGGCATTTATCAAGTTAGCATAAGTTAACTCTTCAAGCTCAAAAACAGTTGCTTCTCTCCCAATACGCCAAGGCCAGAAAGAGTGCAAATCTGAAAAACTCACAACCCTGTAGTTGTCCAGTTTCGTCAAGCGCCAGTTCATCTCAGGATCACTGCTCAGGCCTGTTTCAAATGCATGAATATATTTTGCATTCCTGCCAAAAGCCTCTTCAATGCTGTCAAAGCCTGTCTTGCTCCCGAAAATCCCGAACCAAGGCGTCCAGCAATTATGAACTGCTGCAAATTCAGAAACATAAGAATTGTCTTGTTCAACTTCAAGATTAAATACTGGACCTTTATAGTCTCTCGTCTCTATCTTCCTAATTGGCAAATAAATATTATTTTCATCAATCCATCCGTGCTTCATATTTTTTTTGTTTACAAATTTTTTAAAGCAATTGTCTTTTAATAATTCTTTATCCTCAAAAAATGAAAGGTTTGAAAAAACAAATAAGTCCCTATTAGTTGATATTTTTCGTTCCCCGATAAAGTGCTTTCCTCTAGCATTAAATCTTTCAGCAGGATCGCTTGATATAGAGGGAATTATTCCTAAGCGAATGCAAACAATCTTCATCTGATTCATCAGGTTACGCGACACTGTATAACCCGAATCGCCCCTCCACCAGCTCCTAAATAATTCGGTTTGCTTTCCCACGGGCAGAAACATCATGAAATCCGGGACTACCTTATTCCAAGCCCTTTTTGTCTCCCCAGAATAGCATAATTTACTGAAAAAAGAATTCAATGCCTTTGAAAAAAAGATTATGTCAGCTCCTTTGCGCTCATCAATCTTGGTATAATCTATGCTAAAAACAGACTTCATTAAGCCAATGACATCAGCAACATACTCCTTCTCCTTCTTATTAAAACTAAAACCGATAGCTTCCCCGCGGATAAGATATCCCTCAGCAAGGTAATAACCCATCAATCTAGAAAAATTCTTATCTATTTCTAGGTCGTTTTTCAAATGTTTTGTTCGACTGAATTTATTTACTAATTCGCTGTATTTAACAACATCACTCATGCGCAGTTTTTCCAAATCAACTATTTTCTTAATCCGCGGATAAACAAGAAAATCACTTTTCTCAAGATCTTTAGCTCGCACCCATGCTGGTGCATAATCCTGAAAAACTTTCTTTTTACACAAACCCTTCTGAGAGCAAAGCGGCTTGCATGTCCCCTTAATCCAAGAACAATTCTTTAAACTTTTTACTACATAAAACGGGTGCTCGGGTGTTGTTTCCAACCCTTCCCTAAAATACCAGGGGATTATCTTGTAAGTCTTACCATGATAAGGCCTGGATAATGTTCTCAGCACTTTCCTGAAAACTCCCTTATGAGTCAAGACCAAATCATTTTTTTTCAAGTCTTCAATTCTTTCAGTATGCTTATCTGTGTGTATGAATGTTCCCGGTAACAAGCAATGAGCAGGGATTATCTCAATATACTCGCTAATGTTCATCATTGCCTCTGCAAACTCAATGCATGAAATATTAAAGATTGGCCTGCCATCATAATCAACTCTTCCCTTGGATTTGAGATAAACAGTTATCTTGTCAACAACTTCAAAATTAGGCGCGAGAATGACAAGGTGGATTCTTCTTCCCTTGCCGCCTTGCGTATATATAAGTGAAATTTCATTTTGCAACACAAATGCAAATCCTGACTCTGTTCGCAATATCCCTGTGCCATCCTCTTTCAGCTCGCTATGCAATTCCTTAATCCATTCAGGATGGGAGAAATCCCCGGTGCCAAGAAGCCCAAGCCCCTTGACACGCGCCCATTTCTCAAGGTTCTTGATAGTCAGGTCAGAAGAGCAAGCCCTGGAATACCTTGAGTGGATGTGAAGGTCTGCGATTACTTTCATGTTGAACACCAGAACTTGCTTTCGCTATATAAATATTTATCTAGCCCCTCGCAGCCTCGGAGAGCAGGAACTGCAATTCCATTATCAGGTCAATCCTCTGCTCAGGAGCGACGTACGTCGCCAGCACCAGTATATCTGCTTTCTTGTAATAGCCAGCATAGAGCACTTTTAGGAATAGCGGCAGGCTTGAAGCCTTTAGCTTAGTGTGGAATGAGTGCTGGTCAAAATCCTCTGTGAGCCTGAGTAGGGCAGAATAAATCTTGGCTATCTCCTCATGCAATTGCTTATTGGTAAGGTCGGCCCTCTTTGCCATTGTCATGAGCTCTCCTATGAAAGTCCTTGTGGCTAATTCATTGAGCACAGGACCTTTTCCTCTCATCCTCCTGAACTTACGCAAGAACCTATTAGTGTTCACTAGTATTGCAAATGCAGTGTTATTCTCGTAAAGCTTCCTTGCCCTGTCAAGGCTGGCAAGCAAGAAAAAGAAATAGGTTATTAGAAGAACTGGGACGATGCCTATCATTACGAATATGATTATGAAAATCACCAGGTACTTGCTGAAATAATCTCCGAAATTGCATCTCCTACAGACTCCTCCGCAATCAACTAAGTTCTCATCATCATTCAAAATCCCATTATCACACTTGGGGCAGGGCGGGCATCTTCCTCCGCAATCAACACCCTCCTCACCTCGGTTCTGAACCCCATCAGAGCAGTTGCCGCAAAGAATGGGGCAAGGCCCTCCGCAATCAACACCCTCCTCAGCCTGGTTCCTCACCTCATCCACGCAGCTTGGAAATGTGCACAAGCCAAGCTGGCATTTGAGGCTGTCACAGTCCTGGGGCTTTAAGCATTTCTTGTCTCCAACGCAGGGCTTGCACTCGCCTCCGCAATCAATATCAGACTCATTCTGGTTCTGGGCTGTATCATTGCAAGAAGGGCAGACCTTGCTGCATGGGCCGCCACAATCAACACCTTCCTCTATTCCATTCTTCAGCCCGTCCTCACAGCTAGCATTGTAAATGCATCTCCTGATCTCATCGGGCTTGCTCCTGTTGTCTCCGCAATTATTTATGTCAGTGCAATTCCTCATCTGGAAGCCTGCTGGCAGGCAGGGGCCCCATGAAGTGCAGTTCCATTCTGGCTTGCATCCTTGTTGTTGCTCTCCCTCGCACTCTCCGCAGTCAAAAGGGCAATTCTTGCAATCCTCAGATACAACGCATATCTTGTCTCCGCAAAAATCTTTTTGAGAAGTGCTGTTCAGGTTCTCGAATTCCTCTCCGCCAACCACTTCGACTTTCACTGTGTTGCTGTCTGTGCTCAGGTTAAGTATATCAGCGGCTGTGAAGATGAAATAAGCATAGCCGCTCGTGTTCACTGCCGGGTTATAGCTGACAAAGCTTATGCCGTCAATTGTTACTGTGATGTTAGCATAAACAACTCCAGGGATCTCAACCTGAGGGGCTACCTGACGATAAGAGAAATTCAGTGGCCCGCCCTCTGGGTCTTTGAAGTATTCATCAAGGTTGTATGCGCCAGCAGCTGTGTTCCTAAAGACCATGAAGTTAGGTATAGCGAATGATAAGACTGGCGGCCTGTTGACCTTGGATACCTGCAGGCTCCAGGATTTTTTTCTTGTAAGGCCTAAAGAATCAGTCACATTGACGCTTAGCTCGTGGATGCCTGAAAGCCCAAACCCTGGGTTGAAAAGCAGGCTGCTCTTATTGAAATAACGATTAAATGAGTTATTAAGGGATTTATTCAGAGAATTATTGAAAGAGCTGTTTAAAGAACCGTCCATGGAGAGGTTGATTGGCTTGGAGTCTATGAGCCATGCATATGCAAGGCTTTCATTAGCATCCCTGTCAAATGCTGTTATCCGGAAAAGAAGCGTCTCTGTCTGGCTTAGCTGGAGATAAGGGTCTTTCGGCTCAAAGGTTCTTATGTCGGGCCTGTCAAATATCCTCAGAGTTATAACCTTGGTATCCACACAATCAGCCTTGACTGCAAGTATGGCCACCCTATATGATCCAGTCTCTGCATCACCGGGAGTGAACTGGAAAATTCCTTGCTTGTTAAGGCTCATGCCCAATATTCCTGTGTCAACCAAGGCGTAGGCATAGGAAACGTTATGCTCATCCAGGTTGCTGACATTGAAATCATAGGTAAAAGTCTCTCCTTCTGCCAGCTCAAAATAATCCGCAGATATGATTGTGGGAGTGTCAGCAGGAGCGCAAGCTGCAGAGGCTAAGGCTAGCTCTAATAAGAATGACAAAACTATAACTAACCCTAATGCAAAGGTTTTATTATTCACCCAAAACCCTCTTTTTTACTTTTGATGATAACTTCTTGGCGCTTAGACTATATAAACGTAACTATTTTTTTGCAGGATTTACCTCATGGGACTAAGTGAGCGAAGCGAGCGCATGTCCCTATTTTCAATCAAAACCCTTCAAGGTTTTGGTGTGTCAGAAACAAAGTTTCTGAGCACCCTCAAGGCTATCAAAAGCCGCGGCTTTTGGAGCCTCAAAAGAGCGAAGCTCTTTTGTAGGCTTGTACGAAAACTATATATATAGGCAATCAGATATAAATGCTCATGAATATACTCATCGCATTGCTAAAGATTCTGATAACCTTTGCCTTGTCATTTGCTTTTGGCATGCAAAGGCAAAAAGCCCATAAGCCGCTGGGATTTGGCACTTACACTTTTGTAGCCATAGGAGCGTGCGGCCTTGCCATCACTGCCATGGAAATGGAATCACAAGCCTTGCTTTCAGCAATAATCACAGGCATAGGATTCCTTGGCGCAGGCGCCCTCATCAAGACAGGGGAGAAGCTCATGGGTGCTGTGAGCGCAGCAAGCATCTGGCTGTTTGCAAGCCTAGGCCTCATAATTGGGCTGGGTGAATACCCTCTTGCAGCAATAATTTACGTTCTTATATGGACAGTGCTTCTGATTGATGCAAGGTTTGAAAGGACAGGAGTAGGCTCTTACCAGAGAAAACTGATACTTGTAGCTAACAAGTTAATCGGGGAAAAAGAGCTCAAGAACCACTTCGCCATCAATACTAAATCCCACAAGATGATAAACGTTTATGTAGACAAGAAGAACAGCAAGATGACCTTGACCTACCTTATCGAGGGCTCAAGGGACAGCATCAACCAGATGGTCAAGGAAATATACAAGGAACCCTGGCTTGACGAGTGCAAGGTTGAATGAGCAAGCCAGATATTTCTCTTTATTATTTATTTTTCCAAAAAATTAATAAACCCCCAGCATAAAGAACTGAGTATAGTATTATTGGACATAGGTTGTAAAAAGAGGTAGCGATGGAATATTATCACAGCATGTCTTCTGATGATGTCATTAAGCACTTCTCTAGCTCTGCTTCTGGCGGCCTTAGCTCTGTAGAGGTTGAGGCAAGGGTTCTCAAGTTTGGCAAGAACGCGCTCGTCGCCAAGAAAAAAGAGAGCTTGCTTCACAAGTTCTTGGAGCAATTCAAGGAACTGATGATAATCATCCTTCTCATCGCAGGTGTCATCGCTCTCATCATGGGGATTGTCGAGCATTCAAGCTCTGAGATGATTGATGCAGTCATAATATTTTTCATAGTCTTAGTTAACGCAATAATCGGAGTGCTCCAGGAGTACAAGGCTGAGAAGGCAGTTGAGGCCTTGAAGAAGATGATGACTGCGCAAGCCACTGTGCTCAGGGATGGTGCTGAAAAAGTAATCAATGCAGAGGAATTGGTCCCGGGAGATATTCTGATCATTGAGGAAGGCACCAAGATTCCTGCTGACGCAAGAATCATTGAGTCAGCCATGCTGAAGGTCGATGAGGCAGTGCTTACAGGCGAAAGCGTTCCAAGGGGTAAGAACGAGATGCTCATTGACTCAAAGGAGATTGCCCTTGGCGACAGGAATAACATGCTCTTCATGGGCACCAGCGTGAGCAACGGTAGGTGCAAGGCTATAGTTGTCGCTACTGGGATGCAGACTGAATTTGGAAAGATCGCTGGAATGACTGCTGACATAAAAGAAGAGAAGAGCCCGCTGCAAAAAGAGCTCATCAGAGTTGGCAAGTTCATTGCAAAAGTCGCATTGGTGATTTGCGCTGTGGTTTTTGCCCTTGGAATTCTTGAGGGCAATAATCTCTTAGGGATGTTCTTGTTCGCTGTAAGCCTTGGAGTGGCTGCTGTGCCTGAAGGCCTGCCAGTGACAATGACTCTCTCACTAGCCTTAGGTGTGCAAAGGATGGCCAAAAAGAAAGCTATCATGAGAAAGCTCTCAAGCGTTGAGACCCTTGGGAGCACCACAGTCATCTGCACTGACAAGACAGGTACTCTCACCAAGAACGAGATGACTGTGAAGAAGATATGGGTGAGCAACAAGAAAATCAGTGTAGAAGGGGATGGCTATGAGCCTAAAGGCGGATTTCTTCTCGGCACCAAGCCTTACGCTACAGAAAAAGATTCTACTCTTATCAAAATCCTGAGGTGCGGGCTTCTTTGCAACAATGCTGTGCTCCAGAAAGATAATGAGTCTGACAGGTGGCAGATGATTGGAGACCCGACAGAAGGGGCTCTTGTTGTGAGCGCAAAGAAAGCAGGGCTTGAACAGAAAGAAGAAGGCCAGTCCTGTAAAAGAATGTTTGAGTTCCCTTTTAGCAGTGAGACCAAGCGCATGACCACTGTCCACACTATCAAGGGAGAGGCTTATGCTTTCATGAAAGGAGCTCCTGGAGGAGTTCTTGAGCTGTGCTCTAGCATTGAGATTGACGGAAAAGTCAAGAAGTTCACTGCAAAACAAAAAGATGATGTCAAGAATTACAGCAGGGAGATGGCTGAGCAGGCGCTACGAGTGCTAGGCTTTGCTTACAAGAAGCTTGAAGGAAAAGAGAAGAGTGATTACAAGAACATTAAGGAGAAGGACTTTGTGTTCATAGGGCTTCAAGGCATGATAGACCCTCCAAGGCAGGAAGTCAAGCAGGCTGTTGCTGAGTGCAGGAAGGCAGGCATAAGGATTTTTGTAATCACAGGAGACCACGGACTCACAGCAAGGGCCATTGCCAAGGAGATAGGCCTGGCAACTGATGAGACCAGGATAATAAAAGGCACTGAGCTTGACAAGATGAATGATGAAGAGCTCATCCTGGCGCTTCGCCAGGAAATCATATTCGCAAGGTTCTCCCCTGAGAATAAGATGCGAGTAGTGAGCACCTTGATGAAGATGGGAGAGATTGTTGCTGTGACTGGCGACGGGGTTAATGACGCTCCTGCGCTCAAGAAAGCAGACATAGGAGTTGCTATGGGCATCACAGGCACTGATGTGAGTAAGGAAGCAAGCGAGATGGTGCTCACTGACGACTCTTTTGCCACCATAGTCAATGCTATTGAGGAAGGAAGGAGCATCTACTCTAACATCACCAAGTTCATCAGGTACATGTTTTCCACTAACCTTGGAGAGATTATAGCCATCCTTCTTGCCATGATGCTGGTGCCGCTCCTGACTGACCATGGGGAAGTCATGATAGTGACTGCTGTGCAGATACTCTGGGTAAACTTAGGCACTGATGTGCTGCCAGCGCTAGCACTGGGATTAGAGCCTCCTGAAGATGGCATAATGGACAGACCCCCAAGGAACCCTAAGGAAAGGATTATCAGCTTCAACCATTTCATCAACTGGCTCATAACCGGTCTCATCATCGGCGGAGGGACATTCCTGATATTCCTTTTGAACAATAATGACTTGTTGAAAGCCAGGACTATGGCTTTCTGCGTGCTGGTATTCTACCAGCTGGTCAATGTTTTCAACTGCAGGCATGAGACCAAGTCACTCTTCAACATAAAGCCTTTCTCAAACAAGTACTTGATAATAGCAGTCACAGTCTCACTAGTGCTCCAAGTGATAGTAGTGCAGATACCATTTTTGCAGACCATATTCAAGACAACTTCTCTCACATTTATGGAATGGGGCAGCGTAGTAATGCTAAGCCTGACTATCCTGGTTTACGATGAAGTAAGAAAGTCTGTAGCAAGGAAGCTTACAGCCAAGAAAGTCAGTGCCTGAAAGACTCAGGTGATTTTGATAGCTCTTTTTTCTGTAGCTCCCTAAGGGATTTCACAACGTGCTCATAATTTTCTCCTAACTGCTTGTAGTCAAGGTATGCCTTTATCCTCTGGTCAAGCGCGCGGCTGTATCTTTCAGCTATGAACTTTCTTGCCTTCTCTCCAATGGTAAAGCCTAATTTTTCTGGCTGGAGCACAAGCCTGCTCATGAGCATGGCAATGGAAGCCCCTTTGATATAGCCAATCTCCACTTCTTTCTTTCTTATAGCCTCGATAGCTCCATAGCTGTAGATGGCTGGATTGTTAAGCAAGTAAGCTATTGCTCCTGTGTTGAACTCGCAGCTTTTGAGCATAGTCCCGATAGAATTCTCTTCAGTTTCCTTGTTGCGTATCATCATTGCATTTGAGAAAGGCACAATGTCAATCTCAATGTCAGGCTTAGGCTTCCATTTGGGTGAGCCAAAGCTGTTGATCACCATTCCTTCAAGCCCTGCCATAAGCCTTGATAATGGGAATTCTTTTTTTGAGTCATCAACAAGCAGGTCAAAGTCAGTGGTATGGATGTCCTTGTTATAGAGTTGATTAACTAATGGGTCTCTCACTGCCCCTCCCCAAAGGTAAACATCATAGCCCTTGAGCTCCTTGCCTAGCAGCTCATTAACATAAGGGGAATGAGCATCTTTTTGCAGATGAGCTTGCACTGCTTGTAGCAGCTCTTTTTCTCTTATTGCCATGACTTGGTCAGGTGGCATTTTTACCTCTCATCTCAGCCGCCTGCTATTTTCAAACTCGACAATTGCATTGCCTGATTCTATTGCCTTGTCCATGTAAAAGAACAACCCTGGCGAGGTTGAAAAGGAAAAAAACACTGATTTTATGCTGCGCATAGAGTTGACAAAGCTAATGGCATTGGTCTCGATATCCCGATACCATCGGTATTTCAACATGAGGTGGTCGCTTAATTCATCGCACAGGAAGCCGAGGCATACATGAGGCTTGGTCTCAAGAACGCATCCTTGCCTGGTGTGGTAATCACAAGCAGAATAGGCAACTCTTTCAAGAAAAGCTTTTTTCCTAGCCTCTTTCTCATATATTTTCCCAAGGGCTTTTGCCAAACCATCTTCTACCTCGTGATTGGCAAAGTCATGGAAACAGCAGCCCACAGGCAAGTCAGTGCATTTATTAGCGCAGTAGTCTTTTGTAATCTCACTCAGCACCTTATCAAGCTGCCTTGCCTTGGCAGCATACTGGCTCGCTAATTCCTCTAGCCCTGGCACAGGGGTCTTCTTAGGCTCTTCATCTGCAGTCATAAGCTATCACGTTTTTATCTACTCGGCAATAGAAATCCAGTTATATAATTTTCGGGTTCAAGAGGGAAAAGCTATATTATCACGCATGCCTGAAAAAGACGAACTTCATGAGCACAAAGAGCACGTAAAGCCCAAGCAAAACCAATCCTTGCTTCTTCTCGTGCTTCTCAATCCTCATGTTCTTGCTCAGGAGCATGATTACAAGCAGGGTTGAGAGCGCCCAGAATGGCAGGTCAAATATCAAGAGGTTCCTGCCAAACTCAAACCCAGAGATGGCAGCGCCAAGCCCCAGGGCGAACAACGGGTCTGTGATGTTAGAGCCAATAAGCACTCCCAAGCATATTTCAGAATCCTTCTTAAGAAGCCCTTTGATGGCAGTAGATAGTTCTGGCAAAAATCCTCCTATCCCGACAATAAGCACTCCGACAAAGCTCTGGGTGAGGTTGAAGACATCAGATAAGGCTATAGCGTTCTTAACCACTATGTTGCTTCCTACGGCAAGCAGGACAAAGCCTCCTAGCATTATCAATGCCACAGTTAACGGATGATGGGATAAGCTCTTTGATTTCAGCTCAATCAGGTCTTCCTCTCTTAATTCCTCCTTCACTTCCCTGAGCAGCTTTTCCTCTTTTTCTTCAATGCTTACCATGAACAGGTAGATTAGGAAAAGCACAAGCAGCACCACTCCTTCTTCCCTGCTGATTGAGCCGTTCATACCCATTACAAATAACGCCAGTGCAGAGAACAATATGAAGACTCCATCCCTGATGAGGCTCTTCTTGTTCGTGTGAAGGATGCTAGCATAGGCAACAAGGCCAACCACCAAGGTTATCTGGCCGATACACGAGCCAATATTGACTCCTACGCCAATGCCGCTCGCAGGTATGCCTTTTAAGTTATCAAGGGCCGCAGCAACAGTTGTAGAGATCTCAGGCAAGGAAGTCCCTATGCTCACAATGGTGAGCCCTATGAATGCATGTGACAGCTTGAACCTTTCTGCAAGCTTTTTTGCGCTCTCAACCACAAAGTCAGCGCCAAACCAGAGCATTGCCAGGCCAAGAACCAATAAAAGGATAATAATAATCATAACTAATACATCAGGAGTGGTTATTTTTAAATGTAACGAAAATTGAGCCCGGTGTGAGTAAAAGAAATAAGCCTGACAAAAAGATTTATAACTAATGCAAGAGTAATGCAGCTTATGGACAAGGAAGGAATAATAAGGAAGACAGCCTATTTTGTCAAGCAGAAGATGCAAGGAGAAGGCACAGGCCATGACTGGTGGCATGTCTACAGGGTGTGGAGAAGTGCCCTTCACATAGGTAAGAAGGAAAAGGCTGACTTGTTCATAGTACAGCTGGGCGCATTATTACATGACATTGCTGACTTCAAGTTTCATGGCGGGGATTTCTCAGTAGGGGAAAGGGCAACAAGGAAATGGCTTTCCTCTCTTGAGATTGATGAAAGCGCAATAAACCACGTCGCTGATATTGTTAAGAACGTCTCGTTCAAGGGGGCGGGTGTCAAGTCAGGGATAAGCACCAAAGAAGGCATGGTGGTTCAGGATGCTGACAGGCTTGATGCTCTTGGGGCAATAGGAATTGCAAGGGCTTTTGCCTACGGAGGCTACACCCAAAGTGAACTATACAATCCTGACATCAAGCCAGTTTTGCACAAGACAGCAGACGAATATAAGAACAGCAAAAGCTCCAGCATCAATCATTTCTACGAGAAGCTGCTTTTGCTAAAAGAGCTCATGAACACCAAAGCCGGCAAGAAGCTTGCAACAAAAAGGCATAAGTTCATGCTCAAATATCTTTCCCAGTTCTACAAGGAATGGGATGGCGGGGATTGAACATGCCGGCAGATTTTTTCAATGAGATAATAGAGTATGTAAAGCAGCACAAGCCTTCAAAAGACAAGCTGATGAAGGAGAAAGTCAGGCTTTGCTCTAAGCACAAGACAGCTAAGATTCCCACAGATATAGAAGTCTTGCTGCACGCAGACAAAAAAGACCTGGCTTTCTTGAAAAAATACTTGCAGACCAAGCCCACAAGGACTATCAGCGGGGTGGCTGTGATTGCTGTAATGACCAAGCCAATGCCTTGCCCTCATGGCAAGTGCGCTTGCTGCCCCGGGGGGCCTAAGAGTGAGTTTGGCGATGTTCCCCAGAGCTACACAGGAAAAGAGCCTGCTACTTTGCGGGCGATAAGGAACAAGTATGATGCCTATTTGCAAGTGTTTAATCGGCTTGAGCAGTATGTTGTGCTAGGTCAAAGCCCAGAGAAGGTTGAACTGATTGTGATGGGAGGGACTTTCCCCAGCTTTCCCAAGGATTACCAGGAAGAATTTGTTCATTTTGCATTCAAGGCTATGAATGATTTCTCCAAGCTGTTCTATTCTCGCTCTGGGGAGCTTGACATAATCAAGTTCAGGGAGTTCTTTGAATTGCCAGGAGAAGTAGGCAGCGCTAAAAGAGTGAAAAGCATTCACGCGAAGCTTTTGAAGATGAAAAACGGGATGAAAAAAAGCCTTGAGCTTGAGCAGAAGAAGAATGAGACTGCCAATATAAGATGTGTTGGCCTGACAATTGAGACTCGCCCTGACTATGCAAAACTGCAGCATGCAAATGAGATGCTAAGGCTTGGATGCACTCGAGTAGAGCTTGGAGTGCAGAGCGTTTATGACGATGCATTGAAAAGAGTGGAGCGAGGCCACGATGTAAATGAGTCTGTGGTTGCAACTAAAACTCTCAAGGACTTGGGCTTTAAGATTAATTATCACATGATGCCTGGCTTGCCAGGAGTTGGCTTTTTGCAGGATATTGAGGGGTTGAAAAAGCTGTTTGATGATTCAAGATTTAGGCCTGACATGCTAAAGCTCTACCCGTGCATGGTGCTAAGAGGCACTAAGCTTCATGATGAATGGAAAAAAGGGCTTTACAAGCCGCTCACAACAGAGCAGGCTGCAAGGTTGGTTTCAGAGTTCAAAAGACACATTCCTGAATATGTGCGCATCATGAGAGTGCAGCGCGACATCCCTACTGAGCAGACAGAAGCAGGAGTTGACAAGACTAATCTTAGGCAGATGATTTCCCAGCAGATGAAAAAGCAAGGCACATCTTGCAGGTGCATAAGGTGCCGAGAGATAAAAGGAGAGGCAATCAAAGGAAAAGTTGAATTGAAAGTAAATGAATACCTGGCCTCCGGCGGAACTGAATACTTCATCAGCCTTGAGAACAATGACAAGCTCATTGGCTTTTGCAGGTTAAGGTTCCCATCGCAAGCTTTGCGAAAGGAAATAACTGCTGATTCTGCTCTTATCAGAGAGCTACACGTGTATGGAACATCTATTGCTCTTGGCACCAAAGGAGGCGGGCAAGATGTTCAGCACAAGGGCTTTGGCAAGAGGCTGCTCAAAGAAGCAGAAACAATTGCTAAGAAGGCTGGAAAAAAGAAGATGGTAATCATCTCGGGAGTTGGCGTGAGAGACTATTACAGGAAGCTTGGCTACAAGAAAGAAGGGCCTTACATGGCGAGGCTGATGTAGCGCTATATATACTGCGATAGTGTGGAGAATCGTATATTTTTGCTACTTCTAAGTGGTTAAATAACCGAAAGATTTATAAATGTCAAAGTCTCGATAAGTGTCTAGGGAGGCGATATCATGAGCAAACCAGAAGGCATTGACCAAGTCGAATGGTATTCTTCAATGGATGTAGGAGAGCTATACGGAGCAATAAATGACAAGGACACCACTCCTGACCAGCTTTATGCTATCAAAGCCGCAGGCATCAACCAAGGCCACTCAGGCATAGTTGATTTGGCTTGCGAAGAGCTCGCTGCACGAGAATTGAAGGCCAAAGGCGCAAGTGAAGAGCACCAGCTCGAGTACAGGGTTGCCAAGGCGCAAGGAAGACTTGCTGATTCTCTCAAAGTTCTCCAGGTTTATAGTGTAAGGCCTGTGTTTCCATCACAAAAGGAACTCGGTGCTGGGCTAAAGAATGCTCTTGGCTACAGAGGCCTCACCATTCATGATGCTGATTCATCTGTAGGGGAATTCTTCCAAAACCTTTATGGTGATAAGTTTGGTAACATAGCGCTGGTAGCAGAAGGCACTGATGAAGATGGGAATAAAGTGCAAAAAAGGATTCCTTACCATGAGCTTGATGACAAGACCAAGGCGCAGGTTAACATCGACATTCTCACTAACCTCGGCTATATCGCCAGGCCAGAGCAAGAGAATGAGCAAAAGCATTAACTCAAATCGTACTCCGTATGAGACTGAGCAAGCAAAGCTTGCGAATGTCGCATCTTTCCCTAAAGGCTTTCGGTAAAGGCTTTATCGCAAACTTTATATAACCCCACGCGCTAGTGGAAACATACTTATATTTTACAGGGGTTAGGTGTAAGGTTGATAAAGGCTTTTAATGATAAGGATTCTAAAGGAAGGAAAGTAGTTGAGAATTCTATAGCCTCAAGAAAGCCTTACATGATCGACTTCCAAAGGATAATAGAGAGCAAGGCATACCGTCGGCTTGCAGACAAGACCCAGGCATTTTCCTTGCCAGAGCATTCTCATATAAGGACAAGAAAAGTCCATACTGACGAAGTAATAAGCACTTCCATGAAAATAAGCGAGTTCTTGGGATTGAACACTGAGCTTTGCATGGCAATAGCTGCTGGCCATGACATAGGCCATCCGCCGTACGGGCATCTTGGGGAAAAAGTGCTTGCGAAGCTTGGCAAAAAACCATTCCACCACGCAGTGTTTGGCCCAGTAGTAGCCCAGCAGATAGAGAACAGGGGTAATGGCCTCAACTTGAGCTATGAAACCCTTGAAGGCATGCTCTTGCATGCAAGAGGAGGAAAAGAATTATCAATGAGCCGCTCCAAGCCAGCAGAATATAATGTTGTGATGCTAGCAGACAAGATATCTTATACATTTGGTGACTATAGTGACTCATCCAACAGGGTAGGGTATTTCCCAAAAGAGAAGCACACTGATTTGGTAGAAAAGATTGACAAGTACCTTGGCAAGAGCACTAATGAGAGGAGAGAGGCTTGCGTCAAAGCTCTAGTGCTTCAGAGCAAAACCACAGGAGAAGTCAGCTTCTCCCAAGGGCCAGAGTTTGAAACTTTCAACACACTAAGGCAGGTGCTTTACAAGGAAGTGTATCCTAGCATCCAGGCTCACATGCACGAGACAGCGCTCACAGACCTTTACCAGTTCATCAAGACAGACCCTGAGTTCATAAAGAAATACAATGGGTTTGACCCAGTGGTGTTCATATCGCTTCTCACAGACAAGGAAGTGACTTATTTTGGCGTGAGGCAATTTGAATCCAAGAAAAACTCGCTTTCCGACATCGAGCACTTCGGCGCATTTGAGCTCTTGCCTGAGCTAAAAGACAAGAAGATTGATTATTCTAACCCAGGCTTGGATTGGTGATGGTATAACAAGCAAAAACTAAGAAAACTTTTTAAACCCCTGCTTATGATTGTTTTCTTGTGATGAAAAAAGAAAAGCCCGATAAGCTGACTCCCCAACAGTCAAAGAAGACTAAGAATGCTTCTATAGTTGATGGTGCTGGCTATGGAGTGATGTTTGGCCTTGGGGAACAGTATGTCCCTGCATATGCCATCAAGCTAGGCGCTAGCAACGCAGCAGTTGGTGTGCTCTCGTCTGTTCCTGCGTTCATCGCCTCTTTCTCCCAGATAATCGGGGCAAGCCTTACAGACCATTACAAGGACAGGAAAAAAATAACTTCAGTATCTGTTCTCTTGCAGGCTATATCGCTATTGCCGCTGTTCCTGCTCCCGCTGCTCACCCATAATATTCTGCTTCTCACCATCATCTTCTCGCTATACCTCGCCTTTGGTAACATAGGCGGTGCTGCATGGAACTCGTGGATGGGAGATGTAGTCGAGGAAAATGAGAGAGCCAAGTATTTCGGCCTGAGAAGCAAGGTCAACATCGTAGTGCTCTCAATATCCATCCTTCTTGGAGGAGTGATACTTAATCATTTCTCAGACAAGAACATCTGGCTTGGCTTTGGAATCCTCTTTTTTGTGGCTTTCATCGGCAGGATGGTCTCATTCTTTTACCTGCAAAAGCATTATGAGCCTAGGTATGTGATTGATGAGCGCAAGTCCCTTACCATCAAGGAGTTCATAAAGACTGCGCCTGGAACTAATTTCGGGAGCTTTGTGCTCTTCCGCTCACTATTCTCAGTGGGCATAATGATAGCTGCGCCTTTCTTTGCAGTGTACATGCTAAAGAACCTTGACTTCACCTATATGCAATACACGACAATCGTGCTTGTCCCCATGGTAGTCAAGTTCTTCACCATACAGTACTGGGGAAAGCATTCTGAGAAATTCGGGACAAGAAACATCATGTACATCTCCATCTTCCTCATATGCCTGGTACCCTTGGCATGGTTCTTCTCAGGGCTTTTCTTTGAAGGCAGGCCTGACATCTTCTTTTTCATCATCCTTTCAGAGGCTATAAGCGGCTTTGGCTGGGGAGGGTTTGAGCTCACATCTTTCAACTACATGCTTGAGACTGTAGAGCCTCAGAAGCGAGCCAAGAGCTTTGCTTATTTCAATGCTTTCTGGGGAGTTGGAATACTCACTGGAGGATTGATAGGCTCTTACCTGGCCAAGAGCATGCCGACAGACTTGATGCTTGCTGGAGTGAACATCATCCTGTTCCTCTTCCTGATTTCTTTCATAGGCAGGTCTATAGTTGCCTTTATCTTCATGACCAAGATAAAAGAAGTGAAGGTCAACAAGTCAATCAACCAAAGAGAGCTCTTCTTAGAGCTTGCAGTGCTAAAGCCAGTGGATATAGTGTTCAACAGGACGAGCAACCTGCTTGCTGCAGTTGAAAAAGAGCTTGACCGGGACATAGAATTCATAGCCGCGCCTGCTAAGAGGACTTTCAGGGTCATCTTTGAGCCAATTGAGGATTTTGTCGATAGGATAACTGGCGAGGAGAAATATGAGAACAAGATCAGGTATGTGAAGAAGGTAGCGAGGAAAAGGTTCAAGGGCAAGCCTAGAAAACCTGTTAAGGCTAAGAAGAGAAAAAACAAGCAGAAGAGCAAGCCAAAGAGCCAGTAGAACACAATCTTTATTAAAACACCCTGTTTCTTTTAATCTATGCTTGAAAAAATACCTGATAGCGAGAAGTTTGAAATCAAGGAGAACTTTGTCCAGAGGTACAAGGAGCTCTTAGGAGATAGATATAGTGAGTTCATCGACTACTCATTTGCTTATATAAGGAAGAGCATTCGAGTCAACACGCTCAAGGCTGAAGTGAAAGAGATTACAAAGAGGATGGAAAAGAATTGGATTCTCACAGCTATTCCCTGGTGCGAGGAAGGGTTCTGGATTGATTATCGGGCAGAGGCTGCAGAAGATAAAAGATATGATATTGGCAACACTCTTGAGCACCAATTAGGCTATATCTATGTGCAGGACGCTGCAAGCATGATACCGCCAGTAGTGCTAGAGCCAATGCCAGGCGAGGTTGTGCTTGACATGTGCTCTGCTCCTGGAAGCAAGGCAAGCCAGATTGCAGCAATGATGCAAAACAAAGGGCTGCTCATAGCCAATGACTTGCAAAGCGACAGGCTCAAGGCTCTTGGCATTAATCTTCAGCGCACAGGCGTTAGCAACTCTCTTATCACCCAGATTGCAGGCTACAAGTACAGCAGGCTCAAAGTGAGGTTTGACAAGGTATTAGTAGATGCTCCTTGCTCAGGCACAGGAACTATCCGCCGCTCATTAAAGACCTTGACCATGTGGAGCCCTCACCTGGTGAAAAGGATGGCTGCTGACCAAAAGCAGCTCATAGCTAGCGGGTTTGAGGCATTGAAGAGTGGAGGAGTGTTAGTGTATTCTACTTGCACTATGGAGCCAGAAGAGAATGAGGCAGTGGTGAGCTGGCTACTTGAGCGCCACAAGGATGCAAAGGTAGAGGAGATAAAGCTTGACATCAAGAGAAGCCCTGCAATAACTGAATTCATGGGCGAGAAGTACAATCCTGAAGTCAAGAAGTGCCTGCGCATCTGGCCGCAAGATAATGACTCTGAAGGATTTTTCGTAGCGAAGATACGAAAACTCAAAAATATCTGATTTTTGTTGTTTTCGTAGCGAAGATAAGCAAGATTTAAATAAACCAAATCTGATTTGATTTTATATGGCAAAAAACAAAAAGAATATTGCTGTTGACGTAGGCATCATCTGTGCCGCCATATTCATATTCCTGCTCATAGGCTCGCTAAAGGGCAGCTTCTTCTTGCCCATTGATAACTTGGTTTATTCCTGGAACTCTACCATCCCTAAGCCTATGATCCCTCTTGTGATGATGCTGATATCCGACATCATGAGCCCTGGCGGCGCAATATTTCTAGGGGCAGTTGCGCTGATAGCTCTTCTAGGATTGAAAAGGCCTAAGCAGGCAGCAATGCTAGTGCTTGCAATGGCCATAGGCTATATTGCCACTGAAATAATCAAGTCCTTGTTGCAAAGGCCAAGGCCTGAGATTAGATTGGCGCACTCTGTCGGCTTTAGCTTTCCTAGCGCCCACGCAACCATGGCAGCTGTTTATTTTGGCTTGATGATAATCCTTTTCAAAGATGATTTCAAGCATAAGGCTGCAAGATACATCTTTATTGCACTCTGCGCCTTGGCTGGCTTGCTTGTGAGCTACACCAGGATTTATCTTGGAGCGCACTGGCTTAGTGATGTACTAGCTGGAATAGCATTAGGGTTATTCATAATTGCTGCAGTGGTGCTAGCCTTGAAAAAAGGGCCTATGCCGACCAAGCAAAAATTATAAATATCAGCGTTCTTGATGATTCCAAATAAAGGGGTGGTTAGCTTGATTGATAATAAGGTTTCTGATTTGTGGAGCAATATCAGGAGGGGCGCTGCTGGCTTGGCTCTTGGCGCAGGGCTGGTGATGTTTGGGGCAAATGCTTATGCAAGCCCAAATCCATATACTGCATTCAATTCCCAGGAACAACAGAAGGTTGAGCAAGTCGACCCTAAAACTGTGGCTTATTCTAATGCGATGAACGCTAAGAGCATCGACGATAAAATCAGGCTGCTTGAGCAGTATGTGACAACCTATAATGAGTCCCAGTACCACAAGTATGCTTTCAAGGAGCTGGCTTTTGGATATTATAACAAAAAGGACTATGACAAGGTCATCCTTAACGGCGACAAGGCTTTAGGGTTTGCTGACTTGGATGCTGAGTCAAAGGCTCCGCTATTCTTAGTTACAGGAGAATCATATGTTGTGAGCCCCAATAAGAAGAATCTTGACAAGGCATTGGACTATGCTAACAGGGCAGAGCAGGTTATAAAAGCAGGCGGAGTCAACCAGGGCTATATAAAAGGAGTTGATATCTTGAAATCACTGATTGAAAAAGCCAGGGGTGGAGTTGCCAAGCCTGCTCCCAAGCCAGACCCTTTAGGCGCAGCAAAATCATTCTATAACAAGAAAGATTATACCAATGCTGAAAAAGCATTTGCTTCCCTTGACCAGAAAGATCCGGATGTGGCTTATTATCATGGACTGAGCCTGTACCAAAACAAGAAGTTCAATGAATCTATTGACAGGCTGGTGGCTGCAAGCATTTTAGCTCCTGAAAAATACCCCAAGGCCAGGGAGACTGCGCAGAGCATCTTCATCGCCAACATCTTCAAGGACCCTGCTACTGGAAGAGGCTACAACTCTCTTGTCAAGGAGTACAATGATATGGCCCAGCAGGACGTCGCCAAGCTGAACAAGGATTGGAATGACAAGTGGGGCCATCTGGAGAACAAGGAGATTACAGAGGAAGTGGCTGCTGAAGCTGAAAAAGAGAAGAAGGTTTTAGACCAGAGGATTGCAAGGATAAACAGTGACATTCTTTCCCTGCAAAAAAAGCTAAAGAATGCTGCAGATGCTGATTTCACTAAGCTTGTCGACGTTATCAGGCAGAGGGTTGGTGTAAGGTGAAGTAGTGAAATTTTTTTTTAGCCTGCTTATGCAGCCATGTAACTCCCCAATTGTTACAAAAATATAAATACTAGAACATCTTACTTCATCATACTATTGCTTATTTTAATGTATTTTAATGCTAATTAAGGATAGAAATCCAAAATTCAGGGTGGGAACATGTTAAATGAAATAACTAGTATAGGTAAAGAAACCTCGTTTTTCAGGAAAGCAAAAAAATTTGTGAAAGAGAAGAAGACTCAACTTCTAGGAGCGACAATACTCGCAGGCACAATGGCCATTGCTGGCTGCGCAACAGGCGGGCTTGAAAAAAGGCTTTACACTGTCGATGATTTCCATGCTGGCAAGCTGGTCACTCTCACAGGAGAGGTGCATGAGAGCTATGTTGAGGACAAGAAAAGCCTTGACTTGAATGTGCCATTCGTGATCTACAACAGCGTTGACAACGAGGGCAAAAGCATTGTCGTGAACCTGCACGAGGATTTCAGGTTTGGCATCAACCGACAAGAGATTAAGAAAGCCAAGAAAGCATTGGCTTCAAGAGAATACGCAGTAAGAGTCTACGGCATAATGACCTACAGCGACATCCTTAACGTGGATGTTGACTTTCTCTCATTCACAGACAAGAACGGGAAGCTGGCGCTCACAATAGAGACAGACTATGACCCAATAATCAGTGTCACAGGAATAGTAGGCAACTGGCCTATCAATCCCAACCCTAACATGTCATTTGGCTTGATGCCACACTGGGACTGGAACTGGCTAGGCTTTGGCAACTGGGCATTCAACTATGGATATCTCCTGGCTGACTGGCTCAGCTGGGCCTGGGCTTGGCAAGACTGGGATGGTGACGGGATGCTCAACAGGTTTGATCACTATCCATATATCAACGCAAATACAGGCTTGCCATTCAAGGAAGGGCTCCCTAATCCAGGATTCCATAACACCTATGCAGGCCTTAACCTGCACAATGCAATGAGTGAAAAAGAAGGAAAGGCAAAACTAATCATTCCTGAAGAAGGGGCAAAGCTCCACCCTGTTTTTGTCGACCTGTTTGCCAAGAACAAGCAGGCAGAAGGCTACCGCCAGCAAGTAGTTGAAGCAAGGAACAAGATTGTGCAGAACTATCAATCCAACCCTAACAGGGCTGAAATTGCAGGAGGAAGGATAAGAGGCAAGGAAGCAATACCTTCATTGGAATCAGTTGCTAAGGACATGGGCATCCGAAGGGAGCAAATGGGCAAGAGCTATAATAATACACGAATACTTGTGCCGACAGCAGACGGAAGAATGGTATACGCAGGTACAGGCGGAGCAGGCTCAACTGGAGGAGCATCGAGCGGAATAACCTCGGGAAGCTCATCAGGAGGCTACTCAATACCAAGCGCAAGTGGAAGCGCATCAAGGAGCAGTGAGCGCTCAACAGCCTCAGAAGGAGGAAAAACAGGGAGCGAAGGAGGCAAGATAAAGAACTAGCTGAGCAGACAAGTGGAATGATTTATGTTTCATAATCAATATAAATAGCATCAGAAAAATAATTAATGAAAAAAGGTGGGAACATGGAACAAGGCTTAGAGCAAAAGATTATCTTAGATGAGAAAGGCGAGAATAAAGGCTTTCTAAAAAACAAGCTATTCAACCTCGCAGGCAGTGCCATATTAGCAGGAGGATTAATGCTTGGCGGAGCCTCTGGGCTTTTAGCACAAAACCAGCAGCAGCGCTATGACACAGACAGAAGCAGGAATGACACCTTCACAGGCTATGTCTATGAAGGAGACCATGACATGAGAAGAAACCTTGACTTCTTGTTCGAGGACCTGGAAAAGACCAACAAGGACGGCCAGCCACTAAGGCTGAAAGTTCATGAAAGGATGGATGCGACCAACGCAGACATACTGGCTCAAGTCGAGCAAAGGATAAACAATCCTGACGAGTATCCAATGATAGAGATAACTGGGAAATACTATCCAGCTTCACCTTACAGCAGGTTTGATGGCAGGATACCATTTGATGGCCAGCTGGAATTGGAAACCATAATAATCAAGGACCAAGAAGGCAATGAGGAAACGTTCTTCACAGACTCGGCCAACTCCAATTTCTACTACCTAGAAGACACCTATAATACTGACTGGATTTATCACCCAGGAAGGCACCTTGTTGGAGTGTTCTATCCTGTTTTTGATATGGGATTTTGGCCTTCATGGGACTGGGACGGCGATGGCATACCCAACAGGTTTGACCCGTTTCCTTTTAGCTGGGACCCGTGGTATACTTCCATGTTCGACCCGTTCTTCTCATTCAACCACTGGCACAACTCAGGCTGGTTTGGGTTTAACTACTGGCACTGGTGGGGAGACCCTGACTATTACCGCGACCACCACTACAATGACTTTGCCGATGTAAAGAGGATAATCAACAGGGACCAATTAAAAGACCCTCATAACAGGGACATAGCAAGGGATTATGTCAGGAGAACAAATGAGCTGCGAGACATAAACAAAGTGCTCTCACCAGATAATATCAAGCAAGTCATAGGAAAAAGGCAGGTATTGCTTGACAGGGAGCACCAGCTGGCAAGAGACAATCCTAATGCCACCATCAGGCTAAAAGATGGCAAGGAAATCACAGGAAGGATTATTGCTCCTCAATATGAGCGAGGCGAGCCATCAAGCAAAATAATAACACCTGGAGAGACAAGAAAGCCTGAATACAATAATGAAGGAAGGAACATCAGGAACGCAGAGCAAGAAAGAAACACAGAAAGGAATGCAGGCACAGGCAAAACTGTTGAGCGCAACACAGAAAAGAACACCAACAAGAATCCTCCAAGCCCTAGGTCTGTCAGGGAGCCAACTAAATCTAGCGGGGATAAAGCAACCCCTCCAAAAAAAGAAGGCAGCACAACTGGCGAGATAAAGAAAAAATACGAGGATGACAGCACATTGAACAGCCCCAGGAGCGTGTACCAGCCAAACAGCACTTCCAGAACCACAACAACATATCCTTCAAGGCTGCAAGGCGACATAACAGACAAGCTGAACAATGACCCGAACACTCCGAGGCTCATCAGGCCAACACCAAAGGAGGTAGAGCAGTATTCCTCACCAAGGATAAAGAGTTACTCGCCACCAAGCAACACTAGCCCTCAAAGCCCAAGAGCCACTTACAGGCCAAGCACAGGCTCAGGAACATATAAGCCTAGTAGCGTGAGAAACTCAGGCTCAAGCTCTAGCAGAAGCAGCGGCACAAAGAGCACCAGTGTCAGGAGCAGCGGAAGCTCAAGAAGCAGCAGTAGCTCTTCACGAAGCTCTGGCTCTAGGAGTTCTGGCTCATCAAGCAGGAGCTCAGGGAGCAGTAGGAGCTCTGGCAGCAGAAGTTCAGGCAGCTCTGGAAGCGTAAGGAAGAAATAATAAAATATTTTTAAAAAATTTAATTTTTACTTGGTCTTAATCTTGAGCAGTTGATATAATCCACAGTATCCTATTGCTGCAGTTATTATGGCTGCTGCGCCTAATATATAGAATACCCAATGCACAGAATATCCTAATATGAGAAATAACACTCCCAAGACATATCTTATTACTTTATCTTTTTTTCCAACATTCTTTTCCATGAATATCACCCCTAGCCTATTAATCCTTGCCTGATAGATAAAATAGAAAAAAATTTAGCCTTACTTTCTTGCTTTCTCAATCTTTCCTTTCAAAAGAGCGTCAAGGCTCTGGTCATTCACTTTTATGACCTGCCACCTGACTCCAGGGATGTCTCCTTTTGACCTGCCCATTGTTCCGCCTATGCACTCAATCAAGACTTCATCGTGCTCGTCTATGAGCTTGTTGGCACCGTCGCCAGGGCAAAAGGCAGTTACTTGCTTGCTGTTCTTTATGAGCTGGACCCTTACGCACTTTCTCATGGCTGAGTTGGGCTGCTTTGCCTCAAGCTGCACTTTCTCAAGCACAATTCCTGATGCCATGCTTGCCCCTTCAAGAGGGTCTGATTTCCTCTTCAAGTGCTTGGCCTTCTTCACAAACCATTTATTGTGCCATCTACTCTCTTTCCTTCTTTTCTTCAGCCTTTTGGCCGCATTCAGTCCGTTGCTCTTCTTTGCCATGTTATATCTCCTTATGAATTTCCTTTATAATCATATGACCTTTATCTCCTTGATGGTGAAGTACTTGCCTACTACCTTCTCAAGGTTTCGTAGGTTCTGGGCTTTTATTCCTATTATTAAACCTTTTGTTTTTGTGTCTGCGCCTGTGACTGTGACTATATCATCTTCCTCTTTCACATCAAGTATCTTCAATGGTGCTAGGTAGTTGGTTATGAACTGCAGCCTTGCAGGGCTGTGCTCAACTATCTTTATCTTCCTGTTGAGTATCTTCTCTAGCTTCACAACATTGGTCTTGTTCTTGCCTAGTGCCTTTCCCATCTCTCCTGCTTCCACCAAGAACACTAATTTCTCCCTGTCAAAGAAGCAGTCCTTGAGCTTGGCGCCCGTCATGTTCTCAAACAGGTTCATGCACTTGATTATGTCTGTGTCAAAAGTTATTTTTTGCGTCGCCATCTTTGAGAATTAGAGAAAATAATTTCTTTCTCAGGTTCCTCCTAATACTTTTTCTTCTCCACAGCCTTCTTCAATCCTATGCAGGATATGAGGAATGGCTTTTTGCATATCACTCCTAGCTCGTCATTGGGTATTGCTAGCTTCTCCACCTCGACCTTGGCTATGGTTACATAGTGCTCTACATCTTTCACCAATGATTCTTTAGCATTGCTTGCTAAAAATATCTTTATCAGCTCATCTTTCCTGAGCGCTTTCACTGTCCTTTCCGCCCCTATGATTAGGTTTCCGCTCTTCAACATCTTCTTTATTTCATCAACACTCATCTTAATATCCGCCTCTAGTCTTTGCTTTTCTTGGCTTTCTCTTCTCTTTTTCTGGTTATCAATCCTGGAAGCCCTGTTCCTATTGGTACTGGCTGGTTTATCATGACATTCTCTATGACTGAATTCAGCGGGTCTATCTCTCCTACCATGCTGGCGTTTATTATGTGCACTATCGGAGTCTCAAATGATGCTCTTGCAAGCACGCTAGGCTTTTCCTTGACAATCCCGTACCTGCTCACTCCGAGGACCTTTCCTGACATGGTCATGGCATCAGACACCAGGAGGATGTGGCGCGTGTCAAGGTTGATTCCCTGGTCCTTGAGCACTTTCTTCATCTCCCTGATAATGGCTTCTCTTGCTGCTTCCAGGCCAAAGGTCTTCTCAATCTCAATGATGCTGTTAGTAGTAGTCCTTTCAATATCGACAAAGTCGAGCTTCAGCACTTCTTTGAGGTTGCTTCCTGCAGTCACAATAACGAACTCGTTCCCTCTCTTGACAGGCAGCACCTGGGTCACTCCCTTTATCCCATTGACATATGTATCCTTGATCTTTTCTTTCAGCCTGTAGATCATGTTGAGGGCGTCGTCTCCAGAGGCCTTTATCCTTATGCTCTCATCCTTCTCGATCTTAAGGTCAAATCCCTTCATGCCTTTATCAAGGCTCTTGGCAATCTTTGCAGTATTAAGTTTTCTGTCCTTAACTTTTTTCTGGTCCAGCTCTATCAGCATCTTGGTCTCTGCCACATTGATGCTTATGAACTTGATGTACTCTTTGAACTTGGTCTCCTTGAGGCTTTCTGCTATGAGCTTGATATCCTTGCCGTCACAGTAAGGCTTTTTCAGGTAGATTTCCATCATCTTGGTGCTGATCTCTGCCCTTGCGTCAAGAATCTCAATCAATCTTGGCAGTCCTGTGGTTACGTTCATCTCGCTGACTCCTGCGAAGTGGAATGTGTTCAGGGTCATCTGGGTTCCTGGCTCTCCTATTGATTCTGCAGTCACCAGCCCTACGCTTTCTCCTGGCTCTGCAAGCGAGCTCCTATACTCAATCAGTATTTTCTCCATTATCTTCTTGAGCCTGGAGCTGCTTATGTTGTCTGGCAGCTCGTTTTCCAGGTCTTCAAGCACCCTTAACGGAAGCTTTCCCTTGTATTCTTTTAATTCTGCTTTCATGATAATCACATTTTTTTCATTAGCGGGTATGCTGTATGATGTGGCCGACGTTTATCTTTCCGCCTTCGCTCTTGCTCACATCAATGCCGTCTTCTCCATAGGCGAACTGGACTATTCTTTTGCCTGCGTCACGGACTGTGAAATCGTATTCTACCTTGAAGTCTTGTAGTGCGTTTGCCAGCCTTCTGTAGAGGTATCCTGATTTTGGAGTCCTTAGGGCTGTGTCCATGAGGCTGTCTCTTCCTGTCATTGCCATGAAGAATAGCTCGAATGGCTCAAGGCCTGTCTTGAAGCCGTTCTTGACAAATCCTCTTGCAGCTGCTCCTAGGTCTCCTTTCTTGAAGCATGATAGGGTCCTCTTGTTGTATCCTCTGCTAATCCTTCCTCCTCTGAGCGCCTGTTGGCCTACGCATGCAGACATCTGGGCGAGGTTGAGCAGGTTGCCTTTGGCTCCTGCCAGTATCATTATAAGTGCGTGAGAATCCTGGTCTGTGTTCTTGGCAACAGTTGCTCCGGTATCATTCCTTACCTTGTTAAGCCTTTCAAGTATCCTCAGCTCCAGGGTTTCTCTTAGGTCCCTTCCTGGCAGCAGCTCGAGTGTTCCCTCATGGTATTCTTGTATCATCTTCTTGACGTTAGCGTCTGCCTCGTTGATGAGCCTTGCTATCTCTTCTTTCACTTCTGGCTTCATGTCAAGGTCTGAGAGGGTTATAGTGAAACCATGCTTCAAGAGCACGTCTATCCCTAGCCTGTAAATCTTTCCTAGGATGTCGACCATCTTGTTGGCTCCGTACTGCTTGTGCAGGTTCCTGAGGAGCAATCCTGAGCCTTCCCCTAGGTTGTTCTTGTCAAGTATTCCTGTGATGAGCTTGCCTTCCTTTATCTCAACAATCATGTCAGGATTGTCTTTTTCCTTTCCTTCCTTGTAGTGCCTTGCAAATCCTCTGAAGTTGAAGTCATCTGGCAATAGCACTGAGAAAATCTCTTTGCCAGTCAAGGTGTTCTTGTTAGGCAGTTTTGAGAATTCATTCATTCCTGCAGTCACAAGCAGGTCAATGGCTTCTTCTCTTGAAATGCTGTTCAAGTACTTGGTGAGTATGTAGTTGCCTGTGATGGCATCCTGGTTGCAGCCGATGATGGAGAGGCCGTACCTTGGGCTGATAAGCTGTGTCTGGACTTCCATGAGGATCTCTGCCTCTGCCCTTGCCTCTTCTGTCTGCGGTATGTGCAGGTTCATCTCGTCTCCGTCAAAGTCTGCGTTGTAAGGAGCGCAAACAGCAGGGTTCAGCCTTAAGGTAAGCCCTGGAAGCACTCTTATCTTATGGCACATCATGCTCATCCTATGAAGGCTTGGCTGCCTATTGAAAGTGCTTATGTCCCCGTCCATCAAGTGTCTCTCGACGATGAATCCTGGCTGGATCTCTTCTATCAGCTGCTCCTTGGTCTCGTCAGTGATCTTTTTCCTTCTCCCATCAGGCCTGATGATATAATTAGAGCCAGGATAAGCCTTAGGCCCTTTCTTGACAAATTCCTTGAGGTATTCTATGTTCCAATCAGTCACTCTCTCAGGCACTGTGAGCTTCATGGCCATGACCATGGGCACTCCTACCTCATTGATGTTAAGCAATGGGTCTGGGCTGATGACTGTCCTTGCGGAAAAGTTAGTCCTCTTGCCTGCAAGGTTATGCCTAATCCTTCCTTCCTTGCTCTTGATCCTGGCAGTAAGTGTCTTGAGTGGCTGGCCGCTCCTGTGCCTTGCTGGCGGAAGCTGTGCAACCTCGTTATCAAAGAAAGTGGTAATATGATATTGCAACAAGTCCCAGAGGTCCTCGATGATTATCTCTGGTGCTCCTGCATTTATGTTCTCGAAAAGCCTTTGGTTGATCCTGACGATATCTCCTAACTTGTGGGTGAGGTCGTCCTCGCTTCTCTCTCCTGTCTCAAGAGTGATGCTTGGCCTCATGGTCACCGGCGGGATGGGAAGGACTGTGAGTACCATCCATTCTGGCTGGCATGAATTCACATTGATGCCGAACAATGGCAGGTGCTCTCTCTTGATCCTCTCAAGCCTGCTCCTCACCTCTATCGGGTTAAGCCTTTTCTCGTCCTCAAGGAAGGTGGTTGGCTTCTCAATGCTTATCTTGTACTGCTTTTCCTTGCAGTGAGGGCACTTGGTTATGGTCTTAAGGTTGGCTATTATCTGCTTGACCATCTTTCTCTGCTCATCAATGCCGAACTCCTTGCCTATTTTCTCAAGCTGCTCCTTGGCCCTGCCTATTTTGTCATTAGGGATGAGCACGCTTCCGCAGCTCCTGCAAGTAGACCTCAAGAGGTCGAGGACTACAGTCACGAACTTGATGTGGATTACTGGCCTTGCCAGCTCTATGAACCCGAAGTGGCCTGGGCATTCCTTTAGCTTTGAGCCGCAGGTCTTGCACTTAAGGCCTGGGTCAATGACTCCTAGCCTTATGTCCATGAGCCCTCCGTCAACAGGATAACCCTCTTTGTCATAAAGCTCTGGCGTCACTATCTTGGCTGAGGCCATGTCCTTCATGAATTTAGGGCTCATGATTCCAAATTCAATCTTGTCAATCTTTTTTGAAACAAATGTGTCTGCCATTTTTTTGTCCGCTCAACTTTTGATCATTCAATATTTGCTCTTCAGCCTTAGCTTGGGATAAATTGTCAAGCTCTTGAACTCGTCAAGTATCAATTTGAAAGCATAGCTCATCTCAATGTTGCTTATCTCCACGTTCTCTCCGCACACAGGGCAGAAATAAGAGTTCTTCCTTGCATCATAAATGCCTATCAGGCCGCATCCCTCGCATATAGGCACTTCTGTCCTGTCACTGTCAAACCTCTCCTTGAGGAGCAGGCTTGCTCCATGGGCGACAAAGGTGTCCTTCTCCATCTCTCCAAGCCTCAAGCCCCCTTCCTTGGCTCTTCCTTCTGTGGGCTGCCTGGTGAGAAGCTGGATTGGGCCTCTGGCCCTGCTGTGGATCTTGTTGGCTACCATGTGCTTGAGCTTGAGGTAGTACATGTTTCCGACGAATATCTTGGCCTTGTACTGCTCCCCTGTTATTCCGTTGTACATGGCCTCTGTGCCGTTCTCCCGAAATCCCATCTTGAGCAGCTCCATCCTCAGGTCTGCTTCTTTCTCTCCCTCAAAGGTTGTGCCATCGATGTACCTTCCGCTGAGAGCTCCGACTTTTCCGCCGAGCAACTCAATCAGGTGGCTTACTGTCATCCTACTAGGGATTCCATGAGGGCTGAATATGAGGTCAGGCTTTATTCCTGATGCTGAGAATGGTATATCTACTTCCGGCACTATCAGGCTGATCACTCCTTTCTGGCCGTGCCTTGAGGTGAACTTGTCGCCTATCTCTGGTATCCTTTGGTCTCTTAATCTTACCTCGATCAGCTTGTTTCCTTCCTCACTCTCTGTTATCATGACAAAATCAACTACTCCTTTTTCTCCGTGCTTGAGAGCATTGCTTGACTCACGCCTGGATGTAGTTGCTAGATTGTACTCTTCCAGGCTGCTGAGAAACCTTGGAGGGCTGGTCTTGCCTATTACCACGTCGCCTTCCTCGACCACTGCTTCAGGGTAGATTATGCCGTCTGCTTCCAGGAACCTGTAGTCGTGCTCTGTCCTGAAGCCTTTCACATCCTTGTCAGGTGTGCTTATCTCATCGCCCAGTCCTCCCGGGTATCTTAGTTCCTCGGTAACAACAGGCCTGTAATATGTGCTTCTCCCAAATCCCCTGTCAATGCTTCCCTGGTTCACGACAATAGCGTCCTCCATGTTGTATCCCTTGTAGGACATGATGGCCACTACCACGTTCTGGCCGCAGGGATGCTTGTCCTGCTCAAGAATGTCATTGCCAATGGTGGAGACTATGGGCTTCTGGCTGTAGTGAAGCATGTTGACGTCCATATCCATCCTGGCAAAGAAGTTAGCAGCATAGAATCCTACTCCTTGCTTCTGGTTCTTTGAGCCTTGGGTGAGCCTCACTCCCTGGTTGTGGTTTCCAAAAGGCACAACGCTTGCAGTCACTCCAAAAATATCAACGGGGCTTATGTCCATGTGAGTGTCTTCAAGAGAGAGATTAGCCTCTTTGAGCGAGACCACAGCGTTTTCCTCTTCCATGCTGTCAAGGTACTCTATCACTCCTTGCTGGACAAGGTCTGACCATTTCAGCTCGTTCTTCTCAAGCTTTTCTAGATGAGAGTCTGTGAATGAGGATTTTCCGTTCTTGACAATGATTAGAGGCCTGATGCATCTTCCGCTGCAGCTCTCAATATACACTTGGTCCCTGTTGTCGTCATAGAAGAAGCTCACGCTAAAAGGCACTTTGTTAGCCCTTCTCAACCCTATGAGCTGGGTGACAAACTCCTTGCCATTAATCACTTTCCCTATGTATTTGCTGTTAAGGAATACTTCTGACATTTTTTATCAAGCTCAAATTTTCTTTTATCTAAATTTCTATTTTATTTCTTTTTCTTGGTCGCGACCGTAGCTGTCTTCTCCAGCTCGAGGCCGTTCTTCACAAGTATCGGTATCAAGTCTTCTTCAGGTGTTTCATGTGATATGCTTGCAAGCAATGCAAGGTTCTTTCGGAGGCCGATATTGGTTCCTTCTGGAGTCTCGCTGGTGCACAGCCTTCCCATGTGGGTGGCGTGCAGGCTTCTTGCCTCGAAGTTCTCCTGTGATGATGATAATGGGCTGACCACTCTTTGCAGGTGTGATTGCGTCTGCAGGAAGTTAAGCCTCTCAATCCTCTGGCTCACTCCTTTTCTTCCGCCGACCCAGTTTCCTGTTGCCATGCTTGAATAAATCCTCTGGGTGAGCAGCTTCTCTCGGATGATGACTTTGATGCTTGGGAACTTGCCTCGTTTCACAATCCTCTGGAAGTTGTAGAGCAAGTCGCCGATGAGCACTTTAAGGTTGACCCTGAAAAGGTCAGCGAGTAAGTCTCCGCTCATCTTCAGCCTCTTGTTGAGGTAATGGTCCTTGTCGTCCTCCCCTTCCTCTTTGATGGTGAGTATCATCTTTTTTAGCATCTTGCAAAGGTTATAGGCTTTCCACATCCTGTCCTCGCGGTTGATGCCTATATGCGGGAGCAAGTACTTGTCTAGTATCTCCTGCATCCTCTGTATCCTTATCTCTCTTGCCTGGGTTATGCCTATCTTCTTGGCGATGTAGTCAATAGCATCTTCTGTGTTCTTTATGTCCACAAACTCGTAGAGGTTGATGAGCACTTCTGCCTCATCTTCTAAGCCTATGAACCTCATTATCTCCTCATCCTTGACTAGGCCAAGCGCCTTGATTATGACCATGACTGGGACTGCTTTCACTCTTGTGAAAGTGAGGTAGAAAAGCCCGTCCTTTAGCTTCTCTAGCTGGTGAGGGATCTTGTAAGAGCCTCTCTCTGAGAACAATTTGCCAGTGTACTCGCTAGAGCCTGAAGACTCCCTCTCGATCATGAACCTGTTAGATGCCAAGTCTTCTATATTGATAATAGCTTTTTCTGTGCCGTTGATTATGAAATACCCTCCAGGGTCATCAGGGTCCTCGTTATGCTTTATCAGCTCATCCTTGGTAAGGCCATGAAGGTGGCAGTATTTGGACTTGAGCATGATGGGGATATTGGCAATCTGGGTGGTGAAGCTCTCCCTTTGCACTCCATTGACATGAGCGCTAACTTCTAAGAACAGTGGGGCAGAGTAGGAAAGCTTCCTAAGCCTTGCCTCAATAGGATAGATGCTTCTCTTTGAGCCGTCAGCCTCGCTGATTTCAGGCTTGGTGACCCACACATTGTCAAGGCGTACCTTGAAAGAATCCACATTAGGCGGGATGATGGTGGGCTCTATCTCCTTGTTCTCCTCGATTATGGCCTGCAGCTCGGTCTCTATGAAATCATTAAATGACTCAAGGTTAGCCTTAACAAGGCTGTTTTCCTCAAAATACTTCCTAAGCAATACATAGGATTTTTTTTCTTTTGCATTTGCCATTTTAATCCTTGACTACTCCTCTATAATATACTGTATCGCCAGCAGTCCTGCTCTTCCTCTTGATGACAATGATGTCTCCTTCCTTTGCATCGAGGTGGGCGATTGCCGGGTCTGAAACTAGAATCTTGGGGATTTCGCGAATGGTCAGGCTGTATTTTTTCATGACAGCTGCAGCCTCTTTCTCAGAGAGCTTCTCATGCTCGGGGATCAGTTCATGGCTCAACGCTTTCTTTGACATGTTCTTGTTCTCCTTGGGGGGCTCCGGCCTCAGCTAGGAGCCGCCTGGTTTTTCCCATTTTTTTTTAAAAAAAATGAGCCGGACGAGATTTGAACTCGCGACCACTGCATGTCTTCATTTGACAAAAGCCATTGCTTTTGAATGTTCAAGCTTGACTTGAACATGTTAAAAGTGCAGTGCTCTATTACCCATGCTTTTTAGTTATCATAAAAGGCTTACCAGGCTGAGCTACCGGCCCAAATTGTTACACATGACTGTAAAACGCCCTGGCCGGGAAAGTCGACTTCGTCTCGTTCCTTTCGAACCAGTCCGAAAATATTCGAACCCGGGTCGAAGCCTTACCGTGACCTCAATGATGATCAATGATTATGAGTTCTCGACAGGGCTTCATGATAGCTGCTGCAACAAAAGCCGTGTTATCGGCTTAATGCTGAGCCAGACTACACCACCAGGGCATTTGGTTAATCATGAAGCGTTGTGTGATGATTTGAAGTTGGGTTTTTGTCGTCGAAAAGAGCGCTGGCTCACTTGTGCGTTTATCATACACTCTTAGAACCTTGCCCCTCCCAAAAACATTTTTTTTAAACCCGTCTCCTGCTTGCTAACATTATATCTAGTGCTTTATTTGTGTGATTATCCGGTTAATGGCTTAAAGAGTTCTGAACTCTTTATAAAGATTACTGTTTCTGATTATTTTTCAGCGTTTTTAGCCTGAATGGAGCGCTGAACTTCAGGGAAAAGGCTAAACAGCAACCTTTATAAACCCTTTTGTTACTCTGGATGATGAAATGGAGATAAAGATTCTAGAAGACACGAAAAAAAGGCTCATCTTTGAAGTGGCAGGGGCAGACCACACGCTTTGCAACTCGCTAAAAAAGGAGCTTTGGCTTGACAGCGCAATAAAGGCAGCCTCTTACAAGATAGAGCATCCATTGATAGGCATTCCCCAGTTCATAATCGAGACCAATGGCCAAAAAGAGCCAAGGCAAGTGCTTAAGTCAGCTTGCAGCAAGCTGCAGAAGCTTGATTCTGATTTCTTAGCTGCATTCAAGAAGGCCAAATAAGTGGTCGGTCAGTTTCTATGATTTTTGCGAAAGTTATTTAATTTCTCTTGCATTAAGGTTTCTGCATGAACAAGATTAAGGTATCCATAGCTACGAATAAGGATAAGAAGCATCTCTCTGCCTTTTTCCAACACTATGGTAATAAAGATATCATCAAAAAGCGCGTTGAATGCTTTCTCTCTCATAATTTTACAGTGGTTGCCAAAGACAACAGTGAGATTGTCGGACTGCTTCAATGGCACATAAAAGAAGATCCGGCAGCCGGTGTAGCTGAATTCGAAGAAGTGTTTGTTAATAAAACACACAGGGGCCGCGGCATAGGCTCCCTAATGGTAGGTTATGCTATTAACAGTGTTAAGGCCTATTTTGCCAGTATTGGCGTGAAACCAAGAAAGATATATTTGTTCACAGGGGAGGATAATGCTGCTGCTCGCCAACTATATGAAAAACACGGATTCAAAGCAATCAGTAAGATCGGCACCCTATTTGATGATAAGAAAACAGAGCTATTCTATATACTGGATTTTCTTACCAAACAATAAAATATTAAAACGCCCTAGTGTTTCTTTTTTTCATGGAGAAGCCTGACAAAAGGATATTATTGGAGCTTGCGCGCGATTCTATCAAGACTTATTTTCAGCACAAGAAGCCTGACATGGCAAAGGCAGCTAAGTTCTCGCAAAAGCAAGGAGTATTTGTAACACTGCATGAGAAAAATGGTGAGCTGCGAGGATGCATAGGCTTTCCCTTGCCAGTCTATCCCCTGAACATGGCAGTTGTTGAGGCTGCAAGAAGCGCTGCTTTTCACGACCCAAGATTCCCTCCTCTTGAGGCAAGGGAGCTTTCTGACATCATGATTGAGATTTCAGTGCTCACATTGCCAGAAGAGATAAAGGTTGAGAGGCCGAGCGAGTATCTCGAGCAGATAAAGATAGGAGAAGATGGCTTGATAATACAAGGGCCTTTTGGCTCAGGCCTGCTATTGCCCCAGGTAGCGACTGAGAATAACTTTAATGTCTCAACATTCCTGAATTGCTTGTGCCAGAAAGCAGGAATGGGATTCAATTCCTGGAAGGATTTGTCAAACAAGATCTCTAAGTTCCAGGCGATTGTGTTCAATGAGAAAGAGATGAAGTGAGCTCTAAGCCCCGCCGGCACTTGAGGCGCAAATAGCTATCATTAAATGTCTAATGAACAGAATTTATGTGGTCCTCAATCGGCGGACTGCCTAGTTGCTTATTTTTTATTTCCCATACCTTCTCTGCCTTCTTGAGAATTCATCAATGCATTTTTTTAAGTCTTCTTTGGTGAACTCTGGCCAGTGCTTGTCCTTGAGGAATATTATCTCTGCGTAGATGCTCTGCCATGGCAGAAGCCCGCTAAGCCTTTCTTCGCTTGTCCTGATGATTAGGTCTGGCTCGCTTTGCAGTGCCAGGTGATTTTGGAATACGTCAGGAGTTATGTCCTCAACTTTCAGCTTGCCTTGCTTTGCCTCTTCTGCAATCTTTTTTGCAGCTTCAGTTATTTCCCATCTTCCCCCGTAGCCTATAAGCAGGTTGAGCTTGCGCTCAGAATTATTTTTTGTCATGTCCATCAGCTGAATCATCTTTTTGAGAGTTTTGGCAGGTATTTTCTCTTGGTTTCCTACAAACCTGATCAGCACACGCTCATCTTTTCTTTTCCCGGAGAGTTCCTTGATAGCACTATTGCAAAATTCGTCAAGGATCTTAAACAAAACCTCAACCTCTGCCTTATCACGCTCGAGATTTTCTGTGCTGAACCCCCAGAAAGAAAGCTCTTTAACTCCGAATTCCTTGCACCAGTCCAAAAGCTTATTGAAAACCTTGGCCCCTTCCCTGTGGCCTTTCCAGGCAGGCAATCCCTTTTTCTTTGCCCATCTCCTGTTGCCGTCAGGCACAATCGCTACGTGCCGTGGTATTTTGTCGTTCATGGTAACTTTATCACTTGCTTTTGCTAGTGAAGTTAAAATAATCTTTTATAAATATTGTGAAAGGAGAAGAGGATAAGAAATTTAAAGCAACATGGCCTTGAAGAAAGATGAATCTTAAGAAAAATAATTATTGCTTTATCAGAGCGTGTCCTTGCAGGTCGGGCAGGTCTTCTGGCCGTCTATGTCCTCGAGCAGGTCTGAGTAGTTTCCGCATACCTCGCAGGTGCCTTCAGTCCCTTCGCCGCCAAACACTGGCTTTCTTCCCTCTTCCTTCAGCTCGAACTTCTCTACTATCAGCTCAAAGAGCTGCGGCTGTATCTTGAGGATGTCTTTTATGGTGAGGAAGCCTACGAACTTGCCTTTGTCAAGCACCGGCACGTGCCTTATGTTGTAGTCTCTCATCAGGATAAGGGCTTCATAGATGTCCTTGTCAGGGCTGATGGTTATTAATTCTATCTCCATTATCTTCTCTGCTTGCGTGGTTGCTGGGTCTAGGAGCTCTGCCATGGCTTTTCTCACCATGTCCTGCTCTGTGATTATCCCGGCGATCTTGCCTTTATCCTCTACGAGAAGGCTTCCCACGTGCTTGTCGCTCATCAGCTTGGCGCATTCCTGCAGGGTAGTCTCTTTCTGGATAGTGACTGGATGCATAGTCATTGCATCGCCGACCTTGTATCCTGTCTTCATATTATATTATCACCTGGATGAAAAGGAATGATGCCCTGTTTAAAAATTTAATCTAATACCGCATCTGAAACTTCATAGGGCAATCGTCGCGAAAGTGTTTCCACTCTACAAAGGTTAAAATAATAAGGTTTATATATGTAAGCGCAAACACACACCGGATGAACAATTTTCCCGTGAGAAAAGCCATCCAGACTTGCAGCTACAATGACTCAGGAGATGACCTTGAGAAAAAAATCATTGAGCAGCCAGATAGGGAGAGAGCAGCAGGCAAGGATTTCGTCAACCACCTCATCCTGCGCAACTCTGGCTCTGCAAAAGACCACCTTAAGTTCAACATCACGATTGCAGGCATACCGCTTTTTCTCTACGGGCTTTTTGGCATGCACAAAGCAGGATTTGAGGAAGTGGTCACTGTAGGCAATGACGACACTGGCAAAATCCACAGGCTTTTCTGCGACTATTTCGATATCAAGGGATACGAGTTTGTGCACGAAGGGCAACCGCAGGAATGGTCCATGTCAAACAGCATAAGGAAAGGCCAGGAGAAGCTTAACCCAGGCTTGAATGATGTTGTGCTCATATCTCCAGGAGACACGCCTTTGCTTGACATGCTAGCGCTGGCAAGTAGCGAAGCAGTGAAGGAGCATGACATGGTAATCCCTTTCAACACAAAAGAGCTCTGCGGAGATTTATTCCCAAGGAACTATCATGTGAAAGCCATCAATGAGGATGGCACTGAGTACCTTTCAAAAGAGCCCAATGCATTGCTGCTCAACATCAGAAAGCTCGAAGAGAACAGGTTTGGTGAAAACATTTATGACATGGCTTTCAGCGCCAGGAAGAGCTATGCTGCTGGCAGCCCGCAGAAGAAGTTTTTCCTAGAAGCAGTGTTCAAGGACAATGGCGGTTTCTCAGCCAGGAGGGCCCTTCGCTCACTTGGCATCATCAAGCCAGGCTATTTCCTTTCCCAAGCCTCTAAGCTTATTGCCAGGAATACCTTGGGGTTAAAAGAGAATGACAATAATGTCCTCAAGCTAAAGATTGAGATTGTCGAGGAGCTTTTGCAGCATGCGCTTAACATACCTGATTTCAAGGTGAAGGCTTATGCCAGCCCAGACCCTGCAGGCCTGCTTGATGTGGACTCATTCCAGGATGTGGTTTTTGTCGAGAAAATGCTCTCTTTAGGCCAAAAATCTGTTTATCCTCATTTTGACGAGCTAAAAGGCTTTGCAGGCTCTGTCAAGAGCTGGGGATGCGATTTCACTGACAACTGGAAAAGCTTTGCCAATGAATGCTTCCACAAGTACGGCATAAAGGCTTACTACGGCAATTGCACAGGATTTAGCCAGAGTACTTTCCCCGAGAGTGTAATCGAGGGAGAGGTTGAGCTCATAAAGAGGTATAGGCAAAGCCTGAAATAAAACAGAACAAGAAATAAAAAATTTAGTAGTTGACCATTATCTCTACAAAGCCTTGCAAGCAAGCCTTTAGGGAAAAACGCAAGTAAGACACAAAACTTCGTTTTGGTCTTACGAGGTATTAACTAATAATTAACCATTATCTCTACGTCTTCGCCAAAGATGCCCTTGAGGTCTTCAAAGATTGGTTCCTTGATGAACACTCTCTCTGGCATCTCAATGCCTGTGAGCGCTTTCTCATATTCCTCAAGTGAGCTGGTCTCCTTATTAGCGAGTGAGCCTGATGGCAGGATGTCTGCCTTGGATATCTCCTTCTCCTCGTTGTCAATGTCATGGATGATGAAAGCTTTCTTTCCAAGGAGCACTACTTCTCCAAACTTGCTTCCGTACTTCACGCGCAGCCTGGTCTTCTCAAGCTCAAGCCCTCTTTTTCTCTGGATGTATTCCACCAAAAACCTTATGAGCTCTCGCGAGTCTTTTTGCACACTGTCCACTTCTGCCTTGGTGAGCTTGCCCCCATCATAATCCTTCTTGGCCTTCTCAATCTCTTTTAGCATCCTTAAGTATTTCTCAGGTATGAGACCTTTTTGCACGACTTCTGTCTCAAATATATTTATCATCTCACCATCCTTGATCTTCTCCACTCCCTCAAGCCTCAGGATGTCCCTGACAATGGTGACTATGTTCTCGTAGCTGTGCAGCACGCTCTCCTTCTCCTTCTTGTCCTCAATCGCCTTGAACAGCTCATTCAATCTCTTAAGGTATTTCTCTGCATCCTTGATTATCACGTCAACCTCTGCGCCTGTGAGCTCTTTCTTGGCGCCGTGCTCCAATTCCTTTCTCACCCTGATGTTTCGCTCCAGTATCTGTATGAATTCCTCTTCGAGCAAGTTTTCCTTCTTGACAAATATATCCCTCATCACTTCAGGAGTCTCCTTGGGTGTTGGCGGCGGTATGCCGTACATCATGAGCGCTGCCTGGCTTGGAGTCAATATGGCATAGAATGTGTCTTCCATACCGATATCCTTTATCTTGTACTTGACCCTTTCAATCATCTGGTCGCCTGTGCTCATGAACATGTCAATGGCTTCTGGGCTTGGCTTTATCCTTCCCATCTGCAAGAGCAGCTTCCAGGGCATGAATATTCCCCTGTCATAGAATGGTATGCCGTCCCTCAGGAAGGTGAAGAATATTGGGTTGGCCTCTTTTATTCCTTCCCAGAAATCAGTGAGTATGTAGACCTGGATGTTTATCTTGTTCTCAATGCCAGTCATCTTGCCTGCTTCAAAGCCCATGCCTATGATTATCGCCCTTAGCTTGTCCTTGAGCTCTGCCCTTGTCATCTTCTTGACATCAGTGTCGTCAATCACTATGAAGACGTCGATGTCGCTTGAAGGGGTTGCCTTGCCTTGCACTACGCTGCCTGCAAGCACATAGGCGACGATGTACTTCTCGAACTTCTTCAAGACCATGGTCTTGTGTATCTCAGATATCTTGATTGCCGCAAGCATGCCTGTGTCATGCACAGGAGCGCTCATGGCTATCATCTGGAGCACTTCGTACTTGGCATCATAGCAAGCCTGCCACACTTCAGTGAGAATCATGGTCTGGGTCGCAAGATTAGGGTCTATCTCTATGGCCATCTTCTCGATTATGCCGGCAAGCCTGTCTTTTAGCTCTTCCTTGCTCATCTTCTGGGAGTCTGAATCATCAACAAGCACGAGAACATTGATCTTTTCCTTCTTGTCATCCTCCTTGTCAGGCGGCAAGAGGGCTACTGCCATTATGTAGCCTTCGAATTTCTCGAGAAGCTTCTTTTTCAAATCCTCAAGCTTGTCCTTTATCTCCTCTAGCTTTTTCTTGGCCTCATCAGGTATCTGCTCAGCGAGCTTGTCGAGCTCATTTGACAAGCTGTTCTCTGGCTTTACCCCATCAGTTTCAACAGAATAAGGTTTTTTATCAGCAGCCCCTTTGCCTTTTTCAACAGCCTCAACTTTTTCAGCCTTCATTTTTTTAGCCATCAAAAATCACCCCTTGGTGATTTTTGGGGCACCAAAAAACTTTGTTTTTTGTATGCCAAAGAAAAACCACCTCTCTCATAATCTATCATTAAATATCATTAATCCTTATGTTAATCGTTATTTACGAGAGTATGAAAGTAGACAATTGTTTATAAAGGTTATGATTAGGATAGGGGAGCATAATAAAAAAAAGTGAAAGAAAAAGAAAGGAAAAAAAAGTAAAAAAATTTGGATGGCTTACTTGAAGTACTTCTTGGCTGTCTTATTTTTCAAGAAGTCCTTGTAGCCGCCTTCAGCTGCATTCTTAGAAGCCTGATAGTGGCTGCCTATCATTTCCCATTTCTCATCTATGGGCGTGTCATCATGTGTGGCCTTTCCAACATTGAATTTTGAAAGGTCCGCATGGGTTGTCGGGATCTTATTAAGGTATGTATTGGCATCCTTGTTAGTAATCTGCTTTATCCAATAACTAGCTTCCTTGCCAGCATATTGAGCACCATATTGCCTGACAGCGCCATTGAACATCTTTTCACTGAATCCATCTTCCTTGCCCTCTTCTAGCTGGTCCATCCTTACCCCATAGCTCTGGACAATAGCCTTGAAATGGTCTATCTCCCTGTGGGCATCCCTCTTCTGCTCTGAACTTGAGCCGGGGTTTCTCAGGATCTCCAGCTGCTTTTTCATCTCCTCTGCTTTCTTAGGCGCTACGCCATGCAAGACGCTGTAAGCCACATCCTCAAGGAACCTGTCTGCGAACTCTCCTGGCAGCTTGTACTCATTCTTTGCAAGCCTTAACTGCTTCTCCATTGGCGCAAGGGCGTCAAACTCCTTTCTCTTGTCCTCTGGAAGGCTGGCGCTGTAATGCTTTACTAGCAAGTCGAGCCTTACTCCATGAAGTGCCTGCTGGATGTTTTCAGCGTGTTCAGTAATGTCCCTGTGGTATGCTTTTGCTAAAATATCCTCTATTGCCATAATTATCACCTTTTAACGTTTTATCATTGCTAAATAAATACTCTATCATTTAAAGTTTTCGATTTTAAAGGGCCTTTCTCACGAAAATTAATCGGGTGTGTTGAAAAAGTAGCGCTCAGTAGGTGAGCCTACTGGCGCGCCAAATCGTAGATTTGCCTGCGCCTTGCGAACCTTTGGCTAAAGAAGGCATTAAACAACACATGACTAAACGTGCTGTGAAGCACTCTTTGTGAGCGCGCTACGAAAGATTTTCAACACACGAAAATTAATCGTTAAATTTATATACATTGAATATAAGAGTGAATCACAGACAGACTTGAGGTGGGTAAAGGAATGGTGGACCAGCTTCTAAGCTATGTGCAGGAGCAACTGGCAAAAGGGTATAAGCCTGAGAGTATAAAGACCACGCTCATACGCCAAGGCTATAGCCCTGCTCTTGTAGAAGGAGTCATTGAGTCGGTTGGCAAGCAAGGCCCAGGCCCTGCAGCGGCTTTAGGCAAAATCAATCCTGAAAAGTCAGTCTTGCCAAAAATGATGATAATAGTGGTAGCCATTGGCCTAATCATTGCAGGAGCAATAATAATACCTGGCATGGTGAAGCCAAAAGAAGCCTTGCTTGATGTGTCGGCAACTCCAGAAAAGCTAATATACTCCCCTGGAGAGCAGTTGAGCTTCACCCTTGAAGTCATCAACATGGGCTCAGAGGAAAGGTTTGACATAAATCTTAATTACAGGGTGCTTGACAAGGCAAGCAACATCATAGCCCAGAGGGAGAAGACTACTGCCATAAGCACCTCCACCAGCTTCCATGAGACTGTTGACCTCCCTGACAATATGAAGCCAGGAGATTACACTCTCAACGTGTTTGCCAACTATGGCACCAGGACAGCTACTTCTGCTTTCTCATTCGGAGTGGAGAAAGCTGCTGTTGTAACTCCTAAAGCCAGCTGCAATGACAAGACCAAAAACCAAGACGAGATAGGACCTGACTGCGGGGGGATATGCGGAGGATACTGGTACGACGGAAGCTGCCACGCAACAGAAAAAGGAGGAGAAGTGGTTGTCATCGCCAGCTGCAATGACAAGATACTCAACCAGGATGAGGTCGGAGTTGATTGCGGAGGAGTATGCGGGGGATACTGGTACGACGGAAGCTGCCATGCGGCCCAGAAGACGCCCACCACTACAATTAAAGTCGAGCCTGAGCCTAGCTTTGCAAGGAAAATGATTGATGTGAGCAGGCTTGCCAAGACCAGCCCAGAGCAAGCCAAGACTACCTGCCTGGCAATGGAGAAAGTGAATGAGAAAGACATCTGCCTAAAGACAGTTGCCCAGAGCAGCGACAAGGTGCAATACTGCGACCTCATGACTGATCCTGATGAGAGGGACAACTGTTACATACCATTCTTCATGGCAGGAGATTACACGCTCTGCGAGAGGATAACTGACCCCCAGAGCAAGAAGTCCTGCGAGACACTGAGAGAGATACAGCAGATAAAAGAAGCCATGGAGCAGGATGCAGCGGCGAATGCAGGAACAGGGACTGTCTGACTTTTTCTAAGAAAATAAATTCTAAGAGAATAAAGATAGTGAATAAAACAAAGAAAAGGTTCTTCAGTTAAGCCTAGGTATTAATTCAGAGCTGTATTTCTCAGAATACTCAGCTATCTTACCCATCTCTTCCATGGCAACAAGGCAAGCGCCTGCTGGATTGCTGTTTTGTAGGTTAGGAAGCCTCAATACTTTGAACTCTATCTCGTTGGCGTTCTCTAAATCGCTAGAGGATACAACAAAAGTCCCTGCGCCAGCTTGTGTTAGCTCCAAGCCCCCCCAAGGAGCTTGCTCCATAACAATCTCATCTGGGAAATAAGTGTACTCATCGCATCCTATTCCCAAGAAGCCACGGTTGCTGCAGATTCTGGTGCAATCTGCAGGTATAGTTATGCCTTCGTAATCGATGAAGTTAGCTGTAACCTCATACTCTCCAGGGACTAATTTTATTGTGTTCTCTTCATCACCATCTTTACCAAATATAACAGTTGCAGAAACAGGATTATTCCCTGCCTCAAACCCTACTTGGGTTATGGTTATTATCACTTGTTCTGCCTCAGGGTTTATGTCCTCTTCCCCACCAATGCTGTCAGGGCCGACTTCCCATTGCCAGCTATCATTTCTTGTGAAAATCTTCTGGATTTCATACTTTTTCACAGTAGCATTAAGCTCTTTTATCTTGTAAAGCCTGTGGGTGCCAAGAGAAGCTTCTATTCCCTCCTGGGTCGTTAGCCTGACATTCTTTGCGCCATAACCTTCCTTGACGATTGATAAATATCCTCCCGTGCATATGGGAAGCATCCCCCTCCATTCCCCGTTTTCATCAGTAATGCCTGAAAAGCATTCGTCATAATCCCCGCAGCCATAGCTTATGCTTGTTTCAGGCATAGGATTGGTTGTTATCTCTTCTTGCACAGTAACGCTTACATTACCTGCAAGCCAGGTGGCTTCATCACAGAACAAGCTTTTAGTCATGCTTCTTGGAGGGACAGAAACAGGATTGCCGGTTTCATCTGTTATTGCCTCATCAGGTATAGTGACTGTGATATTGAGATATGAATAGTCCCACTCAACAGTTCCCATCCCTAGGCTCCATGCAAGCGCAGCCTTATTCTCTATTATGTTTGTCTCGAGGGCAAAAAAGAAGCTGTAGTCCTGGAGCTCTGTCCCTGGCTCATAGCCTTTTATCTCCACTACCACAGGGTAGGATATGTCGTAGTAGAACTGGTAGGTGTTGAATTCGCTTTCCGGGATAAATTGGTTGCCTTTTTTTACAGCAATGCTTGGCCTTATTATATCCCCTTGCGATGGCTTGACTTTCATGTTCACAGTCCCCGGTACATAAAAGAAAGTTACTGATTCATTAATTGATTCATTGAATAATTCCAAGCTGAGGCTCCTGAAGAATTTTTGCTCAACCTCATCATCACCCTCAACCGCAATAGGCACATAACCTGAGCTATTCACTATTTGGATTGCAGGCACATAGCTCTGGAGGAGGCTGTCCATGTCAATTCTTGCCTTGGCATTGCTCCAAGTTAGGACGTATGGAGTGTTAGTGTACTCTATAACTGGCGGCAAAAGATTAGGGCTCATGCCTGAATTATAGTGTATTACATTGCTTGTAAAGCTTTCAAGGAATTGGGTCATTAGCTCTGCTGCCATTATATTCATAGAGAGCTCATAGTATTTCTTGAGGGGAAATCGCATCTCATCTGTGTAATCGCTAATCTTGGTCTTCACTCCATCTTTAGATGCATTAACAGGGTATTTAACTGTGAGCTCTATCTTGTCATCACGAATTTTGGCGGTTACAGTTATATTATTATCAGGTGAAACGTCAAACCCCTGTTCCTCAAGCTCTATAAACTCTCCTACGCAACTAGGAAGTTCCCGGCTCATGTACATGCTAAGCTGGTATTCCATGCTTTCAAGCGTGGGGGCCACTGATCCCATATCATAATTGTAATAATTAGCATCTCCTGGTATGAATAAGTAATAAGGTACAGCCCCGCTAGCATCTCCATTAAGCGATGAAAGCTCAAAGCGCGTAGGCCTTAAGGAACTAAACCTAAGCTTTATAGGAGTAATCTGGTTGTCCAAGGGATTAATGTAGCCTCCGTGAGCTCCCATATTCCTGACTGCCTCAATAGTTAGCTTATGAATGCATCCTTCAACATAGTTCTGTATCGGCTTGAACTCAGGAGGAACTGACTCCATATGCGTTTCTGGCCCTCCCTGTATAATCTGCCTTTTTGAGAAGAATAAGTACATCAACACAAATATTATGAGCAGTATCAACCCCATTATCACGAAAAGCGTGACCTGGGCCCTTGTTCCACCTCTTTTTCTTATCATCTCAAGCCTCTTTTAGTTTTAGTTTTACCCTAGCTAATCTTATTCACAATGCTTAGCACGTAATTTCTCGCCCACCCAACGACTAGCAAGGAAAATATTAAAAACAAAAATGCCAGCACTAATTGATAATTCAGGAAAATGCTCATTACGAGCGTTAATAAGGTTATGAAAATAAAGCTGAACAGGATAAAGAATATGAACCAGTAAAATTTAACCCCCATCTTTGCAAAAGCAGCTATGTTTTGCCATACACTTCTTTGCTCATCAAAAGCCGCTCTTAGCATAAAGTCGAGGTAATAGAACAACACCATTTCAAAAAATATGATGACTCCGACCGCTAATCCGGGCTTGAATATCATGGACGTTAAAGTCAAGGTGAAGATCCAGAATGCTCCCCATAAAAAGTTAATCAAAAAGTTCCTCCTTACAGAACGGCCATTCACTTGCTTTCCTTTTGCCAGAGACCAAGATTTGTTATAAAAGACAGATATGAAAAACAAAGCCAGCAGTGAAGCTATAACCACAACCAAGAATGAAAGCCAGAATAGCCTTAAAATCTGAGGGGCATACTCCACCATTAAGCTCTCAACAGAAGCAGTATCCCCAGCTTGGCTTAAAAGAGCAACCTGGTCTATTACGGGCTTCAAGGGTGTGCTCATAAATTCTATTAAGGCCACTGAACAAACAATCACCATAAACGATGAAATCAATGTAAGCAAGTCAAAGAGCGCACTTTGCAAAAAGGTCTTCTTGGGAATATTCTTGAAGCTGGAAATGAAAGCCTCCTTTTGCACAGACCAATAATTAGGTTTAGCTGCCAACACATGCTTTTCACCTTTTGGCATAGCTTTTGTTTTAGCCATCAGTTTCTTCTCCTCCATCATCTAAGCTAGATTCCTCGCCAGAGAAATCCTGCTTTGGCACTACGCTGACATTCATAACATTAACATCATCACTATATTCACCATTGCCAGTCTCATCCCTATATTCCAAGATTATGTTATCGTAGCTGAGATTAAGGTAATTGACCCAGTAATCAGATTCACCAGAATAGCGGCTGGCATCAGTCCACTTATTATCGCCATCGCCTTTCTTTCCTTCCACATAATACTTCTTGGTTCCTTTTTGCAGGTAAACCCTGTATTTAACATCCCCGCCATAGGGCATGATATACCATGAAACCTCATAAAGGTAGGAATCGTTAATGCCATAATCCTTGGTGGCAGTTATAGTGATAGTAGTAGTATAAACATTGACATTCTCAAGAGAAGAATCCTCCACCGCATTCCTTATGTTCCTCACACCAGAGCTTAAGTCCAAAAGGCATACTTCTCTCTCCCAATTAGCCAACCCAAACCATGATTCATTATACCAGCCATAAATGTCAGCACTTGCGAACGGGTCAACACTGCTTTCAGTCTTAGGAGTCATGGAAAGCCAGAAATTCTGCAAGATGTCTGCGCCCCCTCCAGCATTATCATCTTCCCAGTTCTCGCCAAACCAGCCAGGAGTGTATCTTGCAATATCCTCATCACTCATAGCAGAAGCAAATAAGCAGCCGGCAAGCAAGGCAAGAGCTAATGCCAAAGCCATCATATTGTTAAATCGAGTTATTCCTTTCATTGGTAAATGCTTCCTCCTTTGCAGTAATCATAGCTTGTAGCTGGAAGGTTTGGTGGGCCGGAAGAGTCGGTTCCAATTGGATTGAAAGGATTGTTGAAATAAGCAAGTATCTCCCTTAGGCTCATAAGGCTTCCTATAGTGCCACAAAGCACGTTCCTAACAGCACCCGGGGAGGTGTTAGGGCCTTGGTCCGCTTTGTATCCGCCCATGTAATGTAAGTGAGCGCAGCCAGGGAAAACAAATAGATAAGTGACTGTAACACCCACTCCCAATATATTATTAAACATGACGTTGAAGAAATTCTTGGCAAACTTTCCAAAAGTCATAGGCCCTTCAAGCTTGTACCTTGCGCTCTCAACATACATGCACATGTCAAGGCTGTACTCAAACTCGCAAGCCTCAAGAGGCCCTCCCTTCTCAGCTACAGCTTCCAAGCATCCAAGTCGCTTGCAAAGAATCTGCCTTTCTTTCTTATCATTGAATAATGCTGCAGGATAGCAGAATCCGTCATAATACTTGCTCTTGTAAGGGTTATAAATCCAGTTGCCGCTATCGCTAAGCAAAGCATCCACACCCATGTTCAGCTTAGCATTGAAGTCAAATGATACAGGGTGGTTGAACTTGACCATCTGTTTTGCCCACCAATCTTTGCCAATTATATTAAATGGTAAGTTAAATAAACCGATGCCTGCGCTGCCACCTGGGCGACCGCCTGCGCCTGCCTGCGCTGCTGGCGAGGTGAAAACTGATGCAACTCCACTAGAGCCCCATGAATATCTAGTCTGAGATAAAGAGAATTGAGGGTTACTCAAGCTGGAAGGAGTCACTGTGGGAGAGGCTCCGTATATACCAAAGTTGAGTGATGATGGATAACTAGAATATGAAGAGCCAGTGCCAGTTGAAACTGAGCTCGTACTTATAGCAGGGGAAGAGCCTCCGAGATTGTAAGAGTTAAAATCAGGAACAGTAACTGAAAGTGCTACCCCATCGCCTGGGGCCATATGCGCCTCCCAGGCACCATTACTATTAAGTTCATATGTATATCCTGTACTTGAATCCTGAATTGAAGTGATCCCGCCATTGCCATCTGTTGTTGTTTGGTAGTTTGCAGGCAATTCTTGGGTTGAAGTCTCTGTAGGCTGAGAAACAGGAGTGCTGGCTGCGGTTTCTGCAGCTGCCTGCTGCTGTGCTGCAGCTTGCTGTTGCCCTATTTTTTTCTGGTCGTGCTTCTCAACAAAGTGCGCTGCAATGCTTATTCCTACATCTGCCCAGGTGCTAAAATCATAAAACTTGCAAGTATATATAGAGCATCCTAGCTTGATAGCCAAGCCTAGCGTATTGCCTCCTGTAGGAATCCAGCCTTGAGGCCATATCAGGCTATCGACCATGTTCTGATATGGAGCTATAGTGTTGAAAGTGACTGCCCATACAGCGTGGCCAACACCAATAAAGTTCAGCACAATAGATACAGCCCATAATACGCTCTTAAGAGCCTGCAAGAGCATATTGACTTTTCCAAGGTTCTCTGCAAGTGTGCATATCTTTCCCAAAGTCTTATGAGTCTTTTCTCTCTTTGATATCTGAGAGTCTAATTGTTCTATCTGTTTTTTTATCTCGTTTATCTTGACCTTGTACGTCGAATTCAATCCTACCTGGTTGTACATCTCAAGGCTGAATGTGAAGTTCTCCTGCTCTACTTGCTTGTATATCCTATTACCGCTTCGTATCTTGTATTCCTGGCTGCAAGTCACAGGGAGAGTGTCTGAGCTTTCTATCTCGTCAAGGGTTTCCTGGCAGTTCTCTGTCCATTTTATTGGCAGTATGAGTGTTGGCTTGTATCCTGCGTCATTCACCATGTAAGGAGTTACTGAAATGCAGGGAGTGTTGGGGCATTGCACCTTGGTCCTTGCGAGGATTTCTATATCGCCAGATGGCACAATCTCCAAGCCTACAGGCAATTTAAGCACTATTGCTTTGGCTGTCTTCCTGTCTATCCTTGGCAGCCTTCCAATAACTTTTACTTGCTCTATGAGGTTAGGGACTTCATCAACATTTACGCAGACGCTAACAGGCACTTCTTCCACTAGCTGGTTGCCTGCGAGGTCCTCGATTACTACATTGAGCCTGGCTTCTGTTATATCTTGCTCAAGTATCTCGCTTACTGTCAGCAAGCACTTCCATTGGGTTGTCTGGCCTACTCTAGTGCAGACTGCCTGGGAAACATTACGGCTGCTTATCTCGCTTGTGTTGGCGATTATCTTCAGGCTCGGTCCTTTGTCTTCTGTGATATTCATAACTATCTTCAGGTTTTCTCCTGCAGACGGGCATGTTGGAGTGACATTTATATCACCTGTCCTCACAGGCGGCGACCCATCAACCACTATGCTTGATGAGTGGGACATTATATTACCAAAGTCATCTATACCTTCAAGGGCGAGAGTAGTTGCTGATGTGGCTAAGCTTACATCTGCTGTGCAGTACCATGTATTGGTGCTGTTCTGCTCGCAATAAGCCCTTACTCCGTTGATTGTCAGCTCATTGTCAAAGAAAGTGCTGCTGCTGCTTAGCTGGGCTCTGATAGTGTTTGAGCCTGCTTTCAGGTAGCAAATGCTTCCTGGGCATTGGTTTTGCTCGATAGGCCCTAGCTTGGTGACTGTGCCTGCGCTGGGAACGTTGGTGAAAGTGAAAGAAACACTCTTGGATACTCGCGCTCCGATGTCATCTGTTATCGTGATATTTCCTTTTGGAGAAGTCTTGTTAGGATTCAGTGTTATGCCCCTAAACCAGCAATTGTATTCACCGGCAGTGGCCTCTCCGTTCTCATCCAGTGCATTGGAGCATTCTCCGGGCACACTTCTTTGGCTTGAGCCTGAAGTCCTTGAAAGCTCCTGAAAATTGCCAACAACTGATGTCAGCAAGGCATCATCTTTAACAGTCACCAACGCATCAACAGCCCTTGACCTGGTGGCATTAATGGCAATCTTAGTCACTTCATCTTCTGTTCCCGGCACAAATACATCTCCATCGCTATCTACAGTGCCCCCGTTGTGCCTGGTAAAAACAATGCTCAGCCTCTTGCCTGCTATGTTGCCTAGGTCGTCTGTGACATTCACAGGGAACTGGAGTGATAGGGTAGAAGGATTTAACTGGACATCTGGAAAGCTACAAGTGTAGACGTCTTCCCAGCCATTCCTGACACAATCACCTTGCACATCACTCTGGTCAGAGTTGCCAGTCCTATCAAACATTGAGAAGTCAGCTACTGCTCCTCCATTTGGAGGTATGGCATTATCTTCAGCAGTTATCCTTATCTCAACTGTCCTTGTGACTGTGGAGTTGGTGACTGCAGTGGTTATCTGCTCATCAGTGTTTGGCCTGTAAGCCTTGACTGTTGCCTGGATAGTGGGGGCTACTGTGTCTATGAACACCTCCCCTCCGCTAAGGTTGGCTTTAGCACCCATATAATCTTCTATATTGATGCTAGTGTTGACTGTGCCAACGAAATTGCTTTTTGTCCCTGTGATTGAATCGGTGATTCGGCAGGTTCCTGAAGGATATTCTTTTGTGCCCACCACTTGCTTGTTGATCAGCAAATCAACTTTTCTTATCCCTGAGCAATTTCCCATAAAGTACTCATTTGCATAATCCCTTATGGTATAAGAAATACTTACACTCTTGCCCAGGCTTCTCACATCGAGTGGTGCTGTGAATGCCGGCGCTAGCAAGTCAGGATAGGCAAACGCTTGCTGCGTCAATCCTGAGCCTTGTTCCGTTACTGTGGCGCTCACAGAGCTGTACTGATCATTCAATCTTTTAGAATAAGTGCACACAACAGGCGCTCTTCCTGTGCAAGTCATAGCTGTGTACACAGAAAGATTGAATGAGTCTCCGATTACTGAGCAGGGCATGGTCGACTCTGTCCTTACTGTGACAGTTTCAGATGTTTTAATGCTCCCCGGGACCTTGTCCTGCCCAGATATCTCGACTCTGTAGATGGTTGCGAATGCAAAAGCAGTGAAGAAAGTCAGAGATATGATAAGGTATATCATCAAGATTGCGACTACTTTAGTTACCCTCACCACTCTAAACCTATCCCTTGCTAACAAGGATATATAAATTTTGCGCTTGAATTGAATAAATGATTGTTGAATATTGAATAATAAATTTAATAATAAAGAAAGAGCAAAAAAATTATCTTATCCTTCCTTCCACTCCTTTCTCAACAACCACGTCCTCATCGCCAGCCATTAGCTTCTTGCCTTCAGAAAAAGCCCTTCCTTGTATGCTTCTCAGGTCAACTCTCTTGAAATGGTCAAGTGTGATTATCTCATCATTGGGCTTGGCCCCTTCCACTAGCACCTGGGTTCCTGGCTCTGCTTTCTTGACAGTGAGAAGGCCAAGCTTTCCATCATCGCTTCCGCAAGCAAGCAGCATGCCGCGGGATTCTTCCCCTCTTAGCACTGCTGGCTGGAGGTTAGTGACAACAACTATCTTCTTGCCTTCAAGCAGGTCTTTTGAGTAGTGCGCTTTTATGCCTGCCACTATCTGCCTTTCCTCTGCTCCTAGGTTGAGCTTGAGAATCACTAGCTTATCAGCTGTCGGGTGGTCGCGAACTTCATTTATCTCTGCGACCTTGAGGTTGAGCAGGTCAAACCCTTTCTTCCCCTCTCCAAAAAGAGGCTTGGGCTCTTCTTTTTCTTTTTTCCCTGAACCAGAAAACCTTTCTTTTAGCTTCTTCTTATCCTCTTCAACGAGCTTGCCAAACAATACTTCTGCCTGGCCTATCTTGAAGCCTTTCTCCATGCTCAGCACTCCGAGGTTATCCCATTTTGGCGCTTGCACATTGAGCTGGCAGAATATCTTGGCTGAGGTGAAAGGCATGAATGGCTCGCAAAGGATCCCTATGTCCTTCACCAGGTTTGCCAGTATATATAGGGCATTGGCTGCTTTTTTCTTATCATCATTAACATTCTTCCACGGTTCTGCTGCCTGGAAGAACCTGTTGCCTTCTGAGCAGAGAGCCATCAATTCCTTGAGAGCATCCTTGAACTTAACTTTCTCTAGCAAGCCAGTTATCTTATTAGCCTCGTCTCGCATGAGCGCAATAAATTTCTTTTCCTCCTCGCCAAGGTCTGGCGTTGGAATAGTGGAATTGTAATACTTGTTAAGGAATACTAATGTCCTGTTCACCAGGTTTCCAAGGTTTCCTATTAGCTCGTGGTTGAGCTTGTCCTGGAAATCATCCCAGCTAAACACTGTGTCTGCCTTCTCAGGCCTGTTCACAAGCAGGTAATACCTGAAAGCATCTGCAGGCATGCCGGTCTTGCTTGCATCGTCTCCAAACACCCCGATGTTCCTGCTCTTGCTGAACTTGCCATCTTCATAGTTAAGGTACTCTGTGGTGTTGATATGGTAGAGCATGGTGTACTTGTCCCTAGTGCCGATGAGAGTGGCAGGGAACAGTATAGTGTGGAAAAACACATTGTCTTTTCCCATGAACTGGTAAAGGTTGACATGCTCAGGAGCTTTCCACCAATCCTTCCAATCGTTGAACTTATGGGCAGTGATGCTTATGTAGCCTATGGGCGCATCAAACCAGACATAGAACACCATGTCCTCATAGCCCTTAAGAGGGATGGGTATTCCCCATTTCAATTGCCGGGAGATGCACCTCTTCTTGAGCCCTTCTTTTAGCCAGGCGTCAGTATAAGTTATGGTGTTGTCGCTCCAGAACCCTTCTTTCCCTCGCAAGGAAATCCATTTCTCTAATTCTGGCTGGAGCTTTTCCAAGTCAAGGAACAAGTGCTTGGTGTTCTTCTTGCTAGGAGCAGCCCCGCAGATCTTGCACTTAGGATTTATCAGCTCAACAGCATTGAGCAGGTTGCCGCACTTGTCGCACTGGTCTCCTCTTGCGCCTACAAACCCGCAATGAGGGCAAGACCCCTCGACAAACCTGTCAGCGAGGCTCTTCTTGCAGCTCTCGCAGTAAAGCCCCTCAAGGAAGTCCTCTGCGATAAAGCCATTCTCGTAGAGCTTCAAGAATATTTCCTGGGTGATTTTTGCATGGGTGTCTGTATGAGTCCTGCCAAAGACGTCAAAACTTATGCCAAACCAGTCATAGATTTCCTTGTGGATCTTGTAATATTTATCACAAATCTGCTGGGGAGAAAGCCCTTCTTCCAATGCCTTGGCCTCAGTTGTGGTGCCGTGCTCATCTGCCCCGCACACAAAACGGGTATTCCACCCTCTGCTTCGAGAGTACCTTGCAAACACGTCCGCTGAAAGCACGCAGCCGATAATGTTGCCCAGGTGAGGCACATTATTCACATAAAGCAGCGCGCTAGTCACTAGTATCTTTTTCATCGTAGTCGAGAATAAACAGGGTGTTTATTTAAATGTTTTGGAGAATGTTCAGCCAGGGCAATTGGCATACGCAGCGCAGACTATCTTCTTTACATGCTCAGTGACCTTGTAATTGCCTAGCTCCTCTTTTGCCAGCCACTTGTAATCATCATGCTCAGTCAGTTTTATGTCAAGAGGCGCATTCACGCTCACAATAAAGTTGAACTGCCTCACATCCTTGCCGCTCCTGGTCAAGTAATCAAAGCTGCCTAGGTAATCCATTATCTTCTTGACCTTGAGGCCAGTCTCCTCCCACACTTCTCGCTTAAGCCCAGCATCAATAGTCTCGCCCTGCTCAACCTTGCCACTTGGAAGCTCATACGTTCCCGGTAGCCAGTCCCCTGGTTGCCTTCTTAGCAAAAGCACCTTGCCCTGGTCCATGATTATGCCTGCAGCCACAAATCCTTGCTTGCCCTCGCCAACTGCCTGGGATTTTAGCTGGCAAAAGAACTCCTTGTTGATATATTGCTCTTTATCCATAAAAAAAGATTATTGCTTGCCTAGTTTAAAAAGATATCTCCATTATTATATGTTCAGAACATGTTTTAGGATGTATTCGTACTCAACCTTCTTAGCAGTCCCAGGCTCTGACCCATCTCATACATCATCCTGGAAATAGTACTGCTTTTGCTTCTCTCTTCTCTCAAAGAAGCACAGCGTATTTTCATTCTTGAAGAAATTATATCCACGCAAGAAATAGCCGTCAACCTCAACAAACCCTAGCTTGCCCAGTTCATCCTCAGAGAAGACATCCTCTAGGCGGTCTTTAGATATCATCTTCATAAGGCTCATCATCCCCCGATTTATCCATTATGAAGTGAAAAACCCTATTTATATTTTATGCTAGAAACAAAAAATAAGGAGAAAAAGAAAAAATGTCAATCCTCACTCGTCATCGTCGCCTGCGTCATCATCCTTGCTGCCCTTGCCTTTCTTCATCTTCTTGGTCAGACCAATCTTCTTATGGCAGCCGCAGCACTCAAACACATATGCCGGCACTCCTTCGAACTTGCCCCTCTTGTAAGGAGTGGTAGCTTCTCCTTTCATGCCGCAATAAGGGCAGGTGAACATGACCTCGACCATCAAGCTCTCCTCGTGCTGCTGCTTAGGCTCTGAAAATCCGCAAGCAGGGCATTCATAAGTGTCAGCCCTAATCTTGGGCCTCTTGGTCTTAGGGTCGAGTGGCTTTCCCATCTTGGCTTTGCCGCACTTAGGGCAAGCCTTCTTGTAAACCCAGGCGATTGCTTTCCCATCATTATCAAACACTCTTCTAGTGAAATATATGCACTCATCCATGCTGTCTGGCATCTTTACCATGAAAATCACCTCAGTATTTTCTTACTGCTTTCTCCTGATTATGTTCTACTTCCTTTTTATCTCAAAAATTTTATTTTTGAGCCAAAAGGCTCACAACCTTTTGATCTCAATCGATATCGCGTTCGCCTTCACCCTGATGTCTCGAGGGCAAACTGTGAACTCGAGGTTTTCCTGGCTGCAGTAATTTATTAATCTTTCCCTTTCAAGTTCTGAATAAAACCTGGCAATCACATTGATGCCTTGCTTGTCCTTGTGGATGATGTCATAATCCTTGAGGTCTTCAAGCACCTTATTTCTCAACACCTGGTAGTGCTCCAGCCTCTTACTCAGGCCGCTTAGCCTCTTGAAGAGCTCAGAAAAATCAATGTCAAAAGGAGGATTGCCTTTTGCTATCTCCTTGATGAAGTCAGCATTGTCAAAAGCCACAAACCCCCCGTGCCCTAGTATGTTCACAGGCTTATCCTTAGCAAAGCTTGCAAAGATTATGTCCCCTTTCTCTGCCTGGGCTGTGCCGATGCTTCCGCTAGCGTCGTTAATCACAAATATCTTGTTCTCTTTGCACACCCTCATTATCTCTTTCATGTCCTGCAATGCAGAGTAGCCAGGCATGGAGTTGATGAGCAAGGCAGAATCAGTATAATCCTCCAGCTCAGAAGGATTAAGCAAGCCAAAATCTGTTTTCAGCTCTATGCAGAGCAGCTTTTCTTTCTTGCAGAAGTGCTTGTAAGTGAGCCATCCTCCCTGGTTCTGTATCAAGATTCGCTCATAACCAAGGTGCTTGGCGAGCTTAAGCGCTTGGCGGATTGCGACATTCCCCCGCTTGACAAATGATATGTGCTTCTTGCCAGTGAGCTCTTTTAGCCTGCTCTCGCACTTGTCAATCAACTTTTCTTCTCCCATGCATAAAAGGTAATGCGCTGAATTTTAAAAAACTATTTAAAAGGGCTGTAAATCATAGTCATGATTACGCCTCTGTGGCTCAGTGGTAGAGCACGTCCTTGGTAGGTTTCGCCTGGGCGAAACGTTCGGAGCGAAGCGACAGAAAGGACGGGGTCGAGGGTTCAATTCCCTCCAGAGGCTTTTTGCAGAGCAAAAAGACTTGGAGGCTCAAAAATTCAGCAGAATTTTTGCCCGCCTCCAGAGGCTTTATACCTTTTTGTTAATGTTTAGGGCTTTCTAATCTTTTATCGCATCCGCGACAAGAATATTTTCTTTGTTTTCTTTGGCTTTGCCTCACCCTTCTCTAAGAATTCCAAAAAGCCTTGCATCTGCTCGTCAGAAATGTTGAGGTGGTTCTGGCATTGCCTTATGTTCTTGCTGATGATTTCCTTCCTTTGCTTTGCGCTAATCTCTTGTTTTCCTAAAAACAGCTCCTTTAAGTCCATATACTTCTGACCGCCCTCACCACCAGCTTATGGAAACTGGGCAGCCTTTTTAAAAGTTTGTTGTCAGCAATGGCTTTTGAATCGCAAAACATTTAAACCAATCGGTGCGGGATGTTTTCTCAAATATGGCCAAAGTAATAATATTGAAAACTGATGAATCGCAGGTAGAGCATAACATCAACCAGATATTCAAGCTTGCAGGAGGGATTGAAAAGTTCATAAAGCCAGGGGACAAGGTCCTGCTCAAGCCTAATTTTCTTAATCCTAAGAAATCATCCACTGGATGCACTACGAGCCCGGCAGTGATAGAGGCTGTTGTGAAGGCTGTTCTCAAGCAAGGCGCAATACCGATAATCGGCGAGAGCTCTCCAGTCTCATTTGACACAGACCTCACTTTCAAGAGGCTTGGGATTGACAAGATTGCGAGGAGGCACCGCATAAGCTTAATAGACCTTAACAAGTACAGCTCAAGGATAGTCAAGGTAAAGGAGCCTTTGCGCATGAAGAGAATAAGAGTGTCTGACATGGTCTTTGAGGTTGACAAGATAATCAACCTTCCTGTGATGAAGACCCACTCGCTCACTACCATAAGCCTTGGCATGAAGAACCTGATGGGATGCGTACCGGGAGTAGAGAAGCTTGTGCTGCACAGGGTCGGCATGCATGAGGCTATTGTTGACCTTGCAAGCGTAATCAAGCCGACGTTCACAATCATTGACGCTATTATCGCAATGGAAGGCATGGGTCCTGCCAATGGCAAGGCCAGGAGGATGAACCTTCTTATCGGCTCAGATGACTTGCTGGCATCAGAGATCATAGGAGCAAGGATAATGGGAGCCAATCCTTACCAGCTCAAATACATCCAGCTGTCAAAAGGCAAGGATATCGGCGAGTATGACATTGAGAAAATCGAAGTTGTAGGGGCGAATCTCTCAGATGTGAAGAGAAAATTCTCATTGCCAAGCAGCAAGGCTAGCGGTGTCTTCAGCTCACTTGTGCTTGGAACCATTCCACTCGCGATTGCAAGGAGCGGCATAGACATCTCAAGGCCTGCGCAGAAGCTTTACGACTTCATGCGCTCCTACCCTGAATTCATAGACACATGCAAGAGGTGCAGGAGGTGCGTGCTCAACTGCCCTGAAAAAGCGCTCACACTCAACCACCACCCCAAGCCCTTGCTTGACAAGAAGAAGTGCATCAAGTGTTATGTCTGCGACGAGGTGTGCATCTACAACAGCGTAAGGGTAAAGAGAAAATAGCTGATTGCGTGAAAAATCTATCCCTACTTTGTGGGCCTTTTGCGCCTGCGGCAGGCTTTCTTGCTTCTAATATACGCTGGCTTCTTCCTCGCCGCCTTCTTGATTGCTGGCCTAAAAAGCCCAGATGCCGACACAACTACTGGCCTGGACCTGCAATCACGCAATTCCTGCTCAATCCTCTTCAAGTCAGTGATTATCTTATCATGCTCTGACTTAAGCTTCCTATGCAAGAAAGTCTCGATGAACAAGGGAATGCAAAGTATTATCAAGGTAGAGTAAAGCATGAACCTCCAGAGCGTGGAATAAGGAAGAGCCAGCCATTCAAAGAAGATAATGAGTATTATTATCGATGTTATAAGCAAGGCAAACATCACTGTCCACTGGACCCTTTCCTTCTGCAGGAGTTCACGCATGCCTATTGCTGAATATGAGCAGCGAGGCCCATCATTCACCCACCTCACACTCACTTAATACTCTCGATTTTTTAAAGGTTTTGGAAAATACCACTAGGAGCCTATACGGCCAAGCAGCAATGGGCCTTGCTCAAAGAAAAACACTTATAAACTAATTCCCTTTCTATTAGCGATAGATGCGGGAGTGCCAGAGAGGTCACTTGGTTGCACAAACATCAGGTGGCTCTGGATCCTGGAAAATGGGCAGGACTTAAGTCTTAACGGGAGAAATCCTGTGGCTTAGTGCCTACGAGGGTTCAAATCCCTTCTCCCGCATATTCAAATTTAATCTTATCTCTAGAAAACCCCTTAAATTCTTGCGGATGCTGTCGTTGGTATTGTGCAATCCTAGAAAGATTATACCATGTGTTTGAAATATTGAGTTTTCTTGATATATATTCGTGCTTCGCCTTTAAATTTATCATCTCATTATAAAAATCCTTCCATCTTCGCACAGTAGTTATGCCAGATGCATTATAAGCTTGGGCCTGCTCATGAATATTCCAATTTTGGGCTAAGAAGATGAGCTGAAGGTCTGTGTCTCTAAGCTCCAGGAGTTTTTTTAGCGTATCATCAATAATCGCCCTCGCATGGAGGCGCTCACAAATAGTCCGTTTAGGAGCGTCATTTGTACTGTGAAATTAGTCTACTGGAATCCCGTGATATTTACAGAATTTAATGCAAGCGCTTAGCTCGAGCCTATCAGCAATCTCAAACCTAGACGTAACTATCGCAAACCTGAAACCATCTGAATAAAGCTTCCCTAAAAATTTTCTAACTCCTTTCTCAAGCTTGAACTCCATGATTCCCTCAGTTGTTACATACTTCATGAGCTGTTCATATTTTTCTCTGCCTAGCGGATAAGTGTCCCGGGTTATGTGATGATTATCAACCTTCAGCCCGAAGAATTCCTTAGAATATTTTATCTTGGCTCTCTCACCAGAGGCTATGGTGCCATCAAAATCAAGCACTACTATTATGTTTTCCATTCAAAGCCAAAGCATTTTTTTAATTTAAATACTTTCTCATCCTTTTTTCATCATATTTAAATAATACCTATAATTTCTTTGGCTCATGAAGAAAAAAGTCTGTGCGCCAGGGGATTGCGACACTTGCAGCGCAAAGAATGAGCCCAAGATAATCGAGATAAAGGACCCTAAGGAAAGCATCATCAAGATTCCTGCAAGGAGCGTCCTTATCAGCTATTCTGAGCACGAGAAAAATAATGAGTTCAAGACTGCCATCCTTAGGCTTTTCACCATCAATAACCCGCATAAGAAGCATGATGTCTTCCCTACGCATATCTTCAGGTTCACCAATACCGAGAAGGTAAGGATTAGGAGGCTTAATGTGTCTGATTATCTTGAAGGCCCTGACATAGTGGTCAATGACCTGGAAGAGCTTTACATCATCCACGAGGGCACCAAGATAACACTGAAGGGCTACCAGATAGAGGTTGAGCGAAGAGAGAAGAATGAGTGAGCCTTCAGCCAGATTGTCTTAGATAGCGTTATTCTTTCTCCAATGATTTTTTCCCTGCCTTCTGCTTTTTCAGCAGCCTGAAGCTTTCTGCCTCGTACCTTGCAAGGAGTTTTTTCATCTCAGCATCGTATCTCTGCCTGTACTTAGGGATTTGTTCCTTGTCCTTGTTGACATTGTCGAGGAATTCCTGCTCTAGCCTTTCCTTTTCAAGAGTAAGCCACTCATCAATTTCCTCTTCTGTTGTAAAACCCACGGATCCCATATTTTTTCCAGTATATTTAAATATTACCAACCATTAAGCAATTGCATGGAATACAAGCAGGCGATATTGGTGAGGCAAGATTTGAGGCTCCCTGCTGGCAAGATGGCAGCGCAAGCTGCGCATGCTAGTGTGGAGTGTGTTTTTCGTGCAGACAAGGCACTAGTCAAGGCTTGGCGGCAAGAGGGCATGGGTAAGATTGTGGTGAAAGTCGCTGATGAAAAAGAGCTCTACAATTATGTCCAGCAGGCAAAGGATGATAGCATTGCAACAGCAGTGATTACTGACGCAGGCCACACAGTTGTCGAGCCAGGCACAGTCACTTGCGCAGGCATAGGGCCTGACACAGCAGAAAAAATTGATAGGATAATTGGAAAGCTGAAGCTGGCGTGAGCGACCTTAATTTAGGTAGTTCTTGCGATTTGGATTAATATCATCAGGGTCAAAGCCAGTATCATCAGCATCCTCGTGATAATCGTATATGACTACGCCTCTGCCAGCTTTATCTTTAGGCTTGAAAACAGCATAATCTTTTTTTGGCAGCACAGAAAAATCTCCTTGCGTAAGATAGGCTTCCAGCAATTTATAGGTGGCTATGACATCATGCTCTGTAGTGGTCTCCAGCCCGGAGTGTATCCCCTCAATTGGAGGCTCAATGGCTAGCATTGAAGTTGACCTGAGCATATTCTCGAAGATGGATGAATCATTGACTGTGTGCGGCTTGACTATTGCGCATGGTATTTTATTCTTGACCCCGAGGTCATAGACTTGGCTTACAAAATCCGGGTTGAATAAAACCCCTCCGCACGTGGAATATATCGCAGCCCCTGCTCCTAGCTCTCCATAAGCAGTGGTGTCTATCACTATGCCCCTTGAAGGCTCTTTTAAAAAATTGCTGATGGACTGAGAAGCATATCTTGCTCCAGTAAAGCCGTGCTCTTCTCCTACTGTGAATACTGTTAGTATGTCTGGTATGTCTTTTGGGTCAACACTTCTCATCAAGTGAGTGATTATGCCTAGGCCAAGCGCATCATCAAGCTTGCCAGTCATTTTGCCATCATCATGCACAGTGAGCTTTGGCCATGTTTGCGCGTATATAGCCTTTACTTCAGGAAGCTTTTGTCGGCCATCAAGCTTTACCCTGGTGTGCTCTAATAGAAAATCAGTCATCCCTAAAAGCCTATCTGAGTACTGCTCTTTAAGCTTGGCAGAATTCTGGCTCAAGGCAACTATTTGGGCAATATCATCTTCATGGTCATCCCGATGATTTTTTAGTGAATGCTTAAGGTCGTACAATTGCGCGCTGATGCTATCGCTCTCAGCCATTATCTTCTCAAGCTCTTTTTCTCTTCTGGAAAACTCCTCGTGGACATTCCCAGTGGCTATTCCTTGCACTAGGCTAAGTGAGGCTGGCATAAGCTCACCTCGAATCCATAAGTGCAAGCCCTTATTTTTCATCAGCTCTATGATATCCAGAGTGTCAGTGCAGTCAAAGCATCCCCTATCAATAAGGTAATTGTCTCCTGGATTAGATGTGCCTGCCTGGTTCCTTACCAGCTGCAATGCAGGATTAGAGCGCACTATCTTGTCCTGGTGTGCTGACAATAATACCAGCCCTTGCTTGTTTCCTTTTTTTAATGCATAGAAGTTTCCCATATTGTCAAAGTATTTCTTGTCCACAAATCCCTCGAAATTCCTATCTATGGTTGGGCGAAGCATTTTCTCTTGTCCGCTTGCCACAGGGATATCTGCATACGATGCTATGATTCTGACTAGCTCTTTTGCGCCATTTCCTTCTTCATCTTCGTCTTTTGTTTTTATCATTTTTCTGCTCCTTCATGTCCTTGGCCATTGTGCTTGTATTTCCAGTTCTTCATCAGCAGGTGGGCAGTTATGTCTCTTGAACGAGTATGCACTTCAAAGCAATATTGGCGAATTCCATTGACTCTTCCTATCTTGCTTAGCTCATATTCTCTTTGGGTGTTGCTGTATGCCTGCCTTATGCCAAACTTAATCCTTCCATCCTCGCCAATTATCTCGCTAGCATTCATATCCATTGCCAGCTGGATAGCTGCAAGGCCCATGGCGCTGACAAAGCCTTGGTATTGATGGAAATCTTTCCTAGGAGGCTCAATAGTGTCAATGCCAACCACAGGAATGGTCTTGCCCGAATCCTTGTCATGCCTGCGCAATAAGAAAAGCCTCGTGTATCCTTTTATCTTGCCATTCACGCTTCCTACTAAATATATCGTCCCGGGGTCAGTCATCCAATGCTTGAATTCACTGGCAAGGTAGTCCCTTAAACAGGACCCATTAGTGGCCATGGCTGCTTTTCTTACCAGCTTATAGTCCGAGGCAATCTTTATAGTGTACCTCTTGCCTTTGTTTTCATGATCCTCAAATATATTAGTATATTCATCTGGCTTGAATTTCTCAGCGACTTCCATCATCCTCTTCAGGCTGTCTGGTATTGGCCTGGTTGTGCTTTTTGAAGTTAGCAAAGAGGATAAATCTTGGATTATCGCGTTTTTTACAGAACGAGTGAAGCTTCTGAACGCAATATCACCTGTACTATCGCCATGCTTAGACTTTAATTCCTGCAGAAGCTTCTCAAGCGACAGCTTTTCCTGGGAAAACCTTCCATCCTGGTCTGGTGTAAGCCCTAAGATTGAAAAAATGGTCCTTATATTATTTCTTGTGGGCTTATAAAGCGCGCCCATGTAATTGTCCAGCACCAAGTCCTTGTCTTTGGCAAAGAATCTCCTGGCAAACTCAAGCTTCTTAAGCTCAGAAGTGTTCTCACTCCCAATAAAAGATGAGATGGCTGCAAGATAATCATCTATGCAACTGGCAAGAATCTTCTCAGGCTGCAGGTTAGTAGCTTTTTTTGGCTGGTTGACATGATAAACCCTCTGCTCAAGCACAGGCGTCAAGTCAAGCCCGCTGTTGGCAAGCTCTTGCCTGAGAAAGCCATTGGTCCTTCTAGGTACAAAAGCGAACATGGGCGCTGGCCCCCCTGTATATGGACTATGTACCGTGACTCTCTTTATCCATCCGTTCTTGGGATTCAAGAGAGACTCTCTTAGCTCCTGTCTGATATACATCTCAAAAGCCTTTGCAGCAAAAACATAATCGTTGGTTTTCTCTGCTTCTTCAATGAGTTTTTTTGCCAGTGCAGAGTACTGCCCTGGGTTTTTTCCCTCGAGGTCAGGCTCTAGGCCTATAGCTTGCATTTCTCGAACAATATTGGCTAAAAGAAAGCCTGTAGATGAATGTTCATCAGGTTCTTTCCTGGGATAGGCTGTTCGTGCATAAGGTCTTAGATGAAATTCATTATTATTGTAATTGAAATTAGGCATAAATTCATAACCTTCATATTTATTATTGGACGTCTTTAATGTTATTTTCGTATTAAAATCCACGTAGGAGTACTTTTTCGCAAGGTCTTGTAACTTTGTTTCTAAAATTTGTATGTCCTGCTCAAGAGACGATGGGCGGGTGTCTGATAATGGCTTGGTATTTTGCGCATCTTGCTCTTGGGTTGGCTGATCCTGGGATTGGACTGAGACTACGCTTTGCTGCGCCAATCTTCCGCTGAGATTTTCCATCACAACGTAGCTGTCATTTAGCTTCATAAGAATTCTGGTCAGCTCTTGTTCAAGCTGCTTGAGATATTCTGGGAGCCTGAGGCTGAGGTTTTTTGGGTGAAAATCTTCTTTTAAACTTGCGCTAGAAACAATCATGTGTTCATGTGCATGAAGCTTATTTGCTATTGCGCCTAAGATGGATTCTTTCCTATAATCTTGTATATAATCTTTGTCCATAATCTCGCTTGGGAGATGATTAGGGGAAAAACCATTCCACTTCTTTATCTTCGCGTAATCTCTCGGCATGGTATTTTCCACATTTTCCATAAAAGCCCTGAGTCCAGCCTCCAAGGAGCTCCCACTAAAGATCTTTTCTCCTCTAGAATGATAAGGCCAGTTAAACTCATTGAAGAATATTTTCAGCACTTCTGGCGGCAATAGTTCCTCAAGCTTCTTTGCCTGTGATGGTTTATGCGCTTTTGCCATGGTCCTCACTTTTCAGCTTCTCTTCCAGCTTAGGCTGGTACCTCCAGTTAGTCATGAGCAAATGTGCCCAGCCATATTCAGAACAGTCTCTTATGTTAAAGCGATAGCATTGGATTCCCGCGGTTCTTCCTATCTTGTTCAGCTCATACTTCTTCTGTGTGTTGCTGTATGCCTGCCTGATGCCAAACTTAATTCTCGCATCCTCTCCTACGAACTCGCTAGCATTCATATCTAGGCTAAGCTGCAAGGCTGCAAGACCCATGGCACTGACTAGCCCCTTGTAAAGTTCAAAATTCTTGCCAGGAGGCTCAATAGTGTCAAGAGCTACAACAGGCAAAGGCTTGCCTGAGTCTCCGTTGTGCTTATTCATCAGGAAAAGCCTGGCATAACCCAAAATACGCCCATTCTCGTAGCCCACGAGGAAAACTGTCCCTGGGTCAGAAACCCATCTCTGGAAAGTGTTAGGGCTGCAATCTCTTATGCAAGATTCATTAGTTGCCCTGGCTGCTTTTTTCACTAGGTTATGGTCAGAAGTGACCTTGATAGTGTACCTCTTGTCCTTGTTCTCTGGCTTTCCAAATACAGATGTATATTCGTGCGGCTTGAACTTCTCAATCACCTCTTTCATCCTCTCAATGCTTTGAGGCACTGGGAGATAATTGCTTTTTGCAGCTACAAGCAATGATAGCTCTTTGAAGAGATTAGAACTGATATAGGATGAAAAGCCCTTAGCTTCAGCATTGCCTTGCCTTGAGTGTATCTCCTTGAGCAGCTTCTCAAGAGTGAGCTTTTCCTCATCAAACCTTCCGTCAGGCCCTGGCCTAAACCCTATGCCTGAGAGCATATTCCTTATGCCTTTTCTTGTGTCCTTGTAAAGCGCTCCCATGTAACTATCAAGCACCAAATCCTTATCATTGGCAAAGAATCTCCTTGCAAACTCAATCTTCTTAAGAGCAGGAGCATTGTCAGCACCGACAAAAGAGGTGACTGATGTAAGGTAATCGTCTATGCAGCTAGCAAGAATCTTCTCAGGCTGCAAGTTATTGGCTTGTTCTGGCTGGTTAATATGATAAACCCTCTTTGCCTTGACAGGAGCCAAGTCAAAGTCGCTAGCATCAAACTCTTTACGCAAGTACGCCTCAAACTTTTTATGCTTAACCTTGTAGGAAACGGATTTACTCCCTTTCTTGCCTGTTTTTACCACCCTCTTTATCCAGGCACCTGGCGATTTGGTCAGCCAGTCTTTTAACTGCATCTTGACATACACCCGAGAGGCCTGTGAGAAAAATTCTTCTTTGGTAATCCTCTCTGCCTTGGCAATCAGCTTTTTTGCATTCTCAATGCATTGGTCCCGAGTGTATCCTTTTGCATCAAGCTGCACGCCTATTTCTCTCATAGCATGCCTAAATTCACTGAGATGTTCATTATTTTCATCGATAGCATCTGCGAGCCTGCTAGTAATAGAAGCTCGGAAATCACTGGCAGGGATAGAATCATACTTCATGATGGCATTGCCGTCTGCTGTTGGTTCATTTATTAAATCAGATAGCTCAGAAACAGTGTCATCATACAGCTTATTAACATAGGCTTTGGACTCTGGCGCATGTTTTTGTTTTTTTGCAAGCTCAAGAGACTGCTTTTTTGCTTTTTTCCAGCCAGGGCTCTTGTTAGCAATCCTTTTTAGGCTTTTTAAGAACTCAACTTCTTGGCTTTCTTCAGCATAATGAGCGCTAGTACTAACAAGCATACTGGTTATTCTCCTTTCAAGCTTGTTAAGGTATTTGGAAAGGCCAAGCTGGCTGTTTTGTCTGATGAACTCGTATTCTAGGCCTTCATCAAACCAATTGCAAGCATTATCAAGGGTTTCAATTAGCTCAGTGGTCAAAAGGTCTATTTTCACATGCTGGATTTCCTTATTGGCAAGAGCTTCTTGTGGGGTAAAGTCTTTTGAGAAGCCATCCACCTGTAATATCTTTTCACAAAGATGGTCAGGTAGCCCGTGCGCTACCTCATCAACTATGCGGTCAAGGGCATTTTCAGTGACAGTGTCTCTTATTCGGCTCTCACCTCGATTATAGGAGACTTTTTCTAATAAGAATTTCACGTATTTTGGCGGCAATAGTTGCTCGAGTGTATTTGTCTTGTTCATTGTCATTCTTTCCACTTCTCATTAATTATTATGCTCATTCATGCTCTTGCTTGTGCTTGCTTAGGCTTGTATCTCCAGTTCTTCATAATTAGATGGGCGCTGTATTCAATCCCAGCTTTACCGCTATCAAATATAGAAAAGCAATATGTACGGAGATTACTTGTTCTTCCTAACTTTCTCAGCGTGTAATCTTTTTGGGTGTTGCTGTATGCCTGCCTTATGCCAAACTTAATCCTTCCATCCTCTCCTATGAACTCGCTAGCATTTATGTCAAGGCTGAGCTGTAAGGCTGCAAGACCCATGGCATTGACAAACCCTTGGTATTTATGAAAATCTTTCCTAGGAGGCTCAATAGTGTCAAGAGCAAGCAAAGGGGTTGTGCTGCCTGAAGCCCTATCTTGCTTGTTCATCAGGAAAAGCCTGGTGTAGCCTCTAAGCCTGCCATTCTGGTACCCTACCAGGTATATTGTGCCTGGATCAGAAACCCATTCCTTGAATTGGCTGGCAAGCTCACGTCTTATGCAGGACTCATTAGTGCTCATGGCTGCTCTTTTAACTAGGTTATGGTCAGAAGTAATCTTGATAGTGTACCTCTTGCCTTTGTTAGAATCACACTCAAATACATCTGTGTACTCTCCTGGCTTGAACTTCTCAACAACCTCTCTCATTCTTGTTATAGCATCAGGTACGCTTTTGCCATTGCTCTTTGCAGACACAAGAAGGCTAAGCTCATCTAGAGCGAGGGCGTGCATATAATTTGAAAAAGTGCGAACACCTGGATTTCCGTAACGCAACTCTATTTTTTCCTTCAGCTTGCCAAGCGGCAGCTTCTCCTCGCTAAATCTTCCGTCTTCGCAAGGCTCAAGCCCGCACTCTGAGAGCCTCTTCCTTAGGCCATTTCTTGTGTTCTTATAAAGCGCTCCTAAGTAATGGTCAAGCACCAAGTCCTTGTCTTGGGCAAAGAATCTCCTGGCAAACTCAATCTTCTTAAGCTCAACACCATTGTCAGCGCCAACTAAAGCAGATACTGCTGCAAGATAGTCATCTATGCAGCTAGCAAGAATCTTATCAGGCTGAAGGCTTGATGCCCTTCCTGGGCTATTGACATGATAAACCCTCTCCTCAGCCAGAGGCTGAAAGTCAAAACCGCTTTTTGACGCTTCTCCCCAAAAGAGATCATTGAACCTTCTTGGCATAAATGAGTACATGAAAAAGGCCTTTCCTGAAGAGGATGTCCTCCTGGTTCTCTTAATCCAGTGCCCTGATGATTTTGTGATAGAATCCTTTATCTGCATTTTCGTATAAGCTTTAAAAGCCCTATCGATAAATCCTTCTTGGCTATCATTTTTCGCCTTGTCAATGATTTTTTTTGCATTTTCCAAGCATTGCTCCCAGTTCTTTCCCTTCGAATCAACTCCTATTCCAATTTGTTTGTTATAAAAAGCAAATTTTTTCATGGAAGAGTCAACAAGGATTTCCCTGTCAGCGATTACTGACTTGAAAAAGTCTTTATATTCGCGCTTACGCCTAGCCTCTGATGGCCAGGCATCTTCTAGCCGAGAAACCATCTCATAGAATAGGTTATTAATATCAAACCCACGCCCGCCAGGGTGCTTTGTTGCAGCTGTGGCAAATAAGGCATGGATTTGGCTTCGGTCTTGGCTTTGGCTTACAATCCCAGGCAGTTGCTTTAGGAATCCTTTTGTATTGTGCATCTTAACATAATCGCCATTAATCTTTTTTATTACCTTGCTTAAGTCATTTTCAAGCTCGCTTAGGTACTCTGGAAGGCTGAGATGCTGGTTTTTCTTGTAGAATCCCTTTCCTCTCCATTTCATGACCGGTGTAATTTCCATATCAGTATACAGGTTTATTCTCAACTGGTAGGCTAAAAGCTCTTTTTCAATATCTTGTATGTAGTCTTTCTCCAAGACTTCAGCTGATAAACAGCCTTTGCGAAACTTAATAAAGCTCGTTGATTGATCTTGTGTTTCTGACATTTCCCAAACATAATCATCAATGATTTCATCCAGCAGTTTTTCAGACAGCGCCCCACTGTTCTGGCCACAGTATTTTTTAGTCAAATGATTAAATAATGCCTTCACTGCTTCTGGCGGCAGCAGCTCCTCGATGGTCTTTGTCTTCTGCATAATTTTCATCTCTTAGCTCATGTTCGGCTTTCGTTTGCTATTTACCTTTGTCATTTTCCTTTTCGGTCATCCCTGCATTGCAAGGTGCTCTTTAGCAATATGATAGGTTTCCTTGCCAAGATTGTCATAGCTTACCTGCACCATCACCTGGGATGGCGTCATCTCTATCTTGTTCCTTCCAGCATTGTTGACCTTGTCCACAAGCCTTCCCATAGCTTCTTTCTCAATCATGCTTATTCTTGAGGGTTCGTGCTTGTCACCAACAGCTCGAGAATAGCTTGAAAGCAGCTTGGAGAAATCCTTTAGCATTGCTGTCAGGTAAAGCCTTTGCTGTTGCCTGAACTTATCTTTTCCAGGGCAGCTAGCTTTCTCGCTCACTTCCAAGTCAACAAAATACATCCCTGTGCCAGCAATCACCAAATCTTTTGATATGAACCATCCATAGTCCTTATTGTGCATAATCTCTGGCTCATCAAACACTCTCCACAGGTCTGCTATGCAGTCCCATTGGTAGAGCATGGCAGGTTGGCCTTGGCTTGCTTTTCTTTTTTCTTTGCTTTTTTCATTTGGCACAAGGCTTGCTGTTGCTGCGTTGTGCTCAAAGTAAAATATCATATCATCAAGCATCTGCTCTGTTAGCTCGCTTAGCCTTTTCTTATCAGGATAAATCAGCCTCACTAGCTCTGCTGCCTTCTCAGGGTTTTGCTCAAGGTGGGTTGCCCTTAGCATCGATGGCATGAGCCTTTTTTCCTGGCAAAGCACCTTTTCAAGGGGGTGTTCCTTGTCAAATTCTTTTGCTAGCTGCTGGATTTCATCGGGGTAGTTCCTCACGCAGATTATGGGAGCTATCTTGAAGCCTTGGCTTGCAAAATAATCAGAGGCTGCAATGGATATCAATGAAGAGTCCTGTGACTGGCATCCTTCTGGGCTTTCAAAGCTCAGGTATTCGTTCCTGGAGAAGACTAGCTGCTCTTCCAAGTCTCTTTTGGCAAATGCTTTACCTATCTTGTGCTTTTTGATGAACTCAGCAACATCATCTGCGTATATGTGGCTTGATTGCTTTACCTTGATGCCTGTGCCTTTCACGTCCACAAAGAACTCTTGCAGCGCATCCCGACTTGCCCAGCCAAGCTCCTTTAGGTTCAGCACCGCCTTGCTTTCTGGCAGGCTTAGGCTTCTCTTGCCGCTATATATGCCGTCAATAGGCTCTCCTTCAATTCCTGATGCCTTGGCAAATAACGGCAAAAGGATATAGCTATTGCATTCTGCTGCTAGCCCTGGCTGAAGCCTTGGGTTTTGGCTGATAAAGCCACTATTATTGGAAGAACCTGCAGAATTATTAATATTGAAAACCTGTGTCCTGTCAAAGTAATTTATGTTGTGGCTTGAGCGGCCTAGCCTCAGTGTCATGCCTTGCAGCACTGTAGCTTTGCTTGGTTTATTCATATCTTTCGAGAAGCCAGAATGCTTTATAAATATTACGATTTGTAACTATTTTATAGTAGTCAAATAATATTCGGCATGGCTTTGCAATTAGTCCCTGACGATAACGACCTTTAGCGGGTGCTTATACCTTTGCTCGAATTCCTCAGCCATCCTCTTTAGCATCTCCACCAGGATTTCAGTCCTTATCGCTCCCCTAACAAACTTTATCGTGCGGTAGCCTTGCGCTTCTTGCTCTTTTTGCCCTTCTTTGGGCTTTTGCTTTTCCACAAGGCCGTCTCTGATTATATTGGTGATTATATGCAATGAGTTCTTTGACCAATAGTCCACTACCATCTTAGCGAGGGGGCTTTGCTCATCTGCCATAGGACCATTGATCTTTGCTTCTAGCAGCAGCTTCTTGAAATTGCTCCCTTCACACCTGGCAGTGGCTGTTATGTCAAGGTAGGAAGTGTCAACCACTCCAGCCCTTGACATGAGTATGTACTCGACTTTCTCAGCCATGTCTGGGATGCCGCAATCGCCCTTCCCGTATTGCTTGTAAGCATACTTGTGAGAGAGGACTTCGTATTCTTTTGCAATGCTTGCGTGCAATGCATTGTCTTTTTTCAATAGCTCGTCAAGAGTCTGGAACGTGAGAATGGTCGAAGAGGCGTATTTAGTAGCAAGTTGAAGTGGCATGTGCCTGATGAAGAGGCTGCTTTCCAGCTCCGTTACCTCTTTGAGCTCTCGTTGGATCATGGGCGGGAGCAAGCCGCTGAGCATGATGTGGTTCACAACTGTGCCTTCGCAAAGTACAACATTGCTTACAAAGGCAGGGCTTTCCTGTAGCTTGTTCTCTAGCTCCATCCTGCTGCTGTAGGCTCCTGCTTCTATAATACGCTCCATTTATGTAGTTACTAGCTAGTAGTTTAAAAACATTTTGTTTTTCAAACAATAAACTTTAAAAAGCGGCTCCGTCTATTTCATGCCACATGGACACAGAAAGCAGGATAATCAACGAAAGGAAAGAGAATCTTACAGCTCTCAGGAAAGCAGGCATCAACCCTTATGCATACAGGTTTGAGAAGAACGCCACGGCTACTGAGATAAAAAAGGTGTATGCGCAGCTCAAGGAAGAAGAGAAAGATAGCATGCGCAATGCAGTCAAGGTAGCAGGCAGGCTTATGGCCATAAGAGTGATGGGCAAGGCAGCATTTGCTCACCTGCAAGATGATTCTGGCCAGATACAATTATACTTCAAGCATGATGAGCTAGGAGCCAAAGACTATGAATTCTTCAGAAGCCTTGACGTAGGCGACATCATAGGCGCTGAAGGCAGCATCTTCAAGACCAAAAGAGGAGAGATAACAATTGATGTGAAAAAGTTCGAGCTGCTCACCAAGTCAATAAGACCCTTGCCTGAAAAATTCCACGGCTTGAAGGATACCGAGATAAGGTACAGGCAGAGATACGTGGACCTGATAGTCAATCCCGATGTCAAAAAGGCGTTTGTGATGCGCTCAAATATTATACAATCCATAAGGGAATTCCTGCTTGGCGAAGGATACATGGAAGTGGAAACGCCAACGCTCCAGCCAGTATACGGGGGAGCAAGCGCCAAGCCATTCGTGACTCACCACAACGCACTCAACATGCCTCTTTACATGAGGATATCTGACGAGCTCTACCTCAAGAGGCTCATTGTCGGAGGATTCGAGAAGGTGTTTGAGTTCTGCAAGGACTTCAGGAATGAAGGGATAGACACTAAGCATAATCCTGAATTCACGCAGATGGAAACCATGACTGCCTATGATGACTATGAGGACAGCATGAAGCGCACAGAGAGGATGCTGGAATACGTCACAAGGAAAGCCCTGGGCACAGCAGAGTTTGAGTTCGAAGGAAACAAGATACTGATGGCTGCGCCTTTCAAGAGGATAAAGATGATAGATGCTGTCAATGAAGCAACAGGGGCAGACTTCACCAAAATCAGCCTGGAAGAAGCAAGGCAGGTAGCCAGGAAATTCAAGGTAGAGATTGACGAGGACATGAGCGTCGGGTTCATACTGACAGAGCTATGCTCAGAGCTCGTGGAGCCAAAAATAATCCAGCCGACCTTTATAATCGATTACCCAAAAGAAGTCAGCCCACTAGCCAAGGTGACCAAATACAATCCAAATTTCACAGAGAGATTTGAGCTGCTCATCGCAGGCATGGAGCTAGGCAACATGTACTCTGAGCTGAACGACCCTGAAGAGCTGAAAAAGAACTGGGCAGCCCAGGAAGAAAGGCTCAGCAAAGGAGACCAGGAAGCCCAGAGGACAGACGATGACTTCATAAGAGCAATGGAATACGGCATGCCACCAACGAGCGGCATAGGCATAGGGGTTGACAGGCTGGTCATGGTCCTCACCAATAATCCTTCAATAAGGGAAGTGATATTTTTCCCGACCTTAAGGCCAGACACGTAAAGAGCAGTGCACAATGATAAAAGAAAATATTGCGAAGCCAGAGGATGATGCGCTTAAAAAAACCATCGTCGGCTTGACAGAAAAAATCACCATCAAAAGCAATGGCGGAAAAAAAGAATTGATAGCGAGGATTGACACAGGAGCTACCAAGAGCAGCATAGACCTGGCGCTTGCATCAGAGCTAAAGCTAGGCCCTGTAATTGATTCTAGGTTAATCAAGAGCGCTCACGGAACAAAGCTAAGGCCGGTGGTCGAAGTGTCTATAAGCATCAAGAACAGGACCATAAAAGCCAAGTTCACCCTTGCAGACAGGAGCCAGATGCGCTATCCTGCGCTTGTAGGCCAAAACATACTCAGGATGGGATTCCTTGTGGATCCCTCCCAAAGGGCAGACAAACCATTAATCAAGAGCGAGGAAGCGGAAGCAGATAAAAAATGAACCTCCTCGCCCTAAAGGGCGAGGTATCATGCAAAGGAAGTAACTTTCCTTTGTTGCACAAAATCCCAGCTCCCTTGAGACTGAGAAATGTAATGCTGAATGGTTTCAGCA
>Ga0315286_10000012_pt1 | contig 124014 bp, 116 predicted proteins | sample YL17G10_0_MG_FD_205038 | JGI IMG/M metagenome (GOLD analysis project Ga0315286, IMG submission 205038) | Sediment microbial communities from Yellowstone Lake, YNP, Wyoming, USA - YL17G10_0 | ecosystem: Environmental > Aquatic > Freshwater > Lake > Sediment | place: USA: Wyoming | collected...
CGCCGGATAAGAATATTCGATGGAAGGCTTTTAACGTCATCCCGTCAGCTTCCGCACCAGGCCGCGGGCCTTGAACTTCACGTACAGCTCCATGACTTTGGCCAGCCCGATGCCGTGGCTCAGGTCCGTCAGGTCCTGGCCCGACAGCACGTCGGCCAGGTCGTCCATCTCGTCGTCGCTGAGCTTTTCGAAGAATTCGCGGACCTTCTCAACCTTCTTCAGGCGCTGGCCGTGCTCCTCCCACCAGCGCTCGTCATACGCCCTGAGGCCAGCGGCCGACACGTCACCCCTTCCAACGGCATCCTTTATCACTTCAGCCGCCAGGCGGCCGGCCTTTATGGATTCCGCTATGCCTCCGCCGTGTATGGGGTTGACCTGATTCACCGCATCGCCGACGCCTAGCACACCGTTCCCTGTCATCGTCTCCATGAAGCCGCCGACGGGTATGGCTCCCGCATTCACTTCGATGACGCTTCCCTTTCTTATTTCGGGCCGTGAAGCGATCCACTCGTCAAGGTATTGCTTTGCCGTCCTGCCTGTATTGTGCAAAGGTCCGATGCCTATGCCTACGTTGGCGACGTCCTTGCCTTTGGGGAATACCCAAACATACCCGCGAGGCGCTATCCTGTTGCCGAAATACAACATTATCTTGCGGCTGTCGTCCATGCCGATGCCGGCCATCTCGTACTGGAAGCCTGAATCCGTGCATTGGAGGCTTTTGCCGCTCTTCAGTCCTGCTTCCCGTAGCACGAGCGATTCGACGCCGTCGGCTGCCACGACGACCTTGCTCCGTATCTCCGCCTCGTCACCTATGACGTTCGCCCTGACGCCTTTCACCGCTCCCGCCTCGGTCAGCAAGCTCCGGACTTCGGATTTTGCCATGACAGTGGCGCCCGCGCGCGCCGCTTCGCCGGCCAGCCATTTGTCAAACGCCTTCCGTTCAAGGACGTAGCCCTTCGTGCCTTCGAACTGGATATCTATGCGCTTGCCGTTAGGCGCATATACGATAGCGCCGTCTATCTCCTGGGCGATGCAATTCGATGGCATCTCCAGTCCGAGCGTCTTGACTGAGTTTTGGCTCAGCCCCTCACCGCATCTTTTAGGCGTGCCTATCTCCCGGCTGCGATCCAGGACCAGCGTCGAGAGGTTGCGCTCGGCGCACGCCTTGGCCGTGGCAGAGCCTGCCGGGCCAGAGCCTACGACAACGACGTCGTACTCGGGCTTTACCATGCTTCTCATTTTTCCTCCAGCGCCAGCGCTCCCGCCGGGCAGAAGCGCACGCATGACTGGCAGTTGATGCATTTCGAAGCGTCGCACGCCGGCGTTGCCCCGTCCAGCCTGAGCGCGGCGGCAAGGCAGATGGCCACGCAGCCGGCGCATCCTATGCACTTGCCTTCGTCGACCTTGACAGTCATGTAAGTCATCCTTCATGCAGGCGCTGATGAGCAGGAGATGAGAAGGAATGGGCTGCGGGGCTTATAAACTTTTAATATTTGTTAAAAGTTAGTTCCAGGAAGCTACGGTATCATGCATACGTCCGTTGCACGGTCATAGCCGTAGGCTTCTCCGGCGTTGGCCACGCACACAGTTCCAGGGACGCAGTCCCAGTCCGTGTCGCAGTCGCCTTCGCCTGCGTAGCACGGACAGTCAGGAACGCAGTAGTCCCAGCCGCCTCGTTCGCCTGTGTGGCAGTCCGCTGGCGGGTTGGCGAAGAAAAGCCCGGTGATGCCTCCATCGCCAGTTCCGCCGGTGGACAGCTCGGCAGACGTCTGCCAGAGATAGCCGGCTAGCGCGAACAGGAGCAGGGATGACCACACGGCAATCCTTGCCCCGTAGCCTGGGAAACGCCTCTTGGGCATACTTAATAAATCGCTATGATGGCTTTTAAAGCGCATTCGCGCTATGAGCACGTGCCGCCGCTGCAGCCGCCGCCTGAGCTGCCGGAGCCTGAACTGCCGCTGGACTTGGGGACGATGCAAAGCCCTCCCATGCACGTATAGCCGAAAGTGCAGGGCGGGTTGCAGGACGATGATGAACCGCTGCTGGACCTTTGGATAATGCAAAGCCCTCCCATGCACGTATAGCCGAAAGTGCAGGGCGGGTTGCAGGACGATGATGAACCGCTGCTGCTCGCCCTGCACGCACCGCCTATGCACGATTGACCTGAGCTGCATGTCTGGGCAATGTTTTCCTGGCAGTTGGAAAGCCTGTGCATGACCATATTTCCCCAGCAGTACCAGCTGTCCTGGCATGAACTGCCAGACCTTTGGACAACGCAAAGCCCTCCCATGCACGTCATACCCAGGACGCAGGGCGGGTTGCAGGACGATGAGCTGCTGGAGCCTGAACCACTGCCGGACCTGGGAACGATGCAAAGCCCTCCCATGCATGTCTGGCCTGAGGGGCAGGTCTGGAAAACGACGGTGGTGCAGTCGGAACGCCTGCGTATCACTACGTTGCCCTGGCAGTAGTAGCTGTCCTGACATGAGGTTCCGCTTCCGCCGGTGTTCGTGCAGGCTCCGCCTATGCACGTCTGGCCGGCGGTGCAGGCCTTCACTAAGGTAGTCGTGCAGTCGCGGTTCTGGTGGACCACGTTGTTCCCCTGGCAGGTCTGCATGTCCGTGCATGAAGTGGACTGGCTGCCCATCTGGCATTGGCCGTTGACGCAGGTCCCGCTTCCGCAGCTTTGCACTACCCCGCTGCAGTCCGCGTTCCTGTATTCCCTGTTCTTGCCGTCTTTGCTGCAGGTCCAGCCTGGGGTGCATTTCTGGCAGGCCATGTTGTTGCTGCAGTCCGTGTCGGCGCAGTCAGTCGCGCCGTCGTTGTCGTTGTCTGCCCCGTCGTTGCAGTTGATTTCGCGGCCGGAGGTGGAGGTACCGCTTCCTTGGCACAGCGGCACTTTGCCGTTTTGGCATGTGTAGCCTGGCATGCACATCCATGAGCGTTCAGGCTCGCCATTCTGTTTGTAGCATGTGTAGCCTGAACTTGTCTGGCAACGGCATGTAACAGCGGTCGGGGGGTCTGACTGCTTGCAACAGCATCGGCCGGTAGTGCAGAGGCCGCTTGTGCCTTGAGGCTGTATGGATTGGGCGGGGCATATGGGCTGGGGCCAGCAAACTCCTTCCATGTAACCTGATCCCGTGCAGTAGTTCTGGCAGGGATCCTTGCTGCCGCCTGCATAGCTGGGCGAATCCAGAACAAAGGAAGTTCCCGTGGATATAAGTGGCCTTCCGGCGAATTCAAAACCTGCCGGAACGCAGAAGTTCTTGCCGGCCTCGACGCCGAATAGTTTGCCCACGTCTTCAAGGCACACGCCCGTTGCGCAGTCGCCGTTGCTGCCGCAGGGGCCCTCGCCTTCATTACACTTGCGCTCTTTCGAGCAGTAGCCGTATGAGCCCAGGGTTTTGGGTGTCGTCTTTGCCTGCGTCGTCCCGTTTTCTTTTTCTTCGGAGTCGCCGTCAGAAAGCTCGCACGTGTCAAACCCCTTCTCCCAGCCGTATCTCCTGCCTCCGCCGTCAAGGCAGACGAGCTGGTCGGCGCAATCCGCGTCAGAGTCGCAGTCGCCTTCGCCTGCTGAGCATGGGCATGCGGGCGAGCACACGTAGCTCCACGAGCCGGGCTGCCCCTTGTGGCAGCCGCCAGCAGAAGGCGTTGAAGGTGTTTGGGTTCCGTTAGGTGATTGACCTCCCGTTCCTGGCGGCTCTGCCGTGCCACGGGCTTCGCATATGTCCATGCCAGCATCAAAACCATAGCTGGAACCGCGGTTCTGGTTGCAGGCCAAGCCCTGTTCGCAGTCCTCGTCTGCATTGCAGTCGCCTTCGCCGGCGGCGCACGGGCATGCTGACGAGCAGCGGTATCCCCACGTTCCCAGAGTTCCCACATGGCAGTCCGCAGCGGCCATGCCCGTCACGTCCGTTGCAGGGGCTGTGCGCACGGTGAAAGCGTCAGGATAGAATTCGCTCGCCCAGAATAATGCAACTCCAACCAAGAGGACGGCAGACCATGCAGCCAGCCGCGAAGCGTGCGAAAGCCGGGACACGCTTAATTATTGTTGCCGTCCTCACTTAAATGCCTTGGCGCCGGCAAGACAGCACGGCGTCGTCACTGCATTTTCTTCATGGCCGGCGCGACGTCTATGTTCGAGATGTCCTGCTTGTAGAGCGGCCCGCGCACCGAAGGGATTTCGTCTCCATACGCTTCGCGCTTCTCCTGGTAGAAGAGTCCGGTCGGAAGCTTGTCCTGCTCCATGGCCTTCTCCACCGCCGCGGCCCGGTCAGAGGCGTTGTGCCCGTACAGCTTGTAGATCCGTTCCTTGTACCATTGCACGCTGTAGGCACGGTTGTATGTCAGGCAGGGCATCAGCACGTCTATGAGCGAGAACCCATGGTGGCTGATTGCGTCGATGATGAGCCTCTTCAGCTGGTCCAGGTCCATGAACCACCCGCGCGCAACGTACGTGGCCCCGGCCGTTATGGCCCATGACATGGGGTTGACCGGCTGCTCTATGGAGCCGGATGGCGACGTCGAAGACACGAAGCCTTTGGGGCTCGTTGGGGAATACTGCCCTTTCGTCAGTCCATACACGGAATTGTTCTGCACGATGTACGTCATGTCCACGTTCTTCCTGCACGCGTGGACGAAGTGGTTGCCTCCGATGCCGTAGGCGTCGCCGTCTCCGGACACTGCTATGACCGTCAGCTCCTTGTTGGCCAGCTTTATTCCCGTAGCCACAGGCAGCGTCCTTCCATGCAATCCCTCAAAGCCGTACGTTCGAACGAAGTGCGGCAGCTTCGAGCCGCATCCGATGCCCGACACGATTGCGACTTTCTCCGGCGCCACATCCAACTCCGCCAGCGCCTGCTTCAATGCGGCCGTCAGCACGAAGTTCCCGCATCCTGCGCACCACGTCGGCTTCTCCCCCGTGTCCAAGTCCTTCTGTTCCATGCTATTTCCCCATCATCTTGAGCGCTTGCCTGCTTATCTCCTCCGGGAAGAACATCCTTCCGTCGTACTTGAGAAGCGTGCAGTCAACGTCCAGTCCCGTGGCTTCTCGTATCAGCGAAGCCAGCTGGCCCGTCTGGTTGTTCTCTATGACCAACGCCTTGCCCGCGTCTTTTATGGCCTGCAAGACCGCGCCTTTCGGGAACGGGCTTATGATGCTCACATGGAGGTGCGCGGTCTTTATGCCAGCCTTATCCAGCAGCAGCATGGCCTCGCTTATGGGTCCCTTCGTCGAGCCCCATCCTATGAGCAGCAGCTCAGGGGTTTTGCTTCCGGACAGCTCTGCCCCTTCAACGTCCTTTGCTGCTCGCTCCAGCTTGCAGAAGCGTTTCTGTGCCATGCGTATCCGGATCGTTTCGTCTTCAGATTCATGTCCATATTCGTTGTGCTCGTAGCTGCTGGCCCAATGGATGCCGCCTTTCTGGCCCGGGACAGCGCGGGGCGAAACGCAGTCGGCGAGGTCGTAGCGCTTGTAATCCTTCATCCTGGCCGCCTCCCTGTCCGTGAGCAGGTGCCGCTTCGCAGGAACGCCCTTGAACGCCGGCGCCGTGGCATAGCTCATGCCAAGGAATTTGTCCAAGAGCAGTATCGCAGGGAGCTGATATTTCTCTGAAAGATCGAACGCCTTCATCGTGAGCGAGAAGCATTCCTCCATGTCGCCCGGCGCCAGCACAAGCCGCGGCGCGTCGTCCGTCGACGCGTGCAGCACAAAAAGAAGGTCGCCCTGCGCAGTCCGCGTCGCCATGCCGGTCGCAGGCCCGGGCCGTTGCGACTCGACTATCACGATGGGCGTCTCCGTTTGCATGGCCAGCCCCAGCCCTTCGGTCATCAGGCAGAAGCCTCCGCCGGACGTGGACGTCATCGCCCTGGCCCCGGCGAACGATGCCCCTATGGCCATGTTCACGGCCGCTATCTCATCCTCCACCTGGCGGACGACCAGTCCATATCGCTTCTCCATCTCGGCCATCGCCTCGAACACGCCCGTAGCAGGAGTCATCGGATACGATGACATGAACGTGCATCCGGCCTTCACGGCGCCCAGCGCCACAGCGTCGTTGCCCGAAACCATGATCTTTCCTGACGGCTTCCTTTTCTCTAGCCTGAAACCTGAGCCTTGAGGATAGTTCTGCTTTGCGTAATCATAGCCTGCCCTGAGTGCGTCAACGTTCTGTTTCACGACCGTTTCGCCTTTCCTTCCGAAGATGTCCTTCAGGACGGATTCGAGGAACGCCGTCTCGAACGAAAGCAGCCCGGCCGCGGCCCCGACGGCCACTGTGTTCCTCATTATCAGGCCGCCACGCTCTTCGCACAGCCTTTTTATCGGTATCCCGAAGACGTTGACGCCCGCCGGCCTGTCAATCAGGGCGAATTCCTGCGGGTCGTGGATTATGCAGCCTCCGTTGGCCACGCCCTTGGCATGCAGCGTTGCCGTCATCTCATCCAGCGCCACAAGCATGTCTGTCCTTGCGACGTGCGAATGCACCTCGCGTTCGGCCACGTGCACGGACACGACGTTGTTGCCGCCTCGTATCAGCGATGGGTTCTCGGACAGCACGAAAGCGTTGAGCCCGGCGCGCATGCACGCCTTGGCAAAGGCCTCTCCAGCCGACGCTATGCCGAACCCTGCCGGGCCGCCGATCTTCCACGAAAGGTCATTCACTGTGAGGCCAGCCATCAGAACCACGCTTCAATGCAGTTGCCATTATGGGTGCACCTGGCTTTATCTTGGTTATTTGCCGGGCAGGCCTTTTAAACCTTCCTTAAAGCCCGATTTGGAATAGCCAAACAGCGCTTCGACGGCTGACGTGCTTACTTCTCTATGTGTATGACCCTGGCCGGGCACGATTCGGCAGCGTCCTTGTTGCATCCGGCATCCTTCACAACCAGTTCCTGCCGCACGATCTCCTTGCCTTCCTTGGTGACCTTGGCCTTCTTCAGGTGCGCCTTGCCCTCGCTGCCAAGCTCCCAGTAGTCAGGGCATATCGCGGCGCAGGCGCCGCATCCGATACAGCCTGGCGTGTCCTGGACTATCTTTGGCATGAAGAACCTCCCATGTGTATATCACGGCGCATGGCTTATAAATTGCTGTTTGTCCGGAGTTCTGTCGCGTACTAGTGGCAAGAGTCAACGGCATTTCCTATTCTTGCGGCGTCATCTTATAGCAATTTTCATCGTGGCAAGATGGGTTGTCAGTTGAGATGGGCACTATGATCTTTTCATCAATCAACCTTTGGACGCCTTCTGAAGTCAGTGGCGGGTAGCTGCTATCAGTGAACGTGTAAGACCCGTCGGGCATGGTCACCTTTCTTGCGATGAACATCAGCCCTTCACCGCACGCCTCGTTTGTCGAGTTGTCAATCCAGGCCATGCCCGGGACATTCACCACGCATTCAGTAATCTGGTTTCCATATGCGCTGCTTTCCTCGTATCTTATGTTGCCGTCAGCTATCTTTCCTTTTTTGAATGTGAGCGTTGCGCTGTATGACTTCGATGCGCCTGCGCTGGTCGCATCGTGCCAAAACTTTATGACAAAATTTTCAGGGAGTTTCGATTCTCTGGTTGCCGGTTGCGTCGTACAGCCTGAAACTGCCAGTATGGATAAGATTCCTATCGCCGTCACCCATTTGCCGTTCATCTTAGTTTTTGATGGCTTTGTTTATAAACCGTCCAGATGGCGGGACAGCCGGTTGCGGGTCCGTCCGCGTGCGTTTCACTCTTTCACGAAAGCCAGCATCGTCATGGAGACGGCCGTGAGCGCCAGAGACAGATAAAAGGGCGTCGCCATGCCCGTCCAGTCCCATAGCAGGCCAGCCAACATGGAAGCGGGGAGGGCGCATATCCCGACTGCCATCTGGAACGCGCCAAGCGCGCTGGCCCTGCTTTCGGCCGGCGCCAGCTCGGAGACCAGCGCCTTCTGGGACGGCTCCAGCGCCCCTTTGTGGAGGCCGTAAAGCAGGAAGATAGCGAAAACAGCCGCATAGCTTTGCGTCAACAGCGAGATCAGGCAGAGCAGCGCCCAGAAAGCGTATGAAATCATGAGCACGCGCTTCCTTCCGATGCGGTCGGCCAGCTTCCCGAAAGGCAGCGAGAACGCGAAAGCGACGGCGGTGAAAACAAGGTAAAGTACCGGGACGAATGCAACGTCGAATCCCGCTTGCTTTGCGAAGATAAGCAGGAACGAATAGCTGAAAGATCCAAGGGCGAAGATGGCGCTGATCGCGAGGAACAGCTTCAGGTTGCGCCCCATGCGCTTCAAAGAGAGGCCGCGGTAGATCCTTCCCGGCGTCCGCTTTTCCTTTATCACAAGCAATACCATGACAGCTCCTATCGTGGAAGGTATGGCCGCGAGCGCGAACAGGTTCGCGTATCCGAACGTGCCGAAGAGCGCGATGCAAAGGATGATGCCACAGATTGCGCCAAGGTTGTCCATCGTTCTCAGGACGCCGAATGTGGAGCCGCGGTTCTTCCTGTCAGATGCGTCCGCTATCATCGCATCCCTCGGAGCTCCGCGCATCTTGCCGACCCTGTCAAGGATCCTGAAGGGGATGAGATGCTGCCACGCTGTCGAAAGCGCGTATCCGACCCTGGACGCGGAGCCGAAAAGATAGCCAGTCCATACGAAGACCTTCCTTCGCCCAAGCCTGTCCGAAGCATATCCGGACGCCGCCTGCGACACGGAAACGAGCGCGTCGCCCAGGCCGTCGATGAATCCCAGCACGGCCATGTCCGCGCCGAGGAAGGACGTGACAAACAGCGGCCATATGGGGTAGATCATGTCCGACCCCATGTCGTTCAGGAAGGACGCCAGCGCGAACGTTCTGACGGTCCGTTTCCTCTCGGCCGGCTTCATGGGTTCCATTATAAGTAAAAGAAGGCGTTGAGATTAAAGCGCATGCCGGCCACACAGCGGCCGACGAAACCTGGTACATACAACTGCCGGCATTCAGAATCCTTTGCCGGAGCTTGGTTTGGCTTGTGTTTGCTATGCTGCGATTTGCGTCATCCGCTGTCCGATGCAGTTTCAAGTTTCGCGTGGAGCCGCTTTGCTTTGTCCGATGCCAACCAAAAAGGATAAAAGGCTTCGTAAATGCCATCCTCTGTCAGCGATTTCCCGAATTGGGGGAGCGAGAAGTCAAGGAACATAACTGTCGTTCCAAGTGTTTCCGCCATTCGGTAGCAGATCTCACCAACCCGTGTCGGTCTTAAAGGATGGCCGAGCACTCCGCCGCCAAGCAGAAGGTCATAAACAAATTCTTCGTCGCGCGCTGGATAACCTCTCATTCTGAGTTCGTCGCTGTTTTCTGTGGCTTTCACATCTCTTGCATACGACCTAGTCTTTGCTTCTGTAGTCATTTTGTCAAGTTCTTCTGTTGTGACCATAGAAACTGCTTGCCAATAAGTTTTTTATTGTTATCGGAAAGGCTGGAGCTTACTTCGCCGTGGCGTTGCGCATCCTCGCTATTATCTCCACGACTTCGGCGTCGCTCTTGCCGTGCGCCTTCAGCCCCTGCCCCAGCGTCTCCATCGCAGCCATGCCGCATCCCGCGCAGTGGATGCCGGCTTCCAGGAGTATGGGCAGAGCCTGCGGATACGCTGAGACCAGTTCAGCGATTAGCATGTCCTTGGTTATCGGCTTCGCCCCTGCCGCTGCCGCCGGAGGCGGCCTGAGCCTGCGCCTCGTCGGCGCCGTCGGCTCTTGGCCCCACTCGTCGTCAGCGAAGCGCCTGGGCTTGCCGCGGAACTTCGCGTAGAATGCGTCCGCCGCCGCCTTCTGCTCTTCCGTCAGCTTCCTGACGTATTTGTCCTCTTCCAGCTTCTTTCCCGTGGCCTTCTCCCACTCCTTCGGCCTGGTCGCGAACTTGGCCTGGATGCTGTCCCTGTACAGGCCGGGGATGACGTTGAACGTGCAGAACGGTATCAGCCGCCCGTCCGGGACTGCGTAATGTATGCCGCACTTGTGGATGCGGTCGATGTCCCAATTGTACGGGTCCTGGAAGTGCATCATGCCGACGAACAGCGAGTCGTGATGCATGACGCCGAGCCCGCGGTAGTCAGATCCGGTGAACGCGGACGAGAGCGAACGGACGAATTTCAGTCCCGCAGGCTTCTTCTTCTCATCGACGAACCTGCCGATGCCCCGGAGCAGCTTCGAATACACGAGCGGCTTCCGCAGTGCCATGAACGACTTGCCCGTCAGCTCCTGCCCCGTCTTCTCCAGATATTCGAAGAAGCCGCTGACGTCGAAGAACTGCGGCAGCGGCACCATCCTGTCGCCGTCGCGGAAGATGTACGTCGCCATGCCGCACGCGAAGTGCTCGCTGAGGCGGTAGACGCGACGTCCGCGCATTATGTCGATGAAGTCTGACACCTGCTTCGCCACGGGCACGGGATAGAAATCGTCCGCCGTAACCGCGCCGCCCGTCTGCTCTTCAATGCGGTGTATGACGCCGGGTATGGTTATCCGCTGTTTGCGCCGCAGCGCGTCAGGCATCTGGCCCACGAACGAGACGGGCTGGTAGTTGATGCCGCGGACGGCGTCGATGTTGCCGAAGCCGAAGCGGAGTATGTCGCCGACCTCGTGGTCGTTGAAGCCGTTGATGACCGTGGGCACGAGCACGACGCCAATGCCTGCATTGCGGCAGTTCTCCAGTGCCTTCGGCGCCTCGTAGTAGTTCTTCGGGTTCGTCTGCGGCGTGACGCCGTCGAAGGACATGTACAGGACGTGCGAGCCAAGTGCCGCTATCTTCTCCGCCAGCTCCGGATCTTGCGAAAGGCGCACTCCGTTGGTGTTAAGTTGTATGTGGTCAAATCCTTCTTCCTTGGCAAGCTCTATGACTTTGACGATGTCGTCTCTCATCAGCGGCTCGCCGCCAGTGAGTTGGACTGCGTTGCATGCTATCGGTTTCTGCGCCCGCAGCGTGTGGAACATCTCCCTAAGCTGTCCCAGCGACGGCTCGTAGATAGGGTCGCCCTTCTTGCAGAAGAAGAAGCAGTTGCTCACCAGTATTCCGTCACCAGCGACGAACGTGTGGCTCTTGCTTTCCACTTCAAGGTCATAGACGAACTGCTCTTCTGCTTCGAAGGTTTGGACATCTGCGGGACCGTCGAGAGCGAAATCGCCCAGGAATTCTATCTTGACTCCCTTCCTTTTGGCAATGCCGGCGAGCCTTTTTCTGTGGCCGGGTTTAAGTTCGATTAATGAGGCCAGCTTCTCCATGAACTGGCTGGATATGCACACTTTACCTATGAATTCGTGGTTGGCCAAGGGGTTCGATTTCATGCTCGCTTTTCGTTTCCTGGAGAAGATCCCGAATGTGGAAAGCAGATAGCCCATATCGCTTATCAGGTCTTTTGACACGCTGGCGTAACCCATGCTGACGTGGTTCTCTCCGCGTATGACGAACCCATCACCGTTGAAGAGGCCCGTGAGCAGTCCTATTCTGACATCATCAGGTGATGAAAAGGCGAAAGCTGGAAGCCTCTTGTTTGCCGAGCCAGCGGCTATGCCGAGTCCGTATCTGAGAATCAATGCGAATATTTTGTTTCCTACGTTTATCTGTGTCGCCTTGCCCTTGACCTTCACAACACAATAAGTCAGACCAAGGCTCTCCAGGCAAGAGATTATGTCGTTCCTTACAAACTCATCCTCACACGTGTACCAAACATTTTGTTTTGCGTAGTGGCCGTCGGCAACGAAGTAGCCTACCAACTTTGCGAATTCTTTTGTGATTTCAAAGGTTCTTCCCATCTCATATTGTTTTGCATCGACGCCGAAACTTATGCCGTTTGGTGAAAATCCTGTTTTTTCTGCCACTCTTCTGTAGGCGTCCAAAGGCATGCTGTCATTGTGTTTCCACAAGTAGAACGCGGTTTCAGTCGGGAAAAAATCTTTTATATTGCCGGACTGTTTCAGGGCCGAGAAAAGGTCGCTCACTTTGTGAACGTAGACTTTTCTCGCTTCCTCGGCAGGCATGTCTTTAAAGGATTCGAATAGGTCTAGTCGCTCAGGTGGTTGGGCTCCGGGAAGTGATGATATGGTCAGCATCTTCTCGTCATGGATATCACTTATGGGTTTTTTCTGGAATTTCTCTGAAATTGAGGCAAATCTGTGGTCAGCGGTCGTGACTATCTCTTTGCCTGTGAGTGTGCGGACCTTTACGAACTTGCCGCGGTATTTCCTTTTCAAGATCGTTTTGACTCTTGCCCACGAAGCTTTACCGTCCTCGAACGTCAGGACCTCTATGTTCGTTCTGGGAACCGCATAGAAACCTTCCATTCCTTCAATTTTTTTGGGGTTTCGTGTAATTTCGTTCTCAACCAAATCGCCTATTTTTATTCTCTTTGTTTTATCGCCTATCTTGGCCAAAAGTTCCTCGTTGTACGGAAGGCAGTACCAGCAGCTCAGGTCGCACCGGTTCGTCATCACGATGTTGGCTAAGTTGGTATGAGTTTCGTGCTCTGCGCAGAGGCCGCAGTCCAGCGGGCAGAGGATGGAATCGCGTTTCTTCGCCACCTGCAGCGTTTCCAGTTCCAAGCCCGGGTCCTGGAACCCTTCGGCACGCTCGTACATGTTGAAGTCGCTCCAGTACAGTTCCTTCGTCGGGCCGTGCTTGCTGCATTCCTTGACCATCCATACCTTGCCGCCGCGCTCATACAATGCGGACGGCGTCAGCATCAATCTCCAATCGCCAGAAGCAGCGCATTTGGGGCACAGCGACTTGTGGAACTTCAGCAGCTTTCCGTCCGCCGGCACCAGCTCTGCCAGCGACCGTTTCTGGTCAGTCGTCATCGTCGCCGCGTGCGGCGAGACCGGCACCTCAGCGAAGCGCTCCGGCTCATGCCGCGTTGCCTGCGAGTAACTGGTGGGCATCGTCACATCACGTCATGCTTCTGCAACTTTTAATGTTTGTTAAAAGTTCCTGGTCAGTTTGAGATTTGCTTGAGGGGTTTAAATATGTTTGATTGCGGCCCCGATGAAAAGGCGCCGTACGGGAAAAGTATGTGACCATTACGTTTACCATGCCTGCCCGACGGCGGCAAAACAGTAATAAAAGTTTGTGCCATAGCATTCCCATGAAGGTTGAGATCCAGGGATCGGGGTTAAGCCACGAAAAGGGCATGTGCTTACTGGTAAAAACAGGCAAGAGAGATTCCTATGAAAGTACGGTCCTGGACTATGGCATGGGCTCCAGCGAGGTTGCGTTCCGTGAAAAGGGTGATTTCCTCAGGACAAATAGGATGCTTCTGACGCATGCGGATGGAGACCACTTCCAGATTGGAAAACTCCTCCATAACCGCGCCACATACGAGTCGAGTGAGCCCATTGAGATTTGGGGCCCGGTGGGCATGTCGTTCTATGTGGGCAACAGCCTGAACTCTTGCTGTTACGGCGAAAGGAGTGACCTGGTTGTTGACGTCTATGAGATCGAAGGCGGCCAGTCCAAGAAGATCAGGTTCACCTATCAGAGAGGCCCGAGCGAGGTTCCCATGTTCGTTTCAACAGAGAGCTTCGTAGATACGCCTATTGACGGGAACGGCATAGTAACATTGGGGTCTTTCGGCCAGGGCGGGCATACGACTGTGAAGGCGGTTTATGGGAGGCACGGCGAAAGGGCTTTGCCTGTGGTTTGCTTTGCCGTCGAGGAAAAGAAGCGGCCGAAAGTCAACATGGATGCGACAAGGATGGTTGAGATTCTGCTCAGGCCGAGGGGGCCGTGGATGCGTGAACTGAATGATGGCATAATGGACGCCCTCGACAGGTATGATGGAGGGAAACTGAACGAATTCCTTTACAGGGAAGTGGACGAAAGCTGCCTTCCATCGGACAAGGACGGGAAACGGGTTGAAATGCGGACCCTGCTCTCCGGCAAGGGGAAGGCCATAGAAGTGGAACCCCCGAGGACGGTCAAGCTTGCTTACGTGACTGATACTGTGTTGACAAGAAGCTCCGGGAGAGGCGACCCGAATTCCCCGTTGTCAGCTTTGATGCGGGAGGGCCAGGTTGGCAATGAAGACGCGCTCATCGAGCTTGCGCGTGGCGCAGACTATCTGTGGTGCGGCACCAAACCCGACAGAAGCAGGGTGCGTGTGCATCTTTCGCCTCCAGATGTTGTATATCTTGCAATGCAGGCGCGCCCAAAAAACGTGATAGTCGGGCATCTTGGAATGGATCACGAGAGCGTGGTGGGCGCTCTGAAGGGCGCGGCGGCGGAAAACTTCTCCGAAGAAATGTTTGAACTGGCCGTTTCACGCCAAGTTCTGAGGGAGAGAAAGAGACGGGGTTTGATAACTGACGAGACGGCGGATGCGCTGGGGGCGTTCAGAAATGTTCGGAAAGGTTTGAAAGGGGCATGCGATGTGAGGCTGGGGTTTGCGCCGTACCCCCAGGAAGTATTCGCCGAAGGCCTTTTGGGGATGAAAAGCAACTACTCAAGGTATCTTGCAAGCGAGTTCGCAGCCCCGGAAAGCGACATGGATGGGTTCGAACAGAAGGAGCCCAAACAGGGCGAGTGATCAGTCGGAAACCCCATGGTCTTGTTTTATCCTTTTCATGTCCGCTGCCAGCCGTTTGTGGTTTCTCTCCAACCCTTTGGGGATCGGTTTCTTGCTGCGCTTGAGATAATCGTATATCGCCTCTTTCAACGCATCCGCAGCGAGCAATGAGCAGTGCATCTTGATGGGCGGCAGGCCATCCAATGCCTTAGCCACGTCCGCGTTCTCTATCGCCATCGCCTGCGCGAGCGTCTTGCCTTTGGCCAGGTCCGTTATGATGCTGCTCGTCGCCAGCGCCGCGGCGCAGCCGAAGGTCTCAAACTTTATGTCAGTTATGACAGCGTCCATTGCGCTGCTTGCGTTCTTCACCTTTATGTACAGCTGCATGACGTCACCGCAGGTGACGTTGCCGACCTTGCCTGTGCCGTCCGCATTCTCGATCCTGCCGTAGTTGTGCGGGTTCCTGAAATGCTCTATGACCTTTTCGCTGTACATCGGCATGTCATCGCCTCCCCTTCCCGAACGGGCTGATCTTGCGCAAGTCCTCGACGATCCCAGGCAGCACGCCGGCAACGTAGTCCACGTCCTGCCGCATCGTCGTCCTGCCAAGCGTCATCCTCAGGCTCCCGTGCGCCAGCGCATGCGGCAGTCCCAGCGCCAGCAGCACGTGGCTCGGCTCCAGCTTCGGCGAAGAGCATGCCGATCCTGTGGAAGCCATGACGCCGGCGTCGTCCAGCCGAAGGATGAGGCTTTCGCCTTCGATGTATGCGAACGAGAAGTTCGTGTTATTCGGCAGCCGCTTCGTCGCATGGCCGTTCAGCCTGCTCTCCGGCACAGAGAGCATGCTTTTTATCAGCGCATCGCGCAGCTTCGTTTGCCGTTCCGCCTCCGTCGCCATTTCCTTGCGCATCAGCTCCGTCGCCGCGGCGAAGCCCACGGCCCCCGCGACGTTCTCCGTCCCGCTTCTGAAGCCTCGTTCGTGCCCGCCTCCGCTCATCAGCGGCTCCAGCCTCGTCCCGCTCTTGGCAAAGAGAATGCCGACGCCTTTCGGACCATAGATTTTATGTCCAGAAGCTGAAAGCATGCTCACGCCGTCCATGCTCAATGGAACTTTGCCGTAGGCCTGGACCGCATCCGTATGGAACGCGACCCCTTTCTTCTGGCACACGGCAGCCAACTCCTTCACCGGCTCCACTGTTCCAATCTCATTGTTGGCGTGCATGATGCTCACAAGTATCGTATCCTTGCGCACGGCCTTCTCCAGGGCCGCAGGGTCCACAAGGCCGTTGCCGTCTACGGGCAGGTACGTCACTTCGAACCCCTGCTTCTCCAGCCAGCGGCACGACTCCATGACGCACGGGTGCTCTATGCGGCTCGTTATCACATGCTTCCCTTTAGTCCGGTTGGCCATCGCCGTTCCTTTTACCGCAAGGTTGTTCGCTTCGGTCGCGCCTGACGTGAAAACGATTTCGCTCGGGTCGGCTTTCAGGAACGCCGCGACCGCCGCCCGGCTCTCTTCCAGCGCGCGCTTGGCTTCCCTGCCCAGCGAATGCAGGCTCGAAGCGTTGCCATACTTCTCCGAGAAGTAAGGTTCCATCCGCTTCATCACTTCCGGCGCCACAGGCGTGGTCGCCGCGTAATCCAGATATACGGTTCTCATGCCAATCATCCCTGGTATTTATAACGCTGTTATAACTTATATCACAGTCTTCTTTATAAACGTGATTCCTTCAGGGAGAAATCACTTTCCGCTCGTCAGGTAGTCCGCCAGCAGCCGCACGCCGAAGCCTGTCGCGCCCTTCGGCGTATAGTACCGCGGCTTGTCGAACCACGACGTCCCTGCTATGTCTATGTGCAGCCACGGCGCCTTGCCTGTGAACTGCTTCAGGAACGCGCCGCCGGTTATCGTCCCTGCGTATCGCCCGAGCTTGTAGCCGACGTTCCTCAGATCGGAGATGTCGCCCTTCATCTCGTCCTCGTATTCCTTGTAGAGCGGCAGCCGCCAGACGCGTTCGTACGTTCGTTGCCCGGCCTTGAACAGCGCTTCAGCCTCCTTGTCGTCCGTCCCCAGCACCGCGGCCACATACTCACCAAAGGTCACGAGCACGGAGCCCGTGAGCGTCGCCAAGTCCAGGAGCAGCTTCGGTTTGTATCTCTTCGCAGCGTATGCCAATGCGTCCGCCAGGACGAGCCTTCCCTCCGCGTCCGTATCTGCGATCTCCACGGTCTTGCCGTCGTAGCTCTTCACGATCGCTCCAGGCTTGGAGGCGTTCGGGCCGATCATGTTCTCGACCAATGCCATGACACCAATTGCATTGACCTTGGCTTTCAGCCTGGCCAGCGTCACCATCGTCGCCAGCACCGTCATCGCGCCGGCCTTGTCCGACTTCATCGTCTCTATGTATCCGGACGGCTTCAGGTTCAGTCCCCCGGAATCGAACGTCACGCCTTTGCCTAGCAGGACGACGGGCTTCCCGCTGCCGTGGCTGTATTCCAGCAGCACGAGCCGCGCCTGGAACCTGCTGCCTGCGCACACGCTGAGCATGAGGTTCATGCCCAGGCGCTTTAGTTCCTTTTCGTCAAGAACGGTGCATTTAATCCCATGCGCTTTGGCCAGCGTCTGCGCCAGTTCCGCGCACGCCATGGGATTAAGCACGTCGCTCGGCTCGTTCGTCCAGTCCCTCGCCATGTTCGTGCCTTCGGCTATGGTCACGGCCTTGCGCGCCTCAGCGTTGGCTTTGGCCAGGTTCCCTGAAAAGACAACGTTAAGCAGCGCCAGTTTCTTCGCTTTCTTTTTCTTGTATTTGTCGTAGTCGTACATGCCCAGCGCAGCGCCTTCGGCCGCAGCACTGGGCTCGCCGTCGACGCCGTTGTCAGCCACGACTGACAGCTCTTTCAGCTTCAGCGCCACGGCTTCTCCGGCTGCGATGGACGATGCCCGCCGCACGCTCTCCGTCGACGTCTCAGCTTTCTTCCCGAGTCCTACCAGGAACATGCGCTTCGCCTGGCCGTCGCCGCACAGCTGCGCCACTTGGTCCGTCTCGCCAGCGAAATCGCCCGCCTTTATGGCGTCAGCTACAGGCTTCGGCGCTTTACGTTTCCCTGCCTTGATTTCCTTGGAGCGCTCCTCTGTCAAAAAAAAGCAGAGCATCTCCGTCTTCCCCGCGTTCCCGACGACTTTCACATCCATAGCATCATTTCTCCTTCGTATGCATCCAGTCGATGGACGCCGTGCCGTACTTGTAGCCGTAGACGAAATTGTAGGCCTCCAGCGCCGCTTTCGCGCCTTCGCCGGCCGCGACGATGGCCTGCTTGTACGGGACGTTCGTCACGTCGCCTGCAGCAAATATGCCTTCCTGAGAGGTCCTGTTGTGGCTGTCTATGCATATTTCATTCGCTTCGTTGACCTTGACCGTGCCCTTGACCCAATCCGAGTCAACGACATAACCGATCTCCATGAAAACGCCGTCCACGATCAACTCCGTCTTCTTCCCCACGGCGCCAGCGATCATTATGGATTTCAGGAACTTGTCGCCCCTGAACTCCGTGACCACCGATTCCAGGATGAACTGGACGTTCTTCGCCTCTTTTTTCACCCGCTCTACCATCAGCTCGTCGCCGCGGAAGTCCGCGCGGCGGTGAATGAGATGGACTGCCTTGGCGACTTTGGAGAGGAACAGCGCCGCATCCAGCGCCGCGTTGCCGCCGCCCACCACAGCGACGGACTTGCCTTTAAAGAGCATGCCGTCGCACGTGGCGCACGTCGAGATGCCCTTGCCTATGAACTTCTCCTCGCCGGGCGCCCCAAGTTTCCGTGGAGTCTTGCCGTAAGCCAATATCACCGTCTTCCCTGTCAGCTTCTCTCCTGTTCCAAGCTCCACCGTGAACAGCTTCCCTGCCTTCTTTATCTTCACGGCCACGCCGCGCACGAAAACGCAGCCGAAGCATTTCGCCTGGCTGAAGAAACGCTGCATCAGCTGCATGCCAGGCATCGCGTCGGCGCCAGGGTAGTTTTCTATGGAACTGGCCAGATTCGTCTGGCCGCCGACATCTTCGGCCACGACGACAGTCTTCATCTTCCGCCGGCATGCGTATATGGCTGCCGAGAGCCCTGCAGGCCCCGCACCCACTATAACCGTGTCGTATTCGCCTGCCATCAAGCACACCGCTGAACCATGGTCCGGCCCGGAGCCGTTGAATATCTATTGGTTTGGATCCCTATTAAAACAGAGCTAACCTTTGCCGCGGAACTCCCGCTGCATCAGCAATGCATCCCCCTCGATGTTCGGGCTCTCGGATATCAGGACGCCTGCGGCACGGAAGTCGCGCAATGCGCGCATCAGCTCTTTGTATCGCATGTCTGAATGCTGCAGGTTCGTGTGGCTCCTCTCCCCTGCATCAGTGTATTCAATCCCTGAAGTGTGGATGTGCATGTTCTGCAATCCCGTTTTGCCGAGCGCCTTCTCGATGCTTTCGAGCGTGCCGGCAAACTCCTCGTATGAGTTGTTTCCACCGCCGGAGCGGGCGTGCAGATGTGAGAAGTCCACGCAGGGCATGACCTGCTCCACCTCCTGGCTTATGCGCAGGATTTCGTCCAACGAGCCAAACTGCGACCGCTTGCCCGTCGTCTCAGGCCGCAGCCAGATGGGATTCCCTTCGTCCTTGAGCGCCCTGGCGATGGAACGGATGCGGTCCTTGACCGTGCTGTAAACAGCACCCGCATCCATCTTCAGGTAGAACGCCGCGTGGAACGTCACGGACCAACTGCCGCACAGCCAGGCGATGCGCGCCGAGTCCAGTATCCGCTTCACGCTCGCCTCCAGTTTCGCCTTATCGTCGCTGTTCAGGTTTATGAAGTAGGGAGCGTGGCACGTCAGCGTTACGTCAGATGCGCGCGCCGCCGCATTGACAGCGGGTGCGCGTTCCCGGGTGATGTTTATGCTACGGACAAACTCAACCTCGAAGGCGTCCAGGCCTAGTTTCCGTGCGTGTCGTATGCCGTTCTCCGTTCCCGGCTGCGGAGTGGACAGCGGTATGCCGGCGGTGCCGAAGCGAAGCTTGTCCATATTCTGCCTCATCATCCTATCGTCGTCCCCACGAACTCGTTCCCTTCCAGCAGCCGTTTCAGATTGCCCGTTTCCCTTCCGTTGACTATCATCACCTTCAGTCCGAGCCGCTGCGCCTCCCTGCTTGCCACGGGATCGAAAGGCACGTTCATGCCCGGCTTCCATTCGCCGCCTATGAGCTTTTTGTATCCGTCCCAGCTTAGCGCTTTGACCGGCTTCGCTGTTTTGTCAAAATCCGGATCAGCAGTGTATATGTAGTCCACGTCTGTCATGTTCACAACTGTCCTGGCATTCATGGTTTTGGCCCATAGCACAGCGTCGCAGTCCGTTGAGAATCCAGGCTTCCATCCGGACGCCACAGTGACCGGTTTAGAGACCGCCGGTTTCTTCATCGGATCCTGGAAAACGCCGGCAGCGCGCGCGCCGAACATGATCTTCACGAGCTGCGCATTGACCATCGTCGCATATATGCCCATCCAGTCCTTCTGCTCTGCCGCCGTTCCGTGCGCCAGCACGTCAGCGGCCTTGTTGTATGCTCTGCAGACGCTGCCGCCTCCAACAACGACAACGAAGCGCTTCCTGTCCAAAAGTCCCGTAAGCGTGCCCCTGAACTCTTCCAGGAAATCCAGGTCTATCTGGCCCGGGTTCACGAGGCTGCCGCCAAGGCTCAGGACCACGGTCTCCTTCGCGCCGTCCCTGTCTCTGGCTTTATTTTGCATGTGAAAGCCCCGCTTTCTCCGTGGCCGATTTTATCGTTCCTGAGACGCGCAGCGTCTCGATGATGACGCGGCTGTCGCCTATCTGGTGCACGAGCGCCATCCCAGTCCTGACGTCGTCGACGTATTTGGGCGCGCAGCGTATGAAGCCAGTTCGCATGCGTCCATCCCATAGGTTCTTGACGATGTGGACTCCGGCCTTGGCGTTTTCGTTATCGCCGAGCCATCGCGCCACGGAATCATAGATGGCGTTGCGCACGTTGTCGTAGAGCAGCGGCTCTTCAGAAACAACGCGGAACACCAGATAGCGCCGCTTCTGCCGCAGCGTCGGCCTGGATTTCAGCTTCATCGTTTTATGTTTGGTCAGGGCGTTAAAATAATGGTGGTCGACGCCTTGAAAGAGATTGCGCGTGGCCGCTCATAAGTTAGTTGATCCTGCGAGCCTCAGCACCGCCGGCATGACGTCCCTGGCTTCGATTCTGCCAAGGCTGCCCAGCGCGCATGCGGACTCGGAGAACCTCGAGATGCGGTCCCTTTCCAAGCCGCGGGAGATGACGATAGGGACGGGATCAGAAGAATGGTCCTTCAGAACGCACGGCGTCGAATGGTCCGCTGTCACGACTATGACGCCGTCGAAGCTGTGCAGGACAGGCATCGAGCGGTCCACTTTCTCGATGAACCGGCGCTTGCCGTTGGCGTCGCCGTCGTGGCCGAATATGTCCGTCCCCTTGATGTGCACGTAGGCGAAGTCGTATTGCTTCAGTCCCCGCATTGCGGTGGTCAGCTTGCACTGGATGTCAGTCTTCGCATCGCCCGTCGCCCCGATGGCTTCCAGCGGCTTCATCCCCATCAGCCGTCCGAGGCCGAGGTACAGCCCGCCGCCGGTCACGCAGCATGCCTTCAGCTTGTACTTGTTCTTGAACGGCGGTATCGGCCTGTAGTAGCCTGCCCCGCGCGTCAGAATCTGGTTCGCAGGCTTCATCTTCCTTGCGATGCGTTCCTGGTTCTCGGGCATCGCGTCGAACATCTCGTGCGTCTTTGAAAGGAACTCGTTGAGTAGCCTTGCCGTGAGCTTCGCGTTGTCCGAGCCGTCCAGCGGTTCCGAAGCGAGCACGGCCTTCCCTTCCTCGTGCGGATCCGTGTTGCTTATCTTGTCGCTCAGTCCGGGCCCGCGCATGACCAGCGCCATGCGATGGGCATTGCCGGCCTTGAGCAGAAATTTCACCCCGTCGATTTCCATGCCGTTGGCCTTCTTCGCAAAAGGCTCGGTCGTCTCTATCCGTCCTGCCCGGCGGTCCACGATGATCATGCGCTCATCCACCGTCGCCATGTTCGCGCGGAACGCCACGTCGCCGCGCTGCAGCGTCAGTCCGACGCCGGCGGCTTCGATGGGCCCGCGGCCGGGGTAATGCTTCTTCAGGTTGTAGCCAAAAAGCGCGAGATGCCCTTCGTCGCTCTCCGGCGGCTTTTCTGATATGCGCACAGAACCGCAGACGCCTTCCCGCGCCAGGCGGTCCAGGTTCGGCGTCTCTGCAACTTCAAGCGGCGTCTTGCCTCCAAGCTCCTTGCACGGCTTGTCGCCAACGCCGTCAAGGATGATGAACATGATTTTTCTCATTTTTCCTGCCTTGGCATTATCGCCCGAACTTTATGTTCTTCCCGGAAAATTCAGCCTGTTTCCCGAGCTCCTCTTCAATCCTCAGCAGCTGGTTGTACTTCGCCAGCCGCTCGCTCCGAGCAGGAGCGCCGGTCTTTATCTGCGACGCGCCAAGCCCGGCCAGCCCCACCACGATGTCCGCTATGGACGCGTCTTCCGTTTCGCCGCTCCTGTGCGATACGACCGTGTTCCATCCTGCTTTGCCGGCCGTGCGGCACGCCTCTATCGCCTCGCTTATGCTTCCAATCTGGTTTATCTTCAGCAGCAGCGCATTGCAAGCCCGCTCGCGGACTGCACGGCCAATGCGTTCAGGGTTGGTGACAAGCAGGTCGTCGCCGACAATCTGTATGCGGTTGCCCAGCGCCGCCGTCATCGACGCCCATCCCGTCCAGTCGTCTTCAGCCATGCCGTCTTCTATGGATACGATCGGGAACCGCTCAAGCAGGCTGCCGTAGAACTGCGACATTTTCCCGGAATCATAGGCGTCCTTGTCTACGCGGTAGGCTCCGTCAGAATAGAACTCGCTCGCCGCGCAGTCCAGCCCTATGAAGACCTTGCCTCCGTAGCCGGTCTCTTCTATGGCCTGCACCATCGTTTCCAGCCGCTCCGTCGCGTTCGGTATGGGAGGGACGAAACCGCCCTCATCGCCGAGGTGCGTCCCGGACGCGCCGAACCGCTTCTTGAGCAGTCCTTTCAGTGTGTGGTAGACTTCCGCTCCCGCCCGCAGCGACTCAGCGAACGAAGCGAAGCCAACCGGAAAAAGCATGAATTCCTGGATATCATTCTCCAGCCCGGCGTGCTTGCCGCCGTTCATCACGTTCAATTGCGGAACGGGCAATGCGATGCGCTTGCTTCCGGCTATGCCAGCGACGCGCTGGTAGAGGGGCACGCCTTCGCACAGCGCAGACAGGCGCAGCGCAGCGAGGCTCACTCCGAGTATGGCGTTGGCGCCGAGTTTGCTCTTCGTCGGCGTCCCGTCCAGTTCCAGCATCGCCTTGTCCAGTCCCGTCTGGTCGCAGACGTCCATGCCTGCGACCTTCTTGGAAAGAATGCAGTTGACATTGGCGACGGCCTTCAGCACGCCCTTGCCTGCGTATCGCTGCCCGCCGTCGCGCAGTTCAAGCGCTTCGTGGCTTCCCGTGCTGGCTCCGGACGGCACGGAAGCGCGGGCAAAGCAAGAGCCTGCCCAGATGTCCACTTCCACGGTTGGGTTGCCGCGTGAATCGAGAATCTCTCTTGCCTTGACCTTGGTTATCTTGCATCCGACCATGCGCTCGCCACGTTATTTTTCCCGCAGCGCCTTAATAAGCGATTGTTGCATCCTCGACGATTTTATTTAATGGTTGGCTTCCACGAGCGATAATTATTTGAGCCGTGTGATAAATCATGGGAGCTTTACAAAAGTGCAGAATGGTAAATTTTGTCTAGCTCATGCTGCGCAGCTTTCATAGCATTTAGCCGCCGACCATGCATAGCTAGGCGCCGTGGAACCGGTAGTCCTGTTATAGCACACCTCATGACAGCAGGTCGATTTTAATTCAAGGTCATAGCTACACCTAAAATTTCTCACTCTGCAGCCCTTTAGACAGACAAAGGGATAGTCGTTCCTCAAAGTGGGGCACACCTGCATATCTAACGGGTTGGAAGTGCATTCATAACACCGATCTTTGCATTGGAAATCAAAGAAAGCTATGTTAAAGAGGCTCAGCACAAACACGCCGGCCACAATCAACGCCAACGCCGCCAACCCCCAATACAACCTCTTCATGCCGCTTGATTATTCTCTTTGCGGGTTAATATCCACTGTCATAAACCAAAACTTGCTCAGCGACTTACCCTTCCACGCATGCGTGTACCGCGTGCAGACGCCTCTCTCGTAGCATTGCCTGTTTCCTGGCTCTATAAAACGCTTATTGCCCGCCATCCGGCTAGTAGTTTTCAGCCAGCAGCTCGTAGAAACTTTGCGGGTGCTTGCACGCGGGGCACAGCTTAGGCGCTTCCGTCCCCTCATGAACGTAGCCGCAGTTCCTGCATTTCCACAGCATGGGCTTGTCTTTTTTGAAGACCTTTCCAGACTTCACGTTGTCCAGCAGCTTCCTGTAGCGTTTCTCGTGTCGCTCTTCGACCTCAGCGATTTCCTTGAACGAGTCCGCAGCCTCTTTGAAGCCTTCCTGCCGTGCCACCTTTTCAAAGCTAGGGTAGATGGTCCCCCACTCGGCTCTTTCCCCGTCCGCGGCTGCCAGCAGGTTCTCAGCCGTCGTCCCTATCCTGCCGGCCGGGAACGACGCCTCAATGGTCGTCTCGCCGCCTTCGAGGTGCTTGAAGAAGATTTTGGCATGCTCCTTCTCGTTGTCAGCCGTCTCCTCGAATATGGCCGCGATCTGCTCGAGGCCCTCTTTCCTGGCCACGCCTGCGAAAAAAGCATACCTGTTCCTCGCCTGGCTCTCGCCGGCAAATGCTTTCAGAAGGTTTTTTTCCGTTTCGCTGCCTTTCAGCTTCATGTTCGGCACGATATCTCATGGCTTTCAGGAATAAAGAGGTTTGCGGTTGTTGTTCGAGAAAGGGACTTAAACTTGAGAGCATGGTACACATAAATCCGCGTGGCCAACACTTATCATGGTCGTTCCAAAGAGCCCGCAGCAGATGCTCAGCGAGATAATCGCATTCCACGGTCACGGCGGTCCATGGGCCGCGCTGGGCTACCGCGCCGGCTTGCTCGCGCGCGCCACGCTCGAACCAAGGGAAATGCATGGCATAAGCGCCATCGTCACCCTGAAGTACGAGCGGCCTTATTCATGCTTTCTGGACGGCCTGCAGCTTGCGTCCGGTTGCACGATAGGGAAGAAGAACCTGACGTTCAAGCCGGACGGCGGGGAGCCCGTTGCTGTTTTTCATGCCGCAGACAGGACGTTGCGCATCGCCATCCAGCCGGCAGTTCTGACTAACATCACGCCGCCGGACGACGGCAAAACGATGTGGGTGCTGCGACAGAAGGATGACGCGCTTTTCATCACAGGTCGTGCCTAGTCTCCGGAGACCTTGAGTCTCTCGAAGCGGACGGCTGACGGCCCCACGTAGCTTCCGCTGGTGATTGGGTCGCTGGAGAAGTGGGCATTCTCCAAAGCTTCGAAGTAGTTGCCGATGAGTAGGCCGCCTCTTATGGGATATCGCTCCCTTCCATGGATGACCTCTCCTGAGCGGATTTCGCATTTCATGGCTCCGGAATGCACGTCAGGCGCGAAGGCCGAGAATGCCCTCACGACGTAGACTGGCTTTCCGTCGCTCAGCATGAGCTCCTTTTCCGGGAGCCTGCCGCAGGCGATCCGTGTGTTGGCCATCGGGCCCGTCGGGTGCTGCGGCCCTCTCTTCGCGGGTCCGAGGTAGTCGTAGATTTGCTTGCTCGTCAGGAACCCCGTCACGAAGCCGTCATCGATGAGCGTCACGGCCCGCATGGGCACGCCGTCCTCCATGGAGAATGCGGATGATAAGAGCCCGAAAGGCATGCCAGGGTCGCTGATGAGCGTTATCCTCTCGCCGTCGAACCTTTCGCAGACAGGTTTCCCGAGCTCGAAGATGGATGAGCCGCTGTACACGTTCTCGCCGCCGAGGTGTTGCGTGAAGGGGGTCGCACCGAAGACTGACTGGGGAGCGAAGAAATCGATGAGGGCGTCGCCGGTGAGTACGACAGGGCCTTCGTGGTCCTTCGGCTTCTCGGCCCAGCAGGCCTCTCTAGCATAGACCGCGTACCGCCTGACAAGCTCAGTGTCTATCTGCGCCAGCTTCCTGCCGCGGAGGGTGGCCGTGTGCTCGCCTGTAGTTCCATGGTACTCATTCAGCACGCAGAACTCCACTTCGACCCGGGTGGAAGGTTCGGAGAGGCTGACGCCCCGGCTGGTCAGCAAACCGGCCCTGGCGTCCCTGATGTAAACCTCGACGTTGGAGAGGCGGACGCGTTCATCTTTGGCTGCAGCCAGCATCCTTTCTTTGAGCGTACCCACGGCAGTGTCAAGTCCGGCAAGATCCCTGGAGACGATTTCCGGGTCTGTTATCTCCACGTCATCATATGAGAGCCCAGCTTCCAGCAGCTCGAATGGCGGGTTGTCCTGGCTGCGGGCGCCCTGAAGGAGTTCAGCTATCGCTTCTCTCAGGTAATCTTCGGACCTGCCGGTCAGCTCTTTGGCGCTTGAGCCCATCTTTCCTCCGTGGCGGTCGAAAAGCGTAAGCTCCTGGCTTTCAACAACGCCCTTCATCACCTCTTTGGGCCTGAGAGTTTCCCGCGGCTCCGTCCCGGGGAAGTAGGTGTATGGGATTATGTTGAAGGACGCCGTCCTCCCTTCCTCCGTGGCAATGGCCCAGTCAGAAGCGCCTGATGCGCCCGCCATGCCCTTGAGCTTTTCCACGTCCATATCAGCCAACCTCCATCCTGCATCTGAGGTACGGGCCTCCGCTGGCCACGCGCACTATCTCTTTGTGCCCTTTGCCGCAATGGCCGTCTCCTGGTATTACTATATTGGGTCCGACGGCATCGATGCTCTCCAGGACGTCAGGGACGTATCCTGTCAGCCCGATTGGGTGATGGACCGTGTCGCCTATTTTTCCGTTTTTTATCGGCCTCGCCCTTAGCGCCTCCAGCTGGAGTCCCCACCCTAGGGGGTCTTCCATGCCGTTGGATGCCACCTCGATCAGCAAACCGTTCTTGACGTCCGCCACCATCTCTTCAAAGCCCATGCCTCCCTCTGGCGGGGGCAGGAAATATGTCGTTGACATCCGGGCGAAGACCGGGCGCCTGTAATCCTCGCGCCTCCCGTTCGGGGAGAGCCTGAGGCCGGGAACACGGTCTTTCAGCGCCATGTAGCTGTAGCGGTCTGTCAGGAACGTCGGCTGGAGTATCCCTTTGTTGACAAGCAGCGTCGGCTCCGTCACAAGGACGCCCTCGTCGCTGAAGAAAAAGCTGCCGTGCGTGCCCGGGAGGCCCGCATAGTCCGCGATGGTCACGAGGTCAGAACCCACCCTCTTGCCCACGTACTTGGCGGCCCTGGACGCCCCTCGGGCTATCGTGTCAGCTTCGCAGCCGTGGCCGAACGCTTCGTGCGCAAGGATGCCGCTCATGTCGGAGTCCAGGACGACAGTGTACGATCCGGGCTCTATCTCTTCAGCATAGAGGTGCCTCAGCGTCCAGCTGGCGATGGAAGGGACGAGGTTAGGGTCAAGCCGTGAGATCTCATGCCCGGAACCGGTGACGCGGTCGTGGTTGGTGGCCATCCTGTCGCCGTCCCTTGCCGTTGCCATCATTAGTATGTCCGCTATCCTATTGTTTTGTGAAAGCAGTCTGTCCCTGTTCGCGAACATGCGCACATCATGCAAGCCCCTGTATCTTACTGTGGCGTCCACTATCTTCGGGTCGTATCCTTCGAGCTGCTCCACTATGGACCGCACGACTCCCAGCCTCTCAGTCGGTGTTATAGACAGCGGATCCACCTCGGCTGCCGTCATGAAATGTTGGTCAGTGGGTTCGCCGGGGTCGATTTCATGGCCGCCTTCCTGTGGCGTTATGCCGTCGCAAAAGTCTGTCACCGCCTGCATCAGATGGTCTCGGTCCATCCTGTCGGTCGCAAGGCTGTAGAACGTCAGTCCGTCGAAGATGGTTACGCAGACGCCGGATTGCGCAGGGACTGGCTGCACCCTCTCCGTTTTCCCTCTGTACAGAGCGTCCATGCCTTCCCGGTGGGTGACCAGCACGGAAGCGTAGGGGAGTCTCCGTTCATGCTCAGCATATCTCACGAGGTCGGGCAGGAACGATCTGAGCTCCTGGAGTTCGCGCGGCAGGTCTTTGATTTCTGGCATGCGATCGCCTGAATAGTTCTTTTTGGACGTAAACAATTTAAAGAGGCCGGAAGGGTATTGCAGACGTGTCGTTAATCTTTCACGCCGCGCGCCAACCGAAAACCTATTTAGACGTGCAGCTCCAATAAAAAACCATGTGGCCATTCCACAAGAAATCTTGGATGGAGAAAAAGATGGACGCGCTGCACAAGGGCGGGCCTGCGACCATGGTCTCGTGGGCCCTGGCCAAGTTCCTGGGCGGCGTCGGCATAGGGGTGCTCCTCGCGAGCTACTTCCCGGGTGCGCCGAGGGACGGATGGGAGATATGGGGCTGGACGCTGGTCCTGTTCGCCATCATCGTGTGCATCCCCGCGTTGAAGGCGATGTCCACGAAGAAGTGAGCGCGCCGTTTACGCTATGCGAGTTTACATCTCGGATGTAGGAAGGCATGAAGGGAAAAGAGCAGAGTTGCGAGGATGGATCTACCGCAAACGCGAAAGCAAGGGCATCGTCTTCCTTATGCTGCGCGACTCCTCGGGTGTCGCGCAATGCGTCATCAAGGAAGGCGTGAAGGACTTCCCTGAAGCGCAACGGGTGCCGGTTGAGTCGTCAGTGATAATCGAAGGCGCCGTGCGCGCCGACAAGCGCGCTCCCGGCGGATACGAAGTCGACATCGCCTCGTTCAAGGTCGCCGGCAAAGCGGAGAAGTATCCGATAGGCAAGGACGTCTCGCCCGAATTCCTGCTGGACGTGCGCCATCTCGCGATCCGCGACCCGCGCATGGCAGCCATTTTCCGCATACGCTCCGAAGTCTTCGGCGCGATCCACGAGCACTTCCGCTCGCAAGGCTTTTATGAGATCCAGTCTCCGTCAATAACCGGCGCGGCCTGCGAGGGAGGCTCCACGCTCTTCCCCATCAAATACTTCGGCGAGAAGGCGTTCCTGACGCAGAGCTGGCAGCTCTACGCCGAAGCGATGATCGCATCTCTGGAGAAGATTTATTGCATTGCGCCGAGCTTCCGCGCCGAGCGCAGCCGCACCCGACGTCATCTGGCCGAGTATTGGCACGCCGAAGCCGAGGCCGCATGGGTCCAGCATGACGAGAACATGGGCATCCAGGAAAGCCTCGTCGGACACATCATCGAACGCGTCGCTGAAAGGCGTGCCGCGGACCTTGCGGTCGTGGGCCGCGACCCGAAGGAGCTGCTGAAGATGAAGCCGCCGTTCAAGCGCGTGACGTACGAGAAGGCGTTCCAGATGCTGGAAGAGGACGGCGTCCAGATGGACTGGAAAGCGGAATTTGGCGCAGAGCACGAGCGCATACTCAGCAACCATTTCAGCAAGCCTTTCTTCATCACCGAGTTCCCGGCAGGCGCAAAGGCCTTCTACATGAAGGTGAAGCCGTCCAACCATGAAGTGATGCTGTGCGACGACATGATTGCCCCGGAAGGCTTCGGCGAGCTTATAGGCGGCTCCGAACGCGAAACGAATGTCGAAGTCCTCAAGAAGATGCTCAGGGCGCAGGGCAACAAGAGCTGCAAGGCCTACGAGTGGTACTTCGACACGCGGCGCTACGGATCTGTGCCGCATTCGGGCTTCGGCATGGGCGTCGAGCGCATCGTCATGTGGCTCTGCAAGCTGGACCATATCCGCGATGCGATTGCGTTCCCGAGGATGATGAACAGGCTGTATCCCTAGAGGCGGGCGCTGTAGTCCCGTCTCATCACGAGCGATTGGTTAAGGTATCTGGCCAGTTTCTTTAGCTGCGTTCGCTCTTCTTCGGAGAAACCGTCGTTCCTCATGCCTCTCAAAGCGGGCGTGATTATGATGTCCCTGAAATCTGGGGGAGTGTATGTGACAAGTCCTGCCGTGTACATGAATCCGAGTGTCTGTTCCACTTCCCCGCTCCAGGGCGGTTCGCCTCCGATGCACACGTCTGAAAGCACCGGGTATTTGCCTGAACGCTTGTGCCTGTCCAAAAAGCTCATGATTCCTTGGTAATCGGACGGAATCTCATCAGCAGGCAACGATGCCATCAACGCGCGGACGACTTCAGAAGTTGTGCGGGGCATGCGATCACCTCAAGAAGCATTCAGCTGGAAACCGACTGGCACACCAGCCTGTAGCCGGTGCATATGCCGTGGATGGTCATGACCTTGCAGATCTTCTGGCACACTTTCGGCGGTTCAGGGTCAGGGATTGGCGCCGGCGGCTGAGGCTGCGAAGGGTACGGGTTCTGCCCGTCCTCGTATATCGTCCAGCCTTCGAACCGGTAGGCGCTCATCCATATGTCGCCCGGGAGCCATCGGATGCTGTTGCCCGGCTTCGAGAGGGAAATGAGCGAGCACGCCGTGCCGGGCGCGCATTCCTTCCTGAGTATCGGCTGTTCAAGCGGTTTCCATCTATCTGTCACCTGGTAGAGCGCGCATTTCAGCGTGGCGCCGTCGGCCGGGCACGTGAACGAAGGTGCATTTGTGTATGAAGAGTAGAGCATGGTCGGAGCTACGACTGCCAAAACCAGTGCCATCGCAGCGACGCTTGCCATGTTAATCATTCTTATAGGTTCCTCGCAAGCTTTAAATGGAGGTCTTCATGAGTGATGCATCCGGCATACACGTGTACTCCAAGATCATCGGCATGCTCGACGGAACCGGTGCCGAATACGCGACCACGGAGCACGAGCCCGTTCTGACGAGCGAGCAGGCCGCCAAGGTCCGCGGCGTCCCGCTGAAGACAGGAGTGAAAGCGATGGTGATGAAGACGCTGGAAGGCTCGTTCTTCCTCACGCTCGTCCCGGCGGACAGGAAGGTGGACATGCGCCTCATGGCGAAGTTGGAAGGCGCTTCGAGCGTGTTCATGGCAACGCCCGAAGAAGTCATGAAGCTGACCGGTTGCATGGTCGGCGCCGTGCCTCCGTTCGGCCACAAGACGCGGCTGAGGACTTATATGCACCGCGCAATCCTGGAAAACGAATGGGTCAATTTCAACGCAGGCGTGAGGACGCGCTCTGTGCGGATGAAGGCGAAGGATCTGAAGGGCATCATAAAGCCCCAGCCTTTCAGCTGAGCCGGAGCGCGTGTTTTAAAGGTTGCGGGCAATAATTCCATCATGGGCCCGTAGCTTAATCGGATAGAGCACTTGGCTTCGGACCAGGGGGTTGGGGGTTCGAGAGAGCGCGACTGCTTGCGAAGGGCGCGGAAGCAGTCCCTCCGGCAATCCCTCCGGGCCCATCGTGCGCAAAGGCTATAAAACTTCCGTCCAACGTTGAAGCATGGTTGTGCATATCAGTCGCCACAGGAATGTGGTTTTGCCGCCTCCGCTGGATGGAATCACCGAGGAATGCTTTAGGCGTTATTGCATATGGGAGGGTGACCGGCGTGACCTGCAAAGGACGGTTGTGGATCCCTTTGCCGAAACGGCCAAGGACTCGTCACCGTACAACGAGTTCAACCAGGTCCCGGAAGGCGAAAACGGCGAGACAGAGCTCAGATGCGGTTCTGTGACGTTCGTGATATCCGCCAAGAACACCACTTCAAGGCCACCATATGAAGACATAGTGAACGGTTTTAGACGCCACGTGCTTGGCTTGGAAGAGTCGTGGCGTGAAGAGACGCTGAGGAAGGGGTTCAGGACGTTCGAAGGCGAGCTTTACGTCTCTGCCGGCGACCTGCTTTCACGGCTGTCCGGACACGTGCAAATGGCCAAAGAGGAGCGCGCTGGCGTCGGAAAGGAGATAACTCTCTTGTCTCCGCCTGAACTTGCGGGGGAAACGCCTGAATTCATGCCCATCGACTACAGCAGGTATTACGCCGCCAGCAGCGAATACAACGCGAGGGCGTTCCAGCACGCAAGGAACATGATAGCCGAAGGGAATGCCAGGACCGTGGGCAGAGGCCGGGGAGAAGAGAGGATCCATATGTTCGAAGAGCTTCTTTTCGACGATTCCTTGCAGGTGCTAGGCGAGGCGCCGGAAACGACTGTGCAGCTGGATTATCCGTTCGAACATCTGACGTTCACGCATGTGATAAGGCCCAGCAAGTCGGTAAGCTATGCCGATGTGGTAGCGCTCCTGATAAAGCCATTTCCTGAGGGCGTCGAAGAAGGCAGTAAGCCCCTTCGAAAGAAGATGACGACAGGTGACCTCGTTCTAGCTGCCAGCTTATGGAAAGAGGGATTCCATGAAGCGTTAAGAGAGCGGGCAATCCTGACCGTGGACTTCGAAAAAGAATACGATCCGAGGGCCGAAGGGAACGAAGTCTACGTGAAGGCCTCGGCTGTTTTGAAAAGATTAGACAGATACATAAAAGAAAAGACAGCAACCAAGTACAACCAGGACATCGTGGTAGCCATTCCGCGAGAATTGCATTAAATCCCTTCAAGCATGCTGCCTGTCCATCTCGTTGTTCGCCAGCGCTATCGCATGAGACGCCAGAAGGCTTTTTGGGCCGACGGACACTTCCTTTAGTTTGAACCGTTCCAACGCCTTCAGCTCGCTCTCGGGTATGTCAAGGTGCCCGCCCAGTATGAACACCGGATCTTTCAGTTCCATGCCGCGCATGTCCTTGCCGTTCTCTTTGAGTATGACGATGTCCCTGCCGGCGAAGCCCGAAACCAGTCCGGCGAGGTCAGTCTTCCTGACGCTTATGCCTTCCTGCACCTGCTCCTGGCCTTTGTTTATGGCGTCAAGTCCTCGCCGTATCCAGGACGCTATGTTCCTTTCGTCCGGCGATACGCGCTTGATTGACAGCCCCGAGAAGCTCATTGCCGATTTCTCGCCGGAGCATTCGAAGCAAAGATGAATCGTTGCGTCGCGGCGCACCCCATGGCTCAGCCAGAGCGCAGCGTTCACGCATCTAGCCAGCACGTCTATGCGGCCCGAACCCGGCAGATCGTCCAGCGAAACGGCCTTCACCGGCACACTTGCACAGATGATGAAGTCTCTCATAGTATCGCTATCCCTAGTGCCGTTGCGAAGCGCAAGGCAACGAAATAATCATTTAAAGCAATAAAAGCAACATTATTCCATGCCGGTGTGGCTTAGTGGTTAAAGCGCCACTCAGGTAGTTTCCTGGGCGATGCTCATACGCGTTATGAGCTTTGAGGCTGTGCCTATGACAGAGCTGAGAAACGTGGAGATCGTGGGTTCGACTCCCACCACCGGCATCGTTTTTCCATGCTCGACGGCGCACAACCGGAAGCGTATGCCACTACATGGGATATTTAATTATCCAAACCAAGCTGTGTCTGATGATCGAAGGAATTGCAATCCCGCTGCTGATATATGCGGAGCTGGCCGCGCTATGCGCCCTTTTCATCCTGAACCGGCGGGAGCTGGGCATGGCTTTCAGAAGCCTGAAACCCAAGCATTGGTTCGGTGTCGCCGCCCTGGCCGTCAGCTTTTTCTTTCTGTCCGCGTCTGTTCCGCTCAGTTTTCCGGCGGTGGGGGACGAGTTCCTGTACATGTCGACTGCGAAGAACCTGGCCCTGCGCGGAGAATACGTGTCCTGCTCCTTCGATGGCTTCCATGATGCGTGCTGGCTGCCAACGAAGCCGCACCATGTCTTTCCGGTGGTCGCGGGCGCTGTCTTCGCGCTGGCCGGCGTTTCCGTGGAAGCGGCCGTTGACCTGAACATGGTGTTCGGCTCTCTGGCCGTGGTTGCCATGTTCTGCGCTTCCTACCTGCTCTTCATGGATTACGGCAAAGCCCTGCTCTCCAGTCTCATTCTCGCCCTCTTTCCGACCAATCTGGTCATGGCGAAGAGCATGGAGACCAGCACCGTTTCGCTGTTCCTGGTAGTTCTGACGCTTTTTTTGTTCCTGCTGTGGAGACGCCAGCAGCGCGGCAGCCTTCTCTGCCTGGCCGCAGTCTCCCTCGCGCTGGCTGTCCAAGCCAGGGTGGAGAACGCGCTTCTTGTGCCGCTTTTCCTGCTTTTCTATTTCATGTTCAAGCAGAAGCCCAGGTGGCGCTCATGGAGCCCATGGATATTGCTTTTTGCTTTGGTCAGCTTCCAGATGATCCAGGTTGCGGCCCTTTTGGCTCCCGGCAACATAACAGCCTATACGACAGCTGAAGGAACGGTCTTCGGAACGCAGAAGCTTCTCGGGAACGCCGCCGGCATCGCTTATTTGATCGCAAGTGAACCGTATTACATCGCCGTCGTTGTTCTGCTGCTGGCCGGCCTGGCAAAATGGACTGCCGGACGGAAGGAGCTGCTGTTCCTTGGCGCGTTCTTCGCCGTTTTCTTCGGCCTGTTCTTGGCCTTCCTTAGGTCTGACTTCGTGGAGGTCTTCAACGGACTGCAAGCAACTCCCTATTTCGGCGGCTACAGGTTCCTTTTCCAGGCGTTCGCCGTCCTGTTCATAGTGGCGCCGGCAGGCTGCGCCGTCCTGGCTTCGTCCGTTTCGAAGAGGGCGCGGCTTAGCAAGCAAAGCGCCTTCTGGCTGCTTTTTGCAGCCTTCGTGGTTGCGTCAGTTCCGTCCATCTGGGACGTTTACGTCACCGGCAATCCCTATACGACCAGCGTATCATCATATGAGGATTTCATGTCAGTAAAGGGCGCCATCCCTGACGGGTGCTACGTCCTCTCAGATGCTTCAGGGATGATTTCTTCTCTCACGGCATTCAAGGTCATGGATATAAGATCCGCAGTTGAGGACCCGAAGAGATTCAGTAGCATCGTAGAAAGCCATTGCGTAGTTTACTACGAAGGCCCGCGGACAAGGCTGACCATGGTTCCGCTGAAGCCGAAGGAGGCGTTGGCTGCGTTCAACTTCACTGTCATGAAAAACGTCAGCGTTGCCTCTGGCTCTTTCTATACGAGCGTCGAACTCGTAACGCTGAAGGTCGATGACGCCAGCAGCACAGGATAGCCATACCGGCCCTAGCGGAATTGCGCCAAGCTCATCTTTAAGCCCGTCTCAAAGAAACGGAAATTATGCGCACCGGTGTTGCGAACCTGCCGCTGCATCCGGGAAAATGCCCCCGCTGGCTCTTTCCACGGATGCGCGACCTTTCCGGCGCAATCATCGAGGCCATCGCCCTGGAATTTGGGAGCGGGGAAGTGCTGCGCCGTCTGTCCGACCCGTTCTTCTTCCAGTCGCTAGGCTGCGTCGTCGGATTCGACTGGCATTCGTCAGGCCTGACGACAACGCTGTGCGGTGCCATGAAGGAGGGCGTCCATGCCGAAGCGACGGGTATAGCCGTTCTTGGCGGAAAGGGCAAGGCGTCAAAGAAGACTCCTGAGGAAATCGAAAAAGCAGCTGAAACTTTCCCGCTGTCTTCCAAGAAAGCAGAAGAGCTGAAGCGCGCCAGTCGCATGGCAGCCAAAGTGGATTCGGCGTGCGTCCAGGACGGTTACCATCTTTATCATCACACCTTTGTCGTCTCAGAGCTCGGGGAGTGGTGCGTCATCCAGCAGGGCATGAACTCGGAGAGCAGGTATGCCCGCCGCTACCATTGGCTCTCCGAGGCCGTGCTGTCGTTTGTGAACGAGCCCCATGCAGCAGTCTGCTGCGACGCTCATGCGGCTGCGTTGAACATGGTCGCGGTTGAAAGCAACGCAGCTCGCACGGCGTCGGTGGAGCTTGTGAAAGAGAAGCCTGAACGGATCGTCCGCGCGCTCTTAGGAAGCCAGTCGTTCCTGGCAGACTTCCTTTCGCCGGCCACAGCTATGGCCGCGCTGCAGATGCAGCGCAGGCATGACATACCGCAGATGGACAAGAGGACCCTGGAAACGCTCTGCCGCGCCTACGAAGTCCAGCCCACGGATTACGAAGAGCTGCTGTCAGTTCCGGGCGTCGGCCCCAAAACGGTCCGCTCCCTGGCGCTCATCGGCCAGATCGTCTATGGCGCCGAGCCCAGCTGGCGTGACCCTACGAAATTCGCCTTCGCCCATGGCGGCAAGGACGGAGTTCCATATCCCGTGGATCGCTCCAGGTACGACCGGTCAATAGAAATGCTCCGCAGCGCCGTCCAGGATGCCAAGCTGGGCGAACGCGAGAAGATGATGGCCATGAAGCGTCTGGCGGCGTTCTTTTGAATGGCCGCCGGCAGCGCATCGCTTTTAAAACCAGGCGCGCAAATATGATTGTCTTGCGGAGGTAGTCAAGTGGCCAAAGACGCAAGGTTGAGGGCCTTGTCCCTTAGTGCCTTCCAGTCCTTCTGGGGGCGGGGATTGGGTTCGGGGGTTCGAAAGGGCTTGACTGCTTGCAGTTCGCTTGCGAGCAGTCGTCCAGAAACTCCTCCCCTCCGCATTAACATATGACGAAGTTCGATGACGTGAGGAAAGAAGTGGAAGCCATCCTTCCACGCTCTCCCATCGACTTCGAACTCGCGCATTCGAGGCTTGTTCTGAAGTGGGTACTGAGGCTAAAGCCTGACGCAGACGAAGCGCTCAGGATAGCCGCATTCGCGCATGATATGAAAAGAGCAGTAACGAAAATAACGGAAAAGGACTTGAAGGACTACTCCAAGATAGACGCTTTCAAGAAGGAGCATGCGCTAAGATCTGCAAAATTCATCTGTGATATACTCAAGAAGCACGGCTATGCTGACGGAACCATAGGCAGAGTCAAATCTTTGGTCGAGAACCACGAATGCGGCGGCGATGACGCTGACGTCCTCATGGACGCAGACAGCCTAGCTTTCTTCGACTACAACATCCCTTCGTATCTCAAGAGATGCGGACAAGAGAGGGCCATTGAAAAGATCAAGTTCATGTACAAACGCATGTCACCGAAGGCCAAGAAGCTCGTCCAATCGATGAAATTCAAAGATGCGGCCATGAAGTCGCTGGTCAAACAGTCAACGGCTCCGGTCAAGTAGCCTTTTGCTTATAACGCCGAAAATTCGCCTTCATTCGGATGTTTCCTGCGATTGTGACCATTGCTCAACATAATGAGCAATATTAACCATTATTTCTCATTATAATGAGAGATGTTTATAAACCCGCCGGATCATATATGAAGCATGATATCGAAAAGCGTCCTGGGCACCGCGGCGAAGGACCAGATGAGGGAATTCAACGCATTGGAAGGGACCGTGACGAGGAGTGCCCTCCGGGTGCTGTCCTCTTACAGGGGTTCTGCTGCCGTTGTGGTCAAAGGCGTGAGGAGATGCGGCAAGAGCACCCTGCTTAAGCAGCTGGCTACGGCAAGATTTCCAGGCGATTTTCATTACTTCAACTTTGACGATGACAGGATCGCAGGTTTCAAGACGGGGGATTTCCAAGCATTGATGGAAGTGCTGACTGAAGCGTCCGGCGAGAAGAAGAACGTCTTCCTCGACGAAGTGCAGAACGTCCCGGGATGGGAGCTTTTCGTGAATCGGCTGCTCAGAGAAGGCCGCCACGTCTTCATCACCGGTTCCAACGCCAATCTCTTGAGCAGAGAGCTCGGAACGCACCTAACAGGGAGGCATGTGGACGTGGAGCTTTATCCTTTTTCATTTGCGGAATTCCTCAAGGCAGCCGGGATTGAGCCTCCTAAAGGTTTCTACTCCACTAACGAAAAGGCCTTGTTGTCCAGGAAGTTCAAGGAATACTTCGCGAAGGGTGGCATGCCCGAAGCGGTCGTCTTGGGCAACGAGATGGTACTGTCGCAGCTGGTCAACGACATCATACAGAAGGATATACTGAACAGGTGCAGCATCAGGAAACCCGGAGAGCTGAAAGCGGTGATAAGGTTCATGATTGCCAACGCGGGGAACCCCATAACCTACCACTCGATGAAGGATAACTTCGGAGTGAAAAGCTCCAACACCGTACAGAAGTATGTGGAATGCGCCGAGGAGGCGTACCTGGTGTTCACCGTGAGAAAGTTCGAAAGGAAGGCCAAGCTGCTCGACAAGAGTCCAAAAAAGGTGTACTGTGTGGACAACGGAATACTGGTACGGAATGCACCGGGAATTGGTGAGAGGAGGGGCGCCATGCTCGAGAACCTTGTGGCCGTTCATCTCAAGCGGCTGGGGAAGGAATTCTACTATTACGGAAGCGCTAACTCGGAGGCGGACTTCGTGGTTCCCGGAGACAAGACGGTCGTCCAGGTGTGCTATGAGCTGACCACGGAGAACAGGAAAAGGGAGCTGGGCGGCCTGCTCGAAGCGATGAAAGGGACGAAGGCCACGAGGGGGTTGGTTCTGACCTTCGACCAGGAGATGGAATCGCCTGGCAGGGACGTCTCTGTAAAGCCAGCGTGGCAATGGCTGCTGGAAACAGAACCAAAGTAAGCCCGACAGGCATTGCTCCCGTGTCGACAAAGCTTCCGCTATTTCGTTGAAAGAAAAGAGCCTTCACTTGAAGGTCATCATGTCTTCCTGCACCTTGCCCAGGTCCCGTTCCAGCCGCTCGATGTCCCTCTTTATGGCTTCCATGTGAGCGAGGATGCGCTGCTTCTCCTTCTCGAAGTTCTGCAGGTCCCTGTACTTCTCCGTGGCCTTCTCGAACTCGTGAAGGTGCATCATCACGTAGGGGATCTTGTTCATCTCCTTTGATGCATCGGCGCACAGGTTCCCCAGCCACTTGTTCATGGCGATCTTGACGTCCTTTTTTATCATCTTCTCTTTGTCCATCTGCGATTTCATTATCCTCACGATGGGGGCCATGGGGAACGGCAGCCCCTGCTTGGCTGCTTCCTCTTCGCTTATCTCCTCTTCCTCTGTGACCTTCTGTTCCGTGTTCTCTGGCTCTGCCATTATTTCACCTCCGTTTTGATACTGAGCGTCAGCTCTAGCTGTAGAGAATTGACTTCCTTAAATAAATATATTTAGGCAGGCGCCGTCATTATTAAAGGATGACAGATTGGTATACCGTTTCCGTTGCCGTCTTCTGCGTGTTCCTCGCCGCCATAATGTGGCTGGACAGGAAGAACGTCAAGCGCGACTCCATACTCCTCATGAGGAAGACGCAGCGTGGGAAGCGTCTTATCATGAAGCTGGGCGCGCTGGCGCCGGGGCCGCTCAAGGCTTTGGGCGTCTTTGCCGTCATCGTGGGCTTCGCCGTTTCTGCGTTCTTCCTGTTTTACCTGGGCCAGACGGCCTACAGCATGGCTGTCGCCGAGAAGCCGCCGGCAGCGTCCGTCGGCCTTCTTCTGCCTTCGCCCTCGTCCGAGCCGTTCATGGTCCCCGGCGTCATCGGCGCCCCGTTCTGGTACTGGATAATCTCCATAGCGCTGCTCATCGTCTTCCATGAGGGCATGCACGGCCTCATGGCCGCGAGGGAAAAGCTGAAGATAAAGTCCCTTGGCTGGGGCGTCCTCGCGTTCATTCCGCTGGCTTTCGTGGAGCCGGACGAGAAGGAGCTGCAGAGGAGGCCTGCGTGGCAGCAGCTGCGCGTCTTCGCCGCGGGGAGCTTCGGGAATTTCATCCTTGCCGCCATCTGCCTGGCCGCCTTGTACGCGTTCATGGTCAGCTTCTACGTCCCAGGCGGAGTTGCCTTCAGCGGCTACACGCCCGGTTACCCTGCAGAAAGGGCAAATCTGACCGGCATCATCGTTGGAATGGACTTTTGCGACGCCGGCGGAGGCTGCTACAACTGGTCAATCAGCGACGTCGCGGTTCTCAGGGCAGCTTTGGATTCCGCGGGACCTGGGAGAGATGTGATAGTGCACACCAGGGTCTATTACAAAAATTACACTTTTGAGGAACGAAGCTACCACATGGTCACTGCAGGCAACGGCACCAGCGCCATGCTCGGGATAAACTACAACCCGCAGGCAGCCAACTTCATGAGCCTGGCCGACGGCCTCTGGGGATGGAAAGAAGCAATCCGTTTCTTCGAGGGCCTCTTCGAATGGATGTTCGTCATCAACCTCGGCGTCGGAGCGGTAAACCTGCTGCCGATCGGGCCGCTGGATGGCGGGAGGATGTGGCAGCTGCTCTTCCGTCGCATTTCGAAAAAACGCTGGAAATCCATGGAAACGTTGGTCACCAACCTCACGCTGGCGCTGCTGATCCTTAATTTCGCCATCCCCATATTGAGAATGTATACTGGTTAGCGGCGCTGGCTGCGCTTGGAAACCCTTATAAACCCTCCGCTGCCCATATATACTATTCGACTTTGAACCCGGTAAGACTGGGGGAGGTGAAATATGGCAGCAATGAAACTGGTGATATCCGACCCGAAGGAGAGGAAGGCATACCAGGTGGAGGTCGACCCGCGCTCTTCTGCCCTTGTAGGCAGGAAGATCGGCGACGTCGTCGACGGCGGCATGGCCGGCCTCGCAGGGTACAAGCTTCAGATAACGGGCGGCAGCGACCAGCAGGGGTTCCCCATGAGAAGGGACGTTGAAGGCAGCGCACGCAAGAAGATCGTGCTTGCGTTCGGCCCGGGGTTCCACCCGCGCATGGAGGGCCAGAGGAAGCGCAAGAGCATACGAGGCAATGCGATTTCGCTGGACATAGCGCAGGTGAACGCCAAGATCGTGGAGTACGGGAAGGAACCGGCTGCGAAGCTGCTCGGCAAAGAGGCGAAGGCTGAAGCGCATGAAAAGGACGCCAAACCTGAAAAGACAGCGGCAAAGCCTGAAGCAAAGCACGCCGAGAAGCCCGAAGCCAAGCCTGAGCACGAGGCAGCACACAAGAAAGAGTAGCTTTAGCTAAGCGGCCTTTTGGCAACGAAAAGTCACATGTATCTGGCTCTGTCTTTGCGCTCGCGGACCCAGGCCAGAAACCTGGTTATCATGAACGGCCCCTGGTTGTAGTGGCTCTTGAGCAGCCTGGCGTAGCAGTAGCTGCAGACCTGGGCGTTGATGGTGTTGTCCGCCTTGCCGTCCTTTATGGACGCCGTGTACCTGCCGTCGACCAGATCTTTGCAGAGTATGCACGTTTCTGTCATCATAACACCCGGAAGTCCCTGTTAGGGCCTTGGTAGATTGTTCTTTGGCTCTGCTCTTAAACGCATATGAAAATAATGTTCGTAGCGCTCTCTTCGCCTGACCGAAAACGCATCCGCCGCCTGGAACTTTCGCGGGATTTAAGTGGATTTCCCATATATTGGGGATGCACGGCGTGCTTGACGCCCGTTATCGCAGGAAGAGGCTGACAAGGCGCGATGTTATCTACAGGCTCGGAAGGAGAACTTCCGAGGTGGCGAAAGCGGCTGAGAGGTTCCTGAATCGACCTGGCTCGGTAGACTGCCTGGATGTGGGCGCAGCCGACGGCGCCATGCTCAGCGCCCTGAAGGAAAGGCTGCATCTGGGAAAAGCCGTGGGCATCGACATGAGCAAGGAGCTGATTGCGTTCAACCGTGACCGGAGCATAAGGCTCGTTCATGGCAACGCGGAAAGCCTGCCCTTCAACGACGGCGCCTTCGATCTCGTAGTGGCTTCGGCCCTCATAGAGCATGTGGAAAATCCGGCGCGGGCTGTGAAGGAATTCGGCAGGGTACTCAGGCCCGGAGGGCTCCTTGTCATGACCTTCCCTTCGCCTGCGCAGAACATGATTGGGATGAGTCTCTTCTACATAAGACCGGAGGAGCACAGCCATGTCATCACGATGCATTGGCTGTCTGAACTGCTCGGATGCGCCGGCTTCGAAATCGTTCACAGAGGCGGGTTCATGGTGTCCCCCTTCTTCAGGGTTCCATCTGAGCCAAGGATAGAGCCGTTCCTCAACCGCACGGGCCTGCATATGCTGATGTCAAACCAGACCATAGTGGGAAGGAAGCCATCTTGATCGTCATGCGCTGCTCTTTAGCGCTGTGGAAACGGTCCGGCCGGCAGAAGGCAGATTTAAATCCCTCCCCCAAAACCCATGCATGCCCGTCGAAAGGCAAACGGCCAGGAAAGTGCGCATAGCTGACATTATGGCAGGCAGCTTCGTCCACAAGGAGGGGATGGAGCCCAGCTTTGTCGAGACAGCGTCCGGCGCCGTGGTCCGCGCAAGGATAATCGCCACGGTCATGAACGCCTTCCGTTCCGATGACGGCAACTTCGGCAGCCTGACGCTGGACGACGGGACCGATACAATCCGGGCCAAGGTCTTCAAGGACCTCCGCGTCATGGAGGGCGTCACGCCCGGCGACCTGGTGGAAGCCGTAGGGAAAGTCCGCGAGTACAACGGCGAGATGTACGTCATGCCCGAGCTGATCCGCCGCGTACGGGATCCTAACATGGAGCTGCTTCGCCGCGCTGAGCTGCTGAGGCTGACCGGAGCTCCGTCAACGGCGGCGAAGCCGGCGAAAAACGTGCAGGAGCAGGCAGAACTGCGGAAGCGCGTCCTTGAGGCCGTCGAGGCCTCCAAGGACGGCGCAACGTTCGCGCACGTGGCAGCCGCGGTAAAGGCCGACGAAGAGGCGCTCGAAGACGTCATCAATGAGCTGCTTTCAGAGGGCGTGTGCTACGAGCCGACGCCGGGCAAGATAAGGAAGATCTAGCCCAGGAGCCTCGTCATGAGCGAGTCCAGCTTCTTGTGCAATTCCTCAGGAGTCCCGCTGTTGCTTATCCTTTCCTCGGCAAGCTGCGCCGCGCCAAAGTAGCCCAGCTCCTTCTCCCGTGTTTCCTGCGCCATCAGTTCCTCTTTCGTCTTCGCATCCTTCGCGCAGCCACGCTTTATGAGCCGTTCCAGGCGGATGCTCTGGAGGGTGGTTATCTCTATCACATGCAGCTGCCTTCCGAACGCCTTCATCGCAGGCTGGACGTCCTGGGCGGTCCTGGCCTCTTTCAGTATGACGCGTTCGCTGCCCAGCGATCTGGCCTTGCTTATCACCAGCTTGGCGAAGTAGTCCGTGCCGTATCTGGCCCGGCATTCGGTGGACACCTTTTGCAGGTTCGTTCTGGTCGTCTCGAGCCCCTGTTCTCGCGTCTTGTCATGGGCTATCTCCGAGTACGAGACCGTCGAGAAGCTGTAGTTCTGCCTCAGATAATCGCTCGCCGTGTCCTTGCCGGAGCCTATCTTGCCGGTGATGACCAGAATCAGCATAAACTACATTGGGGTTGGGGCCTTTTATTTGGAAGCCGTCCCCAGGAAGCCGGCCAGGAACGCTTCCAGCTGTATCTCCGGCGTCGCCCCCTGGTTGAGCCGGAACTCGCATTCTCCAAGGCGTTCCACCAGCGCCATCTTCTCCCCGTCGCCTGCCTTGAGGTTGAATATCTCCGAGTGGATGGAGCGGACGATGTCCTCGGCCGCCAGTCCCTGGTTTATCAGCATGTCGTAGAGCAGCTTGCGCGCGCCCGCGAAGTCCCCTTTCAGCGCGTGGTCCAGCATGGCGGCGGTATCGCGCGGCCTTGCGTGGGCCGATATCTCGTAGACGACGTCCTTCGTTATCCTCTTGTGGATGGCGCAGGCCTGCATTATGTTCGTGGCCCTCCTGAGGTCGCCTTCGCAGATGCTGGCGACGGCGTCCAAGGCTTCGGCATCCACATCCAGTTTCTCTCCATCGGCTATGCGCTTCACGTAGCGTTCTACATCTTCCTTGTCCACTCGCTTGAAGCGGAACACGGCGCATCTCGAAGCGATAGGCTCTATCAGCCTTGACGAGTAATTGCAAGAGAGTATGAATCGCGTCGAGTCGGAGAACTTCTCCATCGTCCTCCTCAGCGCCTGCTGCGCGTCGGCGGTGAGGCTGTCGCTCTCGTCCAGGAAGATTATCTTGAAGTCCGCTCCGATGGAACGGCTGCGCGCGAAGTCCTTTATCCTGCCGCGGACGACGTCGATCCCGCGCTCGTCCGATGCGTTCGTCTCCTGGAAGTTCTCGTGCCAGTGCTTCCCGAACATCTCCTTGGCCAATGCGATCGCACACGTCGTCTTGCCCGTCCCTGCAGGTCCGGCAAAGATCATGTTCGGTATGGATTTGTCCTTCACCCACGCCTTCAGGCGGTCGACGACGTGCTTCTGGTTCACCACATCCGCAAGCGTCGCAGGCCTGTATTTCTCGGTCCATATCTGCAGGGACATAGCACTTTAATTTGCTTTCCTATTTTTAAGTGCGTGGTCGCATGCTCGTTGCCATTTCAGGGACGCCGGGGACAGGCAAGACAACGGTAGCCGATGCGCTCGGACTCGCCCTTGGCTGGCATGTCATGCATTTGAACGGCATCGCCCGGTCCAAGAAGCTGTGGCTCGGCCGCGACAGGCGGCGCGGCTGCATGGTTGTGGACGTCGAGGCGCTTCAGGAGGAAGTCCGCCGCATCCAGAAGAAGGAACGCAATCTGATAATAGAATCGCACTACGCCCACGAGATGGATGCTGACGTCACGGTCATCCTCCGCTGCTCCCCGGCCGAGCTGAGGAAGCGGCTGGAGAAGAAAGGCTGGAGCAAGACCAAAATCGATGAGAACGTGGAGGCAGAGATCATGGAAGTCTGCCGCCAGGAAGCGTGGGAGCTTGGAAGGGCTATCACAGACGTTGAAACCGCCGGAAAGGCGCCTGGAGACGTGGCAAAGGAGATTGCATCAAAGTTGCTGCATCACGTCTGCGCCATCCCTGACGCGAGGAAAGCGTTCAGCTTGAACACCGGGATTATCCATACGCCGTTTTCAAGGACTGCGTTCTCCTGGAACAGCGTCACGACTGCCGGGGTTACCGGCTTCCCGTAGAAGCCTTTGGTCCGTCTCAGCGCTTTAGTCCTTTCAGCCTGTGCTTTCGCTGCTGCCAGCAGCGCAGACGTCTTCCCACACGCCCAGTGCTTGCAGTCTATTGCCATGCCCGCGTCGGTCCTGCGTGCTCCAAGTCCATGCTTCTTCACGAGCCGTTTCGTCGCCAGCACGTCTATCTCGTATCTCCTCTTGCCGTCGCTGAAACGGTGCCGCCTCCTGACGGAGAACCCGTTCTCTTCCAGAACAGAGGCGCAGAGGTCCTCGAACTTTTGCCACGTCATTTCCGCAGCCACTTCCTCCAGTGTCGTGCCCGATACCAGCGCTTTTTCGAGTGCAGGAAGGTCCATAGAGCATATTAATCCGCAGTGGGTTTTAAGGTTTGGCCTCCGCAAACCCCAATCATTGAGCCCGTGTGATTCAGCATCGGATTAAGCCTTCCAGGCAGCTGCCTGAAACGCTCTTGAAGGCTGAAACACGCGTCATTCGGCGTAGTAAACGGTCCACACCGGCTGGCCCGTGGTCCTGTCATAGACCTTGCCCCTTTCCATGAGCGATTTGCCTTCGGTTCCAAGCAGCTTGCCGAACTCTTCGTAAAACACACCGCAGTCCGTCTTGTTGCCCGGGCCGGCCGGGCAGGAGAATATGTATGGCAAAAAATCGGGCGTCTCAACCCTGTCGGGCGATGGCAGAACGTAGACCACGGGGTATTCTCTCGTCATGGCGTGGAATTCCTCCTTGAAGCTCTCGGTTTCCTCATCGCATCCGGAGCCGGCCCACCTTGGGCAGAGTTCGACAGCATGCAAATGCTTTACGCTTGGCTTCAGGTATATCTTCCAGGCCGTGCCAAGATCCATGACACCGACGACGGTCTTGGCGTTCCCGATCTCTGCCAGAAGCTCTCTGTTGAAGATTGCCTTGTCACGTAGGTGGCGCTCAACGAATTTTTGGTCGTCATAGGTGAGCATCATCCGAACGTCGGCTATAAGGCCGGCGGAAAACAGCGCTGCCAGCATGATCGCCGCCAGCTTAAGCGTGCGGCCTCTGATTCTGAAGCCCATCATGAACGGGTATGCCCTAACCACGGAAATGACCGGGAAAATGGCGAACCAGTGGGTCGCATTCAGGTCTTTCGTCACAAAAATTGCGGTTATTGTGAACGCCGCCAGAGCCAGCGCGAGGAACACCCATCGCCGTTCCCTCTTGAACGCGATCAGAATCAGCGCAACTAACAGGAAACAGCCGCCAAGACCCAACTCCTGGAATGTGAAATCGGCCTCGATCATTGACTCCTCCGAAGCTATGACCAAAAGCTGGGAGCATCTCGTGATGATGTTGGGGATTATGGCCAGAATGTTGTAATCGTTTCCCGTGGCCTGGAACATCGACAATGCCGCGCGCACAACCGCCGGCATGGAGCCGTTCTCTGTTGCGCAACAGGAGCCGCCGAGGCTGTCTGGAAGGAAATTGAATACCAGAAACGGCAGCAGGCCGACGAGAAAGAGGGCCCCGCAGACGGCCGCATCCTTTCGTCCAATCCCAGTCCGCTTCAGGCCATGCCTCCGGCCTTCAAGCGCCCAGAAGGCCGCGGCAAAGGCAAAGGCGGTGTACGCGAATATGAGCTTATAGAAGAACATGAATCCCAGGAGCCATGCCGCTGCATAGAGGGAGGCTTTGCTTCGGTGGAGATAATAGCATGCGCCCACGTAAAGGAAAAGCGCCGAGAGGAACGCAAGGAACGGGCCTTCAGGATCATTGGCCAACGCGTAGGTGGGGACTGCAGCCATGAGTGCGGCGGCCGGGACGGAGGCCGCGATCCCGAACATCTTCCTCGTGAAGAGGTAGGTGAACAGCAGCCCCAATGCCGCGAAGATGCTCTGGCCAAGTTTGTGGGCAAGACCCGGATCTTCAAAAAAGGCCATGAACGGGATCAAAAGGACGTTGCCGGCGGTATAACCGGACGATATCATCGGTATCTGGAATTTTCCAGGTGGCTGCTTCATCATCTCTGAAACGGGGCGAATCATGATCGCTTCTGTGTCAGACAGGAAGAGGTCGTCCCAGTTGTAGAATCCTATGAAGAAGCACAGGCAGAGCAGGGCCAAAACGATGGCGGCTTCGCACGGCAACGGCATGCGCCTTGGCTTCCGCTTCCATGGCATAATGATAACCGTTTCTTTCCAGGATTAAAATATCGGCGGCGGTTTTCATGTGGTAAAAGGGCCTGGCAGGTTAAGCGTTTATTAAACCCATGGGAATTTTATTTAATACGGGTCTCCGCAATCGATAATTATTTTGGTTATTTATATACTTTAGGGGCTAAGCATGGCGATTTTGGTGGGATTTGACTTTTGGGTTCAATGGTCTATTCGATTGCCGGCAGGAATTCCTTCGTGGAGCCGCCCATACCTACAAATAAACCAAATAAACATAATAGGATCCGGTGATAAGAAAAACCGCTGCAACAATCTTTCGCATCCAGTATTCAAATGTCTGCACTTTCTTCATCACTTGTCCAAGTTTAGAGACACTCTTTGCCAATATAAACGAGAAGATTATAACTGGAAAACCTGTAGCGAAAGCGAATACTGCTGGTATCAATATACTGTCTCCCGCTTCGATAGCAAGAGGGATAAGCATACCAAAGAAAAGAACAGCGCTGAAAGGGCAAAAGGCCAGGGCAAACAGCACTCCCAAAAGGAAACTGCCTAAAAGACCTTTACTTGCAAGCTTCTCTTTCATGCGGTTCATACGCTCGCTGTTCTTGCCAAGATTGAATTTTACTATATCCAACATGATGAAACCCGCCACAAGCAGCACGGGCCCTAACAATTGCTCACCATGTTTTTGCAGAAAGAAGGAGATGCCCTGGGTGCTAACTCCGAACCAAACAATTAGCATGGCAAGCAGGGTATATGTAAACATTCTTCCCAAAGTGTAAAGAAATCCTACAAGTATGGTATGCCGGCTGTTATGAAGCCTTTTACTGGCATAAGCAATTGCGGTGATGTTGGTTGCCAGCGGACAGGGGCTTATTGCCGTCATTAGTCCGATAAAAAATGCTGCAATGATGGGAATATTGCTTGTCCCCAACGCTTCCATTAATGCCATCAATACGTCCATTTAACTGAAATTCCCTTCAAGTCTCTTACCAATAACATCTTTGAGGTATGTCATGTAATCTTGCTTATCACCGATTTTATACCACACATTTGTGTTTTGCTCTGGGTGAAAACCTTCGCTGTCGTATACACCAATCCAGAGTGATGAACCGGTTACACCATACTTGGTTGCAGTAGCGTTATTCTCCTTGAGGTCGTAATTTATCGAACTGAACACTATCTTGCCAGACTTCACCTCATTCTGGTAGTAGGTATTAATCGTCTCTTGTGCGTAAGCTCCAACCGTTTTACAGGAATAGCACTGGTTGGTTCCATGGAAATGGAAAACCTCAATCTTGTTGACCGATGAAGCAAACCCCTGGTTAATAGCCAGATCCCTAGCCGTTGAATTCTGACCTGTTCGTGTATCTCCCATGAAGAGAAGCGCGATAACTGCAAGGACTGCAAACGCAATCAACGCGATGGATGTTGTTTCTTTCTTCATTGTCTCACCTAGCCTATCATTGCTCCATATATCAATCCTGAAATGGTTGTGAACACAATTATTAATCCCACATACGCCAATGTCGTTTTGTTTCCTATCAATTTTCTCACTACAAGGATGCTCGCCAGCGAGATAACAGGGTCTGCAAGCAAATATGCTAATAGCGGTCCCTTTGCCATACCCAATCCCAGGAACATATTTGCCATGGGGACTTCTACCAACGTGGGGAAATACATGAACACTCCAAACAATACGGCGATAAGGTTAGCGGGGAGTGTATTCTTTCCCATAAAGGTTGCGAGGAAATTTCCAGGCAAGAGCGCTGTTAGAACGCCGGCAATGAATATTCCTCCCAAAAGAAGCGGGAATATCTTCTTCGTGAAAAACCAGGTTTCAGTGAGCCAGGCTTTAGTCTCTTCCTTGGTAAAATATAGCTTAATCAGAACCAGTAGGATGACTATTAACCCCGCCATGCCAACATACTTCTGATAGCCATCAACCCGTGTCCCCACAATGAGAATGGCGATGAGTGTGACAAAGAATAAGATTAGCCTATGCTTCTGATAGAAAGACGACCTTTTTCCATGCCGGGTTTTGGAACTCGCAACGACAGGAGCCGCTTTCTTCTCCTCTTTTGCATCGTTCTTGAAGATTGCGGAAATTATAAGTCCGATTAGAACGGCAAAAGTCACAGATAGGACTATTCTAGCGAGAGCAAAGTCCCACCCGAGCACACTTCCAGTAAATAGTATGGCTATGATGTTTGTTGCCGGAGCTGTGTACAGGAACGCCAACGCTGGGCCTATTCCAGCCCCTTTCTTCTTTATTCCAGCAAATAGCGGAAGAACCGTGCAGGAGCACACTGCCAACAGGAGACCCGCCATCACTGACAACGGATAAGCCTTGTACTTTGGAACTTTCTGACCCAAATATTGAGTGATTTTATCTTTGGGAATCAGGGCTGACATTGCACCTGCTATGAAGAAGGCTGGAACAAGGCATGTTAATACGTGGGCTGAAACATACTCCACCAATGCGTTTAAACCCGCAATAAACAAATCTGCAAGTATCATTTAAGCCTCCTCAGGAACTTTTTTATCTCTTCAACGTCAGCAATCTTGCCTTGGAATTGCACCTTTCCGTCCACTGCTATTGCAGGGGTTGACATGACACCATATCCTATTATTTTATCAATGTCGGTAACCTTCACTATCTCTGCTTTTATCTTAAGTTCCTCCACCGCCTTCCTTGCGTTGGCCTCAAGCACCTTGCACTTTGGGCAACCCGTTCCTAGTATTTCAATTTTCATAGCTACTCACCCCCGTTTTTGTAAGCTATCAGCTTCAAGCTTTCAACAGGCAAGCCGCTGTATTGCCTGGTGCTAATTCCCCTATCTTCAGAGATAACATTAACCGACAGCCCAGCATTCCTAATCAGTTTGATATATTCCGTTTTTAGTAGTGCCCCGCCAACACAGCCAGCAATTAATTTTTCATCTTTCTTGTTCATCTCGGAGAGTTCTTTCAGCAAGACCATATCCGAGACAAATAGCTTCCCGCCTGGTTTTAACACTCTGAACGCCTCGCTAAACACCTTAGCCTTATCGGGCGCAAGGTTGATTACGCAATTGCTGATTATGACGTCCACGGAATTGTCATCAACGGGCAGGTCTTCAATATCTCCTAACCTGAATTCCACGTTATCGTGGGCATATTTCTTGGCGTTCTCTTTCGCCTTCTTAATCATCTTTTCGGTCATGTCTACCCCGATCACTTTTCCTGACTTGCCTACCTTTTTTGCGGCAAGAAAGCAATCAAATCCTGCACCGGAGCCTAAATCAAGAACAATATCCCCTTTATTTATCTCTCCAAGAGCGGTGGGGTTGCCACAACCAAGACCCAGATTCGCTTCTGGGGTGGCATTTATTTCCTTGTTAGAATACCCCAGACTCCTGGCAATTTGCCCGTTGTCCATATTGGTACAAGTGCAGGAACAACCGCATCCCGTATCAGCGATTTTTCCGTAGCTCTTCTTGACAATGCTCTTTATATCAGATTGTTTTTTGGGCATGGAACATCACCTTAGAGCACCCACCGCTTTGAAAACATCATAAACGCGCCTGTCCTTAATAGAATAAAGTATCTTTTTCCCAACTCTTCTGGATTTAATTATTCCCCACTCCTGCAGCTTTGCAAGATGCATGGAGGTGTTCGATTGGGTTCTGTTAATCAAGGAGGGGATTTCGCATGCACAGTATTCGCCTGTTTTAGAAGTGCGGCCACCTTCCTTTAGGAGAAGCTCTACAATCCGGTTCTTGGTTTCTTCACCCAGCGCTTTGAACAGTAACAAATCTGTTTTTTGCATTATTAACATATCAATAACCACTAATATAAACTTAGGGGTTTTGATGTTATATGCCGATAGTCACGGAGCAAAATATCAGTGATTTCAAGTAATTCCAAGCATACGTGTACCGCTTGCAGATGCTTATCTAGCGACCTTGTCCAGTTTCTTGGCTTCTCAAGCGTTTATTAACTGTTTCCAATAAAAGCTGGAGAGCATGCTCAACGCAGTCATAGTCGTGCTGGCCATGGAAGTGCTTTTCGGCGCAGTGGGATGGCTGCTCGGCGGCATCGTTCTCGCCGCCGTTGCCGTCGCCGTCGGCTTCTTCCTGGGCGTCCTGGCTTACCTCTATTCGGCTTCGGCGCCGGTCAGATGGTACAAAGCGAAGCCTCTGGAAGACGCTGAAATCCTGGCGGCAGCCAAGGCGCTGGCGCTGGATGCACGGGTGAAAGCGCCATCCATGCTTGCCGTGGATACGGACGCCGTCAATTCGTTCTCCGTGCGCCGCTACAGGGGCGCGCCTGCCATCGCCCTCACTCGCGGGCTGCTGAGTCTTGGGAAACCTGAAGTCCATGCAGCCATCGCCCACGAACTGGCGCACCTGCGCAACCGCGACACGGCCGAACTCTCCTTTGGCGCTGCCGTCGGGCTGGCTTTCGCGTGGCTCGCCGAGCGCGGCTACAGCGCCCTCTTCTCGGCCGGGGAGAGGCGCGGCGCCAGCATACTCTGGATGCTGCCCGTGCTGATCCTCGGGCCGCTCGGGGCGCTCTTCGTCAGGCTCTCCTGCGGCCGTGCCATAGAGTTCAGGGCGGACTACATGGGCGCCATGCTGACGAAGGACCCGAAGTCAATGGCATCGCTGCTTAGGAAGGCTTCGGCCGCAGAGAAGTCGCGCCTCGGTCCTGTCTGCGGCTCCAACCTCTTTCTCGTTCCGCCGCTGCGCCGCGACTGGTTCACGCACCTCTTCGACTGCCGCCCGCCAGTGGAAAGGCGCATAGAGTCCCTGGAGGGGATGCGGCTTGGCGGCTGATGCGTGGCTCAAGATCAAATGAGCCATGAAGCTTTACGCCCTGGGATTCCCCATGTTCGGGCCCGTGTATGTTCTGCTCAGGTTCCAAAGTTTCTTCTTCGCTGCTTGAACTCCTTCATTATCTTGTCAAATTCCTCATTCGAGAAGTCAGGCCATAATGTGTCAGTGAAGAACAGCTCCGCATAGGCCATCTGGTAGAGCATGAAGCCGCTGAGCCTCTTCTCGCCGCCAGTGCGTATGACTATGTCCAAGGGCGTCCTCACTTCGAGGAAGTCTTCGAATACCTTCTCGTTCACCATCTTGACCAGCGGCTTCTCTTTGAACCACCTGGCAAATTCTATCGCAGCTCGCGTTATCTCATGGCGTCCGCCGTAGCCAAGTCCGATGTTGAGTATCCGGTTGCTGAAGTCCCTCGTCAGCAGCGTAGTCTGCCTTGCAGCCTCCATAAGATTCTTCGGGAGCTCATCGAACGTCTGGCTGACGATGTTCACCTTCACCTTCTTGTCTGAGAACAGCTTGTTGATTCTCCTGCTTTGTAGGCCCTTGCGTATGTAGCTGAATATCATCGACTTCTCTAATTCATCGCGTCTGAAGTTCTCCGTGGAGAATACCCATATCGTGATCTCTTTCACCTCAGGGTAGCTGTCGAGTATGTAGAACGCTATCCTTTCTGTGACTTTGGCGCCCATCTCGTGTCCCTTCCTCATCGGTAGGCCTCGTTTCTTCGCCCACCGCCTGTTCCCGTCGGGTATTATCCCTACATGCAAGCCTTTCTTCATGGGTCCTCTCATGAGCATTATATATGGGTTGGATATTAGAGTTTTTTAAAGCCGGAAAAGAACAAATAAACGTGCCGGGATGGCAGAACGGCTAAATCCCTTGGGGAAGCCGATGCGCCAGACTTGAGACAGATATGTTGACAGCTTCGGCTGAATGATATGTTGGCTTGACTCTGAATACGGCGGCAGATGTGGAGCAAGATATCTGGTGCCCGAAAGGGCTCGCAGGTTCGAATTTCCAGACGGAACGGAAATCCTGCTCCCGGCGCCTTATTTTCTCACTAGCAGCCTGGGCGCGTTCCCTATGATGGATTGGTACGCCTCGCAGGGCGTCCAGCACTGCGGGCAGGATCTGCCGACGCAGGAAGCTGCCTTCTTAGCCTTCTCAGAATCGAGCAGCGGCGAAAGCCTGTAGCCTGTTTCCCGGAGGCTGCCGAGCGGGGAATCGAAGATCGTGCACGGATAGACGCGCCCGTAAGGATCGATGAAGACTGACGACTTCAGGGCCTTGCACGGGAGCGGTGCTTTGCGTGTTCTGATGTAGTCGCCTGTGAAAGAGGCGTAGGTCTTTTCCGCGAGCGACATCAGGTCAGCTGGCAAGCCGCGCTTGGCTTCCGTTATGTCGCCTATGTCCGACGCGGCCCCGCCGCTCCGCTCATTGGCGTAATAGTGCGGCGACGCGTGGAAGAGATTGACGTGGAAATCCGTCTGGGTGACGTGCGGATGAAGCCTCCTCACAGCGTGGATGGTTTCGCTGAACGCCCCGGCGTTATAGGAGGATGCCGTGTATCCAAAGAAGACTCTGAAGCCGCGCTTCTTTTCAAGCGCCTTGAGCCTCGCGAAGGTTTCAACGGCCCGTTCCCACGAGCCTTCGACGCCTCTTATGGAGTCGTGGAGCGCCTTCGGGCCGTCAAGGCTTACCACAGCGACCACTCTGGGTATGCCCAGAGACAGCATCTTCTTCATCGACGCCTCCGCTTTCCGCGGCAGGAGCCCGTTTGTGGTGATGTTGAATATGTGCAGCCCGCGCATATGCTCCTTGAACGCGGCGGCGATTTCAGGCAGGTCGCCTCGCAGGAAAGGCTCGCCACCCGTGACAGCTATCCAGGAGAAATGTGCGTTTCTTCTTGCGAATAGCCGTATCTCGTCCAAAGCCAACTCGTCGCCTTTCTTCCTGGACCATATCCCGCAGGTCCTGCATTTCGAGTTGCATGCGTAAGTCAGGGCGAAGGTGGCTTTGTAGGGGCGGCCAAGGAATCTTGTGTTGGACAGTGCCGCCTTCCAACCTAGCCGTATGGAGCTGGTGTCCATGGAAAGAATTTGCCTGGAAGAGATAAAAACAGGGGCAGCTTGAAAAGCTGGAAAAGCAAAAAAGACCTATGGAAGGCCTGGTGAGGGTGCTGTGGAACCTGGAAAACGGCCCCGCGTTTGCCTCTACCGTGGCCGCGTCCGCGTTCGCTCTGCTGGCATTGTGCGTGATATCCTTCATTCTGATAGCCGTGTCCAGGCGGAAGTGGCTGGCTGCCAACCGCCGCCTCTTCATGGCGCTGCTGGCCGTTTTCCTGTTCGCCTTGGCCATCAGGTCGCTGATGCCGTTGAACTTCCCCAGCAACGCAGCAGATTTTTTCTACATGACCGCCGGCAAAAACATGCTGGCGGAGGGGAAGTTTCAGGAATGCGACTATGCCCTGCATTGCCTTCCACCGAAGAAGCCCTATCTGACGTATCCGGCCGTTGCTTCCATAGGTTTCTTGGCTTTTGGGATGAGCGTTGAGACCGGCGCATGGGTCAACCTGATCCTGAGCAGCCTTTCGGTTATTCCGATGTTCTTCATCACAAAATGGTTGTTCAAGAAAACCGGCGCAGCCCTTCTCTCATCCGTTCTGCTTTCGCTGCTGGTCCAGCACATCTATTATTCTAACACCATAGGCCCCCATCCGTCTGCCGTCTTCTTCACGCTGCTTGCTGTGGCAGGTTTCCTGATGCTTTCTAAAAGCCGTGACCTCAAGACGCATGTTTTCGCGCTGTCGGCACTGGGCCTTTGCATAGGTTCCAGGCTTGACCATTGGATTTTTCTGCCTTTTTTCGCGCTGTGGTATTTCCTTATGAGGAAAGACTTGCGTGGCGCCGACTGGAAAGCCGTGGCCATGCCGCTGGCCGCGTTCGGCCTGCTCATGCTCCCCAACGCCATGATGGCTTTCGCCTTCGCCTTCAATCAGGGCTCCGACGCCACGGATTTCGGCCTGCAATACTCGGCCGGCAGCGCAGGCATCATGCTCAATTCATGGCTCCTTCCGGACTATTACGAGATGTGGGCCATCTATGCGGCCGGTGCCGTTGGGGCCGTGATTCTTGTTAGAAGGAAGTGGTGGCTGCATGCATCGCTGCTGCTGCCAGGTCTTGTGCATCTCGTCATGTTCATCTTCTATGAATATGCCAACACCGTGAATCTGCGCTATCTGCTCACAGGATCGGTGCTCCTGCTTCCGATAGTTTCGCAGCTGCCGGAGGCAGCGTATGGAAGATTAAAGCTGCCAAGGTTGTGGGTTTCAGCTGTGATGGTCCTCTTGGCTGTCATGGCGGCAGGCTTCTCATTCACATGGGGGCATGAGTTCCAGCCGGTGAAGCTTCCGCTTTACGAGTTCACGCTGGAGAACCGGCCGTTGCTTAACAGGTGTGTTATCATGCAATGCGAAGACCGCATCAGCGAGTTCCTTTTGGATGCGAAGGTTATGTCGCTCTCGTGGGAGCCCGAGGCGGCAAAAGACGCCGGCAGGCTCCGTGAGCTGGCTGGAGGCCGCTGCGTCTATTTCATAGAGACCGAAAAGTGCGATTGGCATGCGCCTGGACTGCAAGAGTCCGTCAAAGCCACGTACAGGACCAAGCTTGTCATGAGTGGTGACAAGTGGGGGGAAAGGATATCGCTTTACGAGGTAGCATATGAAGAGAAAGAGCAATCATAGGCTTGAAGCTGCGTGCGTGGTGTCGCTGGTGGTGTTGTCGCTGGTGACCAGCGCCAGTTTTGGTCAGCGCTTCCCTGTATCGGAAGATGCCCTAAGGTCGCTGATTTATGCTGACCGCTTCTGGGACACGGCATCTAACGGGACCATAGAGATGCAGAAACCTTACATAGGCGTCAACCTGTTCCTGCTTCCCGTCATCGCTGTGGCCGGCCCGACCAGGGATGCGTTCAAGTGGGGGCAGACATTTTTCACGGTGATGGCGGTCTTGGCGGCATACGCTGCAGCCAGAGCCCTTTTCTCCAGAAGGACGGCCTTTCTGTCAGGCGTCATACTCGCTTTCATGCCAACCTTCGTGATGATGAGATGGGACGAGCAGCCTTTCCTGGCGTTCGGCCTTATGGCGGCTCTGGCGCTTTTTCTGGACTTCCGTAAAAACGGCAGAAGCGCGTCGCTTTGCGCAGCGTCAGTCCTGTCAGGCGCATGCGCGTACGTGAAGCTAACTTCCCTGTATTTTTTCGCTGCCGTCCTTTTTTCTTATGCCGTCCTGATCGTTTCAGGGAAAGTGAAGAAGCCGTTGCTGTCCGTGCGGGCCGTAGGTCTGGCTGCCGTTTTTTTCCTTTTGGGTGCTTCGCCTCTGCTATGGCACAATGCGAAGAGCGGCTGGGACACTGCGTCGCTGGTGGAAGGCGGAAGCGTCGGCGCTTCCTGGAGATTTCTGGACGTTTTGCTGGTCAGGCCTGGCCAGCTGCTGATGGCAGTCGAAGGCTATGAGGGCTCTTATCCGTTTTCCCATCTTTTCCAGCCGCTTTTGTGGCTGGGCGCCGGGGTCTTCCTGCTGGCAACAGCCGTCGCCGTGGCTGGAAGGAAGCCGGCTGACCTGTTTCTTGTCGTGTCGCTTGCCTGCTTCACTTTTCTGTTGGCTTTCTTGCCGCCGCCGTCCCCTCCGAGAGCCCTGCATCTGTATCACATGCTGCCCTTCGCGGCGATGCTGATGGCTGGGTTCTTTGCAAAACTGTCGGAGCATAGGAAAGCCGCCGGGCTTGCTCTGCTGGTTGCCATGCTTTCGCTGAACTTAGCTAACATCGCGACGGCGTCTGCAAGGCTTTCCGACCAGTCATGGATAGAGGAGAACTTCGCCAGGATGTCATCTGTGCATTACGGCTTCAGCGTTTTCCTGCAGAATGGGGACACGCTGCTTATGCCGGGCATCAGGATGATTGAAATGAATGCCAACTACATTGAGATCAATGGCATCATTCTGCAGCGCGAGGCCGTTTGCCAAGGCTCCAATTTGAATGGCAGAAGCGTCGCAGAATGCAACATGACGAAGATGAAGGAAGTCATCGAAGCCAACGAGGCCGGACGGCTCGTCTTCGTATGCGTCCCGCTCGAAAGGAAATCGTATGCGATATACGAGGAAGATTGCATGGGTCCAGAGAGCGTATGCTACAGGCCTCTTTTGGCTGTGCGGGAAGCTGCGGAGGAACTGGGCAAGCGCCTTCAGAAAATCGGTTCAGTCAACGACTCGAAAGGCGACGAAGCCTATTCCGTTTACCTCATTGTATGAGTTCTCGAGGGAACGGTCAGAGCGAAGCCGCTCTTTTTACGGAATGCGGGTTCAGTCTGAAGAGCATGCTCATTTCAACATGCCCTGCGCAGCAGCAACCGCTGCACGTTGGTTTCTTGAGTGACAGGAATCCGCGGAGAAAGCCGTTCCTTACATCATGCGTTCCTTCGTTGGACGCCCTTCCGCAGGGAAACATGAGGCCGTCAGGGGCGATTCTGCACATGATCTTGCCGGCGGCGCAATTGCTGAGGTTCAATGTCGGGGCGACAAACTCGCGGATGCATGCCGTTGAGTTCATTATGGATTTTCTTGGGGCGTCTCTGAAAAAGCGGGCAAGCTCTTTTTTTGCCGGCTTCAGTCTGGCCGCAGTTTCCGAGGAGTGAGCGTAAGTGTCGACGGGCTGGAAAAGGACTTTGATGCCCATGCTTTGCGCATCTTCAAGCATCTCTCCCAAAGAGCATATGTTCCGCTTGGTTATGACCGTGAGGAAGCTGGTCTCCAGCCCGCGGCCAGATGCTTCCATGGCCGCATCCATGACTTTGGCGTGGGTGTCTTTGCCGCGGAGCGCGTCGTGGATGTCTCTCGGGCCGTCAAGGCTCAGGGAAAGGTGATCAAGCTCCGCAATGTCGTTGAAGCGCTGCCTGAGCAGCAGCCCGTTGGAATTCATCGACACAGACGTTCCTGCGTTTTTTAGCCTGCCTATGATCTGGCCTATGTCCTGCCTCAGCAGCGGTTCGCCGCCCGTGAGTGAAACCCTGGCCGTTCCGGCCGCGCATATCTCTCCGGCGGCTCTGAGCGCCTCCGCCGGCGTAAGCTCATTGAACTCTTTTGCCCATATGCCGCAGTATGCGCACCTGAGGTTGCAGCGGCCCGTCACCCCCCAGCTGACCGCAAGCGGCAGCCGTTTGCCGAAGGCCTTGGCGCCTGCCAGCGAGCTGGCTGCCCTTAAGCTGCTCATGATTTTCATTTTTCCATCTCCATGTCGGCGTCCTGCCTTTTGAGCAGCATCTCCAGGCCGACCCTTGCGTAGCGCAGGATTTCGGAGGCGGATTTTGCTCCAAAGAGCCTTCTCGCCGCGTAAGACGACCTGAAGTAGAACTGCCTGTATGCAAGCTTCGTCAGTTCCAGCGTCTCCTCCTCCGTGAGTGTTGTCCATGGCCTGGGGAGTCTCATCTCTTCGGCCTCGCCGCGTATGTACCTCTCGAAATAGTCGTATCCAAGCGCCTTTTTGACGTCCTCGTAAAGTGCCGCTCCGGGTTTCGCCACCGTCCTCAGGAACTGGGCGTAATCAAGGTCTAGGCTCTTGGAGAACTCTATCGTTTTCAGCGCGGTCCTTTTTGTGTCGCCCGGCTGGCCTATCATGAAGAAGCCGTGCGTCCTCATGCCGTTCCTTTTGGTGAGCGCTATGGCCTTCTTTATCTGGCCTTTGGTCACCCCCTTGTGCTCACGGTCAAGGATGCTTTGGTCTCCGGATTCGACGCCGTAAAGTATCGTCCTGCAACCTGCCTTCGACATTTCCCTGAGAAGCTCGTCGTCGACCTGGTCAACTCTGGCCCGGCATGACCATGCCACTGGGATGTCCCTTTTCTGCATCTCCTTGCAGATGGTTATGATCCTTCTCCTGTTTGCGGTGAAGGAGCGGTCGAATATGTCTATTTCCCTTATACCGAAGCTGTGATAGCATTGCTCCATTTCGTTGACGACGCTTTCAGCAGATCTTTCGATGTGCTTGGTCCTTGACATGTCGCAAAATTTGCAGCCTGACGGGCAGCCTTTCGCCGTGACCATTATCGTGAAATTCTTCAGCTGCGAAAGGAAGCCGGCATAGACTGAATTGTCTATGAGGTGCCTTGCCGGGAACGGCAGCTGCTCAATGTCATCGTGCAGGTTGCGCGGATAGTTTATGACAGCCTTGGAGCCTTTCCTGTAGGCAAGCCCCTCTATTCCGTCCGGTTCCTTTCCAGCTTCAAGACGTTCCATCAGTGCCGGAAGCGGTTTGAGAGCAGACCCTATGACGCCGTAGTCGATGGCTCGGTTGCTCATGACCGCTTCAGGGTACGTTTCCATGCAGTAGTTGCCGACCACGACAGGGACGGCCAGTTGCTTCTTGAGTGACGCTATCCATTCGTAAGTCTGGCGGAACATCCAGACGGTCAGCATGAAGCCCATGGCGTCCGGCTTGAATCGTCTGAGGCGGCGGATCACCTCTTCTTCCGACAGGCGGTGAGCGAAAGCGTCTATGACCATTACCTTGTGGCCGTGCTTTTCGAGTATGGAGGCGGCGTAAAGCAGACCCAGCGGCGGGAAAACTCCGAACCTGTTGCTCACAACTTCTATGTTCTCCGAGAATTTCTTGTGACCGTAGGGGGGGAAGACCAAAGCTATCCTCATTCTCATCTGTTAGTAATTCGAAGGAAGCAATTAATTGTTGACATGAGGCGAATCGAGACGTCCGGTGAGGGCGCTGGGAAAGCGTCAGTATTCGAGCTTGAGAGGTCCGGTTATAGGGGAGACCTCGCCTGTTCCGTGCACGCTGGCATATTTTGAGGGTACGCCTGGGCAGAGGTCCTTGGCTTTGCAGTCGGAGCACGTCTTTGGCTTCACGTTGTTTTCGAACTTCTTTCTATCAAGGTCCGTTTCCATGCCCATCCAGTACATTTTGGTTTTCATGTCCATTAGATTGGAAATGTTCTCATGCCCTGGAAGGAAGCACGCAGGTATGTTAAGGGCCCATGCAGGGACGCCGGCCTCCGAAAAAGCCTTCACCGCTTCAACGACATGCACGCTAGCATCGCTGTATCGCGGCAGAAGCCTGAGATTGTTTAGCAAGTTCCCATCAACTGTCGGGAAGATTAGGCAGGCGGATCTTATGTTGAGCTTTATGAGCATGCCTGCCAGCTCTTGGAGCTCCTTTATGTTCATGGAGTTTATGACCGTGTTGACGCTGATGTTGTCGCAGAGCTCTGAAAGGTTGCCAAAGCCTTTAAGCGCCTGCTCGAAGGAGCCGTTCACGCTGGTCAGATAGTCGTGCACATCTCCTTTGTGCGAATGCAAGGAAAAAATGGCCCCCGTGAGGCCGGCAGCGCATAGGGAACGCGTGTATTCTTCATAAGAGAGCATGCGCCCGTTAGTTGTTATGCGTATGTCCCTGAAGCCGCCGCTGGCGTGCGACAAAAGCTCTGCCAGATCCTTCCTTATGGTGGGTTCGCCGCCTGTTAAGTTAAGCTCGTCCGGCGCCTCTCGTCTGGCTTTGTCTATCTCCCCCTTTATGAGGGCTGTGGGTTTGCTTTCTTTCCTGTCTCCGACAGAGCAGAACTTGCACGCATTGTTGCATGCGAATCCTGTCACAATCTCTATTTTCATGCATTTCCGTTTGACTTTTCTTTCCGGTATTTAAACCCGCAGCGGTCAGAAGAACGCTTTGTACTTTTCGTGCAGCTCCGTAAGCCCCTCCCGCTGTTCGCTGGACGGCCGTATGAGATAAAGCCTGGCGCCTCCGCTTCGGGAGACCATCTCTCCCACGTTCGCGAGGTAAGAGCATATTTCAGAGTATTGCTTTCCGGCGCATCTGTCCGTGTACAGGAAATAGAAGCTGTCTGCGTGCAGATTTGGCATGTATAGGAACGGAACCGTTGTGACGTTGGAGTCGAACGACTGGATGGCCCAGACGGTGTTCATGCAGGGGACCACGAAGACCGAGCTGTCCGGGGCGGCTTCCATGAGGGTCAGAACGTCGCTCATCTTGACCGCTCCGGAGGCCCACGGCGGAATTGACTGGGAGAAGAGCAAAAGCGTTGCAGGTATCGCCACCATGACAACGTGCCTGGCCTTCCCCAGCTGCATGGCAACGTGGCTCGTTCCAAGGCCAAGGACGAGCGCAAAGGGGATGGAGATGGGCACCAGATATCTTCCCGAGGGCCCGTAGACAAAGAAGGCGAAAAAAGCTATGGGAACGAGGAACCATGCGTATAGCGCAGCCGAAAGCCTTCTGCTTGCCTTTGAAACGAGAAGCAGCGGCACGCAAAAAACGAAAAGCAATAGCCAGGGCATAAGCAGGCTCTCGGCATTGATCACGAATCTGTACAAGCTGGACGGCAAGTATGAGAGCCTGAAAGACGAATATGCGTATCCGCCTATGACCCAGAAACGAACAAAGACTGAAACCGGGGCGGTGGCCAGAGCGGAGGCAACGAGGAGCGTCACGCGGTTGGACGATATGCCTGCCCTGAGCTTGTGCAGCGTTTCGCGCTTGAACCCACGCACGTGGAAGTAAAGCAGGACCGACACCGGGATGTACATGAGGTACTCCATTTTCAGCGCAAGCAAAGCCGCACAAGCGAAAGCCGCCAAGGCGTACGAGCGCCTAGTCTTTTCCTTCAGGGCATGAAGGAAGAAGATGAAGTAAAGGATGGTGAAAAGAGCCGAAAGGGTGGACAGGAAGCCCTCCGTCGTCACGCTGTAAGTGATGTGCAGCGGGAGGGCAGCGATGAAAAACGAGGACAGTATGGAAGCTTTCTCGTCCTTCGTCAGCGAATAGGAAAGGAAAAAGATTGCGACGGCCGCCAAGCCCCCTCCAAGGAACTGGAGGAAAGCCAGGTAGGACATGTTAGCTCCAAAGAGGAAGAAAACGGCGCTCAGAAGGAAGGATATGCCTGCCGGGTGGGACACCAATGAGGGGCAAAGGCAGTCATTGAAGCTCCCGTATTCGCATCTTTGCAGCGTTCCATCAGAAGCCAGGAACTTGGCCCCCTGGACGTATTCCCATGCCGAGGCCAAGGTCTCATGCGGGGTGTATAGTCTTGGCGCCCTGAGCCAGAGCGCGAGCAGGAAAACGGCAATCAGAACGACATAATATTTTTTGTTCACGCGGCTGAAGCTTGCACGGAGTTTTTTCCGGTTAAGGATCACAAGCAACAGAAGGCCGGCGAATATGGCAGCGTAAAAGAACGGAGAGCCGTATATGAGGAACAGCCCGTGTGCGTCGAAGGACGTGCCGCAGGATTCAAGTGCCATCATAACTTTTGAACAGGCCAATAAAAATGCCCGTTGCCCGCGGGGTGGCGCCAAGCCTTTGGCAGGTCCTACGCGCTTGGATCAAGCCTGTAAAGGAAAACCGTGGACCTGTTCAGCGCAACCGTATAGCCTCGCCTTCCGAGCAGTCCCGTGAGCTGGGCTTCCGGCACCTTTTCCTGGTAGTGCTTCGGGTTGTAGTCTATTATCACGTAGTCTGGAAGGCGCGTATAGTTCTCATCATAAACCATTTCGTTGAAATTGTCCTGCAGCCGGTATATCATCTTCTTGCCCCACATGTGCGGGAAGATGTGGCCCGGAGCGGCGACCGTGGAATTCTCCGGTATGGTCCTCATGAGCAGGGCGGTCGTCGCGAGCAGCTGCGTGTCCGGTGAAGCGTTTTCTGATATCCATTGGGCCGTGTTGGGGTTCCCTATCCCTAACGCGAAAAAGGACGCCGCGGTCAATGCAAGGACGGCGATTGAAAGGTGGGTTGAGATGCCTCTCCTGGAGAGCCTGCTGAGCCTGGCGATGCCGTAAACCAGGGAGATGAAGACGAACGGTATGATTATGGCGGAGTAGCTCTGCCAGTGTATGGTCCTCATCCATTCGTATTTTGACAGGAAAGCCGCCGCGAATTGCGGGGAAGCGATAAGTATGGCCGGATCTGCAAGCGCCACGAAGCCGCCGGGGGCGAGGAGGTCGAAGATGAACCTTGCCCGGCTGGCGCCCCCTCCATAGGTGAATGCAGCGATGGGGTCTGACATGACGTTCCACATCATCTCGGTCTGCGTCTGGCCCAGGTGCGAATACCGGCTCTGGTATATCTCAAATAACGTCTGGCCTGCGACCATCTCGCTCGGGAGCAGGACGGCGAGGAAGACGAAAGACCATGCTAAGGCGTAGACGGCCAGGAACGCTGCTTCTCTTCTTCTCGTCGTTGTCCAGAGGTAGATTCCGGAAAGGACAATGAAGACGGGCACGGTTTCCTCTGCGAGCATGGCAAGCGTGAACAGCACGATCCAAGATTTGCGCTTCCTCTCCTGGAAGCAGTAGAAGGCGGCGATTATGAGCGGGCCCGCCAACGCTATGGAATGGTAGTCGTAGAGGTTTACGTAATGGAGCGCCGGGTAGAGCAAGTAAGATGCTGATATGGCAAGCCCTGCCTTTGGGCCCAGCTTTCGCCTCGCCAAAAGATAGATGAAGACGGCTCCGGAGGCGAGGAAAGCCGACTGTATGGCAAGGAGCGTTTCAGGATATGGGGCGGCGGCATAGATAGGCGCAAAAGCCAGGATCAGGTAGTCCATGTGTTGGTAATGCTCCTCTCCGCCCTCGGCCGAAAGATAGAAACGTCCGTGGAGCGTGTTGTAGAGCTTGTGGTTGAATATGCCAAGGTCGTTGGCCGCGAGGAAAGCGTTGTAGCGCATTATGGACATGGAAGAGAACGCAAAGAAGTAAGCCAGCGCGCATAAGGTTATGGCAACAAGGGCCCTGTCTTCTGATATGTGTTTCACGTAAGCGGAGAGCGACATTAGTTTTGATGTTGACCTGGTCCTTTTCCTCCTGGGAGAATGCATTAAGAAATCTTAAAGTCGTGAGTTAAATCCGTTGCCTATGCGCCTGGCTTTGGAATCGGGGATGCACGCGCTCTCTGTTTGGTCGGAATGCGACAATTTTATTTAGCAAACAAAAAGTAGACCATGCCGCTGATGAGGATGTACAAGAATTCAGTCCTCTGCAAAAGGCCCGTGTCCATCCCCATGCTGGCTTTGGCCGCGATACTCGTCCCCCTTGCGCTCTGGCGGCAGGGGTTTGAAGATTTCATACTGGATCATTACATCTTGATCGCTGTCGCGAATCTGGTCGCGCTGGTCGCGGTATTCTTTTTCAGCTTTGCCCGCATCAGGAAGGAGTTCAGCGGGGTGAAGAAAACGACCTGGATTGCCGCTGTCCTCATCATTGCCCTGGCGTTTTATTTGAGGTACAACATGTTTCTGCTGGAGACCGGGGGGGTAACAGGCATATACGTGGCCCGGGCCATGGATGTTTTCCTGTTCAAGCGTGTCTTCGCGTGGTCCCTGATGGGCAACTATCCTGTCCTGGCTGGTTCCGCTTTTGCGTTGGCTGGGCCCGCGTTGGCCGCCATCCAAAACTTCAACCTGCTGCTCAACAGCCTTGCATGTTTCATCATATTCCTCATCGTGCTTCTCATCACAAAAAAGCAGATGGCTGCCGTTTTTGCATGCTTTCTGGCCGCCGTGGCGACCCAGAGTATAATACTTGCGCCTTTGGTGCCAGCCCACTCCTCCTTTTTTTTCATCTCGCTTAGCGCTCTTTTTTGTCTTCTTTACGTCAGGATCCGGGAGCCAAGGATATTGGCGCTGGCGGCCCTTTCGCTGACATTCACTTTCGGCCTGGAAATAGAGAACGTCTTCCTGCTGGTTCCATTCATGCTGCTTCTTTTCCTTCACCGGAGGGGCATAAAAGTAAAGCCGGTGGCCGTGCCTCTGGCCGTTTTCTTGATCGCTTTCGCTCCGCTTCTTGTCTGGTATGTCAACTATGACAGGATGTTTCTTTGCGGCAACCAGAGTTGCACGGCGGATGCCACGCAGAAGTTCCCGACCATCGGTGGCAGGGAGGCCTTCCTTGGGACCTTCTACCTGGACGCGTTCCCTTATAAGTTCCCCAGAACGCTGGAAAGCGTCATGGCATTCCCCCATTTTTATGATGACTACGCTCTGTTCAGGTTCGGCGAACCGTTGGCGGTCGTCGGGGGTGTGGCCATGAGCAACGTGTTCCTCCTCTTTTTGTTGCTGATAGGCCTCGGTGCGTGGAGCCTTGGGAAAAAGGATGCGGCTTTCTTTTTGGTGTGGCTGCTGGTGCTTTTCTGCATAGAAAGTTTTGCATGGCAGCATGACTGGCTGCTTGGTGAAATGATGGTGGCTTTCTATCCTGCGTTGATAGTTCTTGCGTCTGCAGGTTTGTCGCGTGCCATCAAGGTTGCAGTCAGATGGCGTCCAAGCAAAGGTCTGGAAGCGGCTCTCTGGACGTCGATGCTTCTCGTCACCGCCTTCTCGGCGTTTAGCCCTGCTATCTATGCCCAGCCGGGCCATTTCGAGGGGGATTTCCCTTACATGGAGCTCCAGTGGGTTAACTCCTGGATGGGGCCGAAGTCCTGCGTGCTTCTGGCTGACCCGCTGGGCAGGATTTATTTCTACGACAAAACCAGATATGATATCCGTTTCACGAAAGAGAGCTTGACGGAATGCAAGAAAATATACTATCTGGACTATGGTTCGGTGCATGAAAACGAGCTGAAGGCGTATTTTGATTCCTTGAAAGCCAAGATAGAGAGGGATTATTCGATGAGCTTTGTCATGATCCGGGGCCCCGTCATGGTTTACGAGGTGAAGCCTCTTGCTTGAAAGGGCGCACCGGTGCCCAACATTTGCGCGCCAGCGGAGAGACAGGACGCAGCAATATTTAAGACGCGTTCCATATGTTTTTTGTGGGCCTGTGGTCTAGTTGGTTAGGACGCCATACATTTGGTGCGGAACCCTCACACGGTGGAGATCGCCGGTTCGAATCCGGCCGGGCCCATCGCCACGCATGAGTGAATGAGGAGTGTATGCCGCCGGAAGAACTCCACGGGAACCGCAAGTCTGCAGCGGCAGGGCCCGGGCGCGCGGACTTTGCCCCAACCAGGAGCATGCAGGTGAAGAACGGCATAGACGTGATCGAACTCATCGCGGTCATGGCGGGCGCAAAGCCTGCCATGATGGTCACCGTGGAGAAATCCTTCATGCCGTCATTAGAGGCCATCGCCGGCAACTACGGCCTGCATTGTCTTTTCGAGGGCCAAGAGGACCGTTCATCAAAAGGTCCGATTATACCCAGGAACGACGTGCGGCTTTTCATGGGGACGGACCTCGGAGAATTGGAAAAACTCCGGAGAGACAAGGCCAAAGGCGACAACGAAGGGGTGGGGAAGTCGCTTGGATACCCAGACTGCTGCGTTCAGTCCTTGTTGAACTGCATTGCCAACAGAAACGACAAGGAAAGCTACATAAGAGAAGCGGCAGAGAGGTCTTCTTCCTTCCCCCTTTACACCAACAATATCTTCAACTTCAGCTCCAGGCTCCAAAAGAGGGATGAAACGCAGTACAGGGAGCTCTTCCGGAAGAACAAAAACGCCAACTTCATTCGCCATCTTGGGAACATGATGAACATGCATCTGATATCCCATATGCCGTGCTCATATGACTGCAAGGAGAGCTGCAGGATGGGACGGAGGGTGCTGCGTGCCGTCAGGGAAGCCGACGGGATGATGGCTTACGAGATCGAGAAGACGCTTGCACATCCTGTTCTTTTCATGGGCAAGTTCAGATTCGCCGTTTTTGACGGCGCCGCCGACCGCCGCTGCATAACCTACAGGTCAGTCATGCCGCCGAATTCGCTTTTGGAGAGGAAGTTGCTCCGCAGCATTAAGGAGGGGGACAGTATCGAAGTGGAAAACGGCGAACTGCGCATTTACAGGGAGAATCGGCACATTGGCGGCGTCAAAGAGGCCGCAGACATACTGCCTTTCGGCCGCCCAGGCGCATGAAGTGCATGTCGATGCAGCGCTGCCTTTAAAAAAAGGTTCCCCATAGTTTATAGGAGGGCCCGTGGTCTAGTGGCTATGACGCTGCCTTGACATGGCAGAGATCAGGAGTTCAATCGGCCCGCGCGCCTGCGCCGGCCTGGAAATCTCCTCGGGCCCATGTGAACGGGAAGGCCATCTGCGGCGTAAAGGGCGTCATAGCCAGGGATGGCAAGATCCTGGTGATGAAGCAAGAGTTTGACTAGGGCTCCTTTTACGACCTTCCCGGAGGGCGAGTGGACCATGGCAGGCCGCCGGAGGACCACCTGAAGATGGAACTGAAAGAGGAGCTGGGCCTCCGGGCCGACGTCGGCAAGGTTCTCGGCGTCTCCTGGTACCTGCGCCACACCGACGGCGACCATGTGGTCTGCATCCTCTATGAGTGCAAACCCAAGAGCTATGACATCGACCTGGCCAAAAATCCGTGTGAGACGGAAAACATAACCAAGGCCATGTGGGTCACCCCCGATGAATTCAGGAAGCTTGACCGAAAATCGCTCTTCCTGAGGACCACGGCCGAGGCTCTGAAAGGCTATTTCGCCCTCATGAAACGGCGGCAGACGCCCAAAAAAAGATAAATACACAAGCCCATTATTGTTATCGATGCCCCTGTAGTATAGTCCGGCCAAGAGCATCAGGCTGGCAATATGTCGGGTTTTCGAGCTGTTCGAAAAATTGGAGGCCGCGGGCCGATGACAGCGAAAGTACCCGAAGACCCGGGTTCGAAAGGCTGTTTCCCTGCGCGGGGCAGCGGCCAGGAAATCCCGGCGGGGGCGTTTATTTTTCTCCGTCCGCGCCGTAAAGGCACATTCTTCTGATGTGGTTTTTTAAAACACCGGAAGGATATTATATTGCACTGCGGGGGTTCCCGAGCGGTCAAAGGGGCTAGGTTCAGGGCCTAGTGGCTTAGAGCCGCCGCCACAGCTGTGGCGATGGCGGGCAATGCCTTCGTGAGTTCGAAAGATCGGCCGTTGCTGCGGCCGGTCCGGAGCTCTTACCCCCCGCATAACCGTTAGGCCTGTCTACGTCGCCTTTAATCGTTAAATAATGGCCGATGAAAAGATAGTATGGCCGTGCGCATCGCATATTTCGTCCATGGGGCGACAAAGGACAACGAGAGCCGCAGGGCATCCGGCTGGTCTGATGTCGGCCTTTCCGAGCTGGGAAAGAAGCAATCCGTGGCTCTGGGAGAAATCGTCAGAGATAAAAAGTTCCATGCCGTCTTCTGCTCGGACTTCAGGAGAGCCGTCGAGACAGCCGGCATCGCCTTCGCTGGTTTCAGCATTGTGAAGGACAGACGCCTGAGGGAATGCGATTACGGTGAGATGGAGGGCAAGGACTCGGATGAAGTCGACTCCGTAATGTTGCAGAGAATAGAAGTGCCGTTTCCTGGAGGGGAGAGCTACAAAGACGTTGAAGCCAGGATGCGGGATTTCCTGAATGACGTGCTGCGGAAGTGCGATGGGAAGCGCGTGGCCATCGTTGCGCACCGGGCTCCGCAGCTGGCTCTGGACGTGCTGCTGAAAGGGAAGGCGTGGGAAACAGCCATAAAAGAAGACTGGAGGCTTAACGGCCGGTGGAAACCTGGATGGGAATACACGCTGAACGGGCTTCGGGGCGCCTATAAAAAATGCCATGCGCCTATTTAATGCATGCGGGGGTTCCCGAGTGGTCAAAGGGGCAGGGCTTAGGACCCTGTGGCTTAGAGTTGGCGTCTGGCGCCGACGGGCAATGCCTTCGTGAGTTCGAAAGCACGGTTTGAAACGTGCCGGAGCTCTTACCCCCCGCATAGTTTTTTAGCAGGACTGCCCACGGCATGCTTTCCTTGGGCTGCTTCTCTCTGATTGCCCTGAAGCCGGCCTGCTCGAGCAGCCCTTTTGCGTCGCCGAGCCCTTGCTTTCTGCAATGGGAAGCCGAAATGCGGGAAGCACGCGGTTCGGGTCAGGCACGCTTTAAAACGGCGTGCCAGCCGAACTTGTCGTGCCGCTTGTGTGGCAGGCTGCTCACACTCGATATGCGAAATTTTTGGCTCTCGAACAGCCGTTTTGCTTCGTCTATCGTATGCCGACGGTAATGGCGCACGAGTATGTGTTCCTTGAGCATCAGGCTGTCCGTCTTTTCCGAAACGATGTCTGAAGAGGGTGTTGTCGCCTGCTCAGCTGCGTTTTCTCTGAAATAAGCGATGCCTTCCGGCCGCAGCACACGCCATGTCTCCCCAAGCGCCATTTCTATGTTCTGGATGTGCGAGTAGCTTGCAAGGGAAAGAACGCAGTCGAAGGATTGGTCTTTGAAAGGCATCCTTTCTGCTATGCCGGCGACAGGAAAGATTCTGTTTTCCAGTGCCCGTTCCTTCGTCCAGCCCTTTAGGCTTTCCACCACCGAAAACGACGGGTCTATGCAATGGATTGTGCAGTCGGTTTCCTTCATAAACGGCATGTATTTGGGGCCGAAGAACCACGGGCCGATGTCTAGAACCGCCGGCTTTTTGGCGTGTTTGAGAAACGAGCTTACCTCTCCACAGCACAGATCCGCTATCGTATGCCTTGCGCGGCTGTTTTTGAACTCGGCCACGCCTTTGCAGGCTTTGCCAAAGAATTTGCAATCCGGACATTTCGCGTGCGTGTCCATTTCGCGCGGTTCCTCTTGGGCATAGTCCCACAGGAACATGATTACCGCATCGTTTTGGGATATGAAACGGGGTTTCCGGAGAGCCTCAGATGCCGTGCCAGATTGTTCATCCGCAATCCCAAAAACGTCTTTAACGCTGCTTTTGCCCATCGTTTCTCTTGTCACTGGCAATTCCCGCCCTGCCAAGAGGCAGGGGGGAAGAGGGGGGAAAACAACATCAGTCCCGCGGTTCAAAAGGAAACTCAGAAATTTTTCCGTTTTCTCTAGGCCCGCGTCTCCTCGCCTGAAATCGTCTTCCCATATGACTGGATGCACTAGCAGCTTGCCCGGGAAGCGGGCCAATTTTTTGAACCTGCGCTGGAAGAAGCCGACGTTGTATCTGTCAAGATAAATCCGAGGCAAAACCTCTTCCATGGCAACTACAGGGTTCGATGGCTTTTATTGGCATTGCAATTTTAACCTGCGGCGACAAGAATGAACTATGAAAGCCTACGTCGGGACTGGCGTCCTGGGCTGCTTCGCTTTCGACGAGAAAGGCAAGCTCGTGGACTTCGTCCTTTTCCCGAAGGACCCGAAGGCCGTCGAAGCGCGCCTGGCCGAGGCGGCAAAGAACAACCCTCCTCCAGAGGAGGCCAAGCTCGTAGACAAGCTCAAACGGCGCGGATACGAAGACATCGAGGTCGCCAGCAAGAAAGCGTCTGGCATGGCCGCGTCCAGGCTGAGGGAGCTGGCGGCGCAGACCGGGTTCCTGAAACCGGACGAAGTGAACGCTTTTCTTTTCAGCGTGGGCGCCGAAGGCGTGAAAAAATCGCTGAGGACGGAAAGGAAAGAGGCGATAATAGTCCAGATGGCCGGCCTCATAGATGACATGGACCGCCACCTGAACGTGTATTCGGAGCGCCTGCGCGAATGGTACGGGCTGCATTTTCCTGAAGCCATACGGAAAGCCAAATCCAACGAGCAGATCGCAAGGATAGCGGCCCAGGGCAGAAGAGAGGACGTGAAGGACGAGGGCTTCGAGGGCATAGCCAAGATCTCGGTCGGGATGGAGTTCACCGACGACGACGTGAAAAGCGTCTCTTCATTCGCATCGCGGCTTCTGGCGCTTTACAAGGAAAGGGATTCGCTCGAGAGGTATCTGGAAGGCCTTGTCAGAGCGGAGATGCCGAACCTTGCCGCCGTGGCTGGGACGCTGCTGGCAGCGAGACTTCTTGCCATCGGAGGAGGGCTGGAGAAGCTGGCCGTGGCGCCAGCGAGCCGCATACAGCTGCTGGGCGCGGAGAAGGCCCTGTTCCGGCATATGCGCGAGAACAGCAAAGCGCCAAAGTATGGCCTCATCTTCGGCCATGAGCTGGTGCAGAAGGCGCCTGACAACCGCCGGGGAAAAGTGGCCAGGTGCGTGGCGTCCAAGCTTTCGCTCGCGGCCAAGACGGATTTTTTCTCCAAAAGGGACGACGGCGCGAAGCTGAAGAAGGAGCTGGAAGAGGAAGTGCGCCGCGTGGTGGAGGGGGCATGAAGCTGAAGCTGGACTGCGTCTTCGCCGAGACGGACGCATATGGGACGGTCAAAATGGAAGTGAACGGGACGGAAGAACTGGCTGGGATGCTTGACGGCATGGACGTGGCTGGCTTCCATTTCGAAGCCCGGGCCGAAGGCAGCGGCGCCGTCGTTTTCGTCGAAGGTGACGGCCTGAGCGACAAGGTGACGCCCAACTACGCCGGGAAAGTCGGCACCGCAGTCTTTCAGATAGGCTTCAAGAAGGAGCCCGGGCGGAAGACGGCAAGCATCCTGAACGTTTTTCTCAGGAAGGCGGCCAAGGTTCTGGAAAAATCCGGGACCGGATGCAACGCCCTCCTGGTCAAGGGCGTGGAGGCGCTGGCATGATCTCGGACTTCCTTGGGATGGCCGGCGGCGCGATCATACTGGGCAGCTTCCTTCTTGACGAGGCCGACCTCTGGGACAAGAAGGACTTGAGCTACAACGTCGCCAATGCGCTGGGAAGCCTGCTGCTGACCGCCTATGCCTGGGCCATAAGCGGCTACCCGTTCCTCGTGATAAATGCCATATGGTCCGCGGCATCAGCGGCTCGGTCCGTCTCCATAGCCAGGCGCAGGGTTTCTGGGAAGTTTGGAAGGAAGAAACGCCAGTTGCCTGGGATGTTCAAATGCTTATAAACCACAGGAGACAAAGATTATTATCAGATTTTTGTGGTAAGCATGGCAAACCAACAAGTCCCCCCGAGCTACATGGCGTATGACAGGACCATCGTTGTCTTCTCGCCGGACGGCCGCCTCCTGCAGGTGGAATACGCCAGGGAAATGGTCAAGAACGGCACCACTTCCGTCGCCGTCAGGGCCAAGGACGCCGTCGTCCTCGGGACGATAAAGATAGCTGTGCCCCTGGCCGAGACGGAATCATACAGGAAGATATACAAGATAGACGACCACATAGGCGCCGTCAGCTCCGGCTCTCTGGCGGACTCGAAGAGCCTTGTCGAGCGCGCCCGGATCAGGTCGCAGATAAACCGCCTCACGTACGGGGAGCCCGTCTCCGTTTCTACTCTCACCAGCTACATATGCGACCAGAAGCACGTCGTGACCCAGTACGCCGGCGTCAGGCCTTATGGCGTGGGCATGCTCGTCGGCGGCATGGACAGTTCGACGCCAAAGTTGTATGAGACAGAGCCGTCAGGCACTATGATAGAGTGGAAGGCGCAGGCCATAGGGCGCGGCGCCCCGAAGTCGCGCGCGGTCCTGAAGAAAGGCTACAAGGACGCCATGACCGTGGACGCAGCCATAAAGTTGCTGGTAAGCGCCCTGAAGGCCGGCGAGAAGGAAGCCAACAAGGAAGAGACGGAAATCGCCATCATAAACCAAAGCGGCTTCAAGAAGCTGACTGAAACGGAAATGGCCAAGTACGTGTAAACGGCTGTTTTTCAGTTGTTCGTTCAGAGATCAGTCTAGCTTCCTCACGACTCTGACTTCGCACCTGCCGCCCGTCACGTCGTTCAGCTTCGAGTATATCTCGCCCTGCATCCCCGCGGGGATTTCCATCAGGGCAATCCATGACGTGGACTGCCATTCCTCTTTTTTGATGGGCGAGATCTTGCGTATGGCGAATGCCGCCTTGCCGGCGGATTCTATGGGGACGCGCACGGCTATTTCCAGCCTCTCGAAGCGTATAGGCAGTATCTCCTGGATTTTCTCTACGATCTCCTTGATCTGGGCCGAAGCGGGCCTGAATGGGTCCACGTTCACCCTGGCATGCTCCATCGCGTTGGCTATCCTCTGCGGGGGGTGCGGCAGGTTCGTGTGCGGGTCTATGCCCTGCTTGGAGATTATGTCAGCGATTTCTTTGTACTTGGCCTCTGCCATCTTGCGCTTCTGCTCCGTCGTCAGCTGCACTTCGCCATGGCGTATTATCTCCTCGGCTATCTTCAGTTTGTCCGTGCTGCCGAAATGCTTCTCTAGGTCCTTGGAAGGCGCGCGCTCGCCTTTCTTGGCGTCGGAGAATATCTCCTCTATGGCCAGGGCGTTCTCTATGGATGCCGGTCTGCCTTCTTTCATGTCCAGCGCTTTGTCAGAATCAACCAGGATCTCGAAGGCGTCTGCGCCCTTGTGCATCCTTGCTATGACTGCTTTGTCAAGCGAGACCATGCTTATAGGATGGAGCGGCGCTAAAAAAGCTTGCCTATTGCGTTGCCAGCGCACGGGTAAGCATTTAAATAGGGGAGTCTTTAATTATTTAATTCATTTTCACAGCCTCAAAGGCGGATTCATGACCGATTTCTTGAAAAAAGAAAGGGAGTTCGTAGTCCCTGGAGATTTGATAGTCGCCTCTATGGACAACCTGCCTGGCAAGAACGCCTACAGGGAAGGCGAAGGGATATACGCGAAGAAGCTTGGCCTCGTTTCCATCGCCAACCGCGTCGTCTCTGTGATACCGCTCAACGGCATCTATATCCCCAAGGTCGATGACATGGTAATAGCGGAGATCAAGGAGATCCAGTCCAACGGCTGGGTGCTTGATATAAACTCGCCCTATGAAGCCTTCCTGCCCCTGTCGGGCGTGCGCGGCTACATAGACACGAACAGAACCAAGCTCTCCACCGTCTACGACGTCGGCGAGAGGATTTATGCCAAGATCATAGTCGTGAACCAGCTGGACAACATGTACGCTTCCATGCACGACATGGAGACGAGGAAGCTGAAAGGCGGCCGCCTGATAACCATGAACCCCGCCAAGGTGCCCCGCCTGATCGGCAGAGCCGGCTCGATGATAGCGGTGATAAAGAAGTTCACAGGATGCAACATCTACATCGGGCACAACGGCGTCATATGGCTCGATGGCGGCCAGATGGAGAAGGCCATGGAAGCCGTGAAGCTTGTCGAAGAGCAGGCATACACGACCGGGCTCACCGACCGTGTCACTGCCATGCTCGGAGGAAAAAAGGAGGAGAAGGATGAAGAGGGAGGACGGGAGGAAGCCGGACGAACTGAGGCCGTTGAAGATTGAGGTCGGCGTCGTCCCCAACGCGAACGGTTCGGCGCTGTTCAGCTTTGGCAGAACCACGGCCATCGCTGCCGTCTACGGTCCGCGTCCCCTGCATCCTCGGCACTTGCAAGTCTCAGGCCGCGCCTACCTTAGGACAGTCTACTCGCTCGTCCCCTTCTCCACGACCGAAAGGAATCGACCGGGCCCGTCAAGAAGGAGCAAGGAGATATGCAAGGTCACGATGAATGCGCTGGAGCCGGCGGTCTTCCTTGAGGAATTCCCCAAGGCCACCATAGACGTGTTCATCGATGTCATGCAGGCAGACGCCGGCACGAGGACGGCTGGGATAAACGCCGCCAGCATGGCCTTGGCCGACGCTGGCATACCGATGCGCGATCTGGTCGCTTCCGTGGCCGCCGGCATGATAGAAGGCGAGCACGTCGTGGACCTGGCTGGCAAGGAAGAGGAAACCACGGCATGCGACATGCCGGTCGCTTACATGCCTGGCAAGAAGAAGATAACGCTGCTGCAGCTGGACGGGAACATCGCGCCGGAGGATGCCGCGAAGGTCATGAAGCTTGCGCTGAAGAGCTGCGAACACATCTACGAGAAGCAGAAAGAGGCTTTGAGGGCAAAATGGGTGAAGAAATGAAGGACATGCATTACATCAGGGAATTGCTGGAAGGGGGCCAGCGTGCCGACGGCAGGAAACTGGATGAGTTCAGAAACGTGGAACTGCACGTGAACCCCTACGACAAGCCAGAAGGCTGCGCCATCGTTTCCATAGGCGAAAGCAAGGTTATAGCCGGCGTCAAGATGGGGATTGGTGAGCCTTTCCCTGACAGGCCCGACGAGGGCGTGCTCATGGTCAATGCCGAACTGTCGCCGCTCGCATCGCCGGATTTCGAGACAGGCCCGCCAAGCGTGGAGAGCATCGAGCTCGCGCGCGTCGTGGATCGCGGCATAAGGGAGAGCGGGACCCTCGACCTCAAGAAGCTGTGCCTGATTCCAAAGGAGCAAGTTTGGTTGGTGTGCGTGGACATCCAGATAATCAACCACGACGGGAACTTGATAGATGCGGCCGCGCTCGCGTCCATAGCTGCGCTGCACAATGCCAGGATGCCCGAGTACAAGGACGAAATTATAAACTATGACAAGAAGACTGTGAAGCTTCCTGTGAAGGCCAAACCCGTTGCCGTGACCGTGTCCAAGTTCGGCCAGAGCCTGCTGCTGGATGCGAGCCTGACAGAGGAGAAGCTTGTGACAGCGGCCATGGTCGTGGCCACTAACGAGGAAGGCCATATCTGCGCGCTCCAGAAGAGGGGCACTGAAGGCTTCACGGAAGAAGAGATACTGCGCATATGGGACATCGCAGCCAAGAAGGGCAAAGAGCTGAGGAAGCTGCTATAGGTTAGGCGCAGCGGGCGTCGAAACAAGGAGGGGGACGGCGAATGTTCAAGTGTATAAACTGCGGCAAAGAGGTCGAGCTTGATATCAAGACTGTAAAGAGGGTCATCTGCCCATTCTGCGGTCACAGGATACTGAAGAAGACGCGGCCGAAAGTCGTCAAGACCGTTCCTGCATTCTAGTTATGGTTGAACGGGCCGGAGAGAGGAAGCATGCGCTTCAGCAGCAGCTGCAGGCCGTGATGATGCAGAAGGAGTCCCTCAGGATGCAGCTCGCAGAGACGGACCATGCATTGAAAGAGCTGGATAGCGCCGCGGATGGAACTGTCTATAAGGTGGCGGGACCGCTGCTGCTGAAGGCCGACAAAGCCAGCGTGCGCGAAGAGCTTGAGGAGCGGAAGAAATTTATTAGCCTGAAGGCCAATACTTTGGAACGGAGCGAGAAGCGGCTCGCGGAAGAGATCGGCGAGCCGGAAAGGGGCGCCACCGTTGACAAGAAGAGCATCAGGGTCGGCGGGTGAACTGATGGATGAACTGGAGATAACTAAGATTCTGGAAGAGTTGATCGACTACAGCCGGATACCCAGGTCCGTGCGGGAACGCCTGCAGGAAACCATGAACTCTCTGAAGACCCAGATCTCCATGGAAGAGAAGATATCGATCATCACCTCTGTCCTGGACGACGCTGCGAACGACCCCAACGTCTCGTCATCTGCCAGGACATACATCTGGAGCGCCATGTCCATGCTCGAGCAAGGCCGACGATGAGCATACAGTCGTATCCTTTCAGGCCGCCGAGTGGCCCCAGCATGCCGAAAAAACTGGGTGCTTCGCAACGTTTAAAAAGCTGACCCTCCATAAGTAACTATGGGAATCAAAATATTCGACAAGCGCCAAAACGACAGGGATGAGGGCGACGTCTACGTCGAAGTCGACTCCATGGGTCTCGATGGCCGCAAGAATGCGTCCACGACCATACGCGTCGAGAAGCTCAACACATTCGACGACACGGAGCGCGTCCTGAGGGCTGTGCGAAACGGAGACATCGTGTTTCTGAAGATAAAGAGCCTCAGGGACAAGGACATCGGCGAACTCAAGCGCTGCGTGGAAAGGATGAAGAAGAGCGTCATGGCGAACAACGGTGACATCGTCGGCGTGGAGCAGGACTGGCTCATACTGACGCCGATAAGCATCGCCGTGGACCGGGGCGCTTCAACTGCCCAGTAGGCCGTGGCGGAATCCGGAAGGTTTCCCTCCTGTCAAAGGGCCCTTGGAAGGTGAGATGTCTGTTCTTGGCCAGCTGTGGCTCTCGAGGTTGAAGCGTTCATAAGAAGCTCACGTCCTATCTCAGCCTCAGGGACTCGAGGTTCTTCGGCGTCACCGTCTCGCAGTGGAACAGCTTGTGCACGTCCCGCGCGAGCTCTGCGCATTTCCTCGGCTCGCCGTGGTTCACGATCACGGTTTCGGGCTTGCTGCTGAGGTTGTAGAGGTAGCTTATCAGCTGCGAGCGGCTTGAGTGGCCGGACAGCCCGCTTATCGTCTGGACCTCCATCTCCATGTTCAGGCTCCTCGTCTTCCCGTTCTCGCCGCGCAGCGGCAGCTCACGCCAGCCTTTCTGGATGCGGCTTCCCAGCGTGCCTTCGCCCTGGTAGCCGACGAAGACGAGGGTATTGCGTTTGTCCGGAGCCAGCGCCTTCAGGTATTCCACGGACGGCCCGCCGATGAGCATGCCCGACGTCGCCATTATCACGCAGGGCGTTGGCGAGTCTATGAGAGCGTCCCTTTCCTTGGGATGGACCCGGTGGAAGCGCTCTGATATGAACGGGTTCTCGCCGTAGTGGAAGATCTTGCGCTGCATGTGCTGTGACATGTGCTCAGGGTAGGCCGTATGTATTGCCGTCGCATCCCACAGCATGCCTTCCATGTATACGTCAGCGTTCAGTTCCTTGTTCTGCGCCAGCATGACCATCACTTCCTGCGCCCTCCCCACGGCGAAAACGGGTATGAGCACCTTGCCCCCGCGCTCTATCGTGCGCTTCACTATGGAGAAGAAGTTGTCCTCTATCTCCTGCCTCTTTGGGAAGAGATCCTGCTGCGCGCCGTATGTGGATTCCATTATCATCGTCTCTATGCGGGGGAAATCCTTGTACGCCGGGTCGAAGAGATGCGTGGGCCCGAATTTGAAATCCGCGGTGTAGAGTATGTTGTGCAGGCCTTCGCCTATGTGGAGGTGGGTGAGCGCAGAGCCAAGTAGGTGGCCTGCCGGCTGCAGCGTGAGCCGTATGTCCGGCGTTATGTCGTTGACCTCGCCGTAGTCCAGCACCACCGAATGCTTGACCGCCTTCTCTATGGATTTCTTCGTGTAGCCCACTTCCTTGCCGTTCTTCTGGCATACGTCAATGTAGTCCATGCACAGGAGCACCATCAGGTCGCGCGTCGGCGCTGTCGCATAGAGGGGCCCGTCGTAGCCGCGCTCGTAGAGCAGCGGTATGAACGCTGAGTGGTCGAGGTGCGCGTGGCTCAGGCAGACGGCATCAAGCTTCTCCATTTTGAATTCCGGCGCGTCCAGATACGGCATGGCTTCGCTTCCCGAAGCGCCAACGTCAACGCCGCAGTCCAGCATGACGTTGGATTGGGCAGTCTGCAGCAGCAGCGAACTCCTTCCTACCTGCCTGAAGCCGCCGAGGAAGCTCATCCTGACCCATTCGTTGGCCGTCTGCTCCGGTGTGAGCGTCCGCGTGTTTATGTCCTGGCCCAGCTTGTTCAGGAACTTCTTGCGGTAGTCTATCTCCGAATGCAGCAGGTTGCGCACGGCGCGGACTATCTTCGACTCTATGGCGGGAGCCCGCTCTATCTTGGGGAGCCAGAGCGTCTGGTCCTTTATCTCCCTGTAGGTGGCGCCAGCCCGGCCTATGACCAGTCCTGGCTTCTTCGCCTCTATCACGACCTTGCCCAGCTCGGGCTCGAAATATATCGCGTCAATTTCAGCCTCCTTTGGCACGATGGACTCTATGACTTCTTTGGCTTTCTCCTGGTCCATGACGATTGAGAGGTCAGAACGGACTTCGATGCGTTTCTTTATCTCCCGGACAATCGAGCGCACGCAGCTTTCGCTGTTCCTGAAGAAGTCCGGGTTCTTTGTATACAGGACTACCTCGGACGCCTCGAACTTCACTTCCGAGATGCCGGCGTCGGCCGGGAGCCGGCTTTCCAACTCCTTTAGAATGGACATGGGTTCCTTCCTGCGATGATTAGAACTGCTGGGCTTTACTTGAGCATGGCGTTGACTTCGGCGTCCGTTGCCTTGTGGAAGCCCGAAGCGTCGATGGCAACGATATCTATGCCGCTTCCTCCGGACGCTATGTCCCTCTGCACAGCGGCCCGTATGGCCTTGGCAGCGAGCTTCTTGGCTTCTTCGGCCGGCATGCCGGGCCTGAACTTGTCCTCAAGCACGCCGAATGCGACAGGCGAGCCTGAGCCCGTGGAGAAGTATTCCTTCTCGTCCTGTATCGATCCGGATGGGTCGAAAGAGTATAGCCGCGGTTCCGTGTCATAGCCGCCCACGATGATCTGCACAAGGTAGGGATAGAACCTTCTCGAGTACATTATCGTGGCCATGAGGTTGGCCGCCGCCTTGACGGTCGCGACCTTGTCCTCCTGCAGCCTGTATAGCTTCAGTTCAGCGCGGATTATCTTCTCCAGCGCCTGAGCATCGCCAACGAGCCCTGCGATGGTCATGCCAATCTTGTCGTCGACCTGGGCTATTTTCTCCGCGTTCCTGCTTGCGACCAGGTAGCCCATCGTCGACTTCCTCTCGGCGGCCAGTATGACTGCATCCTTCGCTATGATGCCTATGGTGGTCGTCCCCGTCTTCCTCAAATCCTGCGTTTCTGTCATATTGCCCGAACCATAGCCGTTAAGAATAAGGTATAATTCTATTAGCGGCGAGGGGTTTATAAACGTTGCGCCAAGCCGTAAGAGAGCTACAGTATGCTTTCCTTCCGGAGCGTGTCCAGCACCTGCCTGTGTATCTCTTCCGGTGGCAGCATCTGCCCCGCTTCATCGGCGCATTTGACCTGCCGCCACCAAGGGAGCACGGTGGCCAGGTATCTGTACAGGTCGTTCGCGTTCTTCATGTGGTTGAGGTCGCTTTCGTGGAGGTCACGTTTCTTCTCCGTATATTCGCGCTTCTCTTTCCTGCCGACCATCTCTTTGGCCGTCTCGGTGGGGGTGTCAAGGAAGATGGTGAGGTCCTCCCGCGGGACCTTGAATATCTCGTATTCCAGCCTCATCATCCACCGTATGAACTCTTCCCGCCCTTGTTCGAGTTTGCCCGTCTGATGGGCGAGGTTGGAGCCAACGTAGCGGTTGCATATGACTATCTTCCGCTGGTTCAGCGCGTCCTTGATGTCATTGCCTGCCTGGAACCTGTCTATGGCATACGGCAGCGCGGTGAGGTAGGGGCTTATGTTTGCCGGGTGGCCGAACTTGCCGTCCAGCGTGGCTCCCACAAGCTCGCCGCCTATCGTCTTGCCGTATTGGGGGAAGTCGAAGACGGCGAAAGGTATGCCTTTCTTGCTCAGGTGCTCTTTAAGCATGTGCAGCTGCGTCGTCTTTCCAGAGCCGTCCACGCCTTCAAGCACGATGAGCGCCGGTATCATCCCGTCACTTCCCCTTCGGTTTCACGGTTTCCAATATCTCGAGTATCTTGGGTATCATGATTTCTGGCGAGCCGAGCAGTTCCACGCTCTTCAGCACGCCCTTCCGCTGGTAGTAGTCCACGAGCGGTTTCGTCTGCTCATCGTAAACGACGAGCCTGTCCTCCACGACGCTCTCCTTGTCGTCGTCCCGCTGGTAAAGGGCGCCTCCGCACCGGTCGCACACGCCTTCCTTGCGCGGCAGCAGCGGCGGCAGATGCAAATCGCCATAATGTATGTCGGCTATGTTGTAGATCCAGCCGCACTTCTTGCAGACTCTGCGGGCGGCCAGCTTCTTTATGAGCAGCGCCCGCGGCCAGACGAAGTTCAGGACTGTGTCGACGTGCGTCATGCCGTCGAGCAGCTGCGCCTGCGGGATGTTGCGCGGGTATCCGTCCAGTATGAAGCCGCTGTTGCAGTCTGCGCTGGCTATGCGCTTCCTGAGCATGCCCGCAGTTATCTCGTCCGGCACGAGCTGCCCTTTGTCCATGTACGCTTTGGCCGTGGCGCCGAGCTTGGTGCCGTTCTTGATGTTGTCCCTGAAAAGGTCGCCCGTGGATATGTGCGGTATTCCCATCGTGGGGGAGAGCCGTGACGCATACGTGCCTTTTCCAGACCCGGGGGGACCCATAAAGACGATGTTCATGCGTTCACCGCGAAGATAGTGTATATTGCCCTCGTCCTAATTTAAGCTTTTCTGCGCCGCATGCATCCAGCAGCCGCTGGCGGTGTGCTTCGGCGCTACGCATTTAAAGACAGCCTGCGATATTGGATTAGCGGGCTGGTAGATCAATGGTAGATCGCCACCTTGGCATTCTGCGCGGACGCTGAGACGTGACTCGCGCATGCCCTGAATGGTGGAGGCTCGGGGTTCAAGTCCCCGCCAGTCCATTCTTTCGAATTGTGAATAGCGTAACAAAAAAAGAAACCCATGCGCCTACGTGAGCTCCAGCCAGAAGTAATAGCTAGTCGTCCCGGCCGCTCCAGCTTCGTCTTCGGGGACGATCATCTGGAAGTTGGCTTCGTTGCCGTTGAAGACGTTGTAGCCGCTGTGGATGAAAGTCTGGTATACGTAGTTGACGCCGTCTGTGAGCATGTTCTCCTCCCACGTCGTGTTGGTGATGTTGCTCACCATCAGGTCCGTCGTGCAGGTGCTTGCGGAGATCGTCACGTTGCCTATGACTATGGATGTGTGCGTGTTGTTGGCGAACGTGGAGTTGACCTTGTCGTTGACTGCGTCAGGTATCACGGTGTCTTCCACAGTGCAGTCGCCCTGCACCGCCAAGGCTCCCCAGTTGATTGACGCTGACCGTGTGGCGATGACTGATCCGCTGCCCAGGCTCTGGTTGGTGGTGTTCCAGCTGTACATGAACTTTTGCGTGCTGTCGGCCAGCACTATGTACCTGCCGACGTTCCCGTAGTAGCCCTGCCAGTTGTTCGTCTGGGCCGTCGCATTTATCGCCAGCATGGTTATGACGCCTCCGCGCGCCGGGTCTGTCGCTGCTGTGCCCGTTCCAGGGCCGAAGTCGTCAGTCCCCGGAGTGACCGAGGTCGCGCCGGTGGCCCTGGCTAGGACATCAGCGGTCATGCAGACTGAGACGGACAGACATACCAGTGCCACGGCAGAAAAGACAATATACCGGTTCGTTCCATCAGAAAACGGGCTACACTTCATTTTCCTCGATGATTATTATTGACTACCCTATATTTAAGCTTTGGTCAGTTTTTCCTTTAATGCGGCCGTCGACTAGCGTAAATCATGTCGTTGGCTCTCAAAACTGCCGTTTTTGCAGCAAAACCCTCGTGCTCTGGAAAAGACTGTTCCAGACGGGAAACGTTATAAAACGCCGCCCCAACATGATGCTGATGCTCAAGAGGCTGAAGCTGGAGAACTGGAAATCGCACCAGGCGACGGAGCTGGATTTCGAAAAAGGAACGAACGTGCTCGTGGGCATCATGGGCTCCGGCAAAACGTCAGTCGTAGAGGCCATCTCCTTCGGGCTGTTCGGCACGTTCCCGTCGCTTCAGGCGAAAAAAGTGACGCTGGATGAGCTCATAGCAAGGGGCGGGCAGTCCAACGCGTCCGTCGAGATAGAGTTCGAGGGCGGCGGCAAGACGTATACGATAGCGAGGGGCATACGCCGCGGCAAAGGCTCCGCGGCCGAGATCAGGGAAGGCGGAGCTGTCCTTGAAGTGAACCCGCGCAACGTCACGGAGCTCGTGAGCCGCATCCTGGGCATGGACTACGACCTGTTCTCGAAGGCCGTCTATTCAGAGCAGAACGGCATCGACTATTTCCTGCGCATACCGCGGGGCCAGCGGATGGGCCACATAGACCGTATGCTGAAGCTGGACCGCTATGGGACGGCAAGGGAGGGCTGCGTCGCTTTGAAGAACAAAGCAAAGGCCGGCACATCGGGCGCCCTGAAAGTCATAGCTGACATGGAAAACGAGCGGCCGGAAGAGGCGCTTTCCGAGGCCGAAGCTGCCGCCAGGAAGCTGGGTGTGGAGATTGAGGACATGCGTTTGGAAGCGAAGGCACTCAGCGAAGAGCGGGAGCGGCTGGAGGCGGAATTGAGCAGGGCAGAAGTCGCGCGGAAGTCTGCGGACGACGCCAACCGCAGGCTGGGTGCCCTCAAAGCGGCGCTTGAGGAGATGGGCGTTTCCTTCAGCCGCCTGCAAGGAAGAGTCAGCGGCGTTCCCGATATTGCTTCGCTGCGCATGCGGTCCAAGGAAGCCGAGGCCGCGCGTGAGGAAAGGAAAGCTGCAGAGCTCCGGCTGCGTGAAGAGACTGCTGCGATGAACGCGACGCTTCAGCGGCTCAAAAGCAGGGACATACCCGAGCTCCATAGAAGGAACGTGGATATGGAGTCCGCGGAAAAGGCGCTCGCGAGATTGGAAGCGGAGTTCCCGGACCTTGAAAACGCGATGAAACGGTCCAGGGAGGCTGCGGAAGGCCTGCGGGCCGCAGTTGATGTCATGGAATCCAAGGCCGCGGAGACAAAAAAATACCTGGGCGTCGTGGGCGGAGGGAGATGCCCTGCGTGCAGCCAGCCTGTGACAGAGGAGATGCGCATCGAGTTGGAGAATGCGAGAAGGGAGGAGCTTTGTTCCATAACCGCAGCCATTGAGGGAAAGAAAAAGGAGCTGCATGCATTGAGGCAGTCCGTGGCCGCAATGGAACGTGCCATGCAAGAGCGGTCAGGACTTGTTGCCAAGCTGAAGGACCGCAGTTCCATAATGGACCAGCTGCTGGAAGTGGAGCGGGCGGTCAAGGGCAACGCAGAACGTGGGAAGTCCGTCGCTGCCGAGCTGAAAAAAGCCGCAGAGGCCGCTGCCGCAGCCGAAGAGAGGTCCAAGGCAGCTGCTGCTGGACTCCAGCGGGCAGAGATGGAGATGGCGGACTTCCGCGCGCTCGGCGAGCTTCGGGAGCGCATGACGGCCTCAGCAACTGAGATGGCAGGGCTGGCCAGAGACGTCAATGCTATGGAAGCGTCTCTAGTCGGCGTGGACGTTCCTGCGCTCAGAACTGCGTTTACGTCAGCGGCTTCCGCCGCCGCGTCAGCGTCGGCCAGGCTTGCAGGTTCGCTTGCGATGCTCTATGAAAAGGAACGTTTTGAGAGGGAACTCGCCGCCAAGGTCGGGACGCTGCAGAGGTACCGGCAAGAAGCGGAGGAGCACGAGGCTGCGATGGGCATACTCGACCGCCTGGAATCCGCCCTTTCAGCGACGCAGCAGCAGCTGCGCGAGGAGTTCGTGAAGTCCGTCAACGGCATCATGAACGCCCTGTGGCCCCGCCTTTACCCTTACGATGACTACAGCGAAGTGCGCCTCGCCGTCGACGGCGACTACGTCCTGCAGCTCAGGCGGGGCGACGAATGGCTCTCAGCCGACGGCGCCGCTTCCGGCGGTGAGCGCAGCCTCGCCTGCCTGGCGCTGCGCATAGCATTTTCGCTGGCTTTCATGCCGAACCTGCGCTGGCTGATCCTGGACGAGCCTACGCACAACCTGGATGCGAATGCGGTGGAGAAACTGGCCGAGGTCCTTCGCGAGCGCTCGCATCTTTTCGCAGAGCAGCTGTTTGTCATCACCCACGACGAGCGACTGTCAGACGGACTGCGTTCCATCCGGCTCGAAAGGGACAAGGTCGGTGACGGGCCCACGAAAGTCATCCTGTAAATGGCATTTTAGAAGCTTCGCCAATCATTAACCATGGACACGTTGCCGGATGCGGATACCGAAGAGAAGCGGCCGGAGAAAAGAAAGGCAGAGCTGTCGTCGTTGGACCTGTATTACCTCGTGCCGGAGCTGAGGCGCGCGCTGGCCGGCGGCGTCTTCCGCAAGATATACAACTATGGCAAGAAGGAGTTTCGCTTCGAAGTCCTGTCAGCGAGAGGCGACATCTTCTGGCTCTATTCAGCGCCGGGGATGCTGTTCCTGACGGACTACCGCAAAGAATCGCCGCCTGAGCCGACGAGCTTCTGCATGTTCCTGCGCAAGCACCTGCTGGGCAGGCGCATAAGCGACGTGCGCCAGCACGAGTTTGACCGCATCGTTGAAATCCATGCAGAGGACTGCACGCTGATACTGGAGCTGATGCACCCGTGCAACGCAATCCTCGCCGACAGCATGATGGCGGTCGTCATGCCCGCGGAGATCCAGGTGTTCCGCGACCGGGCGGTCAAGCCGAAGATGCCCTACAGGTATCCGCCGAAACCGCCGGACATGACGACAATCCAGGCGCATGACTTCGCCCGCTTAGTCCATGCTTCCGACAGGAGGCTGGGCGTGTTCCTGGCTTCCGTCATCGGGCCGTTCTACGCCGAGGAAGCGTGCGCCCGCGCAAGTTTGTCTCCGGAAAAGGATGCGGCCGCGCTGCATGATGAAGAAACGGAAAAGCTTTACCATGCCGTGCGCTCCATGCTGATGGAGCGGCCGGAGCCTGCCGTCTACGGCAATGCCGTGGCGCCGTTCCGGCTCAAGTCCTTGAGAACGGAATGCAAAGGGTTCCAGACGTTCTCCGAAGCGCTGGATGCATTCTTTTCACCTGCCGTGGAAAAAGAGCAGGAGCTGCAGAGTGCGAAGGCAACTTCAGACGCGGGGACGCCGGTTAATGCAGCTGCGCCTGAAGTCCCGAAAGCCCTGCGAGAAGAAGCCGGAAGGATAGCGCGCATCGAACAGCAGCAGCAGCAGGCCGTGGAGAAGTACGCTGTCAAAAAAGAGGAGAAGAGAGAGGAGGCGGACATCATCTACGAGCATTATGGCACCGTCCAGTCCGTGCTCGAGGCCATAAGCCGGGCCAAGGAGTCGGGGATGCCATGGAGCGAGTTGAAGTCGCGGATAGCCCAGGAGCAGACGCCGGAAGCCGAGGCTATAAAAGAGATACGCGAGCACGACGGCATCGTCGTCCTGCGCCTTGGCGGGAAGGATGTGGAGATAGACTTCAGGAAGAGCGCCGAAGAGAATGCGGCCGTGCATTATGAGGAAATGAAGAAGGCGAAAAGGAAAGCCGCAGGCGCAGGGGAGGCGATGAAAGCGCTGCAGGAGCGGAAGCAAACGCTGCTCGAGACCGCGACGAAACTGCCGGCGGAGCGGAAGCAGCTGATGCCGACGCCGCAGCGCCGCAAGAAATGGCACGAGAAGTTCCACTGGTTCACCACCTCCGATGGATCGCTTGTGGTCGGTGGCAAGGACGCGAAGCAGAACGAGATGATATTCGCGAAGTACATGGATTCCGAAGACTACGTCTTCCACGCGGACATACACGGCGCCAGCCTCGTCGTCGCCAAAGGCAAGGACGGCCACAAGCCGTCGGAAGTGGCGATAAAAGAGGCCTCGGAGTTCGCTGCAGCGCACTGCAAGGCGTGGTCGAAGAGCCTGACCGAAGTCGACGTCTTCTGCGTGGGCCCGTCGCAGGTGTCCAAGTCCCCTCCAACAGGCACGTTCCTGCCGCAAGGCTCCTTCATCATCTCGGGCCAGCGCCTCTGGTTCCACGACGTCGAGCTGAAGCTGGCGATAGGCGTTGCGGTAGAGGAGTATGGGGGCGTCCGGCAGGGGCGCGTCCTTGCAGGGCCTGTCATGGCCATGCGCCGCCACGCGCTGGCTTTCGTCACCGTCAAGCCGGGCTTCAAGATGTCAGCGGAGCTGGCCAAGGAAATAAGAACGATGCTGCTGCAGAAGCTGAGGCCGGAGGACAAGCCGTTCATCGAGGCGCTGCCCCTCCAGGACTTCCAGGCCGCCATACCGTCAGGGACTGGTGACATCATGGACATGGGCAGGAGCCCGTGGCCTGACGATGTCAAGTAAGAATCCATTTCCGCAGGGTGTTTTGGGACGTCCGTTAAACGTCAACCAGCTCGTCAGCTTTCTTCAGGAACTCCTTCAGCTTCGACATCGGTATCCTAGCCCCGGCGGCGTGCGGATGGCCGCCGCCCGAGCCGCCCACGGCTGCGGCTGCTTTCTCTGCGATGTCGTTGAGCCTGAGCGACGGTTCCCGCGCACGCAGCGTTATGTCGAAGTGGCTGCCACGCTCGAAGGCGGCGACGCCAAGCGGCTTGTCCGTGACCGTGGCCGCGAACAGGGCAGCAGGCCCGCGGAAGCCGAAGTGCTCCAGCTTCACGATGTAGCCGACATGATCGAAACTGGCTGCCGTCCGCTTTATCTCCTCGTAGAGCTCCGCTTCCTTGACCACGGCCTCCCTGGCGCTCTCCACCAGCCGCGGCATCTGGGACGGGTTCGTCCCTTTCGCCAGCTCCGCCACGAGACGGCGCTTGGCGCCATAATCTGAGAACCCCTCGTTCTTTATGCCCATCACGATGGACGACACCTCGAAGAAGATGGCGCGCCTGTCCCAGTTGCGCATTTTCTCTTCTATGAACGGCGTGGCTTCAGAGTAGTCTGCTATGGCCCCATACAGGGCGATCCACACCCTTTCCGGCGCAATCGCGTCCTTGAAAGCCCTGTACACGAGCTCCGACGCGCTCACGCGCTCATCGTGGTGGAACGTCACGTTTTTCATGGCGCTCTTGAAGCCCGGCGGCATCGGGTGGTGGTCAAAGAACAGCACATCCTTCCTTTTCGCGAGCTTCTTGGCCAATGCGACCGCATCAGGCTTGTTGACCGCGATGTCGCATATGATCACGTTGCCCTCGTCGACTTCGTCCAGCTCCTTGAGCAGCGACACGGGCTTCGAAAAAAACACCCTTGCGTCCGGGAACCGAGCCAGCGCTATGGCCGCCGAGCAGATGCCGTCCGTGTCCGAGTGCGCTATGATTGTCCTTCTCATTCCTTTGCGTTCCTCCTGCCGTTTCACGCCTTCCTGCCTGCGCCTGCGATCCTCCCGCGCACGCAGGCCTTGCACAGGCCCGTGAACGCGTCATAATGCACGGCGCAGACAGGCGCGCCGCAGAGTTCGCAGCTGCGGACCAATGCCGCCTGTCCGCACGCGGAGCAGATGCCTGCCAGTTCCATAGGCTCTTTTATAAATTGCATTCCCGTAATTAAATAGCGCTGGCAGATGCCGGCATGGCGCCCCATGCCGCGTCGCAGCCCAGCCAGATGCCGGGATGGCGGAACGGTAACGCGCTAGCCTGGAACCATGCATTTCAGAGTGCAGGCCATGCAGCTAGTGCCCTCACGGGCTCCTGGGTTCGAATCCCAGTCCCGGCGTCTATGTTTTTATTTCTTCCTGTTATAGGAGAGGTGGTGAACGTATGCCAACATTCGCGCATTCCTATGCTGATACATTCCGGCAACTGGAAGAAGAGATGAAGGAGGGTCCCAAATATATGATACCGTGGCCTCCTTCTTATCAAGGCTTTGAGACTCCTTCAGAGGGCTTTTTATTGGTCTCGGCGGACGCGACGACTGCGATGTTCTGGGTGAGGGATCTCGACGGCTTCCTCCGGCATTATCCCGCCGCTGAGGAGGACAGGACGATGGCAGGGTCGATATCATCTATAGCCGCTGAATACGGATATCCGACGCCAGCAATTGAACAAGGCAAGCTGGAAATTGACCGGGTTCTCGGCATAAGAGCCAAGTGCCTTGGAAAGGGATGCGGAGAAATCCTGTTTCGTTTGCCTCCTCCAAGCGGCTGGCCGCTGATAGCGCCAGACGAAAGCACACTCAGAAAAATCCTGAAAGCGCGCAAAGGCCGTGACCTTGTTGGGGAAAGGCAGGAGAGACTAAGATTCATGGACGGGATCGGTCAGGCGCTTGGGCTTTATGAGATCGGTTCCTGAGCTCAGATGTAATCCCTTATCTTGTGCTTCCACTCCTCGTGGATGAGCCACGCCAGCAAGATGATGGCATCCAATGCTGTCATCGCTTCCGCGGAGACGTCGAAGAACGCTGGGCATGCAACTGCGGAGAGCGGGAGGAAAATCCTGTGCGGGCTCAGGGCGCAGTCCAACGCTAGATGGAACAGCCAGCCGAACGAGGCAACGGCGAAGCCCAGTCCGGCCTTCGGCTTCTTGAAGACTTCATAGCATAGCATTGCCGCCACGGCCAGCGCAACGCCAAACAGCACGGAATGCATGAACGTGCCGTGCAAGTCCACGGCATGGCCGCTGGCCATGCTATAAATCCAGCCCAGCGGTATGTCCACGTCCGGGAGCAGCCCGAAGATTCCTGCAATGAGCACGTATTTCGTCGGAAATTTCTTGGGCGCCAGATAGTCCCTGTACAGGTCTGTGATGACCATCGCCAGTATGACGTGCGTGGCAGCGAATGCCATGCTTAATTGTTGTCAGCCGGCCCTAATAATCCTGGGCTCCGGCCCCGTCAAGTCCAGGACCATCGACGGGACGCCAGGCAGCATGCCGGCGTCTATGAAAAAGTCCACGTCGAAATACTCCTTTATGTCCTTCGGCTTCACGAGGAACGGCGAGCCTGAGACGTTGGCCGACGTCGTGACGATGGGCAGCCCGCTTTTCTGGAGCAGCCATGTGAGCGGATGGTCAGGGATGCGCACGCCCAGGCTTGCGCCGGGCGCCGCTTCTTTGAGGAACGACCGGTCCTTCTTCGTGAATATGAGCGTGCACGGTCCCGGAAGCCTGTCCAGGCAGTCTGCATGGTTGATGACGAGATGGCGCTGCATCCATTCTTTGGACGGGGCGATGACTGAAAATGGGTGGGTCGTGCCTTTCAGCCCGCGCACGAGGCGCACGGCCTCGCCGTTGGATGCGTCGCAACCTATGCCGTATATCGTGTCCGTGGGGTAGATTATGACCTGGCCCAGGCGCAACGCATTCAGCAGCTTTTTCTGCAGCCTCCGATCTTCCAGGAGCGCGTCAAGCTTTACAGTCTCCATGCCATCCGCCTGCGGCGATTTTAGCTGCCACGATAAAAATATTGTATGCCCGATTTTAAAGCGCGGCAGAAAAGGCTTCTCGTGCTGATAGAGGGCGCGGGCCTGCGCTCCGTCCTGGTAAGCGGCATGAAGGACATCTTCTACTACTCCGGCTATAAAACCGCCGGCGCCTTCCTCCTCATGGGCGGCGGCGAGGCCAAGCTTTTCACAAGGATTCTGTGCACCGAGGCGCCTGCACGTCCTGGAGCTTCGGTCAGGCTTTACAAAAAACTGGAAGAGGTGGCCGCGCAGCTCAAGGGCAGCGTCGGAACTGACTACACGATGCCGGCTGCGACGCTGCTGCGGCTCCGCCGGCTGGCAAAATGCAGACTTAGCGACGCCACGAAGCTGATCAAAGAGCCGCGCTCCGTGAAGGAGACGGACGAGCTGGAGAAGATGCGGAAGGCGATCAGGCTGACGAGAAAAGTCTTCGCTGCGACTGATCCCTGGGGCAGGACGGAACGTGACGTGGCGGCGGGCATGGAGATGGCGTTCCTACAGAAGGGCGCAAGGCGGGCGTTCCCCATCATCGTGGCCTCCGGCAGCAATGCTTTCTACATACATCACATCCCCACGGCGACGAAAGTGACAGGCGGGCCGGTAATCATGGACGCCGGCGCCAGGGTGGAAGGCTACTGCGCCGACATGACCAGGACGCTCACCAAAGGCCAGGAGCAGAGGCGCCTGCTGGAAGAAGCCAAGGCCATGCAGGCGGAAATCCTCGATTTCATCGAACCTGGCATGAAGATGGCCGCCGTTCAGAAGTTCTGGGAGTCGCTCATGCGCAGGAAAGGCTACAAAGTGATGCACGCCTTCGGCCACGGCATCGGGCTGGATGTCCACGAGCGCGTCGAGACCATAAAGGTAGGCACGGTCCTGGCTGTGGAACCTGGAATTTACATGCATGGGGCTGGCGGCTGGCGGGTCGAGGATATAGCTGCCGTTAAGAAGAGCGGGGCAAAAATCCTCTGATCTATCTCATTTCTTTCGGCGTGGAAACGGGCGGCGTGTAGCCTTCCGTGTCGGTGAGGTCTTCCGCCTTGGGCGTGACGTGCTTCACAATCACGACGTCGCCTATGGAGACGACCATAGGGAACGGTATTATGAGGCCCTTCTTCTTGCCGATCATGGAGGACATGTACGAGCCTTTGACGACTTCCACAATCAGCGAGCGGAGCTTGAACCTCTTAAGGTCGCACTCGACGTCCTTCACCTTCCCGCAGTACATGCCGCGGTCGGTGAAGACGTCCCTTTCCCACGTTTCAGAAACGTTTGCTATCTGGACTGCCATGTCAACACCTGGACAAATGAATTATGCGGGGCCTCTTTATAAGTTTATGTATTGTAGCGCTATTTTTAATGCAGAGAAGCAAAGCATACGCAAAGCTGGGATGGCCGAGCGGTTCAAGGCGCAGAACTATAGGTTGGTGCGCAAGTTTGCTAAACCTGTGTGCTATGCACTCGGGGGTTCGAATCCCCCTCCCAGCGTTTCTATTTCTCTATGCTCTCGTTGCCCTACCGCTCTTTCGTCCATGCATTTTCCATAGCAGGTCGAAGATTTCTTTCTGCGTCTTGTGGAAGTCCTTGTCGTCGATGACGATGCCGTAGTGCGGTTCCGTCTTCAGGCTCAGCACGGCGACCTTTTCTCCGTAGATGAACACGGTTGAAGGCAGTCCGCAGTCATCCGGAAGGAAGACGTGCTCTCTGAATTCGGCTTTGGCGGTTTTCAGAAGCTCGTCGTCAAGGGGCTCCTTCCTCCCGACGATTCTTATGGGAATGTTTCTTTTCACCCGCCGGATGATGAATTGCGGGAAATGGTAGCGGAGGGCGGTCTGAAGCGGTGCCAGGTCGCCATAAAGGGATATCGGGCCGCCTGCATTCAGGATGTCATCCAGTATCGCTTTTATGCCTTTCATCCCGTCGTACACCTGAACCCTTGGCTTCCTTCTCACGACGCTGGAAAAGGCGGCAAGCTGCGGCAGGATCTCCCTCAGTCTTTTTGCCTTGTCCTCGGCCATTTCCACGAGCTGCACCGGGCTGGTTGCCTGGAAGCATCTTATCGCCTCCTTGTCCGCCATCGAAACAAGCCCCTTCTGCGCCAGGCCTTCAAGTATGTGGTATGCCGTGGTGCGGCGGATGCCGGCGTTCTTTGCAACCTCATGGGCGCCAGCTTCGCCCAGCATGAGCAGCGTGACGTAGACTGCAACCTCGTTCTCGGAGAGCCCGAAGTCGCGGAGGGCCGATGCGTAGCCTTCGCCCGCATCCATGGCGTCCATGATATACAAAGGGGTGCGGAGGCATTTAAGTCTTATTTTTGTCGACCATTTTTGACAACATAAGGTTAAACGTATGCGTTACTACTTTATAGTAACAAGAAAGGAGATTAAATATGTTCGAAAGATACAAGGCGTACAGGGCGGCAGAACGTAAGTTGGAGGCGGGGATACGAGAGCTGACTGAGACCTTCGACGGACAGCGGGCTATGTTGCGGGGCCACAAGCAAGATTACGACGCGGGGAAAACTCCGGCTAAAGCCGGTGGTTACTGCACATTAGAGAATCTTGACTTCCTGGAAGGGCTCAGACTTCCCATCTTAAAAGGGAACGTAAGGCCCCGAAAAGCCGGAACATACATAGCATTGCTTGGCCAGTTGGATCGCCTCTATGACGACGTCAGAGAGATGGGAAGGCAAACACAGATCCAGTATTTGGCAGAATACGGAACGCGCAAGCAAACAGAATGACGCGAACGAAGGGGCGGCATATCTGGTCGATGTCGCCCAACAGCAGAAAAGGAGGAGGATAAATATGTTCGAACGGTACAGGGCGTATAGGACGACGGAGCACTGGATAGAGGAAAGGATACGTGCATTGACTGACACTCTCAGCGATGGGATTGAGGTCTTCAGGGCGGGGCGTGACGCCGAAAGCGGAACGATGAGAGAATATGACCGGGATTCAAACATAGAGCACATCATCGGCCTGACGGAAATCAGGCTTCCCATCATGCGGGGTGAAATCAGACCCAGGCAAGTTAGAAGATACACCGAAAAGCTCAGGCAGATGGAGTGCCTTTATGCCGATCTCAGAGAGCTGTACGGCATGGAAGTGCTGAAAAGATTGAGCGCAAGCCCAAAAAGAATGGAGAGCGCCGAAAGTGCTCCAGTCGACTGAGACTGATGAAATGGGCGGCACCAAACGAATATGCCGCCCATCGCTTTGTTTTATGCCGTGCACCGCCCAACCTTATAAACTTCCCCGCGAAATCCAAACTGACGTTATGCCAACGGGAAGGAAAAGAGCCAGGAAGCGGTCGGTGAAGGCAACGCAGTGGGAAAAGCGCGTCGGGGACTTCTCAGAGGAGATGAGTTTCATAGGCGAACGCGCCGAGAGGCGCGGCAAGGAGTGGGACACCTGGTTCCACAGAACGTTTGGCGTTGTGGGTCCGTTCATCTCTGCGGTTTTCGGCATAATCATCTTCGCGCTGTGCGTCGCCGCGCTGGGCCTGGTCAGCCAGCAGACGGGCAGCATCGTCCTCGCCAGCATCCACGGCTTCCTGCTGGGCAAAGAGGGGTTGTTTTTCCTCATCTTCCTGTTCTTCTCGTACATGTCTTACCTGTCCAGGGCCGCGTCCGAAGCTTACGTCCCGTTCTCGCCGCTCGTGGGCAGCGTCGGCGCAGTCATAGCGTTCTGGCTAGTCGCGCAGGCTATGAAAGTGGTCAACGCCCCGCTGGGCGTCGACGCCCTGGGAAGGGTCGCATCCTGGATTGACAGCCACCTGCTCTGGATTCTCGGGTTGGCGCTGTTCATCGGCTACCTTGCGCTCCTCATCAGGACAGCGTGCTGCGGCAGGCCGAAAGTGGCGCAGGAGCGGACTGTGAAGGTTGCGGGGGGGAGGTTTATGGCAAAAACACGTGGCGTCCGCCGGCTCTACCGGTCCGGCCAGGACAGGATACTCGGCGGCGTCTGCGGTGGCATCGCAGAATACCTCGGCGTTGACCCAGTCATCGTGCGCCTCCTGTGGGTGATACTCACGCTGCTCTCGTTTGGCGCCGGTGTCCTGGCCTATATCATAGCATGGATAATCATACCAAGGAACCCGGACGACACGTGGGCGTAACTGCTAAGAGATTCGTTGCACAAGCAAGATGCCTATTTTCTGGCAAGTTTTTCCTTAAACTCTGCGGGAAGCTCCACGCCCGCATTTTGGAGGTCTTCCAGAGCGCTCCTATACCCGCTATCGGCGCCCCTTTCTCTCGCCTCGTCGAGCCAAAGATTGATGGGATAAGTATGTCTAGTTACATTAGCTCCTGTGTAACGGGTGAATGTGTATACATCCGGTATATCACGTTCGCCGTCTACCATTTTGGCCATGACGAGCCTTGGAGATAAGCTTTAAAAATGGAGCGAAAGGCGTCCCAGTTTCATGCGCCTATTGAGAGAAGTACGCCATCGCCAGTCCGGAATCGAGATAACGGAATTCTATCACGTCTCCTGCGTCCACTGTCTGCGCGTCCGCTGACACCATGCTCAGGTTCCCGTTCATGAAGTAGAGCCAGTAGTGGCCGCTGTCCTGGCTGATGTTGTTTATTGCAGTGATCATCTTTCCGCTGGCGTACGTTTCGTACGTGACGTTGGTCACGGTCTCCAGCAGCGCCAGGGCCGTGGCATTGGGGTATGTTGTCGCGTTGTAGTGCAGGTCGTAGTCTGGCGTGGATATGCTAATCTCTGCGCTTCCCGCGCTTGAGCCGCCACTTGGCGAAAGATACAGACCAGTCAGCCTGTCCCCGGCCAGTGCCGCCAATGCGACGAGCATGGCTCCAAAGGCTATGTAGGCGAACCTCGCATTCATCCATTAACCCTCCGATCCTATCTTTAAATCCGTATAGCATGAGAGCGAACCCGACGCTGCTCGCTACATGGACAGCAGTGAAGGGCAGCGGCAGTATGAACAGCAGGAACGGCGACAGGAATCCGAAGAACGCGAAGCTCAGGTCAGCTATGAGGTCGTATGCCATCGTCCCTGCCACGGCCGCAGCCACGAGCGACCATTTTGACTTCGAGGCCTTGCCGAACGCGCCGCCGATCAGCGCAGCCGCGCCTGTGCCCAGGACTTGGAACACGGTCCACGGCCCCTGGCCGCCCCAGACGAGGAAATTAGAGGCGTAGAATGACGCCATCCCGGATGGCATGCCGTATTTGTACCCCAGGAAGAATGATACTGCCACTGTCAGCGGCACTATGGGCTCGACGCTGGGTATCCACTGCAAAGCGACGCGGCCCAGCAGTCCGATGCCTGTCAGCGCTCCAAGCTTCAGAAGAGACGATGAAGAGAGACCGAGCCGCTGCACCTGCACGGTCAGCTCGCGCTGGGCGCTCTCTTGCTTCGTCTCCTGCGCTTCCGTGCACGTCGTATGCCGTGCTTTGCGCTCTTTCATGCGTTCGTTTTTCCTTTCCGGATTTAAGAATTGCGGTTCCAACTCCTCTCTGGGTAGCATGTCCATCGTCCTTTTCCAGCCTCGGACCGGAGCTTTGGACAGGATAAACACGCGGCTGCCTATGGGCCTGCTCTATGCCGCATCCTACGCGCACCGCGAAGGCCGCAAGGTCACGATAATAGACCAGCGGCTGGAATGCTGGAAGCCGCGACTGAAGGCGTCCCTGAAGGGCGCGCTGTTCTTCGGCACGACTTGCATGACCGGACCGCAGATAAGCCATGCGCTGGAAGGCGCGGCCATGGCCAAGGAGACCGGCGTGCCCGTTGTCTTCGGTGGCATCCATCCGACCATCCTTCCGGAGCAGACGCTGAAAAGCGGGCTGGTGGACGTGGTCGTGAGAGGGGAAGGCGACCTAGCTGTCATGGAACTGGCCGATGCTATGGAACGGAACCGTGGCCTTGCTGGCATAGCGGGCTTGTCATATAAAAGCAAAGGCAGGACCGTCCACAACCGCGACCGGCCCTTTCTCCGGGGCGAGGAAGTCCTTCTTCCGCCGTACGAGCTCCTGCGAATGGGCGACTACCGTTCCGTGTCCTTCCATGGAGAACGGTCATACAGCATCGTCTCGTCACGCGGCTGCCCGTTCCGCTGCGCTTTCTGCTACAACAGCGTGTGCAACGCCGGCTCGTGGAGGCCGTTCCCGCTGAAAGCCGTGATGGAGAACGCCAGGTCGCTCATTGACGATTACGGGGCGAAGACGCTCTATTTCGAAGACGACAACATCTGCGTGGACAGCGCCAGGTTCGAGTCCATCGTCGGCGGCCTCACAAAAGAGCGCGGCGTAGGGCTGGCCTTCCAGGGCATCAGGATGGACGTGCTGAGCAAGTTCCGTCCAGAGACGTTCCGCCTCATGGACCGCGCCTCTGAGCTGTCGTTGGACATGGGCATCGAGTCGTCCAGCCCGCGCGTGCTGGCGATGGTGGACAAGTCGCTTGGCCTGGCTGCGGTAAAGGCGGCGCTGGGAAAGCTGGAACGGCACGATTTCACCTGCAAGTTCAATTTCATCGTCGGCCTTCCAGACGAGTCCATGCGTGAGGTGAGGGAAGACGTGCGCTTTGGATTGGAGCTGAACCGGCGCCATAAGAACTCATATTCGCTGTTCAACATCTATACGCCTTATCCCGGCACGAAGCTTTTCGCCGCCGCTGTCCGGGGAGGTTTCCATCCGCCAGAATCGCTGGAGGAGTGGTCGCGCTTCAGCCAATTGGCATGGCTCACGCCAGGCAACGGCTGGCTCGCTGCAAAGGAAATAAGCTTCCTGAAGGACGTCTCGTTCCTTTCCATGTTCGCCAAGCCGAGCATACAGCTGAAGGCGTCCAACGCGATAAGCAAGGCGGCGATACGCGCTTACAGTCCTGTCGCCAGGGCCCGTCTGCAGTCCGGTTGCTTCTCGCTGCCATTAGAAAGGGCATTGGCTGAGAAGCTGGCAGGCTAGTTCCATGCCGCTTTATGCACGTGCGCTGTAGAACTTCCCGGCAAGGTAGTTTTCAATCATGTGCCTGCTGGCGGGGAAAAGCGGCGTTGGCAATGCAGTGAGCGGGAACCAGCGCCATTCCGTTATCTCGTCCCGTTCCATGGTTTGGACCTGGCCCTCGAACCTCTCCGCAAGCAGGCCAAGGCAGACGAACTGGGCGCGGCTTGCGATTTCGTTGGACACGCTCATCAGGCGCATGTCCTCCGGACTGACTCTTATGCCCGTCTCTTCGGCAACTTCTCTGCACGCAGCGTGCTCGAAGCTCTCGCCGAACTCCATCTTGCCGCCCGGGAGCGTCCATGTCCCCTGCCCGTCCAGGAGGCTGCCCGCCTTGCCGGGGTCGTCGTTTCTTTTCCCAAGCAGGACCATGCCGTCCTTCAGTAGCATGACACCGACGCCGGCGCTGAGCAGTCCAGAAGCCATATGCGCCAAGCGGGAGTCGAACCCGCGAAGCGAGCTTGGGAAGCTCGCGTCATACCGTTAGACCATTGGCGCTGAGATGTTCGCTCCAATGCTACTATTTTTATGCTGCCTTTTTAATTATTTGGAGCGGGCTCATAGTCTAGCGGCTATGACGGCGCCCTTACAAGGCGCAGGTCCCAGTTCGACTCTGGGTGGGCCCATGCATGGAAATGGATGAAAGGCGCGTCCGTGAGCTGATGGACTTCTTCCACGAAGTGGGGAAGCTCAAGGAGGTCAAGAGGCAAGGATGGGTCGTCTCGGGCGTAAGCGACGGCGAATCCTCCGCAGAGCACAGCTTCCGTTTCGCCATCATGGCCATGGTCCTTGGGCAGGATGCGGGCGTGGACGTCTGCAAAGCGATCAAGATGGGTCTGGTCCACGATCTTGCTGAGTCGCGCATCGGCGACATAATAACCTGGAAGGGATTCCATATGGGCGACGAAGAGAAGCTGAAGAAGGAGCGGACGGCAATGGAATCGATGACGCAGCCGCTTGGAGAGGTGGGCAAGGAAATCATGCGGCTGTGGGAGGAGTTCGAGGCGCGCAAGACGCCGGAAGCGAAGTTCGCCAAAGAGATAGACAAGCTGGAAATGGTCTTCCAGGCGTTCGAATACGAACGGACCAGAAAAGGGCTGAACAGCGGCATCCACAGCTTCTACGATTGGGCGGACGACCACTCTGCAGGCGCCGTGAAGAGCCCCGAGCTGAGGAGGCTCGTCGAACGGCTGATGGAACAGCGGCGTGAGCTGGGTTTCGACAGGAGCGACAGGTATCCTGACCGCGCTCCTTCGGCGGATAAATAGGCTGCCGGCGAATATTAAAATGATGGACAGGGAGCTTCTAGGCCTTTTTGCGCTTTTCGCGATCCTGGTCATGGCGATGGTGCCGGCCGTCCTTTTCAGCGATACGTATGAGATTCTGACCGGGGAGGCCTTCCATGGCGCCCGCGGAGGCGCCGTCCGATACGTCGACGTCAGCTATTATGAGGAGAGCGTGCCCAACTGGCACGGCGTCCATGGGCTTGTCCTTTCGTTCTGGGGGAACCAGACGCCGTTCAGCTTCAACGGCAGCGCCGGCGACATCTCGAGGCTTGACATAATGAGCAGCGTCGGATCAGGCTACATCATGATAACCAATTCCAGTTCGCCGCCGGTCGTGGCAGAGCTTGCTCCGGGCAACGTGTCAGTCCTGGATGGCATAACGGGGACCGGAGCTGACGCGGCAAGCAACACCTTCACCTCCAGGAGCGACTTCAAATTCAACAGCACTACCATCTCTTCCGTCCCCTCGGCCACAATGGCTTCTGTCGCCGGCGTCAATGGGTCTTATAGGATGTACTTCCTGCAGGATTCGTCCTCGTTCATCATCGCCGCCCCGATAGAGCTGCATATGATAGGATTCAACGGCGAAATCTCCGATTTCGAAGCCATGGTGCCGCAAGGCAATGAAACGGCCAACCGCACGTACTACGTCCATCTTCTGATGAACTACACGGCCCCCCCGACGACGCCAACGCAGCCGCCCGCCGGAGGGGTCGGCGGTTCCGGCGGTGGTGGGGGAGGCGGCGGTGCCGCAGGCGGCAGCTCGGCGCTGTCCGTCAGCGCCAGCATACGCTTCGAAGGGCCTTTCCAGATCGCCAACAACAGCGGATTCAGGGAAGCCGTCGATGGCGTCTGGACAGAGCCATTGAGCAACGAAACTATGCAAACTTTGGCCGGCTTTTCCAGCATTGCCAAGGGCAATTTCACAGGCACAGCATATCTGTATTCTGCCGGCTCCACGTCGGTGCTCATGGCTGTGATAAGGTACGCCGGTGACAGGGTCGGTCCTGTGGTCATATGGAACCGCATGCCATCGTATTTAACTGACCCTAGCCTGAAGGTGAACGCTCCTGGCGGCAGCATCTACCGCATGAGCGATGCAGAGCGGGCCTTCGCCTATGCAGCCGTGGACAGGGACGCGCAGATGCTGATCGTCTACCGGGTGGAGCGGGCCGCCAACGCCAGCGTCTTCAACGATATGGCATTCGAAGTCTACGCGCAGCCTTGGCAGAACCTGACTGCGCCATCGGGATGCGCCGAAGGCGAAAGAAAATGCGAAACGGGAGCTGCATGGCTCTGTTCAGGCGGCAGATGGGCTGTGGAGAGGTGCGACTTCGGCTGCGAGAGCGGAGAATGCCTGCCTGCCCCGCCGGCGCAGCTTGACTCCATATCGTTGCTGCTGCTTTTCCTGGTCTGGGTCATCCTCGTCATGATCATGACGGTCATGCTCCTGATCTACAGGAAGATGAGGATAAGGGCTGCGATAAAAAGGTGGACTTAAGACGGCGGAGATTTCAGAACGTGGTAAAGGCTGAAAAATCCGGCGCCTATTGTGAGCGCCAGCGCGGCCATGTCCGCGTACATTTCGCCGTATCTGTTCACAGTCACTATGACGGCCTTCTCGGGGGAGAGGGACGCTGCAACCACTATGTATGCTATTATGGCCGTGTTCCCGAGGAGGAACAGCATACCTGAAAGCGCGAGGGCTTTTCTCATGTTTTTCTCCTATTATTATTACTATAGTATTACTATACAGTAGTTAAGTTTTAAAAGCCTTTCGGTGGCCGTGAAAGGCGGCTTTGAACCGTCCTGTTTTATAAAGAAAGGAACGAAAGGAATATTGGTTTCCTGTATGGACAGCGTGCCCTCGCGCAGGGTGATAGGCATAGTCTCGGGCAAGGGCGGCGTCGGGAAGACCGTGGCCGCCGTCAACCTCGGCCTCGCCTTTCTGGAAATGGGCAAGGACGTGACCGTAGTGGACGCTGACATGACCGCATCTAACCTCGGCGTCCAGCTAGGCTTCTATCCGCTGCAGCCGTTCACGCTCCAAAGCGTGCTCGCTGACAAGGTGCAGCTCCAGAACGCCATCTACCTCCACCCATCGGGCCTCAGGATAATCCCGTCGTCCGTCGCTGTGGACGCGCTCGTGAAAAGCAGCAAGATCAAGGATGTCACGAAGAGGCTGCACGGCCTCGTCATCGTCGATTCGCCGGCCGGGCTGGATGCCGAGGCCCTCGCTGTCATGCAGGCGTGCGATGACATACTGGTCATAACGAACCCGGAGTATCCGGCTGTCACGGACGCCGTCAAGGTGATAAAGCGCTCCAAGGAGTTAGGGAAGAACGTCCTGGGAATCGTCGTCAACCGCCACCGAGGCAAGAAGCACGAGCTGCGCCCGTCAGAGATAGAGATAATGGCAGAGACCCCGGTCATAGGCGTCATCCGCGAGGACAAGGACGTAAGGAAAAGCATATTCTTCAAGGCTCCCGTTGTGCATGCGAAGCCCAACGCCAAGGCAAGCCGCGATTTCAGGCGGCTGGCTCACACGATAATGGGGATGGAATACAGGGAGCCCGGAATCCTTTCGCGCATGCTTGGCAAGAAGAAGCGGAAGCCCGCTGAAATAAGGAACCTTGCAAGCCACATGGACGTCAGCGGTTAAGGGTTCTGTTTTATTAAACATGCGGCCAACATTTTCTGGAGACCATGCGCAGACTCATCGTTGTTTTGCTCTTTGCATCGGTTTTGCTGCCCGTGCCGGCCCAGGCCGTGCACGTGGTGATAAACTCCGCAGACTGGAGGGACGTCTACACCGGGCTTGTCTACGCCGGGCTTAAGGGCTACGATGCCGTCTTCCTGAAGTCGGAGTATGACCTGCAGGACGCCATGAACCGCATCCCGAAGATTTCACCTGACGTCATCCTCATAGAGTCGGAGGACGTCCCTTTCATGCTCAACTACGAGAAGGAGCTGGAAAAGGGCGGCTTCCGCGTCCAGAAAGTCCTGAGCGGCACCGTCACCGCCAACATGGCCCTCGCAGATGACATCAACGCTTCCGGTTTCATAGTCGTAGGCTCAGCCTACGGCTACGACGCCATATCCGTCGCGTCCTACGCTATCGCCACAGGTTCGTACGTCTTCCTCGCGGACGGGAATGCGACGGCCATAGCTGACGCGATAAGGAGGAAAGGCGGCAAAGTCCTCACGTATGGCTACCTTGACCCGAAAGTCCAAGCCGCATTCAAGGAGTTCAACCCTCAGGTCATATACGAGGGGGACAAATATCTGGACAACATGAAGATAGTGGAGAAGTTCCTGCAGGTCTCACCGACGACGCAGGCCTATCTGACGAGCGGCGATTTCATCGAGCCGTCCATCTTCAGCAAGGACTATCCGACGATTTTCGTGGGCAAAGACGTGGTTCCCGAAGAAGTCAAGAATTTCATAGCCAACCATATAGACATAGGCGTGCTCGTTGGCAACGAGCTTTTCAACGCGGTCACCCCCATGAAGGATGAGATAAAGAAGACGAAGCCGTTCTCGCTCATCATCAAGTTCGCGCGCGGCGCCAGTGCCGGAGGGAGCGTCTCTTATGTCATGGCTCTGGACATGTTTCCCGTCCCTTCTCCGGCCACGAACATAAGCGTGACGTCCGTGAAGTACAACCTCTTCACCCATCAGATGGAAATCGTCTTCAGGAACAATGAGAACACGCCCACCTACTTCAAGTCCACCATAGCCATACTCACCGACGGTGCCAGGAAGCGCACCCTCGGGGACGAGAAGATAAATTTCATAGGGCCGCTTGACACCATTGGCCTGGGCTACGACATTGACCTGACGGAGCTCATAAACGCCAGCATGGTCCTGGATGTGCGGATATTCACCCAGTACGGCGCCGGCGTCGTCTCCCTGACCAACATCTACGAGGAGACGTTCAGGGACATAGACGTGTTCAGCGCCCAGGACAGGTCGCAGGGACGGTTTGTTTCTCTGGTCTACAACAAAGCCGCGGGAAGGTTCGAAGCCGGCGTGGAAAACATCGGAGACTACCCGCTTTTCTGCAGAGTCGAGCTGTCCTTCAGCGCGGACGGGAAGGAATACACGGCCGTTTCCAACGGGACGGTCCAGGTCGGCGCTCATGGCGCCGCCATGGTGCTCGTCCCGTACGACATCGGAGACCTGGCAGGGAAAGTGGCCACTGTGAAGGCTGTCATGGCTTACGGGGAGCGCACGGAGTTCCTGGTCAACAGGTATGAGAAGGAGTTCCCATTCGCCTTTGCAATGGATATGTGGTGGCTCTGGATAATCATCCTGCTGCTCATACTGCTGGCCTTGTATGCGGTGTACAGAAGGGTGTCGGAGTAGCCGCCTCGGGCCTTATTTTATAGAAAAACCGAATATTTAGCATATGGACGATCCGCCCAAGCGACCGGTGGAAGCTGAACTCGAGATCCTGAACGCCAAAGTCGAGGCGTTCAACGAAGTCAAGCGCAGCTTCAACGAGCGCTTTGCGGCGTTCAGCGAGAAGATGGGCGAGCTCCGGTATATGCTCGTTTCCTATGGCAAGGACATAGAAGAGACGAAAGCGGCGGCGCAGAAAGCGATTTCTCTGGTGGAAGACATCCAGCCGAGCGCGACGCTCGCTGCCCTGAGAAAGAGCGGCGCCAAAGTGGAGGTCCTCCAGAGCAAGATCGAGAGCGGAGACGTCATAATGAACAGGGTGATATCCGAACTGAAGGAAGTCAGGAGGATAACGGCGCAGTTCGAGGGGATGCAGAAGCTGCAAGAGATGGCTGAAGGCCTGAAGGTCTCGCTGAAGGACGCCGCCAAGAGCGAGGCGGAGATGCGCCGCGAGAGCCAGACGGTGAAAGGCATCTTCGGCGACGTCCAGGACAAACTCAAGGAGTTCAGGGTCTTCGACGAACGCATAAGCGGCATCGGTGAGGAGTTCAAAGGCGTGCTGAAAGAGTTTGACCAATTGAAAGCGGGGTTCATGCAGGCGGCAAAGGTGGAGGACCTGGAGAAGCTGAAAGCGGGTATAGACTTCAGGCTCAAGCGCGCCGATTCCCTTGTGGAGAGCGTGTCAGCGGAAGGCGCGAGGCTGCGCGAACTCGTGCACTCGGAGAAGGTGGAACGGTTCGCGGCAAAGCTGGATGAGTGGCTCCGCGCCGGCGCAGGCCTCGAGGCCAGCCTCGGTGCGCTCCAGAAGAGAGTTGACGCCATGGACCGCCTGGACAGGAAACTCGAGGAGCGCGAGGACAGGCTTGAGAAGCTTGTGAGCGAATCGCTGGCCAGGATAAAGCAGGAAAAAGATACGGGTGAAATCCGTCGCCAGCTTGAAGCCGCATCCAAGGCCGTGAGCGATGCGAAACTGACGACAAAGAAGTCCATCGAGCTGGAGCGCGGGATGGCCGCGACAGAGAGGCGGCTTGCGGTCATGGAGAAGGAGATGGCCGCCCTGAAGAAGGATATTGGAACTGGCATCAAGAGGATAATCCTGAAGCAGCTGCAGGAAATCTGATTTTCATGGGCGTCTCTTTGCCAGCGTAAGGTGCTGCCTTTATATTGATGATAATCAATAACAATTATCATCTTTCTATAGGAAGGCGCTGATGAACGGCAACGGGGTCTCGGAAAGCATCATGTCGCTTCTGGAGCGCCACGTTTACGGCCTCACAATAGAGGACGTCTCCAGGCTCGCCGGGATAAGCAGGATAACGGCGTCCAAGTATCTTGCCGTCCTCGAGGCCTGCGGAAAAGTTTCTGTCAGAGAGATAGGGAAAGCGAAGCTGCATTATCTTCCGAGGAACTACAGGGAGGGGCGGGCATGAGACGCCATCCGCGGGTCAGCCTGGTGAAGCTGGCCTCTTTCTTCTTCATGGCAACATGCGTGGCTATACTGTGGTCGCTTTTCGTCTCGGCGGCTCCCACCAAGATAACGCGTGTGCCTTCGGCCTGCACGGATTCGGACGGCAATTGCGCTTTCGGGAACATCAACGTCGATGACAACACTTACGAAAGCGTGAACGTGAAGACTGACCCTTACGGCTGGCTGAATGTGACGGACTGGAACCAGGACGTGCCACTTGGATATGCTTTGGTCAATGCGACCATCTACGTCAACTGGACGAACACTTCCACTCCAAAAACGGGAAACGTCTACGTAGAGTATTTGGATGGTGGCGGCGGTTGGCAGTCATGCGCCGGTCCCGTGGACGGATGCCATGCGACTGAGTGCCAAACCAGCTGCACAATCACGTCCATCTCCCTGTCGTCGTTGAACTCGCTTGTCGTCCGGTTCCGCGGCCAGGACTTGGACCTGCTGATGCCGGCTTTCGCATACATAGATTACGTGTATATGGTTGTATACTACGACGACGAGCCGCCGCAGTGGAGAAGGCAGCAGATCAATGACACGGACAGCAAGATACCGGGCTCCACGACGCTGAACCTGTCAGCTGAGGGCTACGACTATATCGGCCTGGGATACGCGTGGCTTGAGACCAATGAGACTGCAGGGACGTGGATTAACTACACGGGCGTCTATTCAGGGAACTACAGCAGCCCCATGTTCCTGAGCGACGTAGCCAATACGTGGACGCAGTCCAATTTCAGCTGGCACAACTCGTCGATAACAGCGGCGTTGGTGGGATGGAAGATATGGTACAATGACACTGTGAACGGGATGAACGTCACGAGTGCTGGGACTTTCCTTGTCGACGCCAACGCGCCCACGCTTGCGATAGACTCTCCAACCAATGGAACGAACTGGAGCCACGCATACAACGGCTTCGCCATCAACGGCACGTGCGCTGACGCAGGTGCGGGCGTTCACTACATCTACGCCAACGACACGCGCTGGTCAACCATGGACATCGATGGGAACGGCTGGTTCAACCTCACCAACGCCTCGGCTCTAGCTGATGGAACGGGCTATTACGTTCGCGTGAGCTGCAACGACAGCGTGAACAACACCGCTGTTAAGGACGTCTACTTCACATACGATGGGACTGGACCTACGTGGAGGAACCAATACACCAACGAATCTGACAGCACCATAGATCCGGGGGCTCCGATAGTCCTGGCAACGCAGGGCTATGATGCCGTGGCTTTGTCTTATGCGTGGCTGGAAACGAACGAGTCCGGAGGGACGTGGATTAACTACACGGGCGTCTATTCAGGGAACTACAGCAGCCCCATGTCCCTGAGCGACGTGGCTGCGACGTGGACTTGGTCCAACTTCACGTGGGAGAACGATTCTGTCACCGCAACGGACGTCGGGTGGAAGATATGGTACAACGACACCGCAGGTAACATAAACGGCACCGGCGCATCCGTCTTCACCGTGGCTTCATCCGCCAACGGCAACTTGTATGTATCTCTGGGCTATCCGACAGGGCATCTGGACGTGGTGCAGAACGACACTTTCTGGGTCAATGTGACCGTCACCTGCGTCGGTGCCAACTGCGGCTCAGTCTACGGCTACCTTAGGTACAATGCTTCAGGAGCAGAGCCTGACACGAACGTGTCAGCATCGTCTGCGGTGCCGCTGTGGACATCCAGCGGCACGGCCCAGTCATGCGGCACCCTTAACCAGAACGATTTGTGCATGCTCAATTGGAGCGCCAATGCCACAGGATGGTTCCTCAAGGACTACGCGCTTGACGTGAACTTCTCGTCGGCGGCGAAGAGCAACCACACGGACAACGCCAACATAACGATAATAAGCAGCTACCAGACCTATTACGGCAACACGACGGGCAACATAACGCTTTCGCTATCCACGGGCCAGCAGCTCATAAGATTCGATGTCACTTCGGCCGCAGGCGTGGTGTTCATAACAGACACGGATAGCATGGTGTCCTGGGCGAAGCTCGTGGAGATAGGCAAGAAGACGGATGGGACCAACTCTTCGGATGATTTCAGCGAAATAGACTCCGTCCTGGGCATAACGGGCAAGCCCGATTCCCTCAATGCCTCCTACAGCACAGATGGCTCGAAGGCCAAGCTGACAGAATCGCTGACTGCATTCAACCGGACGTTGGGCTATGTTCCCGTGGCTCAGAACATGGGCAATTCAAGCTTCAAGACCGGCATCCTATGGGATTCCTCCGATGACGCGGGGGACGGCGAGTTCGATTCGACGACCAAGGAGGACCTCGTTTTCTCGGTAAAGATGAACCCCAACACAGCATGCTACGGAGGGAAATGCGACTACGAGATAAAGGTTCCTTATGCCCTCAGAAGCTACAAAGCTGGTGTGAACACGGTGTCATTCTATGTGCAGTTCCTTTAAGGCGGGCCATGGATGGGCAGAGAGGCATGCGCAGAGGCCAGTCCATCAAACGCTTTTATTCCGGCCGGCGAAAAATAGCGCAATGCCACGCTTTGCGGCGCTCCTGGCTTTTTCCATGCTCGCGCTATGCGCCGGAACCGCTTCAGCCATTTCCGTGAGTATAGACCCGGTTTTCAACGGCAGCTTTGCCAACGCAAGGACCAAGCTAAGTGTCGTCATGAATCCGGCAGAGAACGCGTCTGCGCTCTGGTACAGGGCCGACAACGGAACGGAAATCATGCTGCCGATAATCGGGAGCGGCTATCCTGGGAAGTCGATAGCAAGCTTCTTCGCCGATCTGGAAGAATGCGGCAACCACACGCTGGCCTTTTACGCTAACGGCACTGACGCCTCCGTGGCCGAAGCGGACGTTGCCTTCGTCTATGACTCCTTGCCTCCGGAAGCTCCGGCCATAACGCAGCCGCTCAACGGCTCTGTGCTCAGGTCGGCTGTGACGCTTTCCTGGAACGCAAGCGCCGATTCCTGTTCAGGAGCCAGGCAGGAATACAACGTCTCCCTTTCGGGATGCGCCAACTTCAGCACCTTCACCAACGCCACGACTTTGGCGTTGCCGGTGGCTGATGGGCAATGCTCCCTTTTCGTGACCGCGTATGACAGCGTCGAGCCCCTGGCCATATCCAACAGCGCTACGTCCGTGGCCGTGTTCAGCATGGACACGACAGGCCCGTCCATAGCGGTCCTTTCTCCGCCGAGCAGGACTTACAGCAGAGCCGTATGGTTCAACGTCACCATCGGAAGGAACGGAACCTGCACCGTATGGAACGGCACGCATAGCGTGGCCATGACTGCGCTGGATGGAATGAACTTCAGCGTTTCATCTTACGCCCGCGAAGGCCAGAACAACGCCACGTTCAATTGCACAGACCACTACAACCACACGTCAACGAGAGAGCTGTCGTTCTTTGTTGACACCGCGCCGCCAACCAAAACACTAGTCAGCGTTGACGGCGATAACGAAACACCATACAACGCCACCCGGCCATCCGTGGACGTAAGGCTGGGATTGAACGAGCCGGGGACGTGCAGGATGTCACCGGACAACAGGAGCTACTCCTCCATGGCCAACTACACGCAATGCGGCCCGGGAAATTCCACGTCCGTGTCGTGCAAGGAGCTCCTGCAGGACGGGCAATACGCGAGGTACGTGGCTTGCACGGACGGCTACAACGAAGATGCGACGGCCGGTGCGATAGCTGTTAATTTCAGCGTGAGCGTATTGTACAGGGCCGCATTCTCCGTGGACTCCAGCGGCTATGTCCGGGCAGGAGGGTCCAGGGAATATGCCGTTTCCGTGACCAACGACGGAAACGGGAACCTCACCAGCCTTAACCTCTCGGCATCCAGTTCGATGAATTCCAGTTGGTTCTCTCTTTCTGACGCCGCCTACAGCCTTGTGAAACCAGCGGAAGGGAGGACGGCCGTCCTTAGGGTTGATCCTCCGTCATCGGCGGAAAACGCAACGTATACCTTCATTGTGTATGCCAATGCCACTCAGTTGAATCTAAGCTACAGCTTCACCATAGAAGTCCGCTCGCGCGAGCCTCCGGCAGTCCAGGCCGCGGCGCCAGCGAAAGGCACATCCGGCTCTGGCGTGCCCGTGAACGTGGTGGAGATGTATCCGCAAGGCTACATCAACAGCCGTGCTGTGACATTGTGGGTCAGGACGGACAAGAAAGCCACGTGCAGGATCGACGAACAGGATGGCGGGTTCGAAGAGCTCAAGAGCACCATGCTGACGGCGGATGGAATGAACCACACTTACAGGTTTTCGGGCCTCGCCGGAGGCGAGCATGAATACAAAATCCGTTGCATGAGCGAGGGCGGAGTTGCCATGACCTCTTCATCCGCGTTGAAGTTCGGCGTTGACATGACAGCGCCTTTGACTGCGGTCAAAAGGCTGGATCCGGAGCAGAATTCAACGGAATTCCAGGTCTCCTGGGACGGGCAGGACAGCCCGTCAGGCATCGCAGGCTATGACATACAGGTGAAGAAAGACGGCGGCGAGTGGGAGACATGGCTCCAGGCCACTGCGGAGAAGTCAGCGACGTTCAAAGCCGAAGCCGGCCATGTTTACAGCTTCCGTTCGATAGGCAAAGACAATGCAGGCAATGTTGAGGTCAAGATAGTCGGCCAGGATGACACCTACACGTCTGTGGCCGGACCCAGCCTGGACGCTGCAACGGACGGGGCGACCGGCCTCTTCCCTGCCATCAGCCTTTTCGACGGGTTCGACGGCGTTGAAGCTTCTATAGCCGGGGTGGCGGCTTTCCTGCGTTCCAACATCGCGGCCATAGTCATGGGCATCGCTGCTGTCGCTGTTGTTTTGGCTTCCAGAAGGGCTGCTGGTTCCATCCGTTACGAAGGCAGGCCGCTAAGGAAGCATGTCATGGACGAGTGGAGGAATATTAAGAGGGCGTTGAAGTAGTTATTTGGCAGCGCCCAGCTTCTCCTTCAGTCCCTTCTTCATCGTCTCCAGTTTTTCTATATAGCTCGCAGCGTCCTTTTTGTCCTCGCTCAGTCGGAGCATCTCTATGTTCGACGGGACCCGTTCCAACTCTATCTCCTCGACGAACGTCTCTGCGCCGCGTTTCTTGCATTGGTCTACCAGCGCCTTGAGCTCGTCGTACAGTTCCGTCGCCTTTGAAACGGGATCTTCTTTCGCCGTCTCTTTTTTGCCGGCGTATTTCATGCGTTCTCTCTTGGCGTCTTCCATGGCCTTCCTCAGCTCCTCCTTGTCGGCGAGCCTCTCTTCCATCTTGGGGGGCTTCGAGCCGAACCTCTTCCATTCGGTGGCCACGCGGCTCTCAAGGCTCTCCAGGTACATGCCGGCCATGTCAAATGCGCCTTGCGCCAGCTTCTGATCTGCCAGTTTCAGCTCCACCTCTATGTCGAACACGTCGACTTTCCTTCTGGACAGCTCCCTCAACTGGAACTTGCATTCCTCGATCCTCTTGTTCAGTCCGTCGTACTGCTCCAGATCCTTGTCTGATAGTCGTGTGAGCTGATGCAGCAGCGGCCTGAAGCTTATGAAGTAGGGTTTGCCGTTGTTGTATTCTGAGTATTCGAACAAGCCTGTCCCCACCTTGGCTTTCACGATGGAGCTGGAGACGTTTTCGCCGTACTTCCTGGAGAGGCGGTTCAGGTCCTCTTCGTAGCGCGTGCGCATCTGCACTTCCATGCCGATGTTGGCGCGTATCTCGCCGACGAAGTCGCTCAGGACCTGCGAAACGAGCACCATGCCTATGCCCCATTTCCTGAACTCCCTGGCGCCGCGCTCCACCTGTATGAAGCCCTTGCCGGAACCGCCGAACTTGGGCAGGAGCCTGTGCACCTCGTCGTAGACGAGCAGCGCCTTGAGCGGCTTGCTCTCGGGCAGTTTTGCTGAGAAGACGCTGTTCACCGTGTTGGCTATGAACAAGTCCATTTCCTCTGGCTTGAGCATGTTCAGGACGAATATGGTGACGCGCGGTTCCTTGGCGTTGATCAGTTCCTTCATGTCCATGGCCTCAAGCGGGTCGCGCACTATCTTTATGGTCCCCTGGAACGCTCTTGAATCGCTTTCCTTGAGGCCGAAGGGTTTGTAGGCGCCCAGCATCTCTGACTCTTTGCATTTCCTCAGGAAGCCTGTCCATTGCGCGCTCGGGTCGAAGATTATGACGCTCTTCCCCTTCAGCAGCGCCTCTTCGGCTATGACCTGCGACGCTATCGTTTTGCCCGAGCCCGTCGCGCCGGCGACCATGACGTGCGTGGTCAGATTGTCCAAGTCAATGCACGCCTTCTTTTCGCTTTCGGCTATCTTTCCTATCGTGGCCAAGAACGGACCACGCATCGGAAGCTTGTCGAAGTCTATCTCTATTTTGTACCTTCTTCTTTTCTCTGCGACCCTCCTCCTGAGCGTGTACGTGTAGTAGACCGGTATGGAGCCGAACAGCAGGATCCCCGTTCCGAGCAGCAGCCGCCAGAAATCCAGGTTCAGTATGTTTTTCATCAGCCAGTGCACAACGACGAACGTGTCTATGGACTCCTCCATCCTGGAACCGTAATAGGCTTTCACGCTGAGCGAAAGCTCATTCGTCGTGATTGCAAGATTGGAAAGGGAGATGTTCTTGTAGAGCGTCATCCTGTCCTCGGCTGTGATGTTCTCTTCTTCTGAGTACAGGATCTTGTCAGACGCAATCTCAGCGATGGAATAGACGAGGCGCACCGGGTAGTTCCTGTCTTCCCCGACGTTGGTTATGGCGAGCCTGAACTTGAGCGGCTCGTCCTTGGAGACTTCCTTGTTGAGTATGGTGAGCACCATCGCAAGCCGTTTGCCTTGGAAGACGACCGCCAGAGAGAGGGGTAGCCGGTCAGTTCTGTTCGCGTAAGAGATTTGTACGTCTCCAAGATATGCCCCAGGTTCGGCGCTGTCAGGGACCGAGACGGTTATGCCAATGTCTTCCTTGGACTCATTTGCCATGCTGACGCTGGTCTTGGACAGCTTTGCATATGCTGTCAGGTTGGAGATGCCGATTGTGACGTCGACAGGATAGCCCAGCTTGTTCTCAAGATGAAGGAAAACGACTTCGCTTTCGCCTTTCTTGAGCCTCAGGGACGACGAGCTTAATGATGATTTCAGCTCAGGCTGCACAACTGTGCCGTTGGCGGTGCTGCTGCTGCCGCCACCGCCGCCGCCAGCTCCGCCGCCGCCTCCCTGGTCATTGCCTCCGGCCGAGCAGGAGCCGCAGTCTGACGGGCAAACGGAGCACGTTTCCCCGTAACCGCTCTCGCACGACCTGTCGCCGCAGATGTATTCGGCCACGGCGTAAGCTGAAAGCGACGAAGACACGACCTGGATGGTATTGTTCAGCTTGTTCTTCGTTGTCCCTGAAAGCCTGATCCACGTTGAATTGCATGTTCTGAGAGCACAATCCCAGGAAGAGCATTTGTATACGCCTATGTAGTCCTCGTTGTTGTAGTCCGTTCCCGTGTAGTCGAACATGAGCGTGACGTTGCTGAAATTCAGCGACGTGTTGGCGAACATCGCTTCCATGACGCTGCCGCTTATCTCCTCTGCCGGTATGCTGTCGAAGGCGAACGCATTCTGGGCGGTGTAGGTGACGTTAATCTCCCTGAACAGCAGGGTGCACCCGAAAGCGGTCGCATTGACGGTCATGTTGCCCGTGGAATTCACAGTGCCGTTGTAATAGCCGCTGGCGTTTGATGCCATGTATGATGAAAGCAGCCCTGAGCGCGGCCTGTGGAAGCTGAAGTTGACTGAGATCGCTGAGCCGAGGGCGTCCCTGACCGTGCCGCTTAGCGTGATGGGCGTGTAGACGGAAAAGTACGATTCTATGCTCGCGTTCGTGTTGTTCGCGGTGTCGTTGGCTGTTAATGAAAGCCTGTACTCGCCCAGCTCGCCTGTGCCTGTGAAATTCGCAAGGAACGTGGCCGATCCGCGCGTGAGGCCAACGCCCTGCAGGGTCCCGTTCGGATAGCTCACCGTGGCTGTGACATTGTCCACCATGACGTTGTCCGTCACGTTAAGGGAAAGGTTGGCCGTCTGGTTCTGCCTGACTTCGGAATAGCTGTAATCGGGGAGCGAGGGTGCCGAGATGTCAGCGTAATTTATTGCAGTTTCGTCAAACACAGCCGCTGACCTGGTGGTGTAGTTTGCTGTCAGCTTTAGGGTGTAGTTCTTGCCGTCTGCGACGGCGGGGGCGGTGCAGTTCACAGTCCAGATTTCGTTGGCGATGTTGGATGAGGAGGTGACGAGGGATGACGTTCCGTTGACAGAGGCCGTCCATGTTATGTTCTGGCTCAACGGAGAACCCTCGAGGAAGGCGTTTGCGACGATCCTCATGGTGTCGCCGGAAGAGATGTTCGTTGACGGCGAAACGGCTGAGACAGTCATGTTGAAGTTCAGCACGCTCAGTTCCACGGTCGTGTTCATTGACGCCGGCGATGCCGATGCGTTGGAGACGGTCACGTTGATTGTGTGGTTCCCAACAGCAGAAGAGGTGTAGTTCACCGTTACCTGAGCCGTGGCCTGTGCCTCAACGTATTGATAGGGTGACGTTGTCCCTATGTATTGGGTGTCGCCGTTGGCGCTTATGGTGAAGTTAAGCGCGACATTGCCGTAGTTTGTTACCGTGACGTATCCCAAGGTTCCAGTGTTGTCCTTTCCAGATATGTATGTGAGGTTGCTCGGTGACATCGTCCAGGACATGTTCTGCTGGACGAAAAGCGGGACGTTGGCGGCGGATGACACACCCGTCCCGTTGGCGTATATCGGCAGTGTGTAGGAGCCGGCGGCCTGCCCTGCAGGAACGGTGACGTTCATCTGCACTTGTTGCGTCGCATTGGCCGGGACCGTAACCGTTGACGGAGAGAAGGTCACGGAAACGCCGCTGTAATTTGCGCACGAGAACGTGACGCTGGATGCCGGATGGTTTCCAAACGAGTAGACTGTGAAGTTGCCTGTAGATGACGACGACTGCGTCATGGTGAAGTTCAGCCCGTGCGTGATGTTTATCTGCGGATTTTGCTGCACGATTATGCTGAGATTCGTGCTATTGGTCCAGACAGTCCCGTTGGGATTGGCCCATGTAGCCGTGAACGGTACGGAGTATGTAGCGGCTGGCGTCCCGGCTGCTACCGTTATGAGATGGACGGAACCGTTGGAACTGGAAGAGGAGAGGTTGCCGAAGCTTGCCGATGTGGAGTTGGCTGAGATGTTGCCCGACGCCGTAAGGGACATGTTCAGATAGTATGCTGTGACGTTGCCTGAGTTGGAGAGCGTGGCGTTGACTACGGTATAGTTTCCGGCCAGAGAGGTTATGTTGGAAAGCGTGATGGAGGACGGTGAAGGCGTCACGGTGACGGATGTGGCCGAATTGGCGTAGAAACGTCCCACAGGCGTAGAATTGATCTCGCCGTCCGTGTCGTTGGAGTATATCTGGTAAGAGTGGGTGCCCTGCGAATAGGCGGTGAAGGATTTGGTGTAGGTTATGGAAGGCGCTGTCGGCTCGCTCATGGTGTAGTTGGCAACCGAGCCGTTGGGCTGCAGTATGGTGACCCAAACGTAATGTATGCCGCTTGCGTCCACGACATCGGCTGATATGTTCGTTTGCCTGCCGGTTTCAATGTTGAGTGGCGATGCCTGGACGTTGCTCATCGCCGGCGGCAGGTTCTGTATCGTGAAAGGTATCGTGACGGTCCGAGAAGTGGGCGAACAGCTCATGTTGGTGATGACAAAGCTGGTCTGGTAGTAGCCCGGTGGCGTGCCTCCCGTGTTATAGCTTATCGTTATCGTCCCGTTCGTGCTCTTGCTCACCGTGATTCCGGCAGAGACGGATGGGGTCAGGCTGAGCATCGAAGAGCCTGTGCCGCTTAGGCTGAAAGTCCATTTTCTGTCCGCGTTGCCCGTGTTGCTGAGCGTGATCGCATCAAGCGTCCCTGAAGATCCGTATTCTATGGTCGTATTAGTCGTCTGCGTCTTGTCAATCGCCCAGGAATTGTCCTGGAGCACCGTGATGTTAAGGTAGAGCCAGTCCCTGAACGCGTTGTCAGAGTAGGCCGTGATGTTAGTCCAGTACGTTCCAGGGCCTTGGCCCTGAGGGACTGTTACATTGACGTACACCCTTTCGTTTGACGCGTAGCCGATGCTCGTGTAGTTTATGCCTCCAGCGTATGCCTGGTTGAAACGGTTGACGAACGTCAGCCAGGAGCTGCTCAAGTTGCCCCCGGTGGTGTTGACGATGATGTCGCTGACCAGGGCGTTGCCTGTCGCGTTGAGGCTGAAGTTGCCTACGATGGAGCTGGAACTGTGGTTCATCTGGCCCGTGACTGACGTTTCTGGAATTGCCATGTTTTTGTTCTCGTCGATTGTCACGCTGGTTGTGGCCGTTGTCGAGTTTGATGTGTGGTCAGGATCAGTCCAGTTGGCATACGCGGGGAAATAGAAGGTTCCCACGCCGGCGCTGGACGGAACGTGGACTGTAAATGTCTTCGCGCAGGACGCGCCAGCGCTGACGTTGCTGCAGGAAGCGTAGGATGCGTTGGCGTACCACCCGGATGCCAGCCCCAGCGAGAGGTTGGCATAGTACATTATGTTGCCGCCGTTGTCCGTCGCATTGGCATTGAGCGTGAAATTGTAGCCATCGACCGTCATGTTGCTTATGGTCACAGACGATGGGCTCAGCGAGAAGGAAGCGGAGGTTTTGGTCTTGACCTGCAGTTGATAAAGGCTGGTTTGGTTGGTGTTCTGGCTGGAAGAATTGTCTATGCCGTAGAACCTCCAGCCGAGCGTTTGCACCCCACGGAGGTTGGCATATGTCAAGGCATAAGTGTAGGTGCTCCCGGATATGTTCGTTACAGTGTGATTCTGGTATGACCCCGTGGCGTTCTCTGAGAGCAGGGCTGACCCCATGCCGTAGTTGTCTGTCCAGTTTGACATGAAGTAATATGTCGTGCCGTATTCCAGCGTGGACGAGGGTGAGACGGAAACGGCTGTTGAAACGGGTTTCTCGAGATCGCGCACGTTGAGGTAATGCGTCACCAGCGTTTCGTTGCTCGTGTAGTTTGCGTTCCCGGTCACGTTGGCCGATATGGCATACGTCCCGATGGAAAGCGATGCCGTGCTTTTGTAATAGCTGTTCTGGCCCTGAACAGCCGACGTTACCGGCGCCAAGGAACCAGAGAAGTTCGCGTATATCGTCGTCGACAGCGCCGGGTCGTTGGCTGACGCGGTTATGTTGGCCGTCTGGCCGTAGTCCGCGGCCAGGTTTGACTGGCTCCCGTTGAGCTCGAGGTAGGTGGTGGGGGCAGCCTTGGTGATTGTGTAGAAGTAGTCCTGAGTGGTGTTGGAGTTGCCAAGGCTGTCGTTGACGTAGAAATAGTACGTGTGGCTCCCGACGCCGAGGCCAGTCACGTTCGTTCCATATACCTTCCCAGCAGGTGACAGGGAAGCATTAATGCCAAGATAAGTGAGCGTGTGGTTGCGCCCGCCGATGGACATTATCGTGGTGTTCACTATGCCCATGTCCTGGCAGGTCATGTTGAAAGCATACGGCTCCGTGAGCGAGTAGGACACGGGGCTGGTCGGAGACGCTTGGACTGTGGAGACGTTGGGTGCCGTGAAGTCAGACAGGAACCATGTCTGGTTGCGCCCGAAGTTGTTGGACGTATCGTTGCAGTATAGGACCAGCGTGTGGTTGCCTTCGGTGCTGGTCGCCTGGCTGTAGTACCACTCCGTCTTGGAAGTGTTGCTCATCGACTGGTTGGAACCGCTTTCGTAGGAGACGGCGCACCATGAAGCGTTCTCGTTCGCAGTAACGTTGACCCAGACGGACGAAGGGCCGTAGCTCTGCTGCAGAGGAGAGGAGAAAGTGATGTTTGGGCCTTGCGTGTCCACGATGCTGACAGTGAGGTTGTAGCTCGTTGCATTGTCATAGTAGTTCTTGTTGCCGGCCGCGTTGGCGCCGATCACGTAGGCGCCCGTCTCCAGGACCGCGGATTGATATGAATGGGAATTGGTGCCGGTGATGTTGCCTGTGAGATTCGTCCAGGAGCCGCTGAAGTTTGCGTATAAAGCAGTAGCCAGGACGGTGTCGCTCGCGTAGGACGCTATGCTTATCGTCGAGCCTCGCTCGTAAGTCCTGCCGGAGCCGCTGCCATTGAGCAGCAGCAAGGTTGAAGGCACGGCCTTTGTGACGTTGTATTCCGTGTAGTTGCCTGTGGAGTTCCAGTGGATGCCGTCCCATATGTACCACATGTACGTGTAGTTGTCCACCTCCAGGCCCGTTATGTTGGCCTGGTATGGCACCCAAGTGGCGTTGGCTATGGCAGTCCTGTTGGCGGCCGTGTAATTTGCCCACGAGCCGTTGTAGAGGGAGAGGTAGACGCCTCCGAACTGCATGAAATCGTCCTTGGCGAACAGCTGGAACCCGTGGTTCGTCGCACTCCCGTACGTCGCGGGCGGCGTCCTGTAGGTGCTGGAGTTCTCATATGTGGGTGTGGTAAGGTCGACGGAAAAGTAACGCACGGCTTCAGACGACTGGTTGCCTACGTTGCCGGAAGAAAAATTGCACCAGAAAAGAACGCCATGCTGGCCTTCCGCCAGATCCGTCTTGTTGTAGTAGAAGTGCGTCGTGTTTATGGCGGTCATCGTGACGTTCGTTCCATCGTCGTAAGAGAAGCCGCACCAGTCCGCGTCGGGGGACAGCGTTATGTTGAACCACGTGTAGTTGATGTAAGACCTGTTCTGCGGGATGGTCACGCTTATGAGCGGCTCGTAGACCTGCGTCCGGAACGCCAGATCCCTCTCGGAGGCCGTGTTAAGGAAGTTAGAGCAAGCGCCTGTTGAATATTTGGAGACGCCGTAAGCATAGCTGTTCGACAAGGACTCGGACACCTGATATTTGACTGTGCCTCCGCAGTCATCCGGCTTTAGTCTTAAGACTATCCAGTAGGTCCTGCCTAGGATGAGGTTTATCGGATCAGGCAGCGTGAACGTCTTCCAGGCTTTGTTGGACGACCCCTGCTCGATGTCCAACGCTGATACGGAGATGAACGGAGTCATGTTCTCTTCTGAGCCGGGCACCGCCGTCCCGTCGGCGCTGGAGCTGGAGTTGAATATCGCAAGCTCGACGTCCCTGTCCGTCGCATCCGTTTCCCTGTACAGGTTTATGGAGACGTTGGTCAGTGTTTTCATGGATGGCTTGAAGGACTGGGCCATCCTGTGGAAGGAGCTGGACATCTCCTGGTTCTGGCCTGTGTCCTCCTGGACTTGGTCGTTTACGACCGTCCGTCCGCTGCTTGAAGGAAGCAAAGAAGCGAACGCTGACAGTGCGAAGGATGAGATGGCGAGGATGAGTATAGCCACAACTATGGCTTCTCTTTTCTCCAACACCATAATACTTATTTATAGGCTGCCATTATTATCCTTTCCAGGCCGTGGGGGCTCATGTTGTCGTATCCTTTTGAAACTGCCAGAACGGGGGTCCTGGAACCGCTTTTAATGCGCCTAGCCAAATCCCAAGCGATGGCATGGCTTATCGGGTTCTGGGCAAGCTGAAATGGACAGGAAAGCTGGAACATTGCACAATCGTGATATTGCACCGTGGCGCGCCGGGGAACCTTAAGGCCATATCCGGAGCTAGTGTCACCGAAGTCCGCAGGACGTATTTCTCTTATGCCAGCGCTGACGGGGCTGGGAAGCCGCATGAGACTACGATACCTATGCACAGAGTGATGGAGATAAGCGTCAACGGCCAAGTCGTGTGGAGGAGGAAGCCGAAGGCCGAGCAGCTGGGCAGGCGCAAAAGCGGCACAAACCGCCGTGAAAGGTATTTATTAAACGCCGGCGAAATATAGATTATGTTCGGCAAGAAGAAAGCCGCCGCAGTCCCAGCGTCAAAGCCGCCTGCTTCTCCTCCTTTGAACCCGCCCGACCTTTACCCGCCAGAAATGCAGTTCCAGAGGCCGCCTGCCGCAGAGACGACGGCACAGCCGGCGCCGTCATTCGGCACGGTGGCGCCCGTATCCACGCAGCATGAAGGCTCCCCGTCGCTTTTCGTGAAGATAGAAAGATACACAGACATACAGGAGCACCTCCAGGAGCTGAAGTACAGCACAACGAACATGCGCAACATCCTGGACAGGCTCTCAGAGTCGCAGAAGAAGCTGCAGGTCAGCCTGTCGCTGAGCTATAGCACCCTCGAAAAGATGAACCAGACGCTGGATTTCCTGGGTGCCAAGTTCTCCGGCAGGGTCATGAGGACTCCGGAGGCGCCCTTCGGCGGCGGAATGGAACGGCCCCCTGCACCGCCAAGGGCTGAGGCCACGCTGGACGAGGACCTGCAGGGTTATCTGAGAGGGATAAACAACCAGGTCGAAAAGATAAGGAACGACCTGAAGACCTCCAGGTAGCCCCAGCCGAGCGCTGCAGAAGCCCCTGGTTCTCATTTCACGAATCGCACGATTATGAAAACCGCTGCCAGAACCGCCAATGCCGCCAGTGCATATGCTGTGTAAGGCACGCCCTGGCTGGCGCATGCGTCGTTAATGCATCCGGATGCGCAGCTCTCGGTTTTCCAGGTGCCGTTGACGCACTTTTCGGATGCGCCGCCGGTTGAGCATCTGCTTTCGCCTTCTGCGCACGGACCGTTGCATGCGCTCAGCGCCTGGCTGCAGCCGTGCGCGCAGTCCTGGGCAAGCCACGCTCCTCCCTCGCACCGCCTGAGTTGATCGCCTAGGCACTCTGCAGCCCCGTTCTGGCACGCTGCCGCCTTTTCGCCTGTCACGACGAAGTAAGAGAACCCGGGGATTGAAGCTTCATACATATAGCCGTCCGCGCTCTCTCCCGCCAGCTTCGTGGGCAGCTTCTGCCAGCCAGAGGCATACCTGCTGATGCTGACTGTGCTGGCGTTGACTCCATTGCCGGCAATCCAGGATTTGTTCACGGAGAGCTGGATTCTTATGTCCTCGGCCGGCAGGCCGCCTGAGGCTATGCTCAGGTAGCCATACGTTACCCCGTCAGGAACCGGCAGACCTTCCGGTTTGCCGCTTTCCCGTTTGACTGCGATTTCGCCGGACGAGATGTTCTCCTTGGCTTTGAAGCTGATGGCTATGACTATCACGTCTGCTGTGAAGTTGAGCGTTTTCGTGCTGCCCGCCTGCATGAACCCTCCTATCGTCATGTTCGATTCTGACGCCGAGGCGGTTGCGCTTCCGCCGCCCTGGCTGCTGCCTGCGCCGTTGGCTTGCGGCTGGACGGACACGTTGACGGAAAGGTTGAGCAGCCCGGCCCTTCCGCGCTCAGGAAGCGTCAGCGTCGTTGCCGTCACTCCCCGGACTTTCAGCGCGACAGCCTGTCCGGAGTAGCTGGAGTTGATGTAGATATGGTAGTAGCCTGACCCGCTGGTATACCCGGAAGGGGTCGTTGCCGAGCCTATGACAACCCCATCGGACTCTGCCGTCACAGCCGTTCCGTCCTGCGCCAGCGTCCCGTTGACAAGGGCCCAGCCGTAGTAATACACAGGCACGTCAGAGGGGGGCTCATCAGCCAGTACGACGGCGCATAGCAGCGGCATGGCCACCGCCAGAGCCACGCAGACAGTGCAAGCTTTCATCATGATCCCTTCTGATGGATATAATCTAATGGCACGGGGAGTTTTTATTTGCCACTAAGCGCTGCTTCAATGCTTTAGGGGCGGGATGATGTGGTGCTTTGGCTTGCGGCGCTTGGCAAAAAAGACTGCCGCCACGATGGCGGCCACGGCCAGACCCAATATCACCAGCAGCAGCGTGTCCGTGACTAGCTTGGGCTCGTCGGGCTTGACAATCATCTTCAGCGCCGCGCCGGCCTTGTCAGTGGCCTGTTCTGCCATGCCCTTCGCTGCCGCAAAATCCTTGCTTTCCATCGCCGCTCTTGACTTGCCAAGGATGGCCTTGGCTTCGGAGAGTGATGCAGCTGCATCTGAAGTTTTCCATCCCTGCTGACTGTAGTAAGAGAGCTGGGTATCTGCGTTCGCCACGGCCGCTTCTGCACTGGCTATCGCATCACGGACTGCTGTCTCCAGCGACGGCGCCTGGACTTCTTTTTTCTTCACTGTGACTTTCAGGGTTGCCGAGGCCGCCGTCCCGTTGGCGTCAGCTTTGACCGTCAGCGTGCGCTCCCCTGCGGCTGCTCCGTCCGGGACTGTTATGGTGATGGCGAAAGCCTTGGTTTTCTTGGATGCTATGCTCGCTGCGGTTGACGGCGTGACCGTTGCAGTCGCGTCGCCAGTTCCTGAGACTGCCACGCTTACCGTGTTTTCGGTCGCGGATCCTTTGTTCTCGACCGTCGCTGTCACGCTTCCGGAGCTGCCTTCCGTTATTTCAATTGCGTTTTTATCAAGCGCGATAGAAAGTTGCCTCGTTGCTCCGCCACCTCCGCCGGTGCCCCCGGTGTCACCGCCGCCGCTTCCTCCGCTGCTGGTGATGCATGCGTTGCTGGAGCATCCGGTAGAGCAATACGACCAGTTGCCGCCCGCTGACGGGCAACGGTAGCTGCTGCCGCATGAGCCCGTGGTGGCCGTCGCGTCGTGAGCGCAGTAGCCTGAAGCGACGCACCATGCGCCTCCGCTGTCATAGTCATAGCTGCAGAGGCCCGAAGCGCACTGGCCGCCGGCCGTGCACGATGCGCCTGTCGCCTTTTTGCCGCCGAATGTGAAGAGGCTGAAATGCGTTATGTTGGCCCAGACGTAGTTGTCAGTCGTGTTGACCCCGGTTGCGATCACCCACGAAGGCGTTCCCGCGGTCAGTTCCACCCATTCGCCGGACGTGCCGTTGTACCAGTACATCGTGAGCGTGCTCTCATTGGTTATGCCCAGGTAGGCGAGCTCAGCGTCCGTGTAGTATATCTTCAGGATCACGTAGGACAGGTTGCCTGTCACGTTCGTGCTGCCCGTCACGTTGACGTACTTGCCGCCCGCCGTGTCGTCAAGGGAGTCGTTGGTGGGGTTGCTGGAAGTCTGCGTGACATCTATCGTGCCGCCCGTCACCGTAGTGTTGGTGACGATGTCCATGCCCACCGACGTCTCGTTGGTGAGGTTGATGCTTGTCGTCTGGTTGGCCGTGAAGTTCGTCGAGTTCCCGGAGGTGGCGTTGGCTGTCACGTTGAATGCGGCATATGCGGCAGCGTAAACTGGATTGGCCTCGGCCGGGTCGTAGAGCGTGGCGTTGGCCAGTATCGTGTAGATGCCGTCCGTCGTGTTTGTGTTCGGTATGACTGTCAGGTTGACTATGTAGCTTTGAAGGGACGTCAGGTTGGCGCTGGTGTTGCTGAGCGTGTAGTTCCAGAGCGTTGTGTTGGTCACGTTGACTGAGACGTTGAAGGTCTCGGTCCTGTTGCCAGTGTTTGTGATGTTGAGGTAGAACGCCGCTGCCGTGTTCTTCAGTGCTGTTCTCGAAGCCGGAGAGGAAGTAAGGGACAGCCCTCGGTATATTTCATTTACGTACCGCGTTCCGGAAACGGTTTCAGAGCTGTTCGCCTGGCCGTCGTCGGCCAGGAAGCCTGCCGAGAAGGCATAGTTCTTCGCCAGCGGGTACACGTGGTAGGTCTTGTTCGTGTCGTTGAGGGCGGCGGCCGAGACTTGGGAAACGGCCGAACCGTTGCGGTAAAGGTTGGCATAGAACGTGTAGGTCTCGTCGGCATCGATGTCGTAGAGCTTCGCTACCACTGCCAGCGTGTTGTTGGTGTAGACGGAACCGTTGGTGCCGTTTATGTCCGTCACGATCGAGACCGAGGGGATGTAGTTGCTTATGTAAACTGCGCTCGTGTTCGTCCTCGCAGAGTTTGCCGTTCCGTCGCTGGCCAGTGCGGAGAACCACCACAGCTCGTTCTTGGACGTGCTGGCGGCGGCTACGGTGAAGTTTATGGCCGTCGCGTTTAGCACAGCCGTGCAGTTGTGCAGCGACGTCTGGTTGGTTGCGTTCTTGTAAGGCGACACGCAAAGGGTGTAGGTTTCGCTGGAGTCGATGTCATGGAGGCTGAATTCGGCCGTGAGCGTGTTGTTGGTCCACGTCGAGCCGTTGGCGCTGTGGAGCGTGTGCGTGGGCAGCCCAGGGATGTAGTTCTGTATCGTCGCGGCTGACGCGTTGGTCCAGCCCGTGGCGTTCGCGGTGCCGTCCGAGGCTATGGTCGAGCATTTTATGGCGTCGGTCTTGTCGCAGCCTGAGCATGTGAGCGCGAGCGTGGATGAGCCCTCGCCGCTTATGAGCGAGTAGCCCCCTACGCCAGCCTCCTGCTTCCACCACATGTATAACCATGTGGCCGTGTCCATGTCAGCATCGGTGAAGGAGCCGTTGGTGCACGTGAGCGTGTCGTTGGTGTAGGGTGTGACCGTGTTGAGGGTCGGGCTTCCTATGGAAGGCACGTAGTTCTGTATCGTCGCGGCTGACGCGTTGGTCCAGCCCGTGGCGTTCGCGGTGCCGTCCGAGGCTATGGTCGAGCATTTTATGGCGTCGGTCTTGTCGCAGCCTGAGCATGTGAGCGCGAGCGTGGATGAGCCCTCGCCGCTTATGAGCGAGTAGCCCCCTACGCCAGCCTCCTGCTTCCACCACATGTATAACCATGTGGCCGTGTCCATGTCAGCATCGGTGAAGGAGCCGTTGGTGCACGTGAGCGTGTCGTTGGTGTAGGGTGTGACCGTGTTGAGGGTCGGGCTGCCAATGGCTGGAGCAGTGTTCTGTATTGCCACTATGTCAGACGTGTTGGCCGTCGAGCCCCACGTGTCGTAGACCGTGACGTTGCACGTCCACACTTCAGTCTTGTTAGTCAATGCCGCGCTCACGTTGGTGGCGTCGAAGTTCGTGGCGTTCGTCAGTGCAGCCTGCGACTGGTTCAGCGCATTCTGTATCGCTCCGTTCTTGTACCACGTTACGTTGGCCAACAGGCCGGCATGGTCGTCATGCGCGGTGAACTTGCATGCCAAGGCGTCCGCCGTCGACGGCGAATCGGGGTAAAGGTCTGCGGCAACGGAAACGACAGGAGGGATGTCAAATGTCCACGTCCCGTCAGTGACGACGCCGCACCAGTATGTCGAGGTTGCGGAGCGGCTGCCGTTAGCGTAGGCCACGACGCCGCCGCTCTGGTTGGACACGCAGTTAGTGGCCGCGTTCGTGCAGTACTCGTCGCCGCCGGAGTAGTCAGTATAGCAATAGCCGCCGGAGCAGACGTCGTTGTCAGAAAGGCTGGCATATTCCTGGTCAGAGCAGTTGGCGAGGTTGGCCAGCTTGTCTGCGCATTTGCCGTCGTACCTGCAATATTGGGACGAGCAGTTGGAGTGTGACGTGCATGAAGACGCCGTGACGTCGCGGCTCGTCGAACTGCCGGGCGCCCCCGCTGTCACCGTCTCAGGTGCAGGCGTTGTCGCATTCACGCCGTTGGCCTTGAATGTCAGCAGCTCGCCTGAATGCATTGCGTCTATGTTGACAGAATAGTAGCCGCTCCCTGACGAGGCGCTTGCGGGGGTCAGCGCGCTGCCCAGGATGGACGTGCCGTTCCATATGGAGACGTTGTTCCCGTCCGCGGCCGTGCTGCCGCCAAGCGTCAGGTAACCGTAATACCGTATCGGTGGGTTCGCCGCAAGGACTGTCCTGGCGATGGAGAAGCTAATGGCGATTAGAGAAGCCAGAAGCAAAGCCGCTGTTATTTTCTTGGCCGTTCCTTTCATCCGTCATCATCTTCGCCTTTGCAGGTCAAACCGTCACCCCAGCACCGCCACGTCGGAAGGCTCCGTTCAGTAGTAGAACCTGTCGGTGGCCTTCATGTCGATCCAGTACCATTCGCCTGTGTCCACCGATGTCAGCTCCGCGCCTGGGTCGCCGGGCGTGTAGGATTTCCAGCCTGCGTTGGACAGGCTTGCGTTGTAGTACCACCACATTACGTTGAAGTTGCCGCTTATGCAGTTGGTGACATTGTAGACGGTCTGGTTGTTGTTGGTGAATGTCAGCGGCGGCAAGGTGATCTGGTTCCAGCGGCTGTGCAGATATTGGTCGTACTGCACTGTGTTGTTGACTCTGAACTTCACGGCTCTGGAGAGGCGCACGACATTGCCGAGCGTGTCATTGACCCACGCGTCTACTAGAAGGTCGGTCTGGTTCATGTACTCGTTCGTGTTCAGCGTTCCTTGGTAGTATCCTGTTGTTGCGCTGTACGCGGCCGTGTTCCATGTCTCTCCGTCAGTCCTGTCCGCAGTCTTGATCATGTACAGCGCCTTGTCAATTGGGGTCGAGGCGTTCTGGACTGTCAAGTTTATCGTAATCGTGCCGCTCTGCGTCGAGCTTTCCGCCGGCGACGTGACCGTGATAGTGAGAGAGGTGTTGAGGTAGAACGTTATCACGGCTGGAACGGCCATGACGTTGCTCGCTGTGTCGTTGCACAGGACGTGGTACGTGTAGGTGCGTCCGGCTGTCAGTTCCGTCAGCGTGTATGTGTGTGTGGTCGTTGCGCCCGTCATCACGTATGTCATCGACGAGAACGCCTTGGCGCTGTCATCGAACTTGCAGTAGCCGACTTCGCTTGTAGTGGCAGAGAGTGTCGGCGTCCTGCTAGTGACAACGCCTGACGGACTTGAGCTTGAGATTGTCGGCGGGTTGTCGTCTATGTCTATGTACGTGATGGCAGATGAGGTTGTCGCATGTCCGAGCGTGTCGTTGGCTGTGACGTCTATGTATACGTCCGTGTTCTGGTTTATGGTCGCCTTGTCGTCATCCGGTGTCCACTGACCGCAGTAGCGGTTGTCTCCGGCTGTGCCGCCGCATCCCGTGTCAGTGAGCGTGACGCTCCTTATAGTGGAGTTGGCGGCGCCTCCCTTCAGCGTGGCTGTCACTACGTCCACGCCTGAGACAGCATCGGTGACGTTGCAAGTAATATTAACTGCCGTGGTGGATGTGGACTTGACTATCGACGGTGAAGCGGAGCAGGTCCCACTAACGATAGTTGGTGCCGTGCTGTCGTATGCAAAGTAGACGTCTTTGACTGCGGTGTTGTTGGCGCTGTCGTTGCAGCTCACGCGGACGTAGTAGCCCGTTCCATCGGTTATGGCCGAGGCGTTGGTGAAGTTGAATTCGCCTGG